>ENA-ORCZ01000007-ORCZ01000007.1-marine-metagenome-genome-assembly--contig:-NODE-7-length-454997-cov-10.047041_pt1 | contig 454997 bp, 401 predicted proteins | sample MGYA00237785_ERZ508519 | MGnify/ENA primary metagenome ERZ508519 (study PRJEB26189, sample SAMN06268790) | marine metagenome | isolation source: Bioluminescent Bay, La Paraguera, Puerto Rico | place... | reverse complement strand
ACACGGTCGCAAGACCAGGATTCCAACGATCTCCCGCCCGCATCCAATCTGACACAAATTCAACACACAGGATTCCAAGCTGTGGACCAGCGTCGACTTTGCCGATGAACAGCCCGGCGCCCTTTCCATACCACGACTGGGCCATCGAAGGCGATGCCGTCGGGTGTTGCAATCCGCCCGGCGAGCCGGTCTTGCACATAGTCACGGAGAACAGAATTGGTTGTCAGCTTTGCCGCCTTCGGCCGCCGTGCGGCTCGATCAGCATGCCACTGCGCGGTAATGGCCCGATAGTCGAAGTCGCCGCCGCGTGTCGCCGAATTGCGCCTGATCTCACGCGAGATTGTGCTGGGAGACCGCCCCAGCTTGCGCGCTATAGCACGCACTCCCGTGCCCCGCGCGCATTCCAAAGCAATTTCCTCCCGTTCCCGAAACGAAAGGTTTCGACTCGTGAGTGGTGTTGCTGAGGGCGATAGATGTGTAGGAGGCATGCCACCTGAACTCCGAAACCACCGGATACCAACGGGACCGGAGACGCCGGCTTCTGCGGCGGCTTCTTCACTGGACAGGCCAGACGCCACTCCTTGCCAAAACCGGTACAGGTTCTCACGCTGCCATACCGGTGGCCGCCCTGGCGAGGACAATTTGCGACGTGTTGAGCGTTCTGATTTCCGTCTTCCTGTAACCATCAACACCTCCTGAAGTGGGGTGTTGCGACGACCGGTTGAATCTGCCCTGACTGCCACGGTCGCTGTGATGGATGAGATCGCCAGCCGGTCTCCGCTCATAAAGCGCCTGTTCCAAAGCATCGAGCACGAACTGGGTCTGCGGGGACCGTGACGCTCGCCAGCCAACGATGCGATTGGCGAAGGTATCGATCACGAAGGCAACGTAGACAAAACCCTGCCAGGTCGAGACATAGGTTAAGTCGCTGACCCACAACGTATTCGGGGCCGGTGCCCGGAACTGCCGGTTCACCTTGTCGCGCGGGCATGGCAGCACCTTGTCAGGCCGGGTCGTCGTCTGGGCCTTGCCACGAACAACAACTTGAATGCCAAGCTGTCGCATCAGCCGTTCCACTGTGCAGCGGGCCACGTCGAACCCTTCCCGGCGCATCTGGTGCCAGACCTTACGCACGCCATAGACCTTGAAATTCTGATCCCAGACACGCTGCACCTCGCGTCGCAGCACGGCATCCCGCTTGGCACGGTCCGATGCCAGCGCAGGATCACGTTCGATGGCCTTGTGTTCGTAGAAGGTCGAGGGGGCGATCTGCAAAACCTGGCAGATCGGCTCGACCCCATACTCGGCCCGGTGATCGTTGATGAACCCGATCATCGTTTCAGTGGGCGGTCGAGCTCCGCCTGAGCAAAATACGCGCTGGCCTTCTTGAGGATCTCATTGGCCTGACGCAGTTCCCGCACTTCGCGTTCCAGTGCCTTGATCCTGGCCCGCTCTTCCGACGTCACGCCATCCCGGCGACCAGCGTCGGTTTCCTCCTTCTGAACCCAAGGCCGCAACGTGTCCCGGCCACAGCCGATCTTCGGGGCAATCGCCGTGATCGCAGCCGCTTGGCTTTAGTAGCTGCCCTGATTGTCGAACACCATCCGCACGGCCCTTGCTCGTGTCTCAGGTGAATAGCGGTTCGCTCTGTTGTCCTTTTCCATGGCTCCAATCCTTCCTTGATTTGGAGCCTCCGGAAAACCCGGAGCGGTTCAAACCGCGCGCTGTACTCGATGATGCAACGGACCCGCGGTTCGCCTGCTCGGCCACAACGGATAACAGCTCCGTCACGACCTTTATTGCTATGCCGGTCCCGAGGGGAGCGCTTTACCGACGCAACGTCTTGAGCATGACAGTCGTCGTTCTCTCCAACTGGAAGCCGACGTTTCTATAGATTTCCAGGGCGTGTAGACTCGCCGAAGAAACCTGAAGTGTAACCTCTTGGGCCCCCGCGCTCGCAAGCCACCCCATGGCTGCCGCAAGTATCCTCGACCCTAGGCCGCAGCCACGCCAGCGTGGGTCGCGTCCTAGTAGCTCGATCCGACCAGTGCCATTCGGGGCGACAGCGACGCGCAGGAAACCCACCGCTTCGCCATCCTCCATGAACAGGAAAGGGCGCGGTCTATGCGCCAGCGCCGCGCGCGCGAAGGTCTCCTCATCCGGGATGCTAACGCCCGGTGTCCCCGCGAATGCCGCCAGGACCATTGTGCGATAAGTTGGAATGTCCGTCTCGCGGATAGGCTGCAGCGCGTCCGGCGTGCCGGACACCGATGGATGCGGGTCTGGTCGGAGCGCTACCATATCGAAGATCGAGTAGTCTTGGTGGTAGCCCCGCGCAACGAGCCCTTCCCGCGCCGTCGCGAGGTCGGGCTGGAGAGCGACCTCAAGCATTGACCGCGGACCGGCGCACGCGATCCGCTCTGCCTCGGGCATCATTCGCAGCAGGGCCGCACTCGCAGATGTCTCTGGCATCGCAGCCGCATTGTCGGCGTAGGCAACGACGTCGTTCGGCGAAGAGGCGTCCGGCGCTGTTTCTCCCCCGGACGCCGCGAGGAGAACGAATTCCGCAGAGTCGCAGGCGTTTTCCATCGTATCCAGTACTACGCCTACGGCAATCCGCGCGGCCCCCTGCCAAAGCGTCAAGGCGCTGCCACCGGGTGGCAGCAGCGTGTCCGCGATCCAGAGTGGATCGGCTCCCAGGCCACTTCGGCCCCGCTGGGCCACGAAGGATCGAAGACCGTTCCAGTCCCGATGTTCCTTTTTGATTGTCGTTTCGATCCGCACCTTTGCACCTGTTCTTCGAATGTCCGGTCCCGCTGACACAGGCCGCCGGGATGAGCCCCTCGTCGAAACGCGCCGCGCCCAGCAGCACGCTGGCCAGTACCGCCCCAACTTCAACCTCAAAAAAAACAACTTTAAGCTGACTAACGGGATGAGATATGTGATGCTTTGAAGTAGCCAGGAGGTCAAGCGCGTGAGTGATATTGAGAACAAGGAAGGGGCCGCACCGTCTGCGGGGGTCCTGATAACCGGCCCGGACGGGTCCATCTTCAAACTGTCGATCGACGATCTTGAAAAGTTCCGGGTGCCGGATGAATCCATCGAGGACGAGATCATCGCGGCCGAGAAGGCCGGCTTCATCCAGCCTGCCGAAGAGCAGGTCGATGTGCCGATGGAAACACCGGATGCCATCCCGCAGACGGTCGTCAACATATTCGTCGGGGCGGGCCGAGAGCAGCCCACCGTATCGGTGGAGGAAGGTGCTCATCGGGCAATGACGGCCGCAGGATCGACGATGTCGAAATACGCGGCGAGCTCGACCATGTCCAAATATGCCGCTGGATCCACGATGTCGAAATACGCGGCGGGCTCGACCATGTCCAAATATGCCGCTGGATCCACGATGTCCAAGTACGCGGCGGGTTCGACCATGGCACCTTCCCAGGCCGACGATGTGGCCGTGCCGGTTGCAGTGTTCTTCGGTCGCTGGCATGGGCGAGGCTGAGCCCGGGCCGGACAGATCGGCCTTTCTGCAGGCCCAGCCAGAACGGAGCCCTCACGAGCCGCGTCTTGCGAACGATGTCCTGCTCGCCTTTCCGCCATGGGGTTCGCTCGAACAGCCGAGCCTTGCATTCGGGCTGATCAAGGCAATCCTCGCTCGGGCGGGGATTGGTGCCGACGTCGCCTACCTCAACCTGAGCTTTGCGGAGCGGCTTGGCATCGACCTTTACCGGTCTCTCAAGGACCGCGACATCCTCGTCTCCGAATGGACCTTCGCGGAGGCCGCATTCGGGTCCTTCCGCAACCGGGAAGACTTCCTGAGCTATCTCCGGGTACTTGGCTATGATCCGGCCGAGATCGCGCAATGGGCAGAGGTGCAGTCCGCTGCCGCGCAATGGGCGGACGACTGCGTTAAGGAGATCGACTTCAGCCGCTACAAAGTCGCGGGCTTCACGACGTCCATGATCCAGTCTGTCCCTGCACTTGCCATTGCGCGGCGCGCGAAACAGAGCAACCCTGACTTGAAGATCGTCTTTGGTGGGGCCAATTGCGAGGGCGAGATGGGTGCTGCCCTGATGGAGAGCTTTCCCTTCCTCGACGTGGTCGTTCGACGCGACTGCGACGCCTTCGTCGCTGACTTGTTCGGGCGTCTCCGCGTAGGCGCGCCCATAGACGATATGCCGGTTTGCCATCGCGAGGGCGGTCGCATCGTCACCGGCGATATGCCACCAGTCTTTACCGAGCTCGACCGCAACCCGTTCCCTCACTACGACGACTACTTCGAGCAACTTGGTCGAACGTCCTTTGAAGACGAGATCAAGGTCAATCTCGTCTTCGAAGGCTCGCGCGGATGCTGGTACGGGCAAAAGGTGCCATGTACCTTCTGCGCCGTCACGGGTAGCACCATGGAGTATCGCGCCAAATCGCCCGAGCGGTTGGTGGACGAGTTGGCCTACCTTTCAGAGCGCCACGACGTGAAGTGGTTCGGCGCAGCGGACAACATCCTCGACTTCCGCAGCCAGCGCGCCCTGTGCGAACGCATCGCCGAGCGCGTACCGGATGCGCGCATCTTCTTCGACGTGAAAGCGAACCTGACCCGGCCACAAATTGTTGCGCTCAAGACGGCGGGGATCGACGAGGTTCAGCCTGGCATCGAGTCGCTTTCCACGCGGGTGCTCAAACTCATGAAGAAGGGCACCAGCGCAATCCGCAATGTCCACGTCCTTCGGATGTTTGCAGAAATCGGCATCTGGCCGATGTGGAACTACCTCTACGGCTTCCCGGGCGAAACGGCGGACGATTACGACGGCATCCTGGACTGGAGCGCGCCCGCGCTGTTCCACCTGCCGGCGCCCTATGTCGGCTTCGGCCTGAGCATGATGCGCTTCAGCCAGTATTTCCGCCACCCGGAGCGCTATGGCGTGGCGATCGACGGGCCCCTGCCGCACTACGATTTCATCTACGACCTGCCGCCCGAGCAGATCGCGCGTATCGCGTATTACTTCCGCTACTCTTACCTCGATGGCTACGACCCCGAACACGTTGGCGCACGGGTGAAGCGCTTCGTCGCCGATTGGCAACGCGCCTATTACATGGACAAGGCCTCCCTGGTCGCACGCCTCTCACGGGGGGGCGTCGTGTTGGAGGATACGCGTTTCGGTGTCGCCCAGACGCTTCGGCTGGTGGGGGCCGACGCCCGCCTCTACCGCATCATGGAATGCCCTCGCCGCCCCGACCAACTTGCCGCCGAGATGCTGAAAGCGGCTCCGGCCGAATACCTGCGCGCGGGTGGCGAGTCGGGGCTCGTGGCGCGGCTCGCCCAGTGGGAAGCAGCGCGCCTGGTCTTCCGTGAGGGGCGGCTCTACGTGGCACTCGCAATCCCCGAGGTGCCGGATGCATTCTGGAACCTCGGAACTGGCGCAGGCGCCCCGCGCGGCGACAACACTATGCGACCTACCCCGGCCATTCTGCATTGGAAGGTGGAGCACTTGCATGCCTGACGCATCGCTCATTCCCGCTTCGGAAGGCCACCCGGAGATCGCTCTGATTTGCATGCCCTGGGCCTCGGTCGCGCAGCCATCGCTGGCGCTGGGGCTCATCAAGGCGCAGCTGTCAGATGCCGGTATTGCGGCCCGGGTTCACTACTTCAATCTCGAACTCGCGGACATGATCGGCCTCGAGACCTACGACTCTACGAAGAACCGTAACGTGATGGCTTCCGAATGGGTGTTCGCAAACGGTCTCGCTGACGCAGAAGCGGCCCCCCGGGACTATCTGGGATATCTCGCTTCGCGCGGAACGCCGCCTAAGGAACTCGACATCTGGCGAAGCATACGTGCGGAGGCGGACGGCTTTTTCGAGCGTTGCGTCGCCTCGGTCGATTGGAGGCGCTACCGCGTCGCCGCCTTCACGACTTCGATGATGCAGACAGTCGCCTCGCTTTCCATGGCGCGGCGACTAAAGGCTGCCCACCCGCACCTCAAGATTGTCTTTGGCGGGGCGAATTGCGAAGCGGGCATGGGCGAGGCACTTCACCAGCTGTTCCCCTTCGTGGACGTAGTCGTGCGGGGGGAAGCGGACCGCATCGTGACCGAACTCTTTGGAAGGCTCATTTCGGGGTCGCCGCTTCACGGATTGTCAGGTGTCTGTCACCGCGACGACGAAGGAGCGCACGTCGCGCCGCCCGGTCCGATCGTGCTCGATATCGAGCGCAACCCAACGCCTGACTTCGACGACTACTTCGCTCAGGTCGCGTCCATGCCCTATGCGGCCGACATCCAGACGCTCGTAATGTTCGAGTCCTCGCGCGGCTGTTGGTGGGGCGACCGGAGCCATTGCAAGTTCTGCGCTCTCAACGGGACGGGCATGCGTTTCCGGTCGAAATCTGTCGCCCGCGTGGTCGCCGAGCTGCGCGACCTGCGCGACCGCTACGGCGTGTCCCATTTCGCAGCAACAGACAACATCCTCGACGATGCTGCCGTGACCGCGCTCTCCAACGCGCTGGAGGCGGAATTGCCTGACGTGCGGGTGTTCTACGATGTTCGCGCCACCTTGACCCGCGACGAGATGGCCGCGATGGCGCGCGGCGGCATCGACGAGTTGGAGGCCGGCCTTGAGAACCTGACCACCTCTGTACTCAAACGCATGGGAAAGGGAGCAACCGGCATAAGCAATGTCCGCTTCCTGCGGCGGTGCCTCGAGTTCGGGATCGCACCGCTATGGAACTACCTCTATGGCTTCCCGCGTGAACAGCTGAGCGATTACGCGGAAGCGGCTGCCCGGATTGAGCCGTGGCTGCACCACCTGCCGCCACCGGACGTGGCTTTCCCGCTCTCGCTACAGCGCTTCGCGCCCTACTACGAGCGCGCTGAGGAAAACGGTGTCATCGTGAGCGGCCCTGTTCGGGACTATGACTATATCTACGGCCTCCCCGGCAAGGACCTGGACCGGCTCGCCTACTACTTCTCCTTCGACTACGCGGATGGATACGACCCAACGGATACGGCTGCGTTGGTCACCGGTTTCGTGCGCGACTGGCAGGCCGGGCACGCAGCCGGAGCGCGGCTGACGGTCCGGACGGACGCGGCAGGCATGGTCGTCACCGACACGCGCCGCTGTCGCCCCGAGACGTTCCGATTGGGGCCGGAGGCCGCCGCACTCTATCGCCGTTGCGAGTCCGCGCAGCGCCCTGCGGCGCTATTGCGCGCCTTCAGGCGCGCGGAACCGTCAGCCTATCTGCGTGCGGCACCGCACCTCACCAAGGTGCTGGAGCGGATGCGCAACTTGGGGCTTTTCTACGAAGAGGGCGAGCGCCTCCTTGCACTCGCGGTTCCCGAGGAATCGGGCTTCTGGATCGAGCCACAGGTGGCCAGGCAACCTGTGCCGAGCTTCGCCGCGAAGTAGTGGGGTCCGGTGATGTCGGATGTCGTCCTCGTAAACGTGCCCTGGGGTGAATACAAGCGACCCTCCATGCAACTCGGGCTCGTGCAGGCGCTGCTGAGCCGAAGCGGAATCGCGTGTACTACAGAGCACGCTGTCCTGCGTTACGCCGAGACGATCGGGGAGGAAGATTACGCAAGGGCCGAGGACTTGCACCGACCTTACGCCGAATGGGTCTTCACCGCCGCCGCTTTCGATCAGCCCCCCGAAGCCGAGGCGGACTTTCAGGCGCACCTGCGTCACGAGCGGGTGCCGCCCGGCGAGCGGGCATTGCTGCGCCGCCTGCGCGCCGCGGCGGACACTTTCGTGGAAGCGACCGCCCAGGCCGTATTGGAACGGCGCCCCCGCGTTATCGGTTTCACCACGGCGATGCTCCAAACCACCGCGTCCGCTGCGGTGGCGCGCGCGATCAAGGTACGGGCACCGGATACCCGAATTGTCTTCGGCGGCGCCCATTGCGAGGCCGAAACTGGTGATGCGCTGATGCGAGCACTCTCCATGATCGACGTTTGCGTGACCGAACAGTGTGACGCCTGGGTCGACCAACTATTCGCACGGCTGATCGATGGCGCGCCGCTCGATGGCCTGCCGGGCATCTTGTGGCGAGAGGGCGAAGTTGTCCGACGCGGCGCGCCCGGCCGCCCTTTCGCCGATCTGGATTCGAACCCGGTGCCGGAGTTCGGCGACTATTTCGACCGTCTCGACGGCTCCCCGCTACGTGCATCCTTCGAACGCTCCGTTCCCTTCGAGGGGTCTCGCGGCTGCTGGTGGGGCCAACGCCGCCATTGCCGCTTCTGCGGCCTCAACGGCACGACCATGCAGTATCGCCACCGCAGCGCCGATCGCATTGTGAAAGAACTGGTCGAGCAGCGCACCCGCCACGCCGTAAGCACCTTCATCGCGGTCGATGAAATTCTGCCCAAGCGCTTCTTCCGTGACCTGCCCGAGGCGCTGGAGGGGCGGCTGGAAAACGCCTCCATCTTCTACGAGATGACACCGGCCGTCTCGCGGGCGCAACTCGTGCGGCTTGCAGGCGCGTGCTCACTCTATAGCCAGCCCGGGATCGAGCACCTGTCGGAACCTGTCCTCGAACGGATCGGAAAGGGGATCAGCGCGGCTCAGAACGTCGCGTTCCTGCGCCGCGCGGAGGAGATGGGCGTTGGCCTTCTGTGGAACATGATCTTTGGCATTCCGGGCGAGACCGCAGAAGATTACAAGGCGATGCTGGCGCAGATGGGCGCGCTCCACCATCTTCCTGCCCCGAACCTCATCCCTCTGACGTTGGCGCGTTACAGCCCCTACGACGCCGATCCCGCGCGTTTCGGGATCCGCCGGGCGGGCCCGCAGAAGGGATTGGCCTACGCCTATCCGGTCGATCCGGCCACGCTGGAGCAACTGGCACTGAATTTCGAATACGAGCGCACTGCAGGGGGTGAGACCTGTTCGCCCGACCGCCTCGCTGCCGCGGTCGCCGCCTGGACACAGGACCGGGCCCGCGCTGCGCGGCTTGATGCCTGGATGGAGGCCGATGGTAGAGTCGTGATCGAGGATACCCGCTGCGCGCCGCGGCTGCACCGCCTTTGCGCGCCCGGCAGCGCCATCTATCGTCTCTTGGAAGCGCCGACGCGCATGCAGGACCTCCCGGCCCGGCTGCGCGCACGCCGTCCCGACCTCTATGTCATGGCAGGAGGGAGCTCCGGCGTCGCACGTCTTCTCGATTCGCTGGGTGATGGCCGCCTCGTCTGGACGAGCGGCGATCGAACTGTGGCGCTCGCCGTACCGCGCGCGTCAGGCTTCTGGACCGACCCGGCCCGCAGCCCTGCCCCCGCACCCTTCCGCATAGCCGAACCCGTTCCCGGATGACACGGGTTCCCTCCAGCCATTCCCCGGCGGCGCGCGCAGCTGACTTCGTGATGGTCGTCATGCCCTGGGCGCAGATCGACCAGCCCTCGCTCCAGGCTGGCTTGCTGTGCGCACGACTCAAGGCAGCCGGACTCGATGCCGCCACCTGGTACGCCAATCTCGACTTCGCCCGGGCCATCGGATGGTCGCGCTACGAGGAATTCTGTTCCTTCCACAACTTCTGCGCCGACTGGCCATTCTCGGAGCCACTTTTCGGCGACTTCCCCCCCCCGAGCGGCGGCAGTTTCCTCGAGTTCGCCGCCAGCAGCGGCATCGGACCTGCCCAGCGCGAGCGCTTGATCACGCTGAAAGATGCGGTTGCCGCAGAACTCGTCTGCGGCCTGGAGCGCGTGGACTGGGCCAACGTCAAAGTTGCGGGTTTCACCACCACCATGTTGCAGCCGCTGCCGGCACTGGCCTTTGCAAAGCTCCTGTCGGAACGCTTTCCGCATCTGCGTATCCTCTTCGGCGGCGCGGGCTGCCATGGCGAGATGGGAGCCGCGATGCACCGCAACTTCCCCTTCATCGACGGGGTTGTGGACGGAGAGGCAGATGCAACGATCGTGCCCCTGCTCAGGCGCCTGCTCGAGGGGGATGACCCCCGGGACATCCCCGGTTTGATATGGCGGGCGCGTGACGGCACCGTGCAGTCCACGCCTGTTTCCCCGATAGCCGACCTAGCGAGCTATCCAGACCCGGACTACTCCGACTTCTTCGCCCAGTCTGCAGAGAAGGAAAACCCCCGCCTGCGCAACCTCCGTATCCCGTTCGAGGCCTCGCGGGGCTGCTGGTGGGCAACCCGGCATCACTGCCGCTTCTGCGGCCTCAACCAGACCGTACTGAGGCAGCGCGAGCGCCCCCTCGCCGCAGTCGTCGAAGAGATCCGCCGCCAGCGCAAACGCCATGGCCCCGCGACCTTCATCGCCGCAGACAACATCATTTCGCAGCGTCACCTGAGGGATCTGCCTGCTGCAATGGCAGCCGAGGGTCCCGTACCGCTGTTCTTCGAGGTCGGCGCTGCCATGTCTCGCCGCCATCTCGCCGGGCTTGCCGCCAGCGGGGCCACGGACGTACAACCCGGCATCGAGAGTCTTTCGACAGACGTATTAAGAACCGTCGACAAAGGTACGACCGCCTTGCTCAACGTCTGTTTCCTTCGTCGCGCCGAGGAGTTCGGGGTACGCGCCCATTGGAACCTGCTCTATGGGTTTCCGGGCGAAGACCCTGCCTGGTACGACGACATGCTGGCCTGGATGCCCGCGATCCACCACCTGCCCCCGCCGGACGTCGTGCGTTTCAGCCTTCAGCGCTTCAGCCCGTATTTCGACAACCCCGAGGCGTTCGGCATCGAAATCCTGGGGCCGCTACCAGCGACCCGCTACATCTGGGACCTGCCAGAAAGTGAGATTCTAGCGCTGTCTTACGATGTCGATTTTCGTTTTCCAAGCCAGGCGGGGGTCGCGCGAACCGGAACCGTGCTGCGGGAGGCGGCTGATGAATGGCGGCGGAGATGCGGGCCCCTTACCGTCGAGTGGCGCGGAACGGGAGCCGAGATCCGGGACCGTCGCAACGCCGGTGACCGCAGGTTCATGCTCGACCCGGGCGAGGCGGCGCTGCTCTCAGCGGCCGAGGCCCCTGTCGCACCGGAACGGATCTTTGCCAAGCTTCGCACCACGCAGCAGTCGATCTACCTCAAGTCCGGCGGTTCGGTCGGGCTCATGCGCTCAGCGAACCGGCTGGCGGAGGCGGGCCTCCTGCTGTCACGCGATGACAGACTTCTGGCCCTGCCGGTTCCCGTCGGGGATTTTTGGACGTGGTGACGGGATTGCGATCGGAACACAGACAGGCGCCGCGGCAATTCGGCCGAACGATGAACGGTCGCTCCGGTCGCCGGGGCGTTCACGAATGAACGCGACGCACCAATCATCGCGTGAGGCAGTTACGCACAGACTTAGTGGTGCAGAGCGTCTCCTCTACGCGCGCGACGGGGCGCTCATGCGAGAGGATGTGCTACCGCACAACCTGACGACAGCCATGCGCCACGCGCTCGACCTCCTGATAAGGCTTGACCATCCTTCGGGGGGCATCAAGCTGCGTCATGAACCGCCCAGCCAGGGTACGACGGCGGACAACCCGGGCCGTGTCTGGATGGTGGCCGATCTGCTCTTGGCTGGACAGCCGTGGCTCGAGCTCGCACGACATCCAAGCATCGTCGTCCCACTGATGGATTTTCTTGGCCCGAATGTGGAGCTCTACAACGCCTTCGCACGGATCAAGCCTCCAAACACCCGGGCCCATCTCGCCTGGCATCAGGACTTCGCCCACGACCTTCACAACAGCCCACAACTCGTAACTGTCCTGGTCTATCTGGACGACACCGGGCCCGGGGCAGCCGCAACTGAGATCGTCGTCGGTTCCCACGCTCGCGGCTCCCTACCCCACGATGCCAAATACGACTTGGCGTCCCAAGACGTGCAGGGTCCGATCAGGTGCATGAACGCCAGATCGGGTTCGATCCTCTTTCTCGACACGCTCACCATTCACCGTGCAGGGCGCAATCTTTCGGATACGGATCGACGCGTCCTGCTATTCGTGGCGCGCGCTGCTGGTTGCCGCGAAATCAAGAGGAGCCCTCACGCCTTGACGGGTTTGCCATTATCTCGCGATGGTGTCTGCCTCCCGCCGCAAACACCCATCCCGGACTGAACCATATCGCCAACCAGGCCCCCGCCTGTCCTTCCCCTTGCCGGCCCCTCATTCATAACGAGAGTCTGCAGGTTGGATTTGGGTAATCGGCTTGCCCATCTGGTGCAAGCGCGCCGAGTGCGGAGCCCTGGGATTGCTCGAACGCTTGCCGCAGTGTCTGGTTGCCCAGGGGCAGTGTTGTTCGCGGGAGGCAGGTCGACCCAAATGCCAAGATCGACGAGTTTCCGGTCGTACGATACCGCCTCGTTTTGTGTCATTTTTGGTCCCCACCTTCACCCGGGGTTTTGGGCTGGAACCGGCCATGCCCTGCGCCAGGTTCGAATGTCGGCTGTGGGCCGAAGCGCGAAACTTTCCAGCCCGTGTGAGAATGTCTGTTTCGCTCGTTTCCACGCTAAGAGCTGCCATTCCGCTCCCGGCCCCAGTTCGGTCATCGGCGGATACCACGCGCGACGACCTTCGGGCGAAAATTCGGAGATGCGTGGTCTACGCGGTGGAAACTTACATGTACGAGAGTGGGGATTGCAGTCAGCCTATACGATATCCTGGGGTCCGGACTGCCTATCTGGCTATTCCAAGAGATTAGAACAAGCGCTTGAGACGATGGCCTGACCAACCGGCGGACGACTTGATACCCCCTGCCCGCCGGACATTCCAATAGCCGCCAGTACGCCAAGAGCAGCGTCAAACGCGTCGCCGAGTACAGCAAAAGTACAACTTTAGAATATCAAAATTCTTTAGTTACTGAATTCTCGACGTTTTTCGAAACGTCCGTCCAGTCCATCATCGGCGCAATGGCGAATTTCCCATAACTTTCGATCATTTACATAAATTTCCTGAACCAATCAGAAATTGGCCGACCGACTTGTCCGTATTCGCGATATGTGACTCTTTTGGTTCGATTTTTCAAATCGTAACTGCAAATACCTCCCAGCACCACTTCACTGTCCGCGGCTCAGTGCAATGGAATGGTCATCACTGTCCTCATGGAGGTCCGTCGCGGCTTTTTTTGCCGCCTGACGCCGCACAAAATTCCTCACGACGAGCTGGAAGAAGCGAAACCCGTCTTCGAGCATCTGCTTGCGGAAGAAAAAGTGCTCCACGCCGGCGGCGATGTCTTGAAATCCGCTGCTTGCACGGAGATCGGTCGCCGGAAGCAGAATTCTCTCCGGCGTCCGCCGTGAGAAACCCCTGCGGTTACGTAGCTGTACACAGCACGAAACGCACCATCGCGAAAAGAAAATCAGGCCGAATGCCGAATCGACCAACCTCCAGCTATAAATTCAAGAAAAATATGTTACCTTACGTTGTAGTCCGATTTTTCGGTTATAGATTTTGTCGCGGTTTTTTCGTCGATTTATTGTCAAAAGATGAGGTGGCGTACCATGGCGACCGTTAGTTATCCGGGCGTATACGTTCGTGAAATTCCTTCAGGATTGCAGGCGATAAGCGGTGTGGCGACGTCGATCGCGGCGTTCGTCGGGATGGCCAAGGCGGGGCCGATGAACACCCCGACAACGGTGCTCGGTATCAACGATTATGAACGGGTCTTTTCCGGCGACACCAGCCAGGGCGAAATGACCGAGCAGGTCCGCCAGTTCTTCCTGAATGGCGGAGAACAGGCAGTAATCTGCCGAATTGCCGACGGTGCGCAGGAAGCGACCGTGGGTCTCACCGCGCCTGACGGCACCACTGTGCTCAGCCTGCGCTCGCGCGATGCGGGCCTCTGGGCCAATCAGCTCCGGGTGCGGATCGACTACAACAGCGCCTCGCCGGAACGCACTTTCAACATGGAAATTTTCCGCGAGGTGTTCGACGCCAGCGGCCAGCCTCAGGTCACCGAGACCGAGAGCTTTAGCGATCTCAGCATGTCTCCGAACGCCGCTCGATATGCACGAACCATTCTCGACCAGCAGTCACAACTTGTAATTGCAAGCTTCGATGCACCGACGACGACGGCCGAAGAAGCATCGGTGGCGGGCCTTGCCACGATCAACGGTTTTTCCGCCAGTTCCGGCATCTATGCCAACGGTGCCGCGGCCGAAGCGGCGCTGCTTCAGGCGGTGCAGAACACGCAATCGGGCGGCACCGGAACGGTGGGCCGTTTCCTGCTGCGCGTCGAGGGCGCAAACTCCTCTTCGACGGTGACGATTTCGGTCGATGACACCGATACCACCCTCGCAACGCTCCAGAGCAATATCAACACGATGCTGGCCCCGCACACACCGGTCACGGTGTCTGTTCCGGCCCCCACCAACGGGCCGCTGGCCATCGTGGCGGTGGATGCCGGACATGACATCGTAATCGAGCCCGCGGCGCAGTTCGATATTTCCGCCGAGATGGGTCTTGGCGTGACCCAGGGCGGCATTGAAGTGAGCGCCTTTGCGGATGCCAGGCCTGCGCCATCCGGCCTTGTCTCCGTGCTCGCCGACGGCGGCAACGAACTCGGCGCGCTGCTTGCGCTCGGCGGGGCCGACCGCACCACGCTCGACACGCTCGGGGTGGCCGGCACGGCGGCAGTCAACCCCTTCACCATCGCCACCGCCGATATCGTCTATCCCGGCGGCGGCACCAGCTTCGCCGAAGGCGCGGCCAGCACGACGGACTCGTTTGCCAACATCGCCGAAAACCTGCAGGCCGTGGCCGTGGCGCTCAGCGCGGCGAGCAGCGACTGGCGCGCGGAGGTGCACGGCCACCGGCTGGCGCTGATCCCCCTGTTCGGCTCTGCCAGCAGCGGCAGCGGCGCCACCTTCACCTCGGCCGCACCGGACCTCACCGCGGCGGGCGAGATCTTCAACGGCGTCACCAGCACGGTTGCCGCACAGGCGCTTGGCGGCGGGAGCGACGGCGCGGTGGCGCAGCTCGAAGACTATCAGGACGCGTTCCAGCAGATTGAGGAACGGGTCGATATTTTCAACATCATGATCCTGCCGAAAAGCGCGGGAGATACCGCAATCCCCAGCATCCGGGGCGGGGTCTGGGGTCCGGCCAGCGCGTTTTGCCGCAACGAGCTTGCGGTGCTGCTCGTCGATGTGGAGCCGGCGCAGCAGACCGCGCAGGGCGTTCTTGACAGCCTTCAAGGCCTGCGCACCGGCGTGGCGACCGATCACGCCGCGGCCTTCTGGCCGCGCGTCTCGATCACCTCGAACGGCGTCACCCGGCCGATCGACCCGAGCGGTTCGGTGGCAGGCGTGATGGCCCGCATCGACGGTTCCCGCGGGGTCTGGAAAGCCTCGGCAGGCGTCGAGGCCGGGGTGTTCGGCGTCCGCGGCGTCGACGTGCCGCTGTCAGACCCGCAAAACGGCCAGCTCAATCCGCAGGCCATCAACTGTGTGCGCAGCTTCCCCAATGGCGTGCTTGTCTGGGGCGCGCGCACCATGGCCGGTTTCGACAACTCCGGAGAGACCGATTACCGCTACCTGCCGGTGCGCCGGATCGCGCTTTTCATCGAGGAAAGCCTGCGCCGGGGCCTGCAATTCGCGGTGTTCGAACCGAATAACGCGCCGCTGTGGGGCCAGATACGCCTCGCCGCGGGCTCGTTCATGAACGGGCTTTTCCGCCAGGGCGCCTTTGCCGGCAACACCGCCTCGGACGCGTTCTTCGTCAAATGCGATGCCGAAACGACCACGCCCACAGACCAGGCCCTCGGAGTGGTCAATGTCGCGGTGGGTTTCGCGCCGGTGCGGCCCGCCGAATTCGTCGTCATCACGCTGCAGCAGAAGACGGCGCAGGCCCAGGTTTGAACCGGCTCGGAGGTAAGCCGACAGGAGATTTTCATGGCACAATTTACACGCAACAACCGCATTGACCCCTACAAGAATTTCAAATTCCGCGTTTACTGGGCAGGGATTTCGACGCCAGTGGCCGGCATCAGCAAGATCAGCGAGCTGAAGCGAACCACCGAAGTCGTCTCGCACAGGGAAGGCAACGACATCTCGACGCCTCGCCATTCCCCCGGATCGACAAAATACGAGGCGATCACGCTGGAACGCGGAGTGACCCACGATCCGGATTTCGAGGAATGGGCAAATCTCGTCTACAGCACCAAGGGCAATGCCTCGGTGTCGCTCGCGCGGTTCCGGCGGGATGTGAAGATCGAACTGCTTAACCTGCAGGGCGTGGTCGTCAAGTCCTACAATATTTTCCGCTGCTGGGTCTCGGAATATGTGGCCCTGCCAGAGCTTGACGCCAATGCGAACGCCTACGCCATCGAGAAGATCGTTTTCCAGAACGAGGGCTGGGAGCGCGACGTGGATATCCGCGAGGCGCAAGAGTCCTGAACTAGGGGCGGCCCGGCGGCATTTTCCGCCTTTGGGTCTAAATCAAAATGATTTCGGCTGTGCTTTCAGATCCGCCTGCAGAAGGTGGTGGCCTGCCAAGAGCCATCACGCTGCGGGAAATAACCGCTGCGGAAGAGCTCGACGCCACCAGTGCGCCGGAGTTGCTGGAGGCGCTTTATTCCGGCGGATCGGTGACGCTGGACGAACTCACACTTTCCGAGCGCGACATGACCGTTGCGGCGCTTTACCGGGCGCTTTACGGCGAAACCATCGAATGCCACCTGCCCTGCTCAAGCTGCGACCGCAAGTTCGAGACACAGTTCGAGCTGGCCGATTGGATCGCCGCCCTGCGCGAGGGCCCGCAGGTGGAACGCACCGGCCCGAATGCCTACCGCACCGGAGACGTGGCCTTCCGCCTGCCGCTTGCGGCCGACCTTGCCGGCCTCGCGCATCTTCCGGCGGACGAGCAGATGGCAGGCCTGCGGGCGCTTTGCGTTTTGGAAGGCAATCCCGACGACCCCGGGCTTGAGGCCGCGATGATGCGGGCCGGACCGCTGTTGGATGACGATATCGAGACCACCTGCCCGCATTGCGGACATCAACAGACTTTCCCGATCCGTCTCGACGATTATCTCATGGCCGCGCTCGCCCGCGAACGCTCCGTGGTGGTGCGGGAAATTCACCACATCGCCGCGTATTACCGCTGGTCGCGCGCCGAGATTATGGCGCTGCCGCGCTCGCTGCGGCGCGAGCATGTCTTCCTGATACTCTCGGACATGAAGCCGCAGAGGAGTTCGGCATGGCGGTAGGCTATTTCTCCCGCGCCGTCAGCCGCGCATCGCCTGGCGCGCCGGGAGGTGCGCAGGCCCGGGTGTCGGCGCGCGTCCAGCCCGCCGCGCCGATCGCCTCCCCCCTGACGGAAGACGATCAGCGGCTCAACCTCGTAGACGAGACCCTGCGCGGGCCGGGCGAAGTTCCCGTGCCGGATAGCGCCGCACCGGTGCCCGTCCGGTCCGAGCCAGGCACTCCGCTCGAGACAGCCGGACACGAAGCATCCGCGGATTCCAGAACCGCTCCCGAACTTGCGGAGACGCCCAGCGAAACACGGGCGCATCCGGTTCCCCGAACCGGGGAAGCCGAGCGCCCCGCACCCCGGCGCCCGCCCGCACCTTCAGCGATCGCGACACCGCCACCGCAGCCCGTTGCACCTCGCAACGGGGTCGATGATGGCCCCGCCGCAGATGCCCTGCCCACGCCTGCCCGAGCCCCGAACGACTTCCTGCCGGACGCAGAAGCCGTCCCTGCCAACGCGCCCGCCCCCGAAAAACCAGCCCCGGCCTCGCCTGTGACCGCGATGCTGCGCGCGCTTTCGGCAGCGGAGCGCTGGGTTGCCGAGGAGCCGGAGACAGAGCCCCCGGAGGTTTTGCAAACGCACCAGCCGACTTCCCCCACGCAAGGCCACAACCGCAGCGACATCACGCCCGTCCTGCCTCACAGCGCCGAACCGGCGGGCCAGCGCGAAAGCGCGCCCCCGCAGGTGGTGATCGACAATATCGAGATCGAAATCGTGGCCCCGCCGGCGGCCCAGCCGCGACCCGCGCCACGGAACGCCCCGGTGAAACCGCTGCCCAGGCCGGTGATGCCCTATGGCTGGAGGCAGCGCTGAGATGAGCCTCACCGATCTATCCCGCGTGACGCAAACGCTCCTGAACCTGCTGCAGCAGGTCGTCGCCCGCGACACCAATATCGGGACGATCGAATTCAGCGCCGCCCCGCCGGACGATACTGCCGCCACCTTGCCCAACGTGATCAGCGTCTATCTCTTCCACGCTACGGAAGACCCGCACGGCAAAAGCTGGACCCCCCACGAGGCGATCGGCGCCGCCGTACCGGTGCAGCACACGCCGCTGGCGCTCTGCCTCTACTACCTCGTCACCGCCACCAGCAGCGTCACCGATGACGGCACCTCGAACCGTACGCTGATCGAGCAGCGGCTTCTGGGCTATGTTGCCCGCGCGCTGCACGACTACCCGCTGGTCGACGACGACACCGTGGTGCCGGCGGTGCCGCCCGCGCCTGCCAACGCGCCGGTGCTGCAAACGGCAAACCTCGACGGCGCCGGCAACACGATCCAGATCATCCTGCGCCCAGTCACCATTGACGAGACGGTGAATTTCTGGAGCGCCGAGCAGGACAGGATCGCGCGGATGTCTCTCTTCTACGAGGTTCGCGTGATCCTGTTCGAGACGCCGCGGCTGGAAGGTTCGGCGCCTCCGGTGCTTTCGGTGGCAGAATTCGTCTCGGTCAGCGACCGGGTGACCATCGTGCGGGCGCGGAGCCTGATGGGCTTTGCCCTGCCCGCCGGCCACCCGCTGGAGGACCCCACCACGCCTTTCCGCTTCTTCGAGGCGAGCCCGGCGCGGCCCACCCTGTTTCCGGCGGGCGCGGTGCCCCTCAGCGTGCCACCGCGCAACAACCGCGTCACCTTCGAAGGTGCTGGCTTCCGCGGCGACCGGGTTTCGCTTTCGCTCACCGGCCCGATGGCCGAAGGCGCCAATCCGCCAGAAACGCGGCGCGCAAGAATTTCGCTTTCCCGGCCGGTCAATCCCGACTGGGAGATCGAGGCCGACGGAGCGCGCGTGTCGCTGTCGCTGCGCACCACCGTGGCGGATGAAGACGGCGTGACGCTGACGCTCTATCCCGGCATCTACCGGACGCGGATCGTGGTCGGCATGCAGATGTCGAACCAGTCGCCGCCGCGCTATCTGGAACAAAGCTCGCCGGAATACGCCATAGCTGTGGCGCCGCAGATCGCCTCCGTCGCCCCCATCGGCGGACCAGCCGCGGCACGGCGATTCCGCATCACGCTGCACGGCGCCTATCTGCGCGACGAACTCGATGTCGTGCTCACCGCCGCCGGGCGGCGGATGATCCGCGATGCCGATCTCACCGTGGCAGGCCATTTCGATTTCACCGCAGGCAATCCCGATCGCATCGATTTCGCGGTCGATACCACGGTCTTCGCTTCGCCCCTGTCGCTTCAGCTCGTGATCAACGATGCGGAAGCACCGCCCGCCTGGGGAGAATTCTGATGAATTTCACCCCGCGCGCCGCCTCGCTTTCGATCCACCCCGCCTCGACGCAGGCGGCGGCGCTTGCCATCGTGCGTGCGCTCTGCCGCCGCCGGATCATCTGGCTCGACCATCTGGCCGGGCTTGTGGTCGCGGAGGCCGCGCTGAAGGACGTGCAGGTGCGCGTGCTCATCGATCTCGATGCGCCGGCGGCGGAAGCCGACTTCCTCGAACGCCATCCCGAGGCGATGCAACTGTGGCAGGAATCCGAAACCCTTACAGCCTGGATCTTCGAGAAGGACGACAACCGCTTGCGGCACCTGGCCGAGGTATTCGATCTCTCGCTGCAGGAACGCCAGCTCGTTCTCTTGTGCTTCACAGCCGCGGTCGATCCGTCGCTGGCGCCCGTGTTCCGCACCCTGTCGGCCGCCGATGACGGCGCGATTTCCGAAGCCCTGGCGGCGCGGCTGTTCGGCTGGGGCCGCGAGGCGATGTGGGGGCCGGGCAGCCCGCTCGGACGTTGGCATATTCTGGAATGCCTGCGGCGCGGTGCGCTGCAGCTCGACCCTTATGTGCTGAGCTACCTGCGCGGTGCGGCGGATGTGGAGCCCGACCTGATCAATGTCTGCCAGGTGATCAACGATCCGCCGCCGCCGCTGGAAGCATGGCCGGTCGACGCGGTGGCCGAGCGGGTGATCGCGGCGCTGCAAAGCGGGCAGCCGGCGCAGATACAGGTCATCGGCCAGCCGCTCAGCGGGCGGAAGTCCTTTGCCGCTGCGGTGAGTCAGCGACTGGGGCGTCCTCTGGCGGTGATCGACACGGGCCAGGTGGAAGAACCGCTGTGGAGCCTCACCCGGATGCGTGTGCAGCGCCAGGCGCTTCTGCACAATTCCACCGTGGCCTGGGCCGGCGCGCAGGCATTGCGCGGGATCGAGGCCACTCCGGGCGCACTGGATGTGGAGTTCACCATCCTCGAAACCCAGGAAGAAGTCGCGCCCTCGGTCGGCTGGCATGAAGAGCGGGTGAAGATACCGGGGCTGAGCAGCGCCGAACGCAAGGCGCTCTGGCGCCGCTTCCTGCCGGCGGTGCAGGGCTGGAAAGGCGGCCAGCTCGATCACCTCGCCGAACGCTTCCGGGTGACCATCGGCGAGATTGTTCATGTCGCGGCGCAGGGCGACGACACCTACGAAGGCATCCGCCAGCGCACGCGCGAGCTTTCGCACGGCAAGCTGGGCGAGCTGGCACGGCTCATCGACTGCCCGTTCACGCGCGAGGATCTGCACCTGCCGCAGCAGGTGATGGGCCTGCTCGATGAGTTCCTATTCGAGGCCCAGGCGCGCAATGCCTTCTGGGAAAAGCCCGATGCGCGGCGGCTCTTCCCGCGCGGCCTGGGCCTCATCGGCCTGCTCTCCGGCCCGCCCGGAACCGGCAAGACCATGGCGGCGCAGGTGATCGCCGCCGAGCTGGGGCTCGATCTCTTCCGCATCGACGTGGCCTCGATGATCGACAAATACATCGGCGAAACCGCCAAGCGGCTGCAACGGCTCTTCGCCCGCGCGACGGAGATCAACGCGGTGCTTCTGTTCGACGAGGCCGACGCGCTTTTCGCTCGCCGGACGGAAACGCGGGATTCTCTCGACAAGCATTCCAACGCAGACACCAGCTATCTGCTGCAACTCGTCGAGGATTACCCGGGCGTCGCCCTTCTGGCCACCAACAAGCGCCAGCAGATCGATGACGCCTTCGTGCGCCGCATCCGCTACGTCTTCTATCTGCCCCGCCCGGAACGCGCGGAACGCTATGCGATCTGGCGGCAGGTGGTGGCGGCGCTGAGCACGCCCGAAACCGCCGCCTCGCTCGATGCCGAGCTGCGCAAGCTTGCCGCCGACGTGCCGATGACCGGCGCCCAGATCAAGAACGCGGCGCTGGCCGCCGTGTTCCTGGCGCAGCGCGATGGCGGCGCGCTGGGACCGGCGCATCTGGCCCGGGCCATCGAGCGGCAGATGATCAATCAGGGCGGCAGCCTCTCTGCCGAACAAGGGAGGCTGCGGCGATGAGCGTGAAGATCAGACGGCTGAAACTGCGCCTGCCCTCCGGAACCGCGCGCGATCCTGAAGGTTTCGCCCGCTCGGTCGCCCAACAGCTTGCGCAGGAAACCACCGGTTTCGGGACCCACAGGACCGGCAACGTGCAGCTCACGCTGCCGCGGCCGAATGGCGATGCGGCAGGCGTCGTGGCCCGGGCCATCGGACGCACAGTGCGAGGGAGAGGAAGTTGATGGATCAGAAAACCGGCCTCAAGAACAGCCCGAAACTTTCGCGCGGCGCGCTGGTGCAACTGGTCGACAGCGTGATCGGGATAGAACCCTCGATCGTGCCGTTCCAGTACAACCCCATGACGCTGAGCATCTCGATCGCGCCCTTCAACCCGAACGAGGTCGAACAATCGGGCCGCGGCCAGATCGCGCCCACGTCGCAACCCTACGAGCCCAAGCGCACAATCACGGCCGAGATCGAACTCGACGCCACCGATCAGCTGGAAGACGAAATGCCCGGCGGCATAGAAGACAGGCTTGCCGCACTCGAGCAGCTTCTGATGCCCAGCGAGGGCCTTGTCGGCGAGCTCATCTCCGCTGTTGGCCAGCTCACCGGCAACCCGCCGCCGCCGAAGCGCTCCAGCGTGCCGATTGCGCTCCTGATCCTGGGCCCCGGCCGCATCCTGCCGGTGCGCATCACCAGTTACTCGGTAGAGGAAACGCAATTCCTGCCCACGCTTAACCCGATGATGGCCAAGGTCAGCCTCAGTCTGGAAGTGCTCACACCCGATGTCTTTCGCTGCGAAAGCGGCCCCTCGGTCGAGCTTGCCCGGGCCACCTACAACTTCTTCAAGGTGCAGCAGGCGGCCCTGGCCATCGCCCACAACGCGCGCAACGCTTCCAAGGCCCTGAGCCTGCTGCCGTTCTAGGAGAGAGATCATGGCCGTATTCGATCCAAAGAGCCGTTACGTCGCCCCCCCGGTCGAGCCCTATGCAGCGACCGACAGGCGCGGACGCACGGTGATGGCGCTGCCGATGCCCGAGCCGCCGGTCGAGAGCTCGGTCGGGCAGTACCTTCCGAAACAGGGCCAGCGGCTCGATCATCTGGCTGCGGCTCTGGTGCTCGACCCCTACGGTTTCTGGCGCATCGCCGAACTCAATGGCGCACTTCTGCCCGATGCGCTCAGTGAGGAGGAACGCCTGATGATCCCGAGCATCACCAGGTAAGCGAGACAGCCCATGCCGGATATCCGCTATCAGATCGCCGTCAACCGCCAGCCCGACAACGCGCTCACCGCCGAGGTGGCCGAGATCGAGGTGACACAGACGATCGAAGGCCCGACGACGGGACGGGTGAAATTCGCCGTCGACATCTGCGGCGCGGACATGAGCCTGATGAACGACAAGCGCCTCAACCCCGGCCAGCCCGACACGCTGATCACGGTGATCGCGATGCTCGAAGGCAAGCAGCATGTGCTGATCCACGGCATCATCACCGAGCGCCAGTCGAATTTCGTGGAAGGCGGACCCGGTTCCTATCTCGAGCTGAAGCTGACCGACCGGCGTGCAGTGATGGCGCGCACCCAGCAGAACCGGGCTCATTCCGGCTCGGTCGCCGAGATCGTGTCCGGCATCCTCGAAGGCGGCGAACCCGAGAAATACGGCTTCGAGCCGGATGTCACCGACACCACCATCGAATACGACGAGGACAGCAACACGCTCAACCAGACCGAGGACGATCTCGCCTTCATAGACAAGCTGGCCGGGCGCACCGGCTCGCGCTTCTGGATCGACTGGAAGGCGGAGACCGGCCTCACCGGGTTCGACGTGATCGAAACCGCGCATTTCAAGCCCTCGCCGCCACGGCCTTCCTCCAATCCGCTGGGATTTCTGCCGCCGATCAAGCTGGCTCCGACATCGGCGCCGACACTCATGCTCAATGCCGGAGACGGCTGTTCCAACCTGTCGAGTTTCGAGGTAAGCGCCAATAACGAGGCGCCCAACCAGACCGGCCCGGTGCAGCGCATCGCCACCGATGGCGAGGTTGACGATACCGAGGTACCCGAAGCCTCCGACCCTCCGCTCGGCGCCGATCCGCCCCCCACGCAGGTACGCACGCGGCGCGTGGTCTCGGCCGGTTCGGCGCAGGAGGCCCAGCTCCGCAACCAGGCGGCCTTGAACGATGCGTCCTATTCCACCCGCGCCACCGCCGAAACCAGCGCACAGGCCCTCAACGGCATCCTGTCGGCGCACCAGATCGTCACCGTCACCGGCGCGGGCAACATCAACAGCGGGGATTATTTCCTGTCCTCCGTCACCCATGCGATCGACCCGTCGGCCCACAAGATGCGGCTCGAGATGATGCGCAACGCCGCGGGAGCACCGTCATGAACGATATGCAGCAGATACAAAGCCAGACGCAGCGCGAATTCTTCGGGAAATACCGCGGCCAGGTCGTCGACAACAACGATCCGCTCAAGAAGGGCCGGCTCCAGGTCACCGTGCCGCAAGTGCTGGGCGAGGTCACCGTCTGGGCGGAGCCCTGCGTGCCCTACGCCGGCAGCAATCTCGGCTTCTATGCCATGCCCGAGGTGGGCGGCGGCGTCTGGATCGAGTTCGAGACGGGCGATCCCTCCTATCCGATCTGGGCGGGCTGTTTCTGGGCCGATGGCGATATCCCGAACGAAGACGCCGATCCGTCCATCAAGTTCTTCCGGACCAACAAGGCGACGATCCGGGTGGATGACAGCAACGGCGAGATCCTGATCGAGAACGACAGCGGCCACTCGATCAAGATGACCACGAGCGAGATCACCATCAAGGCCGGCACCGTCAAGCAGGAAGCTTCGGGCGGCAAGAAGACCGAACTCTCCTCGGCGTCGTTCAAGGTCAATAACGGCAATATGGAGGTGCTCTGATGCAGCCGGCCTTCGACGGATTTCGCTTCCCCCCGATGCTGGAAGGTCAGATTGGCCGCTTCCGGCGGGAGACCGACTACGAGGCCTATGTGGCCCAGCTCATCCGGCAGGTCCTTCTCACCGCCCCGGGCGAGCGCGTGAACCGGCCCGATTTCGGTGCCGGGCTGCGCCGGGCGCTGTTTGCGCCGTCGAGCCCGGAAACGGCAACCATGATCAAGGCCACGGTGTTCCAGGCGCTCACCACATGGCTCGACGATGTCATCGATGTCGACGAAGTGGAAACCGGATTCGACGACGGCCGGCTCGACGTCACCGTCGTCTACACGATCAAGTCCCGCGGCGACAGCCAGGTAATCAACCTGGAGGTGGCCCAGTGAGGAAAGGACGCATCTGATGCCCTCGAGCGCCGATCGTCTTTCGCAACTGCGCGCGCGGTCCGATGATTTCACCGGCATCGCCTTCGTGCAGGTTGTCGATACCTGCGATCAGCGCGTGCTGCGCATCTATTTCCATACCGACCCAACTGATCTCGCCGATCCTTTCGAGGGCGGCACTCCGCTCACTCCGGACGAAATCCGCATCTACAGCCCCGAAGGCGCCGCCGAAGACGTCCTGCTTGCCGACGATCCGACGCTGATGGTCTGGGCCGACGATCCGGTCATCGGGCGTCGCTATCTTCAAATCGAGGTGCGCGAGCCCGGCGGCTTTGCCGACTATCACCTGCTAATCGACGATTCCCGGATAGATCCCGGCTTCAACGATATCCGCTTCTCGTTCAAGGTCGGCTGTGACGATCACCTCGACTGCGCCCCGACCGCCGATCTCTGCGTGCCGCCGGAGAGCGACGATGTCGACGTCGATTACCTCGCCCGCGATTTCGTCAGCCTGCGCAACGCGCTGCTCGATTTCACCGCCCAGCGCTATCCCAACTGGCAGACGCCGATGGAAGCCGATGTGGGGATGGTCCCGCTCGAACTCATCGCCGCGCTGGGTGACGAACTCTCCTACCTGCAGGACAGGCACAACCGCGAGGCCTATCTCGAAACGGCAACCGAGCGCCGTTCGCTCCGGCGCAAGACGCGGCTGGTAGACTATGAAATCCACGACGGGCGTGTGGCCAGCACGATCCTCGAACTGGAGGTCGCCGCCGCAACCGCGAGCGTGCCCGCAGGCGCCGGCCTCTGGGCGCTGGCCGAGGGACAAGCGCCGATTGCCTTCGAGCTGGGCGAAGGCCTGAGCGATGCCATGAACGGACTGCTTTACGGCGTCGATGCGCGCTGGAACGCGGGCCAGATCACGCCCTACGCGATGGACGACGACGATGCCTGCCTCAAGCCCGGCGCCACCGAGCTGCTGGTCAGGAACGATCCCGCCGGTCCCGACAATCCCGGCGGCGTGGTCTTCCTGACCACCGATCTTGCCGTCTGGACCGGCCGCAAGCTGCTGCTCCGCGATCTGGCGGCGAACTCTTCGGAATCCATACGCCTCGCCCTGGTGACGGTGGCGGAAGTGGAACTCACCGAAGACCCGCTGTTCGGCATCGACCTGGCGCTGATCCGCTGGCGCAAGGAAGATGCGCTGCGCTTCCATATCCCGCTCGACGATCTGCAGCTTTCGGGCAATCTGATTCCCGCCACAGCGGGTGAAACGCGGCGGCAGAGCTTCCGCCTCGGCCCGTTGCAGGAGGGCGACCCCGAGGACATGCTGCCCGCGGTCGAACGCGAAGGTCCGCTCTATGCCGGCGCCGATACCGGGCCCCTCTTCTGCGCCGAAGAGGACGACGGCGACGATGACGCCGACCGCCCGCCTGTCTACCTGCTCAGCCTGCCGGGCACGGAAACGCAGGGACTCGGCTTCGTCGACCTTCTGGACGATCTGCGCGCGAGCGAACCCGAGATCTGGCTGACGGAAGACGGACAGCCCAATGACCCCTGGACTTTCCAGCGCTCGCTGCTGCTCTGCAATCCCGGCGACCAGGTCTTCACCATCGAGGATGGCAGCTGGCGCCGGATCGTGGCCTATCAAAACGGCGAAGAGCAGGTCGTTCACCGCGACTATGCCACCGGCGCCGGCTACACCGTGCGCTTCGGCGACGGAGAATTCGGCCGCCTGCCCGCCCGAGATGCCGTCTTCCATGTCGATTACCGGCTGGGCTCGGGACGCCGCGCCAACCTGCCCGCCGGCGCAATCAGCGCGCTTTTCATCCCCAACCAGACGCCGCCGCATGCGGGGCCGCTGGTGGGCCTCGTGAATGCGGTCAGCAATCCCTTCGCCGTCAGCAACGGGCTCGATCCCGAAACGCTGAGCCAGATCAAGCTGCTCGCACCGGATGCCTACAAATCCGAGGTGTTCTTTGCCGTCCGCCCCGAGGATTACGGCGAACAGGCGGCCAAGCTCGCCTCGGTGCAGCAGGCACAAGGCAGCTTCCGCTGGACCGGCTCCTGGCTGTCGGCCACAACCGCTGTCGATCCAGCGGGCACCAGCATCCTGAGCGACGTTCTGCGCACGGAGGTGCAAACCCTGCTCGACGCCCGCCGCCAGGCCGGACGCGAAGCGATCGTGGTCCCGCCGCGTTATGTCAATCTCGATCTCAAGGTTGCCGTCTGCCTCACGCGCAGCGCCTTCGCCGGCCAGGTGGAGCCGCGCATACTCACAGCGCTTTTCGGCGATCCCGCCACCGGCGCGCCAGGCTTCTTCGCCGCCGACAACTTCACCTTCGGCACCGCCCTCAGCCGCCCGGCGCTGGAAGCCGCCATCGGCGCGGTGCCGGGCGTCGATGCGGTAATCGACGTGCAGCTGCGCATCCATGGCGTGACCGACTACGCGCCGTTCTCCGATTTCATCTTCGACGTCGCGGATGACGAACTCATCCGGCTGGAAAACAACGCGCAATACCCCGAGCGCGGCTCGCTGCAATTGTCAACGGTGGGAGGTGCGTGATGGCGGATTGCTGCGACACCAAAAAGCTCCACCCGCTCGAAACCATGCCCGCCGGGCTCAATGTCATCCCGCGCCAGCTCTCCGGCTTCCCGGATATTCGCCAGCGTCTCTTGGAACGGCTCGCCGACACCGACAACACCATGCGGCAAGGCGCGCTCGGGAGCTGGCGGCCCTATTCCGACGATTTCGGCTCGATGTCGCTCGAAATGTGGGCCTATGTCGCCGATATCCTCGGCTTCTACGACGAACGCGTCGCCAACGAGAGCTATCTCGGCACCGCCGTGCGCCGGCCCTCGCTGCGCCGTCTGGCGGGTATCCTGGGCTATACCCCCGCATCCGGCATCGCCGGCACCGCAACGCTTGCCGCCATCGCCGACGGCAGCGTCGCCGTCACCGTGCCGCAAGCCACCGGCGTGCGCTCGCGCAGCTTCGACGGCAACGTGCCCCAGGTTTTCGAGACCACCGCTGAAGCGGTGATCCATCCGCTGCTCAATTCCTGGACGGTCGCCCCCTTCCGCCGCCATCCGACGGTCGATCCCTCTTTTTTCGTCGGCGATACCGCGGCTCCGGAGGGCGACAAGAAATCCGACAAGTCGGGAAGCGGCGAGAACCGGGTGAACCGCCTGCTGTTCCTGCCGTCGGGCTTCGGTCTTGCCGAGGCCGAACCGGTGCTGATCGAGGCGCGGCCGGGCCACGACTTTGAAGAACAAGTCTCGCGCGTCACCACGATCGACCCCTTCTCCGGCAGCGACGGCAAGAGCTATTCCCGCGCCGCGCTCGCTCCGTTCATCGTGATCGCGGAAACGGTCGATCTCTCCACCTTGCGTGCCCGGCGCCCGACGCAGCAGGCGGTGGCCACGGTAAACGCGCCGGTGGGCGGCGAAACGGCACTGGGGAACACCGGCGGTCAGACGCGGCTCTTTGTCGACGGGATACCGAGCATATACCGCACCGGTGACCCGGTCATCGTCGCACGCGATCTCAACGGCGACGATCCCGGCTTCGCCTTTGCGCGGATTGCCTCCGTCACGCCTGCCGCGGTGCGGGTGACAAGCATTCCGGAAGAGACGGTCAAGAACGAGGACGGCGAGGTGGTGCCGATCAATCAGCCCGTCATCGTCGCCACCGAATTGCGGCTCGAACCGGCGCTTTCGTCTGAATTTCTCGATCCGAATGCGGTGACCTTCCATCACGGCTTCGTCGAGGCCGGCCAGCCGACCAATGTCTGCAAAACCTCCATCACCCCGGCCGACATGGCGGGCAGCGAAGGCGTGCCGCTTGCCGGCACCGTTCGCCTTCCCCGCGATACCGCCGCGATCCCTGCGCTCGTCAGCGCCGCTTCGGGCAGCGAGGTGCTCGAGACCCGTTTCCTGCTGAAAGACGCCGAGGCGCGTGGTGCGCTTGTCGATGGCCGCCTCAGTGTCGCCGCCGATGGCACCGCCCGGTTCGAGATACTGGATCAGAGCCAGATCGCGCATGAAGCGCTGCAATTGCCGCTCACCATCCATGGCAACCTGCTCGACGTCACCCGCGGGGAAAGCGTGCGCGGCGAGGTGCTGGGCAGCGGCGATGCGCGGGTTGAAAACCAGCGTTTCAAACTGCGCAAGAAGCCGCTCACCTACCTGCCCGGCAGCGCCACCGGCTCGGGCAATCTCTCGGATTCGACGCTTCTCATTCGTGTCGACGGGATCGAATGGCGCTGTGTACCGGGCTTCTTCGGCTGCGGGCCGCGCGACCAAGTCTATATAGTGCGCCATGACGATCAACAGAACACCTACATCACCTTCGGCGATGGCAAGCGCGGCGCAAGGCTCCCCTCGGGCGTCGAGAACATCGTCGCCGATTACCGCTATGGAGCCGGTGCCGCCGCCCCGCCGGCAAACGGCATCCGGCAGCTGGCCGGCTCGGTCAAAGGGCTGCGTGCCGTCCGCTCGCCCGTCGCCGCCGCCATGGGCCGCGACCCCGATGGTCCCGAAGATCTGCGCGGCTCTGCCCCGAAAACGGCCTTGCTCCTGGGGCGCTGCGTTTCCGCCGCCGATTTCGAGGCGCTCGCGCGCAACGCCCCGGGCGTGATCACGGCCAGCGCCCAATGGCTCTGGATCCCCGATCAGTTCCAGGCCGGGGTCGTCGTCCACTATATCGGCGACGCCGATCCTGCCACGATTACCGCCACGCTGCGCGATCAGGCCGATCCGACCGTCCCGATCTCGGTCACCCAGGCCGACCCCATCATCGTGCAGGCCGCAATCGCCGTGGAGACCGACCCGAGCTATGTAGCTGAAGACGTGGCGCTGGCCGTGGCAGATCACCTGAGCGCGGGCATTCTGAGCCTTGCCGAAGCCAGGATCGGCGGGTGGTTCTGGGCCACCGACATATTCGAAGCCGTCGCGCAAGTGTCCGGCGCGCTTTCGGTGGCCACTATGAGCTTCACCGGCGATGAACCGGCGCTCCTTCCCAAGCCCATCGGCGGCACCGCCATCCCGACGGCGCGCTACCTCGATTTCACCGCTCCCGGTTCGATCACCGTCACCGGTTCCTCCGCCACAGGCCTGCCGCCGAACGGCAAAGGGGGCACGTCATGAACGCCCCCACCGCGCGCGACGGCTATCACCGCTATTACACCGAGAAGCTGTGGGCGCTGGTCCCCGAAGTCTACCGCAACGAAGACGGCACCGGTGCCCTGCGCGAACTCATCGCGCTCATCGCCGAAGATGCCGCCGAGGTGCGCCGTTCGATCGACAGGCTCTGGGAAGACCAGCACATCGAAACGGCCGACGACTGGGCCGTCCCCTATCTCGGCGCCCTGGTGGGCGCGCGGCTGGTCTCGGCGCAGGACCGGCGCGCGCGACGCGTCGATGTCGGCAACACCGTGCGCTTCCGCCGCCGCCGCGGAACACCCGAATTGCTCGACACGCTGGCTCGCGCGCTTTCCGGCTGGGACGTGGTGCTCGAAGAAGGCTTCCGCCAGCTCGCACGCTACCGTCACCGGCTGGACGGCCCATCCGCACGGCAGGGCTTCTTCACGGCCACTCCCACCGGCGGCACCGCCGATCTGCGCCGCCCGGTCGGTGCGGAGATCGCCGAAGGCCCGTTCGGTGAATTCTACCACAGTCACGACGCGCGCAGGCTGAAGGGCAAACAGGGCCGCTTCGGCACCCGCAAGCTCAATTTCCACCTCTACCGAATACGCGCCTTCGAAATCGTCGATTCGGATCCGGTCATGCTCACCGATCCTGACGGGCTCGGCTTCCTGCGCACCTTCACATTCGATCCCTCGGGCCGCTCTACAAAGCTCTATCTCAGCGGCGAAAGCGACAGCGCCGATGAAAAGGACGCCTTCCTGCGCGGCAATCTGGTGGCCATAGACCCGCGGGAATGGCAGATCGTCCAGCCTATGCGCTGCCGCCTGCTGGGGCACGTGGCTTACGAGATCACCGTCTCGGCCATCCTCACGCTTGCCGACCTGCCGGTACCGCCACTGGCAACCGACATGGATGCAATCAACCGTCTGCTCGGCCGCCGGTTCCCCAGCGAACAGCTTCTGCGCCGGCGGCTTGTGGATATGGGCGCTTCCATCGGCGCAGTGCCGCCCGATTGGTACGTGACCCTCCTGGCGCAGACGCTGGTGGAAGAAACCGGCAAGGCTCAGCTCTATCCACGCTCGGTCGAATTGGTCGCAGACGGCGGCGCCGTACCCATCGAGCGCGTCTCCGCCGGCAACCTCGCCGATCCACGGCGGCATCCGATCCCGGCAGGCAACATCGCCGAAGCGTTGATCTACCCCGAAGAGGGCTCCTTCGCCAGTGTCCCGGCCGGTGAGCCGGCGGATTACGATCCGCTTGTCGGGCGCTATTACTACGGCTTCTCCGCAGAGATCGGCGCCGGCCCTTACCCGCGCCCCGATATCGAGGCCGCACCCAGCCGCACCGCCAGCGCCGGCACCGTTCCGGACGGGGGTGTCTTGCAGGGCGACGGACTCCTCATCGAAGACAATCGCAGTTACAGCCTGATCGTCACCGCGGCTACATCGGTCGATGCCGCCGCCGCGCTCAAGGCCGGGCCGCAGCGCCGGCCCTTTGTGCGGCTTGCGGGCGACACACCCACCGCTCCCACCCTGCAACCGGGCGCAACCGACGCGACATTCACCATTGACGGCGGCTGGTATGCCGGCCAGGACCCGGACGGCATCATCGCCGCCGGCGATCCGGTGAACCTGACCGTCGAAGGGGCTGCCGGCGCCGATGCCGGCGCGTTCGATTTCGACCGGGTAGAGATCCGCTTCGCCGCGCTCGATCCCGGCGGCGCGCGCGCGGACGGCACGCGGATCCCGCCGCTGCGCCTGCTGGTGCGCGCCCGTATCCGCCGGCTGATCCTGCGCGGCGCGATCACCGGCCCGATCGTGGTCGAGGATGCCGGGGCGGGCGATCCTTCGGTGATCGACGAGCTCATCGTCTGCGGTTCCATCGTCGATGCCAGCCAGACCTCGGCAGGGCTGGCCATCTCGAACCCTCACGGCCGGGTCATGCTCGGGGAATCCACCATTTTCGGCGATGTCGAGGCGATGCAGCTCGATGCCACCGGCAGCATCGTCGCCGGCACGATCCGCGTGGCCAACAACCAGGCCGGCTGCTTCCGTTTCAGCGCCACGCTGGACAGCGCCGACAGGCGCCTGCCGCCGGGCTATCGCCACTATGTCGGTCCGATCCCGGCCAGCTTCTTCAACTCGCGCCGCTTCGGCGATGCCCATTACGCGCAACTCTCGCCGCTGGCGCTGCCATTGACCGCGGCGAACGAGAACGGCTCGGAAATCGGTGTCTTCTCGCATCTGCTGTCTCCGATCAAACTCGCCAGCATCCGTGCCAAGGTCGACGAATTCGGCCCCGTGGGTCAACTCGCGCAATACCTCTTTGCCGACGACCCGGTGCTCGACACGCCTTTCGATCCAGAGCCCGGTTACATTGAACCTCCAGAGCCGGATCCGCCGGCCCCGCCCGAACCCGGCGAACTCATACCGGAGCCGCCACCGCCGCCGCCGCCGCCCCTGCCGACAAGCTGTCCGGATGATCCGGAGCCAGAACCAGAACCAGAACCTGAGCCCGAACCAGAGCCCCAACCGGAAGTCGGGCCGGGCCTGGTGTCGCTCAACCTGCTTAACGCCGATATCAACGGCGCTCCCGAATTCTGGCGCGGGGTCGACTGGCTGCCTGACGCCAACGCAGAGATCGCCGCGACCGCTCCCACGCGCCCCGGCATTCCGTTCGACAAGATCGACTATCTGATCGAATACGACGCCCGCCTCGACAGCCGTCCCGAGGCGCAGGGCTGGGTGGCAACGGGCGCCGCAACCGCGCGCTATCGCCTCGAACCCGGCCGGCTCGCGCTCGATGCCCCCGTCAACGGCCAGCCCGTCTTCTTCACCGCATCCGTACTGCTCGATGCAGGCGCGCCCGAGCAGATCCATGCCTACGCCGTCGTCGCTCCGGGGGGCGCGGGGCGCGAAATCGACGACCCGCTCGCGTTCTTCGAGGTGCAGCAGGCGCTGACCGGCGCCGACGCCGGCGGCCCGGGCACGCGCGGCGGTTGGCACCAGACCGGCGGCGATATCGATTTCCGTTACATCTCACTCGATGGCACGCGCGATTTCCTGCCCGTCACCGACGAGCCGCGCGGCGAGTTGCGCTCGGCCTGGCAACGGCTCTCGATGCAGGCCGATTTGCGCGCCGAGCAAACGCTTCTGAGCATCGGCGGCGCGATCGACCAGATGCCGCTAAAAGATTTCGGCACCCTGCCGCAATCCGGCGGCCAGAACAGCCTCATCGCCCGCTTCGGACTGTTCAACCGCCGCCTCGGCGCGCGCGCGTGGCTGCGGAACGTCGTCGTCTCGGCACCCGGCCGCTTCTTCAGAGCGCGGCTGCGCGGCGCCTCGCCGGGCAACGACCCGGCTCTCCGCCTAATCTTCCTTTCAGATGCGCCGCAAACTGGCAGCGCCGTCTTCGCCGTCCGTTACACGTCCGATCCCTCCATGGCCGGTACCGCCCTCTTCGGCGCCACCGCTTCGGGCCATGTGGATGCGCCCGCGAACGGCGGCACCGCAAGTCTCGACATCCCGCTCAAGGGCATCACTGCCGGCCAGTCCGTGACCGTGCTGATCGAACGTAACTGCTTTGCCGACCGCGACACGCTGCGCGGGGCGCTGCGCCTCATCTCGGCCAGCCTTGTCCCAACCACAGGAGGCTCAGAATGATCGTGCTAGGACCCTGTGATGCCGATCTCGGCGGCGCGCCGGTTTATTGGCGCGAAGGCTTCTGGCGACCCGATACGCTTATGCGCGGGCCGGAGACCTGCGCCTTTACCTCGATCCCTTTCGATAAATGCGACATCGTCTTCGAATACGATGCCCGCCGCCCCGACCGCCCGATGCCTACCGATCAAGGCTGGAAACCGGCCGGGGCGGATGACGGCATCTGGAAACACGATCCCCTGCACGGCGTTCTCTCATTCGATCCGGGCGACGAGACACCCTCGTTCTGGCAGGCCGCAGCCGACATCGAGCTGACCCCCGACCGTGGCACCGCCTACGGGCTTTTCAGGATCACCAGGCCGGCGGCGGAATTGCCGGACGGCGGGCTCGATTTCATCTTCCAGGCACCGGCGCGCGAAGGCCGGACCCGAGGAATGCGCGGCTGCTATTCCAGCCTCTGGCACTGGCGCGCGCTCGACGCCTCGGATGTGCGCCCCATCATCAGGGCCGCCGCAGAACCGGAAATCGAGCAGGTCTGGCACGGATTCGGCATGGATGCCGAGCTCACGGGGCGCGAAACGACGCTCGACAATTTCGATCTCGACGACGGCGGCAAAACCATTGGCAGCCTCGACAGGCTGATCTCCAACGAAGACCGCCGCTTTTTCCTTTACGGCCCATTGGATGTGCGCGTGCCCATGGCGAGCTTCGGGCTGACCGACAAGAATACCCGAGTGGCCGGAGGAGTGCGCAACTACATCGCCGCCTTCCCAGGCACGTTCCTGCGCCCTGCCTTCCGCGCCATCGCGCCGGGCGAAAAGACCCGCCTCAGGCTGATCTTCTGCCGCGCGCCGGGTGAAGACGAAGGCGCCGCCATCTTCCAGGTCCGCTACACCGCACCCAGCCTCGGCATGCGCGACAATGCCCTGCCCGACAAGGATGCCCCGCCCGCCGCGCTCGCGTTCGATCCCGGCGCACCCGGCGCGCTCGTGGAAATCGCCGTGCCGCTCGACGGCGTCAAATCCGGGGAGCCGATCTGGTTCACCGTCGAGCGCGACTGGCGCAGCGACGAGGACAAACTGCGTGCCACGGCGCACCTGCTCTCGATCATCGTTGAGGAGGACGGCTGAATGAGCTCGACCGACGTCACACGCCTGCTCAAGGGTCAGCGCCAGCACTATGTCGGTGCGCGCGTGCAGCAGGGCCGCACCCTGCTGGAGTGTGACGCCAACGAAGGCAGGCGCGCCTGCGCCGATGATTTCACTGCCGCCATCCGCGAGGTGGCCGGCTTGCGCGGCAGCGCCGACGACGGCTTCCTGCCCGATCTCGTCCCGGGGCAGGTGGTGGCCTCGAAACTGGTGCGCTTCGGTGGTCTGGTGCAGGCCTATGTTCTGGATTACCAGCTCAAACCCGGCTCTATGCAGGTTGCCGGCTGGCGCTTCGAGCAGGAAACGCCCACATCTGTCGTCTTCCAGCGCGAGTTCCTTCAGATCGGACCTGCGGCGGCGCCGTTGGCACAGATCGGCACCCAACGCCAGCTTTCGATCCTGCGTGCCTGGGAACAGCCGGTCAGCGCCACCGAAGACAGCGAGCTGTTCGAGCCGGCCCTGCACGGCGCCGATGGCGCGCTGCGCGTCCGCCGCATGCGTCGTGTCGAAACCCGCACCGTCGATGCCGAGGATTGCGCCACAGCCTTCGACGAAGTGCTCGAAACGCTGGGTCATGAAGATACCGCCACGTTTGAACCGGAAACCGGACTGCTGCAATCGAACGCACGGCTACAGCTCACCTTCGGCAGCGAGCCGCCCGGCGACTGCCCCGGCTGCGATCCTCTCCTGCGCGGGCAATATCTGGGCAATGCCGATCAGGCGATCCGGATCATGCTCGCCACGTCCGAAAGTTACGTCTGGGCCACCGACGACTCCGCGCCGCTCTATCGCGCCAAGCTCATCTTCGACGGCAGCGGCGCGCGGGTGGAAATGCTCACTCCGCCGAAAGACAGCTTTCACGAGCCCAAGGCCGACCGGGTGGTCGAATTCCTGCCCTGGTCGGTGCTCTTGGAGAACGGCACGCCCAGCGGCGGCAAGGGCTTCGATCAGCCGCTCAGCAACGAGAAGGTCGCCGCGCGCATGGGCGTTCTGGGTACGGTCGATATGCCCTACAACCGCGACGACCGCTCGTTCCACGCCCGGCTCGATACCGAGGCCCTGCAGGCTTTCGGTCTCGCCACGCCGAAAAAATCCGTCAAGTCGCCGGAAGAGGCCGCGCAGAAAGCGGTCAAGACGGGCAATCCGCCGGGGCAGGAAGTGGTCGCGCTGGAATGGGACCCGGCGCATCCGAACGCCACCGAACTCAACCCGGGCAGCGATGCTGACGGGGCGGAGATCGGTTATGTCTACCTGCGCTTCTGGCATGTCAAACGCCCCGGCGAAGGGGTGGCCGTTCCGCTAGGCGCAGGCCTTCCGCTGGGGGCGACCGGCGTCGTTCCCATCTTCACCGGCAAGGGCCGGCGCGGCGATTTCTGGCGTGCCAGCCTGCGGGTCGCCAGCCGCGGCACAATACTGCCCTGGGCAATCATGGAAAGCGGCGGGCTGCCGCCCGACGGGCCGATCGAGGCGGTCACACCGCTGGCGCTGGTCGAATGGCACTCGCTTTTCGGCCAGAGCCACACGGTGATCCGCATCAAGGATTGCCGCCCAAACCTGCCCGCGATCACCAACCGGGGCTGTTGCACCCATGTCGTCGGCCACGGTGCCGGCGCTCGCTACTCATCGGTGCAGGCCGCCATCGACGCACTGCCTGCCTCGGGCGGACGCATCTGCATCCGCGAGGGCGAATTCACCGGCGCTTTCCACGTTTCGGGACGCGAGAACGTTCTGATCGAAGGCTGCGGCGAGCGGACGGTGTTGCTTTCGGACGAAGACGGCAGCGCTGCGTTGGCCACGCTCGCCTCGGAAAGCGGCGGCAGGGTCACCCTGCGCAACCTCGCGCTGCGCGCTTCGGGCCAGATCGGGGCAGATCTGCGGGGCGAAGGCCTGACGCTCGAAAACCTGCGCATCCTCTCCGCCGCGTCAGAAGCGACCCCGGCGCAGAACGCGATCCGTGCCGCAGGTGTCGCTCGCTGCGAAATCCGCGGCTGCCAGGTCGCGATGGCGCCCGGTGAGTCTCCCCACGCGGCGATCTGCCTGCGCAGCGCAGGCGACGTGCTGGTCGAAGGCAACCGGATCGCGCAGCAAGGCGAAGGCCGCGGCCGCGCCTGGGGCGGCATTCACCTATTGGGCGACAGCCGCGGCGCCGAGCTGCGCGACAATCGGATCACCGATGCGCTCGGCCACGGCATCACGCTGGGCAGCGTCGCCTGGCGGGCCACCGATGGCAGCGATCTCGGACTTGCCGCCACCGGGTTCGGACAGGCGCTCGGCAATGGCTCTATCTTCCCCACGACGCAGCTCGGCCCCGTCACCGTGGACGGACAGCTCTACTATCCCGAACCCGAACTGCCGATCACCGATCTGCTGATCGACGGCAACGAAATCGAAAATTGCACGGGCAGCGGCATCGGCGCACTGGCGCTCGAGGTGATCCATGACGAGGTCGCGCGGGCCGCGCCGCTGTGCATGCGGCGCACAACATTCCCCGTTACCGGCACCATCCGCGACAATCGCTTGCGCGGCAATGCCGACGGTACCGGAGCGACAGCGCCCAACCGGGTGCGCGGCGGGATATCGCTTTCTGAAGTGCGCGCGCTCACCATCGAGAAGAACGTCACAACCGGCCCTGCCCGCCAGCAGCGAACCGGTCCGCGCTGCGGCATCTTCGCGGCCTATGGCGCCGGCCTGATCCTGCGCCGCAACGACATCTCGCTTCACACCGGTGCGCCCCAGGCAGCACCCGACCTTTCCGGCGGGATCGTCCTCGGTCCCGAAGTCACGGCGCCGGTTGTCGAGCTGATCTCGCAGGCGGCCCCGCTGACCGAGATCAGGATCGAGGGCAACGCCGTCACCTGCGGCAACGGTCCGGCTCTGGCGGTCCACGCCGGCGGTCTCTGCGACATCTCCGGCAACGCGCTCGAGACCGCCTCAAGCGCCTGGGGCAGTGGCCCGCTGGGTGCCACGACCGTCTCGATCCTGCACCCCTCCCGGGTGAGCGAGGCGGAGGACCTGCCCCCGGGCGAGCCCAGCTCCGAGCGCTGGGTGCAGCCTGCGGGTTCACGGGAATTTCTCTCGGACCGGGCGCAGACCATCGAGGCAACGGGCGGGCTCATCTTCTGCGACAACCGGGTTTCGACCCGCCTGCAGGTCGATCAGCTGCCGGCGTTGCTCATCCCGATCAGCATCCTGTCGCTCGGCAGCGTCACCTTCGCCGACAATCAGCTCAGCGCTATCCTGCCCGGCGACACAATGGCCACGCAGGCGCTTGTCGCCGGTGCCACCACCACCTGCGCCGGCAACCGCGTCGCCGAAACGCTCGAAGCGGGCAACGTCTCGCTCATCGCCATTGCCCCGTTCCTCGCACTCGGCGTCAACAACCACCTGACTCACTGCCCCGTCATCTTCGGTTGCCTGAACCATCAGAGCGATCTGTTCTTCGCCGAGGAAGACAACCTCAACTGGTTCCGCCGCCAGGACCAGCGCTGCGAAAGCCTCGCCGCCGAAATGCAGCCCGATCTTTCAGGCCTCTGTGCCGCGCTCTTCGGCACGTCCGGACCGGGAACGCCGATCAACCGCGGCGGCGGCCTGACTGGATTACTCCGGAGGAGACGCCCATGAACGCCAGCGATGTTTCCCGCTTTCTGCTTCAGCCGCGCAAGCACTACGTCGATGCGATGGATCAGCAGGGCCGTGTCGTCACCGACGCCGACCGCAACGAAGGCGCGGCGCTCGACGATGAAGACCGGCGGCGCATCCTGCGGGATCTGATCGGCCCCAACGGCAGTCCGGACCAGGGTTTCGCCGCGGATCTCCAGGTGGGCGATGCGGTCATTCCGCAGCCCGTCAGCTACAACGGCGCCGCGGCGGTCGACGTGCTGCCCTACCGGGTGCATGAGGGCGTGCTTTACGTCGAAGGTCAGCGCTATGTGCAGGAAGGCCCCGACAGCAACATCGTCGCGCTCCATCCCGAGTATCTTCAAATGGGCGCGGACCGGGCGCCGCTGGCGCAGCCGGGCGACGTGCATTCGCAATTCCTCTATCTCCGCGCCGGGGAGCAATGGGTCTCTTCCATCGAGGATGCCGAATTCCATGAGGTCGCGCTTGGCGGCGTCGATACGTCGACCCGCGTGCGCCGCATGGCCCGCATCGAGGCGGACGCGGTCGAAAGCGGGCTCACCTGCGATGCGGCCTGGGCAAGCCTCCGCGACGGCATAGAAGCCACCACGGGAGGGACGTTCAACGCCAGCGGCACCCGCCTGCAATCGGCCGCACGGCTCAGGATCACGCTGGTGCCCGGCGAAGCACTGGATCCCTGTGCCCCCTGCTCGCCCGACGACCCGGGGCGCTACCTGGGCGCCGACAACCAGACGCTGCGCATCATGATGGCCGCGCCCGACCGTTACGTCTTCGCCGAAGACAACGCCGCCGGCATCTACCGCGTACGGCTGGGCGAAGCCGAAGACGGACTCATTCCCGTCGAGATGCTGACCTTGCCGCGCGATGCCGCCCACTGGCCGCTGCGCAACACGGTGGTCGAGGTAATGCCCTGGGAGGCGCTCCTGCCCAATGGCGAGAAGGTGGCCGGCCGCGGCATCTTCCTGCGCATCGCACAAGGCTTCGATCCCGACACCTCGCGCTTCTCGCTCGACGCCGCCGACCAGGCCGCACTCGACGCGCTCACCACCGAATGGGACGCTGCCCATCCCCAGCGGCCGCAGCTTCCCAACGACAACGACCCCGATGGCGAGTATCTCTATGTCCGGTTCTGGCACCGGCTCGACGATGACGCCGATCCCGTGCTGCTCGACACCGCCGGCCCGCACACGCTGCTCAATCGGCTGGGCATCGAGCCGGTCTTCGACGGCGCCGGCATCGAACGCGATTACTGGACGGTCACGCTGCGCCCCGGCACCCCGCGCAGCGTCGTCCCCTGGGATCTCACACAAGCAGGCGGCGTACCGCCGCACGGACCGCAACGGCTCTACGCGCCGCTTTCCATGATCACATTCCGTCCGCCCGGTCCCGGCGAACCGGTGAATGCCGAGATCGTGCAAACGGTCGCCGATTGCCGCGCCCGCTTCAACCCGCTGGCCGACGGCGACGGCTGCTGCACCCATTCCGTCGGCGACGGCGTGACATCGGTGGGCGATTACACCTCGATCCAGACCGCCATCGACAATCTGCCCGAAGAAGGCGGCAAGGTCTGCCTATTGCCTGGAACCTTCGATGAGGAGGTGCATATCGGCCGCGACAACGTCCGGCTCGAAGGCTGCGGCTTCCAGACTCTCCTGCGCAGCCCAGGCGGCGAGAACCCGGCGCCGGGTCTCGTCTTCGTCACCGGCTCGCACGTAACGCTGAAGGATTTCAGCCTCGCCACCGTGGCCCAGGTCGGCGTGCAGGTGAACGAAGAGGATGCCGGCGGAGAAATTTCCTCCACCAACATCACCCTCGAAGGCCTGCATGTGACGGCCGACCAGCGTGCAGGCGAAGGCGGCCAGACCCGCAGCGGCATAGACATCCGCCATGCCCGGGATGTCACCCTGCGCGGCTGCGCGGTCGATCTCGACGGTTCGCTTACCGATGACGCCGCCATCGTGATCCGCGCCGAGGATACACTGATCGAGCGTTGCCGCATCGAAAGCCTGCCCGAAGACGGGCCCTCCTCGGCCTGGGCCGGCCTGCAGATCGGCGGCGGCTCGGCGCGCATCACTGTGCGGCGCAATACGATCCGCGGCGGCGTCGGCCACGGCATCACGCTCGGCAGCCTGATCTGGACTTCCGAAACGACCGTCACAACCGGCGGCTTCGGTGCCGGCACCGGGCTTATCAACCCCTTCAATCCGTGTGCGCCCACCTTCACCGTGGTCCAACCCGTCTCCGTCGAGGACGTGCGTTACGATGCCAGTTCGGCCGGCGATCTCGAGGATATCCTCATCGCCGACAACCGCATCGAGAACATGTCGGCCAACGGCATTTCCGTGCTCACCCTGTTGCCGCTCGACGAAGAGGAAGGCCAGGGCGAGATGATCACCACCAGCCGCATCACAATCGAGCGCAACCGCATCCTTAATTGCGTCGACCAGAGCAGCCGGCTGCACGATCTGGCCCCGGCCCCCAAGATCAAGAAGCTCGATGCCGGCGAAGCCGAGCTTGGCGGGCGTTTTACCGTCAGCAACACCCGCGATGCCGGTGTGTTCCTTGCCGAGGGCGAGCATATCTGCCTGCGCGACAACGACATTCAGGATAACGGCACTGCCGATCCCAACCCGATTGCCGGCGTGTCGATCGTCTATGGAGACAATATCGCGATCGTGGGCAACCGCATCCGCAACAATGGCCTGCAGCAATCGGGCAGCATTCCCTCGGCCGACGGTACCGGCGCGGGCATCTTCATCTCGCTCGCCGGCATCGCCGTCAACCAGGCGACGCAGGATCAGGCCGATCCCTTCGGCTTCTCGCTCAGGATCGAGGACAACGTGGTCGATCACCCCAACGGCCCGGCACTTGCCGCCCGCGCCACCGGCCCGGTCTCGGTGGTGGGCAACCACCTTTTCTCGCATGGCAGCAACGCCGTCGCGCAGGAGGTCGGCCGTGCCGCCTGCGTCGCGATCACAAATCTCGGCGCACCCGCCGAGTCGGTCGATCTGCCCGCCGGAGAGCCCTCGGCCGAGCGATGGCTGATGCCCGACGGTACGCCCGAATACCTGCAGCGCGACACCGATCCGCCCGGAGCGGAACCGCGCATCGGCCCCGGCGGCCGCGTTCTCTTCTCGCGCAACCACGTGACGCTGCGCTGGGTCTCGCCCTCGGATGTCGGCACCGGGCTGCAGGCCGGTTTTTCGGTCTCGCTCTGCACGCAGGACGATCTTGTCTGCACCTCGAACCAGTTCTCGCTCAATGTCGAAGATCCGGGGACCAAGAAGAGCGGCGATACCGTCTTCGCCCGGCAGCCTCGGATGTCGGCCCATGTGGTCGCGACCGGCGCCACGGCGAATTTCAGCCGCAACCGGATCGCCGAGGGCGTCAACGACGCGCTGATCTCGCATCTCACCCTGGGTGGCTTCCTTGCATCGTCGACCGACAACATCTCCTCCCATCTCGGCTTCGTCTCGACGCTGCGGAGTTTCACTCCAAACAGCTCCGATCCGCCCGCGGGCGATCCTGCCTACCGTGTCGAGCGCAACAATCTCGTCTGGCTCACTCCCGCCGAGGAGACCAGCGGCTCGACGCTCGTCTCGCTCGCCACCGTCCACGCCACCGCCAACCAGCTCTATTCGGCCTTCGCGGCGGGCTGCCTCGGCGAAGAACGGGGCGATGGCCCGAATTTCGATGTGTTCACCTTGCTCGTGGCGCCCCTGAACGATGGTTAAGACGGTTTCCATATCCCGCACGCGGCTGCTCACAGATCCGAAACCGCGCCCGCCGCGTGTGCTCCGTGCCGCCCCGCTCGAAGAAGGGCTCGGCTTCCGGCCGCTCAACCCAGAGGATCTGCCCTGGGTCCAGACTTGGACGGCGCAGCTTCGTCTGCCCAATCCGGGCTCGGCCCGCATCCGCGGCTTCGTGCTCACGAAGCAGGGCCGCAACGTGGGCTACCTCGCAGCCCGGCCCACCGCCTTCAATACCGGCCAGGGGCGCGAGCCTGTGATGTGGATCGTTTGCGCCTTCCTGATTCCGTCCTGCCGCGGCCGCGGGCTCTTTCCGCGGTTCTGCGAGCTGTTGTCACGAACACATTTCCCCGGAGGCAAGGCCGCCGCCCGCATCGCCGCCGACAATTCGAGGATGCACCGCTTCATGGCCTGCGGCGGCTGGCGCCAGATTCGCAAGACAAGGCGTTATTTCGATTACGTTCTCGAACTTTCGCGCCCCTTCGCGGCGCTGAAACGAGGGTAGAATGGCATTCAAGGCCAAAATCGGCGGCAGGCACAGCCCCAAGAACGGCCCGGTTTCGCCGAAAACCGTCAAACCGGCGGCGCGCACGAGACATCCGGCGCCGAAGCGCGATGCACTCGCTTCGATCCTTCAGGCAAAGCTCACCGTCAATGCGCCCGGCGATGCCTACGAGCGCGAGGCCGACAGCGTCGCCGCGCGCATCCTGCAGATGCCCGAACAGGAGCACAAGCGCCGACCGGTGAATGCCGGCCACGAAGGCGCGTCGATTCAGCGCAAGGAAGAAGACGAGGTTCACGCCAAATGCGCCGCCTGCGCGGAAAGGGAGCAAGCCCAAACCGCCCCCCTGCAACTGCAGCAGGAAGAAGAGGAGATGGTGCAGGAAGCCCCTCTTCAGCGCGAGGAGGAGGAAGAGGACGCGATGCAGGCCGAGCGGCTGCAGCGCGAGATGGAAGAAGAGGAAACGGTTCAGGAAGCGCCTCTCCAGCGCGAGGAGGAGGAAGAGGACGCGATGCAGGCCGAGCGGCTGCAGCGCGAGACGGATGAAGAGGAGATGGCACAGGAAGCTCCCCTCCAGCGTGAGGAGGACGAAGAAGAGGCGATGCAGGCCGAGCCTCTGCAGCGGCAGGAGGAAGGAGAGGATGAAGAAGAGATACAAACCGCGGCAGCCGCAGCTGCGCGGCACAGCCGCCGCCGCATGTCCGCCCGGTTCGAAACCCGTCTGCAACACCTGAAAAGCACCGGCGGCACGCCGATGACACCGGCCCTGCGGCACTACATGGAAAGCCGCTTTGGGCATTCCTTCGCCCATGTCCGCGTCCACACCAATGCCGAAGCCGCGGCGCTATCGCGCCAGGCCGGCGCGCGTGCCTTCACCACCGGTCGCCACATCGTGTTCAACCGCGCCGAATACCGCCCGACGAGCGACGCCGGCCGCCGGCTGCTGGCGCACGAGCTCACCCACGTCCTGCAACAGCAGGGCGGTCTCCACAGCGTTCAACGCGAAATTTTCGCTCCAGGCCCGGACGCCGCCATGCGCTCGCCACGCCGCGACGAGCTTCTACGTCGGCTCGAACGGATCGTCGGCACCGAAAGCGGACAATTGCCGGCGGCCATCCAGGCGATCGTCTCCGAGGTCCTGCGCATGGCCGCGCAAGGCCCCGACGCCGACGATCTGCGCGCTCTTCTCGCCGACGAGGCCACCGCCGCCGAAACACGGCGCCTGATCGAGACCACCGATTACACGCTACGCCTCACCGTGCGCCGCAGCGACCTCGGCGCGCGCGCGGAATGGGAGCTTCTGCGCACCGGCGAAACCGAACCCTTCTATAACCATCTTGAAGAAAGCGGCGCGCACGCTTCCGTACCCGATGGCGGGGTCGATGAGATGCGCATCTCGGTGGCGACGCCGCTGCCCGCGCGCTACCGCACGAACCCCGATGTCGAACCGATGGCCGGCCGGCCTCCGCCCGCGCCCGAGCCGTCCGCCGAGCCTTCCAGTCAGCCCACGCGCACGCGCCAGGCCACCGATGGCACAGACACTTCCGCCCTCGACGCTGCCGACAGCGCAACGCGCCCGTCGGTGACTGCCGACAACACGCCAGGCCGGGGCGACGGCAGCGGCACCGATGCCCCGCAAATACCACGCGCGCCCGTCGATCAGGACACCGGCGAGGAAGACAGCGAGGAACCCGCCGCCGATACCGCTCCCGACATCAGACGCGCTGCCCGCGCCGGGGTTCCCGCCACCGTCGACCCCGCATCGGAAAAGCTGGTTCGCGATGTGATGACCGAACCGGGAAGCCGCATGCCCGCCCCTCTCGCGGGTGACATGAGCGCGCTGCTCGGCCATGACGTTTCGACCACCCGCCTCTATCACGGTCCCCGCGCCGCCCGCGCCGCCGCAAGGCTCGGCGCCCGCGCCTTCGCCCATCGCGATGCCGTGGTTTTCGGCCATGGCCAGTTTCAACCGGGCACCCGCACCGGGCGCGCGCTTCTCGCCCACGAGCTCACCCACGTCCGGCAATACCACGAGGGCCGCGGCCTGAGCTTCCTCAAGCGCGACGAGGAATGCCCGCCGCCTGAGCCTGTGCCGGAAGTCGAGGTGGTTTCCTCGCCCGCTTCCGCTGGGGAGGACCCTGCCTTCCAGTCGATGGAGAACCGCGCCGACAACCGCGCCGCCAGCCAATCCGCCCATGGCTCGGGCGAAGACAAATCCGAAGACGCTAACGCTGCCGCCCCGGTGACCGAAGGCGAAAACCGCACCCATGCGCAGTCCGATCAGGTCGGCACCATGGAGGCCGAGGCCGCCAATCCGCCTGCCTTCGACCGCGAGGCCTTCATCCAGAGCGTGCTCGACGAGGTCGAACGGATCGCGCCGGAAACGCTCAACGACGTGATGGAATTCAAGAACCGCGGCACCGCCGGCCAGGTCAAATCCGCCGTCGAGGGCGAGGCCGCAAGCGCGGCAGGCGACACGCAGGACCCGCTCAACCGGGCCGCCAGCGAAGATCCCGGTCCCGGTCAGTCGCCGCGTGCCGAGCAGCCGCTCTCGGTCGAACCGCCCGGGCCGCAGCCCGGCAGCGTGCGCGCCGACCGGGCCATGCCGCCGCCGCGCACCGACTCGGAAGTCGAAATGCGCTCCGAGACTGTACGCACCGAGAACATTCTGCGCGAGGCCTGCATCACGCGCAGCTACATGGACGAACATGGCGACCCCGAGCTCGGCGCCGCGGCCCAGGCGCAGGACGGGTTGCAGGAAGCCACCGAACAGGCGCCGCAGAACTACCGCACGCAGGAGGCCGGCGCCCTTCAGAACGCCCGCGCCGGAGCTTCGCAAACCGGAGCCAACGGCATCACCGATCTGTTCCAGAACCGTTCGGAAAATTTCGCCGGGGTCGGCAATGCCCAGGGGGCGGCAGCCACCGAGAATGCCCGCAAGCGCCAGGAAGTCGCTGCCGAGGTCAACACGATCTTCACCGACACCCAGAGCGCGGTGACGGACCGGCTCGACACCATGACGAGCGACGTCAACACCACCTTCGACACCGAGGCCAACGCCGCGGTCGCAAAATTCGAGAATTTCATCCGCACCAATGCCGAGATCTACGAGAACAACTGGCTCGAGGATCTGGCAGACCTGCTGTCCGACGTTCTGTTCGATGAGCCTCCCGCGGAAGTCTGGGATTTCTACGGCGAAGGCCGGCGCATCTTCATCGCCGACATGCGCCTTGCCATCGGCAATGTCGCCGATATCGTCGAAACCGGGTTGCGCGAGGCCAGGGAGCTGGTCGAAGACGGCAAGCGCCGGGTGGAAGAGAAGCTCTCGACCCTGGGCGACGACCTGGCCGATTTCCGCTCCGAAATCTCCGACCAGATGAACGAACGCTTCAGCGGGCTCGAGGGCGATATCAACAGCCGCCGCGGCCAGTTGGTGCAATCGCTCGGGCAGCGCTACGCCCGGGCGCTGGAACAGGTCCGGTCCATCGAACAGCAGGTGCGCGACGAATATTCCACCTGGGTCGACAGCGCCCGCGATGCCTATAACGCCGCCGTCGACTTCATCACCGGCTGGATCGAGCGGCTTACCTCGATCGTCGGCGACGCCGCCACCCGCATCATCCGCGAGCCCGCCCAATTCCTGCGCAATCTCGGCGCCGGTATCGTCCAGGGCCTGACGATGTTCATGGACAATATCGGCGACAATATCAAAAGCGCCGTCGTCACCTGGCTCACCGGCAATCTCGGCTCGGCCGGGATCGAGGTGCCCACCAGCTTCGATGCGAGGAGCCTGATCGGCTTCGCAATGGAACTCGTCGGGCTCGGGCTCACCAATATCAAGAACATCGCCCGCCGCGTCTTCGGCCGCCGCGTCGTGGCGCTGATCGAGGCAGGCGCGGCCGGTTTCGAGCATATCAAGCGACTGTTCGACATTCTCGTCACCGAAGGGCCGAAGGGTCTCTTCGAACACCTGCGCAGCGAATTCGAGCGCATCAAGGGCGAGCTGATGGAGAAGATCGGCAGGGCGTTGGCGGAATCGCTGATCGTCGCCGGGATCAGGAGGGTACTGGGCATTGTTTCGGGGCTTGTCAGCGGCGGCGCCGGCACCGTGATCACCATCGTTACCGCCATCATCGACGTCGTGCTGTGGTTCCGCGACAACGCCGCGCAGCTCGCCGAACTCGTCTCGACCATCGCCGGCATGGCCATGGCGGTGCTGAACGGCCAGGTCGGCGCGCTCGCGAGCGCCATTGACGGCCTTCTGAAGCGGCTCCTTCCGATCGTGCTCAGCTTCGTCGGCGCGCTGGTCGGCATCGGCGGCGCGGTGCGCAAGATCCAGCAGATCTTCCGCGCCATCCGCCGCCCCGCCACCCGCGCCATCACCGCCCTCTTCACACGTCTGAAGCGCGGCATCCAGCGGCTGTTGCGCCGCTTGACGGGGCGCGGCAGAGGCAGAGGCGGAGGCCGCGGACGGGGGCGCGACCGCCCGATGAGCCCGGGCGCTGTGGTGAATGCCATCGTCACCGCCCTGTCGCGCCCCTCGCGCCAGTCCGACCCGTCCCGTGCCCTCTCCGACGCCCGCCGTCAGGCCGATCAGCTTCGGGCGCAATACCAGCCGCGCCTGCAACGCGGCACAATTCGCATCAACATCCTCGACACCCGCCCCAACCAGATAAGTTCCGACGGCGATATCGATTTCGAGGTTTCGATCAATCCGAGTCGCCGCTCGGCAAAACCGGTAAACCAGACACTGCAGGACAAATTCCGCAGTCAGATCAATGCCTCCCATAACACGACGAGGGACGATATCGAAACCTCCGTCGGCCGAATCCCCAGGGCGAGTGCCAACATCCAGCAATGGGGCACAGTTCAGCAGCGCATCGAGCAAATTTCGCCGGCAAAAGCTTTCTTGTCGCGGCCCGTTCTCAGCAGCCATAGATTCGGTCAGGCGATGATACCGTCGGTTCGGCAGGGAGCGAACGAGGCCGACAGCAACACGACGCTGACAGAAGGCCAATTCCGTACCGTCATGGGCAAGGTCAATTCAGGCGCGGGCCCCTATTCTCGCGCAAAAAGCTTGCTGAAGTCGCAGGTATTCACACGAAGCAACCGCCGCGGCGTGATAAAGACGGCCGTAAAACAGGCCGTCAAGAACGACCGCGAGCTTGCAGGCACTGGTGCCGATCTCGTTATCGCGGAACCACCCATTCTGTCCGACGGCAGCATCAGCGGCCCCGCCTTGCAGGCTGCACGGCAGGGATTCCGCACGAAAATGGCCGCATTGAGTGCCGCCGCACGTGCAGGGACGCTGCGTTACAGCCCAGGTACCGAAACAGTTCGGATCGCAGAGTTGCAGGCCGCCTACCGTGCTATCGTTGAAAGCAGGCTTTCTCAACAAGGCACGCTACCGGCCAACTTCGGCGACCTCGACGCCGACCATCCGGTGGACCTCATCGTTGGTGGCGCCGCGGATCAACAACTCCGCATGCTGCACCGCGGGGTGAACCGCAGCGTTGGCGCCAGCTTGCGCACTGCGGCCGAAGCGGCCAATCTACAACCCGGTGACCGCATTCGCTCGATCTCAGTGGGCTGATCATGACACTCAATTTTGCCTTTACCACCAGCACCGCATCCCTGGCGGTTTTTGATCCTGAGGCCCTGCTTCACCGCCACGACGACCGGGCCGACTGGTGGTCGTCTCCCCCCCAAGAACTCGCCGAAGTCAATGCCGGCAACATGTTTCTCGTCGATCTCGGACGGGATGGCGAATACGCCGCCAAGATCAAGCTCAAGGACACATTGGAACCGCCGGCCGTTGCCGCACGTATCCGCTGTATCAGCGGATCGGTCATGATCGGTCCAGGCGAGGTTCTTCCCGGCGGCGGCATGGGCCCCAGCAAACACGGCGGTGGCACGGTAGATTTGCAGCCGGGTGTCTGGGAAGTTCGGGCAAAACGCATCGCCGACTGGGGAGTGGCGCTAGGGCTGAAACAGGTTGGAGGCGAAGCCGAAAACAACGTTGACTTCTCAATGCTCATTGATGAGCCCAACCTGAACGACCGTTAGGCCACCTTCCACACCGTATTCGTCGTCATGAAGCTGCCCGTCCCGAAATAAATCGGCACGGCATCGGGAACACCCGAGTTGGGATTGACCGCCGGCGCGATCACCTGGAACTGCGCCCGGAATTGCGATCCCTTGAGGATCAGAGCACGTCCGCCGGACGTGGCCTGCCGCGCCTGCTGGTCGGGGCCGAGCGCAAGGATGGTCAGCGTGCCCACGCCCGGCGTGGCGAATGCGCCGCTGGTATAGGCTACCCCGGGCACCACCACGGAGGCCTCGTCGCCCGCCGCGCAGGCGGTCAGTCCGCCCGACTTGTCCTGCGCCGTGCCGGTGATCACCCCGGGTTGAGGCACCACGATCGCCGGCGTGAAGCCGGGATCGAAAATGACCTGATCGTTCGACAGAATGACATAGTCCATCTGCACTTGCCTCCGCAGGCGCAGTTTGCCACAAGTCGCATCTCCTGTCGCCTCGACGGTCTCGGTCCGCCAGGCGATCTCGAGCGCAGCGAAGCCCGCCGCATATCGCCGGGGACCGGCTCTCATCCAAACTGGAAGAAATTGCCGCTGGCGGTTCACCAGCGGCGCAACACAGTTGCGTTGGGCTCACGGTCGCGGGCGGCCTGCGCCACACTCGCGTTTCGGGTCGGGCGACAGTTCGCTGCCTTCGATGCGGCGGAGGGGCGGGTTTAGCCGGGCCCCTTCACCGCCAAAATTTGTCGTACGCCCGTCGGGTTCGAAGACTTAGGCAGCCGCGCTCGGAACGGCGGAAAAAATGCCCATCCCCGTCAGCCACGCGTCGACCGGTTCATAATAGTCGACGGTTCCTTCGTATTCACCGGCCTCACGCAGGCAGGCCAGGGCGGCAAACCACGTTCGCACTTCGTGGCCGCCGCGACCTCCCGTTTTGGTCAGAACATCGTCGGGCGTGTGATCCAATTTCGTCAAGTCACCCGCCAGGAACGCGTCAAGCAGGCCCCTGTCCCATCCCGGGTCCAGCGCAAGGAGCTCGGATTTGCCCTGCATCATCTTCACGCCCTCGCCAAGGACCCTGTTGCTGCGCGCGAACCGCTGCTGGAATGTCATCTCCCGGCCTTCGATCAGCTGTTCCCTTACCTGCGGACTGGCCGTCGCAAGCGCGGGCACGGGCGGGTCGTGCGACAGACCGCCCGAGCCGATCACGAGGATTCGTTCCGGCCGCCCGGCAGCCCATCTGCCAACGGCGCGGCCAAGCGCGCGAACCCGGTCGAACGTGGGCCGCGGCGCAGCGGCCGAATTCACGAAAATCGGGATGAAGGGAGGCATCTCATGGCGCTCGGACAGCAACTCCAGCGGTTGTACCGCCCCGTGATCGACTGCCATTTTGTAGGATACCGCCGTATCCACACCCTGGTTGACGATGAACTGCGCCAAGTCCTCCGCCACAGGGACCGGCACTGTCAGTTGGCCCGCGGCAGAGCCGTAGTCTCCAATAGACGTGCCCTCGATCCCTACGCAAAACGACGGCATGAGCCGGTAGAAAAATCCGTTCACATGGTCAGGATAAAACACCACGACCAAATCCGGTTTGAGCGCTGCAACCTTGTCACGCACCCTGTCGAGGGCGTCGTTAAATGCCCTCTCGGTTTCTTCTGGCGCACGGATCTTGTCCAGGAGTGGACTGTGCGACATGCAGACTGAACCAACAATCACGGTTTGTCTCCTCTCTGCCGTCTTGCCCCGCCCTTGTTGCGGGGGCAGATTTTTTTGGATCCACGCAGGGGATCCGTTTCAGGTTAGGCCACTGGCCACACACCCCGCGGGTCGACCGGGGTTGCTTGCGCCGATTTCGGCTCTGAGCTGCCGGGCAATATTGCCGTCGTCTCAACACGATGAGGGGAAGCTTTGCAAATGAGCCTGGCTATGGTCTCGCATCGCTTCTCCAGCATCAGCCGCTCCTCCAAGTGGCGTGACATGACTTTACATCTCCAAAAGTAAAATGCTAGCATTTTATTACTGGCGCCGCTGAATTTGTCATCGAAACGGCCTTTCGATTTGCCGGGGTTTGGCCCCTGGACCGTTGGCTGAGCCAAAAACACCGTTTGAGGAGGACGGCATGCTGGAGAGCAGACTGGAGGAAGGGTGATTTCCAGCCCCTCCCTCGTTCTTGAACGTCAACTGTGGTCCAGAGCTGCCTTCAGGACTGCAAACCTCACCGCATTATTCGGCAAACCCATCAAATCGGAGACCATCCATGGGTACGCACTATGAAGAGGCTGAAACCAGCCACTACGTCACCATTCAAAAAGACGGTGAAGACTTTGAAGTCCACTACAACGATTGCGATCCGGAAACCGGCGGCGAGACCGTCATCATGCTGCACGGATCGGGTCCCGGTGCCACCAGCTGGGCAAATTTCCATCGCAACATCACGCCGCTGACCGACGCCGGCTACCGGGTGATCCTGCTCGATGTACCGGGTTGGGGCAAAAGCTCCCCGATCATCTGCAACGGCTCCCGGTCGCATCTGAACGCGCATTTCGTGAAAGGCTTCGTGGATGCTGCAAATCTCGACCGGGTCCACCTGATCGGAAACTCGATGGGCGCACAGAGCTGCACCGCGTTCACGCTCGACAACCCTGACCGGGTCGGGAAACTCATTTTGATGGGCGGCGGCACCGGCGGGATCAGCTCGTTCGTTCCGATGCCGACGGAAGGCATCAAGAAGATCATGAAACTCTACCGGGAACCGACCGTGGAGAACATAAAGGCCCTGATGGAGATTTTTGTCTTCGACACCAGCGAGCTGACCGAGGATCTGTTCAAATTGCGGCTCGACAACATGATGAGCCGGAAGGAGCATCTGAGCAATTTCGTCAAGAGCTTCGAGCTCGATCCCAAACAATATCCCGACTACGGCCCGCAACTTACCAGGATCAAGGCGGACACCTTGATCATCTGGGGACGAAACGACAGATTCGTGCCGCTGGAAGCAGGGATGCGTCTCCTGGCGAATATTCCGAACTCGCAGCTGCATGTGTTCAACAATTGCGGCCATTGGGCACAATGGGAACATGCCGACCGGTTCAACCGCATGGTGGTCGATTTCCTGACGCACTGAGAACGTGCCTGCCGGCGGCCCGCCGGCAGGCGATTTTCAACGCAGAAGAAGCGGATGAACGTGCTGGCCGGACAACCCCGGCCACGCCCTTTGATCCGCCGGATCATCGAAAAACGGCGCCCCGCCTCGGGTGACGACGTCAAGGATCGCCTCGCAAAGGTCATGAGGCGTTTCGTCCCAAACACAAAGACCCTGCCTGAACGCGATGACGGGCGTGTCATCCACCAGACAGCTGCCCAAGGGCGCCGCCATGGCTTCGTTCATCTTTTCCAATGCGGGCGCACTGACCGGCAGAAACCGCGATTTACCCGGTATCAGGAACGTTGTCGTGCCACGTTCCAGGGTGACGAGGTTCCAACTGGTTGCGGCCAGAGTGCCGTCGGCAATCAAGGGCACCAGGTCCGGTGGCCGGCAATCGACCAGTTGCACCTCCCCTGCCAGGCCCCAGCCATCAAAAAGCAGCGCTTCGGTCATCAGGCGCACGGAAGACGGCCGCGGCGGGCAATGGACAGCGCGGCCGCGCAGGTCCTCAAACGTGCGAATACCGGGATCGAACACGGTGATGCCGAAACCGACATCATAGAGAGACGCCAGGAGCCGGAGATCTCCATTGGCCCGAGTGTACGAATGCCAAACCGGACCGGTCCGGGCGATCGCCGGCAGCAGGTCGACCGAAGTCATGATCGGCACGTGCAGAGCGCGCGCCGGTGCGTCAAGGCCACACACGCCGTTCACGGCATCCGGCAGTGCGACCGCAACCACCTTGTTGGCGATCCCGGCGCCTGACAGACGTTTTCCGAGAACTTCGTTCAACGCGTGCATGCGAATGCCCGCCGGTGCGGGAGAATAGATCGTCAAGGTCATCCAACCACCTGCCTCGGCAAGAACAGCGCAATTTCCGGGAAAATGGCCAGCAGGACGATCATGACCAGCATCGCGAACCAAAAGGGCCAGATGCCGCGGAAAATACGCCCCATCGGCACATCCGGGGCGATGGATTTCACGATGAACACATTGATGCCGACCGGCGGCGAGATCATCCCCATTTCAAGGGCAATCACGACGATGATGCCAAACCAGATCAGGTCCCAATCCAGGCCGATCGCGATCGGAATGACGACCGGGATCGTCAAAACCAGCATCGCCATCGTGTCCAGAAACATGCCCAGAACCAGATAGGCGAAAACGATCATTATCAGGATGCCGTAATCCGGTATCGGCAGGGCGACCAGGGTTTCGACCAGCCTTTGCGGCACTTCGGTCAGCGACATGAAGGGGATGAAAACAAAGGCGCCGATCAGGATCAGGAAGATCGTCGCCGTGGCGCTCATCGTCTGCAGAACAATGTCGCGCATGCCCGAAAGCGAAAGGCGCCTTCTGGCGACAGCGACCGCGAAGGTCAGAAACGCGCCGACCGACGATGCCTCGACCGGCGTGAAAAAGCCCGTATACATTCCGCCGATCACCAGGACGACGACCAGAACGATCGGGAGAGTGGCGACGGTGGAGCTCCAGCGTTCCGCCGACGTCGCGCGTTCGCCGCCCGGCCCGGCCTTCGGGTCGCGGCGGGTCACGATGGAAATGGCGACGACGAACAGAATGGTGAGCAGTATCCCGGGGAACACACCAGCCATGAAAAGGCGCCCGATGCTCTGTTCGGTAAGAACCGCATAAATGATCATCCCTCCGGACGGCGGGATCAGAAACCCAAGGGTTCCGCCGGCGGCGACCGATCCCGTCGCCAGCGCGTCGCTGTATCGATACCGCCGCATCGCCGGCAAGGCGACGCGCCCCATGGTGACGGCGGATGCCAGAGAAGAGCCCGAAAGCGCCGCAAACCCCGCACAGGCCGTTACGGTCGCGGACGCCAGCCCGCCGCGCATGTGCCCCATCCAGCGATAGGCGGCCCGGAAAAGGTCCGCAGACATGCCGCTGGATCCCGCGATGCTGCCCATCAAAACGAACATCGGGATCACCAGAAGGTTGTAGTTCGATGCCGCTTCAAAGGTCTCCCCCGAGAGATTGGAATAAGCGATACGCCAGCCTCTCTCCCAGGCCATGTCGGCGGGCATGCCGAAGCTCAGAAAGCGTGTTGCATTGGCGACGACCGTTCCAAAGAACCCGACACCCAGCATTGCAAGTCCGACCGGCAAGCGGAGCGCCATGAGCAGGAACATGATCACAAGGCCTATGAGGCCGACAGCGACAAGGCTCATGAGGCCTCATCTCGTGTTGTCGTTGTCAGGGATATGTACCCGATCGACTTGCCCAGGACCAACGTGACGAAGTCCGCAGCCAGAATGACCGTGTAGACAGCGGTTGAAATCGCCAGAAGCCGGTAAAAGGGGCCAAACGAAATGACCAGTTGCTGTGATGCCTGACCGAAGCGGGCGGCTTCTCCGCCGGCCAGCCAGAGCTGCCAGGACAAAATTGCCATGAGGCCCATCCCGACCAGTTTCATGGCCGCCAGAGACCACTTGGCAAAACGCCGGTTCATCAAGGGTTCCATAAGCTCAATCTCGATATGCGCGCCGGTGCGGGCTCCAAAGGGAATGGCAATGGCGACAACCGTTACCAATGCCAGGACCATCAGGTCCTCGGCCCCGTGGATCGGCGCGTTGAGCGCCTTGCGCATGACCAAGACGTTGACTGTCGACAGCACGGTCATGAAAGCCAGGGTCGCACCGCCGGTGATCAACACGACCGAAGATAAAACCCGGTTCCAAATGGCAGTTCTTGGCTTTGAAGCGTGAGGATCGTTCATAAAATTGAAATCCGTTGCAAGGACGTTCGCCGGACCGGAGTTGTCAGCTCCGAAGAGGCGGTACTTCGGTCCGGCGGCCCGCTATTATCTGGACCAGTGCAAATCGTCGTAGACCTGGCGTGCGTTCGTTATGCCCTTTGCTTCATAGGCCTCGAAGATCACCTCAAGCCCTTCGGCGACAGCCGCATCCATCTTTCTACGCTCTTCTTCGCTGACGGCGATGTACTCAAATCCCGGGTTTTCCAGAGCCTTGATGTCTGCAAGCGCACGTTCGTCGGCATTCTGGAAACTTGCGGACGCGACCTTGGTAAAGGCTTCGCCGGCCAGTTCGTCGATCACGGCGCGATGCGCTTCCGGCAGAGCCTCGTAGCGCTGCTTGTTCATCACAAAATAGACGGTCTGGAATTGAGGCGGCACGTTGTCGATGTAGTAGGTCGCCACTTCCCGCCAGTTCCAGGGCGGCATCATGTTGTTGTGTGCGGCAACGGCCCCGTCGATCGTCCCGGAGGACAAAGCGGTGTAGATTTCGGTTACAGGCATTTGCACGGAAACACCGCCCATCGCCTCGATCAGAGGCCCCATGGAGGCGGCGTAAGGAACGATCTTCGCGCCTTTCCAGTTTTCCAGACGAGACAGGTCACGTGTCGCGGCAATCGAAAACGCAGCCGGAAAGCCGATACCAAGGAAAACAACCTCGTCGAATTCCTTGGCGAAGTGCTTGTCCCAATTCGCGATAAATGCGCTGGAAAGTTCGCCGGAATCCCGGGCCGTCCCCGGCGGAACGGTCAGCATGGCAATCGGAAACAGGTCGGGCGTATAGCCGGCCACGCCGAGCACGGCGTCCGCAACACCTTCAACCACGCGGCGGTACTGCTGTACCGGGCCTGCACCCAGCTGACCGGCAGGATAGACACGCACGGTGAGCTCGCCGTTCGTGCGCTTCGCCACTTCATCCCCAAACCACGCCCAAACATTGGTGTTTGTATGGTGCTGAGGCGGGACAAAGGTCGCCACGGTCAGCTCGTCGGCCATGACCGGCGCCGCGAGAAGCGACACGGCCGTGACCAGCGCGCCAAGGCCCAGATTGAATTTCCTCATTTTATCCTCCCAAATTCGCCCTATGCAGGTGGGCATCCCCTTTCAAACCAGTTGTTGGCCTGACGCACACAAGCCCCCCGGTTTCCACCCGAATACGGTGCGCGCTGCTGAAATCTTCATTAACATGCTAGCATCCTATTTTTCAGACGCAAGCTTTTTGCTACCACCTTTGGAGGGCCCATCCGGTGAAGACGGTCGTGTTGACTCAGGCCGGAGACGGTCGGTCCGAATGGCAGCATCGAGACTGGACGTATTGACTGGACAGCAAATTGAGGTGCTCGCGCCGGAAGCAGTCTCCCGGGCGTGTGCAAGAGGAAAAAAGGCTTGTCACGGTCTGCCTTGAACCGGGTGTGAGCGTATCGGAAGGTGCCCGGCCGACGGGTTATCGCGCGCAATGGATTTCCGCAGGCGCAAGCAACCGTTCACACTCTCCGGTGACGCGGCTGTCGACGGAATTCAGTCCAACAGAACATGCCGCTGCCGCCTTTCACCGGAGGCAGGAAAGCTCCGGAGCATCGCATAACTTATCATGCTGGAAACGCTACAGAAAATGCGGCGCAACGCTCAGCGAGACACTGCAGCTATTCCACAACGACATCGCCAGGCTTTACGATAAACGTCATGCCATCTTCACCCATCATCAACGGACCTTCATAGAGTGCGGTTGCACGTTCCAGAATTTCCTCACGTGACGGTGGATTGGGCGGCAGTTGCACGACATGCGTAAAAACCGCCATTTTCGGTTTTGTTTTCCTGAAAACCTCCGCAGCCTGTTCCGGTGTGACGTGCAACTTTGCGATCACTTTGGCGACCGGCGTTTCGGAGACTTCGGCATTTGCGGCGAATACCTCATGCACCAGCAAATCAGTGCCCCGAGCCGCTTCGATCAAAGCTTCGCTGACGGTTGTGTCACCGGAGATCGTGACTGACATGTCACCATAGTTTACACGATACCCGAAAGCTTCACCTGTAGCGTTGCCATGAATCACCGGAAAGGCTGCAACGGTCACCCCATCTTTATCATAGACGATGCCGGGTTCCAGGAATGGCATGGCTTTCAGGTTCTTGCCTTCTGCTGAAACCGGCACGGATCCTTCCCTCAGGCGAATATCGGAAGCAAACGCTGAGGGAATATGGGTCTCCAGTTCCCTTACACCTTCCGGCCCGTAGATCGGCAAAGGATTTTTTCTTAAACCTCCCGGATAGGTCAGCCACCCCGTCAGAAGCAGATCCGGCAATCCGGTTACATGATCTGAATGCAGGTGTGTTATGAACACCGCATCGACTCCTCCGGGCCGAACACCGGCACGGGTCAGTCCCGATACAACGCCCCGCCCCGCATCAAAGAGAAGTTCAGTGCCGTTGACCTGCACAAGAGTGGCTGGGCCATTTATGCCCGGTTGAGGTACCGGCGTTCCGGTTCCAATCAGCGTAACTTTCATTTCTTCAGCATTGACAGAACAAGCGCTCACCGCACTAAACAAAACTGCACCAATGCCAATATGGATTGCACTCGCTATCAAACTCACCTTGCAAAATTTTCTCATTACCTTTCTTCCTCCCGAGACTTGGCAAGTAACTTGGAAAAGCATCTGAAAAATTCACGGCCGGCCGCAGGCACTGAACTAAAACTCACCGCCTCGACAACTTTGTCACTGCGATTTCTCTGATTCAGAAGCTTCCCGGATACAATCCGCCATCAAGGAGAAGGTTCTGACCGGTCATGTACTCGGCCTGGACGCTGCACAGAAACGCGCAGGTTGCTCCCAGCTCGTCCGGATCGCCCACGCGGCCGGCGACGGGATTGGCCGTCAGATGCTTGGTGATGTCCTTGGACTTGCGAAGCCGGTCGGTATCAAACGGACCCGGCAAGAGGTTGTTGATCGTGACCCCCCTGGAGGAAAGAGACGGCGCAAGTCCGAAGACGAAGTTCGTCAGTCCCGCCCGGGTCGCGTTCGACAACCCGATCACCGGGATCGGAACCCGGACAGCGGAGGACGTGATGTTGACGACACGCCCGAAACCGCGATCGGCCATGCCATCGACGGTCAGTCGGATCAGCTCGATTGCCGACAGCATGTTCGCATCGATTGCCGCGATCCACGTGTCACGGTCCCAGTCGCGAAAGTCGCCGGGCGGCGGCCCGCCCGCGTTGTTGACAAGAATGTCGGGCTCGCCTCGCGCCGCCTCTATCATGCGTTCGCGCGTTGCCTGTTGGGCAACATCGCCGGCCACGGTGGTGACGGACACCGAAGGCGCAGCCTTGCGGATATCTTCCGCTGTCGCCTCCAGGGTTTCCTCGGTTCGCCCATTGATGACGACGTTGACACCTTCCCCCGCCAGTGCCATCGCACAGGCGCGCCCCAGTCCCTTGCTGGCTGCGCAAACGAGCGCGGTGCGTCCCGCGATCTGAAAATCCATTGCCGTCCTCCCCTCAGGCCTGTGCCGATCCAGCGCCCTTGGCAAGGTCAAGCGCAACGTCGACGATCATGTCTTCCTGCCCTCCGACCATGCGGCGGCGTCCCAGTTCGACCAATATGGCGCGGGTATCGACGCCGTAGGCCTTCGATGCCCGTTCGGCGTGAAGCAGGAAGCTGGAATAGACCCCCGAATAGCCGAGGCTAAGCGTTTCCCGGTCGACACGGACCGGGCGGGTTTGAAGCGGACGCACCAGATCATCTGCGGCGTCCATCAACGCAAAAAGATCGCATCCGTGCTGCCAGCCTCTTTTATCAATGGCCGCGATCAAGACTTCCAGCGGCGCGTTGCCGGCGCCCGCCCCCATGCCTGCCAGACTTGCATCCACGCGTATTGCGCCGCATTCGATTGCAACAATCGAATTGGCGACCCCAAACGAAAGATTGTGATGCGCGTGAACGCCACGCTGTGTTTCAGGCTTCAGGACGCGATCAAAGGCCTCCAGCCGGGCGCGGTAATCGGCCATGTCCATCGCGCCGCCGCTGTCGGTGCAGTAAACGCAAATCGCGCCGTAGCTTTCCATCAGCCTGGCTTGCGCGGCCAGTTCCTCGGGCGGTGCCATGTGGCTCATCATCAGGAAACCGGAAACATCCATTCCAAGGTCGCGCGCCGCGCCGATGTGCTGGCGCGAAATGTCGGCCTCCGTGCAATGGGTGGCGACGCGTACCGAGCGGACACCGAGCGCGTGCGCCTGTTTCAGGTCCTCGATCGTGCCTATCCCGGGGATCAACAGTGTTGTCAGGACGGCATTTTCGGTCGCATCGGCAGCGGCTTCTATCCAGGACCAGTCCGTCTCGGCGCCAAAGCCATAGTTGAAGGACGATCCCTTCAACCCATCCCCATGGGCGACCTCAATCGCGTCGACACCGGCGGCGTCGAGTGCCGCGGCGATCCTGTGCACCTGTTCCGGCGTGTAGCGGTGGCCGATCGAATGCATCCCGTCTCGAAGGGTCACATCCTGTACATACAACTTGTCGGTTTTCGGATCGAAGCGGCTCATGCGGCATCCTCCTTACGGCGCGTGGCGATCAGTTCCGCTGTGGAAAGCGCGGCCGAGGTCATGATGTCCAGGTTGCCGGCATAGGCCGGCAGGTAGTGAGCCGCGCCTTCGACCTCCAGAAGCACGGTGGTCTTGATGCCGCTGAATGTGCCATATCCGGGAATATGCACCGGGTCGTTCTCACCGAAACGCTCGAACTGAACGGATTGCTTCAGCCGGTAACCGGGCACATAGGCTGCGACCCTGGCGACCATGTCGGTGACAGCGGCCTCAAGGGCGCTTTCGTCGGCGCCCTGAGACAGGACAAACACCGTGTCGCGCATCAGCAAAGGCGGTTCCGCCGGGTTCAGGATGATGATGGCCTTGCCCCGGCCAGCGCCCCCCACAGTTTCGATGGCCCGGGACGTGGTTTCGGTGAATTCGTCGATATTGGCCCGCGTGCCGGGGCCCGCCGAGCGGGATGAAATCGAAGCGACGATTTCGGCATAGGCGACATCGGCCACCGCGGAAATTGCGGCAACGATCGGAATCGTCGCCTGACCGCCGCATGTCACCATATTCACGTTGGGCGCAGCCAAATGGGCCTCGCCGTTGACGACGGGAACCACGTAGGGGCCGATTGCCGCCGGCGTCAGGTCGACCATGACCTTGCCGGCTCCGGCGACCACTTCGTTGTGGCGTGCATGGGCGCCGGCAGATGTTGCGTCGAAGACGATCCCGATCTCGGTCCAGCACGGCAATGCCGTCAGGCCGTCGATCCCCTCATGGGTTGTCGCAACGCCCATGCGCGCCGCACGGGCCAAGCCATCCGATCCGGGATCGATACCCACCATCGCCGCCATTTCCAGCGTCTCGGAATTTCGCATGACCTTTATCATCAAGTCGGTGCCGATATTGCCGGAGCCGATGATGGCAACCTTGGTCCTGGCACTCATGACCGCACCCCATAGCTGAAGGAAACGGTTCCGACGCCGCCGATCTTTGCGAGGACTTCGTCGCCCGGGTTGAGGGAAACCATCGGACCGAGAGCGCCTGTCAGGACCGTATGCCCCGCTTTCAGCCCGACGGTCCGCGCCAGCCATGCAGCGGCGTTCAACGGATGCCCCAAACAGGCCGCGCCGGCGCCGACCGACGCAATCGCGCCATTCACCTCAAGCACCATACCGCAGGTGTAAAGGTCCAGGCCCTGGATCGGATGCTTTTCAGAGCTCAACACGAAGAATGCAGACGAACCGTTGTCGGCAACAGTGTCCGCAAAGGTGATGTTCCAGTCCTGAATACGGCTGTCGACAATCTCGATGGCGGCGGCAACATATTCCGTCGCCGCCAGAACATCTTCCGCCTCGATCTCTTGTCCGGCCAGATCCTTCCCCAGGATCAGGGCAATTTCGGCTTCCGCCTTGGGTTGAATGACGCGTGACGGGTCGAGCACACCGCCTTCCGCCAGTTCCATGTCCTCAAAAAGAACGCCGTAGTCAGGCTGATCCACGCCAAGCTGGACCTGCACGGCCTTGGCGGTCAGACCGATCTTGTGGCCGACAATCTTTCGTCCCGCCGCCTTCCAGTGCTCGGTATTGGCTGCCTGGATGGCATAGGCTGTCTCGGCGTCCCCGGCTGAAACGTCATTTCGAAGCGAAGGGACCGGCGCCCCGCTATATGCGTCCCGCAGACGCCGGGCATATGCGGCGACGCGATCGCCCGGATTGGCTGACTCGTTCATTTCCTGACTTTCCGGTTTGTTCGGTGGGTTCCATCGTCGCAACGAATGCCCAGAGAACGGCTCCAGGACCGTGCCCCTCCGGTTACGCCGGCCTCGTCGACCATGCGCAACCTCAATTCATCCGTTGTCGAAGGCTTGCCCTCGCTGAAAGGGCTAAAATGTCTGACAAGACCGGATTCCTGATCAACGGCCTTCCGCTCCGGTTCGGATCCGGCAAAAATCCCGGCTGCCAAGTGGGCGGGTCTTCCGGAGCATTCGTGAAATTTCACGTCTCGACCGGCGCCCAAACGCCTGCCTTGCCTCTTCCGGCAAAGTGCTTCCGGGTCGATCGTGTCGCATCCTGCCGCATTCGGCATGCCCCCCTCAGAGTATTTTTGCACGGCAAAACTAGAAACCGGCGCAGCACGGCTCCCACAGCACGCATCGACGCGCTCCGGCCGAAAGCCGCTTCAAGGGGAAACTCTCACACTTCAGACTAACATGCAAGCATGTCAGTCAGGATCAGTTTGCAATCGCCTTCGGACGATCGGGTGCCGTCTTTTCCGCAACGCTGAGAATGTGCTGCATTGCGACTTCGCTCGCGCGTTTTACATCCCGCTGATCAATTGCCTCGATGAGCATCCGGTGATCATCCCTGGCGTTGCTGATCAGGCATTCGAAGCCCACCGTCTGCGCGATAAAGAAGTCCGACATGTTGAAGTTCGGACGCTGACGTTCTGCAACCAGGGCCGAGTTTGCCATTTCGTGGATGATTCCGTGGAATTGCTGATTGAGAAACGCAAACTTCTCTGTGCGCTTCCGATCGTCAGGGCGTAGAGCCTCAATGTCGCTCTGCACAGAGCGAAGCGCGTCGATCTGCTGTTCGGTCCGCCGTTCCGCAGCAAGGCTGGACAACAGCGCTTCCATGTGGCCGAACATCAGATAGAAATCCTGGATCGCATTTGCAGAGGGGTTGATTACCTGGCACCCAACCTGTGGCGCGATGCGGACAAAGCCGTCCGCGGCCAGGTGGTTAAGGGCACTCATCACAGGCTGGCGGCTTGTCTGTGTCTCAGCCACCAGATCCTTGACGAAGATCTGTTCCCCAAACTTGTAGCTCGCGTCGATGAGGCGTTTGATGACGAGATCGTATACGGTGTCTTTTTTGCTCAAATTTTCTTTCCATTGCTGTCGGCCCGTCTACGTGACCAGTATACGGGGTAAAGCCTGCATGCTTGCATTTCTATCTATTTATCATGCAGATCATGGCGGTGGCCAGTCGCATTGAGGTCAACTGATACCTATTGCCAACAAACCTTTGCTCACACAGCCGGACACCTGCCAGCCCTCCCCCTCGCCATGACCCCGATCCGGCGCCAATCGAAGTGGCGATACTGGCCGGCCACGTGAAAAGCGGAGTATTTGACCACTGACATGCTTGCATGTAAGTATCATTTCGCTATTGTTTCATCAGCGAAGGCCCACGTGCCGACGAAACAATTACCGAGGGAGGAGATTCGATGCCAGAGACTCAAGGCAGCACAGCGACTTACGATGCCGACGCATTGCGCAGGAAATACCGCCAGGAGCGCGACAAGCGCATGCGCGCGGATGGGGAAGCCCAGTACATCGATGCCGAAGGCGAGTTCGAGGAGTTTGTCGAAGATCCCTATGTGAAGGAGGTCATCGCACGCGACCCGATCACGGAAGATGTCACGGTGGCCATCATCGGTGGCGGGCTTGGGGGCCTCTTGACCGCTGTGGAACTTCGCAACAAAGGCATCGACTCGTTCCGTATTCTCGAGCTGGCCGGTGACTTCGGCGGGACATGGTACTGGAACCGCTATCCGGGCATTCGATGCGACATCGAGGCTTATGTCTATATGCCACTGCTGGAAGAAGTCGGCACGATACCGAGCGAACGCTATGCTTCGGGAGGGGAAATCTTCGAGCATTGCCAGGCGATCGGCAAACACTACGATCTGTATGACCGGACCCTGTTTCAGACCAAGGTTGCGAGCATCAAGTGGGACGATGACTTGGCCCGATGGGTCATTCGGACCAACCGGGGCGATGAAATCCGCGCTCAACACGTCACCGTCAGCCAGGGACCGCTGGCGAAGGTGAAGTTGCCCGGCGTGCCGGGCATCAGGAGCTTCAAGGGCAAGATGTTCCATTCCGCCCGCTGGGACTACGACTATACCGGCGGGACGATGAAAGGCGGCATGACCAAGCTGAGCGACAAGCGCGTCGCGGTCATCGGCACAGGCGCGACAGCTGTCCAGATTATCCCGAAGCTGGCCGAGACAGCCGCCGAAGTGCTGATATTCCAACGCACGCCCTCTGCGCTGGCGGCGCGCAACAACTCGAAAACGGATGTCGACTGGTTCCGCAGTCTGCCCAAGGGCTGGCAGAACGAACGGGTCACCAATTTCGAGGCCAACATCACCCCGGGCGCGCATCCGCCATCAGACATGGTGGCCGATGGGTGGACGGATTTCTTCCTGCGTGTCCGCGCACAGATGGGGACAGCCGTCAAGTCTGGCGAGCCTTTCGATCCGATGGACGTCGTGCAGAAAGTCGACTTTGAAAAAATGGAGAATCTGCGCTCCCGGATAGACGAGATCATTGAGGACAAGGAACTCGCCGCGCGGATGACGCCCTGGTATAATTATCTTTGCAAGCGCCCGTTATTCAGCGACGATTTTCTTGAATCCCTGAACAAGCCAAACGTCAAAGTGGTCGACACGGACGGCGTCGGCGTCACGAAGATCGACGAGACCAGTGTCTACGCCAATGGCAAAGCGTATGAGGTCGACTGCATTATCTTTGCAACGGGATTTGACGTCGCTGCAGCGGCGCACAAGGTGGGCGGATACGAGCTGGTGGGCCGCGATGGCTTGACAGTGGATGAAAAGTGGAAGAACGGCATGCGCACCGTGCACGGTACGCAGATGCATGGCTTCCCGAATTTTCACGTCGTCGGGGCGATCTCGCAGGGCACAACCTCCTTCAATTATACCCACGCACTCCAGATCCAGGCCTCTCACGCGGTGGATATCATCGGAAAGTGCGTTGATGAGGGCATAAGGAGCATCGAGGTGACCTCGGATGCGGAGGACCGTTGGCTGGAAAAAATGAAAACCCCGCACGCCATCGATCTCGTGAAATACTATCGGGCCTGCACGCCGGGCTTTCTCAATCATGAGGGCGACGTCGACGGAAAACCGACCTTCCTGGGCAGCACCTATGGCGGCGGCGCGCTGAAATACAACGAGCTCATCAAGGAGTGGCGCGGCGGCGACCAGCTGCAGGCGGATTGCGATATCGTCTACGAGACCGAAAACGCTCCCGCCTAGTGGGAGGTCCCGGTTGTCGGCGCTCCGGCCTGGCCGGCGGTGCCGACAATCGCAGCAGAATAGCGACAGCGTTTTTTTTCAGCTCTGCCCGCAGCCGGTCAGGCCGAGAAATCGCTCTTTGAAAGGCTGGCGACCGCATTCATGGCGACCTCCTCGTCCTCGTGGGACCGGACACCGGAAACGCCGACGGCTCCGATAACCTCCTGCCCTGCGCGGATCGGTATGCCGCCCTGAATCGGCAGGCTGCCGGGCAGCGTCAGCATCGCCGTCTGGCCAGCAGCCACAAAGTCTTCGAATAGTTTGGTTGAAGCCCTGAACATTGCGGCGCTTCTTGCTTTTTCGGCCGCCACGTGGGCAGTGCCGGGAGCTGCTCCGTCCATCCGGTGCAGAGCGAGCACGTGTCCGCCGTCATCCACAACGCATATTGAAATGTTCCACTCTTTCCCGGCTGCGAACCGGCATCCGGCAAGGGCCATTTCAACCGCTGCCAGGCTTTCAAGAACGGTTTTGGATTTCATCTTGCCGCCGTGCTCTCTTGTCATCCTGCGAATTCCCCTGAACCGAGGTCTTGATTAAGGTTAGCTACGCTGAGCGCTGCCACGGTTACTCTACAACATAACCTGTAAAATTCTAGAATGTTATCGAGTGGTTTGAACTTGGAAACCCCGATGCGAAATTCGATGGCGGGGCATGGCTCCACAAATGGAGCCGTACCCTGATGCGATCTTTCAACAGATCGTCGTCCTTCGGAACCGGAGCGCTCCATCTCCCTCAAGCGCTTGAGCGCTGTCTCGAAGGATAGGCTGCGCATTCGGGAGCAAACGGTCCATCCTTCGAGACGGGTCTATCCCCCCTCAGGATGCGGTTCTGTTTTCAGGGTCGATTTTCGCTCACTCGAAGGACAACGTGTTGAAGTTTCACAAATCCGCGACAGACCCAGCCTGTGAAGACCGGCAAGCCTTTTCGCATGCGCGTGACGGTGTCAGAGCAACGCAACCAAGATCGCTAGCCGCGACTAGGGTCTCGGTTCGCCTAAAAACCGCCTGCAACGCCGATTTCGTCAAGCCCCGCTCCCTGGCATCGCAAGACAGTTCGGCATGAGATGCCTGCTTCATTAGGCTTGCAAATCTTACCTGTGAAATGCTAGCATTCCTTTACCGAAAGACAGGCAGTGCACGGGCGCATTCATGTCGTCCTGTGCAGGGGTTGCTTCCCGCAAGCGACAATCGAACGACTCTCCTAGACTGCCCGTCTGTGGTCCGATGAGCCAAAGGGAGGATACTCATGGCAGAACTAATCGATTTCGGAACCTTTACGGTCAATTTTCTGAGAGACAAGCATAACACCCAAGGCGGTCTGGACATGTTCGAACTGACCACTCAGCCCAAGGGAAAAATGCCTATCCCGCACTATCACGACGCCTGGGACGAGACAGTCTACGGCGTGGAGGGGGTCACCACTTACGTCATCGATGGTGTGGATCATCATATCGGCCCCGGTGAGTCCGCATTCGTTCCGCGGAAAATCGTGCACGGCTTCGACAATCGCACCGATGACGTCGCCAAGTGCCTGTGCATTCTGACACCAGGTGTCCTTGGCCCTGAATATTTCCGCGAACTCGCGGCCGAAATCTCGACCGGAAAACCGGATCCTGCGGTAATGAAGGACATTATGGCACGATATGGTCTGATTCCGGCCCCGCCCCCGAGCGCATAGTCCCGAACATCGGGCCAGGGCAGTTTTGGGGCACGGTGAAACCAAACACCGTGCCCTTTGTGCATTCGGCAGTCTCCGGATTGCCTTGCAAAGATCAGGTCCAGGCCCTGCCCCGACCGCGTCAGTACATAACCGTGTTGAGAGTGATCTCGACGGGCGTGCCGGCCACCAGCGTCGTGCTGCCCCGGGCAAGCAGCCAGCCGTCCCCGCGTTCCAGGCGCGCGACGACCTGCAGCGTTGGCGAGACGGCGGCACGGGCGGGCAACGACAGGGAAAACGCTATCGCCTTCGTCCCGCCGTCGCTTTTGAGCTGCGCCCCGGCGGCGCGCACGGTCTTGTCCGCGCCGGCAGGATCCTCGAGATAAATCCTGATGTGGCCTTCCGGGATCTTCGCGGCGCCCGCGTATATGACCGTGCCGCTGATATCCGCCGACTGCGCAGCAGCCATTTCCACGTCCACAGCGACGCCGGCGGCCAACAATCCGGCAGCCAGAAGCACGGCACGGCGATCAGTCAGGCGCTTCATCATGTTCCTCTTCGCGGTAGCGTTGCCATGGGCGGTTCTGAGGCCGTCTCCGATGCCAAGGCGGTGGAACCTGGCGCGCCCCGCAAGAAGCGCCCGAAGGCGCTCCTCACGGGATCATCCTAGATGATAACGAAATTGTCCGCCGAGAGATCCAGCCCCCTGTTCAGTTGCGCGAACTGGATCGCCTCAATGTCTCCGGTGCCATCGGCATCGTAGCACAAGGCACCACTGTCGGTGTCATAGATGATGCGGTCGCTCGCGTCCTGGCTGACACCCGCAGCGCTCTTGTGAAACGCCAGGAGATCGAGGAGACCATCTTCACCGACTTCCGTGAAGATGCGGTTGTCGAGAAGGATCATGTCATCGTCGACATCGAAGTCCCTGATCCGGTCGACATTGCCGTTGCCGAGTTCCGTCGAGAAGCGGAACGAGTCCTCGCCCGCGCCGCCGGTCAGGAAGTCTCTTCCAAGACCGCCGTCCAGAAGATCGCTACCCCTTCCGCCATAGAGCTTGTCGTTCCCCGCAACGCCCGGCGCAATCGGTTCGGGCGGGAATTCGACGGAGACGTTGAGAGTATAGGTCGAGCCTTCCGGCACGGTCTCCGTCCAGCCGGTCGGGGAATCGGACGTCCAGCTTCCCTCCAGGATGTAGTAGGTTCCGGTTTCCTCGACGACGAACACCGTGCTGGAGTCCCGGCCGCTGGTCGAGCCCGGGTCGCCGCCGCCGTCGTCGTTTTCGGCGACGACATCGCCGTTGCTGTCCAGAAGCCTGACCCAACTGTCGTGAACGTTGGGATCGGCGATACCGTCAATGTCGATCGTGATCACCGTGCCGGCGGCAAGATCGATGCTGTAATAGCCGCCCAGACCGTTGCCGGTGGCGTTTACGGTCGTGTGGAGCGTGGTGGTGGAATCGAAGATGTTCGGATCTTCGGTCAGGGAGAAGTTGTCCGAAATGTCGAAGGCGGTCGCGATCGAGTTGTTTGTCGCGTCCGGACCGAGCGTGGCATAGCCGGTGCCCATGCCCGGTCGCGGGATAGGCTCGCCCTGATAGGCGAAGTCGCCGAGCAGAGTGTCGTCGCCGCCACCGCCCCGGAGAACATCGTTGCCGCCCTGTCCGGTCAGGACGTTGGCCGCACGATCGCCCAGCAGTTTGTCGTTGAAGGCTGAACCGGCGAGATTCTCGATCGAGATATAGGTGTCGCCGCCGGTCTTGCCGCGCGCCAGATCGAGCCGGACCCCTCGGGTCGAGCCGGAATAATCCGCCGTGTCGCTGCCGGCGCCGCCGTTCAGGATGTCGGCACCGCCGCCGCCCGTCAGCGTGTCGTCGCCCAGGCCTCCGGAGAGTTCGTTCGCCTGATCGTTGCCGATCAGGTGGTCGTCGTAGAGCGAGCCGACAACATTTTCGACGTCCACGATAATATCGTGCCTGATGGCCGTGCCGCGCCCGACGATCTGCACAGGTCCGTCGGCATCTCCGCCGCTGGCGGTGCCGTTGACGAGATCGACCGTGACGCCGCTCGAACTGCCTGTGTAGACGATCGTGTCGATGCCGTCGCCGCCGTTCAGATAGTCCTGGCCGGTGCCGCCGATGAGCGTATCGTCGCCACCCTCGCCATAGAGGATGTCGCCGTCGTTGCCGCCGTCCAGGATGTCGTCGCCGTCGCCGCCGTTGAAAACATCGCCGCCGCCGCGACCCCAGAAATGGTTGTCCGCGGCCGTTCCGATGAACCGGTCGATGCGGTCATCGGAGCCGATCAGGTTCTCGATGCTGTAGAAGGTGTCGCCCGAGGCGGTGCCGCCGCTGGCGACGTTGGTCTGGAGATTGACGAGCAGCTGGAAGGGGCTCTCATTGCTGTAGTCGACCGTGTCGACGCCGGCACCGCCCCTAAAGATGTCGGCGCCGGCCTGCCCCATCAGCACGTCGTCACCTTCGCCGCCGTCGAGCAGGTCGTCGCCGGCGCCGCCGAGGATGGTGTCGTTGCCCTGGCCGCCATAGAGCGCGTCGTTGCCGTCGTCGGTCTCGGTCTGGTCTTCCAGATCCTCGACCGCAATGGTGTTGTTGATATCGCGGCTCGCAAGGGTATCGCGGCCGCCTATGATCAGGTCGTCGCCGTCCAGACCGAAGATCGTATCGCCCCCGGCGCCCCCGTCGAGCGTGTTGTTGCCGTCGTCGCCGAAGATGATGCTGGACAGCGTGCCGCCGGCATCGGGCGTCGTTTCCTCACCCTCATCCACCTGTTCGGTCGGCGAGCCGTCGACATAGATGATGTTCTCGACATTCGCGATCTCGCCGACATCTATGTCTCTGGAGAGCACGATGACCGTATCGTTGCCGCCATCCTCTTCCTCGTGCACGATGTCGTCGGCCGAGTCGATGAAATAGATGTCGTCACCACCATAGCCGGCCATCCGGTCGGCGCCGCCGCGGCCGTCCAGGACGTTGTTGCCGTCATTGCCGATCAGGATGTCGTCATATCGGCTGCCGATGCCGTTCTCGATGTAATACTCGGTCTGGTCGGCGTTGTGGCCGGCAAAGATCGACACATTGTTGTTGTGGCCGTTGACGCTGGAGAAGTGTCCGGCCCGCAAATCGAGGATCGTGCCGGCCGTCGAGCCGGAAAAATCGATCGTGTCCTCCCCGCCCGTGTCGTGGATCACGAAACCGATATCATGCTGCATGCCGTCGGACGTGAGCTCGTAGCCGTATTCCGTGCTGTTGAAGCCGTAGACATTGTCGCCCGTGTTGAGGTCGATGGTCTGATAGGTCCGTACGCCATCCTCGTCGACGGTCGAGAAAAACCGGCGGATCACCGCCTCGATATCCCCCATCATCGGCGTCACCGCGGACCAGCGGGTGGTTTCGCCGACATCGATGCCGTCGAAATAGGACATGACGCTGTATTGCTGGCGGTCGTAAACCCAGGTCGCGTTGTTCAGATAGTTGATCTGGATGCCGCCCGGGCCGCTGTAATTGTAAAGGCCGGGATGGTTCAGACCGAACTCATGGCCGAATTCGTGAATGAAGCTGTCGAACACGTAGCCGCCGATATCGGTCTTGTTGGGCTCGGTGTCGTGGAAGCGCTGACCGATGCTGACATACCGGTTGGCCGAGAAGGCGCTGCCGTCGCTCGGCTCGCCCAGTTCGGGGCTGACGACCTGCATCCACTGGGTCGCGGGGTCGAACGGCGCGTCGTCGACGATCTCGAACTGAAGAGGGGTAACGGAGGACCACATCTGCAGGGCGCCGATGGCGGCTGCCATGTATTCCGGATGGTCGTTGAGTTCGGTGACATTGATCACCAGCGGCTCAGCGGCGATTTCTGGCGTCAGGCTGCGGGGCAGCGCGCCGAGATAGTCGAGGAAGGCTTCGTAATCTTCGCTTTTGCCAAACGGGTTGTCCGGGGTCTGATCGTTTGTCCACCATTCGTCGCTGGTCTGGATTGAATCTGGCATCTCTGGATCTCCCTGTGTGACAAAGCTTGGGTGTTTGGTGCGGCGGGTTCTGGCGTGTCCCACTCGCACCAGGCATTGCTTCTGAAACCGTGTTCAACGGAACTGTTCGGAAAAACCTCCATGACTGCCGAGGCTTGCAGCAATACAACTTTTAATAGTCATATCACATAGAATATATCAATGATTGCACTGCGCCTCACTTAAGGCAAGAGCAATCTTTGAGTGAATGGTAAAAAATCACAATCGAGAGTGTGCGTAGGAAGAAGGATTAGGGTGGCGCCCCTCTGTGGCATCAATAAGCCGACACGGAGACCGTTTCACGGCCTCCGACCTGCCTGTTCGGCCCACAGCCCAAGCTCGATAACGCCTTCGGCGGAAGAGCGTGCGGCGAAGAAAAGCCCCGGTTCTCTCAGCCCTCAGAGCGGCCCGTCTCAGGGCTGCAGCACGATCTGACCAGCCCTCTCAGCCAGCGGTGCGCGGGGTCGTTGTTGAAGCGCGGATGCCAGATCTGCGAAACGGTGATCCGGCCGGTTTTGACAGGCAACTCGAAATAATGCGGCAGCGGCCCGCCCCACGCCGCGCATCGGGCGAGTTCTGCCAGCGCGAACGAATTGGGGATGAGCGCCACGAGGTCGGACTGGGTCGCGACCGCGAGAGCCGCCGGAAAGCTCGGAACCACGAGGACACTGCGCCGGGCGAGCCCCAATTCAGCCAGCGCAGCATCAACAGGACCTCCGGGACTGCCTCTTTTCGACGCAACGACATGACCGGCTTCCGCGTAACTTTCCACGCTGGGTTCATGGTCCGAGAACGGATGACCGCTGCGGACGGCCGCGACGAAGCGGTCACGATAGAGCGCCTGGACCATGAGTTCGGGCCCGCTTTCGCCGAGAACGCCGATCTCGAGATCCACGTGCCCCTCGCGTAGCGGACGTGCATCCTTGTCCGGTTTTGGCGCGAAATAGAGCTGCACGCCCGGCGCGTCCGCCGAGACGGCGTCGGCAAGGCGCGCGGCGTTGGCGACCACGAACGCCTCATTGGCGCGTATCGTGAAGGCGCGGCTGAGCGATGCAAGGTCCAATCCGACATCGGCGCGCGCCAGGATCGTTTCCACCTCGCCCGCCACATGCGGCACGCGTTCGCGCAAAGCCGCCGCGTGCGGGGTGAGAACCATCCCCCGCCCGGCCCGCACCAGCAGCGGGTCGCCGGTGGTCTCCCGCAGGCGCGCGAGGGCCCGGCTCATCGCCGAGGCGCTGAGCCTCAGCCGGTGTGCCGCGCCTGCCACGCTTTCCTCCGCAAGCAGGGCGTCAAGCGCTCTCAGCAGGTTGAGATCGGTGTTGTTCATGTCGTGGTCTCCGGCCAGTCCGTTCGATGCAATTCCGACATGGCGTCTCATGCATGTTTTAGCTGCAAGTATCGCGTCTTCCGCATGGTGTTGTCACTGGTATGGTGCGGTGCATGTAACGAATGGAGCCGAAATGCCAGTTTCAGACGAGGTAAAAGAAACGCACCGGCCGGGCTCCGGGCCGCATCACGGCGTAGACCGCTCCGTGGAGGCGGAAGACGGGTTGCCGGCGCCCAGGCGGTATTTCGCCACTTTCACCATGATGTGCACGCTGGTTCTGGTCGTGCTCGACGGCGCGATCGCCAATGTGGCGCTGCCGTCCATCCACACGGACCTTGAAGTCCCGGCTGCCGCGACCGTATGGGTGGTGACGGCCTATCAGCTCGCCATCGTGATGGCTCTCCTGCCGAGCGCGGCCTTGGGCGAAAGCCTCGGTTACCACCGGGTCTATCTGACCGGGATCGCACTGTTCACCGGCGCGTCGGTCCTATGCGCCCTCGCCCCCTCCCTGCCCTGGCTGATCGGCGCGCGTTTCGTACAAGGCCTGGGGGCCGCTCCGATCATGGCCCTGTCGGTTGCGCTTCTCAGGCACGTCTTTCCGAAGCGTGTGATGGGCACGGTCATCGGCTGGTATGCGATGGTCATCGCGCTCTCGGCCGCCGTCGGTCCGGTCATCGGGGCGGCGATCCTCTCCATCGCCTCCTGGCCCTGGCTGTTTGCCGTCAACGTTCCGTTCGGGATCATCGCGCTCGGTGCCGCGCGGTCGCTGCCGCGTCCCGACGGCAGCCGGCGCCTGCTCGACCTGCTCAGCGTCACGCTGAACGCCTTGGGTTTCGGCACCCTGGTAATCGGCGCGGACCGTCTGATCGGGGAACCGGGCCTCGGTGCCGTCCTGCTGGGCGTGAGCGCCGCCAGTTTTGCCGCGCTCGTCGTGCGCGAATGGCCCCGAACCGCCCCGCTTATCCCGCTGGACCTGCTGCGGAGGCGGCAATTCCGTTTCTCGGTGATTGCCTCCGTGTGCAGCTTCTCGGCCCAGATGGCGAGTTTCGTAGCGCTGCCGTTTCTCCTCCAGCACGGACTGGGCCTGTCGCCCTTCATGACCGGGCTGTGCATGACCCCGTGGCCGCTCACCATGGCGATCATGGGACCGGTCTCCGGCTATCTGTCCGACCGGATGCAGGACGCCGTGCTGTGCACGCTCGGCGGCATCGTCCTGGCGCTCGGCCTCGGTCTTGCAGCGCTCGCGCCGGACCACGGCAGCCCCGTTCCCCTGGTGCTCTTCACCGTGATTGCCGGTCTCGGCTTCGGTTTCTTCCAGGTTCCCAACAACCGCAACATGCTTATTTCCATACCGCGCGAGCGCAGCGGCGCGGCAGGCGGCATGCAGGGCACGGCCCGGCTGGTGGGACAGACCGCCGGCAGCCTGATCATGACGCTGCTGTTCACGCTGACCACGTCCGAGATCGCCCCGCAGGCCGGTCTGGGCATCGCCGCGGTTCTGGCGCTTTGCGGCGCGGCAGCCAGCGCCATGCGGATCATGCGTCCGGCGATCCGGGACGAGAGTGCCCGCACCTGACCGGGCCGGCATCGGGACCACTTCGTCCGCGGTCGACAGCACCATGCCGGTCGTCTGCCGCTCGAAAAGCTGAACGTCGAGCCTGTCCTCCATCTGAACGATCCGGCAAGGAGCGCAATTTATTGCGATGACGGGATCGCCCCCGAAGCCTCACGCCTTGCCTTTAGCCTTCGGCGCGGATGTTGCCAGCGACCGGAGTATTTGCGCCGCTCCGAGCGTGATGAAATCGTTGGTATGGAGGTAGAGAAACGAAACGCCGGCCCCGACCAGCGCGGCGAGCGTGTCAGGTTTCGCCAGAATGCCCACAGCCCGGCCGCGTTTGGTCATCCGGCCGATGGTCCGCTCGATTTCGGCGGCAACGGGTGCGCAGGCGTAGTCGCCGCGATGGCCCATGCTCTTCGACAGGTCGACCGGCCCGACAAAGAAACAGTCGATCCCATCGATATCCAGGAACGCGTCGAGCGCGCGAACCGCGGCAATGTCCTCGATCTGCACGATCACGGCCTTGTCCGGGTGCTGCGCCGGGAAACAGTAGCGGACCGTTTCCACGACGGCCTTCGCCTGTTCCGGCGCAGTCAGCCTCGGCACCACGATGCCGTCGACCCCGCGGAACATGTAGCGTTCGATGACTGCGGGATCGGGCGACGGCAGCCGGACGACGGCAGGCACGCCGGCGCAATGGGCGGCCCTGACCAGATCGGGAATGCTCTCGATCGACGTGTCGCCCTGTTCGCAATCGATAAAGATGACATCGGCGCCCACGTGCCCGAGGAACTCGACCAGCGACGCGTTGGTGTAATCGATATTCACGACGATCTGGGGCAGACGCTGGGAAAGCCGGGATCTCAGCTTTCGTCCGGGGCTCTCGCTCATACCGGCGCCACCCCCACCGACAGGCCGCCGCACACATAAAGCGTCTGGCCGTTGACGTATCCGGACTCGGGCGACAGGAAAAAGCCGATCGCATGGGCGATGTCCTTCGGCGTTCCCACGCGCCTGACCGGGATGTCGGCAAGCATCTTTTCCCTCCGGTCGGAGCCGTCGGGGTTCATCTGGTCGAAAAGATCGGTCGCGACCGGTCCCGGCGCCACGCAGTTCGAGGTGATGCCGTAACGCGCCAGTTCCAGCGCCCAGACGCGCGTCATGGAAATCAGGCCGCCCTTGGACGCGGCATAGGCGGTGCGCAGCTCGCGCCCCAGGGCCGAGCGGCTGGACACGTTGACGATGCGTCCGTAGCCGCGTTCGATCATCGCCGGCACCAGCACCCTGGCGCAGGTCGCCGCCGCCGTGAGATTGAGCGCGAAGGTCTTGCTCAGAAGAGCGGCGTCCGTGTCGAGCAGCGTCGCGGTCCTGGCGTATCCGACATTGTTGACCAGCCCGACGACCTCGTGGGTTTCAAGCACGTCCTGCAGAACGGTCTCGACCGTCTCCGTGTCCAGGAGATCCACCCGGTAGGTGCTGACGCCCGGCTGCTCGAGGTCGAGCAGGTCGAGATTGACGACCTCGTAACCCAGGGAGACGATACGTTCCGCAGCCGTTTTGCCGATACCGGCGCTGCCGCCGGTTATTACCACTGCCTGCGCCACTCAAACATGTCCTTTCAGGTTTCCGCCTCCGGTGTCCCCGACCTCGATGCGGAGAACCTCCGCCGCAAGCGACTCCGTTACGAAATAGGTACCCGCCTCGAGAGGATCCGCGGTTAGGTTGGTCGGGTAGGTACGGTTGCGGTCGGCCCAGAGCTGTTCCGGCAGGCCGGCCTCGGAGTGGTGCCAGACGCCGAGCCCCGCATGTACCGTCAAGAGCTCGTCGGTGCCCGGCAGCCGCGCAAGGCCGTCCGGACCGACGCCGCCGCTCAACTGGATGAAATGACCGGCCTTGCGCACCCCGCCCTGCGGCGTGAGCGGCAGCCGCCAGACGGCGTTGGCGCGCGTGACGGCCAGGAAGAGAACGCTTTCGGCCCGGTTCAGCACCAGGCCGTTGGGGCTTGGAATGCCCTCCATCAACAGGGTCAGTTCCCCTTCGGCCGAGCGGCGGAACACGCGTCCGTAAGGCGCTTCCAGCCCCGACTGCCCCTGGTCGGTGAAATAGATGTCGCCGTTCGACGCCACCGTCAGGTCGTTCAGGCCGTGGAAGGGAGCCTCCGCCCACCGGTCGCACAGCACGCGGACGGATTTGCCGGACGGGTCGATCTCCAGGAGCCCGCGCTTGTGGTCGGCCACCAGGAGACTGCCGCCGGGCAGCAGCTTCATACCGTTGGGCCAGCCGTCATATTCGAATTCCACGGACCATGCCCCGCCCCGGCCAAGGCGCAGGATCCGGCCGAAGGGAATATCCACCATCAGCAGGTCGCCACCGGGCATGCAGACGGGACCTTCTAGAAAAGCGTCGAGAACCCGTCCGCCCAGGTTGAGGTCCGCCCAATCGCTCCTCGCGTCCTTGCGCAGGGCGTCGGGCAGACGGGACACGAGAGAGAACGGCCGGGGATCGAGAGGTCTGAACATCATCGCACGGCCCTCAAACCAGTCCCGGAAGCCAGAGCGCGATGCCCGGAGCCGCCACGAGCAGCGCGAGAAAGGCAATCAGGATCGCGTAGTAAGGCACGGCCCCCAGCACCACATCGGTGTAGTTGGCCTTGTTGGTGCTCTGGATGACGAAGAGGTTGAGGCCGAAGGGTGGCGTGATCTGCCCGATCTCGATCAGGATGACCAGGAACACGCCGAACCATATCGGGTCGATGCCGTAGACGGCGAAGGCGGGCGCGATCAGCGGCACGGTGATCACCATCATGGCGATGGATTCGATGAACAGGCCGAGGATCAGGTAGATGAGGGCAACCGCGGCCAGGAAGCCGATCTGGCTCAATTCCAGCGACACCACGAACTTGGTCAGCGCACCGCTGACGCCGGTGATCGCCATGGAGAAGGAAAACAGGAACGCTGCGATCACGATGAAGAGGATCGTGGCGCTGGAGCGTATGGTCCGGTGAAAGGCGGCATGAAGCCTTTCCCTGGAGAACTCGCCCAGTGCGAGCGATATGAGGAAGGCCAGCATCGAGCCGAGCGCCGCCGCCTCCGTCGGGGTTGCAAGACCGAGATAGAGCGCTGACAGGACAATCAGGATCAGGGCTGCCACCGGGCCGATATCGATCATGACGGACAGGGCGGTCTGCCCGTCGCCGCCTTCGTCAGCGGCCCCGCGCTGCACGGCGCTTCGGCCGAAAATTCCGACGAAAAGACTGAATAGCAAGGTCAGCAGGATGCCGGGGATCAGCCCCGCAGCGAACAGCTTGACGATCGAACTCTCGGTAAACGTGCCGTAGATGATCAGGGCGATCGAGGGCGGAATGAGAATGCCGAGTGTGCCACCTGCGGCAAGCGAGCCGTAGGCCATCCGCATGGGATATCCCCGGCTGGACAGTTCCGGCAACGCGACCGTGCCGATCGCGGCGGCGGTTGCGACGCTCGATCCCGAGATGGCTGAGAACATGGCGCAGCCGAGGATGTTGGTCTGCATCAGCCCGCCCGGCAGGCGCCGGGTGATGTGCGCGAGCCCGCGGTAGAGCCGCGTGGCCAGCCCGGTCTGCAACAGGATTTCCGCCATCAGGATGAACAGGGGAATTGCTGTCAGGGTGAAGCTGTTGGACGAACTCCAGGTGACCAGACCCACCGCTTTCAATCCCGAAAGGCCTTTGCTCGCCACGATGATCGCCATCGCGGCCCCCGCGATCACGAAGGGAATCCAGAGCCCCATGGCCAGCAGCGCGATGGCGCAGGCAATGATGATACCGACTTCAACCACGATCTGTCTCTTTTGAAGGAATGGCGCGCACGGCGGAAACGAAAGCCGCGACGAGGACGACCGCCAATGCGCAGAAGCCCGCGACCATGACCGACTGGGTCAGGAAATTGGGAGACCCGAGGGCCGTGTCCGAGCGGATGTTCTTTGCGAAACTGTTCCCTACCAGCCCGGCGAGGTAATAGATGTAGACTGCAGTGACGGCGATGCCGATCAACAGAAAAACAGGTTCCAGGATCCGCTTCAGGAGTGGAGGGAGCAGCGGGAAAAGCGCATCGATGCGCAGGAAGCCGCCCTCGTGGAAAGCGCCCGCGAGAGACAGGAACATCAGGCACACCAGTCCGAGCGAGGAAATCTCCTCGGCGATCTGGATCGAGAACCCAAGGAGCGCGCGGCAGGCGAGATCCACGCACACCACGAGCACCATGATCGCCAGCACCAGATAGGACGCCCAGTCGGTCAGCGCGAGCAGGACACGAAGGCCCCGCCCGCTTGCAGATACACCGGTTTGATTTTCCTGCACCACACTAAAGCCCCAGTGCCGCGCGTGTTTCGGCGAGTGCCTTCTGCGTACGGTCGCTCTTGGTTTCGCCCCACTTGTCCCAGTACGGGGTCATCAGTTCGACCGCCTTTTCAACATCTCCGGGCTTGGGTTCGAAAACCTTCATGCCGCCGGCCTGGAGTTGCGCCGTGATCTCGGCTTCGCTCGCGGCCTGTTCCTCGGTGGCCTTTTTGGCGTATTTCGCCCCGAGTTCGCGCAGCAGCTTCTGATGTTCCGGCGAAAGCGCCTCGAAAGCGTCCTTGTTCACGATGATGGCGCTATTGAAGAAGTTCGGCCCCATCCGGTAGGTGGACTTGAGCTGGTCCTTCCACAGGTTGCCTCCACCCACCGACGCTGTGAACACGCCGTCCACGACGCCCGTCTGCAGGGCCGCCGGCACCTCGGCGCCACCGATGGTGAACGGCGCGCCACCAAACGCGGCCACAAACTCGCCTTGTTCGGGAGAGCTGACACGCATGCGCTTGCCGTCCATGTCTTCCAGGGAGGTCATGTCGAATGTAGCGAAGCTCACCTGGAGCGGATAGACGTATTGCCCCAACAGGACCACGTTCTTTTCCGCAAAGGCTTCCTCCAAGTAGGGCGTCACGACGTCCAGTCCCTTGTTGAAGTCCTCGATGGAGCTGAACATCATCGGCAGGCGCAGGATCCCTCCCTCCTCGATCGCGCCGAGAAAGAAGCCGTCGGCAGCGATCTCTACGATCCCCTGCCCAACCGCTTGGGTGATATCGGCCGCCTTGATGCCGAGCGACCCGGCGAGATTGATGGAGACGTCCACCTCGCCGCCTGTCGCCTCGGAAAATTCCTCGCCGAGTTCGATCAGGTTCTTCGCACCGATCGACGAGTCGCTCGCCAGATAGGTGTATCCCGTCCAGTCCTCCGCGCGTGTGCCGCCGGCCGCCAGCAGGGACAAACCGGCCGCGAGGCCAAGGGTCTTCAGAAGTCTATTCATGTCGTCTCCTCCCACAATGTTCTATTTAATCGAACTTTGTTTCATTAATTCAAACTCACATCGACAAATATCTCTTGTCAAGCGGATTCGACCTCGCTATGCATTTTTCGAAACAAGGTTCGACTAAATGGAACAAAATGACGCCTCAGGCCGCCATCAGAACACCCGCAGGATCGCGGCGGTTCTCGATTGCCTGGCCGCATATCCCGAGCACGGGGCAAGACTGGTGGACATCTGCAAGTTCTCTGGGCTCGGAAAAGGCACCGCGCACCGGATCCTCGCCGGCCTGACGGATGCCGGCCTCGCCCAGCAGGATCCCGATACGGGGCGCTTTTTCATCGGTGCCCGGATCGTCACGTGGGCCCGCTCGGGCCGGCGCAAGTTCGACCTGGCGGACCAGCTCAAGCCTGCCCTTGACGAAATCTGCGAGCTGTGCGGCGACACGGTCTATCTCGCCATCCGGCAAGGCGACGAGGTCGTCTACATCGCGCGGCGCGAAGGTGCCTATCCGCTGAAGGCCCTGCCGGTCGAGGTCGGCGCAAGGCGTCCTCTGGGGATCGGGGCAGCTCCGATTGCCATATTGGCGTTCCAGCCGCCCGAAGAGATTGAGCGGGTGATGGCGGAACATAAGGCGGAGCGGCTGGGCTTCAGGATCGGCGACGACCTCGCGCGCGACCTGATCGCGCGCGCCCAGGAGCTGAACTACTCGCTGCATCTCGGCGAAGTGCTGCCGGGAATGACCGCGGTCGGCGTCCCCCTGAGGGATCCGGCCGGCGTGCCCTTCGCCGCGATTTCGGTGGCGGCCGGCGCCGACCGGCTTCCGCCGGACCGCAGGGAGGAGGTGGTCGGGATCATCCGCGACGTGCTCGCGCGCCAGCCGGAGCGGTTCTAGATCAACGGACGTCACCCCGGGACTCGGGAAGCTCTACTTCATGAGACCCGGCAGGAAGAGAACGATTGCCGGGAAAGCGATGATCACGGCGACAACGATCAGGTCGACGAGCAGGAACGGAATGACGCCCTTGAAGACCTGAACCACCGTGACATATCTTGCCGCCACGTTCTTGATGACAAACACGTTCAGGCCGACAGGCGGCGTGATCATGCCGATCTCCAGGAGCTTGACGACGAGAACGCCGAACCACACCAGGCTGATCGATTCTGCTTTCAGGATCGGCAGCAGGACCGGCAAGGTCACCAGCATCGCGCCGAAGGGTTCCATGAACATGCCGAGGATCAGATAAAGCACCACGATCAGCAGCATGAGCTCCATATAGCCGAGATCCGCGCCGTTGACGGCCTGGGACAGGAACCCGGTCAGCCCGGTCAGGCCGAGAAAACGGGTGAACATCGACGCGCCGACACCGATGATGAACAGCGAGGACGAGGTCATCAGGGTCTCGATCATCGACGTCTTGAACGTGCCCCAGGTCAGCCGCCGTGTGGCGAGCGAGATCAGAACCGACCCAAGCGCGCCCGCAGCACCTGCTTCCGTGGCGGTGAAGAAGCCGGAAAACAGCCCGCCGAACACCAGCACCATGAGCACCAGCACCGGCCAGATATCCAGGATCGCCTTGCGCGTGTCGATGCCTTCGGCGTCGAGCGGCCGGGGCGGCGCGATGTCCGGGCGCAGCCAGCAGGTGACGAGCACCACGCAGGAATAGGAGAGCGCCGTCAGGAGGCCGATGGTGATGCCGCCGACGAAGACCTGGGTGACGGAGGTTTCGGCGAAGACGCCGTAGACGATCATCAGGATCGACGGCGGAATCAGCGCGCCGATGGTGCCGCCGGCGGCAATCGAGCCGCTGGCGAAGCTTGCCGAATAGCCCGACTTGATCATTTCCGGAATGGCAATGCGGCCCATGGCGGCCGCAGTGGCGAGCGACGATCCGCAGACGGCGGCAAATCCGGAACAGGCGAAAATCGACGAGATGGCGAGCGCGCCGGGGATTTTCCGCAAGACGGCCTTGGCCGCGTCGAACAGGCCTCCTGTGAGCCCCGTGTGGAAGGCGATGAACCCCATGAGCAGGAACATCGGCACCGCGGACAGGGTCCAGTTGGAGACGAAATCGAAGGGGGTCGAGGCCAGGATGCCTATGGCCGGGGTCCAGCCGAGCAGCCAGGCGATGCCGAGCACCGGAACCGCGATCAGCGCCAGTGCCACGGGGACGCGCGCCGCCAGCAGGATGAACAGCAGGACGACGCCGGCAAAACCCGTTGCAACGCTCATTCGCCGGCCTCCCGCTTCGGCAGGGCCATTCGGATGGCGGTCGTCAGGGCTGCGAGGCTGAAACCGAGCGGCAGGAGAAAATACGCCGGCCATGTGGGCACGCGCGTGTTTTGCGCCATGACGAAGACGCCGGTATCGAAATTGCGGACAGCGGTCTTCCAGGTGAACCAGGCAAGCGCCGCGTAAATGACGGTCGAAAGAAGTGCCACAAGCCGGTCCGACCAGACGATCCCTTTCGGACCGAGAATCGGTTCGACGATTTCCACCTGCACCATGCCCCCGCCCTTTTCGACCCAGGCCAGCGGAATGAAGGCCAGGGCGATCATGTAGTAGTGTGTCACGATCTCATAAGTGGCGGGAATGGGAGAGTTGGCGACATTGCGCAAAATCACGTCGGTCACGACATGCAGCATCAACGCAACGATGGCCAGCGCTCCGACCAGCGCCAGCAGTGTCAGTAAACTGTCCTGCACACGGAAAAGCAGCCGCATGGACGTTCCTTAAAATGCCGAAAGGGCCTCTGGACAGGATCCGGAGGCCCAAGGGCCTCCGGGGTTCCGTTTTCGCATCAGCTGCCGTACGTGGCGTAGTCCACCTTGGACCAGACTTCGTCATAGACGCGCTTGGACATGGCCGCCGGGTCGTCGCCGACCTCCTTGGCAATGCCTTCCCACTTGGAAACGAGACCGAGGAACGTCTGGATCTGCTCCGGGGCGTCCGCGATGCCGAATTCCTTCTGGGAATATTCGCCGGCGGTCTTGATGTCCGCCTGGATGAAATCCTGCATGGCGGAGACCAGCGAAGGATCGGCCTCTATCAGTTCGACCCCAGCGTCCTTGGCCGCCTTTTCGGCGGCTGCGGGCATTTCAGCCCCCCAGCGGTGGGTGAAGTCGGCATTCGCCCGGTTGGCGGCACGAGCCATGGCCGCCCGGTCTTCCGGCGACAGGCTGTCCCAGGTCGCCTTGGAGACCGTGAAGTCCGAGGTGGAATGATAGAGCCCGAGGGGTGCGAAGGTCACGTATTTGACCACTTCGACGAGACGGAACGACAGCATGTCGGCAATCGAGGCCATGGTGCCGTCGATTGCCCCCTGGCTGATGGCTTCGAACTGGTCGAACACCGACATCTGCACCGGAATGGCATCGAAATTCTCGGCAAAGCGCGCCCAGGGGGCGCCGCCCGAGCGCAGACGCAGGCCTTTAAGATCGTCCGCGGTGCGAACCGGTTTGGTGGTCAGGAATTCGTAGACGTCGGACGCCCCCGAGCCCAGATAGACCAGCTGCTGCTTTTTCATTTCCTCCTGGCAGGGCACGCAATTGACGATGAACTCGGTCACTGCAGCCGCCATGGCTTGAGAGTCCGTCCCGATGAGGGAAAGCTGGCCCGTCACCGACATCATCGGCAGATCCGCCGGGAAATAGAGAGGCAGCAGGTTGCCCACCTCGATTACCTGGCTCTGCAGGGCGTCCTTGACCTGCAGCAGGCTGACGACCTCCGGTCCGATCATCAGGCCGGTCAGCCGGCCGTCGGATTCCTCGGGTAGATATTTCAGGAAGTTGGTGTACATCACGCCGTTCGCCGGATGGGCCGGCGGCGCCGCCGGGGCAACACGCAGTTCGCGCGCGTCAGCGGTGAATGCAGTCATGGCAAGAGAGGCCGCAAGGGCCGTCATTGCAAGCAGTCGTCTCATCTTCAAGTCCTCCCAGACTAGAGCATCCTGCGTTCACTTGAACGCAGACAAGATGCTCTTACACTTCCAAATCGATCAACTTTTGGACGTCCGGCCTGAACAGGCCGGGCGTCCGTTGATCTAGAGCATCCTGCGTTCATTTGAACGCAGACAAGATGCTCTAACCACTTCAAAATCGATCAACTTTTGGACGTCCGGCCCGAACAGGCCGGGCGTCCGTTGATCTGAAGCATCCTGCGTTCATTTGAACGCAGACAAGATGCTCCAACACTTCAAAACCGATCAACTTCCGGACGTTCAATCGATTCAGTTTGATCGTCCGTTGATCTTGCGCCCTTGCACACTGCTAAAGGTTCAGCAGCTTTCTCCCATTCTCCTTCAGGATGAGCGGGCGCACCTCATCCTTGATCTTGATATTCTCGAAATCCGCGAGCCAACGGTCCGGCGTGATCGCCGGCCAATCGGACCCGAACAGCATCTTGTGCTTCAGGAGCGAGTTGGCGTACTGAACCAGGATCGGCGGAAAATACTTGGGCGACCAGCCGGACAGGTCGATATAGACATTCGGCTTGTGGGTCGCGACCGACAGGGCTTCCTCCTGCCAGGGGAAGGACGGATGTGCCAGAATGATCGGCATGTCCGGAAAATCCGCGGCGACGTCATCCAGATAGATCGGGTTTGAATATTTCAGCCGCATGTTCATGCCGCCGCGCATGCCGGACCCGACGCCAGTCTGCCCGGTATGGAACAGCGTGACGGCCCCCTCTTCCGCGATCGCCTCGTAAAGCACATAAGCATCCCGGTCGTTTGGGTAGAAAGCCTGCATCGTCGGGTGGAACTTGAAACCTCGGATGCCGAAATCGCGCACCAGGCGCCGGGCCTCCCGCGCGCCAAGCCTGCCCTTGGCCGGATCAATCGACGCAAAAGGGATCATGATGTCGCTGTTTTCCGCGGCGATCTCGGCGACTTCCTCGTTCTTGTAACGCCGGAAGCCGGTTTCCCGCTCGGCGTCCACAGGGAAGATCACGCAGCCGATCTTGCGCTCGCGGTAATAGGCGGCCGTCTCCTGAACCGACGGAAGCATGCCCTTGGCACCGGCCGGATTCTTGAAATACCTGGCCATGCCGGCCTGAAATTCATCGTATCCGTCGTCGCGCGGACCGCAGCAGGGCTCTTCCGCGTGGGTGTGAATGTCGAGCGCGACCAGTTCGTCGAGATTGATCATTATGCACCCTCCCCTTTGCTTTTTTCCGGCGGCCAGCCGGCAACCTTGCGTAACAGAACAAGAAGCTGCGCGTGCTCCTCGTCGGACAGCATGTCGAATGCCTTACGGTCGGATGCATGCATGACATCCGACATTCCGTCGATCAGTTTGTAACCCGCTTCGGTGACATAAAGTTCGACGGAGCGGCGGTCGTTTTTCGGAACCCGGCGGCCGATCAGTTCCCGGTCCTCCAGGGTGCGGACCAGCTTGGTCATGTTCGACCACTTGATCTTGAGGACATCGGCCAGCACGCCCTGACGCACGCCCGGATTTTCGGCGATGCCGATCAGCACCGAATATTCGGAGATCCGGAGGTCCTGGGTCGGGAAAACAGCGAAGAAACGCTCGAACGCGGTGAGCTGAGCGATGCGCAGGACAAAGCCCGCCGCCCGTTCCTGGCGGCCGAAGCTCAAGGCTTCGGGAGAATTATCTTCGTCCCGCACGGGAAGTTCGGAAATGCTCACGTCCTCTCGCTTTCCTGGTTATCCGTCGGAATATCCAGCCGCTTCGCCTTTTTCTCGATAAAAGCCTGCAGCCGTTCGATTGCTTCGGGTGTGTTCTGCGTCAGGGACGCGACCATCGATTCGAAGAACAGGCCCTCGTCATAGCCGCTGTCGTGAATGCGCTGCAGGCCGTTGATGGTGATGTAATTGGAAAGCTGCGCGTTTCCGGCGATCTTTTCTGCAAGCTCCATCGCCTTGTCGAAGGTTTCGCCCGGATCCGTGACATAGGTGACGATGGCGCAACGCTCCGCTTCTTCCGCGCTCAGGACGCGGCCGGTCAGCATGAGATCCATCATCCGGGCGACGCCCATCAGGCGGGTGATGTTCACCGAACCGCTGCCGCCGACGAAAATGCCGCGCTGGCCTTCAGGCATGGCGAAATAGGTCTCGGTGTCCGCAACGCGGATATGGGCATTGGAGGCAAGCTCCAGTCCGCCACCGACCACCGCGCCATGCAGCGCGGCGACGAAAGGGATCTTGCCGCGCTGGATGCGGGAGAACACCGCATGCCAGGATCGCGACCCGGAAATGCCCTCAAGCACGCTCTTCCTGGAATGTTCCAGCAGATCCAGGCCGGCGCAGAAATGCTTGCCATTGCCGCAAATGACCGCCGCCTTGGCTTCCTCGGACGCCCGGTCGGCCGCAACGCCGAGATCCGCCAGCATGGCGTCGTTCATCGCGTTGCGCTTGTCAGGCCTGTTGAGCCGCAGGACCGCAATATCGCCCCGCAACTCGTAGTCCACCAAAGCCATCCAGGGGTCTCCCTCGCAAATTCCGTTTCCACCCACTCATTCGAATGAGAACTGTTTTTTTTTGAACTATTTGGAAATGAACAGATTGACCGATCCGCCGTCAAGTGGAAAATGAGAAGGCAATCGCACCGGTTCGAGGAGACCGGGAAGCTGGGAGGACTTCGATGCAGACGCTACAACCTGACCACGTGCGCTCCGATCATGCGCCCCCGGCCGATACACCCTTGCGGCCTGTCGAGGTCTGGGCGCCTGAAATCACCGTGCGCCAGACCGAAGACGGCGTGATCTATATCGAGCAGACCAAACCGCTGCCGCCCTACCCGGACCGGATCACCGAACCGCTGCTGGAATACGCCGCCGAATGTCCGGACAGGACGCTCTTTGCCGAACGCAACGAGGCCGGGGGCTGGACGAGCATCAGCTATGCCGATGCCCTGGGGAAAACCCGCGTGCTCGGCCAGTTTCTCCTCGATGCCGGATTGTCCGCCGAGCGGCCGCTCGCGATCCTGTCCGGCAACGATCTCAATCATGCGGTTCTGGCGCTGGCTGCGATCCATGTCGGCATCCCCTATGCCGCCATCTCGCCGGCCTATTCCCTGGTCTCGAAAGACTTCGCCCGCCTGCGCGAAGTCTTCGACACCATCACGCCCGGCATGATCTACGCCGCCGACAGGGAGCCCTTCGAAAAGGCGATTGCGGCAGTTGCCGGCGACGATACCCTGACCTTGTTCGGTAAGAATGCGCCCAGTCACGAACAGAGCTTCGACTTCGCCCTTGCTACCCAGCCGACGGAGGCGGTCGAGAAAGCCTTCGATGCCATCACGCCGGACAGTGTCGCCAAGTTCCTGTTCACCTCCGGCTCGACCGGAACGCCCAAGGCGGTCATCAACACCCACCGCATGATCTGTTCGAACCAGATCATGACGCGCGAGACCTTCGTCTATTTCAAGACCGAACCGCCGGTGCTGCTGTCGTGGGCGCCCTGGCACCACACCGCCGCAGGCAACAAGGAATTCTTCATTCCGCTCTTCAGCGGCGGCTCGTTCTACCTCGACCACGGCAATCCGACACCGCACGGCATCGAAAAGACCGTCCGAAACCTGAAGGACGTGTCGCCCACCTGGTATTTCAACGTGCCCAAGGGGTTCGAGGCGCTGATCCCGCATCTGGAAGAGGACGACCAGCTCCGCGGGAATTTCTTCAAGGATCTGAAGATGCTCTGGTATGCCGGTGCATCGATGGCGCAGCACACCTGGGACGATCTGGAGCGGCTTGCGGCGGAAACCGTCGGGCAGCAGATCCTGCTTGCCACCGGCCTCGGCGCGACGGAAACCGCCCCGGCCTGCCTGATGTGCACCTGGCCGGTCGAAAAGGCGGGCAATGTCGGCCTGCCTTGTTACGGCGTGCAGCTCAAGCTGGTTCCCATGGACGGCAAGCTGGACGCCCGGGTGAAGGGGCCGAACATCACGCCCGGCTACTGGAACGCACCGGAAGTGACGGAAAAATCCTTCGACGAAGAAGGCTATTACTGCTTCGGCGACGCGCTGCGGTTCGCGGACCCGGACGACATGACGGCCGGCTTTTTCTTCGACGGCAGAACGGCGGAAAATTTCAAGCTCGATACCGGCACCTGGGTGTCGACCGGAGCGCTGCGGACCGGTTTCATCAATCATTTCGGCACGATCGTGCGCGACGTCGCCCTCGCCGGGCCCGACCGTCCCTATCTCTCGGCCCTGGTGTTTCCCAATCTCGACGAGCTGCACCGGATCAGCGGACTGGGTAAGGACGCGCCCGTCAGCGAGCTATTCCACCATCCCGCCGTCATCGGCACCTTCAAGGACAAGCTGACAGCGCTTGCGAAACAGGCGACCGGGTCCTCCAATCTGGTCCGGAAACTGGTGCTGATGGACCCGCCGCCCTCGCTCGATGCAGGTGAAATCACCGACAAGGGATCGGTCAATCAGCGCAAGGTGCTCGCGCTGCGTTCGGCGACCGTCGATGCCGTCTATGAGGACACCGTCGAAACCATCTCAATCTGATCCACGTCCTCTGCCCACAGCGCGGGAGCCTCAGGCACAATGAAAATCGAAAATGCAGTCGCGGTCGTGACCGGAGGCGGATCGGGGCTTGGCGCGGCAACCGCCCGCGCTCTGGCCGAAAAGGGAGCGAAGGTCGCGCTGCTCGACGTCCAGGTGGAGCTCGCCGGCAAGGTCGCGGCTGAGATCGGCGGTTTCGCCCATCCCTGCGACGTCACAAAGGAAAGCGACGTTTCCGCTGCGCTCGATGCCATCGAAGGGGAAGCAGGCACTCCGCGCATCCTGGTCAACTGCGCCGGTATCGGCGGCGCGCGGCGCGTGGTTTCCAAGGACGGCGCTCATCCGCTCGATCTGTTCAAGCGGATCATCGAGGTCAACCTGGTCGGCGCCTTCAACGTCATCCGCCTGATGGCCGACCGGGCCCAGGCGCTGGAGCCGCTTGAGGGCAACGAGCGCGGCGTGATCATCAACACCGCATCCTGCGCCGCCTTCGAAGGCCAGATCGGCCAGAGTGCCTATTCAGCCTCAAAGGGCGGCATCGCCGCCATGACCCTGCCGCTGGCGCGCGATCTTTCCCGGGCAGGCATCCGCGTCATGACCATCGCGCCGGGCATTTTCAAAACGCCGATGCTCGGCGAACTTCCCGAAGACGCGCAAGCCTCACTCGGGGCGCAGGTTCCCTTCCCGTCGCGCCTCGGCGAGCCGGCGGAATACGCGGCGCTTGCCTGCCATATCGTGGAAAACCAGATGTTCAACGGCGAAGTCATCCGCCTCGACGGTGCCATCCGGATGGCACCGCGTTAAGCTCTTCTTTTCTATGAACAATAACGAACCCTCATCCTGAGGAAGCGCGTAGCGCTGTCTCGAAGGATGAAGAAGTGGATCTGGCTTGCGCTGTTCAGAGTTCAGATAAAACCGAGAAGCTTCGGGTGTCCGAGCCTACGCCGCCCCGGCCTGTTTCGCGGTAACCTCCTGCCGGCCGGCCCACTCGACGCAGGTCTTGATGCCCCCCAAGGGGAAGAAGTGCACCTGCTCAATCGGGTTGCCGGGCTTGCCTGCGAGTTTCTGGCCGAGAGCGGTCAGGACGTCGGTCGGTTCATAGGGCAGCAGGAGCTTGCTGAAATCCATTGCACGGCGTTTCAGCACCTTGATGGACGGTCCCACACCGCAGGCCACGGCATATTTGATCATGGTCTGCAGCTTCGCCGGTCCGGCAATGCCGATATGGACCGGAATCGCGATGCCCATCTCCTGCAGGCGGTCCGCCCAGCGGACGACCGGATCGGCGTCGAAGAAGAACTGAGTGACGATCGCCATCTGTGCGTCCGTGCGATCGGAAAAGGATTGTTTCCATTTCAGCGCCGCGTCCACCTTGTGGGTCGCGCCTTTGCCGTCGATGTCCGGATTGCCCTCCGGATGGCCGGCGATATGCAGTCGCCTGAAGCCGTATGTGTCGAACAGGCCGGTTTCGAGCAACTGCATGGTGTTGTCGTAATCGCCGACAGGTTTCGACACGCCGCCACCGATCAGAAGCGCCTCGTTGACATCCGTTTCGTCCCGGTAGCGCCGCAACATGGTTTCGAATTCGCCGGCGTTGCGGATCAGACGGGCCGGCAGATGCGGCATGACGTCGAAGCCGTCTTCGCGCAGACGCCGCGCCGTGCGGATCATGTCCTCGAAATCCGTGCCTTCGACATTGGCGATATAGACCCGGGTTCCGGCCGGCAGAAGCGCCTTGAAATCGTCGATCTTGGCTGCGGTGCGCGGCAGGACTTCTATCGAATACCCGTTGACCAGGTCGCCGACGGTCGCACGTCCGCCCATCCATGTGCCCTGACCTTGACCGTCATGTTCCATCATCGCAGCTATCCTTCCTCCCAACATGCTAAATGTATACACGATAGAGTCGGATATCAAAAGCGGATTCGCAATTTTCTGGATTTTGTCGCGTTTTTGTGAGTACCGGCTTTTCGCTGAGCGTTACAAATGCATACATGCGAGCCAACCGCATACGTGCCAACCGCCCGCGGTTGAAAAATCACAGCGGGTTTCTTTCACAGGGTCGCAAAGTCAGCGGATAAGAGGGCCCGGCTTTGGATGACGGCAATCAGCTTCACGCCCTCACTCATCCTTGCCAAGGAAGCGCGAAACACTGTCTCTCAGGATGGCTGCTCATGCTTTGAGACGCGTTTTCGGCTCCCCTCAGCATCAGGGAGCCTGGACGGGGGAAAGGACAGCGCGGGCTTCCGCCCGCCCTTCACGCCTGCTTGCGGTAGGTGGTCCGGTACGCTTCGTGAATCGGCCAGGGATGCACTTCCGCGCCGACCTCCATCTGCCTATGCCGCTCAACCACCGGCTTGGCGCTGCCGCCATCAGGCTCGCCCCAGACGATCGTTACCCCGGACCCTGTCGCGGCGACTTCGAGCGCCACCATGGCCAGCGAAAGCCATGCCCGCTCGTTGGCGGAATAGACCGGATAGGTGGAGATGCCGACGGTTTTGCCGTCCTTGATCACCTTGTCATAGGGATGCGCCGCATAGTGAGCGGCCGGCATTTCCATGAGCTTCGGCATGTCGCCCTCCTCCATCAGTCCGGCATAGACGGCAAGCACGTCTTCCTTGTCCCAGACCAGGGTCACCTTGGTGCGGTGTGTCTGGCTTGCCATCTCTTCCAGCGCCTCCCGGCCGATGAATTCATGGTCGAACTTGACCACACGGCCGTAGTCGAGATCCCAAGGAGTCAGGTAATAATCCTCGACATTGTCGGAGTAGAGGCTGCCGCCCAGCGAACACACGGCTTCGAAACTCTTCGCCGAAAGCCATTCGCGGTAAGGCTTCATTTTCTCGCCGGTATAGATCGCGGGCAACGGCGACGGGATCCAGCCGGATTCGGTCGCGACGGATGAATAGGCCCGGGCACCTGCCTGGCGCAGGCCGTATTTGCCGCCCGCCTCCAACAAGGCCGCCTTGACCTTCGGACCGTCCTCGAACGGTCCCCAGAGCTCCAGTCCCGGCGCGCCGCCCATGCCGTGGGCGAGCGTTCGGGCCTTGCAGCCGGCAATGGTGATCTCGCCCATGTTGAAGAATTTCGTGGTCAGAGGACCGCCTTCGTTAACCTCTTCCAGAATGGCCATCGCATTCGGCCCCTGTACCTCGTAGCGGTAGGTCCTGCGCTCCTTGTCCGGATTGTCGAGCGAGCGTTCGTCGCGCTCCACGGTGACGTCGAAATCGCCGGTTTCGGCGTGGTACTGGATCCAGTTGGGCAGCGGCGGCCGGCCGACGACGTTGACCTCATCGTCTTCCAGGCCAAACAGAATGCAGTCGCCGATCACATAGCCGTCGTAGTTGCAGCAGACGATCTGCTTGGCCCTGTCGCGGCCGAAGGTCTTGAAGCTGTTGACGCCGACATGGCTGAGAAGCTTCACAACGTCGGGACCCTTCACATAAAGGTCGGTCATGTGGAAGGACTGGTCGAAAAGGACCGCGCTCTGCCGCCAGGCCCGCTGCTCGTCCATCCAGTTGCTGAAAGCGGCGGGGATCGGAAACACATAGGGCCCGAGCTGGGCATTGAGCAGCATTTCGGCCGGATTGCCACCGGCTGCGCGGATCTTGTCCTCAAGCGAATTGACGGTCATTCGACATTCCTCCCTGTCGTTTCCGCTTGCTTAGCATTGCCTCCGCATTCGCGCTTATGCGAATAATGAATATGATTTGTCATTCTGGTTATTTCATAGCATGAGCGATCCGGACCGACTGAGCCTGAAGCAGGTGCGAACGATCGATGCCGTGGCCCGTTCCCGCGGCTTTGCCGAGGCAGCGTCGATGCTCAACTCGACCCAGCCAGTGGTCTCGCGCACGATTGCAGCGGCCGAGAAACTGTTCGGCCGGCCGATCTTTCAACGCGGCTGGAGCGGAACCGAGCCGACCGCCTGGGGCGGGGCGGTAATCGATCGATGCGCCAATGCGCTCAAGCTGATCGCGCGGGCCGAAGCGGATCTTGCCGCGGTAACGGGTCAGAGCCCGAACCTGGCAGGTGTGCTGCGTTGGCATCATCTCGATGCGATCGCCGCCGTGGTTTCCCTGGGCAGCACCACAAGGGCAGCCGACTATCTGGCCATTTCCCAGCCGGCCGTCAGCCGGTCACTCGCCGCCCTGTCCGCCTGTGCCCGGCATCCGCTGTTTCTCAGAAGGCGCGAGGGACTGGAAGCAACGGCGCAGGCGCGCAGGCTCGCATCCTTGCGCGACGAACTGCGCCAGGCGCTCGGGAGTGTCGAAGAGGTCATCCGGACGGCGGAGACCGGCTCAGGCGGCAGGCTCGCGGTCGGCATGCTGCCGTTTTCCGGCCAGGCGCTGGTCGCCAAGGCCTTCGGGGTCCTGACCGGCCGCTCACCGGACTTGCGGCTGATGTCCGTGCCCGGCAGCTATCATATGCTCGCCGAAGCGCTGCGCCGCGGCGAGATCGACTGCATGATCGGAATTCTGCGCAGGCCGCCTCCCTTCCCGGACCTGGAAGAGCGGTTTCTCTATCACGAGACCTACACGCTCGTGGCGCGCCGCGATCACCCTTGCCACCGGCGGCGGCTGACCATGGCCGCACTCAAGAACGAGCAATGGATCGTCGCGCCGCACGGCACGCCGATCCGTGCCTTTTTCGAAAGGCTGTTCGCGAACGAAGGCGCTGCCCCTCCGGCCCAGACCTGCGAGATCCTTTCCTTCGGCAATGCCGAGCAGGTGATCATGAACAGCCGGGCGATCGGCCTGCTGGCCTATGGCGAACGCCAGCTTTCCGAACTGCATCCGGAGCTGAAGAAACTGGATATCGACCTTCCCGGCGCCCGGGTCGACATCGGACTGACGGTCCGCAAGGAAGACGGCGGGACGCGCGTCCTGCAGGTGTTCGAGAAAACCCTGCAGAACTTTCTGGACTGAAACGAAACTTTCCCGCGGTGCGCCGCGCTATTCGAACACCACAGTCGTCGTGCCGTTCAGCATCACCCGGTCCTGGAGGTGAAGGGTGACGGCGCGGGCCAGGACGGAGCGTTCGATGTCGCGACCCTTGCGGACCATGTCTTCTGGCGTGTCCCGATGGGTCACATGGCCCACGTCCTGGGCAATGATCGGTCCCTCGTCGAGATCCTCGGTGACGTAGTGTGCCGTGGCGCCGATCATCTTCACGCCGCGCGCATGCGCCTGGTGATAGGGCTTCGCGCCCTTGAAGCCCGGCAGGAACGAGTGGTGGATATTGATGCAGCGGCCAGAGAGGAAAGCCGAGAAATCGTTGGAGAGAATCTGCATGTAGCGCGCCAGAACGACAAGCTCCGCGCCCGTCTCGTCGATGATCGCCTTGATCTGGCCTTCCTGCTCCGCTTTGGTGTCCTTGGTGATCGGCAGGTGATGATAGGGCAGCCCCTCGTGCAGGGTGAGGTTCAACACCGAGCTCGGATGGTTGGAGACGATACCGACGCACTCCATGTTGATCTCTCCGATCCGCATCCGGTAGAGCAGATCGCCCAGGCAGTGGTCGAATTTGGAAACGAGCAGCAGAACCTTCCGCGGGCGGTCCTCCGGACGCAGGGTCCATTCGAAACCGAATTTGCCAACATGCCTTGAAAAGGCGTCCGTGAAGGCATCGATGGGCTTGTCCATCGCAAAGGCGCAGCGCATGAAGAACATGCCCGTGCGCCGGTCGTCGAATTGCTGTGCTTCGGTGATGTCGCCGCCGCAATTGGAAAGTTCCGCCGCCACCGCAGCCACAATTCCCGGCCGATTCCGGCACTTCAGGGTCAAGATCCAGTTCATGCCCCAAATTCTCCTTTAAAAAACAATACCGTCGAAGAGTTTCCGGGCGGTGCGCAGGACGCCCGCCTTCCGGACTGAGCCGTCCGGGTCCAAGGTCATCAGGACGGTGAATTCGCCCGTCGGATGTTCGATTGACAGGGACCTGTCGTCCCCTTCCCCCTTTTGCGCGATCCCGGCCGCCGGTCCTTCCGGCAGCAGGCAGGCCGTCGCCACGCTGACGGCGCCGAGCACGCCGATGGCCTTGTGGCAGCGATGGGGAATGAAGGTCCGCGTCGAAATCGCGCCGCCCTGGCGCGCCGGACTGACCAGCGTCATTTTCGGCACGGATTTTTCGCTCACGTCGCCGAGATTCATCATCGGCCCGGCCTTCAGGCGGATCGCCTCGATACGTTCTTTCAGCTCCGTATTCGCTTCCAGCTCCTCCGGTGTCTCCTCGCCGCCGACGCCGAAATCAGCGGCCAGCAGGATCACGCAGGGCATGCCGTTGTCGATCAGGGAGACGTCGGCGCCGTTGATCGTATCGGAAGCGTTGCCTGTGGGCAGCAGGGCGCCGCAGGTGGAGCCGGCGGTATCCTCGAAGACCGTCGGCACCGGCGCGTGCGTTCCGGGCACGCCGTCGATCCTAGCGTCGCCCTGATAGCTCACCTTGCCGCCCGGCGTCCGCACGGTCGCCGTCGCGATCTGGCTGGTATTCTCCATGAAGATGCGGATATCAGTCGTGCCGTCCTGCGCGGTCACGAGACCGCGCTCGATGGCGAAGGGGCCGACCCCGGCAAGAATGTTGCCGCAATTCTGGCCGTCGGTCACGATCGCCTGATCGACGAAGACCTGCAGGAACAGATAGTCGACATCGACGCCGGGACGCTCCGACTTGCGGACCACGGCGACCTTGGAGGTCAGTGGATCGGCACCGCCCATGCCGTCGATCTGGCGCGGATCGGGCGATCCCATGACATGCAGCAGCAGACGGTCGCGTTCGGCCGTGTCGGACGGCAGATCCTCGGCGAGGAAATAGCCGCCCTTCGACGTTCCGCCGCGCATCCACATGCAGGCAATGCCGTCAGACATATTTCAGGCCCTTTTCGGCCAGGCGCTCGCGCATGTTGTAGATGTCGAGGCCGAGTTCACCGGCGGCGAGGCGTTTGCGTTTTTCCACCTCGGCGGCCTCGCGGGCGCGCGCCTTTTCCAGCACGGCCTCCGCCTCCTCCCGAGCGACGACGCAAACGCCGTCGTCATCGGCAACGACGATGTCGCCCGGATTGACCAGCGCGCCGGCGCAGACCACCGGCACATTGACCGAGCCGAGCGTCTCCTTGACGGTGCCCTGCGCGAAGATCGCCTTCGACCAGACCGGGAAATTCATCTCAGTCAGGTCGCGCACATCGCGCACGCCGGCATCGATGATCAGTCCCCTGCCGCCGCGCGCCTGCATCGAGGTCGCCAGGAGATCGCCGAAAAAGCCGTCATCGCAGGGTGACGTCGGAGCGAGCACCAGGATGTCGCCCTCCTTCACCTGTTCGATGGCCACGTGCACCATCCAGTTGTCGCCCGGAGGCGCGGAGATGGTGACCGCGGAGGCCGCGAGCCGCGCGCCGGGATAGATCGGCCGCATGTAGGAGGCGAGCAGCCCCTTGCAGCCCTGCGCCTCGTGCACGGTCGCGACACCGCATTCGCCAAGGGCGGAGATCACCTGCGGATCCGCGCGCTCGATGTTCTGGACGACGACGCCAGACGTTGTTACAGCGCCCGCCATCAGAGTTCATCCACCGTACGCGGGAAGACCGACTGGAAGCCTTCGGCATAACGGCAGTCGCGTCCGCCCGCCTGGCCGCCCGAATTGCGGCGGAAATGATTGCCCCGGTTCTCCGCGACGTTGGTATAGTAGTGCCACAGGTGTTCCTGGCCCTGCATGCACTCGATCGCCGCCTTCTTCTTTTCCCAGACCGGGGTGATGTCGAGAAACACATCCGGCTTCCAGCCCATCTGCTCGGTCTGATGCGGTTCGAACAGATAAAGTTGCGGCGCACCCAACACCTTTTCGCCCGGATTGTGGCCCCAGGCCTGAGCGATCATCCGGCACTCCAGCGCGACTTTGGTCGCGTACATGTGGTCGGTGTTATAGGGATCGTAATGCGAGTGGCTCAGCATGAACTGCGGCTGCACCTTGCGGATCACGTCCACCAGCCGGTACTTGGCGTCGGTATCGAGCTCCAGCGGATAGTCGCCCAGATCGAAGAACTGGATGTCGCTCGCGTCGAGCGCCCTGGCGGCGTTCTCGGCCTCCTTGCGGCGCTCGTCCTTGACCTTTTCCAGGGTCATGCCCGCCTGTTTCCAGAGCTTGGCGCTCTCGCCCCGCTCGCCGTAGGACAAGCACACGACGGTGACGTCGTATCCCCTCTCCTCGTGCAGCGCGATGGCGCCCCCGCAGCGCCAGACGAAATCCGCCGAGTGGGCGCTGATGACCAGTGCGGTCTTTTCGGCCATGGTGATCTCCTATTCCTTGCCCGGCACGGGAGGCGTGCCGTGGGTGTGGAAGGTTTCGATGGTCTTGAGACCCCAGGCCTGTCCCTTCTTTCGGTCGGTTTCCGTCCAGACCACCGGCTCCCAGTCCGGTTGCAGCAGCAGCCGGGCTCCGGCATTGGCCAGTTCGACGCGATTGCCCGCGGGTTCCCAGACATAGAGGAAGAACGAGCCCTGGATCGCATGCTTGTGCGGGCCGGTCTCGATATAGACACCGTTGTTCAGGAAGATGTCGGCAGCGCGCAGGATGTCCTCGCGCTGGTCCGTGGCGTAGGTCACGTGGTGGAGCCGTCCGGTGCCGCCGCCCCGCTCCTCTGTGCAGACCAGGTCGTAGGTCTTGTTGTTGCAGGTGAACCAGACGCCGCCGAGCCGCCCGTTGTCGAGCTGGATATATTCCGACAGCCGGCTGCCGAGACAGGTCTCCACGAACTTGCGGAATTCGCTCGCATCCTCGCCGAGCAGATTGACGTGGTCGATACGCCGCGGACAGACGCCCTGGGCGTGAAACTTGGAGGCGAGGTTCTTCAGCGCCGGCTCCTCGCCCGGACCGGGCACGAAGCGGTTGGTCTCCCAGTAGAGTTCGAAGATATGGCCGAAGGGATCCTCGAACCGGTAGGCGCGGCCGTGGCCGAGATCGCCATCGACCCAGCCGTGTTTCTTGTAGCCGCTCGCCTCGATGGCCGCGACGCGCCGCTCCAGCGCTTGCGGCGAGGAGACCCTGTAGCCGATATGGCCGATGCCGGTGGTGTCGTGCTTCGTCAGCTTGAGCGAATGAAACTCGTATTCGTCCCATCCCCGGAGATAGGCCGAGGTGTCGTCGCGGCCGGAAACCGTCAGGCCGTAGACGCGGGTAAAGAAGTCCAGGCTTTCATCGAACTTGTCGGTATAGACCTCGACGTGCCCGAGATGGGCAACGTCAAAACAAGGTTCCGTCATTCAATCCTCCCTGCGGCGCAAACTCGCGCCGCACCTAGTTGATCATCGTGTTCGGCAGAATGAGAGAGATCTGGGGGAAGGCCACCAGCAGGATGAGGGTGACCAGCATGGCGATCCAGAAAGGCATCACGCCTGCGAATATCCTGGCAAGGGGAACCTCCTTCGCGACGGATTTCACAATGAAGACGTTGATGCCCACCGGTGGGGATATGAGACCCATTTCGAGCGTCAGCACGACCAGCACGCCGAACCAGATCGGATCGATCCCGAGCTGTGAGATGATCGGGAAGAAGATCGGCATGCTGAGCACCAGCATGGCGAACCCTTCCAGAAAGCAGCCGAGGATCAGGTAACAGACCAGGATCACAAGCAAGGTCCCGAGCGCAGGCAGATGCAAGCCGGACAGGAAATCGCCGATCGTCTGCGGAATGTGACTGAGCGCCAGAAACGGGTTGATCATGTGGGCGGCGATCAGGATCAGCATGACGGTTGCCGTCGTGACGACGGAATCGCGCAACGCCTTCCACAATCCGCGCAATGTCAGCGTCCGGCCGACGAAACCGAACAGGATCACCAACCCTGCCCCGACGGCGGCGGCCTCCACGGGAGAGAACAGGCCGCCATAGATGCCGCCGATCGTCAACACGATGACGGTCAGGATGGGGGCCGCGCCGGCGATGCCGCGGGCCTTTTCGTTCAGGGACGTTTTCGGTCCGGCCGGCCCCATCTCGGGGAAGAACCAGCACAGCAGCGAAACGGTGAGCACGAACATGCTGAGCAGGAGCAGACCGGGCAGAACGCCGGCCAGGAACAGCCGGCCGATCGATTCCTGCGCCAGGATCGCGTAGATCACGAAGCCTGTCGACGGCGGGATCAGGATCCCAAGGGTGCCGCCTGCAGCGACCACGCCCGTGGACAGGCGCGGATCGTATTTGAAGCGGTCCATCTCGCCGAGCGAGACCTTGCCCATGGTCAGCGCCGACGCGACAGAGGAGCCTGACAGCGCGGCAAACCCGCCGCAGCCGATGACCGTGGCCGATGCCAGGCCGCCGCGGACCGATCCGATGGTCGCGTAGGCCGCGTCGTAGAGCCTGCGGCTCATTCCGGTCTCGGTCGCCACGTTGCCCATCAGGATGAACAGCGGCACAACGACGAGTTCGGCCGAAGAGGCAAGCGTGAAACTTTCGGACGCCATCAGGCTGAGCGCGGCAGGCCAGCCGTTGAGGATGGCGTTTCCGGCAAAGCCGACCGCGAACATGGCGAACGCGACGGGCACGCGCAGAGCCAGGAGAAACAGCAGGATGGCCATGCCGGTCAGGCCGATGGCTGTCGCGCTCATATCGCTTCGTCCAGCTGGTGGGAAACCGGCTTGCCGGCGACGGCGATGCCGAACCCGCGCATGAACATTCCGAGTGCGGTTATGAGGGACAGGACAACCACGACGTACTGAAACCAGGCCTTGGGCAGATAGATGATGTTGGTCGCCAGGTTGAGCATCCTGGACAGGGCCGCCGATTCCCAAACGGTCCAGGCGATGCCGCAGAAGATCAGCCCGCCGAGCAGAGGTGCGATCACATCGCCGAGCCAGAGCACCCGCGTCGGCAAAACATGTTCAAAAATGTCGACGGAGATATGCCCGCCCAGCTTGTCGCAAAGCGCCATGCCGCCGAATACGACGATCACCATCGTCATCTGGGAAATGTCCTGGGCGCCGGTCAGCGGCGCACCGAAATAGCGTCCGGTCACGTCGATCAGAATGACGACGACCTCGACGATCAGTCCGATCGACCCGAGCAGGGCGGACAGGCTGATCAGCCTGTCCGCGAGTTTGTTGATTGCCGGTAACACGGAAGTCTTACTGGCCGCTCATGGTTGCGTAAACGTCCCCAGCGCCGAGCTCCTGGACGATCTTCTGGGTAACCGGAACGGTTATTTCGCCGAAGGCCGCGATTTCGTCGTCAGAAAGTTCGATGACGGTGTTGTCGCCGGTGGCCTTCAAGGCTTCGACCGTTGCCGCCGCCTTGGCGTTCCAGCCGTCTTCCGCGCTCTTGGACAGCTTGCGGCCGGAATTGTCGTCGATGGCCTTCTTGAAGTCGTCCGACAGGCTGTCGTACTTCGCCTTGTTCATGACGAGGTAGAAGGAGATGCGGCCGAGCGGCGCGCCGATCGTGTAGCTGTTGGCCACTTCGTCGAGCTTGAAATCGGCAACCGCGCTGGCGCCGGTGACGACACCGTCGATCAGCCCGGTCTGCAGCGAATTGTAGATTTCCCCGGCGGGCATCTGAACCGGCGTCGCGCCGAGCGATTCGATGACCGCGGCGGCCGCCGAACCGGAAACGCGGATCTTCAGGCCCTTGAGATCTTCCGGCTTGCGGATATCGCGGTCCTTCATGATGAAGATGTTCGGCTCGGAGAGCCACAATGCGAGCGGAACGGTGCCCGGGAATTCGCTGGAGAGCTGACCCGCATCATAGGCATCCCAGATGATGTCGTACCCGGCCTTGCCGTCCGGCAGCACGCCCGGCAGTTCGGACACCATGGTTTTCGGGAATTGCGAGGAAGTGTAGCCCTGCAGTCCCCAGACAATATCGGCAACGCCCTGCACGGCGCGAACATACTGCTCCAGCGGGCCCTTGCCCAGTTCACCGCCCGGATAGACGTCGATCGTCAGGCCGCCGCTGGTTTCGGCTTCCACGCCGTTCTTCAACGGCTCGACCGTCGATTTGGTCAACGTGTGCGCGGGCGGCACCCAATGCGCCAGCTTCAGGGTTTCGGCCTGAGCCGTGGATGCGGTGGCGAAGACAGCCATGGCGCCGGCAACCGCAGCGCCAGCCAATGAACGTCCAAGAGTCTGATTGAACATGTATTTTCCTCCCATTCTGCAGGATCCGGCCTAACGCCTTGCGTTTGCAGCCCGACCTCCTCGAACCTTACGCCGTGACGGCGTTTTTGGCGAATTCGTTATCGACGATCCGCTCTTAGTCTTTCGTCCTACCTTTCGCAGGCAAGTTTTTCAGCTCTCTTCCCTGCAATTCCAGGTCCCGTGGACATTCCTTAAGCGCGGCAAGCGGTGAATTCCGCTTCCTGCGATCCACCGCTCTGCACGCGAAAAGGTCCTGCCGCCGGTTCGCATCCGGGCCGGAAAAGAAAAACACCCTGCCGGACCGGAGTGGCGCTGCGCGGTTCGCGCAACGCCAATTTTTCAAACGTTGAGGATCACGCCCTCCTCGGCGTGCGCCCCTTAAACAGTGGCTTTGGTCCGCCAGCTGTCCGCATAGTTTTCGCGCGCTTCGCTCGAATACGGCGTCGGCGAAACACGGACCCGGATTTCCGTCTGCTTGTGCGGCTCCGTGGAGGTCTTTGCCGTCGTCTCCGGCTCGCCCCACTTGAGCGTCAGGACATCGCCGATTTCCACTTCCGGCGCGACGACGCCGAGAGACAGCAGGCAGCGCTCGTTGTAGGAATAGCCGTTGAACATCGACATGCCGACCATCTTGTCGCCGTCCATCACCATGTCGGCGCTGGTCGATGCGTAGTTCGGCTGCGGGAAGTCGATCCACTTGTAGGGCGTGCCCTGCTCGAAGGACGAGGCGATAACCTTCAGAACGTCCTCGCGGTTCCACTCGAAGGTGACCTTCTTGCGGTTCTTCTGGCCTTTCATCTTCTCAAGCGCGGCCTTGCCGATGAAGTCGGACTTCTTCCAGCCGATATAGAAGTCGTAGCCGAGCTCGAACGGATTGACGTAATAATCCTCGATGTTGTCGGAGACGTAGGAGCCGCCGATCGCGCCGGTCGCCTCGTAGCTGTCGGCACCGAGCCACTGGCGGTATTCGGCCAGCATGCCGTCGCCGGTGTAGATGCCCGGCAGCGGAGACGGGATCCAGCCGGATTCCAGCGTGTTGGTCGAATAGGCGCGGCTGCCGCAACGAACCAGATCCACACCGGCTTCCTTTGCCGATTCCAGAATGACCGACAGAATGTAGGCCTTGTCCTCGTAGGGACCCCAGATTTCCAGGCCCGGCGCGCCGGACATGCCGTGACGCAGCGCCTGCACCTTCTTGGAACCGACATTGATCCAGTCCACGTGGAAGAACTTGATGTCCGGGATCGGGCCGCTGTTCATCTTTTCGAAGATCTTCGGCGCCTGCGGGCCCTGGATCTGGTAGCGGTAGTGGGTGCGCAGAACCCGTTCGCCCTCGGGCCGCGACGGCGAGCGCGGATCGTGCTTGATGCGCACGTTCCATTTGCCGTAGGCGGCGCAGAACTGCAGCCAGTTGGAGGTCGGCGCGCGGCCGACGAGAACGAATTTGTCCTTGCGCTCGCGGAAGATGATGTGGTCGCCGATCACGTGACCGTTCGGCGTAACCGGAACGAAGTGCTTGGCCCGGTTGAGGTCGAAATTGGAGAACGAGTTGATGCCGTGATAGGCCAGAAATTCCTCGGCCTGAGGACCTTCGACGATCAGTTCGTCCATGTGGTGGGACTGATCGAACAGCACCGCGCCGTCACGCCAAGCCTGCTGCTCGACGCGCCAGTTACTGAACTCCGGCGTCACCACCGGGTATACATACATACCGATTTTGGAATTGCGCAGCAGCTGAACCGTGTTGCCACTTTGGCTCAAAACTGCCTCTAAACTGGTCGCTGACATAAATTTACCTCCCGAAAGCGAAGACCGTATGTATACATCTCTATCGCATTTTTCGCCTTTTGCCAGTGAAAATTTTATGGCGGCCGATTGGCCGCACGGCCTTTCCCACTCCCTCCCCGCCTTTTTCCGGCGGATTTCGGTTCGTTTCGATACACGAACTCATTTTTTGCTTATTGGCGCTTGCCGGCACCGAGGGCACCCCGACGGACCGCCATGTATACAAACGGCGGGCCCGGTTACGTGACCACCAGGGCGAGGCTCGGCATCTGACCCACGTCGGCCTTTTTCTTCATGGCTTCCTCCAGATCCCTGCGTGCCGTACGGGCATGCTCACGCGCCAGCGCCTCCGCGCGCGTGCCTTCCCGTGCGTTGATCGCGGCGAGAATTTCCCTGTGCTGGGCCTGGGCGAGCGTCAGGGACGCCCGGCGGCTTTCCAGATTGACCTTGTCCGGAAGAAAGGCCGACGGAGAGGCAAACGGCAGACGGACGACCCGGTCGAGTTCCCACTCGATGATCTTGCTGCCGGCGAGCCGGGCGAGCGTATGGTGGAATTCCGCGTTGCCCCTGGAATAGGATTCGAAATCGACGTCATTCTCCTGGAAGCACGTTTCCAGCGTGGACACGATCCCGGTCATCTGCTCCAGCATCTTCGGATCGGCGCCGCGCTCGGCAGCCAGCCGGGCTGCGGTGCCTTCGAGCACGCCGCGCAACTCGATGGCATCGACGACATCCTCGACGCCGAAGGCGCGGACGACGAAACCCGCGCTCTTGGCGCGTTCCAGAAGCCCCTCTTCCGCAAGCCGGGACATGGCCTCGCGCACTGGCGTGCGCGATATGTTGAGCATCTCGGCCAAGGGAACTTCGAACAGGCGTTCGCCGCCGGCAAGTTCGCCGCTCAGGATCCGTTTCCGGATCTCCGTCAAGGCCCGGATCGTGTGACTGCTTCCGCTCGTTTCGGCCATTTTCTTTCCGGCGCCCCTCGTGTGCAGATGGTTTAAAGGACGTTCAAGTATACACCAGCTTGCGCAGAAGGTAACAGGCACTTGCAACCGGAGACGCAAATTTCAATAATCCCATCCGGCTACCGACTCAGGGTGCATGTTGGGAAATCCTCGTAATATTAATTCTTTAGCTGGCTCTCAGACATATGATCGTGAGCCTGAAAACCGGTCGTTCTCGGAAAGACTTTCGTAATCCGCGTCTTGCGGCCATCAGGTTTTGTATGCTGACGAGGATCAACCGGCCAGCGCAAGCGCGTTGATTTCGTTCACGGCATCTGCGGCATCGGCTGCAAGAACCTCCGCAGGGCCGACGACAATCGTGTTGTTGAAGTCGATTTCGAGGAATGCGACCGCGCCGTCATCTTCCGTGACGGCGGTTGCGTGGGAGGCGGCCTGAATGCCGTCCACAGTCTCGTCGGCAGCCAGCGCGGACGACAGATCGATTTCCGCGATGCCATGATCCAGCAAGCCGAGAAGTTCGCCGAGATCGGTGATCCCATCGCTGTCTGCGTCGACCCAGAGAGAGATTTCGGCAAAGTTTTCGTCTTCAACGCTGATCAGACCGTCGCCATTGCTGTCATAGCTGGCCAGCGCCTCTAGGCCGGAGGAGAAATCACCTCCGCCGAAAGAATGGGAAATCAGTTCGGAGCCGTCTTCGATAGCTCCCGATCCGTCCAGGTCGACCGCAAGCAAGCCGATCTCGGCAGATGTCCAGGTGCCGGCGACAGCGCCATCGATCTCGAAGGCAAAGCCCTCGGATGGCTCGATGAGGTAATCGGAGCCGTATGTACCGGTGGTCTCTACAAGCCCGAATGCGGTATCGGCTGCTTGGATGGAAACCGTCAGGGTCTCGGTGCTGATGGATCCGGTGCTATCCGTCATGGCAAGGGTGTAGGTGAACGTCTGGTCGAAGGTGTATCCCTCAATGGCATTGTCATCCGGAACGAACGTGATCACGCCAGTGGAGCTCGTCCCGTCATAGGTGAATGCCCCCGGGGCATCGACGCCTGCCGCCAGGCTGTCGGGGGTAATCGTGTAGGAGACGAAATCGCCTTCGAGATCGAAGATCGAATAACTGATGCCGACCGGGGAGAACGTGTCGTCATCCGCCGTATCGGCGTAGGAAATCTGATCTGAACTCAGCGATATTTCCGGAGAAGATGTACTCTTCTGGACGGTCACCGTCACCGTGGCCGTGCTGGAGCCACCATCATCGTTTGCCAATGTATAGGTGAACGTGTCCGTCGCGTGTTCGCCATAGGAAAGGGACTGAAGCTCGGAGGAAGCCGAGGCGTCGTAACTGATCGTTCCGTCGCCGTTGACCGCGATCGTCGCGCCCTTGGCACTGGTCTCGTCGACGCCCGAAATGACCGGCGTTCCACTATAAGGATCGGAGTCGTTCGCCAGCAGGTCCGACATATGGATGGTCAGAACAGACTCGACGGTCGTATCCGCGAAGGACATCGGGTTGCCGTCCGCGTCGAAGACAAGCGCCTTTATGCTACTTCCGTCCTGATCCTCGGTCCCCTCGCTGCTTTGCCAGACCACGACGAAACCACCATCCGCACGGGCAGACACGGAGGGAAAACTCTGATTTCCGAATGTTTCGGTGTTGACGAGGAATTCCTCGCCGCCGGTACCATCGGCTTCGAAGATCCTCCCCTTCACGCTATAGCCGCTGTTATCCTCGCTGTCCGAGGTGGAATACCAGACGACGACGAACCCGCCATCGGCGAGCGCTGTCGTGATCGGGTAGAATTGATTGCCGGCCGCGTTTTGGTTGACAGCGACAATATCCCTGGCATTGCCCTCTTCATCGTAGATACGCGCGTAGATACCCTGGTCGTAGCTCGTATCGTCCTCGCCCCATCGGCCACCATGGCCGACGGACCCGGACCTGCTACCGTGCCAGGTCGCGACAAATCCGCCGCCTTCGAGTGCGGTTATGCCTCCGTTGGTGCAGCTGGTCCAACCTTCACCAACGGAAATCTGATCGCCGACGGCAGCACCGTTTTCGTCGAATGTTTTTGCCTGGACACCGTCATATGCCCCCTCGTCCGTCCAGGAAATGACGAAGCCGTCCTCCGCAAGCGCTGCAATCTGCGGCGACAATTGATCTCCGTCGGTATTGCCGAAATTGACCAGGAACTCGTCCGCAAGCGGGTTGCCGCCGGCATCAAAAAGCCTGGCCCAGATCTCATGGTCACCCGCCCAGGTCACGACGAAACCGTCGTCAAGCGCCAGCACTTTCGGCTGATACTGGAGCCCTCCTTCCTCCGAATTCACCTGAAACACATCTGTCACAAGGTCGCCGGAGGCGTCAAAGATCTGAGCGGAAATTCCGCCCGAATTTCTGTCCATGCTGGACCAGGTAACAACGAAACCGCCGTCATCGAGCCCGGCGACATTCGGCAGGGTATTTATGGCGTAAGTGTTGGTGCTGAGAAAGATTTCTTCACCAACCGGATTGCCCAGTTCGTCATAGACCTGGGCCCTGACACTGCCGTTGTTGCTGGTGTCCTCGTCACCGTTGCGGCTGTGCCAGGCGACGACGAAGCCGCCATTGGATAAAGTCGTGACGCTGCTGTAATACTGGTTGCCACTGGTCGAACTGTTGACCAGAAACTCGCCCAGCGCCAGGCTGCCGTCGGCATCGAGATCGTCATCGGCAGCAACCGGATCGATGCTGTTGCCTGAGACGGTGACCGTAACCGTCGCGGTATCCGTTCCGCCGTAGCCATCGGTGACTGTATAGGTAAAAGTATCTTCTTTCGTCTCACCTTCGGCGAGCGCCTGTAGCGTCGCGGATTTGGACGGATCGTAGTAGATCTCGTAGGCACCGTCGCCATCGGTATCGGCGAGTGTCAAATCCGCGCCCAGGGCGCTTGTTTCGGAAACCGACGTAATTGTCAGCATATCGCCGTTATCGGCGTCCGTATCGTTCTCCAGAAGGCCGTCCGAGGCTATCCGGAGCACCGTGTCTTCGTCCGTGGCCGCCAACCCGTAGCCGCCCAGCAGGTCGTCTTCAGCCACCGGGATATCGTTTACGCCCTCGACCGTCACCTCGACCGTCGCGGTATCCGTTTCGCCGTCTTCGTCGGTAACCGTGTAGGTAAAGGTATCGGTTATCGCCTCGCCTTCGGTGAGTGCCTGGAGCGTCGCGGACGCTGCCGAATCGTAATAGATCTCATAAGCGCCGTCGTCATCGGTATCGGCGAGCGTCAGCGCTGCGCCCAGGGCACTCGTTTCGGAAACCGACGAAATTCTCGGCATGTCGCCGTCATCGGCATCCGTATCGTTCTCCAGAAGGCCGTCCTCGGCGATCCGGAGCACCGTGTCTTCGTCCGTGGCCGCATCGAAGTAGGTCCGGGGATTGCCTTCGGCATCGAACATCCGCGCCTTGATGCCCGATCTGTCATCGTCCTCCACGCCGTCCTCGCTTTGCCAGGCGACAACGAAACCACCATCGGGAAGTGCTGCGATGCTGGGAAATCTTTGATCATCATTCGTTTCGGCGTTGATCAGGATTTCCTCGCCGACAGGCTTGCCACCGGCGTCATAGATCTGTGCCCTGATGTCACGCCCATCATCGTCCTCACCGCCGGCGCTGCTCCAGCTAATGACGAAGCCACCGCCGGCGAGCGTCGTGATATGGGGAAAGAGTTGACTGCCTTGCGTTTGCGTGTTGACCAGGAATTCCTCGCCGACCGCATCGCCGCCGGCGTCAAAAATCTGTGCCTTGATGCCAGTGTCCGACGTGTCGTCCTGACCGTCCGAGCTATGCCAGGTGATGACAAAGCCGCCATTGGCCAGCGCCGCGATGTCGGGATTGACCTGTGAACTTTTCGTTTCCGTGTTGACCAGGAATTCCCCACCCGCGGGCTTGCCATCGGCGCCATAGATCTGGGCCTTGATGCCATATCTGTCGCCATCCTGACTGCCTGAACTCTGCCAGGCGATCACAAAGCCGCCGCTGGCAAGCGTCGTGACATGGGGATAGTACTGGCCGCCTTCCGTTTCCGTGTTGACCAGGAATTCCGCATCGACCGTCTTGCCGTCGGCATCAAAGATCTGCGCCTTGATGCCATATCCATCATTGTCCTCGCCATCGGCGCTGCGCCAGGTGACGATAAAACCGCCTCCGGCAAGCGCAGTGACGTGGGGATCGTATTGGTTGCCGTTCGTTTCCGTGTTGACCAGGAATTCCGCACCAACCGCCTTGCCGTCGGCATCATAGATCCGCGCCTTGATGCCATATCCACGCTTGTCCTGACCGTCGTTGCCATGCCAGGTGATGACAAAACCGCCGCCGTCAAGCGCCGTGATTTGCGGACTGGACTGACTGCCTTCGGTTTCCGTGTTGACCAGGAATTCTGCACCGGTGGGCTCGCCATCGGCATCATAGATCCGCGCCTTGATGCCATATCCGTCGTCGTCGTCACCGTCGTTGCTATGCCAGGTGATGACGAAACCGCCGCCGACAAGCGTCGTGATTTGGGGATAATACTGACCGCCTTCGGTTTCCGTGTTGACCGGAAAATCGGGGCTTTCGATCCCTTCCCCCCCAAGCTGATCGTTCCCCGCCTCCGGGGCATCGTTTTTCCCTTCGACCGTTACCGTGACGGTTGCCGTGTCCGTACCGCCATTGCCGTCGGAAACCGTGTAGGTGAAGGTATCCACCGCGGTTTCGCCAGCGCTGAGGCTTTCGAACCAGTCGTCCGGATCGTAGAGGAACGTGCCGTCGCCGTTATTTGTCACCGTGCCGAGTGTGCCGGAGGTGTCGGTCGCGTAGGTCAGGCCATCGCCGTCGACATCCGAAGCGTCGGCCGCGATGGCCAGGCTGTCATCTTCCGAGGCCGTTGCCACCACATCCTCGGCAACCGGCGCATCGTTTTCTCCTTCGACCGTGACCGTGACGGTCGCCATATTCGCACCGCCGTTGCCGTCGGAGACGGTGTAGGTGAAGGTGTCTTCCGCGGTTTCGCCAACAGCGAGGCTTTCGAACCGGCCGTTCGGATCATAGGTAAACGTGCCGTCGCCGTTATTCGTCACCATGCCGAGCATGCCGGTCGCATCGATCTCGTAGGTCAGGCCATCGCCGTCGACGTCCGAAGCGTCGGCCGCGATGATCAGGCTCTCGTTCTCGGAGGCCGTTGTCGCAACGCCCTTTGCAATCGGCGCATCGTTCTCCCCTTCGATCGTGACCGTGACGGTTGCCGTGTCGGTGCCGCCGTTGCCGTCGGAAACGGTGTAGGTAAAGGTGTCGGTCGCCGTCTCGCCTACGGCGAGGCTTTCGAACCGGCCGTCCGGATCATAGGTGAAGCGGCCGTCGCCGTTATTCGTTACCATGCCGAGCGTGCCGGAGGTGTCGACCGTGTAGGTCAGAGCGTCGCCATCGCCGTCCGACGCCTCGGTCGCAACGATCAGGCTCTCGCCTTCCGGGGTTGTTGCGGCGACGTCTTCGGCAACCGGGGCCGCATTTTCTTCGTCCGGAACGTCCGTCTTTTCATCGATTTCTTCTTCTTCGACTTGTACGAAGACCTGCGCTTCCGGCTGCTCGAGCGGGTTTGTCGCGGTTTCCTGGGCGGCCGAAATCTGAATTCGGCTGACACTTACGGTGTCCAGTTCGGCGATGTCCGTCGTAAAACCGGTAATGAGAGCAATCCCATCGGCGGTAGCCCGCGGCTCGCCTTCAGCCAACGAGAACGCCGCGTCGCCCTCCTCTTCCAGCGCCTCCTGTAACTGCTGGCCATCCAATTGCCAGCCGAAACCTTCCAGGATCTTTGGCGCGCTCTCCGCGGCGGCAAAGAAATCGGTGAAAACGATCCGGGACTGGTCCGGCAACTCCAGAACGAGATCATCGCCGCTCTTTTGGAAGACCGTTCCCCTTACAGGGATTGACCTTATGTCGATCGTCTGCGCCCCCACCGTGTCGAACACCGTGGTTTCGCCCGTCGCCGGCCTGGCGAGGGCTATCGTTTGCTCATCGGTCAGGCTGTTCTGGTTGTTTAAACGGGCGGGTACGTCAAAAACTTGCTGATTTTCCATCGCGGTTGCAGGTCCCAAAAATCAGAAAATTAACCCTTTGTTAACGACGCTCTGTTGCATCCCTGCGACAACGAGCCGTCTCTCATTCAAGAATTTCATTTGATAACAATGACTTATATGAGCCAGCTAAGTAAGCTGCCAAATTCACTGGCACTGCGGACCTGCATCGCTGGCGGCTCACCATCAAGCGGGCCGCCGCTCCTTCCGGTTGCAGTGTCGAACAGGCGAACCGCCGAGATGCCGGCCTTCGCTTCAGCCAGGTCTGAAGATCCACATGGCCAGGTGCCGTCAGCACCCCCGGACAAGACCGCGATAGATATCGTTGAATCGGCCGCTCATCCCGTCGACAACGCCCGCTGCGGTGCCCGGCTATCGACTTTTCACGGCAAACGGTTTTAGCATTCCGCGACTTTCAAGCGACGGATTTGATGTGCGGCAGGAGACGATCAACCGCCTTTCGGAAGCAAAGAACGGGCCCTGCCCTCGTGTTTATTCGCGCGACTGCCCCAGAGGCCCTCGCTCGCCGGATCTTACTTGCCGGAGCGCCAGTAGGGCTGTGTGACTCCGCCGACAAACGCGTCCGGCAGATCGGCGAAGGCCAGCTGTCCGCCGTTTTCGCCCATATCCTTCGAGGTGACCGCGACAGAACGGCCGCCGGCACCGAAGAACGACACCTTCGTAGGCGCCGGAAACGGAACCGGGATGGACGAACAAAGCCGCCCCGCCAGATTGAAGACATAGACCTGCGAACCGTCCACGCCCGCGATCCAGTAAAAGCCCCGCCCATCCAAAGCGGCACCATCGGGCCGACCGGCCAGGTGCTTCGTTCCGGCAAAGACGGAGGCCTCGCCCAAATCCAGCGTGTCCGGATCGATCTGCCGGATCCATATGGTCTGAACGTCCGGATGGGAGTCCGAACAGAAGAAGCGCCCCCGCTCAAGATCCACTGCGAGACCGTTCGGGATCGTCAGCCCGCCGACGACGGGTTTCAATGCCAGATCTTCGGTAGCGGCCTGGACCTCACCACAGCCAAACTCCACATCCAGGGACATGGTTGAAGTCCATAAACGACCCTGAGGGTCGACGGCCGCATCGTTGAACCTGTGTCCCGGCCGATCCAGGGAAACGAGAACCGTCCATTCATCGCGGGCGGCATCAAAGGAGTAGATGCCCGTCTCCATTCCGACAGCGGGGCAATTCATGCCCGTCAGGACGACAAAACCCGGAATTTCCGGGGTCGCCCAGCAATCGACGCGGCCGGTCTCCGCCTCCCTGCGGAACAGGCTCCTTCCATCTATGTCGACCCACCAGATATCACCGTTCTCCGGATCCCAGAACGGGCTCTCTCCCAGACGCGCCCTGCTGTCTCCGGACGCGATCAATTCGAAATCCAGCTCCACCGACCACCTCCCAGGCGTTCATTTTCGCAGGGTTTTCCTGCATTCAGCAGCGTTTCTCGAAACCGGTTGACATCGGAGCAATTGCGTAAATAGTATTTTAATGCAACTAAAATATTAGATGCGTTTACCGGGAGGAATTCATGAACAGCACCATCAAGGCGCTCGGACTCTGCTTAGCAGTGGCAGCAAGTCTGAGCGTGAGCATCCCTTCTCTTGCAGCCACCACCCTTCGCGTCGGCACCGTTCTGGCGCCCGACGATCCGATGGGCCAGGGGCTGGAAAAATTCAAAGCCGAAGTCGAAAAGGCCACCAATGGCGACGTGGTCGTGCAGGTGTTCCACAACTCGCAACTGGGCGACACCACCGAGATGATCGACCAGGCGCGCGCCGGCGCCAATGTCGGCACGGTGACCGACGTGGCCCGCCTGTCGAGCTTCGTTCCCTCACTCGCCATCATGTCGGCCCCATTCATGTTCGACACCTATGACGAGGCGGACAAGTTCGCGCTGTCCGACGAATATCTCGCCTGGGGCGACGAACTGAAAGACAAGTCCGGCCTCGTCATGCTGGCGTCGAACTGGTACCAGGGTCCCCGTCACGCGCTGACCCAGAAACCGATCTCCTCGCCCGCCGACCTCAAGGGCGTGCGCATGCGGACCATCGGCGCGCCGATCTGGATCGAGACGATCCGGGCCATGGGAGCCGAACCCACCCCGATCGCCTGGGGCGAAGTCTATTCGGCCCTGCAGCTCGGCACCATCGATGCCGCAGAAGCCCAGCCGACCGCGATCAAGGGCGCCAAGCTCTACGAGGTGATCAAGAACGTCACCAAGACCGGTCACATCCAGCTCGTGACCGCGCTCGTCGTCTCTGCCGATGCCTGGGACGAGATCTCGCCCGAAAACCAGAAGATCGTCCGCGATCTCGCCGTGGAGAACGGCCGTTACGCGTCGCAACTGACGATCGACCTCGGCGAACAGGCGCTCGCCGACGTGGCCGCCAGCGGCGTCACCGTCTCCGACGTTGACCTCGCCCCGTTCAAGGAAGCGGTCTCCGGCGTCTACAGCCTGCTGGAGCTCGAAAAGGAAGCGGAGATCGTCAACAAGGTGCTCGGGCGCTGAGTGCGGCGATCGTGACCAGGGCGCAGGCGAACGGATAAGGTAGCAGCATGTTGAAACGCGTCGAATTTGCCTGCGCCGCATGCCTTCTTGCGGCGGTCGTCATACTTGTCGGCGCCGCCTCGGTCGCCCGGGCGATGGGATCCCCCATCATCTGGTCGATCGAGGTGGCCCAGTTGCTTTTCCTCTGGCTGTGCATCTTCGCCATCGACCTGGCGTTTCAGCACGAAAGGCATTTCGGCATCAGCCTCGTGCTCGACAACGTGCCGCTGGTGGGCCGGAAGGCGATCGAAATCCTCAATCTGGCGGTGATGATCGGCCTGCTCCTCTACCTCATGCGCTTCGCCTGGAAGAACACCATCCTCATGCATCCCCGGCTGGACGGCGCCTTGCAGACGCCGGGGTCCTATTTCCATGCCAGCATGGTGGTCGGCTTCGCGCTGCTGATACGGACATTGACCGTGAAGCTGATAGACCGCCTGCGCACAAAGGCTGACGTCTGACATGTTGCTCCTCATCGCAGGCCTGTTCGTCCTCTTTCTGATCAGCGGCATGCCGGTCGCCTTCGCACTGGCGCTCGCCTCGTTTCCGGTGTTCGTGCTGACGGGCACCATGCCGCCGACGGTCGCCATCCAGAAGATGGTGACAGCCACGCAAAGCTTTCCGCTTCTTGCCGTGCCGTTCTTCATCTTCGCCGGCAACCTGATGAATTCGACCGGCATTACCGACCGGCTGATCAAGTTCGCCCGCCTGCTGACGGGCTGGCTTGCCGGGGGCCTGGGACAGGTGTCCATCATGCTCAGCCTGATGATGGGCGGCATTTCCGGGTCGGCCGTTGCCGATGCCTCCATGGAGGCGCGGCTGCTGGGCCCGAGCATGATCTCCCAGGGCGGCTATTCCCGGCCGGCGACCGCGGCCGTTCTGGCCTTCGGCTCGATCATCACAGCCACCATCCCGCCGAGCATCGGACTGATCCTGTTCGGCTTCATCAACGAGGTCTCGATCGGGCGGCTGTTTCTGGCCGGGATCGTGCCGGGCGTTCTCCTGACGGCAACGCTGATGACCACCGCCTGGATCGTCGCCAAGCGCAACGGCTATGCGCCGGACCTCGCGGAGCCGCCGACCTTCCGGCAGCTCTGGTCGAGCTTCAGGGAAAGCATCTGGGCGCTCGCCTTTCCGGTCATCCTGATCGTCGGCTTCCGCTTCGGCTTCTTCACCGCGACCGAAGCCGGTGCCTTCCTTGTCTTCTACGCGCTGTTTGTCGGGTTTTTCGTCTACCGGGAACTGACCTTCGAAAACCTCTACGAGGCGATCAAGTCATCGATCCTGGATCTGGGCATGGTCATGCTGCTGATCATGATGGCCGCCGTGCTCGGCTATGCAGTGACCATCGAACAGGGACCGCAGCAGATCGCTGCGCTGGTAACGTCGATGACCGAGGAGCCCTACATGATCCTGGTCCTCGTCCTCCTGCTGCTTCTCGTCAGCGGCATGTTCCTGGAGGGCGCGGCGAATATCCTTCTGGTCACGCCCATCGTGCTGCCGGTTCTCGTCCATGCCGGGTTCAATCCGATCCATATGGGCATCCTGATCGTCACCCTGATCAACATCGGCGGCCTGACGCCCCCGGTCGGCGTGATCATGTTCACCGTCTGCGGCATTCTCGACGTGAAAACCGGCGCCTTCACCAAGGCGTCCCTGCCCTATTTCGTTGCGCTGCTTGCGTTTCTCGCTCTCCTGATCGTATTTCCAGCGCTTTCCCTTTTTGTCCCGGCCCATCTGATGTAGGGCTTGAGGACGCAGTGTCGCGAGGTTGATTGAATGAATGTCAGTTCCCTGTCCGAAGTACTGGTCAAGGCGTCAGACGGACTGACGGGACCGGTTCAGCTCAATGCGGCGGCAGGCAGGGTCTATTCGAAACTGAGGACCCTGATCATTTCCATGGACCTGCAGCCGGACACCGTTCTGTCCCGCGCGGACATCGCCAAGGAACATGGCGTCAGCCAGTCGCCGGTGCGCGAGGCCATCCAGGAGCTGGAAAAGGAGGGCCTCGTCGTCTCCTATCCCCAGTCCAAGACGCTGGTCACAAGGATAGACGTCAACCACGCCCGCGAGACGCAGTTCCTGCGCCTGAGCGTCGAGCTGGAAGTCGCCAGGACGCTTGCCACCGCCGGAAATCCGGATCTGCTGCTGCCGTCCTCGAGACTGCTCAGGATGCAGAAGATGGCGGGCGAAGACCGCGACATTGCCGAGTTCACGGCGCTCGACAGGCTGTTTCACTTGTCTCTCTTCCAGGCTGCGGGCGTGCCGTCCCTGTGGCACCTGATCTCGGGCCGCTCGGGCCATATCGACCGGCTGAGACGGCTCAACCTGCCGGACCCGGGCAAGATGACGGATGTGCTCGACAAGCACGAGAAAATCCTGACCGCGATCCGCGAAGGCGATCTTCAGGGAGTGGAAAGCCACGTCAGAGCGCATCTGACCGGCACGCTCGCTTCCGTCCCGACGATCATGAAGCTGCATCCCCGCTATTTCGGCGAGACGGACACGGTTTAGGGCCAATCGTCATTTGGGTTTCGGATGCTGACCAAGCAGGGCGTTCGGCTGGTTCGAGCTGCCGAGCCGTCTTGTCATTCTTCGGCAATATCCTCGGCCCAGAGTTCGGGCTTTTCCCTGACGAAGCAGTCCATCAACTGGATGCAAGCCTCGTCTTGCGCCAGGACGACCTCAACACCAGGGCTTTCGAGAAACTCGATGTTTCCCTCGAAATTGACGTTCTCTTCGATGACGACACGCGGGATCTTGAACTGAACGATCGTGCCGGCGCACATCATGCACGGGCGGAGCGTGGTTTAGAGCGTCATCCCGCGATATGATTTCTGGCGCCCCGCATTGCGCAGGCAATCCATCTCACCGTGAGCAATAGGGTCACCGCCCTGAACACGCTGGTTGCGCCCCTTTGCGATCAACTCGTCCCCGCGTGCCAAAACGCCGCCGATCGGCCAGCCTCCTTCCTCAAATCCTTCCAATGCTTCCTTGTAGGGGAGTTCGAGGAACTTCCGGTCCGTATCTTCCAGCACCAACACGTGCTCCAGGTGGCTTGGCAAACAAATCCGTATCGTTTCGATCAAAGTTGTCTACTTGTAGGATGACTAGACCTATGTTAGTGGTTTCGCGTGTTCACTGGCAAAGGCAATGGGCAGAACCTTGAAACGCATCTCCAACGTGATCGGTCCGGTCGAGCATCTGCCCAGCAAAGTTGCCGCTCACATAACGCGAGAGATTGCCGACGGCCGGCTCAACCCCGGTGACAAGCTTCCTTCAGAGAACGAACTGGCTTCCCATCTCGGCATCAGCCGCAACGTCGTGCGCGAAGCCGTCGCGCAATTGCGCGCCGACGGCGTGGTCTATGCCCGTCAGGGACGCGGCACTTTCGTGATGGCGCCCGAGGAGCGGCTCGCCATCCGGCTCGATCCGGAAACGCTCAAGGACGGTTCCAGTCTTCAATCGCTTTTCGAGCTGCGGAACACACTCGAAACGGAGGCGGCCGGCCTTGCGGCGGAGCGGTGCACACCAGGTGATCTCGAAGAAATAAAAACTGCCGTCGAGCGCATGTCCGGTGTCGAACGCTGGGAGGATGGCAGCATAGAGGCCGACCTTGTCTTCCATCGCACCATCGCCAAGGCCACGGGCAATCCGTACATCCATACCTTCGTGAGCTTCATCTGCGATCAGATCCGCCGCAGCATCCATCTGGCTCGCTACACCAACCCGCTCCACGAACTGGTGGAGATAAACGTCGCCGAACACGTCGTCATTTACGAGGCGATTGCCGCTGGCGACCCCGAAGCGGCCCGGTCCGCCATGCAGAACCACATCTTCCTTGCCGGTCAACGGATCGGCATTACCGCTAACACCCCCTCAAAAGGATAACCGATGCCCCTCGAGCAACTGCGTGCGATTACGGACATTTGCATTCTGGTGGAGGATATCGAGCGTACCATCGGGTTCTACCGCGACAAGCTCGGATTTCGCCTGCGCCGGAAAGCCGAGGGCTTCGCAGACTTCCACACCGATTCCATAACGCTCGCAGCGTGGGAGATCGGCCACATCCACGAACATACGGGTGTTTCCGGCCAACGCACGCTTGCCGGCGCGCACAAGGCATGCATCGCGGTCAATCTGGCCAGCAAAGAAGTTCTGGACGGCATTTACGAGGAACTGTCCGCGCGGGGCGTGTCTTTTCAGGCACCTCCCCGCAACTATGTCTGGAACGCCTATTGCGCCTATTTCACCGACCCCGACGACACCCTTTGGGAGCTCTATGCCTGGGGGCCCGGCGGACCGGACGATTATCACGAAATTTCCGAGGAATAAGGGCGGCCCAAAACTAATCATCGGCACTGTCCACCTCTCGGGATCCTGGCGCATAAAACGGGGAACGCATCATGAGCAAGCTTGAACATCGACTGAACCGCCGCTCGTTTCTGGCAGCGTCCGCAGCCGGCATTGCAGCTTTCGGACCGGGCATCCGGCTCGTCGTGCCGGCGCATGCGCAGGACAAGGCCAAGGTGGTCATCAAATATGATTGGCTGATCTCGAACGGCCAGATCGGCGACGTGATGGCTGTGGTCAACGGCTATTTCGAGGAGGCGGGACTCGACGTGCAATTCAGCCCTGGCGGCCCCAACTCGGCGACGGTCCCACCGGTCGTGTCAGGGGCAGCAACGCTCGGACAGTTCTCGGAGACGCCCCAGTTGTTCAACGCCCGCGCGTCAGGCGTGCCGATCAAGATTATCGCCTGCGGTTTCCGCACCGGGCCCTATGCATTCACGTCCCTGCCCAAGAAGCCTTTGCGTTCGGTCGGGGATCTCAAAGGTCTGCGCATCGGAATTCAGCCGACCGCCAGGTTCCTGATCGACGCGATCGCCGCAAAGAACGGGATCGATGCCGGTGAGCTGACGGTCGTGAATGTCGGCTTCGACAAGTCTCCTTTGGCGCGCGGCGAGGTCGATGCCATCGGGGGCTGGATCACCAACACCGAGGCGCTCAGCATTCTGGGCGATGATCGTATCGACCTGCTGGCCAGCGATCTCGGCTTGCCGTCTTATGCGGAGGTTTATTTCGCAACTGACACCGTGATTGAGCATGATCCCGAGCTTCTCGCGAAATTCATGGGCGCCGTCGCCAAGGGGTGGGGCTATACCCACGCCAATCCGGAAGACGCCGTGAAGAAAACCGTGGAGGCTTACCCGGCCCTCTCCCTAGAGTGGGAACTCAAAACCATTGATATGGTGCTCAAATTAAGCTTCGACGCGGAAACCGCGGCGAACGGCTGGGGTGTGTTCGATCCCTCTTCGCTGGAAGAACAACTGGCACTTTACGACCGGATCGGCCAATACCCCAATGGGCGGCCTGCTCTTGAGGACGTCTATACCCTGAAAATCCTCGAAATGACCGCCGGGCAGCGGCCCAAACTGAACGCACCCGGTGCCTGACCTCTCGATGAACGTTGCTATTGAAGCCAAATCGCTGGATGTCGGCTATCGCAACGGCGGTGTGGAAACCAAGGTCATCTCCGGACTCGACCTCCAGATCAGGTCCGGAGAGTTCCTGACCATTCTCGGTCCCTCGGGCTGCGGAAAATCCACCCTGTTACGCGTCGTATCGGATCTGCTCGAGCCTCTGGGGGGAGAGGTTCGCGTGCTTGGCGGCACGCCGCGCGAAGCGCGCGCTCAACGCCGGATCGGCTTTGTGTTCCAGGATTCGACCCTGTTGCCCTGGCGAACCGTCATCCAGAACATCTCCCTGCCCTCCCATGTCGGAGGCCGCAATGCCAGTCCGCTTGACCCCGCACATATCGATGAACTCCTCGACCTTCTCGGGCTGACTGGACTGGGCGACCGCTTGCCCTCCCAATTGTCCGGCGGCCAGCGCCAACGGGTAGCCATCGCGCGCGCCCTTTACTGCCGCCCCGATCTGCTTCTGATGGATGAGCCCTTTGGCGCGCTCGACGAGATCACACGCGACAGGCTGAACGACGAATTGCTCTCGATCTGGCGCAAAACCGGAACCACGGTGCTTTTCGTGACCCATTCCATCATGGAAGCAACCTATCTCGGACAGCGGGTCATCGTGCTCGCGGCCAACCCCGGCCGCCTCGCCGGAGACAGGGACCTGCGCGCTGCGAAATCCGAAGACAATTCCTGCGAGCGGGAAGCGCCCGAAATCATCGCCGCGATGAAGGAGCTGCGTCACATGCTGGGAGAAATTTCGTGAGGAACAAGGCGCTGTCCCCCTCTGCCGCACTGGCCTTGCCTGTATTGGGCGCTCTGTCGATTCTCCTGGCGTGGCAATTCCTGTTGCCGGCCGCCGGCGTGCCGGCCTATATCGCACCGACGCCGACGAAGATCGCGTCCGCGTTCGCCAACCAATGGCCACTGCTCATGGACAATCTCTGGCCTACGGTGATCGAGGCCCTGGCCGGGTTCGTACTGGGCAATCTCGCGGCGGTGCTGCTGGCGGTCGTCTTCGTCTACAGCCACACGTTCCGGCTTGCCTATTTCCCTGTTGTTCTGTTTTTCAACACGATTCCCATCCTGGCGTTATCGCCGATCATCATTCTGATTTTCGGACTGGGCATGACACCGAAAATCATCATCGCGGCGGTGATCTGCTTTTTTCCCACACTTGTGAACATGATCCGCGGGTTCAATCTCGCCAATCACAATGAAATGGAATTGCTGCATATCCTCTCGGCGAACGAATGGGAGACCTTCTGGCGGCTCCGTTTTCCCCGGTCCCTGCCGATGCTCTTTTCGTCTCTCCGGATCGCAACCGCGACGGCGGTGATCGGCGCGATCGTCGGCGAGTGGATCGGATCGGACAAGGGGTTGGGCGCTCTGATCATCCAGGCGACTTTCAACTATCAGTCGGAAAGGCTTTACGCGGCAATTGCGCTCTCCTCCTCGCTTTCCATCGTTTTGTTTCTGCTTGTGGCTTTCGTTGAGCACAGGGTCATTCGCTACCGATAAGCTGATGGAAGAGCCCGGGCGATCATTTCGCCGGGAACCGGAAGATGCCCTGCCCATCACAACCCGCGGCCTCTGGCAGGCTGACAATTCGCCCGGCTTGCGTTCGGCTTGTTTTCCAGATCGAGAACGGGCCCGACTTCAGCACCCCAGCCGATCCGTTCTGTTTGCGGAGTGGAGATACGGCTGACCCGACGCGATCTTCACCCCATCGTGACCGGGAGACATGCCGCGTCAAAACAACGCGCGCACCACCGTGATCTTCCAGGATCGATCAAGCTGCTTTCATGTGAGCTCGTGTGAAAGCAGGCCTCTTACCAAGAGCTTAGCCGCACTACACAGTGTCCGCGGCACACCCTCGAACGTAGATCCATATCGCCGACAGAATGCCCCTTCCCCGGTTGTCCCGATAATGCCCACCGGAAGCCGCTTGACTTTCAAATCAAATCCTACCTACTCATAGGTAGGTAATCATATTGAGGGAGCTATCGATGACTACCGAACTTTTCTGGATGACACTGACCATCCTCATGACGTCGCTGTTCTGGCTTGCCTATGTCCTGAACAGAATTGCCGTTCGCGGGCTGATCAGGACCTTGGATGCGTCCAAGGCGGAAGCATGCGACGATCTCTCGTCCTGGGCGCAGCGCGCCGCCGCCGCGCACCGCAACGCGGTCGAGAACCTGGTGCTGTTCGCCCCGGCCGTCCTCCTGTTGGCGCATCTGGGGATCTCCACCGGCATCACCCAGACCGCCGCGGCGATCTACTTCCTCGCGCGCCTGGCGCATTACGCGGTCTATCTGGCCGGCATCCCCGCCGCGCGCACCCTGTGCTTCGCCGTTGGTTGGGCGAGCACCGTCGCCCTGCTCCTGACCGCGCTCGGCTGGCTGTGATGAGCGCACGGTCCGGAACCGTGCTGATCGCGGGAGTTGGGCCGGGCCTGGGCGTAGCCCTCGCGGCCCGGTTCTCCGCGGCGGGTTACGACATCGCCGGATTGTCGCGCAGTAGCAAGGCCGACACTCAGGTTCGGGAGGCCGTGACGGCGGCCGGCAGAAACTTCGCCCCGATCAGGTGCGACCTGTCGGAGCCCAGGCAGATCGAGGCCGCCGTTAGGCAGATCCCGGGCGATGTCCGGGTGATGATCTACAACGCGCATTCCCTGCTCATCCGTCCGCTGAAGGATACGGACAGCAATGACTTCGAAACCCTATGGCGGGTGGCTTGTCTAGGAGCCGCGACGCTTTCCCGGCTGGTTACCGGACCGATGGCTGGAAGAGGTTCCGGCTGCCTGATCTTCACAGGGGCCACAGCGAGCCTTCGCGGCGGTGCCAATTTTTCCGCTTTCGCTTCGGCAAAGTTCGCCCTGAGAGGTCTTGTGCAATCGCTGGCCCGCGAACTCGGCCCCGCGGGCATTCACGTCTGCCACGTGGTGCTCGACGGACTGATCGACGAGCCGCAATCGACCGAGCGCTTCGGGGCCCCATCGGCAGGTTCCCAGCGCATGAACCCGGCCGAAATCGCCGATTTCTATTTTCAACTCCAGGCGCAGCAGACATCGGCCTGGACGTTCGAGGCCGACCTGCGGCCGTTTTCTGAAACATTCTAGGGGCAGCCCGAAATGGACAACAACCGTATCAACGCGGATTTCTCCCAGCGGGTCATCGTCGAGACAGATGCCCTGCCCTGGGTCCCCTCTCCGCAGGCGGGTGTGGAACGCCGTATGCTCGACCGGGTCGGCGATGAAGTCGCCCGCGCCACCAGCCTCGTCCGTTATGCGCCGGGCAGCGAATTTCCCGGACACGCGCACGATCTCGGCGAGGAATTCCTGGTTCTCGACGGTGTCTTTGCCGACGAGCATGGCGACTATCCCGCCGGCACCTATGTGCGGAACCCGCCCGGCAGCACCCATGCGCCACGCACCCCGCTCGGCTGCGTGATCTTCGTGAAGCTCCGGCAGATGACGCCGGACGAAACGCGGCGTGTCGTCATCGACACGAATTCGAACGACTGGCAGCCGGGAACCGCGCCCGGCCACAGCGTGCAGGCGCTGTTTTCAAGTCCGGACGGTACCGAACGGGTCACCCTGGAACGGTTGGACAGGGGCGCCGGCACCTACCCCGAGGGCCGGAACGAAGGAGAGGAGATCCTGCTCCTCGAAGGCGACCTCTCCGACGGTCTCGGCAGCTACCGGAGCGGCACCTGGATCAGGTCTCCCGCGTCGGCCGAAAAACCGTTGCACTCGACCTCGGGGGCCTTATTTTGGAGGAAACGGGGACAGATTCCCGCAACCGGCTAAAAAACGTCCGAAGGAACCGCCGTGGAAGTTTCACGAACCGCCGAGACCATCATGGACATGGCGGAAATGCTTATTCAGACGCGCGGCTACAATTCCTTCAGCTACAAGGACATTTCGGAAGCGATCGGGATCCGCAACGCCAGCATCCATCACCATTTCCCGTCGAAGACCGATCTCGGCGTGGCTGTCGTGAAACGGTATACCCTGCGTTTCGGCCAGGAGCTGCACCGGCTCGCATCGGACGACAGCCTGCCGACGATGACGGTGTTCGAGCGTTACCTCGATCCTTACCGCATGCTGTCAGACTCGCAACAAAGGGTGTGTCTCTGCGGCTCTTTAGCCGGAGAATTCCTGGCCCTGCCGGAGGAAATGAGAGATCAGGTGAATGCGTTCTTCGCCGAGCATCAATCCTGGTTGAAGGCGATATTCGAAAGGGCCCTGCAAACCGGCGAGTTCGACCTGCCGGAAACGCCGGCCAAGACGGCCAAGCTCGTGCTGGCCGCGCTCCAGGGGGCCCTGCTCATCCAGAGGTCCATGGGCGATATCGAGGAGTTCGACGATGTGGTCGCCTCGGTGAAAGCCATGCTGACCAGGAATGGTTCGGCCTGAAAATGCCGTTCAGTGAACCGCAGCATACATGATGTTTTCCTCGGTCGCTTCGTCCCCGCCGAATTCCTCGACGATACGACCCTTGCGGGCGACCAGTATCCTGTCGGACATGTTGAGGATTTCCGGCAGGTAGGACGAGATCATCACCACCGCCAATCCCTGATCCGCCAGACGGTTGATGACCGCATGGATTTCGGCGATCGCGCCGACATCGACGCCGCGCGTCGGCTCGTCGAAGATCACCAGTTGCGGTTCCTGCACCAGCGCCTTGGCGATCACCACCTTTTGCTGGTTGCCGCCGGAAAGCTCGATCACCGAGGCATCGGACGAGATCGCCCGGATGTTCAAGGCCTTGGTCCAGTGCTCGGCAAGAGCGCGCGTTTCCGAGGCATTCAGGAACACCGACCTGTCGGACGGCGACGCGAGCTTGCCGATCTCGATGGATTCGGCCACCGACATGGTCTCGAAGATCCCTTCGATCTTCCGGTCCTCGGTCACATAGGCAATACCGTCGCGCACTCCGGGTGCGGGCGTGCGGTAGCGCACGGTCTTGCTGCCGAGCCGGGTGACCCCGCCATGGAAGAAGTTGCGCTTGATCACGCCGGAGACGATTTTCGCCGTTTCGGTCCGTCCCGAGCCGATCAGGCCGAATATGCCGGTCACCTGTCCCGCGTAGACGGCGAAGGACGTGTTGCGCACGATGCGGCCCATGGAAACGTTCTGGACGCTCAGGACGCGCTTGCCATAAGGCCGCACGCGCCGCTTGCCGTCATGGCCGCTATAGAGCTCGTCCGAAAGGTCGCGCCCGACCATGGCGCTGATGATATTGTCGCGATCGAACTTGTCCGTGTCGTCGGTGATGACGAGCTTGCCGTCGCGCAGGATGGTGATGCGGTCGGAAATCGCCAGCGCTTCCTCAAGCGCGTGGGAGATGAAGACGATGGAGCAGCCGCGCTCCTTCAGACGCTCGATCAGCTCGAAGAAATGCTGCTTTTCCTCCGGCGTCAGCGTGGCCGTCGGCTCGTCGAAGATGATGATGCGGGCGTTCTTGCGCACCGCGCGGGCGATCTCGACCATCTGCCTTTGGGCGGCACCGAGCGAGGAAACCATGGCTGTCGGATCGACCGGGAAGTTCAGCGACTGGAGAAATTGCTGGGCGGCGATATAGAGCGGGCGCAGCCGGTTGAACGGTTTTTCGTCGCCGAGATAGAGGTTCTGCGCGACGGTGAGCGACGGTACGAGGCTGGTTTCCTGAAACACCATGGCGATCCCCATACGCAGGGCATGGGCCGGCGAGGCAAAGGTCACCGGTTCGCCGTTGACGAGGATCGTGCCCCGGGTCGCCGACACGACGCCGGCCGCCATCTTGGTCAGCGTCGACTTGCCGGCGCCGTTTTCGCCGAGCAGCGCATGCACTTCCCCTTCGGCGATGGAAAGGGACACCTCCTCGACCGCGGGAATACCGTGATATTCCTTGGTGACATTGCGGAACTCCAGTACGGCCGTCATGCCGCCCTCCCCGTGTCCTCGTTTCCGTCCGCCCGGATTACGACGCCGTCGCCGCGGCAGGTGACGATCACGCCGTCCCGGTGCTCAAGGCAGCTCGTCACCCCATGGCGGCGGCCGTCCGCGCGGCTGTGCAGCGAGGCGGCCGGCGTGAAGTCCGGGCCGAGGCGCACCGCCAAGCCATAGGACCGTGTCGGCGCCCACGGCTTGTGCACGCCGAGCGTCTTCACCGCCCCCACCTGCATCGGTTCCTTGAAGGACTTGCCGGCCCGCAAGGTCGGAGCAATCCAGTATTCCTTGTCCATCGTCTTCATCATCTGCCTGCGGAAGGCATCCTCGCGCAGCACGAACTCGATCAGCTGGTTGCGTGGCGCGAAGACCGACAGCCAGGCCCCGCCGCCCGGGCACGGCGTGAGCCGGCCGGGATAGCCGGGCAGATCGTCCAGAACCGGCTGGACCCTGTTCGGCGCACTGGCCGAAATCCCGATCAGCCGGTGCCGCCAGGCCTCGGAGACAATGACCCGGCCTTCATCGGCCAGCACTCCGCTCGGATAGCCGAGATGCCCGGCAATGCATTGCGCGCTGTCGCCCCCGAGCGGCACCTGCCAAACGGAACCGCTGCAGCCGCCTTCCAGGAGGTCGCGCGGCCAGTCGTCGACCTCGTGTCTTTCGGAGCCGATGGCGACAAGCAGCGTGTCCGGTCCGTCAAAGGCGAGGCTGGTGACCGCCTTGAGTGCCTTCGGCCCGACACCGTCGATCCGGACGCCGTCGTGAAGTCCGCCGGTTATCAGGATGCCGCCGTCTTTCAGGGCGACGGCCAGTCCGGCATCCGGCGAAACGGCCATGGCCAGGATATCGGTTTCGAACCGCCGGATTTCCTCCGAGTCCCCCTCGCCAAGCGCGAGGATCGCGGGCCCGCTGGAAAAGAGGATCCGGCCCTCGGACAGCACAAGGTTGTCGGGCGCATCGGCCGTTGCCAGCATTTCGGCCTCGTCGAGCGCCTGGTTCGGGCGCAGGGCACCGTCCATCGAAGGAACGGTGGCGGTTTCCTTCAGGTTGAAGATCCAGTTGAGCACCGACATCACGGCCGCCCCCAGTAGCTTGCCATGCCCGACCAGTCCGGATCGGCGCCGGTCAGCTTGATCCGGCCGATCCGGTTGTTGAGGATGCCGCCGAGATAGAGATAGCCGCGGTGTTCGCGCATGGAGGTGATCATGGGGTGGTTTTCGGCCGACTTGTCCCAGAGGGTTTCCAGGATTTCGCCTTCGGCGGTGAACTTCACCACGCAGCCGGTGTTGATATTGGGGTAGAGCCATTCGTCCGGCGCCACCTCCAGCGCCATGCGGCGGCGGACCGAAGGCATGCGCAGGGCGAGATCGAGCGCGGGCGAGCGCATGCCCATGATCGCCATCCAATAGTTGCCGTCGGATGCGCGGTTGATGTTGTCGGGATAACCGATGATGTTTTCGAGAACCGGCTCGATCTGCCCGGTTTTCGGGCCGTCGAACCAATAGCGGCTGATGCGGCAGGCCCAGCTTTCGGCAAAGAGCAGCGATTGCCCGTTCGGCTCGACGCAGACGCCGTTCGGGAACACCCGGTTGCGGACGATGGTTCTCGTGCTGTCGTCGCGCGGGTCGTAGCAGATCAGCCTGCCGTTGCCGCGCGATTCCAGTGCGTCGGACGGCCAGTTCTCCATGTCGTAACGGACGGTCGCCTCGCTGAAATAGATCCGCCCGTCCGGAGCGATGTCGAGGTCGTCCGCGAGCCGCATGCGGGAATCGTCGATGATGGAAAGTGTGGTGCGGTTGGTCTGGTCGGTCGCCTTTTCCACCCTGCCATCGGGATAGACCCGGTAAAGGCCCATGCCGCCGACGCAGGTATAGAGCACGCCCTCCCGGTCGAAGGCCAATCCGAGCGGATGGCCACCGATATGGGCGAAGACCCGCGGGCTTTCATAATCCGGCGCATCGAAGCGCATGATGTTGCCCAGCCGGTCGCCGCAATAAAGATTGTCGCTCGCGTCGAAGATCACGTCTTCCGCACCGTCGAGCTGGCCAAGGCCGATCAGTTCGACGCCGTGCAGGCGGTCGTTGAGCGCGTAAGGCGATGCCGGGTCTTCCGGGTCGGAGGGCGGCGGCAGGCGGAAATAGGTCGGCGCCATGTAGAGCCGCGACAGGATCTTGTCCTTGTTGCGGACGAAGCGCACATCGACCGCGATCGCCGTCAGCAGAACCAGCCCCAGGAAGAGCTGGCCGGAGCCGCTTTGCAGGCCCATCTGGACGACGCCGAGATTGATCAGGAGCACGATGATCGAGCCCATCAGCGCCTTGGCGACCGAGCCGCGCCCGCCGCCGAGGCTGGTGCCGCCGACGATGACCGCGGTCAGGGCGAAGATCTCCATGCCGACGCCGGGATAGGAGCCGCTGTTGCCGAGCCGCGCGGCATAGAGATAGGCGGCGAGGCCCGCCAGGGCGCCAGAAAAGACGTAGGTCAGGCAGATCGTGCGCCGGACCGCGATGCCGGTGTTGAAGGCGGAGCGGCGGGAGCCGCCGACCGCCATGATGTGCCAGCCGAGCCGCGTGCGCGACAGCACGATATGCACCACGATGGACACGGCGATCAGCACGGTCAGGGAAAAGGGCATGCCGAGCACATCGCCCTGCCCGAAGAAATCCCACAAGGCATTGTCATAGAAGGTCGCCGAGATCTGCACCGCGACCTTGAGCAACAGGACATCGACCAGCGCGCGGACGGTAATCAGGGTCACCAGCGTGGTCAGGAAGGCGCGCAGGCGGAAATAACCGACCAGGATGCCGTTGATCAGGCCGACAAAGGAGCAGATCGCGATGACACAGGGCAAAACCAGCAGCGGCGGCATGCCGTAGAGGCTTGTCAGCGTCAGGGCGGTCAGATTGCCGAGCGCGAAGATCGAGCCGACGCTCAGGTCGACGCCGCCGCCGATCAGCACGATCATCATGCCAAGCGACACGAGGCCGAATTCGCCGAGCTGGCGACCTGTGTCCGAGAGGTTCGCCGCTGTGAAAAGGCCCGGGGCCAGGATCATGAACAGGAGAATGACGAAAACCATCGACGTGGCGGGGACGAGGCTGTCGACCCACGGCTTGGACAGGATTTCACCCACCATGTGGGTGGAGAACCGCCGGTAACGCAGACGTGTCAGCCATTCCAGCGGCAGATTGCCCTGCGCCTGCCCATCCGCCGTCACCCGATGCATGTCTGATTGTGTCGTCATCTGTTGTTTTTCTTGAAGTCCTGCCGGATACGGGTCCCGGGCCGGAAAGGTCCGGCCCGGATGGTTCGTTCTGCTTTACTTGAAATCGTCCAGGGTCCAGCAGGATCCGGGACCGATATTGTCCTTGGTCAGGAACCGGCCGCGCGACGGCAAGGTGAATTTCGGCGCGTCCGGCGCTGGCGGGGTCTGCAGGAAGATGCGGATCAGCGTGTTGATGTCCTGGGCCTGCTCGCGCACGTCATAGCTGAAATAGGCGGAGTAAGTACCGTCCTCCAGCCGGTCGCAGGCGGCTTCCTTGCCGCCGCCGCCGGAAGAGACGACGAAGACCTGATCCTCAAGGCCGGCTTCCTTGACCGCCGACCCCGCGCCGATATCCATGCCGTCCCAAAAGCCGATGACGCCGCATAGGTCGGGATGCTGCTGGAGCACGGTCTTGGTGATCTCGTTGGCCTTGCCCGCATCCCAGTTGGCGGATTGGTTGGAGACCACCTCGATTTCCGGATGCTGGGACAGGACCTCGGTCACGCCGCGGATCTGGTAGGCGCTGGCGGCCGAGGTCAGGATGCCCTGAACGATGGCGACCTTACCGGACCGGCCGGTACCCTCGCCGCATTTCTCGACGATGTAGCGGGCTTCCGCCTCGCCGTTGAGCTGCCATTCCTCGCCGATATAGTAGGTCGGATAGGCGGACTTGATGTTCACCGAGATGAAGTGGATGCCGGCTTCCGTGCCACGCTTGAGCAGCTTGGCATAGGACTGAAGATCCGGGTTCTGCAGGACGATGATGTCCGGCTTGGCGTTGATGAGCTGTTCCATCGCCTGAACGCCGACATCGGTGTTCCAGTTGGGGTCGCGGACGACGATCTCATAACCGAGCTCGTCGGCCTGAACCTTCATGCCGGCATACCAGCCCTGGGACAGATCGTAGCTCATGGAGAACGGCACGAAACCGACCGTCTTGCCCTTCATCGCCTCGAAGTAAGGCGGGATCGTCGGGTCCGAGATTCCTTCGACATCGATCGCCTGCGCGCCATTCGCCCCCGCAAGGGATGCAAGGCCCATGAGACCGGCTGCCAGGAGGGGTTTTATCGCGAAGCGAGCGGCTTTTCCCTCTGCCGTTGTTGTATTCATTCCCATCATTTCCTCCCTAGAAATCAGGTTTTCGCAATCAGATGTCGCCCTGCTGGGATGTCTGCTCATCGCGGGGATTGACGAACTGATCGATCATGATGGCGGTCAGAAGGATCAGTCCCTTGATTGCGTTTTGTGTCGTGAACTGAATGTTCATGATGGTCATTCCATTCAGGAACGTGCCGATGAGCAGCGTTCCCACCACGACATTGCGGATGCCTCCCTTGCCGCCGCTCAGCCCGATGCCGCCCAGCACGACCACGAGGATGACCTCGTAGACGAGCAGGCTGTCGGTGATACGGGTGTTCATGGAGTTGATCGCCGTCGCCTGAACGAGACCGGCGATGAAGGCAATGAAGGCGGACAGGACGAACTGGGCGAGCAGGACCGGTCGGACAGGCACACCGGTGATGCGCGCAGCCGCCCGGTTGTCGCCCGAGGCATAGGTGAAACGGCCGAATTTCGTAAAGCGCATCACGAAGGCGACAAGGGCTGCGATCACCGCGAACACGATGACGGGCATGGGCACTCCGAACACCCTTCCCTTGCCCAGTTCATCGATGACGCCGAGATTGGTCGGCAGATAGACCGTGTCCTGGCTGATCAGCACGAAGCGGCCGAAGCCGTAGATGCAACCGGCCGTCGCCAGCGTCGCGAAGAGCGGCGGAATTTCCACATAGGCGACGAGAAAGCCGTTGATCAGGCCGACCAGCGCCACGGCGCCCAGGCCGACGGCAAGGGCAAACGGAACCGGCATGCCACCATTGATCAGCTGCAGCGTCCAGGCGACCGACATGGCCATCAGCGCGACGATGGACAGATCAATCGTCCCGCCGATGACGATCACGCCCATCGCGACGCTCAGAATGCCCAGCACGGAGACCGCCTGCAGCAGCAGCGCGATGTTGTTGGGCGTCAGAAATCCCGGAAGGAAGATTGCAAAACCGACGAACATCAGCACGAAGATCGCGAAGACAATCGCCTCCTGCGTGCCGATTTTCAGTTTTCTAAGCAGATTGAGCCCTACCGGCGTCACGCGGCATCCTCCCAGAACCAACGGAAACGTGAAATTCTCCCCAAACGTGCCGGCGCCGGATTCGGCTCTTCGGCATGTCGGGCTACTCCCCCAAGAAGTCCGTCCTCCGTCAGACTTAAACCCACAGGCTAGAGTGCTTGGCCCTGGAGCTTCAATATTACGGAGCACATAACAGCTTTGCCTGAGACGGTGGCCCTTGACGGCCACCGTCCCGGAAAGTCCTTATTTTTCAAGCTCGGAAAATGCCTCCCGGGCCACGCGGAACGAGTCCACACCGGCCGGAACACCGGCATAGATTGCGACCTGCATGAACACCTCCCGGATTTCATCCTTGCTCACGCCATTCTTGAGCGCGCCCTTCACATGCATCTTCAGTTCGTGCGGGCGGTTGAGGCAACTGATCATGGCCAGATTGAGCATGGAGCGGGTCTTGCGGTCGAGCTGGTCCCGACCCCAGACCGCCCCCCAGCAATACTCGGTCACCAGTTCCTGGAAGGGCTTGTTGAAGTCGTCTGCGGAGGCGAAGGACTTTTCGACGAACTCGGCGCCCAGCACGTCCTTGCGGATTGCAAATCCGCGCTCGAAGGTCTGGTTTCCCACTGGCTTTTCCTCTCTGAAAGTCGGAGGACGGGGCAGCGTCAGCTGCGGATTTCCACTCCCGCCCATTCCTCGATGATCCTGACCATGTTGGTGAAGTCGGCGTCGGGCCCGAAACGCGCCTTGGTCGCCGCAAGCATCTGGCGCACCAGCGAGCCGCCAACCATCGGCACGCCGAGGTTCTCAGCCTCGTCGACGCACATGCGCACGTCCTTGTAGGACAGCGCCGTCGCGAAGCCGAAATCGAAGGTGCCGGGAAGAACCGCCTTTGGGAACTTGTCCTGGGTCGCGCTGTTGCGCCCGCTCGACACGTTGATGATATCGCACATGACCTGCGGATCGACGCCGGCCTTGGTGCCCATGGCGAGCGCTTCCGCCGACAGCAGAATGACGCCTGCGGCGATCATGTTGTTGCCGAGCTTGACCACCTGGGCGACGCCCGGCTTGTCGCCGCAGTAAAACTGCTTGCCGAAATTGGCAAGCAACGGCTCGACCCGGGCGCGCGCGTCTTCCGGGCAGGACAGCATCACGGCCAGCGTGCCGTTCTGCGCGCCGGCTATGCCGCCCGACACGGGCGCGTCCGCCCAGACAATTCCCTTTTCCTTGAGACCGGCGGCGATCTGTTGCGCCATGCTCGGCCCGGTCGTGGAAACGTCGATGATGGTCCTGCAGCGGCCGCCGGAGGCAATGCCCTCATCCCCCAGAACCACCTCGTGCACGATCTGAGGCGTCGGCAGGCTGCAGAAGACTATATCCGCGGATGCACCGACATCCTGCACGGATGTGCCGATGGCCGCATTGGTATCCCTGAAATCGCTGGCGAAGTCCGGCCGGGCATCGAAAATCGTCACGTTGTGACCCGCTGCCATCAGCCTGCGCACCATCGGACCGCCCATCCTGCCCAGGCCGACGAAGCCCAGGGTAAGATTTTCCATGTGTCTTCCTCCCAAATCGAACGCGCGCGTCTTTCTGAAACCTACTTTAGAAAATTTGCGCCGGGGCCATAAGTATCTGCAATGACATAACAGATTTGCAATCCGTCGCCTTACGAGCCTTGTTTGCAGACCGAACGGAATGCTAGGATGAATTGACGAAAGGTGACGCCGGATTGACACGGACACGCAACGCACTAGAGGCATTGCTTCATGCCTGAACTCAAGCAGCTTCTGATTTTCCATGCCGTCGTGGAACATGGAAGCTTTTCGCGTGCGTCCGTTGTCCTGTCGATCGGCCAGCCGGTCCTGAGCCGGCAGATCAAGGCGCTGGAAGCCGAATACAACACGCCCCTGCTCTACCGGAACGGTCGCGGGGTGGTGCCGACGGAAGCCGGCAAGCGTCTCGACGATTACGCCACCGCAATCCTCGAACAGCTCCAGCGCGCGGAATCGGACATTGCCGCCATGAGCGCCAGTCCGCGCGGCAGCATCACCATCGGCATGCCGCCCTCCGTCGGCGTGTTGCTGACGGCCCCGCTGGTGCAGCATTTCCAGGCGAATTTTCCGGACGTGTCCCTGCGCGTGATCGAGGGGTTCAGCGGCCACGTGCTCGAGTGGCTGGTCATGGGCAAGATCGATGTGGGTGTGCTCTACAACGCTCCGCGCATGAGCAACCTTTTATCCTCCCCGCTTCTGAAGGACGAACTCTACCTCCTGGGCGCTTCCGACGATCCGCACTGTCTGGAAGCCGGTCCCGTCGATGCCGCGAGACTTGCCGAATTGCCGATGATCCTGCCACCGCGCCCGCACGGTCTCAGGCTGCTGCTCGACCAGGTTCTGGCCGGTGCAGGCATCACGCCGAGGATCGATTTCGAGGTGGAATCCATGCCGTCGACGTTGCAACTCGTCCAGAAGCGGCTCGGCTACACCATCCTCTCCTATGCCAGCGTGCACCGGTTCGTCGCCGAAGGGCGGATCAGATACTGGCCGCTCCGCAATCCTTCGATCCAGCGCGAGCTGATCCTGTCCACCTCCAACCAGCGCCCGATGACCAGCGCCATCAAGGAGCTGGCGGCACAGGTGAAGAAGGAAGCCCGGAGGCTGCAGGCGGAAGGCGTCTGGGAGCCGGCGAAGCCCCTCCCGAAACTGGTGGTCTGAAGCAGGTTTTTCTCAACTCCGGGAAGCAGCTCCTGAATGAAAACACCCCGGGACCGGCAGGTCCCAGGGTGCTTGGGCATGATTGGTTCCGGAAGCTTTTTCAGCCGCCGCGCGGCATCATTTTACCGGCTTGGTCTTGTCCAGACGCGCGATCCAGCCTTCCGTGTCCGCACTCAAGGCGGGATAGTTGCGCAGCACTTCGGGATCGTGCCCCGGGATGATGAACTCGCGGGAACCGCCCAATGCACGCAGCCTGTTATATCCTTCGAGCGTGTCGGAAACACTGTCGCAGGACGGAAAGACGCGCTGTTCCTCCATGTGGCGATAGTGGTGGGTCACGTCGGAAGCGAGCACCACGGGGCCCCGCTCCGTCTCGACGCGGACGCATTGCAGTCCCCGCGAGTGGCCGCCGATATGATGCAGCGATATGCCGGGAAACACCTGTTCGTCGCCGTCGTGGAAACAGACGCTGCCGGCATAGACCCGCTCGACCAGTCCTACGACGTGCTCGACGTCATAGGGATGATTGGCTGCCGGGTGGCACATGCAGCGGCCGGTGGCGAAATTCATTTCGCTGTCCTGCAGGTGAAAGCAGGCATTTTCGAACAGGTCGTTGTTGCCGGCGTGATCGTAATGCATGTGCGTGATGATCACGTCCTTGACAGAGGACCGGTCGACGCCCGCCGCCTCAAGTCCCTCAACCACCGGCCGGATCAGCTGGCGCTTGCGCCGGGCACCGCTGTCGGCACTGAAACCGGTGTCGACGACGACGGTTCGGTTTTCATTCCGGATGACCCAGACGAAGTAGTCCAGCGGCATGGGCTGGTCATGCGGGTCGCCGCCGATGAAATTGTCGGCGGCGTTGCGTGCCAGATGCCCGTAGCGGATCGCCAGAACTTCATAGACCTCACTCATGGAACAGCATTCCCTCGCCTATTGCTCGAATTCCTCGAAGGCCTTCTTGGCCACGCGGAAGGAGTCTACAGCGGCGGGCACGCCACAATAAATCGCGACCTGCAGAAAAACTTCGCGGATCTCGTCCTTGCTGACGCCGTTCCTCAGGGCGCCCTTGACATGCATTCCCAGCTCGTGGGGCCGGTTCAGGGCGCTGATCATGGCAAGGTTCAACAGGCTGCGGGTCTTTTTGGGCAGGCCATCCCGCCCCCAGACGGCGCCCCAGCAATATTCGGTGACCAGCTCCTGCAGGGGCAGGTTGAAGTCGTCGGCACTGGCAATCGATTTTTCGACGAATTCGGCACCCAGAACGGACTTTCTGATTTCAAGCCCGCGTTCGAATGTGTCTTTGTCCATGACAAGGTCCTGTTAATGGGCGGTGGATGGGGACGAGCCCTTGCCCTGAGGGTTGGTAGGTTTCCGGCCGGGCTATGTGCCCGGCCGGGATCTGAAGGATCAGTTGGTCGGCCACTTGGCTTCGCTGACGGCCATCTCCACCGGGAACACGGTCACCGGCACGCCGTCCTGCCACTGGATGATGGTCAGGCTCGCGCCTTCGCGTCGTCCCGTATCGTCGAAGCTCAACGTTCCGCCCGGGTAATATTCGGACGGTCCGAAGTTCTCGGAGCGCAGGGTTTCGGCCAGCTTGGCGCGGTCGCGGCTGCAGGCCTTTTCAAGAGCCGCCTTGAAGAGCCAGATATCGCCGTAGGTGGAAATGGCGTTTTGGGTCATCCAGGGTTCGCCATAGACCTCGTTGAGGCGCTGGATGAGCTCTTCCTGCCCCTTGACGCCCCAGTTGGCGACGGCGGACATGACGCCGTTCAGCAGGGCCGGGTCGACGGTCTTCAGCACTTCCGGTTCGGCGATCGCGATCCCGAAGGAGATCGTCGGCACCGCCACCCGGAATTCCTGCATCTTTTCCAGGATCAGCTTCGAATCCGAGATCACCGTCGGCAGGAAGAACAGGAGGTCCGGCCGTTTCTGGCGGATCTGCTGAACGAGCGAGGTCGCGTCGGCCAGCGGCGGCGTGAACACTTCCTCGGAGACCAGCTCCAGGCCGACATCGGAGAGCAACCCGCCTTTCATGCGTTCCACCGAGGAGAGCGAGGCCGCCGTGTTGTCGGTGATGATCGCTACCGTTTGCGGACGCTTGCCGGTCTGCGCTTCCGCCAGATCCATGATGATCGGCAGGGCGATTTCAGCCTGCGCGCCGGAAGTAGCCGAGGTCTGGAACACGTTCTTGAAGCCGCGGCCGGTGATCAGGTCGGAATAGGACAGGGTCAAGAGCGGCAGGTTGGCGCGTTCCGTCACTTCCGTCACCGCCAGCGTGAAGGAGCTGAGATAGGACCCGGTTGCGCCGACAAGATCGGGATGCTCCGCGACCATGCGCTGCGCGGCATTGGTGGCCTTTTCCACCGAGTCGCCGGAATCGATCACCACCAGTTCCAGCGGCGCGCCGTCGAGGCAGGAGATGCCGCCGGCCTTGTTGACGTCCTCGATGCCCAGTTCGGCGCCCATCTTCATGACGGTGCCCGGACGGGCATAGATGCCGGACATCGGCGCGATCAGGCCGATCTGGACCGGATCGGCCGCCTGTGCGAGGCCCGGAGCCATCATGACGGCGCTCATGGCCGCCGCGCTGACCGTCAGCATGAGCTTTTTCAAGGATTTCATTGTCTTCCTCCCATGTTCCGGACCGCGTTCCACGGCCCTGTTGCGGGTCTACATGCCCAGATATGCCTGCCGGATCCGGTCGTTGGCCTTGAGCGTCTCGCTGGCGCCTTCAAGAACCACCCGGCCCGTTTCGAGCACGTAACCCCAATCTGCGAACTGCAACGCCTCGGCGACGCGCTGCTCGACGAGCAACAGCGTCAGCCCGGTGTCGCGGCGAATTTCCATCAGCTTGTCGAAAACGAAGTCGGCAATGGCCGGAGCCAGTCCCATGGACGGCTCGTCCAGCATCAGGAGCTTGGGCGAGGACGCGAGACCGCGGCCGATGGCCACCATCTGCTGCTCGCCGCCCGACAGCGTTCCGGCCGGCTGGTTCCAGCGCTCCTTCAGCACCGGCAGCCAGGTGTAGATCTGCTCCAGGTTCCGCTTCCAGTTCTTGCGTCCGGCCTGCGTGTAGGCGCCCATCTCGAGGTTTTCCAGAACGGAGAGCGAGGTGAACACCTGCCGCCCTTCCGGCACATGGGCGATGCCGAGATGTGCCCGCCGTGACGGCTCTATCGACAGAAGATCCTCGCCCTCGAAGCGGATGTCGCCGCCCATGGCCTCGACCGTGCCGGAGATGGTCTTGAATAGCGTCGACTTCCCCGCCCCGTTCGGGCCGACGATCGAGATGAACTGGCCGGCCTCTACCTTGAGGGAGACCTCATGCAGCACGGCGACCTGGGAATAGCCCGCCTGAAGATTGCCGATCTCAAGCATTGGCGCTCCATTTCTTTCCGAGATAGGCCTCGATGACCCGGCTGTCGCGCGTCACTTCCTCCGGGACGCCCTCGGTGACGATTTCGCCGTGATCGAGCACCAGGAAGCGGTCGACGAGCTGAACCATGGCCTGCATGGTGTGTTCGATGATGACGATGGTCATGCCTTCGCCGGCGAGCCTTCGGATGACGGCGACCACCTCCTTGGCCTCATCGGATCCGAGACCGGCGAGCGTTTCGTCCAGAAGCAGGATCTCCGGCTGGCCGGCGAGCGCCCGCGCCAGTTCAAGAAGCCGCAATTCCTTCGTGGTCAGGCCGCCGGCCATGCGCCCGGCAATGCCTTCGAGACCGACCGCCCTCAGGGCCCTGACCGCCAGCATCTCGGCTTCGGCCTCCGAGGCGGCCTTGACATAGGCGCCCGCCTTGACGTTGTCGTGCACGCTCAAGCGCTTGAACGGGCGCATGACCTGGAACGTGCGTCCCACGCCAGCCTTGCAGACCTTGTTCGGCTTCAGGCCCGTGAGGTCCTGGCCCTTGAAGAAGACCTGGCCCGAGGTCGGTTTCTGGAAGCCGTTGAGCAGGTTGAAGAGCGTCGTCTTGCCGGCGCCGTTGGGTCCGATGATCCCGAGGATCATGCCGCGATTGACCTGAAAGCTGACGTTGGAGACCGCGTTGAGCCCGCCGAACCGCTTGGAGATCTGCCGGACGTCGAGCACCACTTCGGGCGAGACGTCACGCGCCTTTCTGGCTGTCGACTGCGCTGCGGCGGTCGCCATGGAGGTGACCGATGCCGCCGGCTCGTCCCCGACTTCCGGCGTTCCCTTGCGGCTCTGCCAGTAATCCTGGACCTTCCAGTAGATGCCTTCGGGCGCGAGCGTGATCAGCGCGATGATCGCAAGGCCGTAGACCACGCCCTGGATCCCCGGCAGGTAGCCTCCAAGCTCGGCATGCAGCGTCTCGGCAATCGGGATCAGGAAGGTCGCGCCGATGATCGGGCCCCAGACCGTGCCCGCGCCGCCGAACATGGCAACGGTGAGCGCCTGGGCGGAGACCAGCATGCCGAACACGCTTTGCGGCGTGATCACCAGAAGAACGACCGCGTAGAAACAGCCCAGCGCGCCGGCGATCGCGCCGCTGACGGCGATCGCCTTGAGCTTCCAGGCAAAGGTGTCGATGCCGACCGCCTCGGCCGCCGCCTCGTTCTGCTTGATGGTGATCAGCGCCATGCCGAAGCGGGTGCGCTCGATCTGGCGGCTGACGGCGACCACGACGGTCAGCAGGACCAACGCCAGGAAGGTATAGACCCGCCCGTCGGAGAACTGCATGTAGAGCGCCGGGTTGTCGAGCACCCGCGGAACGGTGATTTCCGGGTAGCCCAGCCACTGGAACACGTAGAGCATGGCGAGCGGATAGGCGAGCATCGAGAGCGCGAAGTAATGCCCGCGCAGCCGGAAGGTCGGCAGGCCGATGAGCACACCGCTCAGCGCGCCAATGCCGGCCGAGACGAACAGCATGATCCAGGGGGAAATCCCCCAATAGACCTGGGCGAGAACCGTGGCGAACGCGCCCAGACCGAAGAAGGAGGCATGCCCGAAGGACACCAGCCCGGTATAGCCGCTGAGCATGTTCCAGCTCAGGCCGAAACAGGCCCACACGAGCACCAGCGTCATGATGAGCTGGTAATAGGAATTGGTGACGAAGAACGCCACGGCCAGATAGACGGCCGCGAAGATCAGGTAGCGCTGAAGCGAACGGAACAGCTCTTTCATCAGGTCCGCTCCACGTTCCGGCCGAAGAAGCCTTGCGGACGCAGGGTGACGATCAGCAGGAAGAACACGAAGATCGTCGCGTTCTGGAGCTGGGTCGGCAGCACGATGGTCGACAGCTGCTGGACGAGGCCGATGGCCATGCCACCCCAGAAGGCGCCGAGAATGCTGCCGATGCCGCCGAGCACCACGCCGGCATACATGATGATCACGTATTCGATGCCGACGAAGGGGTGGAACGGATAGCTCGCGGTCAACAGGCCGCCCGCCAGCGCCGTGATCGCGGTGCCGAGCGCGAAGGCGGTCCGGTGCGCCTTGTCGACGTTGATGCCCATATAGACCGAGGCTTCCGGGTTGTCCGCGGCCGCCCGGAGCGACTTGCCGAGGCTGGTGCGCTGGATGAGCGCCCAGAGCGCGACGATCACCGCGACGGAAATCACGCCCGCCACGATGCGCGCCTTGTTGAGGAACAGCATGATGCCGTCCATGAAGGGTCCGATCACCCAGGCGGAGCTGGAGAGCGGCGTGCGGACCGACACGAGTTCGGCCCCGAACAGGATCATCGCACCGTTCTGCAGCACCAGCGCGATCCCGAGGGTCAGGATGAGCTGGGCGTAATGTCCTTCGGCTTCCATGCCGGCGGACCGCGTGCCGGTCACCCGGGTGATCAGCAGGCGGTGAATGGCCCAGCCGAACAGGTACATGACCGGCGCGGCCAGGACAGCGGCGACGAAGGGACCGCCGACATCGCCGAAGACCGCCTGCACTCCGAAGGTGAAAAACAGGTAGTAAGCCGCGTACATGCCCAGCATCATGAAATCGCCCTGGGCGAAATTGATGACGCGCATGATGCCGAAGATCATCGCCAGGCCGACGCACATCAGCCCGTAGATCGCACCGATGAACAGGCCTATGGCGATCGCCTGGAGGATGCTTTCGGTCAGAATCTGAAAATCGCTCATGAGCCGGCTCCACCCAGGCCGCAGGCGCGCGCGATGCCGGCAATGCCGCTTCCCGCCTTGCCCTTTATGATGTCCAGGATTTCAGCGGCGCGCTCTCCGCCCAGCCGGTCTCCGGCGGCGGCGAGAAAACGCCGTTCGATCAGGGCCGCATCCGCGAAGGCGATGTCGTCCATCTCGTGCGAAACCACGCGGCCGTCCTCAAGCTCCAGGGAAACGCGGGTGCCCTGTTTCCGCGGGAAGGCTGCGTTGAAGGTCTCGTCGATCCGGAAATCGATCAGACCGATCAGGCGGCCGATTTCCGCATCGTCCAGCGCCGCATAGTTGGCTTCGGCGATCTCGCCTCTCGCCAGGGCCGCGGCAACCCCGAAGGCAATGCTCATCTTGGCCTGGAGCGGCGTGCCGTAAGGCCCCTTGTGGGCGCAGCCGGGATAGTTGAGCGCGGCGTCGTAGGTTTCGACCGTGATGCCGGTGATCGCGGCGCTGGCCACCCCCGCCTTTTCCAGTGCCGCGACGGCGGCCTGGCAAGGCGATTGGGCGAAGTTGCAGGCGGGCACCTGCTTGTTGAAGACAGCCAGGATTTCCGCATCGCCGCCCGGAAAGAGCGTGATGCCGTTTTCCAGTCTCTTGCGGGCATAGGCGGCGACCGTTCCGGCCGGCCCCTCGATGATGCTGGGCGAGCCCCAGGCACCTGCCTCTGCCAGCCGGATCGCGCGAATGGCGTTGCGCGCGGCAAAGCCGGGGTGGAAATACATCTCGTCCGCGCCGTTATGCGGCCATTCGTTCAGGCCCGCAGAACAGTTGGCGGCCAGCGAGACGGCGCTGCTGGCGGTCTTTTCATCGAGCCCGAGCGCGACCGCCCCGGCAAAGGCGCCGGCATAAGGACCGACGATCCCGGTCGGGCGGAACAGCCGGGCGACTTCCGGCGTCATGACTTCCCGGCCGATGCGGCCGCCGACCTCGTAGCCGATGACGGCGGCGCGCAGGAAGGCTTCGTTGCTGACAGCGGCCTTTTCGCCGAGCGCCAGGAGCACCGGCCAGATCACTACGCCGAGATGCGCGATGCTGCCGGCATGCATGTCCTCACGGACAAGACCATGCCCGGCGACCGCGTTGGCGAAGGCGGCATCCTCGGCGGAAGTCCGTTCTGAGCCGGCGAGGATCGTCGCCTCCCCGGCGCTGACGGCGACTTCCCGCGCCTGGCGGCTCCAGGGCAGATCCGCCGCCTCGAAGGCACAGGAGAGGAAATCGGTGAGGCAGATCCGCGCCTTGCGGTCCCAGGCCTCCGGCATCTCCGCTCCGGCGACCGCAAACCCTTTGGCAATCAGGCCAGGCAGGACGGCGTTGTTCACAGTCATGGCGTTCATGCCGTCAGGTCCCCGAGATCGTCATGCCGGTGTCGACCTTCAGCGTGACCCCGGTGATGCTGACGCTTTCATCCGAAGCCAGGAAGACGGCGGCGTTGGCGACGTCCTCGGCCGTGGTCAGACGGCGCAGAGGCGATTTCTGCTCGCGCGTCTTCCAGCCAGCCTCGTTGATGACGGAGTTCGCGCCGGGTGTTTGCACGGAACCGGGAGCAAGGGCGTTCACCCTTATGCCCCAGGGGCCGAGTTCCACGGCGATCTGGCGGGTCAGGGCGTCGATCGCGCCCTTGATGGAGGTGTAGACCGAGGCGTTGGTGATCGCCATGGAGACGGCGATGGACGACAGGTTGATCACGCTGCCGCCGCGCTTCTTCAGATGGGGGATGGCGGCCTGCAGCGACCAGAAAGTTCCCTTGATGCCGACATCGAGCATCCTGGAGATGATCGCGGGATCGAAGTCTTCGAGCGGAGCGTAGTGAAACATAACCGCGTTGTTGACGAGAATGTCGAGGCCACCGGCCCCCTCGGCAAACCCGCCCAGCTTCTTCATGACGTCGTCGCGGTCGGAGACGTCGCAAACGACGGGGATCACATCGAGCCCGCCGGCTTCCTTCACGGCCTCGCCCAGGAGCTCCTCGTTGATATCGGCCAGGGCGACCCTTGCACCTTCGCGCGCCAGGGCGAGCCCGATGGCCCGTCCGATACCGCCGCCTGCCCCCGTCACGAACGCGTTTCTGCCTGATAACCGGCCCAAGAGATCCTCCCGTTTTGCGGCCTCAGGCCGTCAATAGTTAATTATTGCATAACACATTAATACAATAATACAATCATAAAAAATGGTGTAGGATTGGAAATCGCATTCTGGTATTTGATGGCGTCACAACCAAAGAATGCATCGGGCCGCAACCGATCGGGGACGCGCCCCATTACCTAACCGGCAAGGGGATTGGCACAGATGGATGCCTCGGCTGAAAACACACATGATTTCCGGGTGAAACGCGCGGCCACGACAATGCGCCAGAGCGTCACGGAGAGCATCCGCCAGGCCATCGCGCTCGGACATTACAAGGCCGGGGACCGCATGCCGGAACGCGATCTGTGCGAGATGACCGGCGTGAGCCGGACCCTCGTCCGCGAGGCGCTGCGCCAGCTCGAAAGCGAGGGGCTGATCACGGTGGTCGCCCACAAGGGACCCACCGTCGCGCGGATTTCCGCCCGTGAGGCAAACGGCGTCTACGAGGTGCGCGAGGTGCTGGAGAGCCTGGCCGCCAAACTGTTCGCCGAAAACGCCACCGACAAGGATATCCGGGATATCGAGGCTGCCCTGGAACGGATCCGCGAGGCCTATCTGCATGGCAACGTTCTCGACCGGCTCGCGGCCAAGAACCATTTCTATGATTGCCTGATCGCCGGATCCGGCAACGAGGCGCTCGGGCAGTCCCTCTACATGATCAATTCAAGAACCATGATCCTGCGCGGCCGCTCACTGCAGATGCCCAACCGCTGGAAGGAAAGCCTCAAGGAACTCAGTGCGCTGATCGAGGCGCTGAAAAAACGGGATCCGGAAGATGCCCACCGGCTTGCCTGCCACCATGTGCGCAAGGCGGCGGAATCGGCGATGCAGTCCTTTTCGGAGGACGAGGCGTGACACGGCTTCCGGCGCGCTCGGGATTCAGGAGCCGGATAAGCGTTTTCGGGATCATTTTCAGTATCATCTGAACGATTCAACATTCCTGTATGCCTGCCGGAGCTATTTGTGAGCCGATAGAAACGGCCCCTGTTTTCGGTGGCGGATATGCAAAGGCCAGCTGGAAATTCACTTGTTGACCGCGCTTCCCGGCTGGTCAAACAGGCAACACCTGCCTTGGCACGGGCGGCCTATTACGTTGCGCAGAATCCGGAAATCATCGAACAGACTTCGATCGAGGACATCGCCAAAGCATCGGGTGCAGGAGAAGCGACCGTTATCCGGCTCTGCCAGAGCCTGGGCTTCGACGGCTTCCGTTCCTTTCAGCTCGCCATGACGCGCGAGCTTGAGCGCGAGCGGGTGCTTCTCCTGTCTCCCGATCCGGCCCAGGAAACACAGGTGCAGGATGCCCGCCTTTCCAAGATCGCGTTGGAACTGGAAACAACGATCGCTGAATCGGCGGGCCGGTCCGATCCGGATCGGATCAAAGAGCTGTGCCATAGGCTGCGGCGCGCGTCCCGCGTCATCGCCTTCGGCGCCGGTGTGTCCAATCTGTGTTCCGACCTCCTGGCCGTACGCCTCGCGTTCCTGGGGATCCTCGTCCACGTGCCGCGAACCGGGCTCCAGGCCCACGAGATCGGAGACCACCTGAGTAAAGGCGACGTGACAATCGGCATCTCCTCGGGAGGACTCAGCCAGGATACCGTATCGCTTCTGGAAAAGGCACGCAGCCGGGGCTCGCACACGTTCGCGATCACCACCGAGCCCGACAGCCCGCTGGGCCATGCGGCGGCAACCGTCATCGAACTGTCGGTCTTCGGAGGCTGGCCAAAAACCGGCTCGGCGCGGCTCTTGCCGGCAATGGCTCTCCTGACCGAATTCGCAGCGCTCCAGCTTGAAAAGGATGCAGACGGCGTCTGATCGAATTCGGCACAGCCGCGGCACGCTGCTTCCCCCAATCTTCCCGCGAGGTATCCGACAGTGGAAAAGGCATCGAGACCGAGACTGATCGACCAGACGTTCCGGCTCGTCGAACGGGGAACGCCGGCGATGGCGCGGGCGGCACTTTATGTCGCTCAGAACCCGGCGAAGGTCGTGCAGTCCTCCATCGCGGAGACCGGGCGGGAATCCGGTGCGGGTCAATCCACCGTCATCCGCCTCTGCCAGACCCTCGGCTTCGACGGCTTCCGCTCCTTCAAACTGGCACTCGCCCGCGAGATCGAACGCGAACAGGTTCTTCATCTGTCCGGCGAGAGGGAACATCATCCAACCGTCAGCGATCCACACCTGACCCGGATCGCTTCCGAATTGATTACGACCGTGCGGGGCTCCGTGGGGCGGATCGATCCGGCTCTGGTCCTGGATCTCGTCCGGTGCCTGCGGCAGGCTCCGAGTGTCGTCGCCTTCGGTATCGGCGTCTCGGGCATCTGCGCCGAATTGCTGGCGGCCCGTCTCGTATTTCAGAAGATCATGATCCACGTACCGCGTTCAGGCGTCCTGGCACGCGCGGCCGCCATGACGCTGGGCGAAGACGATGTCGCGATCGGAATATCCTATAACGGCCTCAGTGAAGACACGGTCGCCATGCTTGAACAGGCCCGGCGCCGAGGCAGCCGTACATTCGCGATCACGACACAGCCGGACAGCCCTCTGGGACATGCCGCCGGTGCGTGTATCGAAATGTCGGTCTTCGGTCCATGGCCGAAGGACGGCTCTGCCAGACTGTTGCCCTCCATGTCTTTGCTGACGGAATATGCCGCGCTTTTGCTGGAAAAAGAGAGTGGCTAGGCTGGCGTAAAACTTTATCTGGAGCTTAGCTCCATATGTCACAAATCTGAAACTCCCCTCCGCAATACACGTCCCATCCAGACGAGGAGCGTGCGGTGGGACTTTCGGTAACTCTCAGCGGTATTACGAAATCTTTCGGCGACGGTCCGGTCCTGAAATCGGTCGATCTGAAGGTCAACGAGGGGGAGCTGGTGTCCCTGCTCGGACCGTCGGGCTGCGGGAAATCGACCCTGCTAAGAGTTATCGCCGGCTTCGAGCGGCAAGAGGCCGGATCGGTATCGCTCGGCGAGACGCGGATCGACAACCTTCCGCCATGGGATCGCGACCTGGCCATGGTGTTCCAGTCCTATGCGCTCTATCCGCATTTGAGCGTGGCGGAAAATATCGGCCTGCCTCTGGAGATGACCGAGCTCTCTCCGCTCCAGCGCCTTCCGTTCATGGGACTGGCCCTGCCCGGCGCCCGCCGGATCCGGCGGCGGATCGAAGAGCGCGTTACCGGTACTGCGAAGCTTACGGAAATCGATCACCTGCTTCACCGTCGCCCGGCGCAATTGTCGGGCGGGCAGCGGCAGCGCGTGGCCCTGGCGCGCGCCATTGTTCGCGAGCCTGGCGTATTCCTGATGGACGAGCCGCTGTCGAACCTCGATGCCAAGCTGCGCATCGCGATGCGTTCGGAGATCGTCGCACTCAACCGGCGCCTCGGAGCGACCTTTCTCTTCGTCACTCACGATCAATCGGACGCAATGGCCATGTCGGACCGGATCGCGCTGATGCTCGACGGTTCCATCCGGCAGATCGGCACGCCGGAGGCAATCTACGAGACCCCGGACCACATCGACGTGGCGACGTTCATCGGACAGCCGACGATCAATCTGCTCGCCGCGGAAGCAGACGCTTCCGGACGGATCGGGGCGGAAAACGCGCAGGCGCTTCATCTTGCCGGAGACATGCCTTCAGGACCGGTCACGGTCGCCGTTCGTCCGGAGGCATTCCGGCCGGTGGCGCGCGACCTTGCCGGTTCCGTTCTCACGATCCCGGTTCAGCTCGAGCGCGTGGAACGCATGGGCGCCGAGGCATTCCTCCATTGCCGCGAAACGTCTGCCGGGCAAGCGGTGACCTGCCGCCTGTCGATCGATCAGTTCGAAACGGTCAATGCCGAGGGTATTCTGTCAGGCCCGTTCCGGCTCGCGGCCCGGGAGCGCGGCGTCCATGTATTCGGGAGCAACGGCGGCAGCGTCGACGTTCAGCCGGCCGGCAACGCGCGAAGGGAGCTGGCATGTCAACCGCAGCTTTAGCCCCTCTTCCCGGTTGGCGGCTTGCCGGCGCGATCCATGCTTCGGTCCTTGTCATTCCGGCCGTGATCCTGCTGGTCCTGACAATCCTGATCCCCTGCCTGACCGTCGTTGCGCTGTCCTTCACGGATTACCAGCTCGGCAGCCTGAGCCTGTCCTGGGTCGGCCTCGAGAATTTCCTCAAGATCGTGCAAAGCCACACAGCTCGCCGCGCTCTTTCCAACACGCTGGTCTTCACGGCCATCGTGGTGCCTGCCTCGGTGGCTCTCGGCCTTCTGCTTGCGCTTCTTGTCAGCGCTCGCGGCCGGGTGCGCCGCCTCTACGAATTGCTCCTCTTCCTGCCGCTCACCGCCACGATGACCGTCATGGCGATTGTCTGGAGCCTGGTCCTTCACGGTCAGATCGGCCCGGTCAACAAGGTTCTGACCACTCTGGGATTTTCTCCGATCTCTTTCCTGTCCGACGCCGGAACCGTGCTTCCGACGCTCGCGGCGATCGCGGTCTGGCAACACACGAGTTTCTGCTTCGTGGTCTTCCTCGCCGGCCTCACCTCCATTCCGGGCGAGCTTTACGAGGCCGCCGCGCTCGACCGGGTCAACGGAGCGTGGGAGCGCTTCCGGCGCATCACCTGGCCGCTGCTGGCACCGATGACGCTCGTCGTCGTGCTTCTGACCACCATCAAGGCGTTTCAGGTTTTCGATCTGGTGGCCGTACTGACCCAGGGTGGCCCCGCAGGAGCGAGCGAAGTCCTGCTCTACGAGATCTATCTTCAGGCCTATTCCTATTTCCGCATCGGCTACGGCAGCGCGCTGACCATGCTGTTCGTCCTGATGGTCGGCAGCGTCACCGCTCTGCAGGTATGGTTCGCGCGCCGGAGGAAAACACGATGACCGCCCGAACCGCCAAATCCGCCTCCACCATGCGCTTCAAGGCCGTCCTGGCGCATGGGGTGATCTGGCTGGCCATCGGCTTTACCTGCCTGCCCTTCTTCTGGATGGTGCTGAGTTCGCTGCGGGACCCGAGTGAAATTTTCGATGTTTCCCGGATGTTCTTGCCGCGCGACTTCGCCATTGCGGAGAATTACGGCAAGGTGCTTGCGGAAACACCCATCCTGCGGTTCATGCTGAACGGTGTCCTCGTCTGCGGCCTGATCCTCCTGGCGCAAATTGTGACGGCGCTTCCCTGCGCCTACGCGCTCGCGAAGCTGAACCTTCCCGGAAAGCCGGCCATCCTGGCGCTGGTGCTGCTCGGCCTTCTGGTTCCCTTTCAGGCAACGGCACTGCCCATTTTTGTCGGCCTGGCTTGGATGCGCGCCCTCGACAGCTATTTTGCGCTTGTCGCGCCCTTCCTCGTGTCGCCTTTTGCAATCCTGCTCTTCAGCCAGTTCCTGCGGTCCTTTCCGGACGAGGTGATCGAGGCGGCGCGGCTCGACCGGTGTTCGCATGCGACCATCCTGATCCGCATCATTCTGCCGGCAAGCCTGCCGGTCATCGCCGCCTTCAGCGTCTTTTCGGTCGCCTATCACTGGAACGACCTCTACTGGCCGCTTATCGCCGTTTCGTCGATCGACTACGCGCCGCCGGTACTGGGCATCCTGTTTTTCCGCGATGCGGATGGCGGCGACGCCTTCGGCCCGCTGATGGCCGCGGCCACACTGATCACGGTGCCATTGGCAATCGTGTTTCTCTTCGCCCAGCGGCGTTTTGTCGAGGGGATCACAATGGGGGCGCTCAAATAATCCGGGCCCTTCAGGAACTCCCCGGCCCGCCATGGCGGTGGCGGGCCGGGACAAACCGCGCCCGAGGGCGCTACCACAAGGAGACAAGCCTCATGTTCAACCGCACCATCACGGGCCTCGGCCTGTCGGCTGTACTGACAGCGTTTTCGCTCACGGCCGCACAAGCGCAGACGACTCTGGAAGTGCTACACGCCTGGCCGGGCGATGCAAGCAATTATGCCCCCCTCGCGGAGGCCTTCATGAAGGCTCACCCGGACGTCAAGGTCGAGTTCCGCGTCCCGCCGACGGATTATGACGAGGCGCACCTGACCGTCGCCCGCAACGCAATTTCCGGAAATCTGCCCGACGTCTATTTTTCCGGCTATTCCGTTCTGCGTCCGCTGGTCGGCACGCTTCTGCCGCGCGAGGAAGCCATCGCCCTGACACCTTTCATTGAAGCGGAAGGAGACGCCTGGCTGAAGGAGAACTACGAGCCGGCGGTGCTGGCCCTCGGACAGGTGGATGGGATCCAATATGGCATTCCGTTCAACGCATCGACGCCGATCGTCTACTACAACGCCGACCTGGTGAAACAGGCCGGGGGCGATCCGGACAATTTCCCGGCCGACTGGGACGGCCTGATCGACCTGGCGCAGAAGATCGACGCGCTGGGTGAAGACATCGACGGCACGAACCATTCGGTCGGCTCGATCGGCGGCGACTGGTTCTGGCAGGCCGCGATCCTCGAACGAGGCGGCCAGATGGTCACGGCCGACGAAACGGCCGTCGGCTACGACAACGAGCTCGGCCTCGAAACGCTCAAGTTTCTCCGGCATCTGGCCGAGGCTACCGATATGGAGGTTGCGAATACGCCGGACTCCTACCGTCAGCAGTTCTTCGCCGGCAAGCTCGGCTTTTTCATCACCTCGCCTTCCGCGGTGCGCTCCTTCTCCGAAACCGTCGGCGACCGCTTTGCCATGCGCACAGCCAAATATCCCCTGGCAGACAAGGAAAACGGCGGCCTCCCGACCGGCGGCAACGCCGCGACGATCCTCGCGCAGGATCCCGAGACGCAGGCGATTGCCTGGGAGTTCATCAAATTCGCGACCGGCCCCGAATATCAGGCCTTCGTGGCGGAAAAAACCGGCTATCTGCCGACGAACCGGAAAGCCGCCGAAATCCTCAAGCCGTTCTACGACGAGAATCCGAATTACCGCACGGTGACGGAACAGGTCGGCCATGCCCGTCCCTGGTACGGCTATCCCGGCCCGAACGGCGTCGAAATCTGGCGCGCCCAGCGTGAAGTGATCGGCCTCGTTCAGCGCGGCGAGATCTCGCCGGAAGACGGGCTGAAACGCATCTCGGCAGAAACCGCCGACCTGCTCAACTGAACCTGCACAGCCCGGCTCCCACATTCCAGAAAGGTCCCAGGAGCCGGGCTCAATCCGGTACCAGAATGACGACCCTTTCCCTTGCCATTCCGGCCGGCGCCGGGCGCGCGCGGCGGCCGGAACTGGTGCTCTTCGATTGCGACGGGACACTTCTCGAGAGCGAGGCGCTGATGTGCGAGGTGCAGGTTCGCAGGTTCTCCGCCCTGGGCATCCCCTGCACCCTGCAAGAGCTTTCGGACCGCTATACCGGTGTCAGCAATGGCGAGATGCTGAAGGATCTCGGCCGCCGCCACGGTGTCTCCATAGGGGCCGAAACGGTCGACGCGATCGAGGCCGAGTTCAGCGCCCGGATCGATCGAGACTTGCGTCCGACCTCCGGCACGCCGGAGCTGCTCGCGGCCATGCCGGTGCCCTTCTGCCTGGCGTCCAACGCTCCCAGGCACCGCCTGATCCGCATGTTGCGCGGCACGGGCCTCCTGCATCACTTCGGACCGCGTATCGTATCGGCCCATGACGTGAGCGCGGGAAAGCCGGCCCCCGATGTGTTCCTGCTCGCCGCGGAACTGATGGGGGTTTCACCGGATGCCTGTCTCGTGATCGAGGACAGCGTGCCGGGGCTCCACGCCGCGCGCGCCGCGGGCATGGGCGCCGCGGTCTTTCTGGGCGCCTCCCACCAGACCGAGCGCACCATCGCGGAGGTCATGAACGCGCATCCCGACCACGTTCTTGAAACCCTGCCCGACCTGCTCGACCTGCTGTCGGGCGAAGCGCGAAACTGACCGGAGAGCCCGGACATGACACTCAAACTCGCAAGCTACAACATCCAGTACGGCGTCGGCAAAGACGAGCGCTTCGACCTGAAGCGGATCGTGGAGGAACTGGGAGATGCCGACATCATCGCGCTCCAGGAGGTGGAGGCCGGAAATCCGCTGCGCAACCTGGTCGACCAGCCGGAAGAATTCGCAAGACTGCTGCCGCACGAGCACTGGGTCTACGGTCCCGGGATCGACCTTTATCTCAGCCCTTCCGACACGGGGGGCCAAAGCGGCGTAAGGCACAGGTTCGGCAACATGATCCTTTCCCGCTGGCCGCTCCTGAGCGTTTCCGTTCACATGCTGCCGAAGGTCGCCCTGCGGGGCACGATGCACCTCCAGCGCACCCTGATAGAAGCGGTGATCGATACGCCGGAAGCGCCGGTGCGGGTCTGCTGCACCCATCTCGAACACGTGTCGCCCATGACCCGCATGCCGCAAGTCGAGACCCTGCGCGACATCATGCTCGAAGCGCCGCGCCGGGGCGGCCCCTGGGGTGGGGTCGAGGCCTCAAAGCCAGGTTTTCCCGCGCCCGAACCGGCATGGCCGCGCGAGGCCATTCTGCTCGGAGACATGAATTTCGCGCCGGACAGCCGGGAATACACCACGCTGATCGGCGATCACTCGCCCCTCACCGGACAGCGGATTTCACGCGCCCAGGGACTGTTCGACGCCTGGCTTCTGACCGGACACGCGGAGACCGAGGGGCGTACCTTCATCCGGCCGGGATTTCCGGAACTGCGGCTGGATCACTGTTTCGTAACGCCGGGCCTCGCGGACGCCGTGAAATCCATGTGGATCGACGAAGCGGCAACCGGCTCGGATCACCAGCCGATCTTCGTAACCCTCGACCACCTGCCCTAAACCGGCCGCTCCGGCAGATCTTTGCCTCAGAAAGCCCCGCCTGGACGCATGCGGCGCCAGGCGAGGCAAGCTTCTAGAGGCGCTGGGTAAAGGTCGCCGCCTTCATGAGGACTGCATAGTCCATGGCAAGCTCCAGAAACGCGTCGTAGCTTTTCTGGACTTCGGCGAATGTCGGGTTCGCGGCAGCGTTTTCCTGCATGACTTCCGCAACGGCCGTCTTGAGGGCCGCGGTGATGTCCTCCGGGAAAGCCGTGAAGGTCACGCCTTCCTCTTTCAGCTTCCGCATGGCGACCGCGTTGTAATAATCGAACTGAGCCATCGTCTCGGTGTTGGCAGCATCCGCCGCATTGGCGATGATCGCCTGCAGATGGGCCGGCAGGCCGTCATAGGCATCCTTGTTGACGACGATCTCCAGACCCGCGGAAGGCTCGTGGAAGGCCGGGACGTAGCAGTATTTGGCGACCTTCTGCAGGCCGAACGCCTGATCGAGCATCGGGCCGACCCACTCGGCCGCATCGATGGCACCCGACTGGAACGCCGGGAAGATTTCCGGAGGCGGCAGAAGCACAGCGTTGACGCCGAGCTTGCGCATGGCTTCCCCACCGAGACCGGCAATGCGCATGTTCAGGCCCGCCAGGTCGTTCAGGCTTTCGACCGGCTTCTTGAACCAGCCCGCCGCCTGGACGCCGGAATTGCCCGAATAGAACGGAATCAGGCCGCGTTCCGCGTAGATCCCGTTCCAGAGATCCTGCCCGCCGCCGTAACGCAGCCAGGCGGTTGTCTCGACCGCTGTCATACCGAAGGGCACGGCTGAGAAGAAATGCAGGGCCGTGTTCTTGGAGGCGGCGTAATAAGGCGTGGAATGGCCGATCTCCGCTGTCCCCTGTTCCACAGCATCCTCCACGCCGAAAGGCGGGACCAGTTCGCCGCTGGAATAGACCTTGAAGGTGAGCTGGCCGTCCGACATTGCGGCCACCCGGTCGGCGAAGGTGGTCACGTTGGTGCCGACACCCGGCGCTTTGGCGGGAAAGGATGTCGGCAGTTTCCACTCGATCTTGCCTTGTGCGACGGCCGGAGCCGCCAGCATGGTTGCAGGCGCGGCAATTGCGCCAGCTTTCAGGAAATCACGTCTTTTCATGGAATACCTCCCTGATGCTCTTTGCATTTGAAGATCGATCAACTTCCGGAGGTTCAATCGGAAACGATTGAACCTCCGTTGATCTAGAACAGAATGGCCGGCAGCCAGGTTGCCAGTGCCGGAAAGGCAGCGACAAGCGCAAGTGCCAGCAGTTGAATGGCGACAAACGGGATTACCGAGACATAGATGTCCCAGGTCCTGATCTCCGCAGGCGCGACCGACCGGTAATAGAAGAGCGCGAAACCGAACGGCGGTGTCAAGAACGACGTTTGCAGGTTGAGCGCGATCAGCACCGCGAACCAGACGGGACTGATATCCGACTGCAGGATGATCGGCCCGACGATCGGCACGACGATGAAGATGATCTCGACGAATTCCAGAATGAAGCCGAGCAGGAAGATCACCAGCATGGTCAGGAACAGCATGCCATAGGCGCCGCCCGGCAGGGTCTGAAGCAGCTCGGCGACGTGCTCGTCGCCGTCAAAGCCGCGGAACACCAGCGACAGGATTCCGGCGGCGATCACGATGCCGAAAATCATGCCGGTGATGGTCACGGTTTCCCCGAGCGCCGGCAGAAGGACCTCCTTGCGCAAGAGCGAGACAGCGGCAGCCAGTAACAGGAGAAAGGCACCGGCGGTAAGCAGGACGGAGGCAATCGTCGAGGCCGACCAGACGATGTGCCCGCCGGAAAATTCCAGGCCGAACAGCCCTGCCCGGCGCAGGACCAGAAGCAGGACGGCGAGCGCCGCGCAGGCTGCGGCGCTGCGGAAACCGGTCCTGCCCTGCTCCGCGGACGCGATCAGGATGGCGCCGGCGACCCCGACACTGGCCGCCTCCGTCGGCGTCGCGATCCCGATCAGAATGCTGCCCAGGACGGCAACGATGAGCCCGAGCGTCGGGGCGATGTTGCGGAAAAGCTCCAGGGCCGACACCTCGGGCCGGGCCGGCTTCGGCTGGTCCTTCGAAGGCGCGACCCGCAGTTTCAGGAACACATAGCCCGCGTAGAAGGCCACCAGCAGCAGACCCGGAACGAGGGCTCCGGCGAAAAGATCCCCGACGGTGACGGGATCGGGCGCGAAATTTCCCGCCTCCTGCTGCGCCTCGAAATAGGCGTTGGAAACCTGATCGCCGAGCAGGATCAGGACGATCGACGGCGGAATGATCTGGCCGAGCGTGCCGCTGGCGCAGATCAGGCCGCTGCTCATGTGCTTGTTCACGCCGGCCGACAGAAGTGCCGGAAGCGTGATCGTTCCGAGCATGACGATGGTCGCGCCGATAATGCCGGTCGAGGCCGCGATCAGCGCGCTGACGAACACCACGGAGAGCGCGAGTGCCGCCTGGTTGCCGCCGAGCGCGGCGGTCAGGCTCTTCAGCATCTTTTCCGCCTGCCCGGACTTTTCCAGAAGAAGCCCCATGAGCACGAAGAGCGGCACGGCGAGCAGCAGCGGGTTGGTCATCACGCCGTAGACCCGTTGCGGCACGGCCTGGAAGAAGACCAGATCGAAGTCGCCCGCCGCCGCGGCGGCCAGCGCGATCAGCGTCGGCGCGCCGGCGATCGCCAGCAGAACCGGAACGCCGGAGAGAATGCAGGCGAAAACCGCAAGCGCCAGAAGGGCCAGCCAGATCAGGTCTGCGCTCATTCCGTCACAGCCCGCCGCAGGACGCCGATGAGCCGCTGAAGCAGGAGCAGGACAACCAGGACCGGCAGGATCAGGAGGCAGGTCTTGACGATATAGAGACCCGGCAGTCCGCCGGTTTCCGGCGAGCCTTCCAAAATGATCCAGGAGCTCCTGACCAGCGGGAACGCCGTCCAGACCATCAGAGCGAAAACCGGCAGCGCCAGGAAGAGATCTCCGAGCCAGTCGACCCTTCGATTCGCGCGGGCGCTCCATTTCTGCCGGAAGACGTCCACCCGCACATGCTTGTCGGTTTCAAAGGAAACCGCGACCGACAGGGCCACAAGGGCGGCAAAGGCGTAGTTGACCATGTCCTGGACTTCCAGAAAGCCGACGCCGAGCAGATAGCGCATCAGCACCATGGCAAGCTGCCCGAGAAAGACGATCACGGCAAAACCCATGCAGATCCACCGCACGGTCAGAAACAAGAGACGCATCAAAAGCCCACATTGCGCAAACATTGTTATCCGTTCCCGGACAGGGTCCGGGCGGCCCCAACTTAATCAGCAAAATAATTCATGTATACAATGATTTGCCGGAAATTTGCACAGATCGAAAAGGACTGCGGGAATTCTCCTTTGCCTTGGGGCGCCGGGATTCTGACCGCATGAAAACGGGTGATTTCCGCAATGAAGAACAATATTGCCGGTTTGCCCCCGCCAGGTGCCTGAAGGCGCAGTCGGTTTGCAACGCAAAAATAATTGCGGCAACGCAGCAAATGCGCTACGCCGATAGGCGTGTTTCGCCTTCAGGACGCCTGTGTCTGCCCCGATCCCTCCTCCCACGGCGCAGGCGCGTTGCTGTGGTCTGAAGGTCCCGTTCATCTTCGAGGTTCAGGAGTTACCGAATGCTTGGCAAAAAAGTTCCCTTTGTTACCTTCCGCACGCGTGTCCGCGACGACTCGATCGAAGGCTCGAACCCGTTCCGCTGGGAAGACAAGAGCAGCGACGACTATTTCAAGGGCAAGAAGGTCATCCTGTTCTCCCTGCCGGGCGCCTTCACGCCGACCTGCTCCACCTACCAGCTTCCGGATTTCGAAAAGCTCTATGACGAATTCAAGGCCGATGGCATCGATGAGATCTACTGCATCTCCGTCAACGATGCTTTCGTGATGAACGCCTGGGCGAAGGCCCAGGGCGTCGAGAACGTCAAGGTAATCCCGGACGGTTCCGGCGAATTCACCCGCAAGATGGGCATGCTGGTTGCAAAAGACAACCTCGGGTTCGGCATGCGTTCGTGGCGCTACGGCGCCATCGTCAATGACGGCGTCGTCGAGCAGTGGTTCGAAGAGGAAGGTTTTTCCGACAACTGCGAGAGCGATCCTTACGGCGTCTCTTCACCGCAGAACATTCTCGAAAAACTGCGCGAAGCTGCAGCCGAAGCTGCCTGACGCATAACATCCCCGCGAACGAATAGTCTTTAGAGATCAGCGGGCTAACTGAAGTCGCCGACGCCAATGGCCACGCGATATCGTCGCAGCGAAGAGCCCCGGACCGCAGGTTCGGGGCTTTTTTGTATCTTCCCGCCTCTCCTTCAGTCAGTCAGAGCTGCGGCCGCCCTGCCCCTGCGCTCGCCCCCAGCCAGCTTCGGGAGCCTCCTGAGAAAATTGTCATCGGTCAAAATACGAAACCAAAAGTTACATCAGATGAAGTAATCAATCTTTAATTGCAAAGTACGTATTGTCCCGTAGCCACGTTCGAGTTTAGGGGGCCGGACTACATGCGTTTCTCGGGAAGTTTATGGAAGGCGACCGTGGAAGCCTTCAGCCGTTCGCAAGCCATGATCGAATTCACCACAGACGGTACCATTTTGACCGCAAACGACAATTTTCTGAAGACAATGGGCTACACGCTCGCCGAGATCAAAGGCAAGCACCACAGGCTGTTTGTCGAAGACGATTACGCGGCGAGCCGGGAATACAAGGATTTCTGGCACAAGCTTGCCCGCGGCGAGTTTCACTCCGACGAGTTCAAGCGGATCGACAAATCCGGCGGCGAGGTCTGGATCCGGGCGAGCTACAATCCCGTTTTCGACCGGTTCGGCAAAATCGCGAAGATCGTCAAGATCGCGACGGACGTCACGCAGGAAAAACTCCGCAACGCCGAATTCGAGGGCCAGGTCGCCGCCATCAACAAGTCGCAGGCCGTCATTCATTTCGACCTGGACGGCACCATTCTCGACGCCAACGAGAACTTCCTCGCGACGCTCGGCTACTCGCTCGATGAAATCCGCGGCAAGCATCACAGCATGTTCGTCGAGGCCGAAGAGCGGTCCAGTGCGGGTTACGCGCGGTTCTGGAAGGAACTCGCGGCCGGTCATTTCAAATCGAGCGAATTCAAGCGAGTTGGCAAGAACGGCAGGGAAATCTGGATCCAGGCAACCTACAACCCGATCTTCGACGCCGCAGGACGGCCGATCAAGGTGGTCAAATTCGCCACTGACATCACCGCCCAGGTCCAGGAGCGCAAGCGGCGCGACATTCAAAAAAGCCTGAATGCCGATCTGGACGAAATCGGCGAGGCACTGGCGGATACGGTCAGGCAGGCGAACGATTCCGCCGCCACGTCGGAACAGACGGCGACCTGCGTACAGTCGATTGCCGCAGCGACGGAGGAACTCGTCGCGTCCATCCAGGAAATCAGCCGTCAGGTCAAATCGGCCATGGAGGTCGCCCACAGCGCGGTGGAAGAAGCCACCCAGTCCAGCCAGATCATGTCCGGGCTGTCGGACGATGCCAAGACCATCGGCAGCGTCATCGAGCTGATCGACGGCATTGCGGATCAGACCAATCTGCTTGCCCTGAACGCGACCATCGAGGCGGCCCGCGCCGGCGAAGCGGGCAAGGGGTTCGCTGTCGTTGCCTCAGAAGTCAAAAGCCTGGCGTCGCAGACCACGAAGGCGACGGAGGAGATTTCCAACCAGATTGTTTCGGTTCAAAGCACGACCGATGACGCGGTCAAGGCGATCGGCAAGATCATGTCGATCATCGACCGGATCAACGAAATCTCGCTGGGCATTTCGTCGGCTGTCGATCAGCAGACCGCAGTCACCCAGGATATTTCCCGCAACATGCAGCACGCGTCCGACGGTGTCGAACGGCTGACCATGAACATGCAATCGATATCGTCGTCGACGGCGCAGATCGACTCCGCAACCCAGAAGGTTCGAGAAGTGTCGAAGTCTCTCGGCTAGATGTAGAATTTCAACAGGTTGTCCTTGGGCATAGGCAGAAATCGCTCCTGAAGACAGAACCTCTTCCTGAGGAGGACCGTCAGGTCCGTCTCGAAGGATGGGCCGCTTGCTCAGGGTTTGCCGCCCATCCTTCGAGACAGCGCTCACGCGCTTCCTCAGGATGAGGGAGAGCGGGCCGCACCGCCTTCCAAAGGAAGACCTGTTGAAAGCTCACAGCCAGAGCCTTTCAGTACCCGATCAACTTTTGGGGATTCAATCTGACCCGATTGAATGCCCGTCGGTCCTGGATCAGGACCGGCCCGTCTGTCGCATGCGCTCGTCGTCGGAGCGCATCTCAAGCCACATGGCGTTCAGGATGGCCATGCAGCAGGCAAGAGGCATGCCGAGGGCCCAGGCGAAGTACCACATGCGTTCGTCTCCTCAATAAGCCGTATGGTTGTCGCGTTCGATGGTTTCCTCATCCACCTTGCCCCACAGCACCTTGTAGACCCAGGCGGTGTAGACAAGGACGATGGGCAGGAAGATCGCCGTCGCCACCAGCATGTTGAACAGGGTCTGGTGGGTGGAGGCCGCATCCCAGACCGTCAAGCTGGCCTCCGGCTGGACCGAGGACGGCAGGATGAAAGGGAACATGGACACGCCCACCGTGGAGATGATCCCGAAGACCGCCAGCTTGGAAAACGCGAAGACCAGCATTTCCATACGCGTCTGCAAGAGGATCAGCGTTCCGAACAGGCCGATGAAGCCGAGAGCCGGGGCGAGCCACAAGATCTGATGGGCGGCGTAATTGTACATCCAGGCGCCGCCTTCCGTGACGACCTGCTTGGCCAGCGGATTGGAGGGCATGTTCGGATCGACCTCCGAGGTGATCCGGAAGCCCTCGACGAAGCCGCTGGCGACCAGATAGCCTCCGAGCGCGAACAGCACGAGGCCGAGTCCCGCCGCCACGGTTCCGAACCGCCGCGCCCGGGCTGCGACATCGCCGCTTGCCCGCATGACCAGCCATACGGAACCGTGCGTCACCAGCATGGCGACCGACAGCAACCCGCACAGCAGCGAGAACAGGGAAAACAGCCCGAAGAACGAGCCTTCATAGGTCATGCGCAGGTCCGGGTCGAGCTTGAACGGCACGCCCAGAAGGACGTTGCCGACCGCGACACCGAAAACCAGCGCCGGCACGAAGGAACCGACGAACAGGGCCCAGTCCCAGGCGGTGCGCCAGGACGGGTCCGGCCGCTTGGACCGGTACTTGAAGGCCACCGGCCGCAGGATCATCGAGGCGAGCACGACGAACATCGCCAGATAGAAGCCCGAGAAGCTGATCGCGTAAAGCGGCGGCCAGGCGGCGAAGATCGCCCCGCCGCCGAGGATGAACCAGACCTGGTTGCCTTCCCAGGTCGGGCCGATGGTGTTGATCACGACACGGCGCTCGATATCGGTCTCGGCAACGAAGGGCAGCAGCGCGCCGACGCCCATGTCGAAGCCGTCGGTCGCGGCAAAGCCGATCAGCAGAATGCCGAGCAGCAGCCACCAGATCATCTTCAGCGTCGAATAGTCGATCAATTCGTAAAGGATCATGTGGGTTACTCCGCTGGAACGGGGGCTGAGCCGGAACCCGGCCCGGCGCCGACGAGGCCCGGTTTGTCCACCGGCTCATCGTCCTCCGGGCCGATCTTGATGTATTTCAGCATCAGGGCGATCTCGATCACCAAGAGCGTGCTGTAGAGCGCCACGAAGCCGGCGAGCGTCAGCAGGACTTCGACTACGCTCAGGCTGGAGACGCCAGCCGATGTCGGAAGCATGCTTTCGATGATCCAGGGCTGACGGCCGTATTCGGCGACGAACCAGCCCATCTCGCAGGCAAGCCAGGGCAGCGGGATCGACAGGACCGCCACATGCAGCAGCCAGCGGCGTTTTTCCCTCAAGGTGTCGAGATGTCCCGCCGAGGAATAATAGAAGAAGACTGCCGTCAGCAGGATGAAGAAGAAGCCGCAGGCCACCATGATCCGGAAGGCATAGAACATCGGCAGGACTTCCGGCACCGTCGACCAGGCGGCTGCGTCCACCTGTTCCACCGTCGCTTCCATCGGATTGTCGGTGTAAGGCAGGAGGAGATAGGCATAGCCGAGCGAAGCGGAGTTCTGCTTGAAGGTGTCGCGGACATCCTCGCCGACCCCTTCGGGATCGGACCGGATTTTCTGCAAGGCATCCCAGGCGATCGCTCCCTGCCGGATGCGGTCCTTGGACCGCTCGACCAGGTCCTTGATGCCCGGGATCACCGTATCGAGGGAACGCGTTGCGATCAGGCCCATGACATAGGGCACCTCGATCGCAAAGACGTTGTCGTGGTTTTGCATGTCCGGCCAGGCGACGACATTGAACGACGCGGGCGCGGGTTCCGTCTCCCACATCGCTTCGATGGCGGCGAGTTTCATCTGCTGGTTCAGGTTGGCCTCGTAACCGCTCTCGTCACCGAGCACGACAACCGACAGGGCGGAGGCGAACCCGAAGGCCGATGCGATTGCCATGGAACGCTTGGCGATCTGCAGGTGCCGGCCCTGCAACATGTACCAGGCGGAAATGCCCAGCATGAACATGGCGGCGGTGACGTAACCCGCCGACACCGTGTGAACGAATTTCGCCTGGGCGACCGGATTGAACAGAACGTCGTAGAAGCTGGAGATCTCCATGCGCATCGTGTCCGGATTGAACACGGCCCCTACCGGGTGCTGCATCCAGCCGTTGGCGATCAGGATCCACAGCGCGGACAGGTTGGTTCCGATCGCCACCGCCCAGGTGGCAGCCAGATGCTGGCGCCGGGAGAGCTTGTCCCAGCCGAAGAAGAACAGACCGACGAAGGTCGCTTCCAGGAAAAACGCCATCAGGCCTTCGATCGCCAGCGGCGCGCCGAAGACGTCGCCGACATACTGGCTGAAATAGGCCCAGTTCATGCCGAACTGAAATTCCATGGTCAGCCCGGTCGCGACGCCGAGGACGAAATTGATCCCGAACAGCGTGCCCCAGAACTTGACCATGCGCTTCCAGACCTCGCGGCCGGTCATCACATAGACCGTCTCCATGGTCGCCAGCAGGATGGAGAGACCGATGGTCAAGGGCACGAACAGGAAATGGTAGAGCGCCGTCATGGCGAATTGCAGCCGGGACAGGTCGACAATGTCGAATTCCATCTTCTTCCCCCTTTTCAAGCCAGGTTCGACTTGAGCGCGATGCCGGTGCATCACAGGCAAGAAAGCGCATAGTTCCTGCCGAGGGTCAAAGCGGACGAACGAGACTGGCTGCGGGCAAGGGCTGCCAGAGGCGCAATGAGCTAAACCGGCTTAGAATATGAGTCTTTCCGTCCCGGATCGTGACCCAGCGGCCATGCAAGGTCAATGCGGCAGATGAGAACCGACAACCGCAAATCGCAGAAACCTTGCGTTTAACCCTTGGAAAATCGGCACGTTCAGCGATATCTCAGAATTCAGTGAGCGGAGGGCTCCGGCAAATGCAGGATCCGGTCCGCCGACTCGAGCTCGAGTTTCTTGTGGGCGATCATCAGAACGGTTGCCTCGCCCCTGTATTCGAGAAACCGGGAAAGAACATCCGACGCGGTCTCGCTGTCGAGGCCTTCGGTCATCTCGTCGAGAATGAAGAGATCCGGACGGGTCAGGAACGCACGCGCCAGCGCCAGCCGCCTCTGCTCGCCGCCCGACAGGCCGAGCCCGCCCTCGCCCAGCACGGTTTCGAGCCCCTGTGGGCTTTCGGAAACCCGGCCGGCCAGTGCGGCATGATCCAGCGCGGTCCAGAGCTCGTCCTCGCCGGCATCCGGCTTGGCGATGCGCAGATTGGCTGCGACCGTGTCGTTGAAAAGATAGGGCCGCTGGCTCAGCACAGTGACCGATTGGCGCAGGACCCGTTCATCGAGGCTGCGGAGGTCGCGGCCGTTCAACAGGATCCGGCCGCCGTCCGGAGACAGCATGCGGGAGGCCAGTCCGGCGACGGTGCTCTTGCCGCAGCCGCTGCGTCCGGCAATCGCCAGCACTTCCGACTTGCCGATATCGAAGGAAACCGCCTCAAGAACCGTGCGCGCGGCACCGGGATAGCGAAAGCTCACCTCCTCGAAGCGAAGCCCGGCCGGATCGACAGCCGAAGCCTGCCGCTTCGGGGCGACCTTCGCCGGTCCCGTCGCCTGCCCGCCGGACGATTGCAGGCTGCAAACCCGCTCCGCGGCCAGTGCGGTGCGCGGCAGTTTCGCAAGCCCCGGCAGGAGCATCGCGAATATTTCCGGCAGCGCCACCACGACAAGCACCAGTCCCACGGCAAGGGCGGGGCCGAACGCGCCCGTGGCGACGCCCCAGACCGACGCGGCGAGCGAAGCGGCCAGAAAGACCTGGCCGATGAAGGTGGAAAGGCCGATCAGCCGGGTTGCACGGCTTTCTTCGATTTCTTCGGAGGCGGCCAGCCGTTCGTCCGCGGAGAGAACCGTCCCGGCGGCGTCCTCGAGCCCGCCATAGACCGCAAGGTCCCGTCGACCCGCGACCAGATCGGCGGCGCGCAGCCTGATGGCGTCGGAGGCGGCATCCGCACGGCGTGCTGCCCGCCTGTCCGATCGTGAGAACGAGATCCAGGCAAGCGCGGCCCAGGCGCTCAAAAAGACGGCGCCGGTCAGGAACACCGGAAGCGAGACCGTCAGCCAGACGCACAGAAGACCGATTGCAGTGACGGCCGCGACAAAGACCGGCACGACGAGCCGCAGATAGACGGTATCGAGGGCGGCGATGTCGAGGGTCAGGCGGTTGAGCAGGACGGCCGACCGCCGGCCGCGCGTCTTCGCCGACACAAAGGACGCGAAGAGCCTGTTGCGCAGCCCGGTCAGGAAGCGGAACGTGGCATCATGGGTGAGCACCCGTTCGCCGTAGCGTCCGGCGGTGCGGATGATCGCTAGCGCGCGGATGATGGCGCTCGGCGCGAATATGTTCAGAAAGGCTCCGGTCACGCCCGCCAGCGCGGCGGCGGTAATGAACCACCCGGACACCCCGAGCAGCAGGATACCGGCCACAGCTGGCAGAACAGCGGCAAGAATGCCGAGCCAGAAATAGAACCGGTCGTGCCTGTGCTGGGCCGAAACGATCTGCCAGACAGCCCTCATACCGCGACCTCCTCCCGCTTCCCTTCGGTAAGGGTCGCCAGGTCGACCTGCCGGCCGGGCATCCGGAGGACCGCCGGATCGTGGGTCGCGATCAGAGCCGTGCGGTGTTCGGCGAGCGCTTCCAGGCCCCTGATGACATCGGAGGCGGTTTCCTCATCGAGGCCGGCGGTCGGTTCATCGGCAAGCAGCAGTCCGGCAGTGCGGCGCATGGCGGCGCGCGCCAGCGCCACGCGCCGGATCTCGCCCACCGACAGGCCGAAGCCGTCTTCACCCAGAGGTGTCGCAAGGCCGTGCGGCAGCCGCTGGACAAGCTCTTCCGCCCCCGCCAGACGCAGGGCTGCCCAGAGATCGTCTTCCGTCACCGAGCCCGGTTCCGGAACGCCCTTGAGCAGATTGGCCTTCAGGCTGCCGTGAAAGAGGCGCGGAGACTGGCTGAGCCAGATTACGTTCCGGCGCAAGCGGCCCGCCATCATCTGCACCGCCGTGCCGTCGATCCGGATATCGCCTTCGCCCGGATCGTGAAACCCGAGCAGGCAGTCCATCAGGGTTGTCTTGCCGCTGCCGCTCGGCCCCTTCAGGAGGACCGTCTCGCCCGGCGCGACGGAAAGATCGAGATCCTTGAATATCCGGCGCCCGGCCAGAGTGAGCGTCACGTCCGTGAAACGAACCGAGGGAGGCGAAGCAAGCTCTGTCTCCCCACACGGTTCCGGATTGTAAAAACCGCTGTCGGTCGGATCCTCCGCACCGATTTCACGCAGCAGAGCGGCGAGCTTGCCTTGGGCCGCCAGGCCGCCCGCGCGGTCGTGATAGGCCGCCGCGTAAGCCCTGAGCGGAGCGAAAAACTCAGGCGCGAGCAGCAGGACGAACAGACCGGTGGCATAGCTCAAGGGCGCTCCCCAGGTGCCCATCTCGACATCGCCGAGCAGCGAAAAGCCCACATAGACGGCGCAGAACGCGATGCCGAGCGCGGAAAAGAGTTCCAGCACGGTGGAGGACAGGAAGGCGATTTTCAGAACCTTCATGGTGCCGATGCGGAAGCGCTCCCCGGCCGCGCGGATGTCTTCTTCGGTTCGATCCGCCGCGCCGAACAGAACCAGCGTCTCCAGCCCCCGGATGCGGTCCAGAAGAATGCCGCTGAGGCGCGTCATTTCCTCCTGCTGTTTCTCGCTGGCCGCCTTGGCCCGGATGCCGATGAGCGCCATGAAGACCGGAATCAGCGGCCCGCAGACCAGCAGGATCAACGCGGCCAGCCAGCTGAACCAGGCGGTCGCCGCAAAGATGCCGATGGGGACCAGCTTCAGGCGCAGGAACTGAGGAAAGTAGTTGCGATAGTAAGGCCCGAGCAGATCCACCTGTTCCGTGACCTGGGCCGCGAAGGTGCCGGAGGAAGGAAAGCTGGCTGCGGGAGAGCGCCTGACCGCGGCCTGCAGAATATCTTTCCGTGCCCGGTTCTGAATCTTGCGTGCGGCCCGGCGCGCACCGTTGAGAGCGCGATTTTGCAGAAACGCCCTGAGAACGGCCAGAAGCACCAGCCCGGCAACAGCGGCGACGAGCTGAGAGGAGAAAAAAACAGGTTGTGCCCCTTCGGCCGGAACATGGAGCCGCGCCAGCAGGGAGCCAAGGGCCAGCGCCATAAGCCCGGCTTGCGGAATCCACAGAAGATCGGACATGCCGAGGAGATATCCGGTCCGGCGCAGGGCCTTCACTTCCTCATCGAGCGGCTTACCGATCCCAGCTTCCGCGTCCGGATCCGCCTTTGCGGATTTCCCGGAGCTGACATTTTCAGTAGCTAGACTATTTAACATCGGAAATGTGATGTCGCGCTCCCCTCGCGAATTCAAGCGGCATATTGCCACGTCCCTCTGCCAACCGTCTTACCCCGCCCGGTTTTCGAGTTCCACCTGGAAACGGAAATTTCGCGTCCAGAGGTAAATGCACCCCCTCCTGAAATCTGCTGACGGAAGGCTGTCAGGAGCCCTGTGCGATAAACAGTCAGGACACTCCCTTTAAAGGCCAATCAGGAGATCGATATGCCGGAACCCTGTCTTGAACTCGTTGTTTTCAAAGTCAAAGACACAGCAAGGGCGCGCATTGCCCGGCGGGCCGCCCATGAGGTGGTGAAGCATTACGAAGGTTTCCTGTCCTGGTCGGCGCTGGAAGCGAGCGTCGAACCAAATCTTTTTGCCGATATCGTCCTGTGGCGGGATCTGGACTGCGCGAAAGCCGCCGCCGCGCGGATTGCGAAAGATCCGGGCTTTTCCGGCCTGATGGCCGAGATCGACGGTCTCCTGACGATGGCACACTACGAGACGGACAGGACTGTCGAGGCTTTCGCGGAGGCTGCCTGATCAGGCTGGCACGATGCGGCGCTCCAGTTCCGCGCGGACTGCCCCGATCACAGCGTCTGCCCGCTCGGGCGTGCACCGCGTCCGCAGCCGGGCAATCGAGACCGGGTCCCTGAAGATCAGCGTTGCATCTTCAACCAGCATGCGGGCACAGTCCCGGCCCTCGCCTTCGAATGCCGCCGACAGAATGCCGTTCAGCATGTCCTGCAGCCGTCTTACGTGCTCCAGAACCGGTTCCGGATGTTCGTCCGCCAGCATGAGATAGGCCCTGAAGAGTTTCGGATCCTGATCGAAACGGGAGGATTTTATCCTGAGCTGTACGAGGACAAACCGCTCGAGCTTCGTCTGCCAGCGGTCGGCGGCATCGATAACGGCACGGAGTTCGGCCTCGATTTCCTGAAACCAGCGCTCCACCAGGGCAGCGGCCAGTGCGGACTTGTTCGGAAAGAACCTGTAGACATTGGACTGCGACATGCGGCAGTCGGCCGCCAGATCCGTGACAGAAAACCGGGGAGAACCGAGCTGGCGGAGGCGCCTTTCGGCCGCCACCAGCAAGATTTCGCGAACCTTTTCGCTATCTGCTTTGGGTCTGGGCATCTTCAAATCCAGCGCCGGACGCGGCTTTTGTAGTCTTCATAGGCGGCCCCGAACGCGTTCGCTGCGTTACGTTCTTCCGCCGGGATGTACCAGAAGTGAGCGGCAAGAAAAAACACCAGCGCCAGAAGAAGGTTCAGCGCCTCGTTCGTGCAGGCCGCAATTCCGGCCAGGATCAAGAGAAAGCCGAGATACATGGGATTTCTGGAGATCCGGTAGACCCCCGACGTCACGAGCTTGTCCGGTTCCCTAAACGTATGGATCTCGGTCTTTTCCCTCATGAAAGTACGGTGGCCCGTTCGCAGGAAGAAGAGCCCGGCAGCGGCAACCGCCAGGCCGGCCCAGTGAAAAGGCACCGGGATCATGGGCATCCCCGGAGACAGGATGGTTACAGGGATCATCAGGAGCGTCAGCAATACGGCCAGAGCCGGTGGTAGAATCTGCGGCATTTCATACCTCGATCGCAATAATGATAACTAATAAAAATTATTTTTTATCATTTTACAAGCAAGGAAATTCCCCCGGCCGAAGCCGGGGGTGCCGGAAACAGATGAACCTGTTCTCTTGGCTTACTTCATCGTCGGGATGACGAACTCGGCGCCGTCCTTCAGACCGGACGGCCAGCGGGAGGTGACGGTCTTGGTGCGGGTATAGAAGCGGAACCCGTCCGGACCGTGCTGGTTGAGATCGCCGAAGCCGGATTTCTTCCAGCCGCCGAAGGTGTGATAGGCGAGCGGCACCGGGATCGGCACGTTGATGCCGACCATGCCAATATTGATGCGCGAGGCGAAGTCGCGGGCGGTATCGCCGTCGCGGGTGAAGATCGCCGTGCCGTTGCCGTATTCATGGCTCAGCGGCAGGTCGAGCGCTTCCTCATAGGTCTTGGCGCGGACGACGGAAAGCACCGGGCCGAAGATCTCGGTCTTGTAGATCTCCATGTCCCTGGTGACGTCGTCGAACAGGCAGCCGCCCATGAAGAAGCCGTTTTCGTAGCCCTGCATGGAGAAGTTCCGCCCGTCGACAACGAGCTTCGCGCCTTCCTTCACGCCCTGATCGACGAGACCCTTCACGCGGGCAAGGGCTTCCTTGGTGACCAGCGGGCCGAAATCGACGTCGTTGCCGGCCGTGTACGGACCGATCTTCAGGGCCTCGACCTTCGGCGTCAGTTTCTCGATCAGCGCATCGGCCGTGCTCTCGCCCACCGGGACGGCAACGGAGACCGCCATGCAGCGCTCGCCCGCGGCGCCGTAACCTGCACCGATCAATGCATCGGCCGCCTGGTCCATGTCCGCGTCGGGCATGATGATCATGTGGTTCTTGGCGCCGCCGAAGCACTGCGCCCGCTTGCCCGATGCCGTGGCCCGCGAATAGACATATTGCGCGATCGGCGTGGAGCCGACAAAGCCGACTGCCTGAATGGTCTCATCGTCCAGGATCGCATCGACCGCGCTCTTGTCGCCGTTGACGACGTTCAGGACGCCTGCCGGCAGACCGGCCTCGATCATCAGCTCGGCGAGCATGATCGGCACGGACGGATCGCGCTCGGAGGGTTTCAGGATGAAGGCATTGCCGCAGGAAATCGCCGGGCAGAATTTCCACATCGGGATCATGGCCGGGAAGTTGAACGGCGTGATGCCGGCAACGACGCCGAGCGGCTGGCGCATGGAATACATGTCGATGCCCGGACCCGCGCCCTCGGTGAACTCGCCTTTCAGGAGATGCGGCGCGCCGATACAGAATTCGGCGACTTCCAGCCCGCGGATCACATCGCCCTTGGCGTCCGGCAGGGTCTTGCCGTGTTCGCGGGAGAGCGCCTCGGCCAGCTTGTCCATATCGCGGTTCAGAAGATCCACGAACTTCATCATCACGCGGGCGCGGCGCTGCGGGTTGGTGGCGGCCCATGCCGGCTGGGCGGCTGCGGCATTGGCGATCGCGGCGTCCATCTCGGCCTGGCTCGCAAGCGCCACCTGCGCCTGAACCTCGCCGGTTGCCGGGTTGTAGACATCCGCGTAGCGGCCGGAGGTGCCCTCGACCCGCTTGCCGGCGATGAAATGACCGATTTTCTGCATCTTGCGTTTCTCCCAAAGGTCCTGACGCGCGCAGGGCCGTTTTTCCTGATTTCAATCCGTATTCTTTCTGGCTTTTATTTTTGTTATAAACAAGCCTCAGGATTCCGGATCTATTGTGCGTTTTTTATAGTTATGGCAGTAGCACTGCTGAACGATCAAACTAAACGATAGGTCCGGTGACCCTCAGTTGTCATCCCGGCCGGCGGCAGCGGAGAGCCGGGACCCAGGAACCTGTGACCTTTCCTGCAGGAATTCGACGGACACGGGCTCCTGGGTCTCCGCTTCCGCGGGGACGACAATCCAAGAAACAGGCCAAGAAACAGGCGATCATCGCGGGAACATGGCAAAATGAACTGGGACGACATCCGCATATTCCTCGCCATCGCCCGCACCGGCCAGATTCTGGCGGCGGCGCGGCGGCTGGGGCTGAACCACGCCACGGTCGCCCGGCGGCTGACCGCGCTTGAGGCGAGCCTCGGAACGCGGCTTTTCGACCGCTCGACCTCGGGCTGCGTTCTGACCGACAGCGGCAGCCGTTTCTTCGACCGGGCGGAACGGATGGAGGCGGAGGCCGTTGCCGCGGAAGCGGACCTGGGCGGCGATACGCCCGGGATCGCCGGCACGGTGCGGATCGGCGCGCCGGACGGGTTCGGCGTTGCCTACCTCGCCCCGCGCCTCGGCCAACTGATCGAGAAGCATCCGGCGCTGACCGTCCAGCTCGTCCCGATGCCGCGCTCTTTCTCGCTTTCCAGGCGGGAGGCCGACATCGCGGTGACGATCGACCGGCCGGAGACCGGGCGGCTGGTGGCCGGCAAGCTGGTCGACTACGCCCTCGGCCTTTATGCCTCCAAGAGCTACCTGGAGAAGCGCGACGCGCCTCAAAGCCCAGGCGATTTAAGCGCGCACGATCTGATCAGCTACGTGGACGACATTCTCTATTCGCCGTCGCTCAACTACGGCACGGAAATCACCCGCGACTGGTCGGCCCGGTTCGAAATCGCCTCCGCGCTCGGCCAGACGGAAGCCGTGCGGGCGGGCGCAGGCGTCGGAATCCTGCACGATTTTATCGCGCGCGGAGATCCGCTTCTGATCCCGGTCCTGCCGGAGATCAAGATCCGCCGGACCTACTGGATGGTGACCCACGAGAGCTCCCGCCCCCTGCGCCAGGTCGCCGCCGTGCAGGATTTCCTGCGCGATCAGGTCGCGCGCGACAGGGCGATATTCGGGTGAACGGACCTGCTGCATCCGGTCGTTGCCGGGCCTGACCCGGCAATCCATGCCGTGACCGGTCCACGAGTTGAAGCCTGTTGAGCGGAGACGAAATCGCATGACCAGCGGGGGAACTGAAGGGGAGTATTCCGCCCTGCCTGCTCGTCCCACTTCGTCTTTCCAGACAAGCGCAGCGGAGTTGTGCGCTGATCTGGAAACCGGAAATCAGCGTGAGCGAAGCGAACTCTCTGATTTCCTAATTCGGACGCGCTTTCTGCGCGAAATATGTCTGGATCCCGGATCGGCATTCGGCTTCGCCTCATTGGTCCGGAATGACGCTGAAGGCCTTCAGACCTTCGCGTCTACCGCCACGCTCCCGTCGCGGCGATCCAGGCGCGTGTCCGCGCCTCGGGGTCCGGATCCCGGGTAATATCGGAAATCACCGCGGCGGCATCGGCACCGTTTTCCAGAACGCCGGAGACGCGCTCAAGGGTGATGCCGCCGATCGCGACCAGAGGCAGGCCGTGGATCTGCTCTTTCCGCCGGCCGATCTTCTCCAGCCCCTGAGGCCGCCATTTCAGCTCTTTCGAAGATGTCGGATAGACCGGTCCGAGTGCGACATAATCGGGTTCGACCGAAAGGGCCGTCTCCAGCTCCTCCCCGTCATGGGTGGAAACGCCGAGACGCAGGCCGGCCTTGCGGATGGCGCCGACATCGGCCTCGTCCAGATCCTCCTGGCCGAGATGCACGAAATCGCAGCCTGCCTCGATAGCGAGCCGCCAATGGTCGTTGACGATCAGCTGACAGCCATGCTCTTCGCAGATCCGTTTGGACGCGGCGATTTCCGCTCGGAGTTCTTCCTCAGGCCTGTCCTTGATGCGGAGCTGCACCAGTCTGACGCCGAGCGGAACGAGGCGCGCGATCCAGCCGGAACTGTCGACGATGGGATAAAACGGATCGAGTTTCATCTGGGACTGGCGCTCCTGACCGTCTGAAAGGTCTGTCTTTTGGCGGGGAAACATTCCGTCAGTCAAGGCAGGCGGATTTTCCCGGATGACCGCTCTCGGACAAGCCGTCCAGAAAATGCCGGACTTCTTGGAGCGTGGTGAACCGATAGCAGGTCACATGCGGCGGAGGGGAGGAATAGAGCTCTTCCAGTTTTTTCCGGGCGGTGTTGCGCGTCCGCCAGATGTAGCGGAGAAAATCCACCATCTGCCAGCTCAACCGCTCCGGACAACCTTCCGGCAGGTCTGGACGGCTCTGCCCGTAATAGAGAGCCAACCGCCTCAGAACGCGGAAGATCCTCAGATGGACCGGAACATCCAGCCAGATATAGGTGTCGGCCCGCGCGATCCTTTCCGCGTATGTGCGGGAATGGCCGCCTTCGAAGATCCACCGGTCCTGCATATGGACCTCGCGGGTCAAAAGGTCCTTCGCCTCCGTGGACCTCTGGATCCAACCCGCTTCCCAATGGATCTTGTCCATGTGATGGACCGGCAGGCCGGTGCGTTCGCCGAGGGCGCGTGCAAGCACGCTCTTGCCCGACCCCGGGCCGCCGACGATCATCACGCGCTGCATGGCGCACCTCTCCCAGACTGGCCCGGCTTTTTATACGCCTTTTCGCCCGGATGAAAGGCGGAAACAGACTGTTCAATGGACACCTTCACCGGCGGAACCCTATTTAGGGTGTGACCTCATTTCGAAGGAGAGCCCGATGAGTTGGCTGAACTGCCCCGATCCCTTGCCGGGCGATGCGGCAAGCTGCGATCCGATCGATATCGTCATCGTTCCGAGAACCTCGGATCTCGGTGGCTTTTCCGTCCGCCGGGCGCTGCCTTCCGCGAAACGGCGGATGGTCGGGCCGTTCATCTTCTTCGACCAGATGGGACCGGCCGAACTTCTGGTCGGCGGCGGCATCGACGTGCGTCCGCACCCGCATATCGGCCTTGCGACCGTCACCTATCTGTTCGAAGGCGAGATGTATCACCGCGACAGTCTTGGCACCGAGATCGCGATCGCACCGGGCGCGCTGAACTGGATGAGCGCCGGCAAGGGGATCGTCCATTCCGAGCGCGAGCGGCCGGAACGCAAGCTTGAAAACCGTCCTCTCTTCGGCCTGCAAAGCTGGGTCGCCCTGCCGAAACACCTAGAGGAAGGCACGCCAAGCTTCCAGCATTTCGGCACGGAGGAACAACCGGAATTCGCCGACAGGGGCGCAGCGGTCAAGTTGATCGCCGGCGAGCTTTACGGCCACAGGGCACCTGTCAAAACAGCCTCGGACATGTTCTATGCCGATGTCTCTCTCGAACCGGGCGCGAAAATCCCGCTCGACGCGGGCTGGGAGGAGCGCGGCCTCTACACGGTCGCCGGACAGATCAGCATCGCCGGGCAGAGCTTCGATCCCGCCCAGTTGCTGGTTTTCAAGCCGGGTGACCATCTGGTGATCGAGAACGCCACGCCCCATCCTGCCCGTTTCGTCGTGCTCGGCGGCGAACCGATGGACGGGCGGCGCTATATCTGGTGGAACTTCGTCTCCTCCTCGAAGGAGCGCATCGAACAGGCCAAGGAAGACTGGCGGCTCGGCCGGTTCGACACGGTTCCGGGCGATGCGGAAGAGTTCATTCCGCTGCCCGAACGCTGACACGAGAGTACGGCCTCATTGCCCCCCGGAGGCCGGTGCGCTCCAGCCGCTTTCCAGCGGCGGCGCCTTTTCGAACCGGTCGGCGGGACGGATCAGGTCGGGCTCACTGAAATCGAGCACGATGTTCAGCCGCTGATTGGCGAGCGGGTCGTCCGTCAGTTTCGGGTCTTCCGGCGCGACCGACAGCCTGACGCCGCGGTGGATGGTCTCCAGGAACCTGAAATCCGAGATCGCCGCGCGGAAACTATCGGGCACCGTCCAGCCGTAGCGGCCAGCCAGGGCATCGATCACCAGCCAGACCGCATCCAGGCCGATCTGCTTCTGCTTAGGATCTTCCACGACGAGTTTCAGGCGCAGGTAATCGATCTTGTCCTCGGACGGCCCGCGGAGCAGGAAGAACAGCGTCGTGGAGCCGAAATCGACGCTCGGCGTCGTCAGCGGAACAAGGTCGGAAGCGCATTGCCAGCGGCCGGTCTGGAAAGGCGCTTTTTTCCAGCCGGGGTTTTCAAGTCCGAGCGACCGCAATTCGGCGCAGAGCGCTTCCGGCTTGCCGAGAAAACTGCGTTTCAGTTCCGCGCCGAGCTCCGGCGCCGGTTTGAGCAGCTCCGACCGGGCATGCTCTTCCAGCGGAGACAGCGGATCGCCGAGCAGCGGTCTGTTCACTTCCGCTTCCGGCAACAGGGTCTGACGGTACTGCCAGAGGAGCACGCCCAGGGCAAATCCCGCCATCAGCAGCGCCAGCGTCCCCCAGACGTAATAGGGCGTGACAAAAGGCTTTTGCGGCTGCCGGGGCCCGCCGGCAGCCGCCGAATTCCAACCGGTTCCGGCGGGACTGTCCGTCTCCTCCCCGGCCCAATGCGGCCCTTTAGAGCGCGGCGCGGCGCGGCGTTCGGAACCGGGGGCTCCGTCCCGTCCGCCTGCCCTGGCCGCGATCCCTGAGAGCTGCCGCCTCAGCCTGTCCGCCAATCCTGCCATTCATCCCATTTCCGCCACGACCTCGTCCGAGGTTCGGGATTTATCGAACCAAAGCCTTGAAAACGCAACCGGACCAAGGTCATCTAGATCAACGGACGTTCAACCGGAATCGATTGAACGTCCAAAAGTTGATCGATCTTAAAGTGTTAGGGCATCCTGTCTGCGTTCACCTGAACGCAGGATGCTCTTGGCGCACTTCCGGGATCCGGATTCCGCAAAATCGAGACAGGTGGCCCAAATGCCCGAAAATCCTTCCTTTCCCGGTGACACAGCGGACCTGCGCCGGGAAATCATCGAAACCGCGCGTGCCCTGCCCCGTCTCGGCCTCACCAAAGGCACATCGGGAAATGTCAGTGCACGCACAAATTCCGGTTTTTTGGTGACGCCCTCCGGCACGCCTTACGAGGATCTGAGCGAAGACAAGATCGTCGCGCTCGATTTCGCCGGCTGCTACCGGGGCGATATCCTGCCGTCCTCGGAATGGCGCATGCATCTCGATTTCTATCTGGCCAAGCCCGCCTGCGGCGCCGTCGTGCATTGCCACAGCCCGCGCGCAACCGCGCTTTCCTGCCACCGCCGCGGCATCCCCGCGTTCCATTATATGGTGGCACTGGCAGGCGGCGACCGGATCGACTGCGCCGACTATGCCAGTTTCGGCACCCGCGCCCTGTCGGCCGCCATGATCGCGGCGCTCGGCGACCGCAACGCCTGCCTGCTCGCCAATCACGGACAGATCGCTGGCGGGCCCAGCCTGAAAAAGGCCCTTTCGGTGGCCGAAGGTGTCGAGGACCTTGCGGACCAGTATCTTTCGTCGCTGGCGCTTGGGGACCCGGTCATCCTGGATAAGGAAGAGATGGCCGATATCTTGAAGAAGTTCAAAAGCTACGGCAAACAGACCGGCGAACTGGAAGAAGGCCAGGCAGAGGCCTTCGAATTGCCGAAACGGGTGGGATGACATGCGGCTTGGAATTGACTGGGGCGGAACGAAGATCGAGATCATCGCGCTTTCCGACAAGGGCGACGAGTTGTTCCGGCAGCGCTGCGACACGCCCCGCGACGATTATCAGGGCTGCCTCGTGGCGGTCAGGGACCTAGTGACTGCCGCTGAAACTGCGACCGGGCAGAACGGCACGCTCGGCCTCGGCATTCCCGGTTCGCTGTCGCCGAAGACCGGCCTGGTCAAGAACGCCAACTCGACCTGGATGAACGGCAAGCCGCTCGACAAGGACCTGGAAGACATCCTCGGCCGCCCGGTGCGCATCCAGAACGACGCCAATTGCCTGGCGGTTTCCGAAGCGACGGACGGCGCGGGCGCCGGTGCGCATGTGGTTCACGCAATCATCATCGGCACCGGCAGCGGGTCCGGCATTGCCATCGACGCCAAGGCCCACCGGGGCGCCAACGGTATCGGTGGCGAATGGGGGGCGATCACGGTTCCCTGGATGAAGCCGGAGGAGTATCCGGGCCCGGACAGCTGGATCGGCCACAAGGGCGTGATCGACCGCTGGTGCTCGGGCACCGGCTTCCAGCTCGACTACAAGGACAGGACCGGCACCCTGTTGAAGGGGCGCGAGATCATCGAGCTGAAGCGCGCCGGAGACCCGGTTGCCAACGAGGTCTATGCCGCCTATGTGAGCCGCCTCGGTCGCGCGCTCGCCATGAGCGCGAACCTCCTGGATCCCGATGTCTTCGTACTTGGCGGCGGCATGTCGAATATCGACGAGCTCTATCGGGACCTGCCTCCGGCCATGCTGCCCTATATCTTCTCCGACACCTATGACACGCCGATCCGCAAGGCGGTTCACGGCGACAGTTCCGGCGTGCGCGGCGCGGCCTGGCTTTGGGGCTGAGCTATCTGATCGGCCGCCCGAACGTCACCAGCAGTATGCCCGCCCCGACGGCGGCGACCGCGGCGAGTTTCGCCGGTCCCGGCACCTCGCCGAAGATCAGATAGCCGAGAACGAGCCCGGTCACTGCGGCGACGGACCCGATCTGGCTGAGATAGACCGGTCCGGCCGTTTGCTGCAGCCGGAAATACAGGCCGTACTGAAGCGTGAAGATCGCGATCTGTGCGGCAAGCAGGCCGATGGCTCCTGACGTCCAGGCTGCCGGCGACATCGGACTGCCGGCTGCGGCCGTGAAGACGGACAGAACCAGAAATCCGACTGCCATCATGCCGATGGCCAGATCGGCCGGCCCCACGCCTTTCGGCCATTTCAGTGTCCGGTAGATGTTTCCGGTGGCCAGAAAGGCCGGGATGGAGAGCGCGAAGAGCGACCACCACGAGGCTTCGACGGAAAGATCGGCACCCGCCACGGCCAGCAGGATGCCGCCTGCCAGACCGAAGAGAACGCCGGTCCCCCGCATAACCTGCAGGCGCTCCAGCCGCAGGAGCACAGCGAAGGCATAGGTCAGAACCAGGGGGAAAGCGTAACTCAGCGATACGAACCCTGCTCCGACCCTCGAGGCGGCAACGACCGCGATCATGTTGGGAGCGATGAACAGGAGCCCGCTGAAGATCAGGTAGGTTGCAAGCTGACGCCGCTTCGTACCGTTTTCCCTGCCCCCTTCCCTCCGGTTGCGGTTCGTTTGGCTGGACATCCGCGTGACCGCGAAGAGCCCCGCCGCTCCTCCCAGAATGGACCATTGCAGCAGCGCCAGAGGGTGCCAGCCGAAATCCGGCGCAGCCTTGGCGATGACGGTGGACAGCGCCAGGAACCCGCCGACGACGAGCAGCAATGCAATCGGCTGCTCTAGCAGCCCACGCCCTTTTCCGGTCTGAAGAGAGACCGCTCGGTTTAGGGAGGACGGCTTCGGCCCGGACGTATGCGCCATCGGATGAACCTTTCGCTGTTTCAGCCATGCGCCTTTCGCACCGCCGATGGAAAAGAGATAGCAATATTTATCTTTATATCAAGATACTTTTTATCAAGATTTTTGCGCCATGTTGACTTTTCGGTGCAAAAATGGAGGATTCAACCTGTCGAGATCATTGAAATGCCTGAGGTTTCTGAAACCTGAATATCTCAGGCGCAGTCCAGGGCCTGACCTGCGCAGGCGCGATCTTTCGGGAACCGCAGCATGACCAGACACTCGAGTGGCGCAGCCAGGGGAACCGGCCATCTGTTCGGCGACCCCGCGGATCTGCTGATGGACCGGGCGGAAAGAGCTCATCGGCAATGGCAGGACGAAATGCCCGAATTCAAGGACCGGCTGCTGCCGATGGTGCTGCTCGGCAGGATCAACGAGGCCTCCCAGCTGATGACCCGGGACTACCTCATGCCTTCCTTTTCGGAAATCGGCCTCAAAATCGGCGAATTCGACGTTCTGGCAACGCTGGTCAGGTCGGGACCGCCCTACGAACTGAGCCCGACCGAGCTCTACCGCACGACGATGATGAGTTCGGGCGGCATGACCGCGCGTCTCGACAAGCTGGAAAAGGCCGGTTACGTCGAGCGCCGTCCCCACCCGGACGACCGGCGCGCGCTCACCGTTTGCCTGACCGACAAGGGGCTTACTCTCATCAAGCAGAAAATGCCGGACTATATCGAGACCCAGCACAGGGCGGTCCATGGCCTGACGGAAGACGAGCAGCGCCAGCTTTCCGGCCTTCTGGAAAAACTCATCCGCGCAGCGAACGAGGAAAAGGCTCCTTGAACGCAGTGGAATGCGTCAAATGCCCCGGTCGGCGGCCATTTTCTTCAAGGTGACCCGGTCCACCTTGCCGGTCGGATTAAGCGGCATTTCGTCCAGAAAGACGATTTCCTCCGGCGCCTTGTAGCCCACTCGTTCCCGGGCGAACCGGATCAGCTCCTGCATCGGAAGCGCTTCCGTACCGCTTTCGAGGGTCACGTAAGCTCTCACATTCTCGCCGTGCAGCCGGTTCTGGACGCCGACGACGCCGGCGCCGGCGACAGCGGGATGTTCCAGCAGGGCGGCTTCGACTTCTTGCGGGCAGATGTTCGACCCGTCGTGAATGATGATCTGTTTCTGGCGGCCGTGGAACCAGAGATAGCCGTCGCCGTCGATGCTCATCACATCGCCTGTGTCGAGCCATCCGTCGACGACCGTTTCGGCGGTGGCTTCGGGATTGTTCCAGTAGCCGACCATGTTTCCGGGGAAGTCGATCCAGAGCCGCCCGTCCTGCCCGTCCGCCACTTCCCGTCTATCGCCGTCCCTCAAGGAAATCCGGTATCCGGGCGCGAGCGGTCCGACGGATCCGATTTTCAGAGCCGCCGGCGGCGTGACCGTCGGGATGCCGATTTCGGTCATTCCGTAATCCTCGGCAATCGCGACGCCGGTCAGCCGTGTGAATTCCTCTTCAAGCGCTGCGGAAACCTTGTCGCCCCCGGAAAAACAAGCCTTCACGGAGGAAAAATCCGCGTGCCGCGCGCCATGATCGCGCGCCAGGGCATAAAGCGCAGAGGGCAGCATCCACATTTTGGTCGGCCGTTCCCGGCGCAGCAGCGGCAGGATTTCGTCGGCGTCGAAAGTCCTGGGCAGGACCACCCTCCCGCAGGACGCCAGCGTCATCATGGACAGATGATGCCCGCCGACATGGGAAATCGATCCACCCGGGACCATGATGTCGTCAGCGCTCATCTCGAAGCTTCTGACGGCGCTGGCGACGATCCAACCGAGCGTTTCGAAACTGTGGCACACGCCCTTGGGCTTGCCGGTGCTGCCGGACGTGAAAAACAGGATGACCGGGTCGTCCGGCTTCGGCGGTTCGAAACCTGTTCCGCTGTCCTCAGCGACCAGCGACAGAAATGACGGATAGCCTCCACTATTGGGCCCGCCTTTGTCCCAATCGTCGTCAAAGACCACTCTGCCGAGCGCTATCTTTCCTGCGAGCGCGCTGGCTTCGAGATCTCCCAGCCTCTCTTCGTGAACCAGAAGAAGCCTTGGCTCGGCAATGGAAAGTGCGCGATCGACCTCCGGTGCCATGTACCGGTAATTTAGCGGCACAGCGACAAGCCCGCATTTCATGCAGGCCAGATAGTGGGCCAGGAGTTCCGTCCTGTTGGGCATGAAGGAGGCCACGCGATCACCCGGGCGGAGACCGAGTTGCAGGTAATTTCCCGCCATATTGTCCGATGCACGATCGAGCTCGCGCCACGTCCAGCGCCGTCGAAGGGATACCAGCGCGTCGCAATCGGGTTTTTCCCTCAAACCTGCCTCAAGAATAAAAGGCAGGTTTATCGGCTCCTCAAGCGGAGGTCCCACAATCGGCATGGCTGCCCTCCCTTGCGTGGCATCTGCCTGGCCAATTCAGGCGCTTCGGGCCACCCGCAGTCCTTGGAACCGTATCCGTGCCACAATTGCCGCGCAAAGGGAAACATCCGGTTCCCGTGCAGGAGCCGGATGTGCGCTGATTTGTTGACTTGCGTTCGTCACACCGGTGCATCAGTTTTGCCGAAATGCCGGCATGCCGCCGGCTGGAAAGGTCTTGAAATGATCAGAAAACTACTCGCGCTGTGCTTTCTCCTCGGCTTCACCGTTACCGCATCCGCGCAGGAACTGCAGATCCGGGATATCGAAAAGGGCACCGGCGAAGAGGCCAATGTCGGCGAAACGGTCGTGGTGCATTACACTGGATGGCTGATGGACGGCACCAAATTCGATTCCAGTGTCGACCGCGGAACACCTTTTTCCTTCACGCTCGGCGAGCGCCGGGTCATCCCCGGCTGGGAAAAAGGCGTTGAAGGCATGCAGGTCGGCGGCAAGCGCGAGCTGATCATTCCGCCGAACATGGCCTATGGCTCCCAGGGCGCCGGAGGCGTCATTCCGCCCGATGCGACCCTGAAGTTCGAAATCGAACTGCTCGACGTGAAGGCCAAGAAATTTTCCGATATCGGCAACGAGGCACTGAAGGCGAAACTGGCGGCCGGAGCCACGGTCATCGATATCCGCCGCCCGGACGAATGGCAGGCGACGGGCGTGATCCCCGGCAGCCATCTGGTGACCTTCTTCGACGCCAACGGCAAGGTGAACCCGGACTTCGGCCCCGAGCTGCAGAAACTGATCTCCAGCCCCTCCGACGAGGTCGTCTTCATCTGCCGGACGGGCAACCGCAGCCAGGCCCTGTCGGAATACCTCGCCGGCCAGGCCGGGTTCACAAATGTCGTCAACGTCCAGAACGGCATCATGAACTGGATCAAGGACGGCGGCGAAGTGACCAAGGCGACGATGCCTGAGAATTGCTGGCTCTGCTGAGCCCGACAAGTACCCTGCTACAGGCATTTTCCTTGAGCGGGCAGTTTCATTTTCCGGTCAAAAGGATCTTTTAGGCTTAGCGGATTGACCGGACCGGGAGAGCCGGATGGACGCACCGCTTATCCTGCCCAGGGAAGACACCTGGAGCGACCATGATTATGTCCGCCGTGCAGCCAGGCAGGGACCCGTGGTGCGTGACCGGCACGGTATATTCATCACCTTCTCGCTCGCCCATATGCAGCAGCTCGTCGATCCATCGGTCACAAGGCAGATGGAAACGGAGACGATGGCGCTCCAGGGGGTCGATAGCGGCCCGGCATACGATTTTTTCCGCAATTCCATGCTGTTCGCCAATCACGAGGCGCACAGGAACCGGCGGTCACCACTGGCGAAATCCTTTGCGGTGCCCCTGATCCGCGCGCTCCGCCCCGAGCTGCACAAGCTCGCCGGAGAACTGGTCGCCGAAAACCTCGACAAGGGCGGGATAGAGTTCCGCGACCGGATCGGCGGTCAGCTTGCGGCGCGCACGATTTGCATGGTGCTCGGCGTCCCGAGGGACGATATCCCCCTGATCACGCGCCTGGTCTATTCTGCGATCAGGGTCCTGACCGTCCGCTCGCCGAATGTGCTGCTCGAAGCGAGCGGGGACCTGAAAGACCTCAATCTTTATGTCGAGGACCTGCTCCGAGAACACGGATCGAAAGGCCCGGAGGATTTCCTGTCCGCCTATCTCGACCGGGCCGGTACCTTGCCCCTGAGTGCGCTGGAGATCCGGATGCAGATCGTCACGGTCCTTCTGGCCGGTTCGGAGACAACGCGCAGCGCCCTCGCCTCGACCGTTTCGCAGCTGATGCAGAACCGGGAGCAATGGGAGCTGCTGTGTTCCGATCCCGAAACCCACGTGAAGGGAGCCGTGGCGGAAGGCCTGAGATACGACCCGGTCATCGGCGCACTCATTCGCGTTGCCGACAGGGACATCGTCTTCGAGGGCGTTTCCATTCCCGAAGGCAGCCTGATCGGCCCGCTGGTGGTTGCCGCCCTCAGGGACCCCGCCGTTTACGACCGGCCCGACGTTTTCGATATCACCCGAACGGATCATCCCAGGTGGCATCCCGTCTTCGGCGCGGGCGAACACCGTTGCCTCGGAGAAGCGCTCGCTCGGGCGGAAATGGAAGAAGCGCTGAGCGCGCTTTGCAGGCAGGCTCCCGCCATGCGGCTCAGCGGCCCGCCGCCGCAACTGCGCGGCCTCGGCGCGACAAGGAGCGTCAGCGAGATGATGTGCGAGCTGGCCGCTTAGAGCGTGTCTCGTTCACATAGGGCATGCAGTGAATTATCTGCAAAAGAATTGGGAAGCGGCGCGAACCACTCCCCTCATCCTGAGGAAGCGCGTGAGCGCTGTCTCGAAGGATGGGCTGCACACTCAGGAGCAAGCGGCCCACCCTTCGAGACGGGCCTACAGGCCCTCCTCAGGATGAGGTTCTGTTGTCTGGATCGGTTTCCGCGCGCACCGAAGGGCAACCTGCTGAAGCTCAATTCCAATGAGTTTCAAATTCCCGAAGCCAGCTCCAGGCTGTGCCGGTTATGCTCCTCGATCACCGGTGCGATATCCATGGTGACGATCTCGCCACCGTCGACGATCACCCGCCCGCCGATGACCGTCGTCCGAACCCTTTGAGGCGCACAGAAGACGACGGCCGCGACCGGGTCATGCAGGGCTCCGGCGAACTGAATCGTGTTCAGGTCAAGCGTGAAGAAATCCGCACACTTGCCTGTTTCCAAAGATCCAATGTCATTCCGCCCAAGCACCGATGCGCCGCCGATGGTCGCCAGTTCGAGCGCCTCGCGGGCCGTCATCCATTCCCCGGCGCGCAACGGGTGCGAGGGCGGCAGAAGCGCGTGCTTGCGCGGGCCTTCCGGCGGCAGGAGCCCGAGCTGCAATCGCGCCAGGAGCATGGCCTGGCGGACTTCCGTCAGCATGTTGGAGCCGTCGTTGCTCGCGGACCCGTCCGCGCCGAGACCGACCCTGACACCGGCGGCCATATATTTCTTCACCGGCGCAATGCCCGAGGCGAGGCGCATGTTGGAACAGGGGCAATGGGCAGCCCCGCAACCGGTTTTCGCAAAGAGCCGGATTTCATCGTCGTCGACGTGGATGGCATGGGCGAACCAGACGTCGGGGCCGGTCCATTCCAGGCTCTCCATCCAGTCCACAGGACGCTTGCCGAAGCGTTCCAGCGTATAGCGTTCCTCGTCCAGGGTTTCACACAGATGGGTGTGCAGCATCACGTTCTTGTCACGCGCCAGGCGCGCGCTTTCACGCAACAGGTCCTCAGACACGGAAAACGGCGAACACGGCGCAACGGCGATGCGCGTCATCGCCCCCGGCGACGCATCGTGATAGCGATCGATCACCCGGACCGTGTCGCGCAGGATCTCGTCTTCGTCCTCGACGCAGTCGTCCGGCGGCAGGCCGCCCCTGCTTTCGCCGAGCGACATGGAGCCGCGGCTGGCGTGGAACCGCACGCCGAGGTCCCTCGCCGCTTCGATCTGGTAGTCGACCTTGTTGCCGCTCTGGAACAGATAGGTGTGGTCGAAGACTGTGGTGCAGCCGGACAGCGCCAGTTCCGCCAGGCCGATCAGGGCGCTGGTCCGCGAAGCCTCCGGGTGGGTTTTCGCCCAGATCCGGTAATGTGCCTGCAGCCAGGAAAACAAGTTGTTGTTCTGGGCCGCCGGCAGATTGCGGGTGAGCGTCTGGTTGAGATGATGGTGGGTGTTGACGAAACCGGGCAGAACGATCTGCCCCGACGCTTCGATCACCGTATCCGCGCTATCCGGCAGCTCTTCGGAAGGACCGACCTTTTTGAGAATTCCGTCTTCCGCGTAGAGCCCGCCACCGGGAATTTCCCGGCGCTCGCCGTCCATTGTGACGAGCATGTCGGCGTTTTTCAGAAGCAGGGACCGGACCATCGGGAAACTTTCGCTCAAAATATCTGCACTTCATGCAACCTGTTGCAACTTAGCCGTTAGACCGATCCGGAACCAAGACGACAAACTGCTTAGCACTTTATATCACCCGGCAAAGATACCTAGAGCGCGCGTCTCGTTCATATGGAGCCATTTGACCGAGACACGCTCTACCGCTCCAGCGGCGGCATCCGGTTCCAGGCATCCAGCGCGGCGATCTTGTAGGCTTCCGCAAGCGTCGGGTAGTTGAACGTGTTTTCGACGAAATATTCCAGCGTACCGCGCAGGTTCAGGACAGCCTGGCCGATATGGACCAGTTCCGTCGCGCCCTCGCCGACGATATGACAGCCGAGCAGACGGCGGGTCTTGAGCGAGAAGATCATCTTCAGCATGCCCGTTTCCAGCCCCATGATGTGGCCGCGCGAGGTCTCCCGGAACCGCGCCACGCCGCATTCATAGGCAATGCCGCGTTCCCTGATCTCTTCTTCCGTCATGCCGACGGTCGAGATTTCCGGTACGGCGTAGATGCCGTATGGAAAATATTCCGGCGGATCGTAGGCCTTTTCGCCGAGCGCATGACAGGCGGCGATCCGGCCCTGTTCCATGGAAGTGGAAGCCAGGCTCGGGAAGCCGATCACGTCGCCGGCTGCGAAGATATGCGGTACGCCGGTCTGGAAGGTCATCGGATCGACCTTCAACCGGCCGCGGTGATCGACCTCCAGTCCGCAGGCCTCCAGGTTGAGGGTCGGCGTCGCACCCATGCGTCCGGCGGCGAACAGGATCACGTTGGAGCGCACCGAGCGTCCGCCCTCGAGCGTGATCTCGCAATTGCCGGGCCCGTGCTTTTCGATCTTTTCCACCTTGGCCCCGAAGCGCAGGGCGATCCCGCGGTCGCGCAGCTGATGGGTGAAGTCGGCGACCAGTTCCTTGTCGAGAAAATCGAGCATGGTGTCGCGCGGCTCCACCAGCGTGACATGCACGTCGAGCGCGGAAAAGATCGAGGCATATTCGACACCGATCACACCGGCGCCGATGACGGCGATGGTGCGCGGCAGGTCGGCGAGATCCAGGATCTCGTCGCTGTCGAGGACGTATTCGCCGTCGAAGGGGACATAGTCCGGGCGGAAGGGCTTCGTGCCCACGGCAATAATGAACTTGTCCGCCGAGAACTTCAGCACCTCGCCGATTTCGCCTTCGACCTCGATCGTGTGCGGATCGACGAACCGGGCTTCACCGCGCATGGTATCGACCTTGTTGCGGGCGAACTGGTGTTCCAGCACCTCTACTTCATGGTCGAGCGTGATGTGCATGCGCGCACGCAGATCGGATGCGGTGATGTCCTCCTTCACCCGGTAGGAGCGGCCGTAAAACCCCCGCTCCCGCCATCCGGTGAGGTTCAGGACCGTTTCACGCAAGGTCTTGGACGGAATGGTGCCGGTATGAACCGAGACCCCGCCGACCCGGCCGCCCTTTTCGACCACCAGAACGCTATGTCCGAATTTCGCCGCCTGAATGGCCGCCCGCCTTCCGGCAGGCCCGCTGCCGATCACGATCAGATCGTACCTGTCCATGTGCCCCTCACTGCCGCCCTCGATGCCGCCCTCGCTGCCGTCTGTCCGCCAGCCCGTGCGAGCGCCTGACCTTATCGGCGCGCGCCCGTCAGTCGCTGCACCGCAAAAACAGCATCCTGGCCCGCGGGTCAAGAAGGCAAGCGGAAAATGGCGGGATTGACGATCGGGACCCTTTGCTCTTTTTCCGGGCTCTTTTCCGGAAGCGAGCCCATTGCCTTCCCCCTCGACATCCGCTATCCCTTTTTTCATGAAGATGAACCTGAAAGCAGCTTGGTGGTGGCGCGGCGCGATATAGGCGGCCAGCGATCAGTCATGCTCTGAACGGATCAAAGATCAAACCAAAGGCCGCCGCGGGATACCGCTGGCGGCCTTGGTTCTTTATAAGGCTGCCGGATCTCAACCAAGGCAGCCACCAGAACGGGAACAGAAGAACCATGCCGGCGCTGGCAGACCAGACCTACGAAACCAACGGCGGGATCACCATCCTGCGCACGTCACGCCCTTCCGACTACGAGACCGGAACGTCGGAATGGATCGACAGGCTGGATGCGGAGCTCGGCGCAGTCCTGTCCTCGTCCTACGAATATCCCGGCCGCTACACACGCTGGGACATGGCCCTGGTCAATCCGCCGCTGGTGCTGGAAGCCGCCGACCGCAAGGTGGAAATCCGGGCGCTGAACGAGCGCGGCAAGATCCTCCTGCCGGCGATTGCCGGAGCGCTGAAATCCCACGAGGATGTGGAGACCTTTCAGGCGACCGACACGGCACTCAATCTGACGGTCAGGAAGCCGGACCGGCCCTTCAACGAGGAGGAACGCTCCCGCCAGCCTTCCACCTTCTCGATCATCCGCGCGCTCAAGGACTTCTTCGCCTGTGCCGACGACCAGCTCGGCCTCTACGGCACTTTCGGCTACGATGTCGCCTTTCAGTTCGAACCGATCGATTTGAAACTTCAGCGCCCCGGCGACCAGCGCGACGTGGTGCTGTTCGTGCCGGACGAGATCCTGATCGTCGACCACCACGGCAAGCGCGCCTACGTGCTGGAATATGATTTCGTCGTCAACGGCAGGACCACCAAGGGCCTGGAACGGACCGGTGAAAAGCACCAGTACACACCTGCCAACCAGGACCCCGGCCGGGGCGACCATGAGCACGGCGAATATGCCAGGCTAGTGGAGAAGGCGAAGGAATACTTCCGCCGGGGCGACCTCTTCGAAACAGTGCCCGGGCAAACCTTCTACGAACCCTGCGCCAACCCGCCTTCCGCCGTTTCCCGCCGCCTCTCCCAGATCAACCCCTCGCCCTATTCCTTCTTCTTCAATCTCGGCAACAACGAGTATCTGGTCGGCGCTTCGCCGGAAATGTATGTGCGCGTGACAGGCGGACGGCGGGTGGAGACCTGCCCGATCTCCGGCACCATCCGCCGGGGCAAGAACGCCATCGAGGACGAGGCGCAGATCCGCAAGCTCTTGAACTCCGCCAAGGACGAGGCGGAGCTGACCATGTGTTCGGATGTCGACCGCAACGACAAGAGCCGGGTGTGCGTGCCGGGCTCCGTCAAGGTGATCGGCCGCCGGCAGATCGAGATGTATTCCCGGCTGATCCACACGGTGGACCATATCGAGGGCATCCTGCGCGAGGACATGGACGCGCTCGACGCGTTCCTGTCGCACACCTGGGCGGTGACCGTCACCGGCGCGCCGAAACGCTGGGCCATGCAGTTCATCGAGGATCACGAGAAATCCCCGCGCGCCTGGTACGGCGGCGCGATCGGCGCCGTTCTCTTCAACGGCGACATGAACACCGGCCTGACGCTGCGGACCGTGCGCATCAAGGACGGCACGGCGCAGATCCGCGCCGGGGCGACCCTGCTCTATGACAGCGTTCCGGAAGACGAGGAAGCCGAGACGGAACTCAAGGCCGAAGCCATGCGCGCCGCCGTGCGCGAGGCCGGTCTCGCCACGAAGAACGCGGAAAAGAAGGAAGAGAAAAAACCGGGCAAGGGCCTGAAGATCCTGCTTGTCGATCACGAAGACAGCTTCGTGCACACGCTGGCCAACTACTTCCGCCAGACCGGCGCGGATGTCGTCACCTACCGGACGCCGGTGGCCGATCATGTCTTCCACGACGTCAATCCTGATCTGGTCGTCCTGTCTCCCGGCCCGGGCAACCCGCAGGATTTCGATTGCGCGGCGACCATCGGCCGGGCCCGGGCCCGCGCGCTGCCGATCTTCGGCGTCTGCCTCGGCCTTCAGGCCCTGTCGGAATATTTCGGCGCGGAACTTGGCCAGCTCGATATTCCGATGCACGGCAAGCCTTCGCCGATCAGTCTCTCCGGCAATTCGCTGCTGTTTGAGGGCCTGAATGCGCCGGTCGTCGTCGGACGCTACCATTCGCTCTTTGCCAAACGGGACACGCTGCCCGGCGACATCCGCGTGACCGCGGAAACCGACGACGGCGTGGTCATGGCGATCGAGCACGAGAAGGAACCGATCGCCGCGGTGCAGTTCCACCCCGAGTCGATCATGTCGCTCGACCAGGATGCCGGCCACAAGATCATCGAGAACGTGGTCTCGCGGCTGGTTTCGAGCAATCAGATGGCCGAGGCGATCTGAGACCCGCGCCGCATAGGAAACCGTGAAGGGGACGGCCGACCCGTCCTCCTTCGACATGCCCGCCTTCCGCCGCCGTGTGATATCCCTGCCCCGCCGGGCGGCAGGCGTCTCTTTCCTTCTCCCTTGTCCGGAACCCGCTCGCGGAATTTTGATTTGGCGAAATGACAAAGATGCTCGGGCGACTTAAGTTTGCGGCTGGACGCCTGTTAATCGCCTTTAAAGTGCCCGGCATTGAGCGTTTGATATGGAACGTTGCTGCCAAAATACCTATTTTCCGTCTGGTTGATTTGAAGGATTTCGTCCGTGCATTTACTGCTAGCTGCTCTCGGCATTATCGCTGCCGCCGCCTTCTGGATCTACCGGGCCCGCCAGACGGTGGACAACACGAAGGCGGTTCTGGACGCGGCCCAGGATGTGAAAGCCGCCGCGCGCCGCTTCGGCTTCCGCGCGCGGGCCAATCAGCACCCTTCAGAGGGCGTGGAAGACCCGCGGGTGAGCTGCGCGGCGCTTCTCGTGCTTGTTGCGGAAACCGACGGCGGGATTTCCAGAGCCGAACAGGACAGCATTCTGGAGCAGCTATCCGCCGTCTTCCAGCTGCCCGGGGCGGATGCGGAGGAGCTTTACCTGTTCGCCAAGTGGCTGGCCAATCAGAGCAGCAATCCGGACGACATGATCCGGCGGCTGATCAAGCGCACCGTCAATCTGGGCGGCCGGGACACGCTTCCCGACATGATCCGCATGGTCAGCGCCGTCGGCAAAGCCGATACGGGGACGGTGACCGACGACACGCTGCAAATCATCGAAAAACTTAAACAGCTTAATGCCTGAAACGCATTCAGGAGCAAAACCCCGGTTGCCTGTTAGAAATTTCCATCTGCAGAAGGTCTCTTGAACTGTATCGCCGCCGCAAGAGTCCGGTCACGGAAAAGAAAGTTGATTAACAGACTGCAACGGAGTTCTATGGAATATCCCATCTGCCTTTAACCCGCCCTCATGTGGGAAAGTATTACAATAAGAAGATCCTGCGCTTAGACACGAATTCAACGGTCAGGATCTGGGGAGACAGGATGAGCGGTAGTACCCGAAGGATCAGCACGCGGCTGGCAAGGCTGTGTACGCGCGGATTGTGCGTGCTGCCCGCCGCCGGACTGTTCGCGGCGGCCCTGTGCCCCTCGCCTGCCGTTTCCCAGGAACCGCGCAATCTCGAAAACCACATACTGGGCATCGGCAATTGCCCTCCCTGGAATCCCCAGTCGCCGGAAGTGTGCAAGCACAGCCTGGAAAAGGTGGTGAAATCCCTGGCTCCCAGGCTCGATACCGGACCGGATCAGACCCACCTGCTCATCAACGAAGGTGCGAGCGCGCCTGCCCTCAAGCGCAAGGCGACGGAACTGGCGAACCGGCTCGGCTCCGATGACCGGCTCATCATCTACGCCAATCTGCCGCTCGGCAGGCCCGACGACGACGCGGCTGCGGACGACAGCGGCTATGTTCTGGAACTCTGGGCGGGAGCGAAACCGGAAACCACTGCCGAAGCCATCAGCGGCGGAACCTGGATCTCCGCACCCGCCTTTGCCGCCATGATCCACACGATTCCGGCAGCCGAAGTCATTCTGATCCTCGACACAAACAATTCCCACGCGGTCGATCTTCATCTGCTCGACCAGCATTCGGTCGACATGAAGAACCGTCCGGAAGCGCTCGTATCGTCCTCAGGCGCCGGCCAGACCGCGAATTATTCAGCCGACCGGACGATTTCGCTGTTCGCCAAGCATCTCGCGCTCGCGTTGCGGGAGACGGACGGGACATTGCTGGACGTCATGACCGTCGCGGTCAACGGAACGCGCCAGGCGGCTATCCCGATCTGCGCGAAGCTGAAGGAAACCGGTTCGCAGAGCCGAACGGAAGCCGCCGACTGCAATCAGGTCCCGGAAATTCAGGACCCGGACGCATTGCTGAGCCGGACGATGCTGTTGCCCCTGTCGGAATCACAGTTGAACTGAAACAGGTTCTGCCGGAATCAAAACCCCACGGTTCCGACTGACTGAATTGGCTGTCGATCTAGCCTGCCAGGTTGGTTTTCGGCTTTTCTGTCTCCAGGACCTGCAGGCCGCCGAATTTCAGCGTGTCCAGAGCTTCCTGCACCTCATCAGGCGCCGTCCAGACGAGCTTGTCGGCCGGCGCAGGCATGCCGATGAGATAGCCCTGCACCTCGTGACAGCCGCGCTGCGCCAAGAGCAGGAGCTTTTCCGTGTCCTCGACACCCTCGGCGACGACGCGCATGTTGAGGGCCTTGCCGAGGCGCACCACGGTTTCGATGATGGCGAGCGAACCGTAGTTGCGCCGCGCCTCGCGCACGAACGACCGGTCGATCTTGATGCAGTCGAAGGGGAAGCGGCTGAGATAGCTCAGCGAGGAATAGCCGACGCCGAAATCGTCGAGCGCGATCTTCACGCCGATTTTCTTCAGGCGGTTGAGGACGGACAGAGCCCGTGCGTCGTCCTCGATCAGCGTGTTTTCGGTGATCTCGAGCTCGATCCGCTCCGCCGGGATACCCGATTGCGCGATGGCGCGCTGAACGTCGTCGACGAAATCCTTGTCGCGGAACTGCACCGGGCTGACATTCAGACTGATATTCGCCCGGGAAATCGTCGTCGAGGCGACCCGCAGTGCTTCCGCCAGAACATATTTTCCGATCGCGACGATCTGCCCCGAGGTTTCCGCCACGGGAATGAATTCGGACGGATTGACCAGGCCGCGTTCCGGGTGATGCCAGCGGATAAGCGCTTCGTAGCTGTCGATCAGTCCGGAGGACAGGTTGAGGCGCGGCTGGAAATGCAGTTCGAACTGATCGTCGGACAGGGCCGAGGCCAGATCCTTTTCCAGCGCACGGCGCTGACGGACTTCGTCGCCCATGCCGGCCTGGAACAGGCAGTAGGTGTGCCGGCCCTTGTTCTTGGCGTTGTAAAGGGCGATGTCGGCGTTGGAGATGACCTGATCCTCGATGTCTCCGCCCTTCATCAGCGCGACGCCGATACTCGCACCCGGCTTGAGGACGAGACCGTGACCGCAGTCGATCGGCTCCGAAAGGGTCTGGATAAGCCTCAGGGCCATGTCCTCGGCCTGATTGGCGAACTGGATATTGCTCTGAATGACCGCGAACTCGTCCCCGCCGAGCCGCGAAACGGTGTCCACATGGCGGCTCGACTGTCTCAGCCGTTCGGCGGTAACGCGAATGACCGTGTCGCCCACCGGGTGGCCGTGCAGGTCGTTGATGTCCTTGAACCGGTCGAGATCGACGAGCAACAGCGCCGCAAGATGGCCGCCTTGCGCGCATTTGCTGATCGCCTGCTTCAGTTCCGCATTGAAGACGGCCCGGTTCGGCAGATCCGTGAGCGGGTCATGCTGGGCAAGGTGCAGGATCTGCGCCTCGGCCTTCTTGCGCTCGCGCAGGTCGACCAGCGCGGACACCCGGGTCGGGATGCCCCGGTAGGAAATGACGCGGGTGCGGATTTCGACCGGGACCAGCTCGCCGCTGCGGTTGACCAGGGTTACTTCCCTCGGTTCTTTCTCGGCCTTGATCAGGTGCTCTTCAAGCGTGCCGGCCAGCTCATTGTCGACGAATTCATAGAGGCCGCGCATCTCCAGCTCGTCGATGCGGTAGCCGATAAGTTCCTCGAAGGTCTTGTTGCCGTCGAGAATGCGGCCGTCGACAGAGATCACGATCGCGTCGAATGTCGCATTGGCCAGCGCGGACAGACGCTCCGCCTCTTCCCGCGTGCGTTGCGCGTCCGCCGCCCGGTTCTGGGCCTGCTCCTCGCTCTGGACCGTATCCATCAGCGCATTGAACAGGCGTGTCAGCCGTTCAGAATCGTCGCCCTTGGAGACGTCGAGCCGCATGGAAAGGTCCGCCTTGCCGGCAATCAGCCGGTCGAGCGCGTCCTCAACATGGCCGATGCCAAGGCGGGTGCCGTGCTCGGCTTCGTTCAGGCCAAGGTCCTCGCTCGTCGCGTCGAGCCGCATCGGCTGGATCCGGTTCAGGAGCGACAGGAACAGCCACCCCGCGCCGAAACACCAGACGAAACAGGAAACGACGCCGGCAAGCTGAATACCGAATTGCGGCAGTCTGGCGCCGAGCGGTAACAGATCCACCGGGGCCAGGAGCGCCAGTGCGAGCGTGCCCACCACGCCGGCAAATCCGTGAACGCTGATAGCACCGACCGGATCGTCGATCTTCAGCACCTGTTCCAGGAATATGGCGCCGCCGATCGCAGCCGCGCCGCCAAGAGCGCCAACCAGCATGGCGCCGCCCGGGGTCAGAACGTGACATCCCGCCGTGATCGCCACAAGGCCGCCCAGCAGCCCGGAGATCGAATTCTCCGGCAGGATGAACTTGTCCTTCCAGCGGCCCAGAACATAGCCGACGGCCGTTCCCGCCGCCGCGGCAAGCACGGTGTTGGCCAGGATCTTGGGAACGTCCCAGGAAGCCGACAAGGTGGAGCCGCCATTGAAACCCAGCCAGCCGACAAAAAGCACGAGCGCCCCGGCGGTTGCCAGGACCGCGCTGTGCCCCTGGATCCGGAAGGGCCGCCCATCGGCGCCGAAGCGCCCTATTCTCGGTCCGAGCAGCACACAGGCGGCCAGCGCAATCCACGCGCCGGTACCGTGAACGACCGTCGACCCGGCGAAATCCACGAAGCCGGCATTGCCCAGATAAGCAACGGCATCGGAATAAAGCGCGGTTCCCCAGGCCCAATGGGCGAACATCGGATAGATCAGACCCGCGGTCAGGACGGAACACCAGATATAGGCCGACAGGCGCATGCGTTCGGCAACCGCGCCGGAGATAATCGTCGCGGCCGTACCGCAGAACATCACCTGGAAGGCGAAGACCGTGAGTTCCCAGGCGTCGAGACCGGACAGTCCGAGAAGATGGCTGTCGAAACCGACAAACCAGTTGCCTCCGCTGCCGAAGGCGAACGCAAAGCCGAAGGACGCGAAAATCAGGACAGAAACGGCCAGGTCCAGCAGGTTCTTCTGGGCGACGTTGATGGAATTCTTGGAGCGCACGAGGCCGGCTTCGAGAAGCATGAAGCCGACCTGCATCAGCAGAACAAGCCCGGCGGTGACCAGCACCCAGACCATGTCGAGGTTTTTTTGAAAGGACACGGCCCCCGCCGCCTCGGCCGCATGACCCGTTCCGGCAAGAAAAAACCCCGCAAAGCCGACAACGGTTCCCACGATGACCGTCCGCATAATCATACAATTGTCCTGCAAACCCCAATACAGGCGTATGATTTCCATCAGAGGTTAATTCTCTCTTGCTAAAACTTACACTGTTATCAACATTTTAGATCTGCCCAATTCCGCAGCAGGCAGTCAAAATACACGCCTGGCGCGGACGTTCCGGTAACACCCTGAATTAACTTGCAAAATCCATTCAAGTTTACGCAGGAGGAGCTTTCCGGAACTGGTCCAGCGCGCTTAATAAATGAGCATAATCAAAAGGACTAAATATCCGGAAATACACCGATTTCGGCGCTCGCCGAGATCATCGAAGCGGTAAAGCCAACGTGGAAACTGCGTCGGAAGCACCGCCTCACGGCAACCTGCTTCAGCCTGACGACAGACTTCAGACCGTCATCAACCCCGATTTTACGGATCGGGCCCTGTCTCCCGGTGTCGCCCCGGCTCTGCGTCACCGCTTGGCCGGGATGTCGATGGCGAGGGAAATGCCTTTGCCTGCGGTCCGAGGCGGGCCGGAAGCCCGCCTTTTTTCAAGGAACGTGCTACCGATTTCAAGGAACGTGCTACCGAAACCGGACTCAGTCGACGTAGCGGAATGCGCCCTTGGAGGCGCTGGTCGTCATCTTGGCATAGGCACGCAACGCGGTGGAGATCTTGCGCTTGCGCTGCTCAACCGGCTTCCACGCCTGATCTCCCTTGGCGTCCATGGCCGCCCGCCGTTCGGCCAGGACCTCGTCCGAAAGATCCACCTTCAGGATGCGGTTCGGAATATCGATGACAATCGTATCGCCTTCCTCGACCAGCCCGATCGCGCCGCCTTCGGCAGCTTCCGGAGAAATGTGGCCAATGGACAGGCCCGAGGACCCGCCGGAAAACCGGCCGTCGGTGATCAGCGCGCAGGCCTTTCCGAGGCCCTTCGATTTCAGATAGCTGGTCGGATAGAGCATTTCCTGCATGCCCGGACCGCCGCGCGGGCCTTCGTATCGGATCAGCACCACGTCGCCTTCCTTGACCTTGTTGGTCAGGATCGCCGAGACGGCACTGTCCTGGCTTTCGAAGATCCGGGCGGGACCGGAGAAGGTCAGGATGCTGTCGTCGACGCCCGCGGTCTTCACCACGCAACCGTCCTCGGCGATGTTGCCGTAGAGCACGGCGAGGCCGCCGTCCTTGCTGTAGGCATGATTTGCGTCCCGGATAACGCCGGACTTCCGGTCAAGGTCGAGATCGTCCCAGCGGCGCTCCTGGCTGAAGGCCACCTGGCTCGGCACCCCGCCCGGCGCGGCGCGATAGAAGGTATGAACGCTTTCGGAGTTGGTCTGGCGCACATCCCAGCGTGCCAGCGCTTCCTTCATGGTCGCGGCATGGACGGTGGGCGCGTCGGAATGGATCAGCCCGGCCCGGTCGAGCTCACCGAGAATGCCCATGATGCCGCCGGCACGGTGCACGTCTTCCATGTGGATGTTTTCGACGGCCGGAGCGACCTTGCAGAGCACCGGAACCTTTTTCGACAGCCGGTCGATATCGTCCATGGTGAAGCCGACCTCGCCTTCGTAGGACGCGGCGAGCAGATGCAGGATCGTGTTGGTCGATCCTCCCATGGAGATGTCGAGGCTCATGGCGTTTTCAAATGCCTCGAAGCTGGCGATGTTGCGCGGCAGAACGCTTTCGTCGTCTTGTTCGTAGTAGCGCTTGGCCAGGTCGACGATCAGGTGGCCGGCTTCGACGAACAGGCGTTCGCGGTCGGCGTGGGTGGCAAGCGTCGAGCCGTTGCCCGGCAGCGCAAGGCCCAGGGCCTCGGTCAGGCAGTTCATGGAATTGGCCGTGAACATGCCGGAACAGGATCCGCAGGTCGGACAGGCATTCTGCTCCATCGTCAGGACATCGGCTTCGGACACCCGGTCGTCCGCCGCGGCGACCATTGCGTCGATCAGGTCGATGGACTTGGCGACGCCGTTTTCCAGGACCACCTTGCCGGCTTCCATCGGGCCGCCGGAGACGAAGACTACCGGAATGTTCAACCGCATGGCCGCATTCAGCATGCCCGGAGTGATCTTGTCGCAGTTGGAAATGCAGACCAGCGCATCGGCGCAATGGCCATTGACCATGTATTCCACAGCGTCGGAAATGACTTCGCGGGACGGCAGCGAGTAGAGCATGCCGTCATGGCCCATGGCGATGCCGTCATCGACCGCGATGGTATTAAATTCCTTTGCGACGCCGCCGGCCTTCTCCACTTCCCTGGCGACGAGCTGGCCGAGGTCCTTCAGGTGCACGTGGCCCGGAACAAACTGGGTAAAGGAATTGGCGATCGCGATGATCGGCTTGCCGAAATCGTCGTCCTTCATGCCGGTGGCGCGCCAAAGGCCGCGCGCGCCGGCCATGTTGCGGCCGTGGGTGGATGTTCTGGAACGATACGGGGGCATTTGTCTCTCCCTGATTTTATTGACCAGCTGCTGTCGTGCCGCTTCGTCCTGAAGGTGCCAGAAGACAAGCACTCCGCGCCAATGCACTTACCTGGACTAGGATACGTACCCCAGGGTGTGACAGTTTTTTTGCCGCCGCGAAAGGTCCGAAACCGAAAAAACCGTACGCTCCGGTACGATTTTGAATATTTGCCGGTTTCCAGCACGCCGTTCTTCCGGAAACGCCGGGCTTTCAGGCCTCCCGGCAGCAAACCCAAATTGCAAATACGGTGAGCTGCACGTATAGTTAAGCAATCCTTTTTCAATTTTCATTTTTATCAGTATTCGGATTGTTTCCCATGATGAATGATCCCAACGCGGCCGATGGAGCCGTTTCGCAGGAAAAGCCGCCACCGCCCGAAAAAAACCATCCCGTCCTCAGATTCCTCGGTCGAGTGGCCGCATGGCTTGCCGACGTCACGAAAACCTTCCATCTGCTCAGGGCGCAAATCATCATCGTCCTGATTGCCATGTTCCTGTTGAGCTACGAGCAGACAATCGACGAATACCGCGCGCTCTATGCGAATGTATTCGAACCGGTTCATCCGGATAAACAATGGCTTTCTATCGTTACGCTGGTCTCCAGCGCCGCAAGCCTGTTCCTGCTCTTCCCGTTTACGATCTGGTTCACGTCCCGCTGGCTGACGAACCGAAATGACGACGGTAGTCTCCCCAGACCGGATACGAAGCAGTTCTACCGGCGCCGAAACGATACCCGGAGCTGGACCCGCAAGTGGCTGCCGAGAGCGCTGGCCGTAGCGCCCCTGCTCAGCGTCGCCTATGCCGCCTGGAAAGCCGGGCAGACTTCCGAGGATACCACACTCCGTATCGCGTCGCTGTTTTGCGCGCTTGTTTCCGCGGCCTGGGTATTCCTGCTGTTCGTCCGGACGCCGCTCAAGTTATTCTCCGCCGTCTCGACATATCTCGACAAGGAATTCAACGACTTAAAATTTATATTCCTTATTTTCCTGATTGCGAATGTCCTGATCGTCCTGGTGGCCGGCGTCGCAATACCGCAGGCGCTGGGTATCCTGACCTACGGCATCGGCTTTTTCATCGTCGTTCTCGTCTTCACCACCTTTCTGGCCTGGGGGCATATGCGCACCAAAGTCCCCTACATGATCCTGCTCGGTCTCTGGACGGCCTTCCTTGCCTATCTCGACTGGACCAACAACCACAAACTGGAACTGCTGACCATCGAGGCAAGCGAAGAACCGCTCGAATTTCAAACCGCGTTCGAAGCCTGGCTGGATCACAAAATCGGCGAAACGGAGTCTGCTACTGCGGATGAAAAGATACCGGTCTTCATTGTCGCTGCCGCCGGCGGCGGCATCTTTGCCGCGCAGAACGCCGCTTTTTTTCTTGCCAAGCTGGACGACAGCCTGGCCTCGGAAGGCTGCGGACAATTCTCAAGACATGTGTTTGCAATCAGCGGGGTTTCCGGCGGTTCGGTCGGCGCGGCGCTGCACGGAGCGCTGCTGAAGCATCAGCTCGCCATGGCGCGCGGAGGGAAGAATTGCGCGGACGAAGATGCGCTTCTGGAACCCAAACTGTTCAACATCCTCAACGAGGACCTGCTGGCCCCGGTCGTCGCCAATTTTGTCGCGCTCGATTATCCTCAGCGCTTCCTGCCGAGCTGGCTCGTTTCGTTTCCGGACAGAGCCACCGCTCTTGAAGATGCCATTCTCTCTTCGGTTTCCAGCCACGCGCCGGATGCCAGGCCATATCTGGAGGAAGCCGCGAGCCTGCACTGGAATGCCGATAGCGGACTTCCCGCCCTTGTCCTGAACACCGCCGAACTGAATTCCGGCCGGACGGTTGCCTCCTCCCCCTTCAAGCTGCACGGCCGGGATTTCCACAAAAACGGTCCCGCTGCCGGCTTTCCGACGAAAGACGCCACCTTCCGGGAAATTCTCGCGCCGCGGCCTCCAGACCGGCCCATCTACGAGCCGCTGGAAAACTGCGCAAGCCCGCTTGTCGACGTGAGCGATACCGAACGCTTCGATAAGAACAGGGATCTTTCCCTTATTCAGGCCGCCGTTCTAAGCGCCAGGTTTCCCTATGCCTCACCGGCAGGAACGATTACCCGGCTCACCTCATCTTCGGAATGTTCGAAATCCGGACCTGACGGACCGCCCGAGCCCGCCCTGTTTGCAGCGGAAACGCAATATGTCGATGGCGGCTATGTCGAATCTTCCGGAACCGAACAGGCTCTGAGGCTCTTCAAACTGCTGCAGAGCCAGGTCGAAGCCGGCTGCCTGACAGACGGCAGAGAGAGCAAGTGGTGCAGGGTCGATATCCATCTGGTTGCGATCAACCTGCGGACCGACAGCCTGATCTCCGACACGTCCTTCGGACTGGTGCTGACGCCGCCGATGGGGCTCGTGAAAACCTGGTCGCAACGCTCTCAAACCTCCCGCGAAGCGCTTATCGATTATTTCGAACTCAGCAGGTTCCGTCCGGGCGTCAAGGGGCTGCACATGATTCAACCCTACGACGCCAACAACGCAATTCCGCTTGGATGGCGCCTTTCGGAACAAACTTCCAGGAAATTGCGGGGTTTCCTGTGTGCCGGCCTGACAAAAGAAAAAATGGTCACCCTGCTCGAACTGGTGTCACCGGCCAGGCCGGTAACACTGGCCTGCGACGATGACTAGAACGATCTGCGAGGTCTCCATTTTCTCCTTGCGGTTCGTCGGGAACCGGCATCCCGCGTCCCTATAAAAGAAAGCCGGTGCCGGTCGAAACCCGCACCGGCTATCCTTCAGACCGCCCCGGAGGGGGTGGATGTCGGGCAGCCTGAAACCGGATGACCTATTCGGCCGCCTCCGCGCTTTCGGCCAGGGTGGGATAATCCGTGTAGCCCTTCGCGCCGCCGCCATAGAACGTGTCCCGGTCGGGCTCGTTCAGGGCCGCGCCCTTTTCCAGCCGGTCGACGAGATCGGGGTTGGAAATGAACGGGCGGCCGAAGGCGACGAGGTCGATGGCGCCGCTTTCGACAGCATCAATCGCCATTTCGCGGTCATAGCCGTTGTTGCCCATCCTGGCGCCGTCGAAGAGCGCGTAAAGCGCCGCCAGGTCACAGCCTTCGGGAATGTCGCGCGGCCCGCCGGTCTGCCCTTCCACCAGATGGAGATAGGAGAGCCCGTAAGTGTTCAGGAGACGGATCGCGGCGGAAAAGGTTTCCTGCGGGTTGCTGTCGGAAATGTCGTTGGCGTTGGAAAACGGGCTCAGCCGGATGCCGACACGGCCCGCACCCAGAACACCGGTGACCGCATCCATGACTTCCTTCAGAAAACGCGTGCGGTTCTCGATGGAACCGCCATATAGATCGTCACGCCTGTTGGAGCCGTCGCGGAGAAACTGGTCGATCAGGTAACCGTTGGCACCATGGATCTCGACGCCGTCGAAGCCTGCCTTGTCCGCATTCTCCGCGGCCTTCCGGTAGTCCTCGACGATCCCCGGGATCTCATCGATCTCCAGCGCGCGCGGCGTGGGCGTGTCGATGAACTGGGTACCGTCGAAGGTCTTCGACTTCGCTGCAATGGCGGACGGCGCCACCGGATCGGCCCCATCCGGCTGAAGCACCGGATGCGAGATGCGGCCCACATGCCAGAGCTGGATGACGATCTTGCCGCCTTCCGCGTGGACGGCATCCGTCACCTTTTTCCAGCCGTCGATCTGGGCCTGCGAATAGATACCCGGCGTCCAGGCATAGCCCTTGCCCTGGGGAGAAATCTGTGAGCCCTCGGACACGATCAACCCTGCCCCGGCGCGCTGGCGGTAATATTCGACATGCAGCTCATACGGCGTGTCGTCTTCCGCCCGCGCCCGGTTGCGAGTCAGCGGCGCCATCACCACACGGTTCTTCAATTCGATGGACCCGGCCCTGGCCGGAGAAAACAGCTTGGCGTCTGACATGGACAATTCCCTTTCGATTGTCATTCGATCCGAGGAGCCAAATTACGGACTAATCGGTCCATAATTTGATACAAAACGCCCGGTTCGGGCGGAGTGATGTGAGCCGAAGCGTGCCGCTCAGGGAGCGAGCACCGTTCTGGCCTGTTTCAATGTGTCGGCAATCCGCTCCGCCGGGATACCGGCCTTGCGGAGGGCGAGGGTTCCGATAGCAAGTGAGGAATAGGCACGCGCCTTGTCCCGGACCGCATCCGGGTTTTGCGGGTCGAGCGCTCTGGCGAAGATCTCCTCGATGCTTTCCAGATGGCGGCGGCCCAGCGCGGCGACCTTTTCGTCATGAGGGGCGAGTTCCGTGATGCAGTTGACCAGCAGGCAGCCTTTCGATCCGCCTTCGGGGTCCGAGATCGCCTGCATCATGGCATCAACGGCATTTCCTTGCGCGCTCTCCGCAACCTCTTTCAAATTGCGGATGCCGTTTTTCGAATAATGCTCCACCGCCCTCAGAAACAGAGACTGCTTGTCCCCGAAAGCACCGTAGAAGCTGGACCGGCTGAGGCCCATGGCCCGGGTCAGGTCATCCAGGGAGGTTGCCTCGAATCCCTTTTGCCAGAACACGTTCATCGCCGCTTCGAGGGCTGCAGCCTCATCGAAGTTGCGTGGCCGGCCCGGTCCGGCCGGTCGTTTTTTCGCAGTGTGGCTATGAGACTGGATCTCTGACATGCTCCTGATATGGACCACCCGGTCCGGAATGCAAGAGCCTGGAAACGATGTTTTTGGACTGACCGTTTCAAATACCGCCGTGAGATCGTTTCCCCCGGACCGGATCACATCCTGCAGGAGCCGGAATAGGCGTCGCCGACATCGTCGAAGATGCGTGCAACCGCTTCCATCTCGTAGAGTTTGCTGGTGCGCCGGACGCCTTCCGTCAGGTAGAAATCCTCGATCGGAAACTGGTTGGAATTGAAGCGGAAATCCCCGCGCACGCTTTCGAACGGCGCCGCGCTGATGGCGGAGACCAGCGCTTCCTGCTCCTTGACGCCGCCGGTCAGTTCGAGCGCGAAGTGGATCAGCCTGCCCGCGTCATAACCCTGGGCGGCATAGACGGACGGTCCGTAGCCGTATTCGCGGCTGAACTCGCGGACGAAGCGCTTGTTGGCGGGATTGTCCAGGTTCGGTGCCCAGTGGGACGCGGAAAACAGGCCCTCGGCCTTTTCTTCCGTATAGGGCAGCGTCACCGCGTTGATGGTCTGGGACGACAGGAACGGGACGATGCCCTTCATGCCGGAAGTATGGAACTGCTTGACCAGTTCGACCCCCATGCCGCCCGGCATGAAGGCGTAGATCGCATCCGGTTCGATCTTGGAAATCTGCGCGAGTTCAGCGGAAAAGTCGGTCTGGCCGAGCTTTGTGAATATTTCGAGAGCAATCTGTCCCTTGAAATGGCGCCGGAAGGCAGCCACCACGTCCCGCGCCGCCTCGTAGTCCGGCGCGATCGTGACGACCTGCTGATAGCCCTTCAGACTTGCGTAGCGGCCCATGGTCTCGTGAACCTGATCGTCCTGCGGAGCGGTCGAGAAAAAATAGCGGCTGCAGTTGCGCCCGGCGATGGGCGCCGGCCCGGAATGGGTTCCGATAAACAGCGTTCTGGAGCGCACCACCGGGTCGTGGACCGCCAGCATGATCTTGGAAAAGTTCACGCCGACGAAGATGTCGACACCGTTTTCCTCGATCAGCTTGGCGGCCTGTTCAACGGCATAGGCAGGATCCAGCTTGTCGTCGACCACAAGAACATTCGTGGGCAGGCCGCCCAGCGCGCCGTTCGATTGCTTGACGGCCAGCATGAACCCGTCGCGCATCTGTTCGCCGTAAACCGCCGCGGGACCGGAGAGCGTCGCCATCAGGCCGATTTTCAGTTCCGGTGTGTCCTGCGCGGCCGCAACCTGGCATGCCAACGCCAGCCCTGCCGCCATGCCGCCCGCATAACCCAGAATTCGCGAGATCCAGCGTGTCATGTGTCTTGCCCGTTCGTTTCATTCGCCGCCACAACGCCTTTCAACGGCGTTTTGCCCGGCGGCACCAGGTTCCCGGGCACATCATGCCAAAGACTGGTTAGGCTTTTGCAAACACGAACAACCGCCGGTTTCGGTCCTTAAGGCCATCTCCCTGTCACAATTGCCCGAAAATTCCTTATAGCCGCCGTAATCCGGCCCGTGTCCGGGCGTATTAACAAAGATTAATCTCCATCACGCGCAAGGCGACCGCTCCGAGCATGTCAAAAACCGCAAATTCAGGAGGGCCATATGTATCCTGTATCCGTGCCAGCCGCTGCTTGCGATCTTCCACCCGACTGCGAACCGGACAAAAAAAACCTGCCCGCGACCAAAGCCGACCTGAAGCTCGTCGAGATCCGCAAACCTGAAACCGCTCCTCCGGCCGGGGAAGACGCCACCGCTCCCCAGGGTCTGGCGGCGAAAATCCTGCAGATGCACGCCGCGGCCGAAGATGCGGGGTCTTCGGAAATCCGCAGACCCAGGCTCGTCGATCCCCGCGAAGAGACGGCTCTCGACATGCCCGAGGTTCTGCAGCGGGCTGCGGAGGAGACCGGTATTCCGACGGCGCCCCGCGAAGCGGCGCGTGCGGCCGGCGACGGCGGACGGTCTTCCGCGTCTCTCCGGCGCGGCCCGGGTTTCAGAACAATGCTCGCCGGCACACTTTTCGTCCTTGCCTGCGGAGGCGGTGCGATCGCGCTCGGCATGGGCGGTTTTCTAGGCAGCACAGAAGACAGTTCTTACGAGGTTGAAACCCAGCTCATCACGGCCGAACCGACGATCGAAAGCCTGATCGACAGCAATGCCGCCGGCCAGGATACCGCCCTTCCCCGCGCGGACACCGGAGCTACGGCCGATGCAAGCGGGCTTGAAATCGCCAGGGCGAAGGAACAGCTTCGCGAGGCTTTCGCGGCACGTGGAATAAGCTCGCAGGCACCGCTCGATCCGGCCACAGAAGCGCCAGAGAGCAAGATCCAGGCGCGCATGGTCACCCCGCAGCCGGCCGCCTTGTCCGCTCCTTCTTCTTCAGCCCCTGCTTTACCTGCACCTGCGCCAATCGGCTCGGCGGCACCTGAGGAGCCTGCCGGAGAGATCCAGCAAGCCCAATCGGACACGGCGGAAATTCCCGTTCCCCCGGAAGAGCCGGCAGAGGCACCGGCCGCGGTGGCACCGAAGCCTGAAGCACAGGCCAAGCCCAGCCGGCCGACCACTCCGGCGGCCCTGGCCATGGAAGAGGCTCCCCCGCTTCTCGACGACCAGGGCGCTCCGCCTGCAGCTGCGAGCCTTTCCGGCACGGGCAGAATTGTTTCTGCGGTCAATCTGCGGCAATCGGCGAGCAAGAATTCGTCCAGTCTCGGCGTCATTCCCGCCAATGCAGAGGTCCGCTTCGGCGATTGCGGCACCTGGTGGTGCAATGTGGTTTATGACGGAAAGTCCGGCTATGTCGGCAAGAACTTCCTGAAAAAGACCGCAGCGAATTGACTCAGAAAGGTTTCGGTAGAGGCTTGTTAAGCCCGTCCGGGTAGCATGCAAACGCACATTCGCGATGCCGGCAGCGCCAGCCACGGACAAGGTTGCGTGGCCAAATCGGGGTATCGCACGCCTGACGCTGTTTGCAGGAGACGGATCATGCTCACCCTATCGACAGGCCGCTTTGCCGCAATCCTTGTTGCTGTCCACGGTTTGGCAGCCTTGCCCGCCTTCGCGGACGACAGCGGCTGCGTGACCTACGCGACCGACTATGCCAATTCGCACATGGGCAGCGGCGATGTCGTCGGCGATGCGGTCGACGGCGGCATGGCGGGAGCTGTCGCCGGCGGTGCGTGGCAAGGCCCTTCCGGCGCCGTCCGGGGCGCTCGTGCAGGTGCGGCCCTCGGCGTCCTCGACAATATGGGATCCATGCCCGGCGGCTGGCAAGCGCTTTACGACATGGCCTACCAGATGTGCCAGCAGCAGGTCACCAACGCAAATATCGCTCCGCTCGGCTCCCCGAACCTTCCGAGCCTCCCCCCGCCCTCTTCCGACTGCAGATCCTCCGCAAGCGTCAACGCTCCTCTGAAAAAGGCCCCCGACGGCAGCATCATGGCGGGCTCCGGTCTCGGAAACTGCCCCTAGAGCTTACCTGCGTCGTGGAAGACCCTTTCCCCGACCTCGACAGCGGTTGACCTAGCGTGCGAAGCAAAGTCAACTGTGGCCCGTTTCAGGAAGGCTTTGCCTCATCATGGCCTAATAGACGACAGGACTTTTCATGACCCGCCGCGCTCCCCTCGTTCCCCGGATTGCCGTCGCCGCCCTTGCCGGTCTGCTGATTGCCGGTTCGCCGGCGCTTGCCCAGCAGTGCGGAGGCGATTTCCGTCAGTTTCTCGCGGGCGTGAAAGAGGAGGCGGTCGCCCAGGGCCTTTCCGCGCGCGCCGCCGACCAGACGCTGGCCGGTGCCCAGATCGACCGCAAGGTGCTGTCCAGGGACCGGGCCCAGGGCGTCTTCAAGATGGCCTTTCTGGATTTCTCCAAACGGGTCATCTCCGGCTACCGGATGAAGAACGGCGCGGCGAACATGAAGAAATACGCCAGCGTGTTCCAGCGCACCGAACAGGAATACGGCGTGCCTGCGCCGGTGATCACCGCCTTCTGGGCTCTGGAGACCGACTTTGGCGCCGTTCAGGGCGACTTCAACACCGTCAACGCACTTGCCACGCTGGCGCATGACTGCCGCCGCCCGGAATTGTTCCGTCCGCAGCTCATCGCGGCCATCGAGATGGTCCAGCACGGCGACCTCGACCCGCGCACCACCACAGGCGCCTGGGCGGGCGAAATCGGCATGGTGCAGATGCTGCCCGAGGACATCATCAAATTCGGCCGGGACGGCGACGGCGACGGACACGTAAAGCTGAAGGAAAGCGCTTCGGACGCTATCCTGACCGCCGGGGCCTTCATCCAGCACCTCGGCTGGCGGCGGGGCGAACCCTGGCTGCAGGAGGTCACTGTGCCGCAGAACCTCGACTGGTCGGCGTCGGGGCTCGGCAAGACCCGCACCGGTGCGCAATGGGCCTCCCTCGGCGTTCAGCCGCGCTGGGGCCAGATCTCCGCCAACCTTCCTGCGTCTCTCCTGCTGCCGCAGGGCCGCAAGGGACCGGCTTTCCTGGCCTATCCGAACTACAATATCTATCTGGAATGGAACCAGTCCTTCGTCTACACGACCACGGCAGCCTATTTCGCCACCCGGCTGGCGGGCGCACCGGTCTATAACGCAGGCAACCCGGAGCCGGGCCTCTCCGATGCGCAGATGAAGCAGCTTCAGTCCAAGCTCGCGAACATGGGATACGATGTCGGCAAGATCGACGGCATTCTTGGATCAGGCACCCGCGCGGCGGTTCAGGACGTTCAGCAGAAACTCGGCTTGCCCGCCGACGCCTGGCCGACCCCTGCCCTGCTGAACAAGCTGTAGGATTCCGGTCCGGAGTGTAAGGCCATGGTACGGACCTCCTTCAAGGACTTTCCAAGCGGCCGGGCCTGATGACGATGCGCGAGGGTGGACATCCGGAGGATGACGGTTCCCGAAGGAGGAAGCCGGTGCAAAAGGCCGGCTTGCCAGCGTCAGGCAACCTGCTCCTGATCGCCGAACTGGCGGTGATCCTTGCCGGACCCATCCTGCTGATGGGTCTTCCGGTTCAGCTGTTGCGCTTCTCCACCGTCTTTCTCCTGGCCGGATATTGTTTCTGGCGGCTGAGGTCCAACGGTGCGGCGGGCGAATACCTGCGCTTCAACTGGGCCGGCTGCCGGGCCGCCCTGCCGGGTATCCTGGTCCGCTGGGTGATCGGTTCTGCCGCAATCATCGCCGTGGTGCTGCTGATCAGCCCGGAACGCCTGTTCTGCATCCCGAGGGCGAACCCGCTTCTGATGGTAGCGATCGTCTGCTTTTACGGCCTGGTTTCCGTCCTGCCTCAGGAAGTCGCCTTCCGGGGTTATGCGGCCTGGCGCCTGGACGGCTATCGAGTTGCCTATTGGCCCGCGATGGCGATCTCGGCAGCTCTGTTCGGCTGGGTGCATATCCTGTTCGGATCGTGGCTCTCCGTGGCGCTGGCCTTCGCGGCCGGCCTGTCCTTTTACCGCACCTACCGCAAATACCGGTCTCTTGCCGCCGTCTGGCTGGAGCACAGCCTGATCGGCATCGCCGTCTTCGCCTTCGGGCTCGACAACCTGTTCTATATCGGCCCGACCACAGCCAGCCTGGCGCAGGTCTGCTCCGCCGCGGTCCACTGATCTACTGCCGCATCGCGCGGAATGCCCATGTGAGCATTCAATTATTGGCTGCCGGTTTCCAGTTCGAAGGGGAAGACCGTCCGCCAGTCTTCCTTCATGTCGACAACCGTCCAGCCGCGTTCGCCCGCCTCGTCCAGCGCCTTGTCGAGCTGGCCGATATGGGACTCCCGGTCATAGGCCCATTCCCGCTCACCATCCGTGTGATGCAGGAGCAGCGCGAAGCCCGGGCCGTCGCCATAGGTCGTATATTGCAGCATCTGGAGGTCACCGTCGGAATTTCCGGAAGCGAAGATCGGCCGTCTGCCGATGTGGTGATTGATGGCGACAGGTTTGCCTTCCTTGTCGTCGACGAAAAACAGCTCCGGCAGTTTGACCGTCCGCGCCGCTCCGTCTTCCAGCCTGAATTCGGACCTGATGCTCGAGCCGACGACCTGTTCCGGCGGTATGCCGTAGGCCTGTTCCGAAAACACCCGGATGAAGTCGATGCCGCCACCGGAAACGATATAGGTCTTGAAGCCGTTCTCCCGCAGATAGGACAGCAGCTCCAGCATCGGCTGGTAGATCATGTGGTCATAGGGCTGTTCGGTTTGCGGGTGACGGGCCGTCTCCAGCCAGGCAGCCACCGAAGTCTTGAAATCATCCGTCGCCATGCCTGCATGCGAAACGGCGATGACTTCCAGCAGCCCCTTGTGACCGTCGGCCATGAGGGCTTCCATGTTCCCGTCGAGCGCGGCTTTCACAGCCGGGCTCTTTTCCGCCAGGGACGGATCGGCTTCCGCCATCCGCTTCACGGTATCGAGTGCATAAAAGAGCTGGAAATAGGCCGGCTGCTCGGCCCATAGATTGCCGTCATTGTCGAAGGTGGCGATCCGTTCGGTCGGGTCGACATAGCCGGGGCTTCCCGGCGTGGTCACCGCGTCGACGAATTCGATGATGGCCGCCTTGGTATCCCCCGCCTTCCAGGAAGGCAGGGGATCCGCCCAGGCAACGCCCGCCGCCGCCGCCATCAGGACAGCAGCCATCAGCCCAACAAGTTTCCGCATCGTTCGATCTCCCTCCGGGAAATACCGGAAGCGGCCCGGGTTTCCGGGCCGCTCCGTCAGCCGGTTCATACTTCCGGTTCAGTTGCTTCCGGCCATGCCGGCTTTGAGCTTCTCCTCGATCGCAGAGAGGTTGAACGACCCCGGCGTCTGGCTCGGCGGATAGTCTTTCATGGTCTGCAGGAACTGCGCCGCCAGAGCCTGGATCGGAACGATCACGAAAGCCCGGTCCAGCAGCCAGTCATAGTAGATGTTGGCGTTGTGCTGCGACTTCTCGAACGGATCGCGGCGCAGGTTGAAAATCGCCGGAACGCGCAGTTCGGTGAACGGTTCCTGCCAGACGCCGAAGGCCTGACCGCGGTTTTCCAGGAACACCACTTTCCAGTCGTCATATCTGGCCGCGACGATCTGGCCGTCGTCGTTGACATACCAGAACTCGTGACGCGGAGATGCGTCCGTTTCGCCTTTCAGGTAGGCGTTCATGTCGTAACCGTCGACATAGTTGTGGTAGTTCCGGCCATTGAGGTCGACGCCTTCCGACAGTTGCTCCTTGATGTCCGGAGCGCCCGCGATGGCCGCGAATGTCGGCAGCCAGTCCTCATGGGCGACGATGCCGTTCAGCGTGACGCCGGCCTGGAACACGCCGGGCCAGCGGATGAAGGCGGGCACACGGTAGGCGCCTTCCCAGTTGGAGTTCTTTTCGCTGCGGAACGGCGTCGTTCCGGCATCCGGCCAGGTGTTGTAGTGCGGCCCGTTGTCGGTGGAATACATGACCACGGTGTTGTCCGCTATTCCCAGCTCATCCAGCAGATCCAGCAGTTCGCCGACATGCATGTCATGCTCGACCATGCCGTCGTGATAGTTGTTGCCGCTCGGTCCCGAGATCCCGACATGCTCCGGTTTCACATGGGTGCGGAAATGCATGCGGGTGCCGTTCCACCAGACGAAGAAAGGCGTTCCGGCCTCGACCGCCTCGCGGATGAAGCGCTTGGCTTCGGCGACCGTTTCATCGTCGACGGTCTCCATGCGTTTCTTGTCGAGCGGGCCCGTATCCTCGATGCGCTGCGTGCCGTCCGCGTTCGCCCAGGTGTGCAGGACGCCGCGCGGTCCGAACTGCTCGCGGAACGTCTTGCCGTTGGCCAGGACCATCTCGCCCGGATAATCGCGGTTTTCCGGCTCCTCTTCCGCATTGAGATGGTAGAGGTTGCCGAAGAATTCGTCGAAACCGTGATTGGTCGGCAAGTGCTCGTCCCGGTCTCCTTGATGGTTCTTGCCGAACTGGCCCGTCGCATAGCCCTGCGATTTCAGAACCGTTGCCATGGTGACGTCGGTTTCCTGCCAGCCCTGTTCGGCACCGGGCAGCCCGACCTTGGTCATGCCGGTGCGCACGGGAACGTTGCCGCCGATGAAGGCCGCCCGCCCCGCCGTACAGCTTTGCTGGGCGTAATAGTCCGTGAAGGCGACACCTTGGTCGGCGATGCGGTCGATGTTGGGCGTCTCAAAACCCATCATGCCGCGGTTGTTGTGGCTGATGTTCCAGGTACCGATATCGTCGCCCCAGATAACCAGGATGTTCGGCTTTTCGGTTTCTTGTGCGGATGCGGCGTGGGGAAAAGCGGCCATCGCCGCCACAAGCCCCACGACCGCCGCGCTCAGGCGCGGCAGGAACTGCAAATGGCTCATGAAAAACTCCCGTCCCAATGTCAGAAAAAGGACACCACTCAGGATTGAGCTCTCTTTTTGCAACCCCTTCTGGCGGCCACAAACTTACCTTAGGTTATTTTTGTGATGCGGCAAGGAATTTTTCTAATTTTCAATACCTTCGCACCGCACAAACAAGAACGGTTTTTAGTGAATCCGCTCAACTCCAGTTTGTGCGACGGCATTCATTCAAATATCGTATTCGGAAAAAAGAGCTTATTCGACCTTGGCTTTGTCCGCTCCCGGCGCATCTTCCAGCACGGTCGGCTTGCCATCGTCGCCGAGCAGGAACACGGTCAGGATGCGCGCGGGCCCCTCACCGGTATTCTGGCCCCGATGGGTGACGTCCATGGCTTCCAGCAGGCCATCTCCCTGCCGGTAGACCTTCTTACCGACCTCCTCGTAGGTCACGGTGATCTCGCCTTCCAGGACATAGGCAAAAAGCGGGGCGTGATGCTGATGCCAATCGGTGACCTCGCCCGGCTCCATGGTCACGACCATGGCCTTCACGGACGGATTGTTCCGCGGAAAGACGACTTTTTCGCCTGCGACCGTCTTATCGCCCGAAAACACCTCTTCCACCTTGTTGTAAGGTGTCTTGCCCGCGGCTTCTTCTTCAAGCGCCGCCTTGGATCCGGGTTTGGCGTGGGGCTGGGAGGGGGCCGGCTTGCCTTCCGGCGTGACCGACTTGTCGGCGGCAATTGCGGGAGCGCCCGCGAGCAGAACGGCAAGGCCAATGCAGACGGGCAATTTCATCCAGGACATGATGGTCTCTTCCAAAATCAGCTCTCTCATACGTCGACACTGTCTCCGGGCGCAATCTTCCTCACCGCGCCCGATGCGGCTCCAAGCGCATCGATAAAGGCGTCCGCCGTCTGATCGATGATCGGGAAGGACCCAAAATGGCAGGGCAGGATCGTCTCGAAGTCGAAGAAGCGGCTGCAGGCCATGGCCGCGGTCCTTGCGCCCATGGTGAAACGGTCGCCGATGGGCACCAGACCGATCTTCGGCTGGTAGATCTCGTTGATCAGCGCCATGTCGGAAAAGATATCCGTGTCGCCCAGGTGATAGAGCACCTGTTCGCCCGGCGCTTCGACGATCACCCCGTGCGGATTGCCGAGATAGACGGCCTCGCCGCCGCTCTGCATGGACGAGGAATGATCGGCTCTGGTCAGCGCGACGCTGAAAGGTCCGACATCGACCTTGCCGCCCGTGTTCATCGGATTGAAGTTTTCGATACCCTGCCGGTTCGCCCACATGCAGATTTCAAAATTCGACGTAAGCTGTGCCCCGGTCTTCTTCAGGATCTCGATGGAATCGCCGGTGTGATCGTTGTGGCCGTGTGTCAGGATCACATGGGTCACGCCTTCGGCCGCCCGATCGACGCTCAGGCTTTCCGGAAAGGCCGGATTTCCCGTGAAGAACGGATCGATCAGGATCGTGGCGTCCTTGATCTCGATCTTGAAAGCCGAATGGCCATACCAGGTTAACTTCATGTGAGCTCCCCATTTTTCCTGCTCAGATTAGCACAACCCTATCAGCCCCGCACGGGGCTCAACAAGCAGGGCGTTGCCCGAACACTCAGGCTTGAATGAGACGATACCGTGACTTTTATCAAGGCAATTGTGCAATCTGAGCAACATTCAGAAAAGAATTGCAACCGGTCCTTGTCCGTCCCCATCCCTTCCCCGATAGTGACGTCGGGGATTCGTGGGGCCAGCGGATTTTGCGCATGCAAAAACGACGTGAATCTGTGTCTTGTCCGAGATTTTCAGAGCCGGCGCTTCCGCTCCTCGGCGCCATTCTCATTTCCGCATTTTTCTCTGCTCCGGCTCTCGCCGCCAGTTGCAAGAACGACGGCGGCCTCCTGTTTCTCGGCACCAACCGGTCCGACAGCCGGTCCATCTGGATTTCGGGCACGGTTGCCGGAGACTACCGCCTGGATGCCGCTCAGGGGAACCAGACCGTGGACACCTGGTCCCGCTCCACCACCGGATTGCATCTGTCGATATCGCCCGTTGTCTCCCAGGGAAACGGCGGCACGCACAAGCTCTATGGCGTGAATGGCGGGTCCGACTGCCTGATCGATACGCAGAACCAGAAACGGGACTTCCAGCTTCCCGACAACATCAAACCTCCGGGGCTGGTTACACCTCCGATCGGCAACTTCTTTCCGGGCTTCGCCGGGCCCGGCACGGCCGCGCCTCCCATAGCCAGGCTGCCGCCATCGGGCGTGACCCCCGGCCGGCCGGGCCCGATCCTGCCGCCTTCCGCCGGTGTCACGCCGCCCATCGGAACGGTGCCTCCATCCGGCGTTACGCCCGGGCGCCCCGCAGGCGTCACTCCGCCCATCGGCACGGTACCGCCTTCCGGCGTGACGCCTGGCCGGCCGGGCCCGATCCTGCCCCCCTCCGCCGGTGTCACACCGCCTGGAATAGTGCCGCCATCCGGCGTCATTCCAGGCCGGCCAGGTTCAGTCACGCCGCCGATCGGAACCGTACCGCCATCCGGAGTAACGCCGGGAAGGCCCGGCTCGGTCACCCCGCCCATCGGGACCCGGCCGCCGGACGGCGGAACGCCGGGCCGTCCGGGAACCGTGACGCCGCCGATCGCCCCCCTGCCGCCGGGAAGCGGCACCGCACAGCGTCCGGCTCTTCCGGCCGGCGCCGTTCCCATCAGGCGCGCCGACGGACAGATTGTCAGCTACTGCATCGACCCGAGGTCGGATCGCGAATTGCAGAGCGGCACGGCCGAGGCTTTCTGCACCCGGGAACAGTTGCTTGCGGAGGACAGGCTGCTTCAGCAAGGAGAAGTTCCCCTCACCCCGGGCCGGGAGCTGATCGAGCCGACCCGCTGGAACGCCTGGACCACCGTGACCGGCATCTTCAGCGACGACGAGCGGTTCGGCAGGGATTTTCATACCTTCAGCGGAACCGCCGCGTTCGGGGCCGACCGCAAGCTGACGGAAAACATCGTCGGCGGGCTTTCCCTGACCATCGAAACGGTCAATACGGACGGGTTCAACTCCAACCTGAAAATCGACACCCAGGGCTTCGAAATCGGTCCCTATGTGGCGGCACGGATCTCGCAGCACTGGGCGGTCGACGGGTCGCTGAGCTACGGCTTTTCAAACAGCCAGTCGGATATCTCGGTGTTGAACGGCGACTACAACACCCACGAGTTCGGCGCGACCTTCAGCGTTCACGGACAATATTCGCTGAGCGAGATCCAGGTCCGCCCCAAGGGGACCGTGACCTTCAACAGGGTGTTTTCCAACGGCTACGACCTGTCGGGGCGCATCTTCAACCAGTATGTCAGCGTTCCGATTTCCGGCAACGCCGCGTCTCTCGGCACGCTCGAACTGTCGACCGAATTCAGCCGCGAATTCAGGTTGCCGGACGGTCTTCTGATCCAGCCTTATATCGAAGCCGGAGCAGTCTATGAATATCTGCGGCCCAATGGCGGCGAGATCCTGAACGGCGACCTGCATCCCGTCACGCCGTCGCCCTGGAGCTTCACGCTTCGCGGCGGCGCAACAGCCTTGATCAGCGAGAACGTCACCCTGAACGCAGAGGGCGGTTACCTCAGCTTCGGCCAGAACGGGCTCAATGTCTGGGAAGGGGAACTCAGGATCGCGATCGGGTTCTGACGACGCATCGCATTCCGCCTCCCCTTGCGACCGATCCGAAGGAGGGCCGTCCGACGCGCTCAGTGTTGCCGAACACGGTCCCGCCTCGGGCCGCAAGCGACCTTCCGGCGCGGTTTTTCTGGCGCGGCGGGCAAAGCCCTGATAAAGGCCCGGCATGGCAAACGACCCGGCACTCAGCCTTGAAGATTTCATCGCCGCCCTACCGGCGAACAAACGCCTGATCGGCCTCGATCTGGGCACCAAGACCATCGGTCTCGCCCTCTCCGATCTCGGCCGCGGCATCGCCTCGCCGATGGAAACGATCCGCCGGAAGAAATTCACCGCCGATGCCGAGCACCTCCTCGATATCTGCGCCCGGCAGGAGGTCGGCGGCATCGTGCTCGGCCTGCCGCTCAACATGGACGGCAGCGAAGGCCCGCGCGCCCAGGCAACCCGCGCCTTTGCCCGCAACCTTTCCCAGAAGACCGACCTGCCGATCACCTATTGGGACGAACGCCTGTCGACCGCGGCGGTGACACGCACGCTTCTGGAAGCCGATTCAAGCCGCGCCAAACGGGCCGACGTGGTCGACAAGATGGCCGCCGCCTTCATTCTGCAGGGCTTTCTGGACCGCCTCGGTTTCATGGGGTTAGAACGCTGATCCATCCCCTTCCTCAGCCCGCTCCGCACTCCGTTGCGGCCAGAACCTGTTCTCAAACGTGAATACTCCGCCATGCTGACAACGCTTGCCGCCCTGATGCCGGTCATCCTCGTGATTGCGTCCGGGTACCTGATCGCCCGGACCGGTCTCATCACCGGCGAGCAATGGCGCGGCGTCGAGAAGCTCGCCTATTTCGTGCTGTTTCCGGCCGTGCTGTTCCGGACGATCTCCCAGGCCGATTTCTCCAGCTTTCCCACCTTGAACATGGGCGGCGCCCTGCTGGCATCGATCCTGACGATGGCAGGCCTCCTGCTTGTGGCCCGCACGCCGATCGAACGTATCTGGGGGATCGCTCCGAAGCGGTTCACCTCGATCTTTCAGGGCACCTTGCGCTGGAACGCCATGATCGCGCTGGCCATCGCCGACAATCTCGCCGGAGATGCCGGGCTCGCCATGCTTGCGGTCGCCATGGTGTTCATGATCCCGGTCCTGAACGTGCTCAGCATCCTGGTGCTCTCCCACTATGCCAGCGGAACCGCGCCCAGCGCTGCCAAGATCCTGAAGGACCTCATCACCAACCCCTTCATTCTGTCCATCGGCGCCGGCGGCCTCCTCAATGCCAGCGGTCTTTCCCTGCCCATGGTCGTCGACGACACGCTGCAGATCTTTGCCCGGGCCGCCCTGCCGATCGGGATCATCTGCGTCGGCGCGGGCCTCGATCTCGGATCGTTGCGCCGGCCCGGGCCGGCGCTCACGATGGGCACGTTCCTGCGCCCTGTCTTCATGCCGCTTCTCGCCTTCGGTTTCGCCATGCTGTTCGGCGTCACCGGCCAGGCGCTGATCGTGGTCGTCATCGCCAGTTCCGTGCCCTGCGCCAGCAACTCCTTCCTGCTCGCCCGGCAGATGGGCGGCGACGCGAAACTGATGGCGGAAATCATCACGCTGCAGACGCTTGCGGCGACCGTCACGATCCCGCTGGCGCTGTATCTCTACACCTGAGAGCCCAAACATTTTTTTGTCCGTCCGATCAAATATTCAGCAAGTGTGTGGACAGCGGGTATGAGCGGATTTCCAAGCTTGTACCGATGAGCGATTCCACCTATAGGGATACTCTCGATGACCGCGACCAACACCCATCGAGACAACCCTTTCCCCCATCGTCATTTGCTGGGCATAGAGGGTCTTCACCCCCACGAAATTCTGGGCCTTCTGGACCGTGCCGAGGAAGCCGTCGAGGTTTCCCGACAGATCCACAAGCACAAGCTGGTCCTGCAGGGCCGCACCCAGATCAACCTCTTCTTCGAAAATTCCACCCGCACCCAAAGTTCCTTCGAACTTGCCGGAAAACGGCTCGGCGCGGATGTGATGAACATGGCGGTGTCCCAGTCCTCGGTGAAGAAGGGCGAAACGCTGATCGATACGGCGGCCACGCTCAACGCCATGCATCCAGATCTCCTGGTGGTGCGCCATCACGCGGCCGGCGCAGTGCATCTGCTCGCCCGCAAGATCGGCTGCTCGGTGGTCAATGCGGGCGACGGGCCGCATGAACACCCGACCCAGGCGCTGCTCGACGCTCTGACCATCCGCCGCCACAAGGGCAAGATCGCCCGGCTGACGGTGGCGATCTGCGGCGACATCGCCCATTCCCGGGTGGCACGCTCCAACATCATCCTGCTCAACGCGCTCGGCGCCCGCGTCCGGGTCGTGGCGCCTTCCACCCTGCTGCCTTCCGGGATCGCCAAGATGGGTGTTGAGGTCTTCACCACCATGAAGGAAGGCCTTGCGGGAGCGGACATCGTCATGATGCTGCGCTTGCAACGCGAACGCATGAACGGCGCCTTCGTGCCCTCGGTGCGCGAATACTACCGCTATTACGGTCTCGACGCGGAAAAGCTCGCCTATGCCAGGGACGACGCCCTGGTGATGCACCCGGGCCCGATGAACCGGGGCGTGGAAATCGACGCCTCGATCGCCGACGGCGCGCAGAGCCTGATCCGCGAGCAGGTGGAAATGGGGGTCGCGGTGCGCATGGCGGTCCTCGAAGCGCTCGCCGCCAACCTGCCGAACCATTAGGAACAGAGGGATAAATAAGTGGCCATCGACACCCCCAAACCTCTGGTTCTCTCGAACGCCAGGGTGATCGATCCCGCACGCGGGCTGGATGCACCGGGCTCCATCATCATCGCCGACCGCACGATCCTGGCAGCAGGGCCGGAAGCGGCCAACCAGGGCGCGCCCTACGGCGCGGAGATCGTCGACTGCAAGGGTGCGATCGCCTGCCCCGGCCTGATCGACATGTGCGTCTCCGTCGGCGAACCGGGCGCGGAACACCGTGAAACGCTCGCCAGCGCCTCCCAGGCGGCCGCCGCCGGCGGCGTGACCACCATCTGCACCATGCCGGACACCGACCCGGTGATCGACGATCCCGCCCTGGTCGACTTCATCCTGCGCCGGGCACGGGACACGGCAAGCGTCAACGTCCTGCCGCTTGCAGCGCTCACCAAAGGGCTGAAGGGCGAGGAAATGGCCGAGATCGGCCTGCTTCAGGAAGCCGGCGCGGTGGCCTTCACCAACGGCCACAGGTCGGTCAAGAACGCCCAGGTGATGCGCCGCATGATGACCTATGCGCGCGACTTCGGCGCGCTGGTCATTCATCACACCGAGGATCCGGACCTTGCCGGCGGCGTCATGAATGCCGGTCTCAACGCGAGCTGGAAGGGCCTTTCCGGTGTGCCGCGGGAAGCGGAAATCATCATGCTGGAGCGGGACCTGCGCCTGGTCGGCATGTCCAAAGGCAAATACCACGCGAACCTGATCTCGACCTCCGACAGCGCCGACGTCATCCGCACCGGCAAGGGCCGCGGCCTCGACATCACCGCCGGGATCTCGATCAATCACCTGACCCACAACGAAAACGACATCGGCGCCTACCGGACCTTCTTCAAGATGTCGCCCCCCTTGCGCGACGAGGACGACCGGCAGGCGATGATCCAGGCCGTCGCCGACGGCACCATCGACATCATCTGCTCCAACCACGATCCGCAGGACGTGGAAACCAAGCGCCACCCCTGGGCGGAAGCCGAGGACGGCGCCATCGGCCTGGAAACGCTGCTCGCCGCGGCGCTCAGGCTCTACCATTCCGACCAGGTCGACCTGATCACTCTGCTCGGCGCCATGACCAGCCGCCCCGCCGACCGGCTGGGCCTGGAAACCGGCCGCCTCGCAAAGGGGGCGCCCGCGGACGTCACCGTCTTCGATCTCGAACGCCCCTGGGTCCTGGAAAAAAGCGCCATCCGCTCGCGCTCCAAGAATTCTCCTTTCGAGGATGCAAGGTTCTCCGGACGGGTGATGAGGACGGTGGTCGCCGGCAAGACGGTTTATAATTACGCGTGAGGCTCCCTGTCATTCCGGACAAGTGAGGCGGAGCCGAACGCAGAGCCGGAATCCAGACATATTTCGCGCTGAAAGCGCGGCCGGTTCCAGTCAACAGAGTATTCGCTTCGCTCATGCTGATTTCTGGATCCCAGATCTGCGTGCAGCTAATGCTGCACCTGTCCGGGATGACGTGTTGAAATCGTGCATCCAAATATAGATTGAAGCTACTCGATTTGTCCTCATCCCCTCCTCCGCTCGCAAATTCGCCAAACCGAGCGCCGGTGGACTTGATCCGGCCCTCCATGCCGCTACAGTGCCTCAAACAAAGATTGCGTAACGGGCCGGAACACGGCATGGATGCCATGACCGCGTTGTGGCCTCACCGGAAGTTTTGGAGATCCTCTAAGCCTCCGGATGAAAAAACGCACATTCGCCGGGAGGAAAATCCGCGTGCCTGACCCGATAAGCTGGGAACTCGCCTGGCCCTACTATCTCGGAGCCCTCGTCTTCGGGTATCTGCTCGGGTCCATTCCCTTCGGTCTGATCATTACCCGCATTGCCGGGCTCGGCGATATCCGCAACATCGGGTCCGGCAATATCGGCACGACCAACGTGCTGCGCACCGGCCGCAAATCGCTTGCTGCCGCCACCCTTCTGGGCGATGCGCTGAAAGGCACCGTCGCCGTACTGATTGCCTGGGCTCTGTACGGTCAGGAAATGGCGCTGATCGCCGGGTTGGGCGCCTTTCTCGGGCATCTCTTTCCGGTCTGGCTGAAGTTCAGGGGCGGCAAAGGGGTTGCCACCTATCTCGGTATCCTGCTCGGCCTCTACTGGCCCATGTTTCTGTTGGCCGCGGTTATCTGGATCGGTATGGCATTTACTTTCCGCTATTCGTCCCTTTCCGCCCTGACCGCGAGCCTGGCCACGCCCATCCTGCTTTATTTCGCCTTCCACCAGTTCCAGATGGCGGAAATGTTCCTGCTGCTGACGATCCTCCTGTGGGCCAAGCATCATGAGAATATCGGCCGCCTGCTGCGCGGCAAGGAAAGCCGGATCGGCTCCAAATCCAAGCCGGCGGGAGACCCCGCGCCGGGTGGTGGAGGCGCGTGAGCAGCCCGGCGCAGTATAAACCGCTCCGCCTCTCCGAGGCCCAGCGGCTTGCCTGGTTGCGCCTTATACGGTCGGAAAACATCGGCCCGGCGACCTTCTTCGATCTTCTCGACCACACCGGCTCCGCGGAACGGGCGCTGGAGTTTCTTCCCGAGCTTTCCCGGCGCGGCGGCAAGAAGAGCTACCGACTCTGCACGATAGAGGACGCGGAAGCGGAACTCACCGCGCACCGGAGGCGAGGCGCGCGGCTGGTCGCGCTCGGCGAAGCCGATTATCCGCCGCATCTGAGGCATATCGACGGCCCGCCGCCGCTGCTGTCGGTCCTGGGTGGCCCGATCCTGGCGAACGGCAGGATGCTCGGCATCGTGGGCGCCCGCAATGCATCGCTTTCGGGCCGGAAGCTCGCCGGCATGTTCGCGCGCGATCTGGGCGCCGAGCAATTCGTCATCGCCTCAGGCCTTGCCCGCGGTATCGACGCAGCGGCGCATGAGGCGGCCCTTCAGACCGGCACGGTGGCGGTCTTCGCCGGCGGCATCGACATTCTCTATCCGCCCGAGCATGACCGGCTGCTGGCCGCGATCCTCGACACCGGCGGCGCCGTCATCAGCGAAATGCCGTTCGGCTGGAAGCCGCGCGGCCGGGATTTTCCAAGACGCAACCGGTTGATCTCGGGCGTGTCGCTCGGCATCGTCGTCATCGAAGCGGCCCGGGCATCCGGGTCCCTCCATACGGCGCGATTCGCGCTGGAACAGAACCGGGAGGTCTTCGCCGTTCCGGGTTCGCCGCTCGATCCGCGCTCGGAAGGCGCGAACGGGCTGATCCGCCAGGGAGCGACACTGGTGACATCGGCCGGAGATGTTCTGGAGAGCCTCGCCGGGCGGATCGAACCGTCTCTGCCCCTGCAGCAGCGCCTTCTGGAGGAAGACCGGTCACCGCCTTCCGCCCCCGTGGAACCGGATGACGGGCTGAGGCGCAAGGTGCTTTCCGCGCTTGGCCCCGCGCCGGTCGACCTGGACGAACTGATCCGTTTCACGGGCGAGGAAGCCCGCGCGGTTCACGTGATCCTTCTGGAACTGGAACTTGCAGGCAAGCTCGAGCGCCACCCTGGCAACAAAATCTCCGCGCTAATGTAAGGGCGGGATTTGACTTGAATCTCAGTGGATAACCCGTATCCGGACCGCACGGGTTGACCGGAAAGGCTCAAAGGTCCATTTGACAGGCGGCGCGCGATCCTTGATCGTCTCGCCACAAAAATAACCTTCTCCACCGGGCGGGCGATCCGTTTCCGGCAAAAATAATTTGGGTAAGAATGAACGTCGTCATTGTGGAATCGCCGGCGAAAGCCAAGACGATCAACAAATATCTCGGCTCCGATTATACGGTCCTGGCCTCTTACGGCCACGTACGCGATCTGCCGCCGAAGGACGGATCCGTGCAGCCGGACGACAATTTCGCCATGAGCTGGCAGGTGGACAGCAAGTCCCAGAAACGGCTCACCGAAATCGCCAATGCGGTCAAGGATGCCGACCGCCTCATTCTCGCGACCGACCCCGACCGCGAAGGCGAAGCGATTTCCTGGCACGTTCTGGAAGTGCTCCAGAAGAAGCGTGTGCTGAAGGACAAGCATGTCGAGCGGGTGGTGTTCAACGCGATCACCAAGAAGGCGATCCTGGAGGCGATGGAAAATCCCCGCCAGCTCGACGCGCCGCTGGTCGATGCCTATCTGGCGCGCCGCGCGCTCGACTACCTGGTCGGCTTCACCCTGTCTCCGGTCCTGTGGCGCAAGCTGCCGGGCGCCCGCTCCGCCGGCCGCGTGCAGTCGGTCGCCCTGCGCCTGATCTGCGATCGGGAAATGGAGATCGAGACCTTCCGCCCGCAGGAATACTGGTCGATCTTCGCCAACATGAAGACGCCGGCCGGCGACATGTTCCAGGCGGGTCTCACAGGATTTGACGGCAAGAAGATCGGCCGTCTCGACATTACCAACGAGACGGACGCCAGGACGATCAAGACCATGCTGGAAAGCGCCAGCTTCAAGGTCGACAGCGTGGCCTCCAAGCCGGCCAAGCGCAATCCCGCGGCGCCGTTCACCACATCCACCCTGCAGCAGGAGGCCTCGCGCAAGCTCGGCTTTGCCGCCTCCCGTACCATGCAGGTGGCGCAGAAGCTCTACGAAGGCATTTCCATCGGCGGCGAGACCTCGGGTCTCATCACCTATATGCGTACCGACGGCGTGCAGATCGCCGGTGAGGCGATCGCCGCCGCGCGCAGCGTGATCGGCCAGGACTTCGGCGACAAATACGTTCCCGAAAAGCCGCGCTTCTATTCCACCAAGGCGAAGAACGCCCAGGAGGCGCACGAGGCGATCCGCCCGACCGACCTCTCCCGCCGCCCGAAGGACGTGGCAAGGTTTCTCGACCCGGACCAGGCCAAGCTCTACGAGCTGATCTGGAAGCGTACCATGGCCTCGCAGATGGAATCCGCCGTCCTGGAGCGGACCACCATCGAGATCCTGGCGGACGGCTCCGGCAAGCGCGCCACCTTGCGTGCGACCGGTTCCGTCGTCCGCTTCGACGGCTTTCTGGCACTCTATCAGGAGGGCCGCGACGACGACGACGACGAGGCCTCCAAACGCCTGCCGGCGGTCGATGAAGGCGCCGCCCTGACCGCAGCCTCCGTCGACGGCACGACGGAGCCGATCGAAGCCTCCCAGCACTTTACCACTCCGCCGCCGCGCTATACCGAGGCGAGCCTGGTGAAGAAGATGGAAGAGCTTGGCATCGGCCGACCGTCGACCTATGCCTCCACGCTGCAGACCCTGCGCGACCGCGATTATGTCGAACTCGACAAGAAGCAGCTCGTGCCGCTCGACAAGGGCCGCATCGTGACCGCTTTTCTGGAGAGCTTCTTCCAGCGCTATGTCGAGTTCGATTTCACCGCGAGCCTGGAAGAACAGCTCGACAAGATTTCCTCCGGCGAACTGTCCTGGCTGGATGTGCTCAGGGACTTCTGGAAGGGCTTTTCCGGCGCCGTCGACGAAATCAAGGACCTGCGGGTCGCCGAGGTCATCGATGCGCTGAACGAGCTGCTCGGCCCGCATATCTTCCCGCCCAAGGAAGACGGTTCCGATCCGCGCAAATGCCCGTCCTGCGACAGCGGCCAGCTTTCCCTGAAGGTCAGCCGCTGGGGCGCCTTCATCGGCTGTTCCAACTATCCGGAATGCGGCTACACCCGCCAGCTCGGCAAACCGAACGGCGAGGACGGCGAAGGCGACGAAGGCCCGAAAATCCTCGGCCAGGACCCGGAAACCGGCCTCGACGTTTCGCTCAGGAACGGCCGCTTCGGCCCCTATGTGCAGCTCGGCGAGGAAGCCAAGCCGAAACGGGCCTCCCTGCCCCGCGGCTGGTCGGCGCCGGACATGGACCTGGAAAAGGCCCTGCAGCTGCTTTCCCTGCCGCGCGAGGTCGGCCCGCATCCGGAAGACGGCAAGATGATTTCCGCCGGGATCGGCCGCTACGGTCCCTTCGTGCTGCATGACGGCACCTATGCCAATCTCTCCACGCCGGACGAGGTGTTTTCCGTCGGCATCAACCGCGCGGTCGACGCGCTTGCCGAAAAACGCTCCAAGAGCGGCGGCCGCGGCCGGGGAGCGGCGACGCCGCTGAAGGAACTGGGCGACCATCCGCAGGAAGGCGGACCGGTCAATGTCTATGACGGCCGCTACGGCCCTTACGTCAAACACGGCAAGATCAACGCGACCCTGCCGAAGGACACCGACCCCAAGGCCGTGACGCTGGAACAGGCCGTGGAACTGATCGCCGCCAAGGCCTCGAAGGGCGGCAAGGGCAAAACCGCCGCCAAGAAACCGGCGGCAAAGAAAACAGCGACCAAGAAGACGGCAGCGAAAAAGACAGCCAAGGCCAGCGTCGACGCCTCGTCGGAAGAGGTCCCCTGGGATGATGCGTCTTGAGCGCAAAGAAGATCAACACCCGTAAACACACCCACCGCAAACACGCAAAAGTGCCCGGCGAAATGCCCTCCCGCGAGGACATTCTCGCTTTCGTGGCGGACAATCCCGGACGCGCGGGCAAACGCGAAATCGCGCGGCATTTCGGCATTATCGGCGGTGCCCGCATTCATCTGAAGAAAATGCTCAAGGACCTCTCGGACGAGGGCCTTATCGAAAAGCGCAACAAGCGCATGATCCGGCCGGGCGACCTGCCGCCGGTCTTCGTTGCCAGCCTTAACGCCCGCGACCGGGACGGCGACCTGATCGGCATCCCGATCGACTGGGACGAAGAGGCGGGAGATCCGCCGAAAATCCTCATCCTGACCGGCAAGACCAAGGCAACCCAGCCGGGCCTCGGCGACCGGGCGCTGGTCCGCCTGACGGAGGCCGAAAGGGGCGGCGAAGCGGACTACACCGCCAGGGTGATCCGGGTCCTGGAAAAACGCCAGGGGGCGATCCTCGGCATCCTCAGGAAGCGGGACGGCAACCGGCCGCCCTTCCTGGAGCCGATCGACCGCAAGCAGCGCGAGCTGGATGTCGATGCGACCGACCTGAAGGAGGCCGATGACGGCGATCTGGTCAGCGTCCAGGTCACGCGCTCCGGCCGCTACGGGCATCCGGTCGCCTCGGTGGTCGAGCGCTTCGGCTCGATGAACTCGGAAAAGGCGATTTCCGAGATCGCGCTGCAGTCCCACGGCATCCCCCATGTCTTTCCGGCAAGTGTCGAAGCCCAGGCGGAAGCGGCAAAGCCGATCGAGACGCTTGGAAAGCGCGACGACTGGCGCCAGATCCCTCTGATCACCATCGACCCGCCGGACGCCAAGGACCATGACGACGCGGTCTTTGCTGAAGCCGACGAAGACCCCGCAAACGAAGGCGGCCATATCGTCTACGTGGCCATCGCGGATGTCGCCTATTACGTGACGCCGGGCTCGCCGATGGACCGGGAAGCCAACCTGCGCGGCAATTCGGTCTATTTCCCCGACCGGGTGATCCCGATGCTGCCCGAACGGATCTCCAACCAGCTCTGCTCGCTGAGAGAAAAGGAAGACAAACCGGCGCTGGCGGTGCGGATGGTCTTCGACAGGACGGGACGCAAGCTCAGCCACAGCTTTCACCGCGTGCTGATGCGCTCCGCCGCCAAGCTGTCCTATATCCAGGCCCAGAAGGCCATCGACGGCGTGCCGGACGAGAAGACCGGAACGCTTCTGGAAGGCGTCCTGAAGCCGCTCTGGGCCGCCTACGAGGCGCTGAAGAAAGGCCGGGAGAACCGGGAGCCCCTGGAACTCGACCTGCCGGAGCGCAAGATCAAGCTGAAGGAAGACGGCACCGTCGATCATGTCTATGTGCCAGAGCGCCTGGACGCACACAAGCTGATCGAGGAATTCATGATCCAGGCGAACGTCTCCGCTGCGGAGACCCTGGAGAAACAGAAAACCGTCCTGCTCTACCGCATTCACGATGCCTCCACGCCCGAAAAGCTGGAAGCGCTCAAAGATTTCCTCTCCACGATCAACATGAAGCTGCCGTCCTCGGGCGGGCTGCGGCCGTCCGCGTTCAACAGCATCCTGGCCAGGGTCAAGGACACGCCGCAGGCGCATCTGGTCAACGAGGTGGTGCTGCGCAGCCAGGCCCAGGCGGAATACGCGCCGCAGAATATCGGCCATTTCGGCCTGAACCTGCGCCGCTACGCGCATTTCACCTCGCCGATCCGCCGCTATGCGGACCTGATCGTCCACCGGGGCCTGATCAGTGCACTCGGGTTTGGCAACGACGGCCTGCCGGACGGGATCGAAAGCAAACTGGAAGCCATCGGCACCGAGATCTCCTCGGCCGAACGCCGCGCCATGCTGGCGGAACGGGACACGATCGACCGCCTGATCGCGCTCTGGATGAGCGACCAGATCGGCGCGACCTTCCAGGGACGCATCGCCGGCGTGGTAAAATCCGGGCTTTTCGTGCGTCTGGAAGATACCGGCGCCGACGGTTTCGTGCCCGCCTCGACGATCGGGATCGACTATTACCGCTATGACGAAGGGTCGCATGCCCTCATAGGTGACAAAACCGGCGAGACCTACCAACTTGGCGATCAGGTAGAGGTCAGGCTCGTCGAGGCCGCGCCTTTTGCCGGTGCATTGACTTTCGAATTGCTCAGTCACGGACGGATCGCCGGCAAAAAAATCCGCAAAGCGGCTCCCAAGGCCCGGCGCGGGCCGCCCAAGGGTGGACGCGCGAAGACCTCTGCGCGAAAACAGAACCGAAGGAGGTCTTCGTGACGGTTCGTTATGACGTGAATGAAAACCTGGATGCCCCGCATCCGGTGTCCGAAAAACCGCGCCGCCCGGTCATGCCGGCCATGCTGCGCGGCGCGTTCAACAAGTGCATGAACTGCGGCAAGGGCCCGGTTTTCGACGGGTTCGTGAAAACGCGGCACGCCTGCCCGGAGTGCGGCGAGGAATTCCATCATCACCGGGCCGACGACGCCCCGCCCTATTTCACCATCACCATCGTCGGACATATCATCATTCCGGCACTGCTGGCGGTGGAAGTCTTCTGGCATCCGGCGCTGTGGATCCATATGACACTCTGGGTGCCGCTGACCATCGCGCTTGCCCTCCTCTTCATGCGGCCGGTCAAGGGCGCGCTGGTCGGGCTGCAATGGGCGCTTTACATGCACGGTTTCGACCCGGACGCGGAAGACGATCTGCCGCCCGTCCCTGCCCCGGCTCCCACCGAAAGGATCTCATGAGCGGTTCCATCGAGAAACTGCTCGCGAAGGACGAGCGGGCGGGAGACCATCCCTATATCCGTCCCAAAGACGCCGCGACGCTGCTCATTCTCGACCGCGACGGCAAGGGCGGCGTCAAGCTGCTGATGGGCCGGCGGCACATGCGCCACGCCTTCATGCCCGGAAAGTTCGTCTTTCCCGGCGGGCGCGTCGACCCTGCGGATTCAAGGATCACCAACGTCCTGCCCTACGATCCACAGGTGGAAGCGAAACTTTCGGCCGATCTGAAGAAGATCAAATCGGCCGCCCGCGTGCGCGCCCTGGCCCTGGCCGCCATTCGCGAAACCTACGAAGAAGCAGGGCTCTTCATCGGCAGAAAATCCTCGGACGGCGACCTCCGGCTGGGCGCCGGGTTCGAGGCGTTCGCGGAGCGGGGTATCCAGCCGGACCTCAGCGGCATGCGCATGATTGCCCGGGCGATCACGCCGCCCCAGCGTCCGCGCCGCTTCGACACGCGTTTCCTGGCGGTCTGGGCGGACGCCGTCGCCGACCGGCTTCCGGACGGCATGGGCCCGTCCGGCGAGCTGGAAGACTGCGCCTGGCTGACGCTGGAAGAAGCGCGGGAAAAGGAATTGCCGGCGATCACCAACAAGATCCTGACCGATCTGGAAGAGCGTCTGGAGGCGGACCCCGACCTTTCCCCGAAGACACCCGTCCCCTACTATTTCTATCGCAACGGCGGTTTCGTGCGAGACATGATTTAATCCTCGGTCATTCTCTCCGCACGAACCCACATCGCAGGCAGGTCGCGAGGATTGCGAAAGGGACCGGTTTCATGAACAGACACGCCATCGTTCCGGAAGAGCTAAAATCCTATTACACCGACTGGAGGATGTCGCCCGGCCTCGCCTGTGGAGACTTTCTGTTTCTCACCGGATTTACCGGCACGGACGCGAATGGCCAGATGCCTGACGATCCGGAGCTCCAGATCCGCAACGCTTTCCACAAGATCGGCCTGGTGCTGGGGAAAGCAGGTGTGACCTATCGCGCGCTGGTCGAGATGACCAGCTATCACGTCGGCCTGCGGGATCATCTCGAGCTGTTCAAAAGCATCCGGGCGGAATACGTCGAGGAACCCTATCCTGCCTGGACAGCCATCGAGGTTTCCGGATTTGTCACCGAAGGCACGATCGTGGAAATCAAGGCCGTCGCGGCCCGTTCTGCGCATCTGACGTAAAAAGACCGAGGCGGATCCTCGAATTCTCCTTCCTGAAACACAGGGAGTGCTTGACTTTCGCGCACCGATGAGTAGTTTGCGCGCTGATTTCAGACATTGGGGCAGATTCACCGCCAGCCAATCTGGCCACAAGAACCCTTTGCCCGACAACCGAGAACAGGATCCAAGGCCATGGCCAAGGCGACAACAATCAAAATCAAGCTCCTCTCCACGGCGGACACCGGCTTCTTCTATGTCACCAAGAAGAACTCCCGCACGATGACCGAGAAGATGGTCAAAAAGAAATACGACCCGATTGCCAAGAAGCACGTCGAGTTCAAGGAAGCCAAGATCAAGTAATCCTAGGCTACCGACTTTTCAGCAAGAACCCGCCGTTTCCGGCGGGTTTTTTGTTGGCCGGCTCTGAACCGGCCTGCTATCCGGACTGGAATTTTATGGTGGGGTTTGCTGCGGAACGGGGAAGTTCACGTATCCGTCCCTTGCGGGAAACGTTGGAATTCTGTCGAAAAATAGTGGTCGGCGGGAACACGGCATTCGAGGAGGCCACTCATCGGCCGGTTCCCAGCCGACCTGCCCCACGGACCCAGGAGATGCGGCGGACCTGAGCACTCCGAGGGGAAACTTTTTCAATCCGACGCGGCTGAAATCAGGCCTCGTCGCAGAAACCATCAGGGGAAAACCCTGATCAGCGGCCACACTACCTTATTGTGACCTATTTGCAATATCTTCCATAAAATATGCACAGAAACAATGCTGCTTTAGTAAATCCGTAACCTTAATATGCGCAAGCGCAGCCGCGGGCATCATGTGATTCGCGCGGCAGTCGCCGAAGTCGGCAGCTTCCCGTTTGCCGAAAACTTGCCGAGTTCTTTAACCGACGCAGTACTACGTCTGGACGGCGCTCAGGCCTCGCCGAGGTAGGCGCGAACTGTTTCCAAAAACTTTGCCACCGAGATCGGTTTGGAAATGTAGGCTTCGCAGCCCCCCTGGCGGATCCGTTCCTCGTCGCCCTTCATGGCGAAGGCGGTGACGGCAATGACCGGAATGGACGAGATCTCCTCGTCCTCCTTGATCCACTTGGTGACTTCCAGGCCGGACACTTCCGGCAACTGAATGTCCATCAGGATAAGATCCGGCTTGTTGTCGCGGGCAAGCTGCAGCGCTTCGATGCCGGTGCGGGTCTGCAAGGTATTATAACCGTGTGCTTCGAGCAGATCATGAAACAACTTCATGTTCAGCTCGTTGTCCTCAACGATCAACACGGTTTTCGCCATATGTCCGGCCCTTCACCCGGCATGTTGCCGGTCCCATTTATCTTTTCGCAGCGTATTACTGTCCGCGGTAGAACCCTTCCCCGGCCTACATTAGGTTTGTTCTAACCCGGAATCGTTTCAGAAAGGCAAAAAAACACAATGAAAAATATTCAGGGAAAGTCATTGTCCGTTGAAGAAGCACAAGGAATTGCCACTGAAGCGCTTCTCCAGCTCAGCCGGGACCCGGAACAGATCGGACGTTTTCTGGCGTTTTCCGGGATCGGACCGGAGATGATTCGGGAAGCCGCCGCGGAGCCCGGTTTCCTGGCCGGGGTCCTTGAGTTTTACATGATGGACGAACCGCTCCTCCTGGCCTTTTGCGAAAATGCCGGCGTCCGGCCGACCATGATGGCCGCGGCGCGCTATGCCCTTGCCGGGGGACTGGAAGATCATGCCTGAACCGACGCCGGTCCTGCCGGAAGTCCTGAGCCAGATCCGGGCCCTGCCCGTTTCCGGTAGACCGCTGATCATCTGCGACGTCGATGAAGTGATCCTGCACCTGATCGCCCATCTGGAGGACTATCTTCACGCGCGCGAACTGGCCTTTCTGAAATACGAATACCGGCTGACCGGAAACATCGGCGGCAAGGCCGACGGCACGCCTCTTCCGGCGGAGGAGGTACGCAGGCTTCTCCTGGCTTTCTTCGATGACATCAGCCACAGCCAGGACATGGTGCCGGGCGCCGACACCGCCTTGCGCCAGCTCGCGCAGGACTGGGAGATCGTCCTTCTGACCAACCTGCCCGGCGGCCACAACAAGCCCCTGCGCGAAAAGCTGCTCTCCGGCATGGGCATTCCCTATCCCGTGCTCACCAATTCCGGAGCCAAGGGCGGAGCGGTCGCGGCGCTTGCCGCAGGACGTCCGGAACCGGTCGTCTTCATCGACGACAGCCCTTCGAACCATGCCTCCGTGCACGCTTCCCTGCCCTCGGCCGTGCAGATCCAGTTCATCGCCGATCCCAGGTTCCTGTCCTCGGCACCGCCGCAAGACCATATCGATCTCGTGACCGGCGATTGGCAGGAGACTGCGGACTTTATCGGCGGTATTCTCAACGGATCGATACGTTAAGAGCGAAGCCAATAAGGCTCCGCTTCAGATCCAGTGAAACCCGGTCGTGATCCAGATGGTTCCGGAAACTCGAGCTCTTTGCCGTGATTGCGGCAACCGCTTTCAGGCGGCGGCATCGCGCTGCCCGTCCTGCGGCAGCCCGCGGATCGTCCGCCATCCGGAACTGGATCTGCTCGAGATCGCGCATATCGACTGCGACGCCTTTTATGCGGCGGTCGAAAAGCGCGACAATCCGGAACTCCAGGACCAGCCGGTCATCGTCGGCGGCGGTCAGCGCGGTGTCGTCTCCACCTGCTGCTACATCGCCCGGATCTACGGCGTGCGTTCGGCCATGCCGATGTTCAAGGCGCTGGAAGCCTGCCCTGATGCGGTGGTGATCAAGCCGAACATGGAAAAATACGCCAGGGTGGGTAAGGAAATCCGCGAACGCATGCGCGCGCTCACCCCGCTGGTGGAGCCGCTGTCCATCGACGAGGCCTTCCTGGACCTGACCGGCACGGAACGGCTGCATCACGCCACGCCCGCCGAAACGCTCGCGAAATTCGTGCGCGACGTCGAAGCCGAAGTCGGCATCACCGCCTCCGTCGGGCTGGCGCCGAACAAGTTCCTGGCAAAACTCGCTTCGGATCTGGAAAAGCCGCGCGGATTTTCCGTGATCGGCGCCGCGGAAGCCAGAGAGGTATTGGCTGCGATGCCTGTCGGCCGCATCTGGGGGGTCGGCAAGGTCTTCCAGCAGAAGCTTGACAAGGACGGCATCCGCACCATCGGCCAGTTGCAGACCATGGAGGCGGCGGACCTGGCGCGCCGCTACGGCTCCATCGGCCTGCGTCTGGCCCAGTTGTCGCGCGGCGAGGACGCCCGCCTTGTCGAACCGTCGCGCGGCGCGAAGAGCGTTTCGACCGAAACCACGTTCCGGACGGACATTTCCAGCCTCGATACCCTGCGCCCGATCCTGCGCGACCTGTCGGAAAAAGTCTCCGCGCGCCTGAAGAAATCCGACCTATCCGGCCGGGGCATCACGCTGAAGCTCAAGACCGCGGACTTCAAGACCATTACCCGCGCCCGGCATCTGAGCGACCCCACCCAACTTGCCGACAGGATCTATTCCGCCGGAGAAGCCCTGCTTGAAATCGAGACGGACGGACGGAAATTCCGTCTGATCGGCATCGGGGTCAGCGATCTGGAAACCGCCGACCGCGCCGATCCGCAGGATCTTGTGGACCAGTCGGCGGAACGGCGGAAAAATGCCGAACTCGCCGTCGACCGGCTGCGCGACAAGTTCGGCAGGTCAGCGATCGAACTCGGCCTGACCCATACTGCCAGAAGCGGGGAAAAACCCGGGAAACCGTGAGAGCGCGACCGGCGGGAACGCCTATTGTTTCGGGCAATCCGCCTCGTCGTAGAGCTCCAGCGACGCCATCTGCCCCTTGATGGTGAAGTCGCCGTAATCCAGCTTCAACTGTCCGCTGATGCCGTTCTCATAGAGCCAGAAGGAAAGCTGATAGACAGGCAGGAGTTCCCCGGTGGCGTTTTCCTCGCTGGGATCGAAATAGGCTACGGTTACCGGCCAGTAACTCAATCCGGCGAGAGGCGCCTCCGGTCCGGTGGACCCGGCCTTGACAGGGCTCAGCGTCTTGGCGCCGATCACCGTCGTCGTGGCGTAGACCTTTTCGCCGGTTTCCGCACCGTCGTAGATATCGGCGGCCAGGAAGTGCACCCCCTCTTCGGCCGCTTTCAGGATGGCCAGAAGATGTTCCGTCGGGAAGAGCACTTCCTTGCCGATTTCAAGTGATTTTTCGGATGGTTCCTTCAATTCGACGGTCTTTGCCCCGCTCCCTGCGCGCGCCGTTCCGCGCGTCGCCTCGACCAGCTCCTGATCGACGAAGGTCTTTGAGAGGAACTGGTAGCTTTCCGCCTTCGGCTCCTCGAAAGACGTTGTCTGCAGGTCGGTGATCTGCGAGCCGCCGTTGGTGTCCTGGAATTCCGTGACGAAGCGGAAATTGACGCTGTAACCTTCGCACGCATTGCCGGAAAAATCGTAGACCATCCGCCCGCTCAGGCCGGCGATGCCGGACTCCTCTTCCGTATCGCCGAGCTTCATGTCGTAGACCGCCCGGTGCGGCACCAGCTTGTGCCCCACGGCCGGTGCCGTGGTGCCGGCAAACGTTTCCGCTCCCAGTCCAACGGTCACGGCACATGCCAGCAGCACTCCCCGAACGGCCAGGGTCAGGGACTTTGGAACGCACTGCATCAATTGAACCTCTTATTCGTCCGATGGCTCGACCGCCACCGGACCCTTTGCCGGACATTATGCGGCAATCTGCACTTTTCGCTATACCGAATAAACAGTTGCCCGCTAAAACTTCAAGTTCCGGCTTTATTTCACAGAATGCCGCCGGAAAAAGCGATTTCCGGTCCGGCGAACCCGTTTCCTCCACAGGTTCCCCGCCTCTCAAGGAGGCCACCGCGACGCCGAATTTGACCTTGTCAGGCCCTAAGAATTGCGCCAAGACACCGGAAGATCGCAAGCACATCCTGCAGCGAGTTGCACAGAGAAGCAATCCAGTCCGGAGACGTCCCATGAGCACCATCGAAACCCGCCTGTCCGACCTCGGGATCACCCTGCCGGAGGCCGCGGCACCGGCGGCGAACTACGTTCCCTTCGTGAAGACCGGCAATCAGCTTTTCATATCGGGACAATTGCCCATGGAAGGCGGCAAGATCAAGGTCACCGGCAAATTGGGCGACGATCTGGGCGTGGAAGACGGCAAGCAGGCGGCCAAACTCTGCGCGATCAACCTGCTGGCCCAGGCAAAGGCCGCCACCGGCGACCTCGACAAGGTCACGCGGCTCATCAAGATCGTCGGCTTCGTGAATTCGACCGGCACCTTCGGCGACCAGCCGCAGGTGATCAACGGCGCATCGGACTTCCTGGTGGACGCCATGGGCGACACGGGCCGCCACGCCCGCTCCGCCGTCAGCGCCGCAGCGCTGCCCTTCGGTGCCGCCGTCGAGATCGAGGCGATTTTCGAGATCGTCGACTGAGAAAACATCCCTGCTTCCGGCAATCCGGAAGGCCGCCCGTCTCAAGCAAGACCCCGTTCATGACCCCAGAGCTCGACGCCATTTTCGACCGCCCGATCGCCCATCGCGGTTATCACGATGCCGACAACGGCGTTATCGAGAACACGCCGACCGCCATCGGCGAAGCGATGCGGGAGAACTTCGCCATCGAGGTCGATGTCCAGGAAACCGCGGATGGCGAGGCGTTGGTGTTCCACGACTATACGCTCGACCGGCTGGCGGAAGGCACTGGCAAGGTCATCGGACACTCGTCGAAGGATCTCCTGCAGGTCCACATGAAGACCGGCACGGACAGGCTCTGGCTGCTCCAGGATCTGTTCGACCTTGTCGACGGCACGGTGCCTCTCGTCATCGAGATCAAATCGCTACTGCGCCGGGATGCCCAGGGCGATTTCGTGCGCCACGTCACCGATCAGGTCGCCGCCTACAAGGGACCGGCCTGCATCAAGACCTTCGACCCGGACATGCTCTCCATCGCCAGGGGACACAATTCCCGCGTTCTGCGTGGTATCGTGGCGGACGGAGCGGCACCTGGCCCCGATTACGGCCTGCACGGCCGCATGGACCGGTTCATCCTGCGCCATATCCTGCATGCGCCACGCACCCGGCCGCATTTCATTTCCTACGGTATCAAGGACCTGCCGATGGCCGGGCCCGGTTTTCTGCGCTCGGTATTCAAGCTGCCGCTCATGGCCTGGACGGTCCGGACCCGGGAACAACGCGAAAAAGCCGCCCGCTACGCGGACCAGATCGTTTTCGAGGGGTTCGATCCGGACGCCTGATTTTCCGCGATCGGACAACCGGGCTTTCGACGCTATTTTCCATGAATTGAAGCTCCGCGGCGTCAGGCCTCTTGCACTGCAATATGGCAACGCTACATGATAAACGTGGTTTCCAATGGTGGTGCTCTTTAGCGTATGCCCTTTCCCCCCTCCTCCCATGACGGTCAAACCCCGGCAGCTTCCGGTGCGGGACAGACTGCGTCTCTTCGCATACTGACCTCGTTGCAGGATGTGCCCGCAGAGACGTGGGACCGGGTGGCCAATCCGGGCTGGCACCTGACCGGCCGAGGCGTTCTGCAGAAGGACGAACGCTGCAGTTCGCTGAACGATCTCGCGGCCGCCTTGGGGGAGGATAGCGGCGGGCTTTCCGCGGATGTCTCCTACAACCCCTTCCTCTCCCACGCCTTCCTGGAAGCGCTCGAAGCGTCGGGCTGCGCGACAGGCGGCACGGGCTGGCTGCCCAGGCACGTGCTGCTGGAAGACGACGGCGGCGCGGTTCTCGGAGCTGTTCCTGCCTATCTGAAAAGCCATTCCCAGGGCGAATATGTCTTCGACCACGGCTGGGCCGACGCGTTTCACCGGGCGGGCGGCGACTATTATCCGAAACTGCAGATCTCCGTTCCTTTCACCCCCGCGACGGGCCGGCGGTTTCTGACCGCCGCCGGCGTCAACCGGGAAGCCGGCCTGCAGGCACTCGCAGCCGGGCTCGTGCAGGTGTGCAAGCGGACCGGCGCGTCTTCCGTCCATGCGACCTTCCTCACCAGGTCCGAATGGGAGAGCCTCGGGGAGATCGGCTACCTGCAGCGCACCGACCAGCAGTTCCACTGGGAAAACAAGGGCTATGACAGTTTCGACGGCTTCCTGGCCGACCTTGCCTCGCGCAAGCGCAAGGCGATCAAGAAGGAACGCCGCGAAGCATTGAGCGCGGACGGCATCGAGGTGGAATGGGTAACCGGCCCGGACCTCACCGAGGCCCATTGGGACGCGTTTTTCAGCTTCTACATGGATACCGGAAGCCGTAAATGGGGCCGGCCCTATCTCAACCGCAAATTCTTCTCGCTGATCAACGAACGCCTCGCGGACCGCACGCTGCTGGTGCTGGCGAAACGCCACGGACGCTACGTGGCGGGCGCGCTCAACTTCATCGGGTCGGACACGCTTTTCGGCCGCAACTGGGGTTGCACGGAACATCACCCCTTCCTGCATTTCGAGCTGTGCTACTACCAGGCCATCGACTTCGCCATCGCCCGCGGGCTGAAACGCGTGGAAGCCGGCGCGCAGGGGGCGCACAAGCTCGCCCGCGGCTATCTGCCCTCCACAACCTATTCCGCCCACTGGATTGCCCATGAGGGGCTGCACGATGCGGTCGCCGATTTCCTGGAGCACGAGCGGGCGGCCGTGGAACGCGAAAACGAAGCGCTTTCCGAACACGCACCGTTCAAGAAGGACGGCTGACTTTCAAAGCTCCAGGTGCATCTCGTTTTGCCGGAGAATGTCCTCCGCACCGGATCTGTTCAAAAACGCATTGGCACCTTCCGCCGCCTCGTCGATGTTCACGAAGATGAGCTGGCTTGTCCCGGCCCGCTCACACAGCTCGTTCATGAGTGTCTGTCCGATGCCGCATCTGCGGTGCGCCTTGTGCACGGCGATCTGGGCCACGGCCCCGTCCGCGTAGGCGGCGCCCCAACCCAACAAGGTACCGTTTTCGCGGATACCGGCCAGATGGATGTCCGGGCTCAGGCCGATCAGGGCATCCCGGCTGTTTTGCGGCGTCGGCTCGGTGTCGAAATAGGCCCCCTCCTCCTTCGGCAGATCCTCAAGCGTCAGGGGTTCCGCCCTCCAGCGACCGGCGGCAGGCACGGCAAACCCCTCCTTTGCCAGCTTGCAGACACGGAGCGTGCGCGTGTGGCGAAAACCGAAGGTCTCGTAAGCCTTCACAGCCTTTTCGTTGTTGGAGACGACTTCAAGCTGCAGACCGCTTGCCGCATCCGTCTTTTGCGCCTCCAGAACCGCCTGCAGCAATCTGCGCGACAGGCCCTTGCGGCGGTGCTTTGGATGGGTGCCGACCGACAGTGTATAGGCCCTGTTGCCGTAACGCGGGTTCGGCGGACTTGAAAACCAGAACGCCGCGATTTCTTCTCCCTGCAGCGCGGCAAAGGAGTGCCGCGCGGAGAACCCACGCTGGCGCTGAAACTCCAGGAACCTTGCGTCGGTCATGTGCATGGGCGTGACATAATCGGAAAACGCCAGATTCATGATGGCGCGCAGGTCCTGCGGACTGAAGGCCTGGCAATCGGTAATCGTGTAGTTCATGCGCGAGGCGGCCTTCCGGCCCAGTCCTTTCTCAAAAAAGCCGCTGCAGAAGCCCGGGCTAATCGAAACTTTCCGCAACATCGTACATGACCGGTTCGAAGCTCTTGCAGAGCGCGCTGATCCGCCGGTTGCGTTCGCGCATTTCCGGCGATCTCAGCATCGCCAGGAAATCCTCCCGCCGGCGCCACTGGGAATAGTTGGCGATCCGGGTCTGCGCGTCGTTGACGTGAAGCCCGGCACCAATAAAACCCGGCTGATGCCGGATAAATTCCTCATAGGCATCCTTCAGTTCGTCCAGGAGGTCGAAACAGGTCCCTGGCGTCATCTCGAAAGTGGTGATGACGGTCTGGCAATCCCGGTCGCTGGAAATCTCAGGCATGGCTCTCCTCCTCCGCCTTGTATTTCAAAGGCTGGCAGGTTTTGAGAAGACTGGCAATATGAGTGTGCCGCGCAGCCGGGAGGAGTCTGTCCAATGCCGCGATGCCGAGCTTTTCGCCAAACCGCCTCCGTGTCATCCTTGGTCACACGGCAAGCCTGCAGGGATGGTCTGTCATGAAGTTCATCAACCCGCTGCCGTTTGTGGCGGATATCGACCGCGCGAAAAAGTTCTACACAGAGCTACTGCGGCTGCGGATCCAGGAAGATCACGGCGACTTCGTCCGTTTCGATAATGGCTTCGCCCTTCATGACGGCACCTCCCTGCACCGGACGGTTTTCGGTGAACCTCAAGCGGAAGACGGCCCCTACGGGCGGCGGAACCTCGTTCTATATTTCGAGGATGAAGATATTGACGCCACGTTCGAGCGCATTGCCGATCGAGTCGCATTGATCCATGAGGTCAGGCGGCAATTCTGGGGCCAGCGCGTGTTCAGGTTCTTCGACCCCGATGGGCATATCGTCGAGGTTGGCGAACCGCAGTGACAGCCGAAGCGGCCTCAGGCCGGCTGCCCCTCGATGGCGTCACCGGTCGATCCGGAATGCCAACGGCCGATATTCACGTAGCGTAAATAAATGCCTGCTGTGATGCCTGAAACAGAAGCGGAATATCAAAATGAGAAAGCTCTTCAGAAAGCTTTTCGGAGCCTCCACCGCTAAAAACACCCAAAGGTCCATCGACTTCAAGGCTCTGACGGAACACAGCAGCGACATCGTTCTGCTGGCCGGTCCGGATATGGCCCTCCACTACGTGTCTCCCTCGGTGGAGGCAGTCATCGGGTGGACACCTGAGGAAATGCTTACCCATCAGGAAAGCCTGCTGAACCCCGATGACCTGCCCCAGATCGAGGCTTCCATGTCACGATTGGCCTCGGGCACCACTAGAGACCGGATATCTTTCAGAGTTCGCCACAAGGAGGGCCACTGGGTCTGGATGGAAGGGTCCGCCGGCACGATTCAAAATTCGGAATCGCCTGGAGACCTGGTCATCGTGATGCGGGACGTTTCCGACCGTAAACGCCTGGAGGAGGAACTCGGGCAGCTCGCCTTTCAGGACAAGCTCACGGGCATCGCCAACCGGCGGAAATTCGATGAGATCCTGGACAAGGAGTGGCAACGGTGCCTCCGAAACCAGGGGCATCTGTCCCTGCTTCTACTGGATATCGATCATTTCAAAAGCGTCAACGACCGCTACGGACATCAGGTCGGCGACGACTGCCTCCGCTCCGTCGCGCGCAGCATCGAAGCCATCGTTTCCCGCCCTGCGGATCTCGTTGCCCGTTACGGAGGCGAGGAGATGGCGGTGATCCTGCCGGACACCGACCTGGACGGCGCTCTTCGGATTGCCGAAAAACTGAGGCAATCCGTCGAAGCTCTCAGGTTGCCCAATCCGGACAATCGAGAAGGGAATGGAATCGTCACGATCAGCATTGGCGCCGCAACGGCCTATTCCCGCGTCGGCGGCAGGATCGCGATGCCGGAAGGCCTCCTCATGGCCGTGGACCGCGCCCTTTACCAAGCCAAGCAGGAGGGACGGAACCAGGTGGCCAGTTCCATGCTGCTCATGCCGGCCACAGACGGCAGTTCTCCCCCGCCCGGCGCCTGACCGACCTTCGGCCGCGACGCACTCTCATCCGCTGCCGGCCGATCCCGTTTCCACCCCCTTGACCCCCATGTCCGCCACGGCCTGCCGCGACAGGGACAGAAGGTGCTCGAAATGGGCGGTTCTGGACGATCCCCGGCGCCAGACGAAGAACATGGTCCTGTGCAGAGGAACGTCTTCCAGCTTCTTCAGGAGCAGGTCCGGTTCCTTGCTGAATTCGGAAGCGATGTAGGCGGCCGGGAACAGGGCGAGGCCCATGCCGATGGAGACCATCTGGCGCAAGGCATCGAGGCTCGTGCCCTCGTAGTCCTGGCGGAACTCCGCTCCAGCAGTATGGGCGATGGCCTGAACGTCATTGTGCAGGCGGAACCCCTGACTGAGCGACAGCAGCTTTTCGCCGCGCAGGAGTGCAACGGGAACCTCCTCTAGCGCCGCCAGCGGATGGGACCTCGGTACGGCCAGGGACACCGCCTCCGAACAGAGCGCGCGCTCGACATGAAGGTCGGACGGGGTGACGTCCGGCGTGATGATGCAGTCCAGCCTGCCCTCTGCAAGGCCCTGTTCGAGCAGGTTGGGCCGGTCTTCGCGGATATAGAGTTCAAGTCCGGGAAATTCCCGCTTCAGGCCGGGCAGCAGGAACGGCATGAAATAGGGACCGAAGGTGGGCGAGATGCCGAGACGGATCAATCCGCCGAGGTTCGCCTGTCCGGCCTGGGCGGCTGTCACGATTTCGTCCAGATTTTCCAGCGCCTGGCGGGCCAGCGGCAGAAGCCGCTCGCCGGCCGCCGTCAAGCTGATGCCGCCGGCGCCGCGTTCCAGGAGAACGCTGCCGAGGTGGTCCTCCAGAAGCTTGAATTGCGACGACAAGGTCGGTTGGGAGACGTGGCACCTTTCCGCCGCCTTGCCGAAATGCAGCGTTTCGGCAAGTGCGATGAAATACTCCAACTGCCTGGGCGAAGGGCGGAACTGCATCTTGTGGCACCACTATGATAGATAATTTCTATCAAACTAATATAAATAATATATTTCATCTATCAATACCGCATCGCTATATCCGGAGTGTCAGCAAAAAATGCTGAGAGACAACTGGGAGAAAAGACATGCTTAGCCGTTTGAAATCCTTGCGCAGCCAGCACCACACCCTGAATTCCCTGATCCGGCGGGAGGAGCTGCATTCCTTCCCGGACAGGCAGCACATCCGGGCGCTGAAGAAATTCAAGCTCCGGCTGCGCGACGAGATCGTCCGCCTGGAAGGCGAACTCTATCCGAGGCGGCTCGCCTACTGACAAAACCGTCCTGCTCCTACGGGAGAACAGCAGACCGGAAGACAATCGCCCTCAGATGGTTAGAGCATCCCAATGGTGCTCTAGCCGGGATCGACACCGATAAAGGAACACTGAAATGAACCCGCTCTGGACCATGTTCGTAATGCCCACAATCCGCCCGACGTCCGAACGCGACACCCGGCTGCGGGATCTTGACGATCGAATGGCCTCGTTTCTCTCCGAAAAGGAGGCCTCCGACACCGCATGCCCCAAGGTGCTCGACAACATCCGCACCGCAAAGTCCTCCGTCCGGCGCGAAATGGCCGCGAGACCTTAAGCGCACCCCGGATTTCCGCCATCCGGGAGTTCGCGGCCATCAGGCCGGACACAACCCGCCCGCACAGGCCTCGCGGGCGGGTTTTCCATAAGGGCCTTCTGCCACGACCGAAACCTGGTTGGCAACGGGCCGCGGAAAGAGATGGCATCGGGTTGGCGCATTTGACCGGGGTGTTTTTTCTGCCGGTGAAGAGGATTGCGTGGCTTTGCGTTCCCACTGCAACAGGCGTAGTCCAATAAATCAGCAGGCAAGATGGCCCGGCCCTTCGGATCAACCGGCATTCATGCGACTGCGGGAGGCTCCAGAGGTAGTGGAAACAGCCAATCGGCAGCGCTATGCCGATTGTCCGATGCACCGCATTCGGTTCACGCGACTTGGCTTGCCGAGTAAGCTGCTTTCCGCCATCAAATGCGTCAGCCCGATCCCATCTCGGCCTATCGTCGCTTTTCCCGTTGCACAGCCGCGAGTGCCGTTCTTAAACTCGGTGCAAAATCAAAGCGCCAGCAGGAACGCTCCATGACGCCCTCATCCTATTTCGCCCCAAGTGGCGGCCACCCGCCGCAAACCCAGCTCCTGACCGACCGCGCGGTCTTCACGGAGGCCTATGCGGTGATTCCCAAAGGCACGATGCGCGACATCGTCACCAGCTTCCTGCCCTTCTGGGAAAAGACCCGGCTGTGGGTGCTGTCGCGGCCGCTGTCCGGCTTCGCCGAGACCTTCTCGCAATACATCATGGAAGTGCAGCCGGGCGGCGGCAGCCGAAAACCGGAAACCGACCCTCTGGCCGAAGGCGTTCTGTTCGTCGTCGAAGGCAGTGTAAGCGTGGTGATCGAAGGCAGCCTGCATCTGATGGAGGCAGGCGGCTACGCCTACCTGCCTGCTGGCTGCCACTGGACCGTGAAGAACGAAAGCAGCGCACCGGCGCGCTTCCACTGGATCCGCAAGGCCTATGAAGCTGTGGACGGCCTGGAAAAGCCGGACGCATTCGTCACCAACGAAAAGGAGATTGCGCCCACTCCCATGCCAGGCACCGACGGCAAATGGGCGACGACGCGCTTCGTCGACCCGGAAGACCTGCGCCACGACATGCATGTCACCATCGTCACCTTTGAGCCCGGCGCCGTCATTCCCTTTGCCGAAACCCATGTGATGGAACACGGCCTCTACGTTCTGGAAGGCAAGGCCGTCTACCGCTTGAACCAGGATTGGGTGGAAGTGGAAGCCGGCGACTACATGTGGCTGCGCGCCTTCTGCCCGCAGGCCTGCTACGCGGGCGGTCCGGGAAAGTTCCGCTACCTGCTCTACAAGGACGTCAACCGGCACATGAAACTGCGGTGACCGGCATGGATTTGAAAATTTTCACGGAACCGCTGACGCGGGAAGCCTTAGCGCCCTTCGGAGACGTCCTCGAAGCGGCGGGGGAACCAACGACGATCATCAACCAAGGCAAATGCGGCCGCTATCACGATCTGGCGGCGCTCGACTTTAGCGGAGAAAACGCCCGGGCGGGCGTCAGCCTGTTCCTGTCGGAAAAGCGCGCCCTGCCCTACTTGCTCGACATGGTTGAGCGGCATCCGCTCGGCTCTCAGGCCTTCCTGCCGATGACGCAGGAGCCGTTCCTGGTGATCGTCTGCCCGGACGAGAACGGCAAACCGGGCCTCCCACGCGCCTTCGTCACCGCTCCAGGCCAGGGCATCAACCTCTTCCGCAACACCTGGCACGGCGTCCTCACTCCCTTGAGCGACCCGGGCCTGTTTACCGTCGTCGACCGGATCGGCGATGGAAACAACCTGGAGGAATTCTGGTTCGACAGGCCGTATGAGGTGGTGAAGGCCGGTTGAGAGATTGAGTCCGGTTTTTCGGGTAAGAGATTGGGAGAAATGAAAATTCGTTTCTCCGAGTTCGTGACATGTCGCATCATCGAACGCAACAAAAGCTCGGCAGGCTAAACTTGTTCCGTTCCCACTCTCCGGTCAAAAACAGATGTCATCCCGCGCAAGCGGGGACCCAGGACTCCAGGCCGGCAAATTTTCAACACCGGCAATCTATGACGTTTCCTGAATCCCCGCTTTCGCGAGGATGACAACAAGCGGACGCTTCACCGTAGTTGACAATTAGCAGAGGCCTTGCCGTGGTCCTATTCCGACAACACCGGTCGAGCCGTGGCCTGACGATGGAGAGCACGGTGCAAGACACCGCCCTTACCCGCCTCACTCTGCCGGAGCAGGCGCCGCGTTCCCCGGTGCCGCCCTGGCGGTGTCCTTGGGCTCCCGGTTCTTCTTTGGCGGGCGGACCCGGAAGAAGAGCGCGTAGAGCACCGGAGCGGCGATCAGGGTCAGCACGGTGGCAAAGGCCAGCCCGCCCATGATCGTCACGGCCATGCCGCGGAAGAAAGCATCCGACAAGAGCGGCGCCATGCCGAGGATCGTAGTGATCGCGGCCAGCATCACCGGCCGCATACGCGACACGCAAGCCTCGACGATCGCCGTGTATTTCTCCCTGCCCTCGCGGATCAGCAGATCGATCTCTTCCAGCAGCACGATGGCATTCTTGATCAGCATGCCGGAGAGCGACAGGAAACCGAGCAGCGACATGAAGCCGAAGGGCGTGTCGGTCGCAAGCAGGGCGATGGCGACGCCGTTGATGGACATCGGCACCATCAGCCAGATGATCAGCGGCTGGCGGACGGAACCGAACAGCAGGATGGAGATGATCAGCATCACCAGGAAGCCGAGCGGCAGCTGCGCGCCGAGGGAAGCCTGGGCATCGTTGGTGCTTTCGTATTCCCCGCCCCATTCCAGAGCGTAGCCCGGCGGGAGTGTGATCGCCTCGATCTGCGGCCGGACCCTGGCAAGGGCGGCGGACGCGGTCTCGCCGGCCGTGGTCTCCGCCTTCACCGTAAGCGTGCGCACGCGGTCCCGGCGGTGGATCAGAGGGTCCTGCGGTTCCATGATGAATTCGCGCACCACCTGTTCAACGGGAACATAGCGGCGCTGGCTGCTGCTCCAGACGAGCGAGTCGGAGACGCTTTCGTTCACCGAGATGCCGTCCTGCCCGAGCTTGCGGGCAACGATCGGGATGCTGTCGTCCACGTCCCGGTAGGACCCCACCCGGACGCCTTCCGTCGCGAATTGCAGCGCAACGGACAGTTCCTCGCGGGTCACGCCGGAAATCCGTGCCCGATCCTCGTCGAAGATCGGCCGCACGACCAGTTCGCGCTGGCGCCAGTCGGTGTTGACGTCGGCGAGCCTGTTGTCGGGCAGCGAGAAGATCGCCTGGGCTTCGTCGCCGAGCCGCTTCAGGACATTCGCATCCGGGCCGGAGAACCGGGCCTCGATCTTGGCGCCGCCGCCCGGGCCGAAGACCAGCCGCTTGGTGATGATCTGGGCATCGGGGAAGCGCTCGGCGAACTGCTCGCGCAGTTCCAGCGCCAGCATGTCGATCGTATCGCGGCTCTTGGTGCGGATGATCATGTGGCCGTAAGCGGGATTGGCGTCCTCGGGCGCATAGGTCAGCATGAAGCGCGTCGCACCGCCGCCGGCGAATGTGGTCACCGTCTGGACCCGCTCGTCGCCCAGCACGATCTTCTCCATTTCCTTCAGGTCCGCCTCGGTGGCGCGGATGTCCGTGCCCTGCGGCGCCCAGTAATGAACGTAGAAGATCGGCGTGTTGGAATCCGGGAAGAAAGCCTGCTTGACGTTGCCGAAGGCCATGACGCAGGCGACCGTGACGCCGACAAGGGCGACGACCGTCAGCAGCCGGGCGTGCAACGACCCGATCAGGAAGCCGCGGTAGAGCGCGTAGAGGATCCCCTTGTAGGGATCGTGATCCTCCAGATTGCCCGTGGCGGTCTTGAAGAAATACTTGCCGAACAGCGGTGTGACGGTAATCGCGAAAACCCAGGACAAAAGCAGCGATATGCCGATCACCGCAAACAGTGAGAACAGGAACTCGCCCGTCGCGTCGGGCGACAGTCCGATGCCGGAAAAGGCCATGATGCCGATCACCGTCGCACCGAGCAGCGGCCACATGGTCTGGGCCACGACCTTGCTGGCGGCGTCGATGGCCTTCTGGCCGCGCTGCATGTTGATCATCATGCCTTCGGCCACCACGATGGCGTTGTCGACCAGCATGCCCATGGCGATGATCAGGGCGCCGAGCGAAATGCGTTCCATCTCGATGGCGAAGATGCGCATGAACAGGACCGTCGCCATTACCGTCAGCAGGAGCACCGTACCGACCACGATGGCCGCCCGCCAGCCCATGAACAGGGCAAGCACGCCGATCACGATGACGACGGAGGCGCCCAGGTTGAGGATGAAGCCGTTGACGGATTCGTCCACCACCAGGTTCTGCTCGTAGATCGGGTGGATCTGCATGCCGACGGGGAGCTGTGCCTCGATCTCGGCGAGTTTATCGATCACGCGCTCGCCGACCTCGACGATGTTCGTGCCGTCGATCTGCGAAACGCCGATGGTCACCGCCTCGTGGCCATCGTGGCGGATCAGCCGGTTCGGACGTTCGGGCTCGCCCAGTTCCAGCGTCGCGATGTCGGAGAGGCGGATCATCGCCGTCGATCCGGGACGGCCGATAACCAGATCCTGGATGCCGCGGAAATCGTCGAACGCCGACGCCGTCATCAGGCGGATGCGCTTCTGGCCGGAAATTCCGGAGCCGTTGGTCTGGATGCGGTTCTCCGCGTCGAGAACGCCGATGATGTCGCTCATGGAAATGCCGAGACCGGCCATCTTGTCCTGATCGACATTCAGGTAGATGACGTCCTCCGGCTCGCCCGCGACCTCGACCTTGCCGACGCCGGTCACCGTCAGCAGTTCACGGCGGATCCGCTTCACCGTCTCGCGGATGTCCCGGTTGGTGTAGCCATCGGCAGTGAAGGCGTAGAAGAGCCCGTAGACATCGCCGAAATCATCGTAGACCAGAGGCGTACCGACCCCGGCCGGCAGATTGCGGACCTCGTCATTGACCTTGCGGCGCAGCTCGTCCCAGACCTGCGGCAGTTCGGTGCCGTCATAGGTCGGCTTGATCTCAACGCTGATGCGCGACAGGCCGGGCTCCGACACCGAAGTGATCAGGTCGAGCTGCGGCATCTGCTGGATCGCCGTTTCCAGGTTCTCGGTGACTTCGTTTTCCACTTCCGCCGCCGTCGCACCCGGATAGGAGGTGATGACCTGTGCCTGCTTGATGGTGAAGGCCGGGTCTTCCAGCCGGCCGACCGTCGTCAGCCCCCAAAGGCCGCCGAGAAGCGCCATGATGACGATCATCCAGGTGTTGACCGGCTTTTCGATGGAGTAGCGTGCGATATCCACAGATCCTGATCCTTTTCCTGTCCTTGAGCGGATCAGTTCAAACGGCGGACGACCTGGCCGTCGCTCAGATAGGCAACGCCGGCGGAGACGATTTCATCCCCCCGCTCCAGTCCGGAACTCACCGGGACATAGTCTCCCATCACCGTGCCGATCTCGACCGGCTGCCTGGAGACCGCCCCCGTTGCGTCGGCGAATTTCCAGACATAGGGCTTTCCGTCGCCGTCGACCGCGACGGCGCCGGACGGCACCAGGAACTCTTCGCCGAGCTCCAGCCCTTCGGGGTAGAGCTTGACGACTACCGATGCCGTCATGCCCGGATAAAGCTGCTCTGCTCCGGATCGGGGCATCGCCAGCGTCACCCGGTAGGTCTGGGCGACCTCGTCCACCTGGCTGGAATGTTCGCGGTATTTCAGCGGAAAGATCTTGTCGCCGGCTGCCGGAAACGTCGCCTCGATCGAGGCGACATCGGAGGCGGTCACGCGGCCGAACAGCGCTTCGGCGATGTTGATGTCGACCTGGACCTCGGAAATGTCATGCACCCGCACGACGGGCGTACCGACGCTGACCGTGGTGAAATTGTCGACCAGCCGCACGGAGACGATGCCGTCGAAGGGTGCGCGCAGCTCGGTATAGACCAGGTTCTGCTTGGCTTCCTTGAGCTGTTCCACCGCCAGGTCGTAGACGTTCTTCTGCTCGTCATAGGCGGACTGGGAAATGACCGACCGCTCGCGCAGGGTTTCGAGACGGTCGAGTTCGCGCTTGGCCTGTTCCTCCCGATAGGTGGCTTCCCTCACCGCGCGGTCGAAATCGGTCGTCTCGAGCCTGGCGATCAGGTCGCCTTTCTTGACCTGCTGGCTTTCCAGAACCGGAAGCTCGACCAGCTTTCCCGGCACCTGAAAGGACAGGTCGACCGTCTGCACCGCAGCGACACGGCCTGCGAACCGGCGTTCCAGCAAACCGATCTGATCGGTCACGGTGAAGATTTTCGCCGGCCTGGGCGCAGCATGCAATTCGGCTTCCGCTTCGGCGACCGGATTGACGGCCTCGTCCTGGCAGGCCGCCAGAAATGTGGCAGCAAACAGGAGGCCGGCCAGACGGCCGATGGATGTTTTGCGACGGGCAATCATCTGATAATCGGTCCTAATTCTTGTCGTCTTTCAAGCGGGCGCGAAGGTCCTTGAAAACTTCCGCGCGCTCCTCTTCGGAAAACGTCGCGACGCAATGGGCATCAGCAAAGTGCAGCCCTTCCAGGCTGGCCCAGATGGCCCATGCCTTGCCGAGTTCCGCGGTTTCGGCGGCAACGGCGGCTTTCAGCCGCAGCTTGACCTCCACGAAAGGTTCGCTGAGATCCGGGCGATCCGCCTTTGTCGCCAGAATGGCCTGCGCCACGTCGCGATGATCGCTGAGCCAGCCTTCGGTGACGTCGATCATGGCGGAGAGCGTCGGACACTGCGAGGAAAGGTGCCGATCGCGCGCAATGGCGATTTCCGCCTCGAACTCACCGGCGAGAAATTCCACCATTCCGGTGATCAGGGCGTCCTTGGTGGAGAAGTTGTAGAGAACCCCACCCTTGGAGAAGCCGCTTTCCTCCGCCACCGCGTCGATGGTCAGGCTCTGCGCGCCGGAACGCTTGAGCACTTCCAGCGCGGCCTTCAGAATTTCCAGTTTTGAATCTTGTGATTTTCTGGCGGAACGTTCCGTCATTTTTATACCGTCCAGTCAGTACAGTAATCTGTACATATACCGTCCAGCCGGTACAGACAAGAAGAGTTTTTCGCAGCGCAACAAGTCCCCGGCGAGGCTCATCCCGCCGGTGCCCGGCCGCGTTCGGCAAATTGTCAGGAAGGATAAAGGCGGCCGAAGGGCCTGTGATCAGGCAGCGGCGCCCGACATGGCGGCCTCGTTGGCCGCCTGTTCCGCTGCGGCCGCTTCCGCGGCCAGGCGGTCGCGCTCGCGCGCTTCCTCTTCCGTGCGTTCGGCGAAGGCGATGAATTCGTCCGCCGGCATCGGTGCGGCGAAATAGTAGCCCTGGGCCGCGGTCACGCCGAGTTCGAGCAGCCGTTCGATCTGCTCTTCCAGTTCGACGCCTTCTGCGATGATGCCCATGCCCAGATTGTCGGCCAGCTCAACCATGGAATCGACGATCGTGGTGGAGCTGTCGTCGGAACTGATCGTATCGATGAACATCTTGTCGATCTTGATGATGTCGACGCCGAGCTTCTGCAGATAGGCCATGCCGCCATGGCCGGTTCCCACGTCGTCGAGCGCAACGCGTACGCCGAGCGCCTGAAGTTCGGCGATGATCTTGCGGGCGAGTTCCATGTCCTCCAGCGGATGGCGTTCCGTCACTTCGACGACGATCTGCTGGAAGGAGACATTGGACTTTTCGAAGATCGACTTGATGTCCGCAACGATTTCCCGGTCGAGGAAGTGGCCGGCGAAAAGGTTGATCGACAGCTTCAGGTCCGGGTTCTCGCCATAGAGCTCGCCCACCTCGTCGGCCGATACGCGCATCATGTGGCGGGTCATGTCGAAGATATGGCCGTTGTTTTCCGCATAAGCCATGAACTGACCAGGGGAAACGATCATGCCGTTCGGGCGGCGCCAGCGCATCAGCACCTCGCAGCCGCGCAGGCGGCCGGTCTCGATGTCCATGACGGGCTGATAAAAGGGAATGAATTCGCCGTTGCGGATGGCTGCGATGAATTCGTCGTTGGCCTCGCTCTCCGGCCGCCACGAGAGCCAGATGCCGATGGCGACGAACAGAAGCGCGACCCCGCCGCAGGCTGCGGCCGCGATCACTTTCAGATCCTGCACGACTTGGCGCGCGGAAGTGACCGGCGCGGTGACCGTGGCAACCAGCGGATAGAGTTCGGAAGCGGTTTCGACGGTCAGCATTTCCTCCGGGTCGGAGCCTTCGGAATTGTAACCGCCGACGTTGTACCAGAGCAGGTCGTTGCCGAGGCGCAGTTCGGTCCTGCGGTAGGAGCGCAGGTATTCCGGCCCCGGATCCATGGCGATGACCGCCGGCGTGACTTCCGCGAACAGGCGGGTCTGGTTCTTCAGGTCCCAGCTGATCACCGCCGCGCGGGCGCCCAGATAGTTCCGGTCGAGCATGCCGATCCCGACCAGCGGCCCGTCGACGCGCGACGGCGGCAGAATGATCTTTCCGGCCAGATCCCGGTCAGGAATGATGCACATGCGCTGGCCGGCAGCATCCGCCAGACCGATGGCGTCGATCATGCCGTGCGCGACGATCTGCTTTTCGAAAATGACACGGTCTTCGGCGTTGCAGGTCTGAACGTCGTCCCGGTCGAGCCGCTGCAGCAGGGAAACGGTGGTGCTGATCGCCTCTTCCGCCCGGTGGATCGACACGTTGCCCATGGCTTCCATCTCGGCGATGGCATGCCGTTCCGCATACTGGTTCAAAATCACGTTGATTGCGAACAGCGGAGTGGTCGCCAGCACGAGGGCGATCATCACCGTCTTCGCAAATCCAACATAGCGGAAGGACAAAACGTTAGCCTGTTTTGTGAATAATCTCTTTCTGACAATGGCCGATCTGGGTAAACAAGGACTGAATGGACTGGAGTTTCATCCAGATCAAGGCCGCCTCGGGAAGGGTCGGTTTAAGGTTGGGGTGATTGTCAAAAACCCGATGAAGGGAGGTTTCAATGCAGGCATTGTTTATCGGACAGGCATATATCGACGTTACATTTCTGACCGACCGGTTGCCGACAGGCGACGAAAAGACAATTGCCGAAGACTACGCGATCAGCTTTGGCGGCAATGCGGTGACCGCGGCATTCTGCTGCGCCAAGCTCGGCGGAAAACCGGAACTGCTTTGCTCCCTGGCCGATGACTGGCTTGCCCGCATGTTCCTGGACATGGCCGCGGCCTACGGCATCTCCGTCCATGGCCGCAAGGTACGCGAATCCTCCCTGTCCTTCATCATGCCGAAAGGCGGCAAGCGGGCGATCGTGCGCTGCCGGGACAACGACTTCCTGCATCCCTTCCCGCCGCTGACGATTGCTGGAATGAAGGCGCTCCATGTGGACGGGCATATGCCCGACGCCGCGCTCCACTACGCTGCGACCTGCAAGAATCTCGGCATTCTGACGTCGCTCGACGGCGGCGCGGTCCGCGAGAACACCGACGAACTGCTGGACCATATCGACATCGCGGTCGTCTCCGAGCGATTCTGCCAGCAGCTCGGCAAATCCACGGGCGAGACGCTGAATTATCTCAGATCCAAGAACTGCCCCGTCGGCGCGGTCACGCTCGGCGAGCACGGCATGGTCTGGTACGAAGCCGGCGGACCGGACAAGGTCATGCCCTCGCTGTCGGTGCCGATCGACAAGGTCGTTGATTCCAACGGTGCCGGCGATGTGTTCCATGGGGCCTACATCGCCTCCTACCTGCACTGGCCGGGGCGCAGCTGGGACGCCCATTTCACGTTTGCCCGCGGCGCCTCGACCCACGCCATCCAGCATCTGGGCAACGAAGCCAGCCTGCCGACCATGGAAGACGTGGAACGCGCCAACAGCACCTTTCCCGAGAAGGCCGCCGCCTGACCCGTGGGCGGAACAGGACTTCCGGAAACGGGCGGTTTCCGCTGCGTGCGGGCTTTCGGCCGTCTTCCCACTGGAACTTTGCGCCTGCCCGCATACATTATGCGGGTATGAAGAGATCGGGTGTGTCCCGATAGACAATAAGTCCATTTATTTACTGGAGAATATTTACGATGTTTTGCCCCTTCCCCCGGACCGCCCAGATGGCGGCAGCGGTCAGCCTGGCTGCTCTCCACGCTCTGCCCGCCCTCGCGTTCGAACCGAGCGGAAACGATGTCGCCGACGCGTTCCTGACACTGCTCGACACCAAGGAAGGCAAGGTCGAGAGCTACAGCCTTGTCGACGTCTCGGGCAACGTCGTCACGATCAGAGATCTGGTCATCACCCGGGAGGACGGCAAGAACGCCAAGGTGGACATTGCCACCACCGACCTGATCGATGGTGCCGTTCAAGGCAATGGCCGCGTCAAACTCTCCGGCCTCGAGATGGAAGACCTGACACTCACCGCCGACGACGGCGGCATGACGCTGAAAAGCCTCAAGGCGACCGATCTGGTGCTGCCTTCGGCCGAGGAGGTTAAAGCGGACAAGCCTCCCGTCGGCCCGGGCTACCGGACACTCGAAATCAGCACGGTCCAGATCAACGACGAGGGCGGCAAGATCGCCGATATTGATCGGATCCGCTCGTCGATCGGCGCCATGGACGGCGACCTGCCGACCGAAGGCGAGTTTTCGGTCTCCGGCGCCAGAATCGATGTGAAACAGCTTGAAAACAAGGAAGCCAAGTCCCTGACCGAGCTTGGCTACGAGACGTTGACCCTGAACATTTCCGGCTCAGGCAAATGGGATCCGGACACCAGCACGCTCTCCGTTCCGGAGCTGAAAATCGACGCTCAGGAAGCTGCCAGCCTGTCGCTGTCGCTGGTGCTGGGCGGGGTCAGCCGGGAAGTGGTCACGCAGCTCAACCAGAAATCCTCCAAACCGGAGGAAGCCATGGCGCTTCTGCAGACGGTGACCATCCAGAATGCCAAAATCCGCCTCGATGACGCCTCGCTGACCGGCCGCGTGCTCGATCAGGAAGCCAAGAAAGCCGGTGTCGACACCCCGGCCTATGTCGCGGGACTGACCGGCAGCCTGCCGCCGATGCTTGGCATGCTGCAGAACAAGGAGCTGGAAAACCAGGTGTCCCAGGCGGTCACGCAATACCTGAACACGCCCGGCTCGCTCGAAATCAACGCCACGCCCGGGGCGCCCGTGCCCATGGCGCAGATCATGGGCACCGCCATGCTCGCGCCGCACATGATCCCGCAGATGCTGGCGGTGAGCGTCACGGCGAACCAGTAGAGCATCCTGCGTTCAAATGAACACAGATACGATGCTCTACCATTTGAAGATCGATCAACTTTAAGACATTCAAGCGATTCCGGTTGAATGTCCGTTGATCTAGAGGCTGGCACCCGCGAACAGAAAAGCCCGGACCGTCGGGTCCGGGCTCAGACTGCTGACGAAGGCGCTCCCCCGCTGTCGTCATCCCGGCCAAGCGAAGCGCGCGCCGGGATCGGAGAGCTGCAAATCATTGCCTTTGTTCGTGCTTTTCTGTCGACGGATCTTGGCTCACCGATCCCGGATCTCCGCTGCGCTGCGTCCGGGATGACGCTCTGAAAGTTTGTAAGAAAGCTGAGCCCGGACCGACGCGTCGGTCCGGGCTGTTTTGTTCGGTACGGGGGCGGTGCTTATTCGGCCGCCTCGTTGCGGTTCTGGAACTGCAGCTCGCACAGGCGGCGGTAGATGCCGTCGTGTTCGAAGAGTTCGTCATGGGTGCCGCTTTCGATCGTCCGCCCCTGATCGAGCACATGGATCCTGTGGGCGTGGCGCACCGTGCTCAGCCGGTGGGCGATGACCAGCGTGGTGCGGCCGGCCATCAGCGTTTCCAGCGCCGCCTGGATCTTGGCCTCCGATTCCGCGTCGAGCGCGGAGGTCGCCTCGTCGAGCAGCAGGATCGGCGCGTCGCGCAGCATGGCGCGGGCGATGGCGACGCGCTGGCGCTGGCCGCCGGAGAGACGTCCGCCGCCTTCGCCTGCCGGCGTGTCGTAACCGTCCGGGAGCTCGAGAATGAAGTCGTGGGCATTGGCCGCCCGGGCCGCCGCCTCGATTTCGCTTTGGGCGGCTCCGGGTTTGCCGACCGCGATATTGTCGCGCACGCTCATGTTGAAGAGATAGGATTCCTGGCCGACATAGGCGATGTTCCGGCGCAGCGATGCCATGGAAACGCCGTTGATCCCCTGACCGTCTATGACGATTTTTCCGGACTGGGGATCGTAGAAGCGCTCGATCAGGGCGAAGACGGTGGATTTGCCCGCCCCCGAGGCTCCGACCAGCGCGGTCGTCCTACCGCCTTCCGCTTTCAGCGAAAGCCCCCTCAGCGCGGCTCCCTCTCCGTAGGAGAAATGCACGTCGTTAAGAACGACCTCGCCGTCGCCGATCCGCAGATCGGGGGCGTTTTCGATCTTCTGCAGATCCGGCTCCTCGTCGATCAGCTCATACATCAGACGGACACCCACGAGGCTCTTGTTCAGATTGACGTTGAGCCTGGCAAGGCGCCGCGCCGGGTCGTAGGCGAGCAACAAAGCGGTGATGAAGGCGAAGAACGCGCCCGGGTCCTGATTCAGTTCGACGACCGAGTAACCGCCGTAGAAGATGACCAGCGCGATGGCGAACCCGCCGAGAGTTTCCATCAGCGGCGACGTGCGCGCCGTGAGCGAGGCGATCTTGTTGGACTGGCGCTCCACTTCGGCCACGGATTTCTCCATCCGGCGGTGCATGGCCGGTTCCATGCCGAAGGCCTTGACGATGCGCACGCCGAGAACCGTTTCCTGCATGGTCGCGCCGATCTTGGCGTTTGAGACCACCTGGCGCTTGGCGTAGGTCTTGACGCGCCGGACCAGAATGCTGACGCCAATTACGGCCGGCGGCATGATCACCAGTGCCAGAAGGCTCATGAGCGGGTCCTGGACAATCATCACCACCACGAGGCCGAGCAGTGTCAGAACGTCCCGGCCAAGGGTGAGAACCATCATTTCCATGACCGAGCGGGCGCTGAGCGCGCCGGTATTCACCCGGATCGACAGTTCCGGAAGCGACATCCTGTCGAAATAGGCCTGATCCTGCTCGGTCAGACGCCTGAAAAGGCGGTTCTGCAGGTCGGCGACAATTGCGTTGCCGACCCGGGACAGCACGACCATCTGGCCGTAGGTCGACAGGCCCTTCAGGGTGAAGATGAAAATGACCACGCCGGCGATCGTGTAGATCATCGCCTTGTCGCGGTTGATGAAGACCTCGTTGATGACGTCCTTCATGATCCAGGCGCTGGCGGCGGTCGTCGCGGCCACCAGCCCCATGAAGATGAACGCCAGGAAATAACGCGGGATGTAGGCGCGGATATTTTCGCTCAACAGCCGCTTTATGAGCTGGACGCTTCCGTCCGGATCTTCCCAGACCTGCCATTTCGCAGGATTAAACACGAGGCATTGCCTTTCCGTAGGTTGCCGAACGCGACATGCGAGGGGCCGCGATACCGGCCCCTCTCCCCCTTCCGGGGGTCCTGTTTATCAGATTTGCACCGCTAGAGCATCGTGCGATAGTGGCGACCGGTCAGGCTTCCGGCAGGTTCAGGCGCAGATGCAGCTCGCGAAGCTGGGCCGCGCTCGCCTCGCTCGGCGCGCCCATCATCAGGTCTTCCGCCTTCTGGTTCATCGGGAACAGCATGACCTCGCGGATATTCGCCTCGTCCGCCAGCAGCATGACGATACGGTCGATGCCGGCCGCGCAGCCGCCGTGGGGCGGAGCGCCGTACTGGAAGGCGTTGACCAAGCCGCCGAAACGCCTGTCGACCTCTTCTGCCGGATAACCGGCGATCTCGAAGGCCTTGTACATGATTTCCGGCTTGTGGTTCCGAATTGCGCCGGAGACGAGCTCATGGCCGTTGCAGGACAGGTCGTACTGATACCCCCTGACCTCCAGAGGATCGCCCTGCAGCGCTTCCATGCCGCCCTGGGGCATGGAGAACGGATTGTGCTCGAAGTCGATCTCGCCGGTTTCCTCGTCCTTTTCGTAGATCGGGAAATCGACGATCCAGGCGAATTCGAACCGGTCCTTGTCGGTATGGCCGAGCTCCTCGCCGATGATCACGCGGGCTTTCGCCGCCACCGGCTCGAACTGCTTCGGCTTGCCGCCGAGGAAGAAGGCGGCGTCGCCCACTTCCAGGCCGAGCTGGGTGCGGATCGCCTCGGTACGTTCCGGGCCGATATTCTTGGCGAGCGGACCGGCGGCCTCCATGGAGCCGTCCTCGGCCGTGCGCCAGAAGATATAGCCCATGCCCGGCAGCCCCTGTTCCTGGGCGAACTTGTTCATCCGGTCGCAGAACTTGCGGCTGCCGCCCTTCGGCGCCGGAATGGCCCGGATTTCCGTGCCCGGCTGCTGCAGGAGGTTGGCGAAGATGGCAAAGCCGGAACCGGCGAAATGCTCGGAAACGACCTGCATCTTGATCGGGTTTCTGAGATCCGGCTTGTCGGTGCCGTACCAGAGCGCGGAATCCTTGTAGGAGATCTGCGGCCAGGTGCGGTTCACCGGACGGCCCTTGCCGAATTTTTCAAAACAGCCCGCGATCACCGGCTCGATGGTGTCGAAGACCTCCTGCTGGGTGACGAAGGACATCTCCATGTCGAGCTGGTAGAAATCCGTCGGCGACCGGTCGGCGCGCGGATCCTCGTCGCGGAAGCACGGCGCGATCTGGAAATACTTGTCGAAGCCGGAGACCATCAGGAGCTGCTTGAACTGCTGCGGCGCCTGCGGCAGCGCGTAGAACCTGCCCGGATGCAGGCGGGACGGCACCAGGAAGTCGCGCGCGCCTTCCGGCGACGACGCGGTGATGATCGGCGTCTGGAATTCGTTGAAGCCGATCGCCCACATGCGGTCGCGCAGGTCGCGCACCACATTGGAGCGCAGGATCATGTTGTCGTGCAGCTTCTCACGGCGCAGGTCGAGGAAGCGGTATTTCAGGCGCACCTCTTCCGGATAGTCCAGATCGCCGAAGACCGGCAGCGGCAGTTCCTTGGCCGCGCCGAGGATTTCCATCTCGCGGATGAACACCTCGATCTCACCGGTCGGCAGTTCCGGATTAATGGTCTCATCCGTACGCTTCTTCACATTGCCGTCGATGCGGATGCACCATTCGGAACGGACGGTCTCGGCAAGGCCGAAGGCGGCCGAATCCGGGTCGACCACGCACTGGGTCACGCCGTAGTGGTCGCGCAGGTCGATGAACAGCACCCCGCCATGATCGCGGACCCGATGGACCCAGCCGGAAAGACGGATGGTCTCTCCCTCGTCGGACAGACGGAGATCACCGCACGTGTGACTACGGTAGGGGTGCATTCTATTTCCTCGACAGTTCTTTTTCGGCATGGAAAATCATTACGGCCCGCCAGGGGCAGGCCGTGTCCGGCTGCACAAGCCATGTTGCGGAGCGAAAGTCAAGGGAGAGGCCTGCGCGAAACTCGCCGGTTCCCTTTCCCAGCACGCGAACAAGCGGTCGGGAACACTATGAGCCTCTCCGTATCAAACATCCACGCGTATCAAAGAAGAACAGACGTCCGGGTTCCTTGGAAAAAGGAATTTCCGGCACGATAAACACCCGAATGTGTGAGGCTGAGTTGGCGGGAGGATCATAGGCCGGACCGTCAACCACAGTTTCCCATCCCCGTTCCTTTGCTGCCGTCAGAAAGATGTCCTGAGGCACGCAGCCTGTCGACGCCACCTCAAACAGGTAACCCCCATAAGCCCCGACAGCCCTGCGGATACCCCGTTCGTCCCAAAGTTCCAGTTTCGCGATCAACAATTGCCACGCCAAGAGAATGATCAGGAGAGCAAGGAAAAGCTTGGACACGAAAAATCGTCCAACACCTCGAACAATGTCCATTCAATACTCCACTCAAACATATGGACCAGTACAAGGAAAATTTCCCCGAAAACCTGAGCTCTAGGTATCCACCGCCTGCAGAAGCGGATGCCACTGGCCGCGAATCTCGTGCGATTTGGCGTCGGCGTAATCGAAGATGCCGGAGCCCGCGGCCGCGTGGCGTGCGTAGAGCACCCGGTCGGATATCCGGCAGAGCAGCGGGAAGCCCTTTTTCGACAGGGTCTTTTCCAGATCGGCCACCTGAGTCGAACGGCGGTTGATCCGGTTGGCGACGACGAAGATGTCCGCCTTGCCCTTGCGCACCCGCTTGATGTCGGAAATGCCGTCGAGAAATTTCAGGGTCGCGTCCCAGTCGAACGCGGAGGCGAGAACGGGCACGACGATATCGGAGGCTTCCGCGATCAGGTTCTTGGCGAGTTCCGAGCGCAGCCCGCCCGGGCCGTCGATCACGATGGCGTCCAGTTTCTTGTCCTTGTCGCCGATCGCCTCTTCCTTGGTCCAGTTGAGGCCTTCTATCCTCACCAGGTTTTCCGGGCGCCGCTTGACCCAGGACAGGCTGGATTTCTGCCGGTCGGCATCCGCGAGCGCGACGTCCTCGCCGCGCGCCGCCAGCGCGACTGCAAGATTCGTGGCGACCGTGGTCTTGCCGCATCCGCCCTTGGAATTCACCACCAGAATCTTGCGCATTTCCTCTCCCCTTTCGATTTCAGGCCTTGTCCGTTTCCCATGTCAACATAGGCGCACATATTGCGCTTTTTCAAGTGTCGGGAATTTGATTTTTTGCCATTTCGTGGCGACAAAGCGGCAGAACTCAGGTATAGCTGTCGGTCACCATGCATGTGATTACAAAAACAAAAGACCTCTCTGCTGCCTGCCAGCGCCTTGCAGCCCATGACTATGTGACCGTGGACACGGAGTTTCTCCGTGAGACCACCTTCTGGCCCAAGCTCTGCGTGATCCAGATGGCCGGGCCGGACATGGCCTTCATCGTCGACGCTCTGTCCGAAGGGCTTGACCTTGAACCCTTTTTCGAACTGATGCGCGACGACAATGTGACAAAGGTCTTTCACGCGGCGCGCCAGGACATCGAAATCATCTATCACCTGGGGGAACTGATCCCCGCCCCGCTGTTCGACACCCAGGTCGCCGCCATGGTGTGCGGCTTCGGCGATTCCATCTCCTACGACCAGCTCGTCTACAAGGTGACCGGCGCGCGCATCGACAAGTCGTCGCGCTTCACCGACTGGGCGCGCCGGCCGCTGACGGCCAAGCAGCTCGACTACGCTCTTGCCGACGTCACTCATCTGCGCGACGCCTACCAGTTCCTGAGGGCCAATCTGGCCGAACAGAACCGCAGCCACTGGGTCGAGGACGAGATGGAGGTGCTGACCTCCGTCGCAACCTACCGCACCGATCCGGACCAGGCCTGGAAACGGCTGAAACTGCGGGTACGCAAGCCTGTCGAACTGGCCGTCATGATGGAAGTCGCCGCCTGGCGCGAGACGGAGGCGCAAACCCGCGACGTGCCGCGCAGCCGTGTGATCAAGGACGACGCGATCTACGAGTTGGCCGCACAGCAGCCCCAGGACCCGGAAGCGCTGTCACGGCTCAGGACGATCCCGCGCGGTTTCGAGCGCTCGCGGTCCGCCGACGATATCCTGAAAGCCGTCAAGCGCGCGCTCGTCGTGCCCAAGGACAAGCTGCCCAAACTGCCGAAGGGCCGCCAGGCCCCGGACGGTTCGGCGGCGGCGGTCGATCTTCTGAAGGTTCTCCTGAAGCTGGTCAGCGAAGCCCACGGGGTTGCCGCCAAGGTGATCGCCACCGTGGACGACCTTGAAAAGATCGCCGCGGACGATGCGGCCGACGTTCCCGCCATGAAGGGCTGGCGCCGGGAGCTGTTCGGGGAACCCGCCCTGAAGCTCAAACGCGGCGAGGTCGCCCTCGCCTTCCGGGACCGCCAGATCGTCGCGCTCGAACAGGCGCCGCCCAGCGATATGGAAACCCAGGCGGCGGAATAGCCCCCTTCGGGGCCGATCTCTCTCCCCCTTTTCCGGTGAAGCAGTTTGGCGCGCTGGTCTGCCAGCACTCTCCGCGCTGTCCCGGACTTGATCCGGGACCTGCCACGCTCCTTGAGAAAGGTCCCGGCTCCAGGGCCGGGACGGCACGTCGGATGCAGCCGCTTCCTGGATGTGGAGTTTCAACAGGTTGTTTTTCGGAAGGTGGCGCGACCCGCTCTCCTCATCCTGAGGAAGCGCGCGAGCGCTGTCTCGAAGGATGGGCTGCACGCTCAGGAGCAAGCGGCCCATCCTTCGAGACGGGCCTATGGGCCCTCCTCAGGATGAGGTTCTGTTTTCTAGATCGATTTCGAACCACGCCGAAAAACAACCTGTTGAAAGATTACATCTAGCCGGCCCGGACTTCGACGTCCGTGTCGATCACCTTGCCGAGTTGGCTCGCCCGTTTGCGCAGGCGCTCGCCGTCGAGAATGGCGAGGTCCTTGCCGAGTTCGAGAGCGAGTCCGTCCTTCGTCTTCGAAATGCCGACCTTGGGCAAAAGCCCCGCCATCGAGGCGCTGAGAAGCGACGCGACGCGCAAGGTGGCGCCGAGCACCTTGGCGCGGATGCGCAGGCGGTCGGTGAAGAGATGCCGGATGACCGGCGAAAGCGCGCCTTCGCGCAGGCCCTCGTGCCGGTAGAACACGGCGGCCGCCAGATAGGCGCGGCTGGCATGGTCCAGTCCGACGAAGGAGGCGTTGGAAATGATGTTGAGGCTCTGCTCGCCCCGGTAATCCGGGTGCGCCCGCCAGCCGATGTCCGACAACAGGCAGGCCGCGTGCCGCAGCCGGGTCTCGTTGGCGGTTTCCTCGATCGCCAGTTCCTTGAACAGCGCGTCTGTCCAGCCGATCAGCTCTTCGGCATGGTCCGGCGAGCGGGACCGCAAGGTGCAAAGTTCGCGGGCGGCTTCGATGACCGGGTCGTGCTCCTGCATTTCCGGCGGCAGTTTTTCGTGCAGCAGCCCTTCGCGGACACCGGTTGCGGAGAAAACCAGGCGTTCGGCCTTCATGGCGGTGAGCACCTGTTCCAGGACGACGGCGCCGATGGGCACCAGCATACGCCGCTGCTTGGAGACGACTTCCGCCTGCTCGACACCGTCCAGATTGGGCACGGCGATCTTCCGGCAGAACTCGATCGCCTCCTCCGCGCTGATCTCGTAGTTGTGCATCACGTGCAGCGGATAGTCGTTCTGGATGAGATGCAGACGGCCGAGCGACCGCCACGTGCCGCCGACCGCGTAGAAAGTCCGCTCTCCCGGAGCGAGCTCCGGCCAGTCGTAACCCTTCAGCGCCGCTTCGGCGATTTTCTGGGCCTTGGCGATCTTGCCGTCGGCTTCTTCGGACAGGCGCAGGCCGCCGAGCGGAAAAGTGGCTCCGACGCCCGGTTCCTTGTCGGCGATTTCCACCAGTTCCAGGCTGCCGCCGCCCATGTCGCCAACGATCCCGCGCGGCTGCCAGAAGCCGGCGATCACGCCAAGCGCGGAATAATAGGCTTCCTCGTTGCCGTCCAGAATACGCACCGGCGCATCCAGGAAGGTTTCCACCTGCCGGACGAATTCCGGTCCGTTTTCGGCGTCCCGCGCGGCGGCCGTCGCGACGATATAGAGATCCTGGCAACCGGTATGTTCGATCAGCGCCTTGAAGCGCGCCAGTTCGCCGAGCGCCAGATTGACGCTGTCTTCCGCCATGCGTCCGGTGGAGGCCACGCCCCGGCCGAGCCCGGCGAGCAGCTTTTCATTGAAAAGCATGGTCGGCGTGCGGGCCCTGCGCTCGTAAATCACCAGGCGCACGGAGTTTGAGCCGATGTCCACGACGGCAACCGGTCCGGACCCGTTGAGCCGGCCGCGCGCGGGCTTGAACTGGCGTGTCATGCTCTACCTTCGTTTTTGCCGTTCCAGGAACGGCTTGGGCCGGTCGCTCTTCAAGGACTTGCCCCGGCCGGACAGAGAGGGATTGGTCATGAAATAGCGGTGCGCGTTGAACGGTTCCTCGTTCGCCCCGGGTTCGATCCGCTCGTGGCTGCCATCGGCAAGAATGCGCCAGCTCTGCTGATTGTCCTTCAGGTTGGCAACCATGATCTGGTCGAGCACCTGCTCATGCACGGTCGGCGTCAGCAGTGGCGCCAGAACCTCCACGCGGCGGTCGATGTTGCGCGGCATCAGATCGGCCGAGCCGATATAGACATGCGCCTTCGGCGACGGCAGGCCCTGGCCGTTGCCGAAGCAGTAGATGCGCGAATGTTCCAGGAACCGCCCGACGATGGACTTCACCCGGATGTTTTCCGACAGGCCTGGAATGCCGGGACGCAGGCAGCAGATGCCGCGGATGACGAGGTCGATCTGCACGCCCGCCTGGCTCGCCCGGTAGAGCGCGTCGATGATTTCGGGATCGACCAGCGAGTTCATCTTCATCCAGATCTGCGCCGGACGGCCTTCCGTCGCGTGGCCGATTTCCGCCTCGGTCATCTCCAGCATGCGCTTGCGCAGGTTGACCGGCGACACCATAAGGTTATTGAGCTCGGCAGGTTCCGCATAACCGGTGATGAAATTGAAGACACGCGCGGCGTCTTCCGCAATGCCCGGATCGTCGGTGAAGAAGGACAGGTCCTCGTAGATCCGCGCCGTGATCGGGTGATAGTTGCCCGTGCCGATATGGCAGTAGGTCTTGAGCTGGCCGTGCTCGCGCTTGATGACCATGGAGAGCTTGGAGTGGGTCTTCAGCTCGATGAAGCCGAACACCACCTGCACCCCGGCGCGTTCCAGGTCGCGCGCCCATTTGATGTTGGCCTCTTCGTCGAACCTTGCCTTCAGCTCCACGAGGGCCGTCACCGACTTGCCGGCCTCGGCGGCCTCGGCCAGCGCCTTGACGATCGGGCTGTCATTAGACGTGCGGTAGAGCGTCTGCTTGATCGCCACCACGTCCGGGTCCCGCGCGGCCTGACGCAGATACTGCACGACCACGTCGAAGGACTCGTAAGGGTGGTGGACGATGATGTCCTTCTGGTGGATCGCCGCCAGGCAATCGCCGCCATGTTCGCGGATGCGCTCGGGGAACCTCGCGCTATAGGGTTCGAATTTCAGGTCCGGGCGTTCCAGATCGACGATCTGCGACAGGTTGTTGAGCGCAAGGAGGCCGTTTGCCAGGAACGTTTCGCTTTCGCCCACATCCAGCGCCTCGGCGACGAACTCGCGCAGGGCCGGCGGGGTGGTATCCTGGATTTCCAGCCGGATCACCGAACCGCGGCGGCGGCGCTTCAGGGCGCTTTCGAACAGGCGCACCAGATCTTCCGCCTCTTCCTCGATTTCCAGGTCGCTGTCGCGGATCACGCGGAAGGCGCCCTTGCCGCGAATCTCGTAGCCCGGAAACAGCCGCCCGATGAACAGGCTGACGACTTTCTCGATGGCGATGAAACGCGCCGTGCCGTCCCCGCCGTTGGGGAGCTGGACGAACCGGTCGACCTGGTTGGGAATCCTGAGCAGCGCGATCATGCCCCGGCCGCCGGAGGTCGGCACCAGCTCGAAGACGATGGAAAAGCCGAGATTCGGAATGAACGGGAACGGGTGCGCGGGATCGATGGCAAGCGGGGTAAGGACCGGAAACACATAGGCCAGGAAATAGTCCTGCAGCCAGGCGCGGTCCCTTGCCTCCAACGTGTCGCCCTTGAGGATCTCGATGCCCTTGTCGACGATCTCGCGGCGCAATTCGCCCCAGATCTGCTGCTGGGAGGCCTGCAGCTCGCGCACCGCCTCCGTGATCTTCTGAAGCTGTTCGGACGGCGTCAGGCCGTCATCGGACAGGTTCATGACTTCCGCGCGCAACTGGCCGCGCAGACCGGCGACCCGCACCATGAAGAATTCGTCGAGGTTGTTGGCGGAGATCGACAGGAACCGCACCCGCTCCAGAAGCGGATGGTTTGCGTTCATCGCCTCTTCGAGAACCCGGCGGTTGAATTGCAGCCAGGAGAGTTCCCGGTTCATGAACCGCGCCGGCGAAGCCGCCAGTTCGGGGCCGGACTTCTCGCTCCAGGACGCATCCTGCTTGTCCGCCGGCATGGAGGCGGGAACGGAGGACGAAAGCGGAATGTCTGAAAGTTCAGAGGTTTCGTTCATCGCACCATCCCTTCTCCCGGCCCTCTTGTCTGCGGTCCTGCGAACGCTGGATGCTCTAGCATGGACTTCTGAGCAGGCAAATGACAGTCCCGCGGCATTATCGCCGATTACGGGCCTTTATGCACATTTTCAAGAACGCGGCCAACCAGCGGCTTGGTAATCCTCACACGGCCCGCCAGGGCTTCCTGGTCGATCGCTTCCACTGCGCGCATGGCGACGTCCAGGGAGCGTTCCATGCGCACCACCAGATAATCCACCACGCCGATATCGACGGATATCTGACGGTCGGCGAAGAGCTTGACCAGCACGCGGCGCAACAGATCGTCGTCGGGCTCGAGAATTTCCACGGGCGTCGCGGCACGCAGGCGCGACATCAGGTCCGGCAACGTGATCTTCCAGCTCGCCGGCCAGGTCCGGCTGGTGATCAGGACGGTCCGGCCCGCCTGGCGGGCCGCGTTGAGCAGGTGAAAGAGCGCCGTGTTGTCGACGCCCAGATGCGCGTCCTCGACCACGGCAGCCGGTGCGGCGGCCAGGGTTTCCACGGCCCGCTCCGTCAGGTCCCGCGCGGCAATGACGGCTGCGCCGGTTTCCTCCTGAAAGGCCTTTACCAGATGGGTCTTGCCGGAACCGACGGGCCCGGCGAGCACGACCACCGGCGACGGCCACTCCGGCCAGCGCTCCAGCAGCTCGAAAGCCGCCCGGTTCGAACTGCCCAGCAGATAGTCGTCCCGGCTGAGCGCGGCTTCGTGCGGCAGGTCTAACGGCAACTGGCGCGGTGGTTCCGCCATGGGTCTCAAACTTACTCTTCTGCGATTTCTTTCGGGGCGACCGACGCCTGGCTGGTGCCCCTGTATACCGGGCTTGCTAGGTACTGCTTCAAAGCAAAGCGCGCAAGCACGCCGATCATTGCGGCGGCCGGAACGGCGACCAGCATCCCCACAAATCCAAAGAGATATCCAAAGGCAAAGAGGGCGAACATCAGCGTTACCGGATGAAGGCCCGTGCTCTCGCCGACAAGCTTCGGCTGGAGAATGTTGCCCTCCAGAAACTGGCCGACAGCGAATATCGCGGCAACCGCCACAATCCACGGCCAGTCGGGCCAGAATTGCACCAGCGCGACACCGACGGACAGGATCAGGCCGAGCCCCGCTCCGACAAAGGGAATGAAACTCACCAGCCCTGCGCCCATGCCGATCAGCAGGCCGAAATTGAGCCCGACCAGCGCCAGGGAAACGGCATAAAACGACCCGAGGATCAGGCAGACCGAGACCTGCCCGCGGACAAAACCGGCGACAGCCGCGTCCATTTCCCGGGCGAGACCACGGATTTCAGCCAGATGATCGCGCGGCAGCCAGGTGTCGATGCGTTCGACCATGTGGTCCCAGTCGAGCAGCAGATAGAAGGCGACAACCGGCGTGATGACGAACAGCGAGAGAATGGACAGAAGCGCCTGACCGCCGCTCCACAGCGACTGGGCCAGCTTGCCGACGAAGGAAGCCCCCTGCCCGATCAGGTTGGACACCGTCGCCTGGAGATCTTCCGGGCTGATGCCGGCGGCCGACGCCAGTCTGCCGCCGATGTTCTTCGACAGGAGACCCTGGAGCTCGCGGACGAGATCGGGAAACTTCTCCAGAAAACCGGCGAGCTGATTGCCCAGCACCGGCAGTATCAGGATGAAGAACAGCACGAGGACGAAGATGAACGCGAACAGGATGGTGAGCGTCGCCCACATCCGGCCCATTCCAAGCTTTTCCAGCCGATCGCAGACCGGGTCGAGCAGATAGGCGACCGCCATGCCGGCAACGAACGGCAGCAGCACGCCGGAAAACACATAGAGAAAGGCGCAGAACACAGCCAGGGACAGCAGCCAGAATTGCACCTGACGGCGAAGGGTCATGAACGGCTCCTCGTAAACGGATCAACTAAGTCGGCCCTCGTCAGCACATGGGATCAAACCCGCCCGCCGGTCAAGCCCGCAGAGAGGGTTTCCTCGGGTTCGGGTGGGAGAAACCGATGTGCGAAAGCCCTTGATATTAAGAAGCTGCCAAGACCTCTTCCTCAGCATGAGGTGTCAGGAGATGGAGCCCGTTTCCGTTGCGTGCAACCTTCGTTGTCTGCTCCACTCCGGCGCTTCCCCACCGTTTTCCCGGCAAAGCACAGCCGGCACACCCCATCGCCTCTTGTGTTCTCATGCGGCAGACTGTAAGCCGCGTGGCACAGCCACATGCATGCAGTTCCGGAGCGCTTCATGAGCCAGTCCACCCCTCCCAGCAATGGCCTGACCTATGCGGATGCCGGTGTCGATATCGATGCCGGAAACGAGCTGGTGAAACGCATCAAACCCCTGGTCAAGGCCACCGCGCGCCCGGGGGCCGATAGCGACATCGGCGGGTTCGGCGGCCTGTTCGATCTGAAGGGCGCCGGCTTCACCGATCCGGTGCTGGTGGCGGCCAATGACGGCGTCGGCACCAAGCTGAAAATCGCCATCGAAACAGGCCAGCATCGCACTGTCGGCATCGATCTGGTCGCCATGTGCGTCAACGACCTCGTGGTCCAGGGCGCCGAACCGCTGTTCTTCCTCGACTATTTCGCCACCGGCGCGCTGGATGTGGAAACCGCGACGGACGTGGTCGCGGGCATTGCCGACGGCTGCCGGCTGGCGGGCGCGGCGCTGATCGGCGGCGAGACTGCCGAAATGCCCGGCATGTATGTCGAAGGCGATTACGATCTCGCCGGCTTTTCCGTCGGCGCGGTCGAACGCGGCGCGATCCTGCCGCGCAAGGATGTCGGCGAAGGCGACGTGCTCATCGGCCTGGCATCCTCCGGCGTTCATTCCAACGGCTATTCCATGGTCCGCAAGATCGTCGAGCTGTCCGGCCTGACCTGGTCGGACGCCGCCCCCTTCGCTCCCGGCAAGACCCTGGGCGAAGCGCTGATGGAGCCGACGAAGATCTATGTCAGGCCGCTGCTCGCCGCCCTGAAGGCGACGTCCGGCATCAAGGCGCTTGCCCATATCACCGGCGGCGGCCTGCCGGAAAACTTGCCGCGTGTGCTGCCGGAAAACTGCTCCGCCCGGATCGACCTTGCGAAGATCGCCGTTCCGCCGGTCTTCGGCTGGCTGGCGCAGACAGGCGGCGTCGCCGAACACGAAATGCTGCGCACCTTCAACTGCGGCATCGGCATGGTGGTGGCCGTTGCCGAAGACGAGGCGGACGCCGTCGCCAAGGTGCTCACCGAAACCGGCGAGAGGGTGGTTCGCATCGGCCGGATCGAAACGGCCGGCACCGCTCCGGTCCTGTTCGACAACGCGCTGGCTGCCGGCACAGGGATTTCCGCATGAGCCGCAAGAAAACCGCCGTTCTGATTTCCGGGCGCGGTTCCAACATGAACGCGCTGATATCGGCCGCGATGAAGCCGGATTATCCGGCGGAAATCTCCCTGGTTCTCTCCAACCGGCCGGACGCCAGGGGACTGGAACGGGCGGCCGAACTCGGCATTCCGACCGCTGTCGTCGACCACAAGACGTTCCCGGGCGACCGGGAAGCCTTCGAGCGACAGGTCGACGCGGTCTTGAAGGAGCACAGGATCGACATCGTGGCGCTGGCCGGCTTCATGCGGATCCTGACGCCCTTCCTGGTCAATGCCTGGACGAACCGGATGATCAACATCCATCCCGCCCTCCTGCCCGCCTTCAGGGGTCTTGCCACCCACGAGCGCGCGCTTGAAGAGGGCGTCAAGCTGCACGGCGCCACCGTGCACTATGTCTCGTCGGAAATGGACGACGGCCCGATCATCATCCAGGGCGCCGTGCCGGTGCTCGACGCCGACACGCCCGACAGCCTCGCCGCACGCGTGCTCGAGGTAGAACATAAAATCTTTCCGAGAGCCCTGGAACTGGTCGCTTCCGGCAAGGCGAAGGTCGCCGGAACCCGTGTGACAGGCGGCGTGCAGGACGCGGAAACCGGAGTGCTGGTCTGGCCGTGAGGCACGCTGCCCCGGCACGTAACGCGGCAAGCCGCCCCTATTTGCCGTAATACTGACCGATTGAATCCACCAGATATCCATCCCGGGAAATCGTCAGATCGAGGCCCTTTTCCGGATCGGCCAAGGCAATCACGCCGAAATGGCAGGTGTCTCCGTCCATGCACGGGGTGAGCCAGTCGCTGACCATGCCGTAGCGCTTGGCCTTCACGAAACCGTCGTCGGGGCGCGAAATGAGGATTGCTTTCAGATAGTAGGATACCCAGGAATTGAACATCACACCGGTGTGCAAAACGACTGTCTTTGCACCATCGTCCCCATAGTCCCAGGCACGCCTCCAGTAAACCTTGCAGTCGCCATCCGGCCTGTTGTCCGTCGGCATCGACAGCGTGACGATCGGGTACCCGCCGGCGAAATCGCGTTCCTCGTCGCCTGTTTTTGAGAGCACCAGCGTGCGCGAGCGATCGCCGTCCTTCGTGCCCCAGAGGTGGAAACTGGACGTGACGACCCGATACCCCTCAGGGGCGAGCTTTTCCGCCAGATCCGGAGTAACGGGCTGTTCGAGACATGCCTGCCGGAACGCGGTGAAGACATTCAGGATACCGCGAAGATCCGACACATTCTCGTGGGGAAAGACAATGCGCTGCGGTTCGGGAAGCGGCGCCTGGCCGGAAAGCAGGAGACACGACAGCGCGGCACAGATCATGCGAAGTGGCGGGACAGACCGGAAACGGGAAAAGAATATCATCAAAAACGCCCGAACGGATAATCGGATTACAGCTCCCCAGCCGCGGAAAGCCTATCATGAAAGCCTGTTCCAGGCATCCGGCTTGCAAAGTCGGCACTCTTGAGGACCGCTTTCAGGCTGTGATTACGGGGTCGATTTCACAGGATCGGCGTCCAGTTTCCTCCTCCGTCACGACCGCATCCATCCGAACATCCCACGGCATCGGAAAGATCGTCGGGATCCGGCAAAGCGCGAAGCCCACACCGACCGCCAGCGGCTTTTGCGAGAAGGAAACCAGTGTCCGGTCGTAGTAGCCACCACCATTGCCGAGACGGAAATTCTCGGCATCGGCGCCGACCAGCGGAACCAGGACGACCTCCGGGCGCTGCGGCTCGCCGCAGGCGGGAACCGGGATGTTCCAGATGCCGCGGATCAGCTCGCAACCGGGTTGCCAGGGGCGGAAGACGAGCGGCGCGTTCTTTTCAGTGACAACGGGCAGCAAGACGGTGCAGCCGGCCTGGTGAAGGTCCGCCATCAGCGGCCTCAGGTCCGGCTCACCGCGGATCGGCCAATAGGCGGAGATTGTCCGGAAAGCCTGTTCGTTCAGCAGCGGGCGCAGGTTCGCGATCAGCGCCGCGGTCTTCTGCGTTCGTTCCGCATCGTCCATCCGCCGGCGCTTTTCGACGAGGCGCATGCGCTCGGACCTGCGGAAACGGCTGACGTCTTTCCAGGTCTGCCCGTCGACGACATGCCCACCAACGAGCTTGTGGGCGTAACAGACCGGATCGCCGGGAAGATCCTCTTCTTCGCTCATCCGCTCCTCCCGCAGCTTGCACCCCCGTTGCCGTCATGCTGTCAGGCGCGGTCCGGCACGGCAAGCCCCCACAAGAAGGCAGCGCAACGTCCTGACGCGTGGTAAACTCGCCGCTCACGACGAGGAGGCTCAGCGATGGCGACGGGAGAATTGACGGTCCTGGTCGGGACAACCAAGGGGGCATTTATGTTGTCCGGCGGAACGGACCGATCCGGTTGGGAGATTAAGGGTCCGCTTTGCAACGGCTGGCCGATCAACCACGTCATCGGCGACGCGGAGACCGGCACCATCTGGGCCGGCGGAGGCGGAGACTGGTTCGGTGCCGGGGTCTGGCGATCCTTCGACGGCGGCGAGAGCTGGGACCTTTCGAAGCTCACCAAGGGCACGATGGACGAATGGGCCGCCAACGATCCGGAAACGGCCAAGTTCCTCAACTGGACCCCGGAACCGGCGCCGTTCGACGATGCCTTTTCACAGATCTGGTCGCTCGGCTTCGCCCACGGCACGCTCTATGCCGGCACCAAGCCCGCACGCTTCCTGGCGAGCAAGGATGGCGGAAGGAACTTCGAGCATCTGGAAGGCCTCGCCAACCACCCCTCCGCCGACAGCTGGAACCCGGGCGCGGCGGGCCTCGTGCTGCATACGATCGTGTCCGATCCGGCAAACCCGGAAAAGCTCTGGATCGGTATTTCGGCAGCGGGCGTCTTCGCGACGGAGGACGGCGGCAAGACCTGGGAACGGCGCAACCGCCTCTCGAATGCGGCCGCCTGCGAAGGCCATGAGCATCCGGCCTCGCCGCGCGACGGGGAAACCGGCCACTGCGTGCACAACATGATGCGCGCGCCGGGCGATGGCGACGTCCTCTACCAGCAGAACCACCACGGCGTCTGGCGCTCGCCCGACGGCGGCAGGAGCTGGGACAATATCACCGACGGCCTGCCCTCCACCTTCGGTTTTCCCATCCGGGTCCACCCCAGAGACCCGCAGACCGTCTGGACCCTGCCGCTCAACGGCGACACGGCAGGCCGCTTTCCGCCGGATGCGGAGGCGGCCGTGTGGAAATCGACAGACGGCGGCAAGTCTTGGGAAGCCAAGCGCGACGGCCTGCCCCAGCAGGCCTGTTTCTTCACCGTGCTGCGCCAGGCCATGGCCGGCGACGCGCGCGATCCGGCCGGGCTCTATTTCGGCACAAATTCCGGCTCGGTCTTCGCGAGCCTCGACGAAGGCGAGAGCTGGCAGGAAATCGCCCGTCACCTGCCAACGGTGCTTTCGGTGGAGGTGATGGACCGGAGTTGAGGACCCGTCGTCGTCACGAGGCCCAGAGGGTTCTTAAAGGGGATACTTAACCACGTCAGTGGACAATTTTCCGTTTTTGAGAATCGGTTTCCAGACGCGTTTGCCAAAACCCTTAACGTCTATATTCTCAAACACTTCAAGAAGCTGGCTTTCACCTGCAGAAATTTTGTATTTATATTTTTTTCTACATACAATTTCCGAGATGCTTTCTTCACCACATACCGTCAATTCAAGCAAATCTTTCTGTTCTTCCCATGTAAAAATACCTGGATGAATTTCCGTGGACAAAATGGCTACACCGTCTGCACTGCTGGTAACATATGGCAATACCAGTGGCCTCCAGCTAAAATCTTTCCGTGGCAATACAGCACTGTATGACTTAAAGGAAAGTACAGCCCCTCTCGCGGCCGACGCCCAAACTCTGTTTTCATTCACGATAACCAGAAGGGCATTCGATCCAACTAGTTTTGTAAAGCCGGAATGGACACCATTCTCCCATTCCAAAGTGTGCAAATATTCCTGCAATTCATATGGAAAAATTTCGAAGTCTGGTTTTTGAAGTTGTCGACGATCGCCATATTTACTTTTGAAATCATCAATTGGAATAGAAATATCCAATGAAGATTTACCATTATCGGCTTGAACAGTCGTGTGAAAGGCTTCCGTTATAATACTACCAAATATCATGAACAGCAAAAATGTTAGCTTTTTTGAAGGTAGCCAGTGATTTACCATCAAAATAAACCCCACTTTTATTTCAATTAGTTCTCTTATTACTGATCCAATCCAGTTATTTTAGTTCAGCTTCATCCTGAGTGAAGTCATCAAGATGGGTAAATCCATATATCGCCCGTAGACACTTCAGTCACTTGGAGCAAAGGTCAGCACTGAAATTGTAGCCTTCCTTCTTCACAAACCTCATCCTGAGGAAGCGCGTCAGCGCTGTCTCTAAGGATGAGGTTTTGAGGTCTTTCAAGCCGTAGATCCTAAACCGCCCTCACCCAAACCGCCGTGTCGTGGAACGCCGCACCGCCGTAAGGCGCGACGGGGTCGGCGCCGGTGAGCGTGTTGATGCCCTTGCCGTCCTCGAAGGCGTCGTTCGGCCAGATGCCCTCCGAGATCACCGTGCCCGGCGCAACGGTATCCACAAGGCGGGCATGCAAGGTCACCACCCCGCGCCTGTTGCCCATCCTGACCTTCGCGCCGTCCTCGATGCCGAAACGGGTCGCTTCCTCCGGGCGCAGCCAGACTTCCGGCCGGCCCTCCTTCTTCTTTGAGCTATCGGTCTCGTTGAAGGTGGAGTTGAGGAAGGAACGCGCCGGTGCGGTCACCAGGCGGAACGGGTGTTCTTCATCGGCAAGTTCGATGCTGTTCCACTGGTCGGGAAGCTCCGGCATGGACTGCCAGGGGCCGAACGGGTCGCCTTCGGGCCTATTGGGAGAAACCGACCGACCCCAGCCGGGCCTGAAATGGTATTTGCCGTCCGCGTGGGCAAATCCGTCCAGATAGTGCGCGGTCAGGAAATCCGGTTGCAGGTCGATCCACTTGCCCGTCTCGAGGTCCGCCAGCGTGCCGTAGCCGGAGTTCTCCAGCATCCAGTCGATATGGTCGCGCGCGCTCATATCGAACCCGGGATGAGGTTTTGCATCAACACGCCGGGCGATCTCGTTGAGAACGAAGAGGTTTTCTTTCGGGCCTTCCGGAGGTTCCACAGCCTTCGGGCCCAGCAGGATATACTGGTGGCCCCCGCCCTTGTAGATGTCGTCATGTTCCAGAAACTGGGTGGCCGGCAGAACAATATCGGCCATCCGGGCGGTTTCCGTCATGAACTGCTCATGGACGACGGTGAAGAGATCCTCTCGCTGGAAGCCCTGCTTGACGCGTTCCTGTTCCGGGGCGACGGAGACCGGGTTAGTGTTCTGGATGAGCATCGCCTTGACCGGCGCCCCACCGACGAGGGCCGTCTCGTCGCCGGTCAGGATGCGGCCGATCAGGCACTGGTCGAGCGCGCGCACCGACGGATCCTTCAGCGAGCCGGCCTCGATCATTTCCTTGTTGAGTTCGTAGATCGCGCCGTTGTTGTGAAAGGCGCCGCCGCCCTCGTACTGCCAGGCACCGGTCACCGCAGCGATGGAACTGGCGGCATGCATGCCGACCGCGCCGTTTCGTGAACGGGTGAACCCGTAACCGAGGCGGAAATAGGTTCTCTTCACTTCGCCGATCAGCCGCGCGACTTCCTCGATCCGGCTCGCTTCCAGCCCGGTGATCGCGGCAGCCCATTCCGGCGTCTTCGCCTTCAGATGTGCTTCCAGCTCTTGCGGGCAGTCGGTGTATTTCTCCAGATAGTCCCGGTCGGCGAGGCCGTCGCGAAAGAGAACGTGCATAATCGCGCAGGCAAGGGCCGCATCCGTTCCCGGTTTCAGGATCAGGCCGAGATCGGCCTGTTTCATTGTCTCGGTCTCGTAGACATCGATGACGATGATCCGGGCGCCGCGCTGCTTGCGGGCGGTAATCGCGTGGGTCATCACGTTGACCTGGGTGGCCACGGGATTGGTGCCCCAGATGACGACCTGGTCCGACACGGCGATTTCGCGCGGGTCTGGCCCGGCCAGCCTTCCGGTTCCGGCCACATAGCCGGTCCAGGCCATGTTGGTGCAGATGCTGTCGAACTGGCGGGAATAGCCCTTTGCATGGCGCAGCCGGTGAATGCTGTCGCGCTGGACCAGCCCCATCGTGCCCGCATAGTGATAGGGCCAGACGCTTTCAGCCCCGAATTCGGCTTCGGCGGCCAGGAATTTTTCCGCAACAAGGTCGAGCGCCGCTTCCCAGGAGATTTCCTCGAACCGCCCCTCACCCTTCTTGCCCACCCGGCGCAGAGGCTTCAGTAAACGTTCGGGGTGATAGAGCCGTTCCGCATAGCGGGCGACCTTGGCGCAGATCACGCCGGCCGTATAGGCGTTGTCCTTCGCGCCATTCAGCCGCCGGACGTCGCCGTGCGGGTAAAAATGCACCTCCAGGGCGCAGGTCGACGGACAGTCGTGCGGACAGGCGGAAAAGGTGCTCTTGGGTGGCTGCTGGGTCATGTCGCGAGAGTAATCCCATTTGGCTTCGAACCCGCAAACTCCCCTGCCCCCGGACCGCCTGTCAAGACTGCGCGTCCGGTTTCGGTTGCAGCGGCTCAGTTCCGGCCCGGACCGAAATCAGCCTGCGTAACGACGCCGTCGCCGTTGCGGTCGATCTTCATGATCCATATGGGCGCGTTGTCGAGAAACTCCGCCTGCGAAACCTTGCCGTCACCGTCATTGTCGTTGACCTCCAGACGCATGCCGTTGGCCGGATTGCGCGCGCCCCGCCCGAATCCCGCCGGCTCGTTTTCAGCCTGGTCCTGGGCGCGGGCCTCATCGAAGAGCTCATATTCCTCGGCATCCAGAAAGCCGTCGTCATTCGCGTCGAAACTTGCGAAGACGTCGCTTCGCCGCGAGCGGGCCTCTTCCACCGTCACCTCCCCATTGCCGTCGAGATCCCAGTTTTCGATGAAATGGGCGCCGGGTCTTTCCGCGGCCAAAGCCGGCGGGGAACCGAGAACCGGCAAAAGCGCGGCCAGAACGAGCACAGATCTTTTCATGGATTTCACCTTTCTTCGATTATTCGAATGTATGAATATATAGGATTTAAAAAAGCGCGTGACCGTCACGCACTTTTTCTCGTCTTCCGGACGTCAGCTTCCGCTGCAAGGCGACCTGCCGCCCGGTCTGTTGCCGCCAGGCCCTCCGGGCGGCGGCATCATGCCGTTGCGGAGGCCCTGCCCGCGGCCAAGGCCAGGAGGCGGAGGTGGACGCCCTCCCGGCAGCAGTCTCGGCGGCAGTCCGCCCTGCGCCTGGATGAGCGTCGCCGCCGGGGCGCTGTTGTCCTCGAAGGCCGCGAAACCGATCGCGCCTTTGCCGTCATCCGTCTCCAAATCGGCGCGCTGCCGTGGCTTGAGGCGCAGGAAGCTGGAATCGGGCGTTCCCATCCAGCAGCGGGGAATGAAGGGAAACATGTCGGTCAGCACGTAGTGATAGGTGCCGTCCGGATATTCCAGCGTGGCGGCGAAGCGGCCGTTGCACTGGTCCAGATCTCCCGCGCCCGCGACATAGGTCCAGTCCTCGGTGAACTTGCCGTTATGGCGCCCGCCCGGTCCGCTCGGCCGGGTACCGTTCTTCACCCGGTAGCTGCTTTCAAGCTTTTTCATCGAGGATTTCCGGCCCGGATCGGAATAGCCGTACTGGCCGTAGATCGGAAAGCCATCGGCGGCAAATCCGAGAAGCGCCGGGACCGAGTTGCCACCGCTGGAGGCCAGCAGACCGGTCGGGATGCCGTGATAATGATACGTCCCGTCCGGCTGCACATGGGCGTTGTGTTTGTCCAGACCCAGATTGCAGGCGCCGCCGAAGGCCTCGTAGTTCCAGCCGGACCTCCGGTCATTCTGCCAGAATTCGGCCGTGCCCGGTTCCATGACCACGCCGTTGATCGCGATCCCGAAGACCGCGCGCTGCGAACTCGTTGCCTTGCCGGTGTTGCGCGGAACCAGAGGAACTTTCAGATTGTAGTTCTTTTTGGAAATGCTGTTCGGATTTCCCCGGTTCGGAAACTGGCCCGGCGGCTTGACGGGATAGCCGTTCGCCCGGATGCGCCGGTAGTCGCCGTCTACGGTGATATCCGCCGAGGCTTCCGCTTCCGGCACGAGCATGTTCCAGATCGCATCGCCGAAATGCGTGTGTTCGACCGGTTCTTCCCCGTTCAAAGGAGTCGAGCTGTCATGTGCTGCAGCAGGAACCGCAAACAGCAACCCGGCCAGCGCCAAAGACAAGCGCATTCTTTTTTCTCCCGTGTCATCGCCCCGACACAAGCAAGACTAAGGAAAACGAAGCGCACATGCTGTCCCGCTTTCGTAAGAATGTGTAACCGGATGTAACGGAGAGTGATTTCCAAAATAAAAAAGCCGGCCCGAAAGGACCGGCTTGGTTTGGTGACACGGCTTGAGATCGTCATCCCGGACGCAGCGCAGCGAAGATCCGGGATCGGTGAACCGACGCCTGTCATAAAACTGCATCGCCAACGACTTGGAGGCTCTCCGATCCCGGCTCGCGCTCCGCTTGGCCGGGATGACGATGGAGGGGATTGCCTTGATCAGCAATCCGAACCGGTCTCGAATGACCCGCCTTCAATCATTGACGACAACAGGCCTCAGCCGACGATTTCGACGCCGGAGAACCAGAACGCGATTTCTTCCGCGGCCGTTTCCGCTGCATCGGAACCGTGAACGGAGTTTTCGCCGATGGACAGTGCGTATTCCTTGCGGATGGTGCCTGCGGCGGCGTCGGCCGGGTTGGTCGCGCCCATGACTTCGCGGTTTTTCGCGATCGCGTCTTCGCCTTCCAGAACCTGGACGATGGTCGGGCCGGACGACATGAATTCGGTCAGTTCGCCGAAGAACGGGCGTTCCTTGTGCACCGCGTAGAACGCTTCCGCTTCGCGCAGGGACATCCATACGCGCTTGGAAGCGACCACGCGCAGGCCGGCTTCTTCCAGCTTCGCGGTGATGGCGCCGGTCAGGTTGCGCTTGGTGGCGTCCGGCTTGATCATGGAAAACGTGCGTTCAATCGCCATGGTTTCGTCTTTCTTGTTTCGGAAGCGGGCCGGCAATGCCGCCCGTCCGGGTAATTCGGTCATTTCGCGGCCTTAATAACGGGGGCCCGCGTCCCCCGCAAGGGGGCGCAGCCATGACAATTTCATGTCGATGTCCCGTCATGCTTCGTGAATGTCTCTGGCGTTATCGTCCGCCAAGACATAATCTGTGCCGAAACGGGGCCGGAAAACCGCCCCGGGGAAAAGGATTCAGCCCAGGATGACGAGAATGACCGCGTTCCTTGCACGCTTCGCAACGATCGTGGCCGCATTGGCTTTTGTCTCGTGTTTCTGTCCCGCGATCGCGTTGCCCCGGGCCGTCGCGCAGGAAAACGGCGATTATTACGAAGACCTCGACGAAAAGCTGGCCGCCCTGTCTTCCGAGGACCTGGAACAGCTCCTGCTCTTCGTCGCGGGCAACGTCGTTCACACCCTCTATCACGAGGGCGGGCACATGCTCATCTCCGAGCTGGAACTGCCCGTGCTCGCCCAGGAAGAAGACGCCGTCGACAACCTGGCGACGATCACCATGCTGGAGGTGGATACCGACGATATGGACGTGTTCCTGACACACGCCATGATCGGCTGGTTCCTGATCGCCGAAGACACCTACGAGGACCTGACCTTCTACGACGAGCACGACCTGAACCTGCAGCGCGGTTTCCGCATGCTGTGTCTCATGGTCGGGGCGGATGAGGAGGCCTTCCTGGAATTCGCGCGCGATGCCGGATTGCCCGAGGACCGGATCGAAAGCTGCGCCTATGATTACGAGCAGGCCTCGATTTCCTGGGAAGTCGCGACTGAGCCCTATTTCCGCGACAGCGACACACCGGCCGGAAAGGTCAAGGTCGTCCACGATCCGGCTCCGGAAAGCCTCGAAACGCTGGCGCTGTTCCTGAAGGAGAGCGAGCTCCTAGAGGAAGTCTCCAGGGAGTTCGACACGTTTTACGAGCTGCCGGAGGAAATCACCTTCCGGGCAACCGCCTGCGGCATGGACAACGCCTTCTGGAACCCGGACGACCGGGAAGTCATCCTCTGTTACGAATTGCTGGGGGGCTTTGCCGACATTTATCTGGACGACCTGGCCGGCGGCGAGTGAACCTTCCGGCGGTAGGTTCCGGGCGCTTCGCCATAGTGCTTCTGGAATTCCCGGTAGAAATTCGAGCGGGTCAGAAATCCGACCTGTTCCTGGATGATGGAGACCGGATCGTCCGTCCGGGCGAGAAGCCGTGCCGCTTCTTCCAGCCGCACCCGGTTGACGAACTGGCTGACGTTGATGCCGAGGGTCTGATTGACCGCCCGCGACAGCTCCCTGTCGGGCACCCCGACCCTGCGGGCAAGCCGCGTGAGCGTAAGGTTGGGATCCTTGTAAAAGCCCTGGTCCTTCAGCACTGAGCGGGCCGCTTCGACCAGGTCTTTTCCGTTTGCCCGATCCTCCTGCCCTCCTCCGCCGGCGCCCGCCCGGCTGCCGGATTTCCCGCGCAATGAAACGATCGTAAGTCCGGCCGCGACCAAGAGCGTGAAGAGACTTGCCAGGGAGACCGTGACCGCGGCCGCATCGTCCATTTTTCGCGCGAAGAAGACGGCGATGAGCGCGTCGATCACCAGTGTCGCCGACATGACCGCGATGGCCGCCGCCAGAAGCCTGCGCAGCAGGACATTGAGGCTTGTGGGAACTTCGCAAAACCGGTCGGGCCCCTGCCCCCAGATCCGGAGAAGCGCGGCAATATAGACAATGAAACTTCCGGCAATCAGAAGATCGACATAGCCGGCAACGGATACGGGGATGAGCATCGCCAGGGTGAGTGCGAGAGCCAGAAGCCCGTTCAGGGCGATTTTCCGGCGCATCCTTTCCGCCGGAATGGTCAGGGCGGCAAAGGACAGGTAGACGGCAGGCGCGATCCAGACCGGCAGTGCCCGCTGCAGCGCCAGGAAGTCATATGTTCCGAACGCGAACCGCGCGCCGACAAGTCCGGCTTCCAGGGCCATGAGCGAAAACAGCAGAAAAAACAGGCGCCGCGACAAAAGCGGCAGGACCCGCCACGAAAACAGGAGCAGCCCGAGCCCGAAAAACAGGGCGGCGAGCAGAAAGGAAACGGGAATACTGATCATGCCGGGCCTGACGGAGGAGACGTCCTTGTCCTTTATCACGTTTCAGGACAGGACACGGACCTTCCGGCGATTGTCAACAGGAGGACGGAGCGCGCATCTGGAGGACATCCCCAGGCAATCTCCGGAGAAATCATGACCTTCCCTGCTCCCTGTTTCCCGCTCAAATCCCCGTTCAGCCGGTCATCCGGCCGGGTGCTCCTGCCGGTGCTCCTTGCGGCGGCTATCGTCACGCCCCTCCTGCCTGTCAGAGCCGAAGAGCCTCCCGCGCTTCCCTACGGCCCCGGCGTTGCGAAGCTGACTGTGACGGACGAACGCAGCGACCGTCCTCTGTCCGGCGATATCTGGTATCCGACGGCGACGCCGGACAAGAAGAGCCGCGCGGACATCAGCAAGGTCTGGCAGATGGCCGATGCCGACCCGCAAGGCAAACCCGCGGACGGCACCTTCCCGCTCGTCGTCGTCTCCCACGGCATGTACGGTAACATCTACAATCAAGCCTGGCTCGGTTCGGAACTCGCCCGGCGCGGCTTCGTGGTCGCCATGGTCAATCATCCGGGCACCAGCACCTTCCTGCGCGATCCGGATCAGGCCCGTCAGCTCTGGGACCGGCCGGTCGATCTCTCCCGGCTGATTTCCTACCTGACCGGGGACAGCGCCTTTCGAGACCGCATCGATCCAGACCGGATCTATGCCGCCGGGCATTCGCTCGGCGGGCTCACGGTAATGCTTCTGGCCGGCGCGGAGTTCGACGCAGAGCGCTACAGGTCGAACTGCCGCGGCGAAAAACATCCCGTTGTCTGCGACGTTCTCGCCGGCTGGTCGGTCGCAGAAACGGACGCCGACAGACGGGAGATGGAAAGCTCCCAAAAGGACCCGCGCGTTGCCGGGGTCATCAGCATGGATCTCGGGGGAACGCCGGTCTTTTCACTGCAAAGCCTCGCGGCCATCGACATTCCGGTTCTCGTCTTCGGATCGGGACGTGCCGACATGCTCGACCAGGACGTTGAATCCCGCGCGCTTGCCGCGGCACTTCCCGCCGGCAAGGCCCGTCATGTCGAGCTGGAAGACGCCGGGCATTTCGACTTCATGGGCGTCTGCAAGCCGGAAGGATACGACATTCTCAAGAAGGAAGAGCCCGGCGACGAAATCGTCTGCGTCAAGGGCGCCGCTGAACGGGAAAACCAGCACCGGAAGATGGTGGAGGAAATCGTGACCTTTCTTCAGCCATGACGCGGTCTTGCGGCGGGCCGGACCGGGTTGGGCCGTGCAGCAAAGCCACAGCCCGCCACCCGATCACCCATTGCCCAAGCTTTCCGCTTGCATCGCCCTCACCGGTCCGCCAAACATCCGGCCCATGTTGCAAATCACGGATGTCACATACCGGATCGGAGACCGCCTCCTGATCGACAAAGCCAGCGTCACGCTGCCCGGCAAGGCCAAGACCGGGCTGGTGGGGCGCAATGGTGCCGGCAAATCGACCTTGTTCAAGATCATCACCGGGGATCTTTCCACCGAGACCGGCTCGGTGCAGATCCCCAAGCGCGCCCGCATCGGCCAGGTGGCCCAGGAAGCGCCGGGCACCGAAGACACCCTGATGGAAGTGGTGCTGGCCGCCGATACGGAGCGCAGCCGGCTGCTGAGCGAAGCCGAGACGGAAACCGATCCGCACAGGATCGCCGAAATCCACACCCGTCTTGCCGATATCGGCGCCCACACGGCGGAAGCGCGCGCGGGCGCCATCCTCTCCGGCCTCGGCTTCGACGCGGCCGCCCAGCAGCGCCCCTGCTCCTCCTTTTCCGGCGGCTGGCGCATGCGCGTCGCGCTGGCGGCGGTGCTCTTTTCCGAGCCGGATCTCTTACTGCTCGACGAGCCGACCAACTATCTCGACCTGGAAGGCACGCTCTGGCTGGAAAACTATGTCGCCCGCTATCCGCATCAGGTGCTCCTGATTTCCCACGACCGGGACCTGCTCAACAAGGCCGTCGACAGCATCGTGCATCTGGACCGGGGCAAGCTGAGCTATTATTCCGGCGGCTACGACAGTTTCGACCGGCAGCGGCGCGAGGCGATGATCCTGGCCGAAAAGGCCAAGGAAAAGCAGGACGCCCAGCGCAAGCACATGCAGGCCTTCGTCGACCGGTTCCGCTACAAGGCCAGCAAGGCCCGCCAGGCGCAGTCGCGCCTGAAGATGCTGGAGAAGATGCAGCCGATCGCTGCACTTACCGACGAAAGCAGCAAGCCGATCCATTTTCCCGATCCCGAAAACCAGCTCGCCCCGCCGATCCTGAAGCTGGAGGGCGTTTCCACCGGCTATGGCGCAACGAAGATCCTGTCCCGCCTGACGCTCAACATCGACACGGACGACCGCATCGCGCTGCTCGGCGCCAACGGCAACGGCAAGTCGACCTTCGCCAAGCTGATTTCCGGACGGCTGGAGGCTATGGAAGGCGAGGTCACGAAAGCCTCCAAGCTGAAGATCGCCTTCTTCGCCCAACACCAGCTCGACGAGCTGAAACCGGCGGAAAGCGCCGTCGCCCATGTCCGCGCGCTGATGCCGGGGGCGCCGGAAGCCAGGGTGCGCGCGCGGGTCGCCCGGTTCGGTCTGCCGACCGACCGGATGGACACCCCGGCCAAGGATCTTTCCGGCGGCGAGAAGGCCCGGCTGCTCCTCGGGCTCGCCACCTTCGACGGCCCGCATCTGCTCATCCTCGACGAGCCGACCAACCACCTGGATATCGACAGCCGCGAAGCGCTGGTGATGGCGCTCAACGACTTCCAGGGGGCGGTTGTGTTGATCAGCCACGACCGGCATCTGGTGGAGGCCTGCGCGGACAGGCTGTGGCTGGTGGCCGACGGCAAGGTGGAGCCCTATGACGGCGACATGGAGGATTACCGCCGCCTGATCCTGCAAGGTCCGGAAGCGGTGCAGAAAGCGCGCGACAAGGCCGCGGCGGAAGAGGCTGAAAAGGCGACGGCGCAGGAAAAGCGCCGGGACGCGGCGCAGAAGCGCAGCCAGCTGAAGCCGCTGAAACAGAAGATCGATGCGGCCGAGAAGGAAATGGCCCGTCTGCAGGAAAAGATCGGCAAGCTGGACGAAGCGCTCGCCGATCCGGAGTTCTTCATCCGCGAACCGGAACGGGCGGCCAAATTCGCCAAGGAACGCGCCTATTGCGAGAAGAAGCTGGTGAAGACGGAAGAGGACTGGCTGGAGCTTTCCGCCGAATACGAGGAGGCAGGCTGATGGCTACCATCACCACGATCGGTTTCGACGCGGACGATACGCTGTGGCACAACGAGCGCGTCTTCCGGCTGACGCAGGACCGCCTGGCCTCGCTGCTGGCCGGCTATTCGGAAAAGAACCATCTGGAGGAACGGCTGCTCGCCGCCGAACGGCGCAACGTGCTCCATTACGGCTACGGAGTGAAGGGCTTCACCCTCTCCATGATCGAGACGGCCATCGAGGTCACCGACCGCAACGTACCGGCCGACGTGATCGCGGAAATCCTCGAGGCCGGTCGCGACATGCTCCGCCATCCGGTGGAGCCCCTGCCACGGGTGGAAGACACGCTCGAGGCGCTTAAAGGCAATTACCGCCTGGTGCTGATCACCAAGGGCGACCTGTTCGACCAGGAGCGCAAGGTCACCGCGTCCGGACTCGATGTCTATTTCGACGCAATCGAGATCGTATCGGAAAAGGACGCCGGTACCTACCGCACGATGTTTTCCCGTCACGGCACCGGGCCGGAAGAAGCCATGATGATCGGCAACTCGCTCAAGTCCGACATCGTACCGGCGCTGGACGCGGGTGCATTCGGCGTGCACGTTCCCTATGACTTGACCTGGGCGCTGGAAGAGGCCGACGAACCGCGCGGCGCCGACAGGTTCCACCGGCTCGACCATATCGGCAAGGTTCCGCAGCTTCTGGCGCGGCTCGGATAATTCGTCTCAGGTCCGCCGTCAGTCCTTCTTTTCCACTGGTCCGCCCTGCTTCAGCCAGTCGGCGAAGCCGTCCTTGAGGTGGGCGGCCTCGAAGCCCATGTCCTGAAGCGTCGCCACCGTCAGCGCCGAGCGCCAGCCTGCGGCGCAATGGAAGATGAAGCGCTTGTCCTCGGCGAAGATCTCCTTGAAATACGGGCTTTCCGGATCGACCCAGAATTCGACCATGCCGCGCGGACAATGAAAGCTGTTCGGTATGTATCCGGACCTTTGCCGTTCGCGCACATCGCGCAGGTCGACGAAGACCACATCCGGGTCCCCGGCGAGCGCGATCCCGTCCACAGTCTCGATTTCCTCGATCCGCGCCTTGGCGGCCTTCACCATGTCTTCCGACGACAGTTTCAGTTTCTTCATGCGCGCTCCCCTGGTAATCCCGGGCTGAAAATATGTGTTCGTAGGTGCCGTCGATCCCGGCTGCTCAGGCCTTTCTTTCCCAGCCGCCGGCCTGCGTCTGCTGCCAGTAGGCAATGTCGAAGCCTTCTTCCTTGGCTTCCTTCCAGCGCAGCCGGGCCTCCTGGACGGCGTCCTGGTCGTTGCCGTCGAACATGTAGATGGCGCGTTTGTAGCCCGCCAGCGGCGGCGGCGCGGCACGGTCGACCAGAAAGCGGACATCGGCCTCGTTCGGGTTGTCCTGATCCGCCGTCAGGTAGATCGGCTGGTGCTCGGCGTGGCCATCCGCCCTGGTGCCGTGCGGCAGGAAGCTGTCGTCGGAGAAGGTCCACAATTGTGCGTCAAGCGCGTTGCAGCGTTCCTCCGTGCCGGTCTGCACCACCACCTTCCAGTCCCGTTCCAGACATTTCAGCAGGAGCTGCGGCAGAGCGGTTTCCAGCGGCTTGTGCAACAGGTGATAAAAAACAACTTCAACGCTCATCGCCGGTTCCGCCACCACGCCTCATTTGCATTCCGTCCACACCCAGCCGGAAGTTATCCAGAGACCTGCCTGAAAGTGATGCAGCCGCGCAACAGCGGCTCGCTCAAATAAGCCTAACGGCAAAGCCGAGATAGACAGGCCACAAGACTCGTATCATTAACCCTTCGCAAATGTCGATTGGCTAGAGTTCGTCCCCGGGGACGATCCAAGGATCATTTGATTTGAAGCCGGTGAGCGGTTTTCCCGAACCGGCCATAAGGGGATTTGGTGAATGCTTGCACGTGTTGTTGTGTTTTGTGCATTGGTGGCCGTCGTTGCCGGCGCCACTGTCGGAATGGGACTTCTGGTCGAACCGGCGACCGCTTGCCAGGCCTACAAGACCTGCTGACCTCCCGGTAAGAAGCGTCAAAAAAAACCCGCCGAATTGGCGGGTTTTTCTTTCCTGATGCTGCAGAAAACTCAGCCCTCGTAGTGATCGGCGACGAGCTGGTTCAGTAACCGAACGCCATAGCCTGACGCCCAGCTCTGGCAGATGTCGTCCTTCGGAGCCCCGAAAGCCGTGCCTGCGATGTCGAGATGCGCCCAGGGCACGTCGTTGGCGAAACGCTGCAGGAACTGGGCCGCCGTGATCGAGCCGGCGAAGCGGCCGCCGGTGTTCTTGACATCCGCGTTGGGCGTGTCGACCAGCTTGTCGTATTCCTTGGAAAGCGGCAGGCGCCACAGCGGTTCGCCGCTCGCCTCGGCGGACGCCAGAAGCTTGCCGGCCAGCCCGTCATTGTTGGAAAACAGCCCGGCATTGAGATTGCCCAGCGCGACCAGCACGGCACCGGTGAGCGTCGCCAGGTCGATCATGATCGCGGGCTTGTACTTGCCTTGAGTGTACCAGAGCGCATCGGCCAGAACGAGGCGGCCTTCCGCGTCGGTGTTGAGGATCTCGATCGTGGTGCCGGACATGGCGGTCACGATATCGCCCGGCCGCTGCGCATTGCCGTCGGGCATGTTTTCGACGAGACCGATCACGCCGATCACGTTGGCCTTGGCCTTGCGCGCCGCAATGGCATGCATGGTGCCGATAACGGCTGCCGCGCCGCCCATGTCGCCCTTCATGTCCTCCATGCCGGCGGCCGGCTTGATGGAGATGCCGCCGGTATCGAAGACGACGCCCTTGCCGACGAGCGCAACCGGAGCAGTCCCCTTCTTGCCGCCATTCCAGCGCATGACTGCCAGACGAGGCGGGCGGACGGAGCCCTGCGCGACGCCGAGAAGGGCCGCCATCTTCAGCTTCTTCATTTCCTTTTCGCCGAGAATTTCCACCTCGACACCGAGCTTTTTCAGCTCTTCCGCCTTCCCCGCGAATTCGACGGGCCCGAGGACATTGGCCGGCTCGTTCACAAGGTCGCGCGCCAGGATCACGCCGTCGGTAACGGCTTCCGCGATCCCCCAGGCCTTCCTGGCGGCCTTCGGATCGGCGACGGCAAGGGTGAGCTTCAGTTCCTTGGCCGTCTCGTCGTCCTTCTTCTTGGATTTATACGCGTCGAAGGCATAGGAGCGCAGCTTGGCGCCCATGGCGAATTCCGCGGCAGCTTCGGCGGAAAGCTCCACGCCTTCCGGAACATCCAGAAGCACTGCCGACGCTTCCGCCTTGGCTTTTTGAAGTTCGGCAAAGACGGCCCCGCCGAAGGCACGCCAGTCATCCTTGGTGAGCTCGGCGGGCTTGCCCAGGCCGAAGACGATCAGACGGTCGAGACCGGATCCGGACGGAGCGACCAGATCGAGGCTGGATTTCTTCTGTCCCTTGAACCCGGCAATCCCCGCGGCCCGCTGCAGACCGCCCTCAAGACCCGACACGACCTCACCCGCGACGGCGCCGAGGCTCAGATCCTCGCCGGCCAGGATAACCGCCACACCCTTTTTCGGCGCATCCGATTTTGAAAATGAGATTTTCGCAAGTTTGGTCATTCGTCGGTCCTGTTGGTTTTGGCTTTTATGTCAGGTATAGCACTGGCGGCAGCGGGGTCGCACGTCCTGATCCGAAGATTCCTGTATTTCCGTAAATCATGGGCTTTCAAGGGCTTTTCGACAAGACCTATGAAATTTAATGTTTATTTACCATTCTTATTCATGGGCCGTTCACCACATTCCGTGTTATTCGAACCTGGGATGAATTGTCGTCACGTTTACAAGGGACTTAGATCCGGCACCGTTATGAAGACGCTCGAACGTTACATCGTCCGCCGGACCGCCTACGCCTTTACGCTGACGATTGCGGCTATGACAGGTGTCGTGTGGGCAACGCAGGCGCTGCGTCAGCTCGACCTGGTCACCTCGAAAGGCCAAACCATCGTGCAGTTCATCGGCATCACGATGCTCGCCCTGCCCTTCCTGATCGTCATCGTCGCTCCCTTCGCGCTGATGATCGCGCTGATCCTGGTGCTGAACGCGCTGTCCGGCGACAGCGAGCTGATCGTGATCGACGCCAGCGGCGGTTCGCGCTTTCTGGTCCTCAAACCCGTGCTCTTGTTTTCCGCGGTCGTGATGCTGCTGACGGCCAGCATGTCGCTCTATTTCGCACCGACGGGCCTTGCCCAGCTCAGGACGGAAATCACAAGGGTGCGGGCCGATCTCGTTGCCAATATCGTCAAGCCGGGCCGCTTCATCACTGTGGAGAACGGGCTCACCTTCCATATCCGCAACCGCTCCGGCAAGGGCACGCTCGACGGCCTTCTGTTACACGACACGCGCGACGAGGAAACGGCCTTCACCTATCAGGCCGACACCGGCCAGATCGTGGAAGCAGCCGACCGGACGCTCCTGGTCATGCAGAACGGCACCATCCAGCGCCGCCCGAAGAAGCAGGGCGACATTTCCATCGTCCGCTTCCAGTCCTACGCCTTCGACCTGTCCAACCTGATCCCGGAAGCCGGCGAGCCGGTCTACAAGGCAAGCGAACGGACGACGGCCAACCTCATGTCGCCGGGGCGCAACGACGCCTATGCGCTCAAGAATCCGGAAAAGCTGACCGCCGAGCTGCATGAACGCTTCAGCCAGCCGCTTTACTGCCTCGCCTTCGGCCTCATCGTCTTCGCCTTTCTCGGCAAGGCTCGCACGACCCGCCATGGCCGCGGCCTGGCGATCGTCGGCGCGATCTGTGCCTGCGTGCTGCTGCGCACGGCGGGCTTCGGCGTGACGGCGATTTCGGGCGGCTCCACCGCGCTTCTGGGACTGCTCTATTTCGTTCCCCTCGCCGGATCGGCCCTCGCCATCTTCGCGATCTTCAAGGAACAGGGCGGCGCCGAGCCCAAATGGGTCAATACCCTTCAGCAGCACGTGCATGACCGGATCGAAGCCTTCAACGACCGGATGAACAATCGGCGGACGGGAGGTGCGGCCTGATGCTCGGACGCACGCTGTCGATCTATTTCTCCGCCCGTTTCCTGAAGGCGATCCTCGGTCTCTTCCTGTTCGCGGCGGTGCTGATCTACCTGTTCGACGTTCTGGAGCTGGTGCGGCGCGGCGGCGACCGCGAAGGATTTACCGTCCTGCGGGTGGCGCTGATCTCCGTTCTGCGCGTGCCGTTGCTCCTGGAACAGGTGATCCCGTTTGCCGTGCTGTTCGGCGCCATTGCCGCCTTCGTGACGCTCAGCCGCGCGCTCGAACTGGTGGTCACACGGGCGTCCGGCATTTCCGTCTGGCAGTTTTCCCTGCCGGCAGTCGTGGTCGGCATCGTGCTCGGCGTCCTCTCCATCACCGTCTACAATCCCGCCGCGGTCTGGTTTCAGCAGAAATCCGACGAGGTCGCGGCCGGCCTGTTCGGCTCGGAGGAGAGTTTCCTGATGCAGACGTCCAACGACGTCTGGGTGCGTCAGGACGGGCTCGACGGCGAGTCGGTGCTGCTCGCCAAGAAACTTCTGGACGGCGGCACCCATCTCGTCGGCGTCACGATCTTCACCTTCGACAAGGACGGCACCTTCCGGGAGCGCATCGAAGCGTCGGAAGCCCGGCTCGGCGACGAAATCTGGTATCTGGACGACGCCATCGTCTACACGACCGAGCAGGATCCGCAGACTTACGGCCGTTACGAGGTCAGCACCTTCCTGACGGCGACCGAAGTGCGCGAGAGCATCGGCTCGCCCGAATCGATTTCCTTCTGGAAACTGCCCCGCTTCATCGAATTGGCGAGAAACGCAGGGTTACCCGCCTACCGGTACAATCTGCAGTATCAGACGTTGCTCGCAAGACCGCTTCTTTTGGTCGCCATGATTTTGATTGCTGCGGCAGTTTCCCTTAAAGTTTCGAGGTTTGGCGGTTTGGGCAGCATGATTCTGGGTGGAATCCTGTCCGGGTTCGTGCTTTACGTTCTTACCGAGCTTGCCAAGGACTTCGGGGGCGCGGGTATCGTTCCCCCCATGGTGGCGGCCTGGGCGCCTGGAATATTTGGAGTACTAATGGGTTTGACAATTCTCTTGCATCAGGAAGATGGGTAAGGCCTATGTCTTTTCCGCCTTTCCTGAACACAGAGATTTGGTCCAAAAGGGGCAGACTGCTGGCGGCGGCAAGCGCATTTGCCATCGCGGCCACCCTTTGTCATGAGAGCGCCACTCCCGCGCAGGCCCAGGACATCGCCGCCGGCCTAGCAGGACAGATGGATCCGAACGCCAACCTGCTTCTGGAATCCAACGAGATCACCTACGACTTCGACCGCGACCTGATCGTCGCGACCGGGGACGTCCAGGTCTATTACGACGGCAACACCGTCCAGGCCCATCAGATCGTCTTCGACCGCAAGAGCGAAAAGCTCAGGGCGGTCGGCAATGTCATCTTCATCGAGTCCAACGGCAATGTCGTGCGCACGGAGGAGATGACCCTGTCGGAGGATTTCTCCGAAGGGTTCGCGCGCGCGCTTCAGATCGACACGACCAAGCGCACCCGGTTCCTCGCCGAGCAGGCGCGCCGCGAAGGCGACAACATCACGACGATCGAAAACGGCGTCTACACGGTCTACACGAAGCCGACCAACCCGCCGGACAAGCCGCCGCTGTGGCGGGTGCGCGCCGAGAAGATCATCCACAACCAGCAGGAAAAGATCATCCGCTTCGAGGACGCCGCCTTCGAAGTCTACGGCCAGCCGATCGCCTGGCTGCCCTATCTGTCGATGCCGGACCCGACGGTGAAGAGAAAATCCGGCCTGCTGATGCCGAACGGCATCGTGAACGACAAGCTCGGCTACGGCGTCACGGTGCCCTATTACTGGGCGCTCAGCCCCTATTACGACGTGACGACGGCGCTGACACCGCTGACCAAGCAGGGGCTTTTCGGCGACGTCGAATACCGCCAGAGGTTCCATGCCGGCCAGATCAGCTTCTCCGCCGCCGGACTGTTCCAGGCGCGCCCTGGCGAGTTCGCGACCCGCCGGGCCGACGAACGCTGGCGCGGGGCGGTCAATTCGAAGGCGTCCTTCAGCCTGGCACAGGACTGGACCCTTGGCTGGAACCTCACCTACAAGAGCGACCGGCAGTTCTTCAAGGACTATTCCTTCACCAGCTTCGGCGACAACAATGAAACGTCGGAGATCTATCTGGAAGGCAAGACGGACCGCAACGCACTGTCCGTAAGGGCTTACGCGTTCCAGATCTCGCAGGAAGACTATACGGACAGCGAGTTCGACGCCAATGGCTTCTCGCCGGTCGGCAGCTCCCTGCAGGACAAGCAGCCGCTCGTCCTTCCGGTCGTCGACTACGACTATGTCTTCGCGGATCCGATCATGGCCGGCGAACTCGCGCTGACCGCCAACTTCACCTCGCTCACCCGCGACGAGACCGACGCGTTTTCGATCGACGGCGGCACGACGCCGAAGTTCCGCGGCGTCGACGGCACCTTCTCGCGTGTATCGCTGAAGGGTCAGTGGCGCAAGACGTTTATCGATCCGCTCGGCCAGTCCTTCACGCCGTTCGCCTATATGCGCGGCGATCTGTTTTTCCTGGCCTCGCCCGATGCGGACGTGACCGCGCTCACCGGGGAAAGCTTCGTCGGGCGCGCCATGCCGGCCATCGGCATGGAATACCGGTATCCGTTCATCGCCACCTTCGACGGCGGCAACCAGATCCTGGAGCCGGTGGCCCAGATCGTCGCCCGCCCCAACGAACAGCGCATCGGCGAGCTGCCGAACGACGACGCCCAGAGCATCGTCTTCGACACCACGACCCTGTTCGACTACGACAAGTTTTCCGGCTTCGACCGCGCCGAAGGCGGCACCCGCCTCAATATCGGCCTGAACTACAAGCTTCAGCTCGACAGCGGCTATTACATCAGCGGCCTGTTCGGCCGGTCCTATCACCTCGCCGGTGAAAACTCCTACGCCATTCCCGACATTCTCGGCGCGACCGAGGATTCCGGCCTTGCCACCACCCTGTCCGATTATGTCGGCAGCCTCTATCTGGACACCCAATACGGTGTGAAACTCGGCGCCCAGGCGCGCATGGACAAGGAAGACTTCTCGGTCAACCGCCTCCAGGCGCAGGCCAGCGCCATTTACGGCCCCGTGGTTTCCTCCCTCGCCTACGCCTTCCTGAACGCGCAGCCCGATGTCGGCATCGACGATCCGCGCGAGGAACTTCTGGGCTCGGCAAGCCTGCGGCTGGAAGAGAACTGGCGGGTGTTCGGCTCCATGCGCTACGACCTGGAAAACAGCAACATCGTCCAGGACGGTGTCGGGATCGGCTATGACGACGAAGGTTTCTCGCTGTCGATTTCCTATGCCGAGGACCGGAGCCGGAATGACGGCGACGAGGTCGACCGCACGCTCTATTTCCGCATCGGCCTCAGAACCATCGGCAACACGCAGGTCTCCAGCGGCGCCCTGAATTAGAGCATCGTGCGATAATCAAGGATTTGTTATAGGCGGTACTGTCACAAAGCCATTATACCGCCATGAAATGTGGCATTATGCGTTCAAATGAACGCAGATGTGATGTTCTAACACTCTAAAATCGATCGTCTTTTGGACATTCAATCGCTTCCGATTGCATGTTCGTCGGTCGAGAAACTTTGAATTTGGTTCCATGATATGCGAAACATCATGTCATAAGAACACAGAGCTTGAGGCATTTGAGATCAGCGCCTCCGCTCCAACTTCGGTTTGGCCTGAGGCCAGCACGGATGGTTAAACAATGCGACTTCGTTTCGTTCCGGTTTTCTTGAGCCTTGCACTGGTATTGGCAATACCTTTTTCGGGCCCCGCAAGGGCTGCGATCAAGGTCATCGTCAACGATACTCCGATCACCGACTATGACATCACCCAGCGCGCCCGGCTGATCACACTGACCCAGCGGAAATCGGCTTCCATCGCGAAGCGGCAGGCAGAACAGGAACTGGTGGACGATCAGGTCAAGCTTGCCGAAGCCGCAAGGGTCGGCGTCGAAGTCAGCCAGAGCGAAGTCGACAACGCCTACAAGAACATTGCCCGCAACGTGAAAATGTCGCCAGCGCAGCTTTCCAAGGCGCTGGCGCAGGGCGGCGTCAAACCGGAAACCCTGAAGGCCCGGCTGAAGGCCCAGCTTGCCTGGAACCAGATCCTGAGCCGGAAGTTCAGCGGCAACATCGACGTCGACGAGTCCGACATCATCGCGGAACTCAAGAAGACCGACGAGGAAGACCGGCAGAAATCGATCGAATATGATCTGAAACGCGTGATCGTCGTCGTGCCGAAGAATTCCTCCGGCGGCTTCAAATCCAAGCGCAGGAACGAAAGCAACCAGATCCGGTCCGCCTTCAAGGACTGCGACAGCGCCGGCGACATCCTCGGGAAATACAGCGAAGTCGTCGTCCAGCCCATCGGCCGGCGGCTCGAGACCGAATTGCCGGAGGACCTGAGGAAGGAAATCGGCGGCATGGAACCGGGTCATCTGACCAAGCCGTCCACCACTCCGGTCGGCTATGAAATGATCGCCGTCTGCGGAAAGCGCGAAATCGCTTCGGATATCGCTGTGCGCACCGAGCTGGAAAACGAGCTGCGCGCGAAGGAAGGCGAAAGCCAGTCCCGCCGCTACCTCATGGAAATCCGCCGCCGCGCAACCATCATCTACCGCTGAACCGTGATGGGCTTCAGTCAAAAGCCGGTTGCCGTCAGCATGGGCGAACCCGCGGGCATCGGCCCGGATCTGGTTCTTCTTGCCTGGGCAAACCGCAAGGCGCTCAACCTGCCGCCGTTTTACGTGCGCGGGGACGAGGCTTTCTTCGCCGAGCGCGCCCGGACGATCGGGCTGAAAATCCGCATCGAAAGCGTCACGCCAGAAGACGCGAGCAGCCACTTCGCCAAGGCCTTGCCGGTCGTGCAGACAGGACCTGCCCTGGAAGACCATCCGGGAGAGGAACAGGCTGAAACCGCGCAATCGGTCATCGATTCCATCGAGCGCTGTGTCGAGGACATCCAGGCAGGCCTTGCGACCGGTCTCGTCACCAATCCGATCAACAAGGCCGCGCTCTACAAGACCGGTTTTTCCTATCCCGGGCACACGGAATTCCTCGGCGCCCTGTCCCGAAAGCACTGGCCAAGTGAACCGGCGACGCCCGTCATGATGATTGCCGGGCCGGAGCTCATGGTCGTGCCGGTAACGATCCATATCCCGCTGAAGGACGTCCCCTCGGCGCTGACGGAAGATCTGATCGTAAAAACCGCGGAAATCACCGCGAAGGACCTCAGGAACCGTTTCGGCTATGCCAATCCGCGGCTCGCCCTGTGCGGTCTCAATCCGCATGCGGGCGAGGACGGCGCGATGGGCGCGGAAGACCGAGACGTGATCGCGCCGGCCATCGCGCGCCTCAACGCCGAAGGCATCGCGGCCACAGGTCCGCATCCCGCCGACACGCTGTTTCATCCCCCTGCCCGCAAGGACTACGACTGCGTGCTCGGCATGTATCACGACCAGGTGCTGATCCCGGCCAAGACCATCGGCTTCGACGACAGCGTCAACGTCACCCTCGGCCTGCCTTTCGTGCGCACCTCTCCGGACCACGGCACCGCCTACAGCCTGGCGGGCACCGGAACGGCGCGCATCGACAGTTTCTCGGCAGCCGTGCGGATGGCCGATGTGCTCGCCAATCCGGATCGGGTCTGAGCTTCCGTGGCCCAGATCGACGACCTGCCCCCGTTGCGCGAGGTGATCGCGGCCCATGGCCTGAATGCCAAGAAGTCGCTTGGCCAGAACTTTCTGCTCGATCTGAACCTGACCTCACGCATCGCCCGCTCGGCCGGCACTCTCGAGGACTGCACGGTTCTCGAAATCGGCCCCGGGCCGGGAGGCCTCACACGGGCCCTGCTCGCCGCGGGCGCCGGCAAGGTCGTCGCCATAGAGAAGGACAGCCGTTGCCTGCCGGCACTGGCGGATATCGCCGCCCGCTATCCGGGCCGGCTCGAAGTGATCGAAGGCGATGCCCTGGAGCTCGATCCGGTGGCGCTGACCGGCGGCGGCAAGGTCCGGATCGCGGCCAACCTGCCTTATAATGTCGGCACGCAGCTCCTGATCAAATGGATCACGACAGAGGACTGGCCGCCCTTCTGGTCATCCCTGACGCTGATGTTTCAAAAGGAAGTCGGCGAACGGATCACCGCCGCTCCCGGTTCCAAAGCCTATGGCCGTCTCGGCGTGCTGGCCGGCTGGCGCTGCAAGGGCGGCATCCTGTTCGATATCAGTCCCAAGGCTTTCACACCGCCGCCGAAGGTCACCTCCGCCGTCGTGCATCTGACGCCCAACCCGGCGCCCCTGCCCTGCGATCTGAAGGCGCTGGAGAAGGTCACTGCCGCCGCCTTCGGCCAGCGCCGCAAGATGCTGCGCGCGAGCCTCAAGTCTCTTTCGCCGGACGCCGAAGAGCTGATCACCAGAGCCGGTCTCGAACCGACCGCGCGGGCGGAAGAAATCGACATTGCCGGTTTTGTGGACCTCGCCAACACCTTCAAGGACGCTCAGGCCGTTTAAGAGCGCGTCTCGTCAATATGTGGGACCGACCGTGCTTCCGCCTTGCGGCAGTGTCCGTCTTTCACCGCCTTCCCGTTTTCCGGATCGTCCAGGCCGATGTCGCGAACCACCCACGCGGGCAGGCTTTCCCGCTCCCTCGAGAGATAGAGCCTCGACGGCACGCTGCCCTGCAGGCTTCGCAACACGCGTCTGATCCAATCTGTCGCCATGACCGGCACCTCCATCTTCCGAGCGGAAGATGCCGCATTCGGTTTCGAATGTAATTGAATGAATTTACATGCTATCATTCAAAAATGAATAGCAACTCTCTCGATTGGGACGCGGTGCGCATCTTTCTCGCCGTCGCCGAACACCGGAGCCTGAGCCGGGCGGCCCAGGAGCTCCGTCTGTCCCAGCCCACCCTCGGACGTCACATCGCCCGCCTGGAAGAGCAGCTCGACATTCAATTGTTCGACCGGCGGCAATCCGGCTATGTGCTGACCGAAGGCGGCAAGCGGTTGGTGGAAGCCGCCCAATCGATGGCGCGGGGTGCCGCCGATTTCGGGCGGGCGGTCGATCTTGAAAAGGCAAGCGCGCCGGACCAGGTCTGCCGGGTCACGCTGGGCGAATGGGGCCAGTATTTCCTGTCGCAGCATGTCGACAGGATCGTCGACGGTCTGCCCGGTATCCGGCTCGAATTCTATGCGGACGACGCCTTCTGGGATCTCACCCGGAATTCCGCCGATATCGCCATTGGCAACCAGCAGCCGAAACAGGCCAACCTGATCACTCAGAAGCTCGGCGATCGCGGCTTTCACGTCTATGCATCGGAAAATTATTGCCGAAACCACGAAGACGCAGCCAACCCGGCTTCCTGGCCCGGCCAGATCTGGGTGGGCTATTGCGGCACACGGGCCCGGCTGCGCTCTTCCCGGATCCTCCAGGGGATCCTGAAGGACAGGCCCTGCCGCTATTCGGTCAACAGTTCCGTCTCATTGATCAACATCCTGCATGCGGGCCACGCCATGGGTGTGCTGCCGGACTGGATCGGGGAAAACGAGGGCCTGGTGCGCCTGTCAGCGGCGCCTCTGGCGACCAGCAGCGCCTGGCTGAACTTTCACGAAAGGCTGCGGCTTCATCCCAAACTGTCGGAAGTGAAGAACCGCATCACACAGCTCTACAAGCACCGCTACGCGGAAACCACGGACCGCCTGGAACGGAGCCGGCCGGACTTCTAGGGAAATCCTGCGTTCAAGTGAACGCAGACAAGATGCTCTAACCTTTTAAGACCGATCGACTCTTGGGCGTTCAACCAATTCCGGTTTAACGTCCGTTGATCCAGAGCGCGTCTCGTTCATATGGAACCATTTGACGGAGACACGCTCTGAACAGGCAAAGCCTCAGTCGACCTTTTCGCCCAGTTCCTTCTGCAGATCGTCGACCATGCCCTGAATGAGCGGGCCGATCCTGGGCGAGCGAAACTGTTTCAGCCGTTCCGCTCTCAGGATCGAGCGAACATTCTCGTAAGCGCGTTCCAGATCGTCGTTGACGACGACATAATCGTATTCGCACCAGTGGCGCATCTCGCCGACGGCGGTCTTCATGCGTTTGGCGATCACTTCGTCGGTATCTTCCGCCCGCCGGTGCAGGCGCGATTTCATCTCGGCGATGGACGGCGGCAGAATGAAGATCGAGACGACATCGTCGCGCATCTTCTCGTAAAGCTGGAAAGTGCCCTGGATATCGATGTCGAACAGGATGTCCCGGCCGTTCTCGATGGCATTTTCAACCGGCGCACGGGGTGTTGCGTAATAGTGACCGTGCACTTCGGCCCACTCCAGCAGTTCGCCGTGATCGCGCATCTGCTCGAACCGCTTGGCATCGAGAAAACGGTAATGCACGCCGTCGACTTCGCTGGAGCGGCGCGGCCGGCTGGTCACGGAAATCGACAATTCGAGATTGTCTTCTTTTTCGAGCAGCAGGCGGGCAATGGTGGATTTTCCGGCGCCCGACGGCGACGACAGAACCAGCATCAACCCACGCCGCTGCTGCTCGGCCTCGTCCGCACTGACGGTGGTTCCAACGGAACGTCCTGCAGGGCCTTCAGAAGACGCATCGGTCATCGGTTCACTCCAGATTCTGTATCTGCTCACGCATTTGATCGATAACCGCCTTCAAGTCCAGCCCGATCGCCGTCAGATCCACATCGTTGGACTTCGAGCACAGGGTGTTGGCCTCGCGGTTGAACTCCTGCGCGAGAAAGTCGAGCCGCCGGCCGATTGCCCCGCCGGTATCCATCAATTCGCGGACCGCCGCGACATGGGCATGCAGCCGGTCGAGTTCCTCGCGGATATCCGCCTTGGTCGCCAGGATCGCCGCCTCCTGATGCAGGCGCTGGGGATCGAGCTGACCTTCGGAGGCATCCATGAGATCCTCGACCAGCCTTTTCAGGCGCGCCTTGATAGCCTCCGGTTTGCGGGCCGGAAGCTCTTCGGCCGCCTGGGTCAGCTCGGCGATGGCATTGATCTGGCCGTGCACGACCCTGCCGATCGCCTGGCCCTCGGTATGGCGCATGTCGACCAGATCGATCAGAGCGGCATCCAGGGTGGTCAGAAGCGAATTGTGCAGGGCGGCCTGCGCCTCTTCATCGTCCTCCGGTTCCTTCAGCTCGAAGACGCCCTTCTGGGACAGGATGCCATCCAGGGAGGGCGGCGCGAGATCCGGCACGCGGTTCTTCAGAAGATCGATGGTCGAAAGCACCGCTTCAAGCGCGGCTTCGTTGACCTGAAGCTGCTGTTCCGACTGGTCCCGCTGCATGGCGAGACCGACGGTGACGTTGCCGCGCCTCAGAACCTTGCTGCAGCGTTCGCGGATCTTCGGTTCCAGCGTTTCCAGCCCCGTGGGGATGCGGATGCGCAGATCCAGGGATTTGCCGTTGACGGACCGGAGTTCCCAGGTCCAGCGGACCGGTCCGGTTTCTCCCAATGCGCGCGCAAATCCAGTCATGCTGGCCAGTGCCATGATCCCCCCTCCGCAAGCAATTCGCCCTGAGCCCGATCAGTTGGACGTTGCCGGCTGTGCCTGCTGATCCTGTTCCGCCTGCCGGCGGTCGCGCTCGACCTGCCGCCATTTCTTGACGTTTTCCTGATGCTGTTCGTAGGTCTCGGAAAACACGTGCCCACCGGTCCCGTCCGCGACGAAATAAAGATCCTGCGTCCGGGAGGGATTGGCAACGGCTTCCATGGCCGCGCGGCCCGGATTGCCGATCGGTCCCGGCGGAAGCCCGTCGATCTGATAGGTGTTGTACTTGTTGTCCGTAGACAGTTCCGACTGCTTGATCGCCGAGCGGTCCTTCAGCCAGGCCTCGCCCCCGTAGAGCCCGTAAAGGATCGTCGGATCGGACTGCAGGCGCATGTTCTTGTTCAGCCGGTTGACGAAAACGCCCGCCACACGCGGACGCTCATCGGCCAGCGCGGTTTCCTTTTCGACGATCGACGCCAGGATGACCAGTTCCTCCGGCGACTTGACCGGCAGATCTTCAGAGCGACGCTCCCAGATTTCCGTGAGCAGCTTCGCCTGGGCGGCCTTCATCTGATCGAGCACCTCCTGGCGGGTCGTTCCGCGCGCGAAGGTGTAGGTCTCCGGCAACAGATCGCCTTCCGCCGGAACGTCGGTGATCTCGCCGGTCAGGACCGGGTGCTGACGGACACGTTCGATGACCTGAGCCGTCGTCCAGCCTTCGGGAATGGTGACGGAATGGGTCACCGCGTTGCCTTCGACCAGATCGGTCATGATCTCGTGCATGGAGACGCCGGGCGCAAAGGCATATTCCCCGGCCTTCAGCTTGGTGGCGTTCTTGTAGACGCGGATGCCGATATTGAAGATCCACTCGTCGATGAGACTGTTTTCGATCACACCCTGGCTGGAAAGCCGGTCCGTGATGCCCGAAAGACCGGCTCCGGAGGAAATCACCACCGTGGTTTCCTTCTGAAGCGGACCGGCCTCTTCGAATTTCTCCTTGCCGAAATAGAGCGCCGCGCCGAAAGCGGCGAGACCGAACACGGCAAGCGTGATGATCATGTTGATCAGAATGACCAGCGGATTGCGGACATGACGGGAACGCTGTGGCGGGGCCGGAGCCGGTTCCGGTTGCAAGGCTTCGCGCGGGCTTTTCGGCTTAATGCGCATGTTGGATCGCACCTCCAAAACTGAGCCCCAGATCCCCAGGCTCTAGATCAGTCTGCTTTCGTGTCGCCGGACCCGAAAGCAGGAAAGCTGACCGAAGTCATATTGCTCGAGCGTCTTGTCCGTGTTCCACCGAAGGCGGGTTGCCCGGGCGGCCCAATGGTCACACTCCCCATTGGTCACATTCAATGTCTCGGGCCGGAACCGCGGAATCGGATCCGGCCCGGGAGAATTTGAATGGGTTATGCGGCAACTTTGCGGAAGACAAGCGAGGCATTTGTGCCACCGAAGCCAAAGGAATTCGAGAGGGCCACGTTGATGTCCATCTTCTTGGGCTTGTGCGGCACCAGATCGATTTCGGTCTCGACCGAGGGATCGTCCAGATTGATGGTCGGCGGCGCCATGCCGTCGCGGATCGCCAGAACCGAGAAAATGGATTCCACGGCACCCGCCGCCCCGAGCAGATGACCGATCGAGGATTTGGTCGAGGACATGGTCAGGCCGGATGCGTGTTCCCCCGCCAGCCGCGTCACCGCGCCCAGCTCGATCTCGTCGCCCAGCGGCGTCGACGTGCCGTGCGCGTTGACATAGTCGACATCTGCCGGGGTGATTTCGGCACGCTTTAGGGCGGCTTCCATGCAGCGGTAGGCGCCGTCGCCGTCGGAGGACGGCGCGGTGATGTGGTAGGCATCGCCGGACAGGCCGTAACCGATGATCTCGGCGTAGATCTTCGCGCCGCGGCGCACGGCGTGTTCGTATTCTTCCAGAACGACGACACCGGCGCCCTCGCCCATCACGAAGCCGTCGCGGGCCTTGTCATAGGGCCTGGAGCCTCTTTCCGGGGCGTCGTTGAATGCTGTGGACAAGGCCCGGCAGGCCGCAAATCCGGCCAGCGCCAGACGGCAAACCGGAGATTCCGTACCGCCGGCCACCATGACATCCGCATCGCCGAACGCAATCAGGCGCGAAGCATCGCCGATGGCGTGCGCGCCGGTGGAACAGGCGGTCACCACGGCGTGGTTCGGGCCCTTTAGGCTGTGGCGGATGGAGACATAACCGCCAGCCAGATTGATGAGGCGGCCGGGAATGAAGAACGGGCTGATGCGCCGCGGGCCTTTTTCGGCCAGCAGATGCGCGCCCTGCTCGATGCCCTGAAGACCGCCGATACCGGAGCCGATCAGGACACCGGAACGGGCCTGCTGCTCGTAGGTTTCCGCCTTGAAGCCGGAATCGGCCATTGCCTGGTCGGCAGCGGCCATGGCGTAGATGATGAAGTCGTCGACCTTGCGCTGCTCTTTGACATCCATCCAGTCGTCCGGATTGAATGCGCCTTCTTCGGTCGGGTCGCGCGGAATCTGGCAGGCGATCTGACAGGCCAAATCGTCAACTTTGAAATTGTCGACCTTGTTAGCCCCGCTTTTGCCCTCGAGGATCTTTTTCCAAGTGACATCGACACCACTTCCAAGCGGTGTCACCATGCCCACCCCAGTTACGACAACTCGCCTCATACACCTGCACTTACGTTGTAAGGGCCAGGCGGGGTTTCGTCCCCGCCGGCCCGATCTTCATTATCGAAATCCTGTGAAGGGCGCGGGCCCTTACTTGTTGGCTTCCAGGAACTTCACGGCGTCGCCGACAGTCAGGATGGTTTCTGCTGCGGTGTCAGGGATTTCAACGCCGAATTCTTCTTCGAAGGCCATGACCAGTTCGACGGTGTCGAGGCTGTCAGCACCCAGATCGTCGATGAAGCTCGCGCCTTCGACAACCTTGTCCGCATCGACGCCGAGGTGTTCTACGACGATTTTCTTTACCCGATCCGCGATATCGCTCATCTTTCACTTCCTTAGTTTTCGTCTGTTCATCTCTCGCGAAACTGCCCCGGACCGGTTTACACAAAAAGCGGTGGTGCCAAATCGCTGTCTTCAAGATGCCGGCGCACAGCCAGGCCGCATTTTTGAACTTGACTGCGCAATTCGTAACAATCGGCGGGTTGGTAACACACTTTGTTGACCTTTACCAGCCGGTCCAGACCGCTTGCGAGCGGCCCGGATTCTTTTTGCCTGCTCGGCGAAACTTCCTTTTAAATCATAGCCATGCCGCCATTGACGTGCAGGGTCTGCCCGGTCACGTAGGCCGCTTCGTCGCTGGCGAGGTAAAGAGCTGCAGAGGCGATCTCCGCCGAAGTGCCCAAACGGCCCGCCGGGACGTTTGCCAAAATCGATTCTTTTTGCTTGTCGTTCAGCGCACCGGTCATCGCGGTTTCGATAAAACCCGGTGCAATCGTGTTGACCGTGATGTTGCGGCTGGCGACCTCGCGGGCGAGCGACTTGTACATGCCGATCATGCCCGCCTTGGCCGCGGCATAGTTGACCTGACCCGGATTTCCGGTAACGCCGACGACCGAGGTGATGCCGATGATGCGGCCCGACCGGCGCTTCATCATGCCCTTGATCGCGGCCCGGCACAGGTGGAAGCCGGAGGTGAGGTTGACCTCAAGCACCTGATCCCACTCCTCGTCCTTCATGCGCATGAAGATGTTGTCGCGGGTGATGCCGGCATTGTTCACGAGGATGTCGACGGACCCCATCTTTTCCTCCGCAGCCGGCAGGAGCGCGGCGACGGCATCCCGGTCGGACAGGTTGGCGGGCGTGACGAAAACCCGCTCCCCGAGATCCGCGGCAAGGGCTTCCAGTTTCTCCGCACGGGTACCGGACACGGAAACCGTCGCCCCCTGGGCATGGAGCACCCGGGCGATGGCCTCGCCGATCCCGCCGGTCGCACCGGTGACGAGAGCGTTTTTCCCTTCCAAGCTGAACATCCTGGGTCCTTCCCTTGATCCTTCATGCGCCCCGCGCCGGGACTTATGTCATTACGGCCGGTGATAAAAGCCTTATCCGGAAATCTTTTCCATCAGGGCGTCGATGTCTTCCGGCGTGTTCACCGCAAGACCGACGGCTTCCTTCGCGATGCGCTTGACCATGCCGGTCAGAACCTTGCCGGTGCCGATTTCGACAAAGGTGTCGACACCGTTATCGGCAAGCCACGTGATGCTCTCCCGCCAGCGAACGGTCCCGGTGACCTGTTCCACGAGCCGGTCGCGGATTTCGTCCGGATCCATGACCGGGCCGGCAACGACGTTGGCAATCAGCGGCACCGCAGGAGCGGAAATCTCGGCGTTCCCCAGTGCTGCAGCCATTTTTTCGGCGGCCGGCGCCATCAGGGAACAATGGAACGGTGCGCTGACCGGCAGCATCACGGCGCGGCGCGCTCCCTTGGCCTTGGCAATCTCAACGGCGCGCTCGACGGCAGCCAGATGCCCCGAGACGACCACCTGTCCGGGTGCGTTGTCGTTGGCCGCCTGGCAGACTTCGCCCTGGGCCGCAGCCTGGGCGACTTCCACGGCGACGTCGAAATCGAGCCCAAGCAGGGCGGCCATCGCCCCCTGCCCGACCGGCACTGCGTTCTGCATGGCATCGCCGCGCACGCGCAACAGCCGTGCGGCCGTGGCCACATCCAGGCCGCCCGCGGCCGCGAGGGCGGAATATTCGCCGAGCGAATGCCCGGCCACATAAGAGACGCTCGCCTTCAGATCCAGGCCTTTGGATTCCAGAACGCGCATGGTGGCGAGGCTGACCGCCATCAGGGCCGGCTGGGCGTTTGCCGTCAGCGTCAGCATGTCCTCGGGACCGTTCCACATGACATCGGAAAGCTTCTGCCCCAGAGCCTCGTCCACTTCGTCGAAGACGGCCCTGGCTTGCGGATAGGTGTCGGCAAGGATCTTGCCCATCCCGACACTCTGGCTGCCCTGTCCGGGAAAGGTGAATGCAATGGTCATCTGGAAAGCGCCTCCCTGACACGTATCTGGTTCCCGGCTCTTTGTCGCGGCGGGACTTCAGCTTTTTTAAGAAAGCAGTGTGACAGCCCGGCTGGGGCTTGGTCTCGTAACTTGGCGCGAGGCTATGATACGCTCTTGACCGAACTGTCAAGGCCCAGCCGCCAATCAATGTGCAAAATCGTCCGCTTTTACGCGATTTCCTGTCGACCGGCGGTCATTCGGGCGGGCCACCGTTCGCATTCAGGTGTCCGGAGGGCAGCGGCTCCGGCGGGTTTGCGGTGCCCGGAGTTCACTTTCCCGCGGATTTTTGCCGGCAGAGCTTGCTTTTTTTCCAGAACAGAGTATAGAGCGCGCTTCATCCGGGGTATGGCCGGGGGCTGAACGGAAGGGCATTTGCCAGGATCCTTAAATGATCCGACTTCCCGTGTTCCCGCTCTCGTTAGAATTCTCGTGCCTTTCCGAAGCTGCGAGGAGGCTTTGCGCCAGCCCTGCGTTGTCAACACAAAGAAAGGCTTGTTTTCATGCCTCTTTACGAGCACGTATTCCTGGCCCGCCAGGACGTTTCGGCCCAGCAGGTCGAACAACTCGTCGAACAGTTCAAGGGCCTCATCGAAGGCTCTGGCGGTACTGTCGGCAAAGTGGAAAACTGGGGTCTGCGGTCCCTTGCCTACCGCATCAAGAAGAACCGCAAGGCTCACTACACCCTGATGAACATCAACGCGCCGCATGCAGCGGTCGCCGAGATGGAGCGCCAGATGGGCCTGAGCGAAGATGTCCTGCGTTTCATGACCTTCCGCGTCGACGAACTGGACGAAGAACCCTCTGCCATGATGCAGAAGCGCGACCGTGACGACCGCCGCGGCGGTGGCCGCGGAGAGCGTGGCGAACGCGGTGACCGCGGCGATCGTGGTGACAGGGGCGACCGGGGCGAACGTTCCGGTGGCGGCCGTCCGCGCCGCGCAGACGAGGAGTAAGAGACAATGGTCGATATCGCACAGCTTCCGAGCCGCCGTCCCTTCTTCCGCCGCCGGAAGACCTGCCCGTTCTCCGGCACCAATGCGCCGAAGATCGACTACAAGGACATCCGTCTGCTGCAGCGCTACATTTCCGAGCGCGGCAAGATCGTTCCGAGCCGCATCACCGCGGTCTCCGCGAAGAAGCAGCGCGAGCTGGCCCGCGCCATCAAGCGCGCCCGCCTGCTCGGCCTGCTGCCGTTCGTGATCAGCTAATCTCTGCTTCAAGAGATGCGTTTCTCCCGGGTCCGCCCGGGAGACCCGGATTGGGGCCGCGGGCAAACGGCCTCTAACCACCCTCACCGGTGGGACAGTTGGAGAAATAAGATGCAAGTTATCCTTCTCGAGCGTATCGCCAAGCTCGGCCAGATGGGCGACACCGTGCGCGTGCGCGACGGCTATGCCCGTAACTTCCTGCTGCCGCAGGGCAAGGCTCTGCGCGCCAACAAGGCAAACCTGGAACGTTTTGAGCGCGAACGCGCCCAACTCGAAGCCCGGAACCTGGAACGCAAGAGCGAAGCGGAAGCCGTTGCTTCCAAGCTCGACGGCGAAAGCCTGATCATGATCCGCTCCGCCGGCGAAACCGGCCAGCTCTACGGCTCGGTGTCCACCCGCGACATCGCCGAAGGCCTGACCGCCGCCGGCTTCAGCTCTTCCCGCAGCCAGGTCGAACTGCGCACTCCGATCAAGACGATCGGCCTGCACAGCGTCCTGATCCAGCTTCACCCGGAAGTCGAGGTTTCCATCTCCGTCAACGTTGCCCGTTCCGAAGACGAAGCGGCCCGTCAGGCAGCCGGTGAAGACCTCACCACTCCGGAACAGGACGTCTTCGAATTCGAGGAAGACGAAGAAGCTGAAGCCGAAACCGAAGGCACCGAGGAAGGCGCCGAAACCGACGAAGAAGCGGTCGCCGAGGAAGAAGCCTAACGGCTTCCGCGGAGTTATCCGGCTAAAGTTAAACGGCGCTGCCTGCAGCGCCGTTTTTATTTTGCCGGCGCGATTTTTCCTAAGATGCCCTGCCGGCCTAAACCGGCAATTTCAGACTCTGTCACAAGACCTTGAAACCCATGACAGATTCCTTAACCGTCTATTCATCGTTCCAAAAATATACGCAATTTCAATAACTAAGTTCTATCGTCTTGAGTCTTCAACAGGCTTTCGAGTCAAGCGCGATTCGACTCTTTCCCCGCTGATCTGTGGATGCCGGTGGGAATCGAAAATCGCTGATTTTTGATCCTTGAGCCGGTCTCCGTCTGAGGGTATTCCGGTTCAACTTGGGTCACCGGGGGACGATATGAAGGGCACGTTACAGAAGGTCGAAACGGAAGAAGACGTCCAGCGTCTCGCACCGCATAACGCGGAAGCAGAGCGGCAGCTTCTGGGCGCTATCCTGGTGAACAACGAGACGTTCTACCGGGTCTCCGACTTTCTCGAGCCGCACCATTTCTTCGTGCCGCCGCACCAGGATATCTACGAGAAGATCGCGCATCTCATCCGGGCCGGCAAGACCGCCTCCCCGGTCACGCTGAAGACCTTCTACCCCGCGGACGCGAAGATCGCGGACCTGTCCGCGACCCAGTTCCTGCTGCGCCTTGCGGGTGACGCCGCCTCGATCATCAACGCGGAGGATTACGGCCGCACGATCCACGATCTTGCCGTGCGCCGGAACCTGATCCGCATCGGCGAGGACATGGTCAACATCGCCTTCGACGCGCCGATCGACGTGCCGCCGGAGCAGCAGATCGACGACGCCGAACGCCGGCTGTTCGAGCTGGCGGAAACCGGCCGCAGCGAGGGTGGCTTCGTCTCCTTCGGCGACGCGCTGACGGAAACCATCGAGATGGCCCATGCGGCCTATAACCGGGAAGGCGCGCTGTCGGGCATTTCCACGGGCCTGCGCGAACTCGACCGGCTGATGGGCGGCCTGCAGCATTCCGACCTGATCGTCCTGGCCGGCCGTCCCGCCATGGGCAAGACCTCGCTTGCGACCAACATCGCTTATAACATCGCCCAGTCCTACAAGGCGGAGGAACAGCCGGACGGGTCGATCAAGACGGTCAATGGCGGCGTGGTCGGCTTCTTCTCGCTCGAAATGTCGGCCGAACAGCTCGCCACGCGTATCATTTCCGAGCAGGCGGAAATCTCGTCGTCCAAGATCCGCCGGGGCGATATCACCGAAGCCGAGTTCGAAAAACTCGCCGCCTGCGCCCAGACCATGCAGACGGTTCCGCTGCATGTGGATCAGACCGGCGGCATTTCCATCGCCTCCCTGGTCGCCAAGGCCCGGCGGCTGAAACGCCAGCGCGGGCTCGACCTGCTGGTGGTCGACTATATCCAGCTTCTTTCCGGCTCCGCCAAGAATTCCGGCAACCGGGTCCAGGAAATCACCGAAATCACCACCGGCCTCAAGGCGCTGGCAAAGGAACTCCATGTTCCGATCATCGCTCTGTCCCAGCTCTCGCGCCAAGTGGAATCGCGGGACGACAAACGGCCGATGATGTCGGACCTGCGTGAATCCGGTTCCATCGAGCAGGACGCCGATGTGATCCTGTTCGTCTATCGCGAGGAATATTATCTCTCCAAGACCGAGCCGGAGATCGGATCGCCGGAATATGCGGCCTGGGAAGCCAAGCACGAGGTCGCCAAGGGCAAGGCCGAAGTGATCATCGCCAAGCAGCGCCACGGCCCAACCGGCACCGCGAACCTGCACTTCCAGGGCGAGTTCACCCGTTTCTCCGACCTCGCCGAGGACGATCACCTGCCGCAGCGCTACGAGTGACGGGGCCGCGCGAAACGCGCCCTCCTGGTCCGAATTACGGGTTTTCGGCGCCTGCCCGCTGGATTTCCGGCACTCTGCAAAAGACTGCCGGCAGGCGCCCATTGGTAAAATTACGCTACGTAGTTTTTAAGACAAAATTAGAATATTGTTTGCAAATTTACGTAGAGAATTTGCAATGTTTCAACCTAATGATTTCGGGCCTCCGCGATGTTGTATTTATCCAAACAAAAACTCCTGGAAGAAGCGCGCGAGTTCCCCAGAAAGAGGTGCAAGTGGCAGGGATTGCTCAAACACAATGAAACGCACCGTCCTTGCACCGTCGAGGATATCAGCGCGGGCGGATGCCGCGTGGCCGTCAAATCCAAGGGTTTGAAGCTGAACGACAAGGTCACGATCGAAGTCGAAAGCAGAAAGCTGCGCTTTCACGGCGAAGTCAGGTGGGTTCGCCTCGACGAAGCCGGGATAGAATTCCTGTTCATGGATTGATCCCGCTCCCGCCATTGCATCTTCAAAAGAACGTTCCCCTGACCAGACATGCGCTAGACGACGCCATTTTCGTTTGCGAAACGTACGCATCTGCGCTGCAATGCGGTATGTTCGCTGCCGAATCCAAATCCTGCCTGAGCCGAGAATTCCCCTGACCGTGTCCCTTTCGCATAGTAATCCCTTTCCCTCTGACCTCTATGGCGGCCGGCTGACCATCGATCTCGACGCCCTGGCGGCAAACTGGAGGTTTTTGAACGGCAGGCTTGCCGGCGGAGCCGAGTGCGCCGCCGCGATCAAGGCCGATGCCTATGGCACCGGCCAGGAAAAAGCCGGGCGAGCGCTCTACGATGCCGGCTGCAGAACCTTCTTTGTCGCCGTTCCGACCGAAGGCATTGCCCTGCGGGAAACTCTGCCGGACGCGGTCGTCTACGTGCTCGACGGGCTGTTTCCGGGGACGGCGGAGCATTTCCTGCGGCACAATATCCGCCCCGTCCTCGGGTCCCTGAACGAACTTGTCGAATGGGCGGAGATCTGCAAATCGACGGGTAAAAGCCTTGACGCGGCGGTCCATGTCGATACGGGCATTCACCGCCTGGGACTTTCAGCCGAAGAATTCTCAGCCGCCATGGCCGATGCGGCGCTGCTCGGTCCGTTCAGACCCGCACTGATCATGAGCCATCTGGCCTGCGGTTCCACCCCCGACCATCCGATGAACCGGCGCCAACTCGACCGGTTCCGCGACATCACCGGTCCCCATTCCGACATCCCGAAATCGCTGGCGAATTCCGCCGGCGTCCTGATGGGGCCGGACTACCACTTCGATCTCGCGCGGCCCGGCATCGCGCTTTACGGCGGACAGGCGATCGAAGCCCAGGCCAATCCGATGAAGCCGGTGGCCAGGGTCGAGGCACGCATCATGCTCGTCCGCGACGTTCCGGAAGGCGACACGATCGGCTATGGCGCCCGCCAGACCGCGAGGCGCCCGCTCCGCAACGCGGTCGTTGCCGCCGGCTATGCGGACGGCATGCTGCGCCGGGCAAGCTCCACCGACGAGCGTCCCGGCGGTTTCGCGATGATCGGCGGCTACAAGGCGCCCATTCTGGGGCGCATTTCCATGGACATGATCACGCTGGACGTCACCGATGTGCCCGAAGAGCTTCTGAAACGCGGCGGCCTTGTGGAAATGCTGGGTCCGAATGTTGCAGCTTCCGATCTTGCGGCTTATGCGGAGACCATCGATTACGAATATCTGACAAGTCTCGGGCGCCGCTTCGAACGCGTTTACGGCCCTCTGGACTGAACGGAGAGATATTTACCTGATGGCCCGGCGGTCTTCTTCCTTTGTCTGCCAGTCCTGCGGGGCGGTTACCGCCAAATGGGTCGGGCGCTGCGAATCCTGCGGCGAGTGGAACAGCATCGTCGAGGAACAGACGGGCGGCGGCATCGGCGGCGGCCCCGGCCGGGCGGCCCGCAGCAAGGGCCGCGTGATCCCGCTGGTCGGCCTGTCCGGCGACGCCAAGGAAGCCCCGCGCTTTCAAACCAAGGTGGCCGAACTCGACCGGGTGACCGGCGGCGGCTTCGTGCGCGGCTCCGCCCTTCTGGTCGGCGGCGATCCCGGTATCGGCAAATCCACGCTCCTGATCCAGGCGGCGGCCCAGCTTGCCCATCTCGGCCACAAGACGATCTATATCTCCGGCGAGGAAGCCATCGGCCAGGTGCGGCTGCGCGCCGAACGGCTCGGCCTGGCCGATGCGCCGGTCGCGCTTGCCGCCGAAACCAGCGTCGAGGACATTCTGGCGACGCTCGAGGCCGATACCCCCCCTGCCCTGGTGATCCTCGATTCCGTCCAGACGCTGTGGACCGACCAGGTGGAATCGCCGCCCGGCACCGTCACCCAGGTGCGCGCCTCGGCGCAGGCCATGGTGCGCTACGCCAAGAAGACCGGCACGACGCTGGTTCTCGTCGGCCACGTGACCAAGGACGGCCAGATCGCTGGGCCGCGCGTGGTCGAGCACATGGTCGACGCCGTGCTTTATTTCGAAGGCGACGGGGCGCATCAGTACCGCATCCTGCGGTCGGTCAAGAACCGCTTCGGCGCGACGGACGAGATCGGCGTCTTCGAGATGACCGGCAAGGGCCTCGTGGAAGTGCCCAACCCGTCCGCGCTGTTCCTCGGCGACCGGAACACGTCGGCTCCGGGAGCTGCGGTGTTCGCCGGGCTCGAAGGCTCCCGGCCGCTCTTGATCGAGATCCAGGCGCTCGTCGCCCAATCCACGCTCGGAACGCCGCGCCGGGCGGTCATCGGCTGGGACAGCGCCCGCCTGTCGATGATCCTCGCCGTTCTGGAGGCACGCTGCGGCGTGCGCTTCTCCCAGCACGATGTCTATCTGAACGTTGCCGGCGGGCTGAAAATCAACGAACCGGGGGCAGATCTTGCCGTGGCGGCGGCCCTGATCTCTTCGCTCAGCGGGCTTGCCCTTCCGTCCAATTGCGTCTATTTCGGCGAAGTCAGCCTTTCGGGCGCCATCCGGCCGGTGGCTCAGGCCCAATCCAGGCTGAAGGAAGCGGAGAAACTCGGCTTCGATCAGGCTTATTGCCCCGAGGGCAACCTCAAGGACAGCACGGCCTCGTCCTTCAGGGCGTCGGGCTTGGCGGAACTTGGGGACTTTGTTGCCAAACTCTCGGCCGAGGCTAGTGCTTCAGGGGCGTCTTGACGCATGATGGACACGGGTTTGAAGTGAAGGTTTGCGCTCTCTTGAGCGAAAGACAGAGGATTTTTCGGGAACATGCCGATTTCGCTGCTGGACATACTGCTCCTGGTCATCATGTTCATTTCGGCGGTTCTTGCGATGATCCGCGGTTTTGTCCGGGAAGTTCTCTCCATTGTTTCCTGGGTCGCGGCAGCGGCCGCGGCATTTTTGCTCTATGAGCGTGTCCTTCCCTACACGAAGCAATATATATCCCACGAGCTGGTTGCCACGGGCGTTTCGGCCGCCGCCGTGTTCCTGGTCACGCTGATCGTCGTCAGCTACATCACCATGCGGATTTCCGATTTCGTGCTGGACAGCCGGATCGGCGCGCTGGACCGGACGCTCGGCTTCGTGTTCGGCGCCGTGCGCGGACTGCTTCTGGTCGTGGTGGCGATGATGTTCTTCAACTGGTTCGTCCAGCCGGACCAGCAGCCGCAATGGGTGCTGAACGCCAAGTCCCGGCCAGTGTTGCTCTCCATCGGCGAGCGTCTTGTGGCCGTGCTGCCGGAAGATCCGGAAAAAGCGATCCTCGACAGGATCCGAGACAACAATCTGGCTGGCGGCGGTACCGCCAGCACCCCGGCGGAAGAGCCGACCTACAGCGATTCCGAGCGTCAGGGCCTCGACCAGCTGACCACGGACAGCAACTGACGGCGCAGTTCCGGATCCGGAATATCCCGTGTCCCGAAAAACCAGGGACACGTTGATCTAGAGACCCAGGGCCGGCCCCTCCCAACCGGCCAGAACGAAGGAGTGTTCGCCATGACTGGCGGAACCGAAGTGCACGAGCCGTTTGACATCAATGCGGACACACTGCGCGAAGAGTGCGGTGTGTTCGGCATTCTGGGCCACGAAGATGCCAGCGCGCTGACGGCGCTCGGCCTGCATGCTCTCCAGCACCGCGGCCAGGAGGCCGCCGGGATCGTCACCTTCGACAACGAACAGTTCCGCGCCGAGCGGCATCTCGGTCTCGTCGGCGACCACTTCTCCGACGCGGAGACGATGAGCCGCCTGACGGGCAAGGCCGCTGTCGGTCACGTGCGCTATTCCACGACCGGCGAGACGATCCTGCGCAACGTCCAGCCGCTCTTCGCCGAACTGGACGGCGGCGGCATCGCCGTCTGCCATAACGGCAACTTCACCAACGCGATGACCCTGCGCCGCCAGCTCATCCGCGACGGGGCGATCTGCCAGTCCACGTCCGATTCCGAAGTCGTTCTTCAGCTCGTCGCCCGCTCCCGCAAGGGCAAGATCGTCGACCGTTTCATCGATGCCATCACCCAGATGGAAGGCGCCTACTCGCTGGTGGCGCTGACCTCCAAGAAACTGATCGGCGCGCGCGACCCGCTCGGCATCCGCCCCCTGGTTCTGGGCGATCTCAACGGTGCGCCGATCCTGGCATCGGAAACCTGCGCGCTCGACATCATCGGCGCGAAATTCATCCGCGAAGTGGAAAACGGCGAAGTCATCGTCTGCAGCCCGACCGGGATTGAGTCCCATTTCCCGTTCGGCAAGCGCCCTGCCCGGCCCTGCATCTTCGAATATATCTATTTCTCGCGGCCCGATTCCATCGTCGGCGGCCGCAGCGTCTATGACGTGCGCCGGGAAATGGGCCGGCAACTCGCCCGGGAAACCGATGTGGAGGCGGACGTGATCGTTCCGGTGCCCGACAGCGGCGTTCCGGCCGCCATCGGCTACAGCCAGGAAAGCGGCGTTCCCTTCGAACTCGGCATCATCCGCAACCACTATGTCGGCCGGACCTTCATCGAGCCGACCCAGCACATTCGCGCGCTCGGCGTGAAGATGAAACACTCCGCCAACAGGGCCCAGATCGAAGGCAAGCGCGTCATTCTGGTCGACGACAGCCTCGTGCGCGGCACCACCTCCGTCAAGATCGTCCAGATGATCCGCGAGGCCGGCGCCAAGGAAGTCCATTTCCGCCTCGCCAGCCCGCCGATCAAGTATTCCGATTATTACGGCATCGACACGCCGGTGCGCGAAAAGCTTCTGGCGGCCAAATACGGCCTTGAGGAAATGCGCGCCTATATCGGCGCCGACAGCCTGGCGTTCCTGTCCGTCGACGGCATCTACAGGGCCATGGGCTATGACGGCCGGGACAACGCCAATCCGCAATTCACCGACCACTGTTTCACAGGGGACTATCCGACACCGCTGACCGACCTCTCCGAGGATCAGGATTTCATCAGCCCGCCACGCCTGGTGGAAGTCGGCTAAGAGCATTCAATGACCAAAGATTTCGAAGGCCGGATCGCCCTGGTGACCGGCGCCTCCCGCGGCATTGGCTACCAGGTCGCGAAGAAGCTCGGCGCGCGCGGCGCGCACGTCATCGCGCTCGCCCGCACCGTCGGCGGGCTGGAGGACCTGGACGACGAGATCAAGGCCGCCGGCGGCCAGACGACGCTGGTGCCGGTCGACCTGACCGATTTCGACGCGCTCGACCGGCTGGGCGCCGCGATCTTCGAACGCTGGAAACAACTCGACATCCTCATCGGCAATGCCGGCATGCTCGGCGTGCTTTCGCCGATCGGCCATATCAGCCCCAAGGATTTCGAAAAGGTCATGGCGGTGAACGTGACGGCGAACTGGCGGCTGATCCGCTCGCTCGATCCGCTGCTGCGCCAGTCCGACGCCGGCCGGGCCCTGTTCCTGACCTCCGTCCAGGCGCAGACCTGCACCGCCTTCTGGGGCCTGCAATCCATCAGCAAGGCCGCGGTCGAGGCGATGGCCAGGACCTGGGCGCAGGAAAGCCTCAAGACGGCGATGAAGATCAATCTCGCCGATCCCGGTCCAACCCGCACGGGCCTGCGCGCCAAGGCGATGCCCGGCGAGATCCCGGAAAACCTCACGGGTCCCGACGTCGTCGCCGACGACCTTCTGGAACTCGTCAAGCCGGACGTTCTGGAAACCGGCAAGCTTTACGACCGAGTCAGCCGCGAGTGGGCGTAACCTGGCTCGGCCCCCAGAACATCGTGCGATAACACTGGACCTTGCGATTTCCGGAGCGGTTGCGCCATGGATAGCGACATCAAAGCGATTGCCTGGGACTTTGACGGCGTCCTCAACCGAAACGTCGTTGCTGGCCGGTTTGTCTGGTCCGACCGCCTTGAAGAAGATCTGGGCATACCGGTTCAGACCTTTCAGGACGGCGTTTTCGACGAACGTTTCCTTGATGTGATTTCCGGAAAACGAGACCTGAAAGTCCATCTGGAAGAGTGGCTCGCGCTGCGTGGGCATACGGTCGACGCTTCCGCCCTGCTCGACTACTGGTTCGAGAAGGACGATCTGAAGGATCCGCTCACTCTGGACTTGCTCGAACGGCTGGCGGAGCGTGATATCCTGCAGGTCATCGCGACAAACAACGAGGCCCGGCGCGCTGCCTATATCGAGCATCGGGCCGGGTTCGGCGAGCGGGTCAGCCATGTCTTTTCCTCCGGGCGCATCGGCCACGCAAAACCCGAGGCGGCATTTTTCCGGCATGTCGTGGAGACGCTCGGTTTCGCGCCCGAGGAAATCCTTCTCATCGACGACAGCGCAAGGAATGTGCGCGCGGCCGAAGCGCTTGGCTGGAAGGCGTTTCATTTCACGGAGGAAACCCGCGGCAAGCTCCATTCCATCCTCGGACTTTGAAAGCATGGAGTAAGAGCGTCGCCTCCTGCGAAGAAGCCGGAAAATGCAGTTTGGTGTGTTTTCCCTCAGCCCTGCCATCGGGATTCGGAGATCTCGGAGGGCATCATGCAGTCTCAAAGCTCGCCGCAAAGCTCGCTCACGAAGTCGATGAACACGCGTATGCGCGGCGAAATCAGCCGGCGGTCCGGGTAGATCGCCGAGAGTTTCGAAGCGCTCAGGTCGAAGCGGACGTTCCGGAAGACTTCAACCAGCGTTCCCGCCTCGAGTTCCTTGCGGCAATAGCGCCGGGGCAGGACCGAAACGCCGGCGCCGTTTACGACCGCCTGCCGCACGACCAGCGGGTCGTTGACATGGGAAATTCCGTGAAGCAGGTCCAGGTGCGCCGCCTTGTTGTCGATGTGGGCGGGCAAGCGGGCCAGGCCGTAGCGTTTCTCGCAGATCCTCACATGGCCGGAAATCTCCTGGGGCGTCGGGTTTTCCGGCAAACGGGCCGCGTAGTCGGGGCTTGCCACCCAGACGAGCTGGCCCGCCACCAGTGTCCTGGTGATGAGGCCTGAATCCTCCAGCGGTCCGACGACGATGGCGATGTCGACCTGGTCGCGCACCAGTTCGGCGCCCTGGCTCGTGATCTGCAGGTCCAGTTCAATATCGGGAAAACGCTCGGCGAACCGGGCGAGACTGGGTCCGACAACCTCCTGCGCGAATGCGGACGGCAAGGCTACGGTCAGCCGGCCCGAAGGCGCCGCCGTCAATCCGGCCATGGCCGCGTCCGCCTCGCGCGCCTGTTCCACGATCGTGAGGGCATAGCGGTAAAAGGTCTCGCCCTCCCTGGTTATCCGCAGGCTGCGGGAACTCCGGTGCATCAGCCTGAGCCCGAGGCTTTGCTCCAGCCGCGAGATGGCCGCCGAGACCGAGGATTTCGGCATGTTCAGATGCCTTGCCGCCGCCGAAATGCCGTTCCGTTCGGCCGCAGCCACGAAGATCGCCGCGTCGTCTATCCGCCACTTCATGATCGCCCTATCGTTCGGATTTCTGAACAAAAAGTCCAGTTTCACCGGATTGTTCCAAGAATGCATCCGACGGATAGTGAAGTCGAGGATTTGTTCAGGGAGAAGACGACATGGCACGCATCATCGGAGGCATCGGCGCCTCTCACTCGCCCACGATCGGTTATGCCAAGGACACCAACAAACGCAACGATCCAGCGTGGAAGCCGATTTTCGAAGGTTTCGACGTTGTCCGGAACTGGGTGAACGACAAGAAGATCGACGTCATCTTCCTGATCTACAACGATCACGTGACGTCGTTCTATTTCGACCACTACCCGTTCTTCTCAATGGGCATCGACGACACCTACGTGCCGGCGGACGAAGGCGGCGGGCCGCGCGATGTGGCGCCTGCCAAAGGTCACCTCGGGCTGTCGCAGCATATTGCCATGGCGCTTGCGGCAGACGAATTCGACATGTCCTTCTTCCAGGGCAAACCGGTCGATCACGGGTTCCTGTCACCGCTCAGTATGCTGAGCGACGAGAATGGCCCCTGGCCGGGCCAAGTCGTCCCGCTTCAATGCGGGCTGCTGCAATTGCCGATCCCAAGCCCCAGGCGCATGTGGAAGCTGGGCAAGTCGCTGAGGAAAGCGATCGAAAGCTATCCGGAAGACCTAAACGTCGCGATCATGGCGACAGGCGGGCTGAGCCATCAGGTCCACGGCGAACGGGCCGGGTTCATCAACGAGGACTGGGACAACGCGTTCCTGGAACTTCTGGAAAAGGACCCGCAAAAGCTCGTCAACATGCGGCTGGCCGAATATGTGGTCAATGGCGGCATGGAAGGCGCGGAAGTCATCATGTGGCTGATCATGCGCGGCGCGCTGTCCGACGATGTGAAGCTCATCCACAAACACACCTACGCGCCGTCTGTGACCAATATCGCGACCCTGGTGTTCGAGGATCTGGGCGGCGATCCCGATCCGGCGGAGATTGAGGTCTATCGCGAGCACATGGGCTATCACCTTGCGGGCGCCGATCAATTGCCGGGCACCTATCCCTTCACCCATGCCCGCAGCCAGGCCAATTTCCGGCTCAACAGCTTCCTGCACGACCTGATCAAACCGGAACACCGGCAGCGTTTCCTCGACGACTTCGACGCCCTGGTTGCGGAGCGCGGGCTGACGCAAGAGGAAATCGACCTGGTGAAAAACCGGAAATGGATCGAGATGGTCCGCCGGGGCGTCAGCTTCTTCATGCTCGAAAAGCTTGCGGCGGTGATCGGGGCGTCAAACCCCGAAATTTACGCGAACTTCCGAGGCGAGACGCTCGATGAATTTCTCGCCACCCGCAAGGTGCCGATAAAATACTCGGTCGCCGGCGGCGAGAAGGTCAAGGAGATGGACACCGCCTAACGGAAACGGAGAGATTTGGCGGTGGGCGGGCCCACCGCCGCAGTTCGCGCCCGTTACGCCGCTTCCAGCGGAGCGAAGGAGCTGTCGGCGATTTCCTTCAGCTCATTGAAGACACCGGGCGTGCCGACGACAACGCGGGCGCCGTGGTGGAGCGAGTGATTGATGTCCTGCTCCATCACCTCACCGCCGGCTTCCCGGGTGATCAGCATGCCGGCGAGACAGTCCCAGGCGTTCATGTGGGATTCCACATAGCCGATCAGGCGGCCGGATGCCGCATAGGCGAGCATCAGCCCGCCGGAGGCATTGCGGAAGAAGACGCCGCCCTTGGAAACCAGGGCGCCAACGACATTGACCGCGTCGGTGACTGCGGTGCGGCCGTTGAAGCCGACACCGACGGAGCCGTTGGAGAGGCTGCAGCTGTCGGAAACACGGATCGGCTTGCCGTTCAGGAACGCCCCCTGCCCGGCGGCAGCCTTGAAGGTTTCCTTCGACACGGGATCATGAATGACGCCGGTGATCACCTGTCCCTGGTGGACGCAGGCGATGATCACGCACCATTGCGGGATACCGGCAACGAAGTTCGCCGTGCCGTCGATCGGGTCCGTCACCCAGGTGTAGCCCGTGGTGCCGTCTTCCATGCCGTGTTCCTCGCCGAGGATACCGTCGTCCGGATAGGCCTTGCCGATTTCGCCGCGGATCAGCGTTTCCACGTTCCGGTCGGCTTCGGAAACGAGATCCTGATGACCCTTCTGCGTGACCGTCAAGGTATCGAGCTTGCGGAAATAATCGAGACCGAGCTCTCCGGCCTTTTCGGCAAGTGCGACGGCGAACTCCAGCCGGTCGGTGGACATGGATCAAACTCCCTTAAAGTGTCGATGGCGGCGGGACGGCTCCGGTCCCGTCAGGAATGCGCCGACCTCCCAAAACCCATGCGGGCGGCCGGTAGAGAATCAGCCCCGTTTTTTTCTCGGCGCGTAGGGATTATCGCCTTTCCGGTAGGACAGGCGGACAGGCGTCCCGTGAATGTTGAAGGTTTCGCGCAGCGAATTCACAAGATAGCGCGTATAGCTCTCCGGCAACTGTTCCGGCCGGGAACAGAAGACGACGAAATGCGGCGGGCGGGTTTTCGGCTGGGTCATGTAGCGCAGGCGCACCCGGCGTCCGGCGACGGCGGGCGGCGGATGATTGACCGTCACCTTGTCCAGCCAGCGGTTCAGCTTGGCGGTCGAGACCCGCGCGTTCCAGGCTTCATAGGCGGTGAAGACGCTTTCCACCAGCCGGTCGATCCCCTGGCCCTGCAGGCCCGACAGGGTGGCGATCTGTACGCCGCGGATCTGGTTGAAATAGCGTTCGTTGGCGTCGCGGATCTTCTTCCACGCTGCCTCCCGGTCCTCGACCAGGTCCCATTTGTTGATCGCGATCACCAGCGCCCGGCCTTCGCGGGCGACGAGATCGATGATCTGAAGGTCCTGCTTTTCGAAGGACATGGTGGCATCGAGCGTCACCACGACCACTTCGGCGAACTTGATGGCTCTCAGGGCGTCGGCGACGGAGAGCTTTTCCAGTTTCTCCTGAACGCGGGCCTTCCTTCGGATTCCGGCCGTGTCGAACAGCTTGATGTGCCTGTCGCGCCAGGTCCAGTCAACAGAGATGGAATCGCGCGTGATGCCGGCTTCCGGACCGGTCAGCATGCGGTCCTCGCCCAGCATCCTGTTGATCAGGGTGGACTTGCCCGCATTCGGGCGGCCGACGATCGCGACCCTGAGCGGCCGCTCGCTTGTGCCGACCGGCTCCTCCGCGTCGACGATTTCGCCGTCCTCGTCGACATCGACATTTGTGACGGCTTCCTCCCGCTTCGCCTCTTCTTCTTCCGAGACGCGGTCGACATGAGGCTTCAGCGCGTCATAGAGATCGGCAAGCCCTTCCCCGTGTTCGGCGGAAATGGCGATCGGTTCACCGAGGCCGAGCGAATAGGATTCGTAGAGACCGCTTTCGCCTGCCCGGCCTTCCGCCTTGTTGGCCAGCAGGATCACCGGACGGGTGGTCTTGCGGGCGACTTCGGCGAAATGGGCATCCAGCGGCGTGATGCCGGCGCGGGCGTCGATCACGAACAGCACCGCATCGGCCGTCTCGATGGCTTCCTCGGTCTGGCGGCGCATGCGTCCTTCCAGAGAGTTCTTGTCCGCGTCTTCCAGACCCGCCGTATCGACGATGGTGAAACGCAGGTCGCCGAGACGTGCCTCGCCCGGCCGGCGGTCGCGCGTGACGCCGGGCGTGTCGTCGACCAGAGCCAGACGCTTGCCGACAAGGCGATTGAACAGGGTGGACTTGCCGACATTCGGCCGTCCTATGATGGCGACTGTAGCGCCCACAGCGGTTACTCCTGATGGCGGACCTTCGCAAGGCCCGTCCCGAGATCAACTTTTCTGCGCTCACGAAAAGACTCGTGAAAACAGAAAAGTTGATCGGTTAAGTGCATCAGCGCCTCCTGCGCTCAAATGAACACAGACAAGATGCTCGAATACTTCAAGATCGATCAACTTGTGAAGATTCAATCGTTTCAGATTGAATCTCCGCCGATCTCGAACCTCCCGCGTTCCCGGAAGACGCAGGAGGTTTTCTTATCTAGTTGTAGGCGGCAACGCCATCGTTTCCGGACAGCACGACCACCCGTCCGCCGGCCACGATCGGCGTCACATAGACATCCGCGTTGGTCCGCTGGGTCAGCATGACCTTGCCGGAAGCCGCGTCCACGATGGCGATCTGCCCGTCGCTGGAAAAGGCCACCAGGCTGCCATTGGCCAGAATGGGACCGGCCCAGTTACGGCGGCGCTTTTTCTTCTCAGGCTTCGGCAGGGACGTCGCCCACAGGGTTTCGCCGGACTTCAGGCTGAGCGCCACCATGCGGTCGTCCAGGTCGACCATGAACAGCGCACTGCCCGAAACGACAGGCGTGTGGACGCTGCCAAGATCCTGTTCCCACTTGCGCTGGCCGGTGCGCGCATCCACGGCAACCGTCCGCCCGGCCACGCCGGTCGCGTAGACTGTGTTTCCGGTGACGACCGGGCTCGCGGACACATCCGCAAGACCCGACAGGGCAAGGGTGCGGAAGCCGCGCGAAACGCCGTCGACCCATTCCGGTTCACCGCTCTTGATGTTGATCGCCATGATCTCGCCGGAGGAGAACGGCACGATCACCCGATTGCCTGAAATCGCCGGATTGGCCGCCGACAGCAGGCCTGCGGTTTCCTCGATACCGGCATAGGTCCAGGCTACGGTGCCGTCGGACTGGGACAGCGCGTAAACCTCGTTGGACTGGGAAACCACGAAGACATGGCCGGCACCGGCAACCGGCGCGCCACGCGCCGGCGTATCCAGATCCACCGTCCAGATCACCCGCCCCGAAGCCGCGTCCAGCGCCACAAGCTGCCTGTAGCTGGTGGCTGCATAGACCACGCCGCCTTCTACGGTCACGCCGCCGCCGGGGCCGATGTCCCGCTCGCCTTCAGGGCGCAGGTTCTGTGTCCAGACACGGCCGCCGCCCGTCGACAGCGCGACCACCTCGCCGTTCGGCTTGTAGATATAGATCCGGCCGCCGTCGCTGACAGGACGCGCGGAAACCCTGAGGGCCGCAGTGGTGATGCCGCGCCCGGAGCTGCCGACCTGGGACTGCCAAGCCCTGGTGCCGGACACCGAAACGGCCACGTTACCGGGATCGTTGGTCAATCCGCCGCCGGCGGTGGTCCAGCTCTGTCCGCCGGTCGCCGGGCCGACCTTCGCCGCCTGCCCGAGGGCTTCGGCCGCCGGATCGGCGCCGTCGAAGACAGGTTCGCGCTCGCCCGGCAGAATCTTTTCGCGGCTGAACGGATTGATGTTCTGGGTAAAATCACTCACAGACCCGCATCCGGTCAGAGCCAGAGACAGGGCCAGGATGCCTAGAATTCCGCGCCGGCTGGAAGAAACAGTCGAAAAAATCACTTAGTTATTTCCTTCACTGTCCGCTTTCGCCTCACCATCCGCGGGCGCTTCGCCGTTGTTGGCGCGGATGACATCGGCCAGAAGCGCCACGCGGCGGCTTATCTCGGTCGGCGTTTCCGGATCGTCCTCAAGTGCGGAAATCCACTGGCGGGCGGTTTCGATGTCGCCGTTTTTCCAGGCACTTAGAGCCAGAAGTTCACGTGCCGCGCCCCGGAACGGGCCGGTATCGCCCGTCAGCCTTTCCACCCGGTCCGCAACGCCCGTATAATCTTCCGTATCGACGGCCAGATATCCGGCGCGCAACGCGGCGATGTCCTTCATGGCGTCCATCAGACCGCTTTCGGAAGACAGTGCATCGAACGCGGCGAGCGCTTCGTCCGTCTGTCCGGAATTCGCCAGATCCGTCGCCTGCCGGAATTTCGCCAGGGCAGGATAGCCGCCGATGGCGGAGTCGAGTTCGCCATAAAGTGCCGCGGCTTCCTCGTACTTGCCCGCTTCGGACAGGCGCACAGCTTCGAAGAACTTGTCCCCGGCGCTTTGTGACTGGGTTTCCTGCCAATAGAGCCAGCCGCGATAGCCGCCCGTACCGACCACGATCAAGACCGCAACGCCGATAACCCACGGACCGAACCGGTCCCAAAGCCGACGGTATTTCTCCTGGCGGATGTCTTCATCGACTTCACGAAAAATATCAGACATGCGTGTCTTGTTCCTGCATTCACTCTTCTGGTCCGGCAGGCACGCCGGACACCGCCCCCTTTATGAGTGGCGCACATTATCCATTTGATCCGTTTCGGGCAATTCCCCGAACGGGCTTAACCTGCATTTCATGGCGCAAGTGGGGCAAGACGCTCCGAAAAGCTTCGATCCCTTCGGATTTCCGGCGCTCCGGGCCCGATATCAGACCACCGGAACGCCGATGAGCCATTCGTGCAGTTTCCAGACGAACAGTCCGTAAAGAACGAGGCCGGCCAGAATCACGCCGATATCGGAATATTTGCCCGGATCGTGGGGAACGAACGCAAGCTGCCCGGCTCCCGGCCCGCGCCGCTTGATCGAGACCCTGTCCACCACCGCCCAGGCCAGGAACCCGCCGAAAAGCAGAACGGAGGCCAGATCGCCGTTGGCCAGCAGATGGGCAAAGGCCCAGAGCTTCACCGCCACCAGCATCGGATGTTTCAGCACGTTCCGGATCCTGCACGGAACATAGGCCGCGACCAGAAAGATGAACACCGGAACCATCACAAGCAGGGTTACATGCCGCAGCCAGAAAGGCGGATCATAGACCAGCGGCGGACCGTCGAAGCGCGCGGCACCGTAGCCATAAACGATCAGGATCAGCCCCGCGGCCGAAACCAACGAAAAGAGCCCCTTGTAACCGTTCTCTCCGAGCCTGGAATGCAGGCTGGAACGCAGGCCCGGCATTGCCGGCACAAGGTGGGTTCCCAAAAACAAAATCAGTCCGGCGACCAGTATAGCCATTCCCGCTCTCCCTCAAATTGCCCGTAAGCGGTGCGGCCAGCCGGTCTGCGACACGGGACCGCCTGCGGAACATAGGAGGCGGAGCAAGGCCCTGCAACCGCCTGCGGGGCAGCAGACTGTTCGGGATCTACCGGCTTAACAGTTTAGCTGCTTCTGCCGCATCGAGCGCCTGCGGGCGCGTGGCGGAGTGCTCGATGTCGACGAAGGCCCCGGTCTCCCCCGATTTCAGGATGGAGACCATGACATCCACCGCGTGAAGCGCCCGGTCCAGGGAACAGCGAAAGTCCCGTCCGGAGCGGATGGCCTGGACCATGTCCGCGAGGCCCGCTGCCCGGTAGTTCGCGCGCATGATCCCGTTGTCATCGACATTCGGCAGGCCGAAGGGGTGATTTTCCCCGTCCAGAGCCCGGGTTTCCCCGCAAGCGTCCACCAGTTCGACGGCGCCGCCGAAGAAATTCGGATCGGGCAGAAAAAGCGACCCCCCGGTGCCGTAAAGCTCCATCGGCGTGTGCCTGTGGGCCCATACGTCCCAGCTCGCCGTCAGCGTCACCGTTACACCGGCTGCGAACTCGAGAATCGCGTGGATGGTGGTCGGCGTTTCGACCTTTATCCTTTCGCCCTTGCGGGGACCGCTTCCGACCGTGCGCGTCCTCACCGGCGTGGCCGACATGGCGCAGACCCGTTTGACCGGACCGATCAGGCTCACCAGGCTGGCAATGTAATAGGGCCCGAGATCCAGAACCGGCCCGCCGCCGGGCTTGAAGAAAAAATCCGGATTGGGATGCCAGTCCTCCATGCCGTGGTTCATCACATGGCATGTGCCACCGACAACCTCGCCGATCAGGCCCTCGTCGACAGCCTTGCGGGCGGCCTGATGGGCGCCGCCGAGGAAAGTGTCCGGGGCGGAGCCGATCCTGAGACCCTTGACGCGGGCAAGGTTCAGCAGTGACCCGCCGTCCTTCAGATTCAAAACCAGCGGCTTTTCCGAATAGACGTGTTTTCCGTGGGTCAGGATCTCGTACGAGACCATAAAATGGGCGTCCGGCACGGTCAGGTTGACGATCAGATCGATTTCATCGTCGAGCAAAAGGTCGTGAACGGTCTCCGCCCTGACACCGTATTCCGCAGCGCGTTCGTCCGCGGCTTTCCGGTTCAGGTCGGCACAGGCCCGGATATCGAGGCCGGCGAATTTCGGTGCCAGGTCAAAATAGGTTTTCGAAATCGTGCCGCATCCGATGATGCCGATGCCCAGCGTTTCCTCCATGGACCACTCCCTGATCGCTTCCACCCTTGCTATCTATAGACGGTCCGCTCCAAAACCTTGCGGACCGGTCCGGTTCCCTAGCCCAGATCGTTTCCCACAGGGCCCTTGTTGTTCGTGAAGACGAGCGTACCCGGATCAGATAACCAGATCCGGGAGCCGTGCTCTACAGAGAAATCGGTCCACGTTCGCTCCAGGCTGATGTGATCGTTTACCGCTTGGCAGGGCCACAGGGAAAGCGGGCCATTTTTGGAAGCGTGGAGGAAGGACGTGCGGGGCACGTTCGACGACGCACGACGCGGAAATGGCCGCTTTCCCGCTCCCCCCTCCGGGGTGAGCCAAGATCGTCCCCAACTAATTGGTGACGCTGCAATCCTTGCAGGTGCCGCGCAATTCGATTGTTGTCCTGGCCAGCTTGAAGCCCTGGCTGTCGGTCCAGTCTTTCAGCGCCCGGATCGCTTCGTCCGGAGAGAACTCGCGCACGTCGCCGCATTTTTCACAAATGGCGAAGGCGGCGGCGCCGTGTCCGGAACACCCCTTGTGACTGCAGGCGACGAAGGCGTTCAGGCTCTCCAGACGGTGCACCATTCCGTATTCGACCAGCTTGTCGAGCGCCCGGTAGACCTGCAGCGGGGCGCGAAAGCCGTTGTCCCTCAACAGGTCCAGAATCGCATAGGCGGTCAGCGGGCCGCCCGCATCGGAGAGGGAGCCGAACACCAGAGCCTGGTTTTTCGTCAATTCGGGATGAACATGAGCACTCATGGCCGGTCTCCTCGGATATTTGCCCCCATCCATCTCACAAGTATCCCCCCGGGGACAAGACTGACTGCGAACAACACCATGGCCGCGACGACGATCGACGGACCGGAGGGGGTGTCATAGTGCAGCGACGCATAGAGCCCTCCGGTGACGGAGGCCGATCCGGTCAGCGCGGCGACGACCGCCATCTGCTCCGGCGAAGCGGAAAGGCGGCGCGCGGCAGCCGCGGGAATGATCAGAAGGGCCGTGATCAGCAGGGCGCCGATGATCTTCAGCGAAATGGCGATCACCACGGAGGTCAGCAGCATGAAGACTAGGTCGGAACGGTCCGGCTGAAGCCCCTCCCCGGCCGCAAGGTCCTGGCTGACGGTCGCCGCGAAAAGATGCCGCCAGATCAGCGCCAGAACGCACAGCACCGCTCCGCCGCCACAATAAATCATGGCGATATCCAGTCTCGTCACGGCCAGGATATCGCCGAAGAGCAACCCCATGAGGTCGACGCGCACCCAGGTCATGAAGGCCAGGCACACCAGCCCCAGGGCCAGCGCCGAATGGGACAGAAGCCCGAGAAGCGCATCGGAGGAGAGCGTATCGCTGCGCCGCAGGGCGAGCAGCAGGATCGCCACGAGCAGGGAGACGCCCCCGACGGCGACCGTTGTATTGATGTGGAGCAGCAGGGACAGGGTAACCCCCAGAAGGGCCGCATGGGACAGGGTATCGCCGAAATAGGCCATCCGGCGCCAGATGATGAAACAGCCCAACGGCCCCGCCACCAGCGCCACGCCGATGCCGGCAATCAGTGCCCTTGTAAAAAAGTCATCCAACATTGCTCAGATCGCTGCTCTTGTGCGGTTGCCCATCCGCATCATGAGCGTGCTCCTCGTGCGAATGACCGTGATGCGCATGGTCGTGCCCCTCGCCGGGGCAGGCCGAACACAGGGTTCCGTCGGCATGGCGCACCTGGCCGCCGGGCAGATGGACATGATCGTGGTGGTGCTCATAGACGGCCAGCGCCGCTCCGGCCCGCTTTCCGAACAGCGCATGGTAGCTGTCGTCCCTGCTGACATCCGAGGGCGTTCCCCGGCAGCAGACATGGCCGTTCAGGCAGATCACCTGATCGGCCGCGGCCATCACCACGTGAAGATCGTGGGAGATCATCAAGACGCCGCAGCGGAGCGAACCGCGGATTTCGGAAATCAGGTCGTAGATCGCGATTTCCCCCGCATAGTCGACCCCCTGCACGGGTTCGTCCAGCACAAGCAGATCGGGATGGCGGGCGATCGCACGTGCCAGCATGACACGCTGCAGCTCTCCGCCGGACAGGGTGCGCATCTCGGACTTCATCAACCGGTCCGCGCCGGTGCGCGCCAGGGCCTCGCGGCATTCGGCCTCGGGCAACGGATTTGTCAGTCGCATGAACCGGCTGACGGTCAACGGAAGGGTCCAGTCGACGGCAAGTTTCTGCGGAACGTAGCCGACCTTGAGGCCCGGCCGTCTCTCGGCGCGGCCTTCGGTCGGCTTCAGGATCCCCAAGGCCATCTTCGCCGTCGTCGACTTTCCCGAGCCGTTCGGACCGATCAGCGTCACGATTTCGCCCGGCGAGACCGTCAGGTCGACACCGCGGACCAGCCAGTCGCTGCCTTTGCGAATTCCGGCCCTCGTCAGTTGAACCAGCATGGTGTCAGCTTTTTTCATATTCCTGCATGCCTGTCGAACCGGCCGCGCCCGGCGGCTACCGGCGTTATAACATTACACAAATAGCGTTCCCGCCTACAGCTTGCAACTTCAACCGACGATGTTTAACACTGGAACGCATTGGGAAGAACCGAGTTTAGATATTGCAGGCAATTTTCAAGGATAGAAATATGATTTATCCGTGTATTTTATCCGGCGGGATCGGCTCGCGGCTCTGGCCGCTGTCGCGCACGGACCGGCCGAAACAATTCCTGCCGCTTTTCGGCGGCGAAAGCCTGTTTCAGAAAACCTGCAAGCGCGTGACCCATTCGGGTTTTTCCGCTCCGATCGTCATCGGAAGCAACAATCACCGCTTCCTCATCGGCGAGCAGCTTGCGGAAATCGGCATCGAAGCCAACTCCATCCTCCTGGAACCGGTCGGCCGGAATACGGCGCCGCCCGCGCTCATGGCAGCCATGATCGCGCATGAAGCCGATCCCGACGCGCTGGTGCTGCTGCTCCCCTCAGACCATCTCATCAAGAAAGAGGACGTCTTTCTCGACACCGTCTTCACCGCCGAGGAAGCGGCACGCGCAGGTGCGATCGTGACCTTCGGCATCACCCCGACGGAGCCGAATACGGGCTACGGGTATATCAAGGTCGCGGAGGGCGGTGCGCCTGTGCGGCCCGTGGAAGCCTTTGTCGAGAAACCGGATCTCGAGCGCGCAGAAGCCTTCCTGAAGGACGGCGGTTATGTCTGGAACGCCGGAATTTTCCTTTATTCCGCGCAAACGATGATCGAGGCCTTCAAGACCTACCAGCCGGAGATGTTCAACGATGTCGCCGCTGTCCTTGAGTCCCGGCACGGAGACCTGGATTTCGTCCGGCTCGACCAGGAGAGGTTTGAAAAGCTCGCCAACATTTCCATCGATTATGCGATCATGGAAAAGGCGGACAATGTCGTCTGTGCCCCGGTGGCCCCCGAATGGGACGATCTTGGCTCCTGGTCTGCGATCTGGACCGTTCTCGACAAGGATCAGGACGGCAATTCCGGTCTCGGCGACGCGCGGTTCCTGGACAGCAAGGACTGTCTCGCCTACGCGGAACGCGGGCTGGTGTCGCTCATCGGACTGGAAGATGTCATGGTGATCGCCACCACGGACAGCGTCCTGGTCGCCCACAAGGACAAGGCCCAGGACGTGAAGAAGGTGGTCGAACAGCTCGCGTCGGAGGGCCGCAAGGAAGTCGACCTGCACCCGCGTTCCTACCGGCCGTGGGGCTATACCGAACGAATCAATGCCGGGGACCGGTTTTCGGTCCAGTCGATGATGATCAAGCCCGGCAAACGCCTCAGCCTGCAGAGCCACCTGCACCGGGCGGAACACTGGGTGGTCGTTTCCGGAACGATGGAAATCACCATCAACGGCCAGACCCGGCTCCTGACCGAAAACCAGTCCGCGTACGTCCCGCTCGGCGCTCAGCACACCCTGCACAATCCCGGCAAGATCCCGGTCCGGATGATCGAGGTTCAGTCGGGGACCTATCTGAACGAAGACGACATCGTGCGGCATTCCGAGCCGTCGTGACACTCCCGGTCATGCCGCGTTGCTTCCGGCGCCTTTGCCTTCGCCCCTGAAATGCGGCAAGACTTGAGCTTGCCCGGGTGGCGCCACGCGCCCCCTCCTTCGCGGGAAATCAGGAACAGCTCATGCATCACGTGTTTATCTGCGACTACGTCCGGACACCGATCGGCCGGTTCGGCGGTATCTTGTCGTCCGTGCGTGCCGACGATCTCGGGGCGATCCCGATCGAAGCCCTGATGGAACGCAATCCCGATACGGACTGGACGGAAATCGATGACGTCTTTTACGGCTGTGCCAACCAGGCAGGCGAAGACAACCGCAATGTCGCGCGCATGTCGGCACTCCTGGCCGGATTGCCGGAGACGGTCCCCGGCATGACGCTGAACCGGCTGTGCGGATCCGGCATGGACGCGGTTCTGACGGCCGCGAGAGCGATCCGGAGCGGCGATGTCGATCTCGTGGTGGCGGGCGGCGTCGAAAGCATGTCCCGCGCGCCCTTCGTGATCCCCAAGGCGGAGAGCGCCTTTTCTCGAAACGCGGAGATCCACGACACCACCATCGGCTGGCGCTTCGTCAATCCGCTGCTCAAAAACCAGTATGGCGTCGACTCCATGCCGGAAACGGCGGAAAACGTCGCCGAAGAGTTCGGCATTTCCCGGCAGGACCAGGACGCCTTCGCGCTGCGCAGCCAGGAGCGCGCTGAAAAGGCCCGGAGTTCCGGCCGGTTTGCGGAGGAGATCGTGCCGGTGATGATCCCGCAGCGCAAGGGCGACCCTGTTCTGGTCGACACGGACGAGCATCCCCGCCCCGGCACGACGCTTCAACAGCTCGCCGGGCTCAAGGCCCCCTTCCGGGAAAACGGGTCGGTGACCGCCGACAACGCCTCGGGTGTGAATGACGGTGCAGCGGCCCTGCTCGTTGCCTCCGAAGCGGCGGTCGAAAAACACAGTCTCACCCCGATTGCCCGCGTCGTCGGCGGAGCGACGGCCGGCGTGCCGCCACGCATCATGGGGATCGGTCCCGCCCCCGCCACGCGCAAACTATGTGCCCGGCACGGGATTGCCCTGTCGGAATTCGACGTCATCGAGTTGAACGAGGCTTTCGCTTCTCAGGCCGTCGCGGTAATGCGCGACCTTGGCCTGCCCGAGGAGAGCGAGACGCTCAATCCGAACGGCGGAGCGATCGCGCTCGGCCATCCGCTCGGCATGTCCGGCGCCCGGATCACCGGGACGGCGGCCTTGGAACTGAAAAAGCGCGGAGGAAAACTGGCGCTGGCAACCATGTGCATCGGCGTCGGCCAGGGCATCGCCATTGCACTGGCCGCGGTCTGAATTGCCTCAGCCTTTGTAAGCGGTGAACGCCGGCCCGACAAACCGGCGGTGTTCGAAATGCGCGGGAGCTCCCGCGACCCGCGGTGTCGAAGAAGGATCGGGATGTTCCCCCTCCGGATCCCGCATCTCCACGCGCCGATGCCTCGACATTTCCTTTTCAATCTCATCCAGCCTCTCATGCAGACGCTCGAACAGGAGGGTCGGCATGCGCAGGGTGGTGACATAGAGCGTCACGGCCTCATCCGCCGCGGCGCGCCAGTTCACGTGCCGAACCTCCCTGTAGGCTTCGGCCATCAGGTTTTTCATCTCGACGGCATCTTCAACCACAGGCCGTACCAGACGGACCGTCCGTTCAGGCTCGTTCGCCACGAAGAGTGCGGAGAAGACGGAGAAAGAAACAAAAACAAAGATATGCAGGTTTCTAAGAAGGTAACGCATTACAACCCCAAGCAATGGTTAATAATTCATTAAGCTATTTAAGGTCGTAAATCATCCAAGACCGGCACACAACCGGGCTTGTTCAGTTTTAAGTTGTATTTTAGCGGGTAAGGTTAATGTCGCCGCGACGCCCCCTGCGGCAGTAAAAGAAAAGGCGCTGCGGAAACAGCGCCTTGGTCAACCGGAATGTATCCCTCTTCAGCTTCTGCCGTGATGGGCGTGCCAGTGCCAGGCGATGTCGATCCGGCGGGCCACCCAGACGTCCTCGTGGCCCAGCACGTAATCAAGGAAACGCGCCAGGGAAGCCGCCCGGCCCGGCCGGCCGATCAGCCTGCAATGCAGACCGATATTCAGCATTTTCGGCGCGCCCGCCTCGCCTTCCGCATAGAGCGTGTCGAAGGCGTCCTTCAGATAGGTGAAGAACTGGTCGCCCGAATTGAAGCCCTGGATGGCGGCGAAGCGCATGTCGTTGGAATCGAGCGTATAGGGAATCACCAGGTGGTCGCCGTGCGGCCCGTCGACCCAATAAGGCAGATCGTCCGCATAACTGTCGGAATCGTAAAGAAAACCGCCCTCCTCCATGACCAGCTTCTGGGTCTGCATGGAACAGCGGCCGGTATACCAGCCGAGCGGCCTGGCGCCGGTCACCTCTTCGTGGATGCGGATCGCCTCCTGGATCTGGCGGCGTTCCTCATCCTCGTCCATGTCCGCGTGCTCGATCCACTTGAGACCGTGCGAGGCGATTTCCCAATCGGCTTCCTTCATGGCCGCCACGGCTTCCGGGTTCCGCATCAGCGCCGTCGCCACGCCATAGACGGTGACCGGCAGCGAGCGTTGCGTGAACATCCGCCACACCCGCCAGAATCCGGCCCTGGAGCCATATTCGTAGATCGATTCCATGTTCCAGTGGCGTTTTCCCGGCCAGGGCTGGGCCCCGACGATTTCGGACAGAAAGGCTTCCGAGGCGGCGTCTCCGTGCAGGATGTTGTTCTCGCCGCCTTCCTCGTAGTTCAGCACGAACTGAACCGCGATTTTCGCGCCACCGGGCCACTCCGGATCAGGCGGCGTGCGGCCGTATCCAACCATGTCGCGCGGATAAGAATCGCTCATGTCTCACTCCAGATAGACAGTTCTTGCCGCCAAGAGAGCGCATCGCCGCAAGCGGTGCAAGCACACAGGCAAATTACGAAGGGTGTGATCTCACAAATGAAGATGAAATGGCTTGAAGCGGATTGCTCCCTGTCAAGAAGCGGAGGCGCAGGAAAAGTAGCGTTTTTTCAAGCCTTTCGCGACGCTCGAGCATCCCGCGTTCGAATGAACGCGGACAAGATGCTCGATCACCAAAAGAGCGATCAACTTGTCTGCTTTCGTTTGGAACACACGAAAGCGGGTTGATCTTGGAAGGAGCAATCCGGTCAAACCCGAAGGACATGGAAATGGCCTCGCACCGCTTTATCAGGCTGCTTGACCGGGCAAGGAGGCCGCTCAGCGCATACATCCTCGCGGTGTTTCGCCATTTACATGCCATTTCGTCTTCATTTGTGAGTTCACACCCTACGCAAATCTGCTGGTGCGTAAAATTTTACAGGAGCTGTTACCGGGGTTTTAGAAGCTCAAGAGGTATAAACTGCGCCTAGCTTGGAGGACGTCATGATCGAAAGGACCGGAGAGATGAGGCTTTCATCCGCAGGATTGCTGCTTCTTCTTGCTGCCGCGGCCATGACACTGTTCGCCGATTTCGGACCGCATCCTGCCAATATCGCAAAGGCGAACGTGGTTTATCGGACCCTGGCCGATTGACATCAGCGTTAGGGCCTTTCCCCGGAAAGGCCTTCGTGACTTTTATCTCGACATATTTTTCCGGTGGTGGCCCGCCGCTGTAACGGGCAGCGGCTGCAAGGACTTATTTACAGGCAGGCGCCTCGCCCTGAGCCGCGTCCCGCCCCCGCCGCCGGTTTCGCCAAGCAGCATGATCGCCGATCCGATAACGACGGAACCGAGCGTGATCACCAGACCGAAGGCAAGCATCACGACGGGAAGGACGGGATTGTCGGAGTTGAGCACCAGAACGCGCAGATTGCCCACATTGGCCCAGAAGATGCCCCCCAGAACCAGGGCGGCGACCGCGAGGCCCGCAAGGCCGTTGATCGCCAGCAGCCTGAACAGGGGATCGCGCGGCAGTTTCAGCCGATAGGTTGCCTTGCCAAACTCCGCCATCCGAACATCCTCCGCGTGCTGCATCTGCGAAAAGAACCTTCAACAGAGTAACGCCTTTTGCCCGCCTTCAACAAGTTGTCAATTCAGCCCACCGGGATCAAATCGGTTTGACTCACCGATTTCCGCGCCTTTATTTGCTCAAATTTGTGCAATGCACTCTTGATTGCCGCCGCGAAGACATATATTTGTTCGATATATCGAACCGGCATATGTCAGTTCTTACAGGCTTATCCGGGCGAGGCACTGTCTGTCTCACCGTTCGGAGTTGAAGGACCGGGAGGACGCTTCCGGTCTTGGAGTGATCAATGAGCGTGCGCAGCTTATGTCTTGCGATCCTGTCGTTCGGGGATGCCACCGGATACGAGATCCGCAAGGAGTCCACCGAAGGACGGTTCAGCTATTTCGACGATGCGAGCTTCGGGTCGATCTACCCTGCCCTGGCCCGTCTCGAATCGGAAGGCCTCGTGACCGTACGGGAGGAACCGCAGGCGGGCAAGCCGGCCCGGAAAGTCTATTCCATTACCGAAGCCGGCCGGACGGAATTCGTCAACTCCCTGTGCGAGCCGCAGCCGCCGGACACATTCAAGTCGCCGTTTCTGCTGATCGCCCTGAACGCGGCGCAACTGCCGCCGGAAGTCATCCGCAGGGCCGTGGAAAGACGTAGAGCCCAGGTACAGGATGAGCTGCGGCTGCTGACAGAGACGCACAAGGACAAGGAATGCCCTCACCCGGGCTCAAACTGGACGCGGGAATACGGCATTGCCTGCATGAATTTCACCCTCGCCTATCTGGAAGAGCATGGCGAGGCCCTGATCAAGATCGCTGAAGACGCAACCAAGCCGCTTGCGGCGGCTGCCGAGTAAGCCTGAGGTTTCGGAGTTTAGACTTATGCGCGTGAAATTTTCCTACATTCTGGCGGCCGGGCTCGCAGCCGGTATCGGGGCCTGGATGTATAGCGGCACGATGGTGATTGGCGGTGTCGGCGACGGCGAAAACGCGACGCCTCCCCCTTCGGAGCGGGTTGCCGAGGCCAGCAGCGGACCTTTCCGCGTTCAGGCCAAGCGTCTGGTCGCGACCGACCGGCAGGCCGTGCTGGAAGTGCGCGGCCGCACGGAAGCGGAAGCCAAGGTCGAAGTGCGGACCTCAACCAGCGACGATGTGATCAAGCGCCCGGCCCGCGAAGGCAGCCACGTGTCGGCCGGCGACATTCTCTGCGTTCTGGACAGCGGCACCCGCGAGGCCAGCGTGCTCGAAGCCAAGGCCGGGCTCGCTCAGGCGAAGCTCGACCATGATGCCGCCACGCAGCTCAGCACCAAGGGTTTCACCGCCCAGACCCGCGTCGCGGCCGCTCTCGCCTCGCTCGACGCGGCCAGGGCCCGGCTCAAGGAAGCGGAACTGGAACTCAAGCGCACCACCATTCGCTCGCCGATCGACGGCGTCATCGAAAGCCCGATGGCGGAAGTCGGCGCGCATCTCGACAAAGGCGGCATCTGCGCGACCGTGGTCGAATCCGATCCGATGATCGCGATCGGACAGGTGTCGGAGCTGAATATCAGCCACATCTCCCTGAACATGCCGGCAAAGGTCCGGCTGGTGACCGGCGAAACGCTCGAAGGCTCGGTGCGCTACATCTCACCGTCCGCCAACCCGGACACGCGGACCTTCCGCATCGAGGTCGAACTGCCCAATCCGGACGGCACGGCCCGTGACGGCGTGACCGCCGTTACCATGCTGCCGCTTCCGGTGGAAAAGGCGCACAAGGTCTCTCCGGCCATCCTGACGCTCAACGACGCCGGACAAGTGGGCATTCGCGCAGTCGACGAAAACAACAAGACCGTCTTCTACCCCGTCAAGGTTCTGGGCGGCGAACAGGACGGCATGTGGATCGGCGGACTTCCGGATGAAGTCACCGCAATCACCGTAGGGCAGGAATACGTCTCGGACGGACAAACCGTGGAACCGGTTTTTGAGACGGCAGAGGTGAGCCAATGATAGACATGCTCGAAGGCGTCCTTCGACGTCCCAAAACAGTTTTCGTCATGATGCTGGCGCTGATCATCGCCGGCACCGCGACCTATATCTCGATCCCGAAGGAAGCCAGCCCGGACATCGACCTGCCGATCTTCTACATTTCCATCACCCAGCAGGGCATCTCGCCGGAAGACGCAGAGCGCCTGCTCGTGCGCCCGATGGAAACCGAGCTGCGCGGCCTGGACGGGCTGAAGGAAATCACCGCGATCGCGTCGGAAAGCCACGCCGGTATCGTCTTGGAATTCGACATCTCGTTCAACAAGGACGAGGCGCTGGCGGATGTGCGCGACAAGGTCGACCAGGCCAAGGCCGAACTGCCGGACGAAGCAGAAGAGCCGACGATCACGGAAATGAACTTCGCGCTCGCGCCGACCATGATCATCGCGCTGTCGGGCAACGTTCCCGAACGCACGCTCTATCAGCATGCGCGCCGGCTGAAGGATGAAATCGAGGCGATCGACAGCGTGCGCTCCGCGGACCTCACCGGTCACCGGGAAGAGCTGCTCGAAGTGCTGATCGACAGCCAGAAGCTGGAATCCTATTCGATCACCCAGCAGGAACTGCTCAACACGCTGCAGCTCAACAACCAGCTCGTGCCGGCCGGCTTCATCGACGGCGGCAAGGGCCGGTTCAACGTCAAGGTTCCCGGTCTCGTCGAAACGGCCGAGGATGTCTATTCCCTGCCCCTGAAGCAGAGCGGCGAAGGTGTCGTGACCCTGGCGGACGTGGCGGAAATCCGCCGCACCTTCAAGGACGCCAACTCCTATACGCGCGTCAACGGCAACCCGGCGATCTCGCTCCAGGTGGTCAAGCGGATCGGCACCAACATCATCGAGAACAACGCCGCGGTCCGCGAAGTCGTCGAAAACGCTTCCAAGGACTGGCCGGAGACCATCCATGTCGACATGATGCTCGACCAGTCCTCGAACATCTTCGAGGTTCTCGGCTCGCTGCAATCCTCGATCCTGACCGCGATCTTCCTGGTGATGATCCTGGTCCTGGCAGCGCTCGGCCTGCGTTCGGCGCTGCTTGTCGGCCTGGCGATTCCGACCTCCTTCATGGTCGGCTTCCTGATCCTCGGCGGCGTCGGCTACACGGTCAACAACATGGTCATGTTCGGCCTGGTGCTGACGGTCGGCCTGCTGGTCGACGGCGCGATCGTGATGACGGAATATGCCGACCGGAAGATCCATGAGGGCATGGAGGACAAGGAGGCCTATATCCGGGCCGCGAAGCTGATGTTCTGGCCGATCGTCTCCTCCACGGCGACGACGCTGGTGGCCTTCCTGCCGATGCTGCTGTGGCCCGGCGTGGCCGGCGAGTTCATGAGCTACCTGCCGATCATGGTGATCATCGTCCTGACAGCCTCGCTGTTCACGGCGATGGTGTTCCTGCCGGTGACCGGCGGCATTCTGGCCGCGGTGTCTCACTGGATGAGCCGCCATGCCACCGCGCTGCTGGCGCTGACGATCGCTATCCTGTCCGGGCTCGCCGTGGGCGCAGGTCCGTTCGTGCCGCTGGCCCTCGCCGGTCTCGTCCCGGCGAGCCTGATCCAGCCCCTGACGCTCCTTCTCGCCGTCATCGCCTTTGCCGGGCTCGGCTATCTCTCCTACAAGATCCTGCGGCCGTTCGTCCGCTGGTCCCAGGCCCGCGCCGCAAAACGGGCGGCCATGGACCGGGAGGAAGCGGCCGCGCTTTCCGGCTCGGAGGCCTTCGATGTCCGGAAGGTCCGCGGCTTCACCGGGCTTTATGTCCGGGTCCTGAAGATGTTCGCCGGCAATCCGCTCGGCAACATCGCGGCTCTTCTCATCCTGTTTGGCTGCTGTGCCGCGATCATCGGAGCCTTCATGGCCAATCCGACCGGCGTCCAGTTCTTCATCGACGAGGAACCGGAACAGGCAGTCGTGCTGGTTTCCGGCCGGGGCAACATGTCGGCGGCCGAAGCCCGCGATCTTGTCGTCAAGGTGGAAGACAAGATCATGACGATCGCCGGCATCGAGAACGTCATCACCAACGCACATATCCCGGGCGGATCGTCCGGCGGTCCGTCCGTCGGCGACGTCCAGGACAAGCCTGCCGACGTGATGGGCGAAATCAATATCGAGCTCGCCGACTTCTGCTGCCGCCGCGTGGCGAAGGAAATCTTCGCCGACATCCGTGCCGCAACGGCGGATATCCCCGGCATCAAGGTGGAAACCCGCAAGGTCGAAGGCGGCCCACCGACGGGCAAGGACGTGCAGCTCGAGGTCAAGTCGACCGACTATGACGACATGGCCGCTGCGGTCGCGCGGATCCGGGACCACATCAACGGTGTCGATACCCTCATCGACCAGGAAGACGATCGTCCCCTGCCCGGCATCGAATGGGAGATTTCCATCGACCGCGAACAGGCCGGCCGTTACCAGGCGCATATCGCCTCCGTCGGCAACATGGTCCAGCTCGTCACCAACGGCGTGCTGATCGGCACCTACCGTCCGGGCGACAGCGAGGACGAGGTCGATATCCGCGTGCGCCTGCCGGAAAACGAACGCACCATCGACCGGTTCGACCAGTTGCGTCTGCAGACCAGCCTCGGGCTGGTGCCGATGGCCAACTTCGTCAGCCGCGAACCGGCCCAGAAAGTGTCGGAAATCGTCCGGCGCGACGGTCTCTATTCGATGTTCGTCAAAGCCACCGTCAATCCGGCATCCGGTTCCAATCCGACGGAGCAGGTTGCCGAGCTGCAGAAGTGGCTGGACGGCCAGGAATGGCCCGACAACGTGTTCCTGAAGTTCCGCGGCGCGGACGAGGACCAGCAGGAATCGGGCGAATTCCTCATGAAGGCGATGGTGGCATCGCTGTTCCTGATGTTCCTGATCCTGCTGACCCAGTTCAACTCGTTCTACCAGACGTTCCTGACCCTTTCGACGGTCGTCCTGTCTGTGTTCGGGGTGCTGCTCGGCATGCTCGTCACCCAGCAGCCGTTCTCGATCATCATGACCGGAACCGGGGTGGTTGCGCTTGCCGGGATCGTGGTGAACAACGCCATCGTTCTGATCGATACCTATAACCGGTTCCTGGACGACGGGTTGCCGCCGCTGGATGCGATCCTGAAAACCTCGGCCCAGCGTATCCGCCCGATCCTTCTGACCACGATCACCACCATCGCGGGCCTGATCCCGATGGCGACCATGGTCAACCTGGATTTCTTCAACCAGGTGATCGCCTATGGCGGCATCACGGCGGTGTGGTGGGTGCAGCTCGCAACGGCGGTGATTTCCGGCCTTGCCTTCTCGACGCTGCTCACGCTGCTCATGATCCCGGTCATGATCGCCCTGCCGAGCGTCTGGGCCGGCTCGGCCCGCCGGACCATTGCTTATTTCCGGCGCAAACCGGCCGTCACAACCGTGCCGGCAACGGAGCAGCCGGAAGAGCAGGAGGCGGACCGTCCCGCAGCACAGGTCGTCTCCATGCCCAAGCCGGCGGCACCCAAGGTGCCTCCGCAGGAGGACCTGCCGCACGCGGCGGAATGATCCGGAAGAAAGACAACAAAGGCCGCCGGTTTCCGGCGGTCTTTTTCCGTGAGCTCTAAATTCCCTTGAAAGAGGACGCGTGCGGCCATACAGTTGCATGGTACAACTATATGGACTTCGAAAGATGACTGCCGCCGCGCCTGCCCTCGTGAAAGACATCCGTGCCGCCTCCCGCAAGCTCGTGCGGGAGTTCGGGTTTCTGGACAAGACCATTGCCGGGACCGATCTCTCAGGTTCCGGCGTTCATGCCATCATGGAAATCGGCCTGAATCCCGGCATAACCGCCAAGGAAATCGCGGCCAGACTGAAACTGGAAAAATCGACCGTCAGCCGGCTTTTGAAGTCCCTGCAAAAACGCGGAGACATCGAACAGACCCGGTCGATGGCGGATGGCAGAACATTCGGCCTGACCCTGACGGAGGACGGCAAGAAGACCTTCGGGATCGTCGACCGGTTCGGCGAACAAATGGCCCAGGGTGCGCTTCGACGCATCAATGGCATCGGCGCCGGACAGGTGGCGGAAACGCTCTCCGCCTATGCGGATGCGCTGTCGGCGCGCCGGGAACCGGCGGCAGGGCCGGAGCACGGTTTTGAAATCGTCGAAGGCTACCAGACCGGCATGATCGGCGACGTCGCGGCCATGCATGCCCGCACCCATGGCGGTATCGTCGGCATGGGACCGACCTTCGAAAGCGTGGTTTCCCAGGCGATGGCCGAATTCATGCCGCGCATCGGCAATCCGACGAACAACAGCTGGTGCGTCGTGGATAACGGCGAGATCATCGGATCGATCACGATCGACGGCGAAGATCTCGGCGGCAACATTGCCCATCTGCGCTGGTTCATCCTGTCGGAACGCCTGCGCGGCAAGGGTCTGGGCAAAGACCTTCTCCTGAAGGCCCTCAACCATTGTGACGGCCTCGGATTCGACGAAATCCACCTCTGGACCCTGAAAGGCCTCGAAGCCGCCCGGGTCCTTTACGAGAAAAACGGCTTCGAGCTGGTGGAGGAATATGTCGGCGACCAGTGGGGCAAGGCGGTGACCGAGCAGAAGTTCATCCGCAAGCGGCCGTGACCTGTCTATTCGGTCCATAACGCACGGTCCTGCCACACTGGCGGAACCACCAGTACACCGCTGATCCGCGCTTTGCTGGTACCGAGATCCAGGAATTGCCACGCCTCGGCCCAGTTGTCCGGAAGAGGGTAAGGCGGTGAGATCCCGCTTCCCGGCAAAAAACCGAAACGGCCGTAGTAAGCCGGGTCTCCCAGAACCAGCACCTGTTCGGCCTTCCAATTTCCGAGCTGCTCCAGACCGGACCGGACGAGACGGCTGCCGATTCCCTGTTTCTGGACGGCAGGCGCAACACATAACGGCCCCAGCAGGGCAACCGTGCCGCCGCCCGGTTCGACCGTGCATCTGGTGAAAGCCAAATGCCCGGTAATCCCGCTCGCGGACACGGCGACAAGAGACAGGACCCCTTCCCTTTCCCGCAGCAGGCGGCGGATCAGCGGCAAAAGGTCTTCCTCGGGAAACGCCGCGCGATAGAGAACTTCGATAGCAGCAAGATCGGCGGCTGTGCTTGGCCGTAATTCTATCTCTTCGTCCACGACTGAAGCCTCTTTTGTTGCCGGGTTATCCTGTATCGTCTCGGTCACGGTCAAATCCTAACCACGACCCGGCAGTCCTACAATGCAACCCGATTGCCGGAGAGCCGGCAGGCGGGAAGGCTTCAGCCCGAAGCGTTTGAAGGCGGAAAGCCCTTCGTCCGGCAAGCTGCGTTGCGCCACCGGAAGCTCCGGGTTGCTATGCCTCACGCCTTCGTCACGGAGTTCCCGCCGTCGCACAGCATGGCGGAGCCGGTGACGAATGAGCCGGCGTCGGACAGGAGGAACAGGGCCGCCCGGGCGATCTCCTCCGGTTCCGCCATCCGCTTCAAGGCATGCAGCCCGGCGACATAATCATGAAAGGTCGGATCGTCTCCGGCCATGCCGGTTCTCGTGCCTCCGGGCAAGAGCGCGTTGACGCGGATGTTTTCAGGACCGTGTTCGACCGCCAGAACCTGCGTGAGGCCGATCAGCCCAGCCTTGGACGCGGCATAGGCCGCCATGCCGGGCAGGCCGATCGTGTGACCGACGAAGGAGGACGTGAACACAATCGATCCGCCACCGCGGGCCCTCAGGGCCGGGATCTGGTATTTGGCCGCCTGAAAAGCGCTGGTGAGATTGGTGGCGATGACCTGGGTCCAGGTTTCCAGGCTCATATCCGGCACCGGTCCCATGTCTCCCAGCGTTCCGGCGTTGTTGAAGGCTCCGTCCAGGCCGCCGAAGGCATCTTCCGCGGCCCGGACGGAGGCTTCGGAAAAGCCCGGATCGGCAACATCGCCCGCAAACAGCTCAATGCGGCCGGAAGCCCGAGGCAAGGAGGCTTTCACCTCGTTCAGCCTCTCCCTGCCGCGGGCGGCGAGCACGAGATTGGCGCCGGCTTCGGCGAGAAGGCGGGCGGCGGCGGCGCCGATGCCGCTGCTGGCACCGGTGATCAGAATGGTTTTTCCGGAAAGCACGGACAGGTCTCCTCTAGATGTCGAGGACACCTAATTGAACCGGAAACGGCTCCGCAGAAACCCGATTTGCGAGCGGCGGCCGATCTTCGGAAGGACTTAGCCGCCGTGATCCTTGTCGCGGTCGCCGATATTGTCGAGATCGGTGTCGCACTCGTCGCCATCGTCATCCAGTCCGCCGAACCTCTCGTCCGAAAGCACCAGCTTGCGGTGGGCGCGCCAGGAAAAGGGAATGGTCAGGAGATAGAGTACGGATCCGCCGGCCAGCATGCGGAACGGATAGCTGGCGGTCAGCGCCACGATCAGCACCGCGAAGACGAAGAGAGGCAGCACATAGTCGCGCCGCACGCGGGTGCCCAGCGTCTTGCCGGAATAGGTGGGCAGGCGGCTGATCAGCAGGAAGGCGATAGCGATCGTATAGGCCGCCACGACGGATTCGTCGGCGAACCAGTGCGGAAACAGCCCCAGAAAGTCGAGATAAAGCGGCAGCAGCACGATCAGGGCCCCGGCCGGAGCAGGTACGCCGGTGAAGAAGCGGTGCGCCCAGGCGGGCTTTTGCGGATCGTCGAGCGCCACGTTGAAGCGGGCAAGGCGCAGGGCCGCGGAAATCGCGAAGATCAGTGCCGCGATCCAGCCGAGCGATCCGGCGTCCTTGAGAATCCAGAGATAAAGCATCAGCGCGGGCGTGACGCCGAAATTGACGAAATCTGCCAGGGAATCCAGTTCCGCACCGAAACGGGACGTGCCCTTCATCAGCCGTGCGACGCGGCCGTCGAGACCGTCGAGCACCGCGGCGAGCAGGACTGCACCGACGGCAAACTCCCACACGCCCTCATAAGCCATGCGCACTGCCGTCAGGCCGGAACACAGCGCCAGCAGCGTGACCATGTTCGGAACGATCAGGCGCAAGGGCACACGCCGGAAGCGCGGCGTCCGCCGCTTCTCGACTGTCTTGATTTCGGGAGCCTCGGTCACAGCCTCAGCTCACACGGGTCAGCGGCTGGGCGGGTGCCTGCGGCTGCTTCAGGTCGGCCAGGACGGTCTCACCGGCGATCATGGTCTGGCCGAGCGCCACCTTCGGTACCGTTCCGACCGGGAAATAGACATCCAGGCGGGAGCCGAAGCGGATCAGGCCGAACCGGTCTCCGGCGGAAATCGTCTCCCCTTCCCGCACGAAGCAGACGATCCGCCGGGCCACGAGGCCGGCGATCTGCACCACGCCGATCCGCGTGCCGTCCATATCGATGACCAGGCCGTTGCGCTCATTGTCCTCGCTCGCCTTGTCGAGTTCGGCATTGAGGAACTTGCCGGCCCGGTAGGCGACGCGCAGGATCCTGCCGCCGACCGGCGCGCGGTTCACATGGCAGTTGAAGACGTTCATGAAGATCGATACCCGCATCAGCGGTTCGGTGCCGATCTCCAGTTCGGCCGGCGGACGGGCCAGGCCCACATGGCTGACGACACCATCGGCGGGCGAAATCACCAGGCTGTCGCCGACAGGCGTCACCCGGCTCGGATCGCGGAAAAAGTAGCAAACCCAGCCCGTGAAAAAGAGCCCGATCCAGAACAGGGGATCGACGAACCAACCGATGACCAGCGTCGCCACCAGCGCGATCGCGATAAACGGCCAGCCTTCCCGGTGGATCGGAACCATGGCCTTGGTGACGGAATCTACTATCGACATTCGGGTTTTCCGCTTTCGGTCCAAAACAGGAGCACTTCGTGTGCCGGCTCTCGCGGGTCCGCTGCGGACGGATGCCCGGATACGCACCTGTTGCGCTTCTTCTTCTGAGCCCGCTTCTAAAGGCTTTTGAACCGGTTGAGAACCGGTTTTGCGATGTTCGCCCGCTTTTCGGTCTGCTCTCAACAGACAATGACCATGATTGTGACAATGGACACGGTTTGGCCCCGAAACCCCGGATAAACCTGCAGTCACGGCGCAGGACGTTTCAATCGCATCCCGGAAGACGGACATGGTGACCAGCTTGCAGCATTCCGAAAGCCCGCTCTTTTTCCCTTTCGACCCGTCGCCGCCTCCGGCGGAGGTCTGCCTGGAGAACGTCTACGACGCCTTCTCCAGCTACCCGTTCGGCTCTGGCTGGTGCGAACGGTGCTTCACGCCGGAACTCGAGGCCGAAGCGCGGCGGCAGAGAGTACGCAGCGCGGCCGCCGAGAGCTTCGACATGATCTATTTCGAGCACCCTCTGTGCTCCGGCGGAGCGGAGACCTTCCTGCATTTCCTGCCGCGCGGCCTGGAGCTTTCCTTTTTCGACGGCCGGCTCGCCTTCGGGCTAGCGCACCATTTCCTGAAGCTTGGTATCTTTTTCTGGCCCGAGCACGAACAGTCGGCCTTGAGGGATCTCTTTTGCCGGGTCGCCATCAGCTGGTTCACCGAGGGTCACACGGCCCCGCTCGAAGGCCCCACGCACCGAACCAGCTCCTGGATCCTTCAGGGGGATGTTCCGGAGTATATTCTCCAGGCGCTCCTCGTGCTGCGTATCGATGCGCGTTCCATCGCCGAATGGCTCTTAAGGACCGATACGCCCGCAGCCTGGCACGGGATCGCGAAGGTGCTGAAAGACCCCTGGTTCATCGAAGCGCCGGTTTATTTCGTGCTGGGCAATCCGGCCGAGGAGGAGGACTGCAAGGCGGCCTGCGAGGCGATCAACCGCTTGACTTCGGACGGGTTCCGGCAAGTCATCACCGGCGATGTGCTGCTTGGGAAGTGGATGCCGGCAAGCGAAAGCGATCCCGGACTGGCCGGGCTCATCGGGCATCTGGAGAGTTTCCTGGACGTCGGCACCCTTGTCCCCCGGCAGCGGCGCGAGGACGCATTCGCGGTCAGGAAGTGCGTCGAAAGTCTGTCGTCGGGCGAGAATTCGCAGTCCCGCCTGCTTCAGTAATCCGGGAACGCGAGACACAGACAGTCCTTGCGATCTCAGGCGCTTCTCGCGATGCGCCCGCCAGCCGGCGCCTTGGCCGCCTGGCGGTAGTCGGTTTCCCAGTAGGCCGGGCGACCGACCTTGGAAATCAGGAAATCGATGAAGGTGGAGACCTTGGGAGGAATGAAACGGGCCGGCGGATAAACCGCATAGAGGTTGCCGGTGCGGGCGATCGGATAGTTTTCCATCACCGCAACCAGGCGGCCGTCCCTGAGATCCTCCCAGACATGGGCGAGAGATTTGACGGTCAGCCCGAGACCGTAAAGCGCGGCATCATAGGCGAAGTCGCCATTGTCGCCCGACACCATGGGATCCTCGATCTGCCAGGCGATCTCGCCATCCGGGCCGTTGAAATACCAGATCGGCATCGGATCGTAACCGATGCAGTCGTGGTTCCTGAGGTCCTCCGGCGTCTGCGGCGTCCCCCTGCGGGCGAGATAGTCCGGACTGGCACACAGAACGCGCGGGTTGCCGCCAAGCTTTCGGGCAAGCAGGCTTGAATCCGGCAACGGACCGCCGCGGATCCCCAGATCATAGCTCTCCTCCACCAGGTCGACCATCCGGTCGGTCATGTCGAGCTCAAGGCGAAGGTCCGGATAGAGCCGGCGGTATTCCGCGAGGTACGGAAGGACATGCTTCCTGCCGAAAAAGACGTTGGAGGTGATCCGCAAGGTGCCGCGCGGCGCATCCTCCGCCGCATCGATCAGTTCCTGCGCCCGCTGGAGCTCGCCGATCGCCGAGGAGGCGTGCTCCAGGAAAACCTTGCCGGCTTCGGTCAGCGATGTCCGCCGGGTGGTTCTGGAAACGAGCTGGGTTCCAAGCGCCTTTTCGAGATTGGTCAGGCGGCTGCTCGCCGCAGAGGGGGACAGGCTGAACTCCCTCCCCGCCGCGGACAGGCTGCCGAGTTCCGCCACACGTTTGAAGAATTTCAGATCGTCGAGCCGCATTATTCGAAACCTTCGAAAGATGTCTTTCAAATTACCCCAATTCTTCGAATAAACGCAACATGAGATAACCCTCTCATCAGATGGAGGTAAGACCATGATGCATACAGGAGACGAATATGAAGCCCGGGCCCGGGCCCTCAGGCATGCCGAGCTGAAAGCGCTCGTGCGCGCGGTTTCCAGATTTCTGTTTTCCGGCAGAAACTCTCAAGAAACCACCGGAACCGCCAACTCGGGCGATCCGGACTGCGCCAACGACCGCGCCGTGACAAGGGATCGCGCAGCCTGAGGGCTGCGCGATCCGGTCCGTCCTATTTTGCCGGGATGTAATCGGCCGTCTGGCCGCGGATGACGACCCCGAGTTCGTCGTTTTCCCGCGCCGCCCGCAGCCGTTCCTCCGCCTCGTCCGCTTCGCGCTGGCGGGCCCACATGGAGGCGTAGAGGCCATCGCTCGCGAGCAGTTCCAGATGGGTACCGCGCTCCCTGATCTGCCCGGCTTCCAGAACGATGATCTGATCGGCATTGACCACGGTCGACAGCCGGTGGGCAATCACCAGCGTCGTCCTGTTGCGGGAAACCTGATCCAGCGCGGACTGGATTTCCCGTTCCGTATGAGTGTCGAGCGCCGAGGTCGCCTCGTCGAGGATCAGGATCGGCGGCGATTTCAGGATCGTGCGGGCAATCGCCACGCGCTGTTTCTCGCCGCCCGACAATTTCAGACCGCGTTCGCCGACTTCCGTTGCGTAGCCTTGAGGCAATTTTTCAATGAAGTCGTGAATCTGCGCCATGCGCGCCGCCTCACGGACCTCCTCGTTGCTCGCATCCGGGCGGCCGTAGCGGATGTTGTAGGCGATGGTATCGTTGAAAAGCACCGTGTCCTGCGGAACCATGCCGATGGCGTGGCGCACGCTTTCCTGCGTCACGTCGCGCACATCCTGGCCGTCGATTTCAACCGACCCGCCGGTGACATCGTAGAAGCGGAACAGCAGCCGCGAAATGGTCGACTTGCCCGCCCCCGAAGGCCCGACGATCGCGATGGTCCTGCCCGCGGGCACCTCGAAATCGATGCCCTTCAGGATCGGCCGGTCCGGATCGTAATGAAAGCGCACGTTGTTGAAGGTAATCGTCCCCTCGACCGCCTTGAGCGGCCCGGCTCCCGGCCGGTCCTCGATTTCCGCCGGGACCTGCAGCAGATCGAACATGGATTCGATATCCGCCAGGCCCTGCCGGATTTCCCGGTAGAGGAAGCCGATGAAGTTCAGCGGAATGGAGATCTGCATCAGGAGCGCGTTGATCAGGACGAAGTCGCCGATATCCTGTTCGCCGGCCATCACCGCCCGGGCCGACAGTCCCATACAGGCGGCCATGCCGATGCCGAGGATCACCGACTGGCCGAAGTTGAGCCAGGCGAGCGAGGTCCAGGTTTTCGTGGCCGCGCTTTCGTATTTCGCCATGGACACGTCGAAGCGCTCAGCTTCCATCTTCTCGTTGCCGAAATACTTGACGGTCTCGAAATTCAGGAGGCTGTCGATGGCCTTTGAATTGGCGTCCGTATCGCTGTCGTTCATTTCGCGGCGGATGCCGATCCGCCAGTTCGACGTCTTGATCGTGAACCAGACATAGGCGGCGATCATCACCGCGACGATGACAACGTAGAAGAAGCCGAACTGATACCAGATCACCGCCGCCATGATGGCAAATTCCAGAACGGTCGGAATGCCGTTCAGGATGGTGAAGCGGACGATGGCCTCGATGCCCTTGACGCCGCGTTCGATCACCCGGCTGAGGCCGCCGGTGCGCCGGCCGAGATGAAAGCGCAGGGAAAGCTGGTGCAGGTGGCGGAAGGTCAGGATCGCGAGCTGGCGCACGGCGTGCTGCCCGACGCGGGCAAAAAGCGCATCGCGCATCTGGTTGAAGGCGACCGCGAGCACGCGGGCGGCATTGTAGGCAAGCACCAGCATGACCGGCGCCACCAGAAAGGCCGGCAGGCCGGCGTCCCCTTCCCCCGTCAGGGCATCGGTCGCCCAGGCGAAGAAATAGGGCGAAAGCACCGTGACGATCTTGGCGATGACAAGGACGAAGATGGCGAGAAGCACCCGCTGCTTCAGGTCCGGACGGTTCGATGGCCAGATGAAGGGCCAAAGATTGCCGAGCGTGGTCAGCGTGCTGCCTTCGTCGGCACTGACCGCCTTGAAGGGCGTCGATTGGCTCCCTGCAGCCGCAGGCTTTTGCGGCGAGGTGGCTGATTGATCGGTCACAGATTGTCTCCCGGCCGCCGGAAGCAGCCGCTATTTTGTTATTTTATCGTGGAAACGGGCTGGTCTTCCGTTTCCGGGCATTTATCCGTTTCGGCAAAGGCCGGATGCACAGAATTCAGACGGGACCAGAACCCGCTCGAGCGGCGTTCCGCTTCGCGCAGCTTGTCCCAGTTCAAGATATAATGGCAATTACGCCCGCGGGCATCGCAGGTCAGCAGGCCGGCGTCCTTGAGCACCTGCAAATGCTGGGAGACCGTTGACTGAGCGAGCGGCAGATGATTGACGATTTCCCCGCAACAGGCCTCATTCCTGGTCGCGAGCTGCTTGATGATCGCCAGACGTGCCGGATGGCCGAGCGCACGGAAGATAGCGGCGAGTTCCTCGCAACTTGCCATCTGTTCCTTGGACGCTGTGCATGCAGGTTCCGACGGCGGTCCCGCCCGGCTCATCAGATCGCTCCCTCAATTCGTTTGTTATCTCATCGGTGATATACGATGAATAGGTTCAAATACAAGGGGTGCGACAAAAAGGGCAGGAAACCAGGCTTGGCTCCTGCCCCGAAAACAATGCCAAAAGCGGCCGAATTCAGCCGTTGTCGGCCGGTGACTTGGGCCAGTTCAGGTCACCCTCCGGCGTCAGGAAAACCTGACCCGGATAGATCAGGTCGGGATCGCGAATCTGATCCTGATTAGCCTGGTAGATGGTGGTGTAGCGCACGCCGTCGCCGTAAAGCCGGCGTGAGATCCGCCACAGGTTGTCCCCCTTGCGGATGATGACCACCGGCAGGGATTTCTGCACTTCCGCGCCCTGCCCGTCGCTGCCGCCGCTGGCACCGGTCGCCACCACCTTGGTGAGGACGATCTGCTGGTTCTGTTCCTTCTCGAAGGTCACGGCCGCGCGGGCATCGACGGTATTGCCGTCCTTGCCGATAAGATCGGCGCGAACTTCCACATTGCCCTCCGCAACGTTCTTGTCGCCCTGGACCAGCCATTTGCCGCTGGAATTGACCTTGGCCTCACCCTGGAAATCCTCGCCGACATAAACCCGGACCGAAGATCCCGGCTCGCCGGTTCCGGCAACGAAGACCTTGTCCTTTTCGGATTCCACGGCCTCGACCGTGACAGTCGGTGCCGACGGTCCGGCTTTCGGTTCCTGCTCCGTACCGTTGCCGGCAGGCGCTACCGCAGCCGACGCTGTGTCAGCCGTTGCAGACCCGGTGCCGGAACCTGCCGGCTCTTCCTGGACCGCCAGAGCCGCGGTTTGCCGGTCCTGTCCGGTGCCCGGTGCAGCCGAAGCCTTCGGTGCGCCGGTTTCAGCGGTCTGAGTACTGTCTTCCACAGCCGGTTCGGAGCCGGCGGTTGCCGTGTCCTGCTGCTCCGGTGCCGCCGGTTTCGCCTCGCCGGCGGGCTGGTCCGCTGACGCAACCGCAGTTTCCTGAGGCTCAGCCGCAGGCTCTCCCTCCGTCTGGGCCATCTGTCCGCCCGTCTCGGGCTTCTGCAGAATGTCGGACGGCCCGTCCGGTGTGTTCAGCACGACAAGCGGCTGTTCCTTGCCATCCTCGGGAACGGAAACCGCCAGGTGCTGGTCGGACTTCTCGAGGGAAGTTCCGGCCTCGTCATGCACTTCCAGACCGACGTCGTAATCGCCGGGCTTCAGCGGTGCGTCGAGAATGATGGTCCATTCGCCGGCTTCATTGGCGATGCTCTTGCCGACCACCTTGCCGTTGGCCGTCAGAGCGACGATGGCGCCGGCGTCGGACCGGCCGGCGACAACGGTTTCCCCCGTGGGTTCGACACCGACCACATCAAAGCTCGGTCCCTTCGCCGGGGTCTGATCGGCGGGCTGATCCTGCGAGCCGGCGGTTTGCGTGGCCTCAGCCTGATCGGCGGGTGCCTCCGCGCCCTTGCCGGCTGTCTGATCCGGCACCGCAGCCGTGGTTTCAGCAGGTGCCGAAACGGTTTCGGCAGGCTTCTGGAACGGCAGGCGGCCAGTGTCGTGGTAGACATATCCTGTTGCCAGTGCCGCCAGTCCGGCCGGTACCGCCACGATCAAAGTCCAGATCAGTGTCTGTTTATTCATTGCTTGTCCAATCAGAAAAGCCGGAGGTTATTCTGGAGCTCTTCTGTAACTGTCCCCTTTTTATGTGTCGCAGCTGCCGCCGTCGTCACATTATTCTATCGAATTTCATGCATAGCCGCCTTTTAGGGGCGCGGCAAGAAATCCTGCTTGAGAACCGGCCGCCCGAATCTTAAGTCGTCTCATTTTCCGGCAGGCTCCGAACGGACCTCAGAACGCGCGGCCAGGCCGTTTGAACAGAATGCTTGACCTTTCGGCAAACACGATGGCACATCTTTTGGTCATGAATACGGTTTCTCAAAATCAACTCAAAAGCGTATGCGTCTATTGCGGTTCCAGCTTCGGCTCGGACCCTTCCCATGAAGCGTCCGCGAACCTGCTCGGCCAGCTCATCGCCGAAGCGGGCCTGCGCCTCGTTTATGGTGGAGGGTCGGTCGGACTGATGGGCACGGTGGCGAACTCCGCTCTGGAATCGGGGGGCAGCGTCACCGGCATCATCCCGCATTTCCTCGAAAAGCGGGAAGTCATGCTGGCCTCCCTGGAGGACCTGATCGTCACCCGGGACATGCATGAAAGAAAGCATCTGATGTTTGAGAAGTCGGATGCCTTCATCGCCCTGCCCGGTGGCATCGGCACGCTGGAGGAAGCGGTCGAGATGATGACCTGGGCCCAGCTCGGCCAGCACCGCAAACCGGTCGTGCTCGCCAATATCAACGGCTTCTGGTCGCCGCTGCTGGAACTTTTCGACCACATGCGCGCCCAGGGCTATATCCGGCCGGAAAGCGAAGTGCCCTATCTGGTCGCCAGGCGCATCGAGGACATCTTGCCGATGCTGCGCCAGGCAGTGTCCGGAGAAGCGCAGGACATTCCGGAAGACGTCATCTCCGTCTCGGATCTGTGAAACGCCGGAGCGCGTGGTGACCGTCTCGTGCGGTGGGCAAAGTGCCGCACGCCGTCATCCGCAAAAATAGTCACTCGATATTAATCAGATGCCGCTTTTATGGGCATATATCGTCGCGCAAGAATCTGAAGCCGCAGGACGCTCCATGCAAACCACACTTCTGGTGGAAGACGCACAGTTTTTCGAGAAAGCAATCGTCAAAAAATTGCATGAGGTCGGCCGTCACCAGATCATGGTTGCCCGTTCCTACGCAGAAGCGGAGAGCTGCCTGGATCTTCCCATCGGAAATCCCGACCTTGCGCTTGTCGACCTGACGCTGCCGGACGCACCCGACGGCGAGATCGTCGACCTTTGCAGCAAGAGAAATATTCCGACCATCGTCTTTACAAGCCGGTTCGATCCCAGGACCCGCAGCAAGATGCTGGGCAAGGGTGTCATCGATTACGTGCTGAAGGATTCACCGGGCAGCCTCAATTATGTCGCCGACCTGATCCGCAAGCTGGCCCAGAACCCGAAGATCGGCATCCTGGTCATCGACGATATTCACGTGGAGCGTGAGGCGATATCGCAGATCGTCTCCAAGCATCTCTACAAGGTCTACCAGGCGTCCTCCACCGACGAGGCGCTGACCTGCCTGAAAGAGCACAAGGATATCAAGCTGGTCCTGGCGGATTACTTCATGCCGGAAAAGGACGGCTTCGCCTTCCTGAAGACCGTGCGCCGCAGCCATAATCCGGAACAGGTCGGTGTCATCGGAATGTCGTCCTTCGCCAATCCGGAAAACAGGGTGCGGTTCCTGAAATACGGCGCAGCGGATTTCGTCGACAAGAATTGTTCGCCCGAAGAGCTCCTGCTGCGCATCTCCCAGAACCTGGACTACATCTACCGCATCGAGGAATTGAACAATCTGGCGATGCGGGACTTTCTCACCGGGCTCTATAACCGCCGCTATCTGCTCGACGAAGTGGCCAGGCAGGTCAAATCCTGGCCCGCTCCCAAGACGGGAAGGAACTGGCTCGCCCTGCTCGACCTGGATTCCTTCAAGGGCATTAACGACCGGTTCGGCCACGATTTCGGCGATGCGGTGCTGACGAGCTTTGCCAGGCAACTGATGAAGCTTGCCGGGGAAGAAGACATTGTCGCCCGGCTGGGCGGCGACGAATTCTGCATCCTGTTCCGCGGCAGAACCGAGGATATGGTGGTCAAAAGCCTCGCCGGGCTGCTGGAGTCCGTTCAATCCTCCCCTGTCAGGCATGGCGGCGACGAGTATCTCGCGAAGACCAGCATCGGCCTTGCCCCGCTCGTCGACGGTAATCTGGGGGAAGCGCTCAAGGCAGCCGACCTTCGCCTTTATGCCGCCAAACGCACCGGGCGGGGCCAGCTCGTCTCGGCAGGCTGAAGCGGATTTAGCGATCGCCCGTCAGGCTGCTGTCCGGTAGCGGCGCCAGCTGTCGTAGCTGAAGATCACCAGTGCGACCCAGATCATGGCAAATCCCAGAAGCTTGCTCTGCTCCAGCGGCTCGTTCCAGACATAGACCGCCATCAGGAAATGCATGGACGGAGCGAGATACTGCATTAGCCCGAGCATGAAGAGCGGCAGGCGGCGGGCGGCGGCGGAAAAGCAGATCAGCGGCAGGGCCGTGACGATGCCGGTTCCTGCGAGGGCCAGGAGCACCGGGGGATCGTTCAGAACCAGGGCATCGACGCCCCAGCTCAGGTTCAAGAGCACATAGGCCGATGCCAGCGGAAACAGGAGCAGGGTTTCGACAAACAAGCCCGGCGTGGCCTTGACCGGCGTCACCTTGCGGACATAGCCGTAACCGGCGAAGGAAAACGCGAGCGCCAGCGACACCCAGGGCAGGCCGCCGGCCAAGATGGCCTGCAGCACCACCGCCAGGGCCGCGATCGCAACCGCGATCCCCTGCCCGCGCGACAGGCGTTCGTGCAGGACCACGAGCCCGACCAGAATGCTCACCAGCGGATTGATGAAGTAGCCGAGCGAAACGTCGAGCACATGACCGCTGGCGATCGCCCAGACGAACACCAGCCAGTTGACGGCGATGAAGGATGCGGAGGCGGCCAGTCCCTTGAGCACCGCCGGCTGGCGAAAGACTTCGCGCACCTCCGCCCAGCGGCCGCGCACAAACAGAAACAGCCCGACAAACAGCACCGACCACAGGATACGGTGGGACACGACGACATCGGCCGGAACCGTCTCGGTCAGCTTGTAATAGGCCGGGAAGAAGCCCCACATGCCGTAGGCCGCCAGACCGAAAAGGAGGCCTTGCCGAAACTCAGGGTTCGCGTCGGTTTCCAACACCGTCTGCGACATGGAACTTGCCTTTCTGGCGTGTGTGCCCTCAGGCCGCCTTGGCCTTCAGCAGAGCGAATGTGATGGAATCCGTCAGCGCCTGGAACGAGGCGTCGACGATATTGGAGGAAACGCCGATCGTGAACCAGCGGCGATGGGTCTTGGTGTCGTGGCTTTCGATCAGGACGCGCGTGACGGCGCCCGTGCCGCCATTGAGGATACGCACCTTGTAGTCGATCAGCTCCAGCCCCTCGATGGCGGACTGGTATTTGCCGAGGTCCTTGCGCAGAGCCATGTCGAGTGCGTTGACCGGGCCGTTGCCTTCCGCGACGGACATGCGCGGCTCGCCGTCGATCTCGACCTTCACAACCGCTTCGGACACGGTGATCAGGTCGCCGATCGCGTTGAAGCGGCGCTCCACCATCACGCGGAAGGAATTCACCTCGAAGAAGCGCGGCACATCGCCGAGTTCGCGGCGGGCCAGCAGCTCGAACGAGGCATCGGCAGCCTCGTAGGCGTAGCCCTTCGCCTCGCGTTCCTTGACCAGCGCCAGAAGGCGGTCGAGCCGAGGATCCGACTTGTCGGCTTCAATGCCGACCCGGGCGAGTTCTCCCAACAGGTTGCTCTTGCCGGCCTGATCGGAGACCAGGACGCGGCGCTGGTTTCCGACGCTTTCCGGCGTAACGTGTTCATAGGTCTGCGGATCCTTCAGGATCGCGGAGGCGTGAATGCCGGCCTTGGTGGCAAAGGCCGTTTCGCCGACATAGGGCGCCTGCCTGTCGGGGGACCGGTTCAGGATCTCGTCGAAAGCATGGGAAATCGAGGTGATTTCCTTCAACTGGCTTTCGGTGACACCGACCTCGAACCGGTCGGCAAAGGCCGGCTTCAGTTTGAGGGTCGGGATCAGGGTAATCAGGTTGGCATTGCCGCAGCGTTCGCCCAGACCGTTCAGCGTGCCCTGGATCTGGCGCACGCCGGCATCGACGGCCGCCAGCGAATTGGCAACCGCATGACCCGTGTCGTCATGGGTATGGATGCCGAGATGCGTGCCGGGAACGACTTCCTGCACCTTGGTGACGATGTCGAAGATTTCGTCCGGCAGCGTGCCACCGTTGGTGTCGCACAGGACGACCCAGCGGGCACCGGCCTGATAGGCCGCGCGCGCGCAGTCGATGGCGTAATCCGGATTGGCCTTGTAGCCGTCAAAGAAATGCTCGCAATCGATCATCGCCTCCTTGCCGGCAGCAACAGCCGCGGCAACCGTGTCCTCGATCGATTCCAGATTTTCCTCGTTGGTGCAGCCCAGCGCGACCCGGACGTGATAGTCCCAGGATTTTGCGACGAAACAGCATGCGTCGGAACGTGCCGACAGAATATCCTGCAGGCCCGGATCGTTGGCCGCCGAGCGCCCCGCCCGTTTGGTCATGCCGAAGGCGGTGAAGGTCGCGTTCTCAGTCCGTTTCTCGCTGAAGAACTCCGTGTCGGTCGGATTGGCGCCGGGATATCCGCCCTCGATGTAGTCGACACCCAGACGTTCCAGCAGTTCCGCAATGACGATCTTTTCATTCACGGAGAAATCGACGCCGCTGGTCTGCGCGCCGTCCCGGAGCGTGGTATCGAAAAGATAAAGGCGTTCCTTGGTCATGGGTGTTTCCTGCCCAGCTCTTTGGCTGCGTTATCCGTTGTCGGTTTCGCCGGACGGGACCGGCGGCCATGTGTCCGTGTCATGGTCGGGGTGCTGGTTTGAGACGATCGATGCGAGGAAAGCCAGCGTCTCGAAATCCTCTTCCGTCGTTCTCGCCGGGATTTCCGCCATGTGGTCGGTATAGGGCAGCTTGCCCTCCACGCCGTATTGGATAATCGGCGCAATGGCCGCTGGATCGTCGAAGGCGCCGATGGCGAGCGCGATGCCGTCCGGCGCCTCGTAGGTCAGCGGCGTGCCGCAGTCCGGGCAGAAGCCGCGCTTGACGATGTTGGAACTGTCGAAACGCTTCGGCTCGGATCGGGTCCAGACGAGATCCGTCTCCTCGAGCACGCTGACCAGAGGGGCGTAAAATGCGCCGAAGGCCTTCTGGCACATGCGGCAGTGGCAGATCGATGCTTGGCCGAGCTTTCCCGAAACGCGGAACCGTACCGCTCCGCACTGGCATCCGCCTGTATGAACCTCTCTCATGTCGCCTCCCAGTTCCAGTTCTCGGTGTCGTGGTCGGGATGCTGCCGGTTGGTCGAGGCGACGTCCTCGATGCCGCCCGGCAGGTCATCCCGGTTGGACCGGCTCTCCGTCAGGCTGAACAGATCGGCGTAGAACGGCACACGTCCCTCGACGCCCGACTGTTCCACCGGCGTCACGGCGGCAACGTTGTCCAGGCTGCCATGGGTGAAGGAGATATGACTGTCGCCGACCGTATCAAAGGCGAGCGGCGTGCCGCAGTTCCGGCAAAAGCCGCGACGCACCGGGCCGGAGGAATGGAACCAGGCAGGTTCGCCCCGCGTCCACTCGAATTCCGTTTTCGCCGCCCCGATCAGCGGCAGGAAGAAATTCCCGGATGCTTTCTGGCACATGCGGCAATGGCATAGATGCGGGTACTCCGCCTCCCCCGTCACCCGGTACCGCACGGCTCCGCACTGGCAACCGCCGGTGAGATGTTTCGTTTTGTCCATCAGCAGCTTTCCTTTCCGCAAGCGTCCAGGACCTTCCGGCAGACGCCGTCGAGATCGGTGGAAATTTCGGCATTCCAGAAGCGGAGAACTGTCCAGCCCAGGGACATGAAGGTCTGATCCCGCCGCCGATCCTGTCGAAGACTGCCAGTTTCAGCGTGCTGAGACCCGTCAAGTTCGACGATCAGACGATGGGAGGGAGAAGAGAAATCGACGATATTGCCCGCAATCGGCATCTGCCGGCGGAAGGCAAGGCCCTCCAGCCTGTGGGCTCTCAGGACATTCCAGAGCTTTTTCTCCGCGTCGGTCATCCCCGAGCGGAGGTTTATTGCATTCGTTCTGAGATGCTTGGGAATTTTCTGGTGCGGCATCGGGCGACGTCCGTATGGCAACCGGATTTCTGTGCGTAAGACTGTCGCTGCATACCCCCCTCTCCCCGCTAAAGCGGGCATCTCCCCCTCTAGGGGGGAGACTGGAGCCTGCCGCAATTCCTCGGACAAAATCGAAACGTAAAACAGGGAAGATGACCCGGTTAGATTTTCTTCCACATCAAAACGGTTCTTGTGAGCACGGCGGTGCGGCAGACGCCCCTCTCCCCCCTTGAGGGGGAGATGTCCCCGCAGGGGACAGAGGGGGGTGTCCCACCTATCCGCAGCGGCAGGTATCACCGCTTGACCTCCCATGTCGTCAACCGTTCGCCGGTTGCCGAGTCTTTTGAATCCTTTAGGAGGATTCCCTGAGACGTCAGGTCAGCGCGGATCCGGTCGGCTTCGGCCCAGTCCTTGGCTTTCAGCGCTTCCAGGCGGGCGCCGACGGCCGCTTCCACAGCGCCCGTGTCGATGCCGGAAAGGTCGGCCTTGACCGGTGACAGGCCGAGCAGGGCGGCGGAGGCGGAATAGACCGGCAGCCTGGCCGGGTCCTTCGCTGCTTCGCCCGCAAGGGCATGCAGGGACTGGATGGCCGCCGCCGTGTTCAGGTCGTCCAGAAGCGCTTCGAGGATTTCCGGCGCGGGGCTTGCCTCGGCCGGAACCGGCTCCGGCCATTTGGCCAGCAGGTTTTCCGCCTCTTCCAGCTTGCGCACGGAGAAGTCGATCGGTTCACGGTAGTTGGTCATCAGCATGGCGAGCCGGAGCACCTCGCCCGGCCATTTGCGGCCGCCGAAATTCTCCGTTTCCAGCAGTTCCTGGATGGTGAAGAAGTTGCCCTCGGATTTGGACATCTTCCGGCCTTCCACCTGCAGGAAACCGTTATGCATCCAGTAGTTCGCCATGACCTTTGTGCCATGCGCGCAGCGGGACTGGGCGATCTCGTTTTCGTGGTGCGGAAAGATCAGGTCCAGTCCGCCGCCATGGATGTCGAAGACATTGCCGAGGTGATGCGCGCTCATGACCGAGCACTCGATGTGCCAGCCCGGACGCCCGCGGCCCCAGGGGCTTTCCCAGCCCGGTTCCTCATCGGAGGAGAGTTTCCACAGAACGAAGTCGCCCGGGTTTTTCTTGTGCGCCTCGACGGCGATGCGCGCTCCGGCCAGCTGCTCCTCCAGCTTGCGCTTCGAAAGCCCGCCGTAATCCGGCATCGAGGCAGTGTCGAACAGCACCTCCCCGCCCGCCTGATAGGCATGTCCCTTGTCGATCAGCGCCTCGATCATCTCGATCATGCCGCCGATGTGCTGGGTGGCGCGCGGCTCGAAGGTCGGTTCCAGAACCCCGAGAGCCTTGATGTCCTTGTGATACTGATCCGCCGTCTTCTGCGTGACCAGCGCGATCGCCTCGTTCAAAGGCATGTCCGGGTGGTCCCGCAGAGCCCTCGCGTTGATCTTGTCGTCGACGTCGGTGATGTTGCGCACATAGGTGACGTGATCCGCGCCATAGAGATGGCGCAGCAGGCGGAAAAGCACGTCGAAGACGATTGCCGGCCGGGCATTGCCGATATGGGCGTAATCGTAAACGGTCGGTCCGCAGACATAGAGACGCACGTTTTCGTCATCGATCGCCCGGAAGTCCTCCTTCCGGCGGGTCAATGTATTGGTGAGCTTCAAACCCTTGAAGGTACCGGTCGGCCCGGTCTCGGTGGCGCTCATGTCAAACGGTCTCCTGGCCGGCTGGCCGGGCGGTCCGTCTCAAAGGAATTTTTGCCAAGAGGGAACGGCCACAGCCAGCGGTGTCGCTAGCTGCAAATAATGGTGATCGAAATGATGTTCCATGTGGCCGTCATCATGGGCGCTTTATGGACCGGAAAAAGCAACCCGGTCAAGGCTGCAATTGCAAGGTGGTGTCGAAATGCCGCCTATGTGGCGTTGGCGCCTCACACGTCTTGATCTAAGCTTGGCCGACAGGGAATCAGAGGGGGTTTTCCCGTGGAACGTATTCGCTCATGCCGTTTTAGTGCCGCAGCCATCCTGCTCGCCGGTGTCCTGGCGCTTTCAGCCACGCTCACCGCCCTGCCCGCAGAGGCGACACAATCGCAAGCGCCGGCCGAAGCGAAAGCCCCCGTCGCGGCTGATGCGCAAAACACGCCCGCTCCCGTCGTCCTGGAACCGCAGACGCCGATCGCCAAGGCCATTCAGGCGGCCATGTCTCCGGACATTCCGAACGGGCTGGTGCTTTATTACGGCGAACGCGCCTTTGCGCCTGTCTGGTTCGACCAGAACGGCCTCACGGAAAACGCCCATCTGACGATCGCCGCCATGGCTGCGGCCAACGATCATGCACTCAATCCGAACAACTACGAACCGCTGGAACTGGTGAAACTGTCGGAGACCGCTCAGACACCGGAGGAATGGGCACAGTTCGATCTCAAGCTCTCCGTCCAGTTCCTGCGCTATGCCACGCATCTTTCCTCCGGCCGCGTTCAGCCGAACAGGATCAACAAGGCGCTCAATCTCTTTCCCGACCGGCCTGAACCGAGGAAACTGTTCGAAACCGCAGACGTTGCGGTCGATTACAGCGCGTTCCTGGAAAGCCTCGCGCCTCAGTCCGACAATTACGCCAGGTTGAAACGCCGGCTTGCGCAATACAGGGAAAAGGCCGCGGAAGGCGGCTTTACCCCGGTACCGGACGGAGAGGTTCTGAAACCCGGCATGACCGACCCGCGCGTCGCCGTCCTGCGCACAAGGCTGATGGAAGAGGATATTCCGGGAGCGGCCGATCACGCGGGCGACGTCTATGACGGTTCGCTTGTCGAGGCGGTGAAGGCGTTTCAGGAGTATCACGGCCTAGAGACAGACGGGGTTATCGGCAAGAACACGCTGGAGCGCATCAATATTCCGATCCGGGAAAAGCTCATCCAGATGGAGCTCAACATGGAGCGGCGGCGCTGGATGCCGGACGACCTCGGCGAGTTCTACATCTTCGTCAATCTTGCCGACCAGAACCTGAAGGTGGTGCGCGACGGCAAGACGATCCACACGACCCGCGTGGTCGTCGGCAAGCCCTATCACGCGACCCCGGTCTTTTCCGACCGGCTGGAATATGTGGAGATCAATCCCTACTGGAACGTGCCCTATTCCATCGCGACCAAGGAATATCTTCCCAAGCTGAAGAAGAACCCGTCGGCTTTGAGCGGTCAGAACATCCGGGTGTTTCAGAACGAGAGCGAAGTCGCCGCCACCCAGGTGGCGTGGAACAGCTATTCGGGCGGCAATTTCCCGTTCCGCCTGCGCCAGGACCCCGGCGACGGCAATGCGCTTGGCCGAATCAAGTTCATGTTCCCGAACAAATTCAACATCTACATCCACGACACGCCGTCCAAAACGCTGTTCTCGCGCTCCGAGCGCGCTTTCAGCCACGGCTGCATCCGGGTGTCAGATCCCTTCGCCCTCGCCGATGTCCTGCTTGAACATGTCGATGCCACTCCGGGCCATTGGGAACAGGTCCGCGACATTGGCGAACGCCAGATCGTCAAGCCGCAGACGGACATCCAGGTGCATCTGACCTATCTGACGGCATGGATGAACAAGGACGGCTCGACGCATTTCAGAAAAGACATCTACGGACGCGACGAGGTGCTTCTGAAGGCGCTCAAAACCGCCATGACTCAAAATCTATGAGCCAATAACACGCTGATATAAAACATATTTCCCACTTGTTTAGATAACTGAACGGTAGCTGAACGCACCACTCAGCATGGGTTCAAGGCGACGGCCGTACTCTGCGGGCAATCGATACGGATTGCCATCAGGAGCCCGCCATGTTGAACCGCATTTTCGTCCTTATCTTTCTCGCCATTGTTCTGGCTGGCCCCTTCGCCGCCATCATCATCATCACCGACGGCACCAAGGCTTTCGGCCAGGAAATGATGCAGCAGAAAAGCATGTGCCTGCTGACCGGCACGGGTTGCGGCAATGGAAACATCATTGTCACGGCCGCCAGCCGGATATAAAAGCACCACAAATGCAGTGTTAAACACTCTTGCTTGCAGTTTTTCCAGATGTTTGGCAAGGTTGATCAATGGATTACAAGTTACTTGAAGAGAAAGCGGAATCCGCGGCGGAATTCTTGAAGATGATGGCGTCCGCACCGCGTCTTCTCCTGATGTGTCTTGTCCTGGAAGACGAGCGCAGCGTCGGCGAACTCGCCGAAAGAACCGGACTGCGCATGCCGACCGTCTCCCAGCAACTCGCGCTCCTGCGCGCCCAGGGCCTCGTGACCACCCGGCGCGAAGGCACGACGATCTATTACAGGCTGGCCAGCGAACCCGTCAAAGACATCATGGCGATGCTCTACAAACATTTCTGCACGGGTGAAGACCTTCCCGTCGCCAAGCATCTGGAAACGCTGGACGCGGAGTGATCCGCTTGGGCCGGTCCTGAATCTGGACTGATTGAGGTTACGCGGCCACCCTTCGAGATCTCACGATCTAGCGCCTCTTTGCCACCACCGCTCCTCATCCTGAGGAGGACCGTCAGGTCCGTCTCGAGGGATGGGTGGCAAGTGCATAAGCAAGCGGCCCATCCTTCGAGACAGCGCTTCGCGCTTCCTCAGGATGAGGTTTTTCTTTTGCAGATCAGCCATGAAACACGTCAGGCCCGCACCTCTCCAGGATCAGTCTTCCAGGTAATCTCCGCATTTCGGCGGCATCTGATCGCCCCAGGGCATCAGCGGCACTGTGGAAGTCGAGTTCTTCGGGCTGCCTTCGATCAGCTTGTCGGAATAGACAAGATAGACCAGCACGTTGCGCTTGGCATCGCAGCCGCGCACGATCCGCATCTTCTTAAACATGAACGACCGACGCTGGCGGAACATCTCCTCGCCCTGTTCGAAATTCTCCTTGATGGTGACAGGCCCTACCTGCCGGCAGGCCAGAGAGACATCGGAGACTTCCTCCGCCACACCAAGCCAGCCGGACACCCCTCCCTTTTCAGGAACCGTGAAATGGCAGGCGACACCGTCGACGATCGGGTCGTCGATCGCATAGGTGGCCAGCTTGTGGTCCGGGGTGAGGAATTTCCACACAGTCGACTTCTTGAAGATCAGATCGGGCTCATCCGCGGCAAGGGCGGCCGCTGCGCCTTGCAGGCACAAAGTGACGGCAAGAGCTGCAGTGGTCAGGAAACGCATAGTCGTCCTCCGGGTTTCGATCCTAATAAACGCGACTGAAATGTGGGGGTTCCCTTCCAGCGGTCAAGCAAGGCAGGCAACAAAACGAAACGCGCGCCGGAACGGCGCGCGCAACCTTCTATATCGGTTCTGCAATCGGCTCCGCCGTGTCAGCGGGCGTTTTCCAGGACCTTTTCGCCGTCTTCCTCGCCTTCGGTCTGCTTCGCTTCGGCGGATTTTTCTTCTTCGTCCGTCTCGACGATATCGTCCGCGGAGAGATCCAGTTCGTCCTCCCCCTCTGTCAGTTCCAGGGAGGCGGCGAAATCGCTGTCCGACACCAGATCGGCCTGTCCCCCACCTGCTTCGGCTTCCGCCGGTTTGTCCTCGGCCGCAATCTCTTCAGAAGATTGGGCTTCCACCTCGGGCGCGGCATCCGGTTCGGCGGTCTCTTCGGCTGCCTGCCCGGCGGTCGCCGCACCGCTGAGGGCATCTTCCAGGTCCGCGAGACGTTCCCGGGTCCAGACCTGAGGCTGGTCCAGACCGAGCGCTTCGTCATAGGCCCGGGCAACGCTCAGAGGCAGGTTGAAGTCGAAGCCGGTCAGCTTGCCGAATTGCGGTTCCAGCGCATCCCTGACCGCCAGGAACGTGTCCCTGAGACCGAGGCTCTGGGAGACGCAGGCCGCGGCCGCGTCCCGAAGGGTGGTAACGAAATCCCGCGTGGTCTCGATCGCCGTCGCAACGGCCGGCGCTCCGACGGCCGAGCGCCCGCGGCCGGGCATCAGCGCGTTCGGGCGGAACGCGGAAATCCGGTCGAGCGCCCGCGGCCAGTCGGCAAGATGCGCGTCGCCGCAATAGGGAGCACCCGATTTCTGGACCAGATCGCCGGCAAAGATCACTCCGCTACCCGGCACCCAGACCACGAGGTCGCCCATCGTGTGTCCCCGGCCCAGATGCATCAGCCGCACCTCGAGATCGCCCAGATCGATCGTCATGGAGGACGCGATGGTCATGGTGGGGGCGATGACGGCGGTGTTTTCCGGCTGATCGGCAAAGAGCGCAGGCGACCGTTCCCGGGCGACGCGGATCTCGTCGCTGCCGCGGGTGTCCATCATCCGGCGGGTCAGGTCGGAGGCGATGATCTCTCCCGCCTCGAAGGTCAGGGCTCCGAGAGAACAATCGGAATGAAAATGCGTCAGAACCACCTGCTTGACAGGTTTGTCGGTTTTTTCGCGGATTTTCTGCAGCACCCGCTCCGCCTGCTGGGGCGTCGCCTGGCTGTCGACGATCAGGACGCCCCGCTCGCCGATGACCACACCGGTGTTCGAACAGCCGTCGGCGCTGTAGGCGTAACAGCCTCGTCCCAATTCCTCGAACCGCTCGTTTTCGCCCGGAACCGTCTTGGACTTGTTCTTGATGTCTACCATAGCGGCCTCGCTTTCCTGCCGGCTGACTGTCTGCTTTTTTGTTGTTGCATCCGGCCACATGCCTTTTTCTGTTGACTGTAGCGTCTCAGCTTCCATTGCCGATTCGCAAATTTTCACTCATTAATTCCTTAACTATTCCTTTCTTATCAACAGATAGGTCCTCTCAAGTTGCGACTTTACGACTTCGGGCACTCAAGCTCTCCGCCAATCTTGCTTATACCGCTGTGACTTTTTCGAAGCAGCACAGGTTGTCTTTCACGACCTGTTCAATCGGCTATACTTGCTAGTGAAAGAACATGGCCGGATCGCGGCAGCGTTCATCTGCCGGATCAGGGTGGATGCCGTCCCTGAGCAGATCCAAGCCACCCAAGCAGAACGAGATTTCCGAGGCAGTCGATAACTCATGTCCGAAGACCGCGTTTCCCCTCTTCCCAAAACCGGCCCGCAAACCACTTCGGAGGCCGGCGACAAGGGCGACGGCAGGCCGGTTCTGAAACTCGAAAGCTTCCTGCCCTATCAGCTCAACAATCTCGCGGAGACCGTCAGCCGGTCGTTTTCGAAAATCTATGCCGGCAAATACGGCATCGGCATTCCGGAGTGGCGGGTGATCGCGACACTCGGCGAATACCGGTCGATGACGGCGCGCGACATTTCCCAATCGACCGCCATGCACAAGACCAAGGTGAGCCGGGCGGTCGCGGCGCTGGAAAAACGCGGGCTCATCCTGCGCGGCAGGAACCCGGCCGACCAGCGCGAGCAGACCCTGAAGCTGAGCGCCCAAGGCAGTGCGGTCTATGAGGAACTTATCCCGGAAGCGCTGGCCTATTCGGAGGAGCTGCAGGACGCGCTTACGAAGGAGCAGAAGGCGCTGCTCAACGACATTTTCGAGCGGCTGAAAAGCGCCGCAAGGAACCACGGCGACGGCTGAACCGGCGGCGGAGCCGCGTGCGGACACATTAACCTAACGTCAGAGCTTTCGTTGCTATTGATGGGTATAACAGCGATAGTAAAGCCGTCGGCGCGTGCCGGTGCGGCGCAATGCAAACGCGCTGTAGGGGATGGGTATGAGGCTTTGGAGCAACGCCAAGTCTGCTGATTTCGTGCGTGCACTGATCGTGTGCGCCGCTTTCGTTTTGCCCGTTCACACCGCCGCCGCAGCAAGCTGTTCCAGCCTGAAGGCCGAACTGCGCCGGCTGGAATCCGGGTCCGCTTCCCAGTCGCCCGCCGCACAGAAGTGGTCGACTGCCAAGCACCAGCAGCAGAAGGCGATCAACGCCGCGGAACGCGATGCCGGCTATTTCGGCTGCACGAGCGCCGGAACGCCCAAGTGCCAGGCCCTCAACGGCAAGATCAAACGCATGAAGGCCAATCTGGCGGCCATCGAGCGTCAGCTTGCGAAATCGAGCGGCGGTTCCTCCGGGACCGCAAAGCGGCTGCGGCAGGTCAGGGCGCAGATCGCCCGGCAGAAATGCGATGCACCGGTCGTGCGGGAAGCCCGGAGCGGCTCCGGCACAGACCAGCCGCGCTCCCTGCTCCAGCGCCTGTTCAATCCGCAATCCCAGTCTCAGTCCCGGTCGAAAGCCCAGGTGGAGCTCGCTTCGGCGAAGACGGGCGACCGGGAAATCGCGACCGTCCGCTCGCAGCAGCAGGCCGGCGTCTCGCGTGTCCGTCTGCCTTCGGGGGGAACCTTCCGGACCCTGTGCGTGCGCACCTGTGACGGCTATTTCTTCCCGCTCAGCTTTTCGGCCGGAAAGAATCAGTTCGCCTATGACGAAGCCCGCTGCACGGAAATCTGTCCGGCCGCGGAGACCGAGCTTTATGTCTACCGCAATCCCGGCGGAGACCAGTCGCAGATGATGTCGCTGGCAGGAGAGCTTTATTCCGAAAAGCCCTTCGCCAACCGCTACAAGACGGAATTCGTGGAAGGCTGCAGCTGCCGCCCGACCAGACAGTCCAGGATGCGTTCCAAATGGAGCGAGCTGAATTCGGGCTCTGCCGACCGTATTTTCTTCGCCGATATCAGCGCCGGCCTGCCGCGGCGGAGCCTGCAGCCGAGCCGGGGCGGAACCTTCGAAGAAGACACCGAAACGCCCTCGCCCCTGTCGCGAGAACCCCTGCACAAGAACCACCTGCCGCCCTACGAGGATCCCGACACGCTGGCCAATCTGGAAAAGGGCTTCGACGTCACCGTTCCGCTCGACAAGGCTGCGGATAAAATGGAGCCCGAGCAGGATGAGGTTGCCGGCGGTTCAACGACCGGGGACGGCCTGCCGTTGCTGTCGATCCGCGCGCAGCCCGGAACGGAAGACCCCGCGCTGGCGTCAAGCTCTCCCGTCTTCAAGAGCGGCGACCGGGGTTTCCGCCCGGCAACCGAGCACAACGCTCATATCAGGGTAGTCGGGCCAGAATATTTTGTCGCCCAATAAGCGGCAGCAGATCCTTCATGTCCGGTCCGTGGTCCATGCCCGTCAGCGCACGGCGCAACGGCATGAACAGCCCCCTGCCCTTGCGCCCGGTCTCCGTTTTCAGCGCCCCCGTCCAGGCGCCCCAGGTTTCCGGGGTGACCTCGCCCTCGGGAAGCAGATCTCTCGCGCTGGCGATAAAGTCCCTGTCCTCGTCCTCGACCCTGCCCTCGACCGGTCCGGCGATCACCTGCCAGTACTGGAGGGCATCTCCCACCGTCACGCAATTGCCGCGGACCGTTTCCCAGAACGCCGCGCTCGGTTGGATGCCTAGGGCTAGCAGCCTGTCTTTCACCGCTTCGAACGGCAACTCGTGAACCAGACGGGCATTGAGGGTCTTCAGTTCTTCGGGATCGAACTTCGCCGAGGATCTCGACACGGTCGACAGGTCGAATTTCTCCACCAGCGCGTCCATGGTCGCGATCGGCTCGACCGCCTGGCTGGTGCCGGTCAGAACCGCCAGCGAGGCCACGGCCATCGGCTCCAGCCCATCGTCCCGCAAGGAGCCGATCGACAGAGCGCCCTTGCGCTTCGACAGGCCTTCGCCGTCACGCGTGGTCAGAAGATTGTGGTGGCCGAAGGTCGGCGCCTTGGCCCCGAGCGCCTGAAAAATCGCGATCTGGACACCCGTATTCGAGACGTGATCCTCGCCGCGGATGATATGGGTGATGCCCATGTCGATGTCGTCGACGATCGACGTGAAGGTATAGAGATAGGTACCGTCGGCGCGGATCAGGACCGGATCGGACAGCGAGGCCAGATCGACGGCCTGGGAGCCGCGGCAAAGATCGTCCCAGGAGACCTCCGTACGTCTGGTCGCGAAGGGATCGCCGTCATGGTTGGGCAGCAGAAAGCGCCAATGCGGCTTGCGGCCTTGCGCCTCGAAGGCTGCCCGCTCCTCGTCCGTCAGCTTGAGGCCGGCGCGGCCGTAGACCGGAGGACGGCCGAGCGCCCGCTGGCGTGACCGGCGGCGTTCCAGTTCGTCCGGCGTTTCGTAGCAGGGATAGAGCAGCCCCGCGTCTTTCAGCTTCTGCGCGGCCGCATCGTAACTGTCGACACGCTCGGACTGGCGCTCGATCCTATCCGGCTCGATGCCCAGCCAGCGCAGATCCTTTTCGATCGAAACGACATATTCCTGCTTCGAGCGCTCCAGATCCGTGTCGTCGAAGCGCAGGATGAACCGCCCGCCCGTCTTCCGGGCAAAAAGCCAGTTGAAAAGCGCGGGGCGGCTGTTGCCGATATGGATATGGCCGGTCGGCGACGGCGCGAAGCGAACAGTAACAGTCATGGCGATGAGTTAGCCGGGCTTTGGTCCGACAGCAACCCCAAACTGATGGCCGTTTCAAGATTGTGCGCCCTCCCGGTAAGCCCGCGCCGTCAGGGCCAGCACGCCGCAGAAGATCAGGCAGTAGACGCCCATCGCCATGACCTGCAGATCGAACGGCACGCCGATGTCGATCAGCCAGCCGACCAGACCCGGCCCGGCCGCGGACGCGAACACCATGACGGAAAAGGCGACGGCGCGGATGGCACCCATATGGCGCGTTCCGTAGGCTTCCGGCCAGAAGGCACCGACCAGCGTGCCGTTGAAGCCGTTGGAGATGCCGACAAGGCCGAGAAAGATGAACGCCGCCACAGGCGCATGGACTTGCGCGAGCACGAAACAGGCCAGTGTCAGCGGCACGAGCGTGAATGGCAGCAATTGACGGGCGGAAAAGCGGTCGATCAGCGGCCCGATCACCAGCGTCGCGCAGACGACGCCTGCCGCCATCAGCAGGAAGGCGCTGGCAAAGAGTTCAAGCGACCAGCCGCGCAGTTCGACCAGATAGACCTGGTGGAAGAAGATCGCCGTGCCGATGAAGGCCGGTGCGTTGACCCCGCAGGAGACGAGCCAGAAACGCGGGTCGCGCAACGCCTCGCCGCGTGTCCATTGCCGGCCTTCCGTCTTTGCGGACGCGACCTCCGTCTCGCTCGGCACCCTATCTTTCGCAAGCAGCACCAGAAGCACAGGCATCGCCGCCAGCAGCAGCACGAGGGCAGAGACCGTCCAGGCTCCGCGCCAGCCGAGAGCGCCGGCAAGCGTCACGAAGAACAGGGGGAACAGCGCTTCGGCCGTGGGCAGGCCGAGAATCGCAATCGAAACGGCGCGGCCGCGCTGCGCGGAAAACCAGCGCCCGGCCGCGGTCAGCGAGGTATGGGTCATCATGCCCTGGCCGCACAGGCGCAGACCGTAATAGCTCAGCGCCACCATCCAGACGGAAAAGGTTCCTGCCATGGCGAAGCAGAACAGCGCCAGGCCGGCGATGACGACGGCGGCGATCTTCTGCACGTGGAAATGATCGACGCTTCTGCCGACATAAGGCAGCGTCAGCGCGCTGCCGAGCGTCGCCAGCATGTAGAGAAGCCCGAGATCCCCATGGCTGAGGCCGAACTCCGCCCGGATGTCGCCGGCAGACAGCGAGATGAAGAATGTCTGGCCGAAGCCGGAAAACATCGCGAGCAGATAGCTGGCCAGCAGCCAGCGCGCATTCTCACGCAGGAAGATGAAATAGGTCATGGGGCCGATGAGCGAGAGAGGATGTAAAACAGTCCTTAAGCAAGGGGCTGGCTGGAGAACAGCCGTACACTCGGCCTCATCCTGAGGAGGACCGTCAGGTCCGTCTCGAAGGATGGGCGGCATATTGCAGAGCAAGCGGCCCATCCTTCGAGACAGCGCTGACGCGCTTCCTCAGGATGAGGAAATTATTTGCTGAGAGGAAATCCGGCGGAATCGCCCGACGTCTCATGAAACCAGAAGATACGCAGCGTATCCGGCGAGCCACGCCAGGGTCAAATGCGGAAGCCCGCTCCCAGCTCCGCCGTCGTCAGGAGCGGTCCCGAAACCGGTTGGTGATCGGATAGCGGCGGTCCTTGCCGAAGTTGCGTTCGGTGATCTTCACCCCCGGTGGTGCCTGCCGGCGCTTGTATTCGGCGATGTAGAGCAGGTGCTCGATTCGATGGATCAGCGCCCGGTCATGGCCGCGTTTTTCGATTTCGCCGACCGACATTTCCTCCTCGACCAGAGATTCCAGGATGTCGTCGAGAACGTCATAGGGCGGCAGGGAATCCTGGTCGGTCTGGTTTTCCCGGAGCTCGGCGGTGGGCACCTTGGTGATGATGTTTGCCGGGATGACTTCGCCTGCCGGCCCCAAAAGACCGTCTGGTCTGTGGGCGTTACGCCAGGCCGCCAAGTGGTAGACCTGGGTCTTGTAGAGATCCTTGATCGGATTGTAGCCGCCGTTCATGTCGCCATAGAGGGTCGCGTAGCCGACCGACATTTCCGATTTATTGCCCGTGGTCATGACCATGTGGCCGAACTTGTTGGAGACCGCCATCAGGATCACGCCGCGGGTGCGCGACTGCAGATTTTCCTCGGTCGTGTCCTCGTTGGTGCCCTTGAAGAGGTCGCCAAGCGCACGCTGGAAGCCTTCCACCGGCTCTGCAATCGGCACCGTATCGTAGCGAATGCCGAGCGCGGAAGCGCATTTCGCGGCGTCTTCGATGCTTTCCTCCGAGGTGTAGCGGTAGGGCAGCATGATCGCATGGACCTTGTCGGCCCCCAGCGCATCGACCGCCATGGCCGCGCAGATGGCGGAATCGATGCCGCCGGAGAGGCCGAGAACGACGCCCGGAAAGCCGTTCTTGGTGACATAGTCGCCAAGCCCCATCACACAGGCGCGCCAGTTCGCCTCGTCCAGATCCGGCAGCTTCGCGATCTCGCCCTTTTCGCAGATCCAGGTCTCGCCGTCGCGCTTCCAGTCGCTGATGCCGAGCGCCGGCTCGAATTGCGGCATCTGGAAAGCCAGCGACCGGTCGCCGTGAAGCGCGAAGGAGCCGCCGTCGAACACCAGTTCGTCCTGACCGCCGAGCTGGTTGCAGTAGATCAGCGGCAATCCGGTCTGGACCACGCGGGCGACGACGACCTGCAGACGATCTTCCGCCCGGTTCTCCCAATAGGGAGACCCGTTGGGAACTAGCAGCAGCTCGGCGCCGGTTTCTTCCAGGCACTCGCAGACCTCGTCGTTCCAGATATCCTCGCAGATCGGCAGGCCGATGCGCACGCCGCGGAAATCGACCGGCCCGGGCAAAGGCCCGGCCGCGAAGACACGCTTTTCGTCGAAGACGCTGTAATTCGGCAGATCGTATTTGTAGCGGACCGCTTTGAGCTCGCCCCGGTCGAGCAGCACGACGGCGTTATAAACCTTGCCGTCCTCGCCCTTCCACGGCGTACCGACGACCAGCGCCGGTCCGCCATCGGCGGTTTCCTTGGTCAGGTCCTCAACAGCCTCCATGCAGCGGCGCACGAAGGCCGGTTTCAGAACCAGGTCTTCAGGCAGATAACCCGCCAGGATCAGTTCGGAGGTAAGAACCAGATCGGCGCCCTTTTCCGCCGCTTCCAACCGCGCCCTGCGGACGAGCTCCGCGTTGCCAGCGACATCGCCGACGGTCGGATTGAGCTGGGCGACAGCCAGTCTGAAACGGTCTGAAATCATGGAGGTCAAGCCAGGGAGTGTCATGCTTCATGATGTAGCCGCAAGCCCCTGGCGTTGCAATCGCCCAATTCGGCAAAGCAGACCTGCGGACAAAAACCCTTTAGGTCGTAGCTAGAGGAGAGCCAGGCTGCTCTCCGCAATCCCCTGACCGGCGGGCGCCATGTCCGAAACGCGTTTGTGGGCGTACCTGGACTGGCCGGGGCCGAGAATACCCTTCGAGCGGCCGTAAAGCGTCTGGCGTTCCAGGATCTCACCGATATGCCGGTATAGGATGGCGGGGGCTATGGGCTTGGCGACGAAGCCGTGAATGCCGATTTCCACGGCTTCCAGGATGGTGGTCCGCTTGGCGTGGGCCGTCACGACAAGCACCGGCGTCGTGTTGACCACGCGGTCCCGGTCGGCCCGCAGGACGCGCAGGAATTCGTTTCCGCCGAAGAGGCTCATCGCCCAGTCGCACAGAACGATGTCGGGCTTGCGGTCCACGACGAGTTCAAGCGCCTCGGCCCCGTCACCGGCCTCAAAAACGGAGCGGATCCCGAAACCGGAAAGAACGGAGCGCAGGATCGCGCGCATGTGGGGATTGTCTTCCGCAATCAGGCAGGAAATCCTTGAAAAATCCCACTTTTCACGCAAAACACCGCTCCTGTTTCCCCAGAGTAACCCCAGAGCAGAATATGCGTGGCGACCGTTAAATGAGCCTTACCGGCTCACGGGTTTTCCGAAATTTTCCAAAAGCGGAAAGGCGCCGGGCGATCGAAGCTGAAAGTTTCCGCCGCCTTGTTCGCCCGCATCTCGAGGTGCGGAGTGGAGCGAAGCCCCGGGATCGGGGAGCCGAGGTCTGCCGATAGAAGCGGATAGCAAGACTTGCGTCTTTCCAATCCAGCCTCGCGCTTCGCTTGGCCGTGATAGCGATGGCAAGGATCGTGCATTTGCCGACAAACCGAGGGGCGGCAAACGCCGCCCCTGAACAATGCCTTGAGACTGCTTCGCGCTTACGCGCTGGCGGCAATCGGCTCGGCCTGGCGGCCGTCGCGTTCCTTCTTGAGATTTTCCGCAATCAGGAAAGCCAGCTCTAGGGCCTGATCCGCATTCAGGCGCGGATCGCAATGGGTGTGGTAGCGGTCCCCGAGCTGTTCGGCGGTCAGCGCCCGTGCGCCGCCGGTGCATTCGGTCACGTTGCGGCCGGTCATTTCGACATGCACACCGCCGGCATGGGTGCCTTCGGCGCGATGAACGGCGAAGAAGGCTTCCACTTCCTTGAGGATGCGGTCGAACGGACGGGTCTTGTAGCCGCCAGCGGTGATGGTGTTGCCGTGCATCGGATCGCAGGACCAGACAACCGTCCTGCCTTCGCGCTCGACCGCACGCACGAGCTGCGGCAGGTGGTCGAAGACCTTGTCGGCGCCGAACCGGGCGATCAGGGTCAGACGGCCCGGCTCGTTTTCCGGGTTCAGCAGGTCGATCAGTTCCAGAAGCCCGTCCGGCGTCAGCGACGGACCGCATTTCAGGCCGATCGGGTTCTTGATGCCGCGGAAGAATTCCACATGGGCATGGTCCGGCTGGCGGGTGCGGTCGCCGATCCAGATCATGTGTCCGGAGGTCGCGTACCAGTCGCCCGAGGTGGAGTCGATCCGGGTGAGCGCCTGCTCGTAGCCCAGAAGCAGCGCTTCGTGGCTGGTGAAGAAATCGGTCGAGCGGAGCTGCGGAACGCTGTCGGCGTCGACGCCGCAGGCCTTCATGAAGGCCAGGGCTTCCGAAATCCGGTCGGCCAGTTCCTTGTAACGGTGGCCCTGCGGGCTGTCGGAAATGAAGCCGAGCATCCAGCGGTGCACCTGGGCAAGGTTGGCGAAGCCGCCCTGTGCGAAGGCGCGCAGCAGGTTCAGCGTTGCGGCCGATTGGCGGTAGGCCTCCGCCATGCGCTGCGGATCCGGGATACGGCTTTCCGGCGTGAAGCCGATGTCGTTGATGATGTCGCCCCGGTAGCTCGGCAGTTCCACGTCGCCCTTCGTCTCGGTGTTGGACGAACGCGGCTTGGCGAACTGGCCGGCGATGCGGCCGACCTTCACGACGGGCTGGCTGGCGGCATAGGTCAGCACGACCGCCATCTGCAGGAAGACCCTGAAGAAGTCGCGGATATGGTCGGGATGGTGTTCGGCAAAGCTTTCGGCACAGTCGCCGCCCTGAAGCAGAAAACCGTTGCCATGGGCCACATCGGCAAGCTGCTTTTTCAGCGCCCGTGCCTCACCTGCAAAAACGAGCGGCGGATAGGTCGACAGGCTTTTTTCTACACTCGCCACTGCCTCTTGATCCGGGTATTCCGGCACCTGCAGGATCGGTTTCGATCTCCAGCTGTCCGGGCTCCACTTCTCCGCCATACTTCCTACTCCTCAGTGGACGCGCAGGTTGGGTCCTGATCTCCTTTGCGCGGTCCGCGACATTTTCTTGCGTTTTCCGATGCCCGTTTAGAGCAAACGTGCGGCCTTATACACCCCATGAGCTGTTAAGGCCACCGTTCAATCCGCCTATTTTCCCTTGAATCCGGCTGGTGCTTTTCCAGCAAAAGCTTCGGAGGAAAACACCGCTCTTGAGGCTGATCATGTTGCGCCCCTCAGCAAAAGAATATCTATTTGCGAACATATGACAGGACGCAGCCATGCCAAGCCCACGACTTGAACACAGCCACCGTCCCGCCGATATCGCCAACAGGCTGGCGTCCGGACCGGACGCCAGTTACCTGAGGGACTGGATCTATGGCGGCATCGACGGCGCCGTCACCACCTTCGCGGTGGTTGCCGGGTCGCTGGGTGCCGATCTGTCGTCCAAGATCATCCTGATCCTGGGTGTGGCCAACCTGCTTGCCGACGGTTTTTCCATGGCGGCGGCCAATTACAGCGGTTCCAAGTCGGAAAACGAGGACTATGCGCGCCTCAGGGCCGTTGAGGAAAAGCATATCGCCCTTGCCCCGGACGGCGAACGGGAGGAGATCCGGCAGATCTTCGAGGCCAAGGGCTATGCCGGCAAGGATCTGGAAGCCATGGTGCGGCTGGTGACCTCCAACAAGGCCACCTGGATCGAGACGATGATGCAGGCCGAATACGGCATGTCGGACGGCGCGCGCACGCCCCTGAAAGCCGCGCTCTACACCTTTGCCGCCTTCGTCGTCTTCGGCTCCATCCCGCTCCTGCCCTTCGTCATCTCCCTGCCGGCAAGTGCGGCCACCGCCACCATCCTGACGGCCCTGGCCTTTTTCGCCATCGGCTCCATGCGGGCCCGCTGGTCACAACGGCACTGGATATCCTGCGGTTTCGAAACCACGGCCATCGGCATGCTCGCCGCCGTCATCGCCTTTCTGGCCGGACACGGATTGCAGACGCTGCTCGGCTAAGCTCCGAAAGCGGCGGATCAGCCGCGGAGCGTCAGATAGCCGACGCCGAGCGATGCCAGTTTCTCGTCGATCAGACCGGCGAGTTCGGGACCGAGGACGATTTTCCTGGGATAATGCGGCCTGTTCCGGTCTTTCAGCACCGGCACGTGCCAGCCGTCGGTGGTTTCCAGGAAGTGGTCGATCCCCTCCTCGCCCCAGATCCGGAAATAGCCGGCGAGCACACAGTCGAGATAGCTTTGCAGGATCGGATGGGTGTCCGTTCCCCAGCGGTGGTGTTCGGGCGTCGCCCTGAACAGGAAGAGCTCCTCAGGTCCGGGCTTTTTCTCCGCTTCGCAACGGAAAAAGGTTCCGACCGCTTCTACCTTGAAATAGCGCTTTTCGCGGAGTTCCAGGTCCTGCAGCCCCGTGCGCGGTTCGCGCGCCATCACGCCGCGGATTTCGGCCCCTTCCTTTTCCCGGACACTGAGCGCGCAGCGGCCCTGCCCGTCCTCGCCCTCACCGCAGACCTTCCATTCCCGCACCCAGCCCTGCAGTCTTCCGGGGATTATCTCCGTTGCCGCAGGGATAGTGTCAATATTGACGAGGGAACCGTAACCAAAATATGTGATCGTCATTCAGCGCTAAACTTGATTCTGTAGGTTTGGGTAACGCGAAGCTTGGGGGTTGCCATGATTGTTCCTTCCCTTTCTCACCAGGATGTCGGGCTTTTGAGGGAAGATACTCCCGGTGTAGGGCAGCTCATCCATTTTAACAATGCCGGTACAGGTCTCGCACTGGCGCCGGTTCTGGAGGCAGTCAAGGGGCATCTGGATCTGGAAGCCCGGCTGGGCGGCTACGAGGCGGCGGCCGCCGCGAGTGCGGACATGGACGCCTTCTACACCAGCCTTGCCGCGCTGATCGGCAGCAAGCCCCGCGAGATCGCCTATGTCGAAAACGCGACCCGTGCCTGGGACATGGCCTTTTACGGCATCGATTTCAAGCGGGGCGACCGGATCGTGACCGGCCGGGCGGAATACGTTTCCAACTATGTCGCCTTTCTGCAGATGAAACGCCGCAAGGGGATCGAGATCGATATCGTCGAGGACGATGCGAGCGGGCAGATCGACCTGAAAGGGGTCAAGGCAGCGATCACTTCCAGAACCCGCCTGGTCGCCCTCACCCATGTTCCGACATTCTCCGGGCTGATCAATCCGGCGGAAGACGTCGGCGAGATCGCGCGCGCGGCCAAGGTTCTCTATCTGCTGGACGCCTGCCAGTCGGCCGGACAGATCCCGCTCAATATTGGCGACATCGGCTGCCACATGCTGTCGGGCACGGGGCGCAAATATCTGCGCGGACCGCGCGGCACCGGATTTCTCTACGTCAGCGACGAGGTTCTCGATCAGCTCGACCCGCCTTTCGTCGACCTGCAGGCGGCAAACTGGATCGACGAAAGCTCCTATGAACTCGTTCCCCACGCACGGCGGTTTGAAACCTGGGAACGCTACGTTGCCGGACAGATCGGCCTCGGTGTCGCCGCCAGCTATGCGATCGGCTTCGGAATGGAGCGGATCGGCAACCGGATCTGCGCGCTCGGGGCACAGCTGAGGTCGGAACTTTCCGGGCTCGCCGATGTCACCCTGCATGACAAGGGCCAGCGGAAGGGCGGGATCGTCACCTTCACCGTGGACGGCGAAACGCCTGTCCAGACCAAGGAACGCCTTGCCGCCGCCAATATCAACGTGTCGGTCAGCACGGCGGGCTCTGCCCGGATCGACCTGCCGCACCGCGGGCTCGACGCAGTCGTGCGCGCATCGCTGCATGCCTTCAACACCGAAGCTGAAATAGAACTGTTTGTTAAGGCTCTTGGTAAAATCGCCTAGGGCAGCCTGTATTCGGCGGGATGCGGAAAGGATGCTCTAAGCCTTTGAAGCCGGCCCGCTTTCCGGCATTCGACGGGAGAGGACCCGACGTCCGCGGGGCCTGCTCGTTAGATTGCAATCTTTGACGGGCACCCTGTGTTAAACCTCTTCAGGTAAAAAACCGGCAACTTTGGGGCTGTATGGATGGGTTGCATTGTTTGGCGGAGATAAAAAAGGCGGCGGAAACGAGTTTCCGGATCTGTCCCGGTCGACGGCTGGGCGGCGGATTACAGTCTGGATCTACAGCCTTGCCGCCCTGCTGATCGTCCTGTCGACCGCCTCGCTCACTTTCATTGCCCATGTCGCCTGGGGGGAAGCGGACCGCAGGGCGCTGGAAAGCGAACAATTGCGCATGAACAATGCCCTTGGGGACGTTCACAGGCGGATCGCCCGCGATCAGCTCGCACTCGCCCAGTGGGACAAGACCTTCAAGGCCCTGCAGACACCTGTCGACCGCGATTTCATCGAAAACGAGCTGATCGAGGATCTTTGGGAGGATTTCGATCTCGACAGGACATTCGTCATCGCCAGGGACGGATCCCTGATTGCCGAAGCCGTGGAGAGCGGCGTGCGGTTTGGGTCCAACCCGTTGCCTCCCGGAAACCTGATCCGGCAGCTTGCCGAAAAAACGCTCGCCGCGTTCAACAGGCGGCAGAAAAATTCCAGCTCGGTGTTCGCCGAATGGTACATGCCGCAATCGGCGCTCATCGATGTTTCGGTCTTCGATTTTGCCGTCATCGACGGAAACCCCGCCTTCCTGAGCGCCATCCCGATCCTCCCGGATGAAGGCCATGTCGATCTGGGTTCGGATTATCCGGCGATCCTGGTCAACGCCGTCTATCTGGACGACGAATGGATGGTGGACCTGAACGATCAGCTGTCATTCAGGGATCTGCGGTTCTATCCCGGACCTCCTGAACGGATGCACCCCACAAATCACCTGATTTTCAGCTCCGACGGGTCGATCTTCGGATATTTCCTCTGGGACCATTCGAAACCCGGCCGGGAAATCTGGGTCACCGCCCTGCCCTTGATCGTCCTGCTCGCGACGATCATCGCGGTGGTGGCTTTCGCAGTTGCCAACAAGATCAGCCGCCTGTCGACGTCCCTGGAAGAAAGCGAGCGCAAGAACCATCATTTTGCGCGGCACGACGCCCTGACGGGACTGCCGAACCGGCATCATTTTTCCGATTGCCTCGCCTATTCCCTGGACAGCCTGCCCGAAAGCGGATTTGCAATCCTGGCCTGCGATCTGGACCGGTTCAAACCGGTCAACGACACCTATGGCCATGAAGCCGGCGACCGGGTCATCTGCAACGTTGCGGACCGGCTGCGCATTCTGATCGGCAAGGAAGGCGTCGTCAGCAGGATCGGCGGAGACGAGTTCATCGTCCTGCTGACCCAGCATTGCGACCGGAGCCGGCTGCAATCGCTTGCCGAACAAATCAGTTTCACCGTCACCAGCCCCATCGATATCGGCGGCGGCCAGTGCGTTGAAATCGGCGTCAGTATCGGAATTGCCTGCGCCCCAGAATGCGGCACCGCCGAAAAGGACCTGATCCGCATGGCCGACCTGGCCCTCTACCGGGCGAAGGATCTCGGGCGAAACAGGTTCGAATTCGCCGCTCCCCACCTGTTGCAATCGACACAAGCGGCAGGAAGAACGAACAGAACCTTAAGTTGAACAAGCGGAATTTCTCGCCGATTTCTCAACTCATACGTCATTGCAATAATTACCAATCGATGAAAACTTTATTTACGGAACTTTAAAATAATAAAATATTCAAAATATGTAATATTCCCATCTATTATTAATGTATTTAATTGTATATTCCTCTACAGACTATGCTAATCAAATCTTCCCAAGCCGCGTTACGCGCAAACAGGACGTCGACTTGACCGAATTCTGGCGGAGATACAGCGATCAGGCTGCGACGCTGCCGCGGCAGCATATTTCACGGCTCGCCTTCCTCCTTGCGGGCCTGCTGATCGCCGTCACTTCCGTATCATTGGTTTTCGTCGGATTTGTAGCGTCCCAGGCATCGACGAAGCAGGCGATTGCCAACGAGCAGCAACTCTTCCGCAACACGCTCAACGAACGCATGCGCGCCCTGGTGCGCGAGCAGATCAGCATCACCTCATCCGATCAGTCGGTGGCCAGGCTGGTCAATAATTTCGATGCCGACTATGCGCGTGCGAGCATAGACACGCTCTGGTCGGACTACCGGCAGAGCAAGGTCATGCTGATCTCCGGCAGCGGCAATGTCCTTGCGGAATCCTTCGAGCATTACACGCATATCCTCACCCGGCCAATTTCCGAGACACCGGAACTGGAAGTCGTGTTCGAGACGCTCAAGGAAGTCTATCTCAAGAACCGGGTCCGTGTGCCGGGCGGATACGGTCACCGGTCCCTGCAGGGAATGGATCCGGACGAATACGCCGTCATGGGGTTCACGTTCATAGACGGAAAGCCGGCGGTGTTCGGCGCGATGCCGATCATCCCGGACGCCTACAAGACCGTGCTGCCCGACGGGCCGCCGACCGTGCTTCTGTCCGCGCACTATATCGACAAGGCGCTTCTCGGGCGTTTGAACGCCCAGCTTAATTTCGCGTCTTTCAAGTTCGTCGTCAGCGAGACCGTGGACGAAAGCGGCCCTTTTCATTTGATCTCAAATCAGAACGGCAATGCCATCGGGTATTTCACCTGGGACAGCCAGGCCACCGGTAATTCCATCTGGCCCACCATCATTCCCGTGATCGCGGTGTTGAGCATCGCGCTGGCCGCGCTCGCTTTCGGGATCGCGTGGCGGATCGGCCAGCTGACCTCTTCGCTGCAGGCCAGCGAGGAGCAGAACCGTCACCTTGCCCTGCACGATACGCTGACGGGCCTTGCGAACAGGCTGCAGTTCAACCGGGTTCTTGCAAATTCCGTCCGCTGCCTTCCGGAAAAACCCTTCGCCGTCGTCCATTGCGACCTCGACAAGTTCAAGGCGGTCAACGACACGTTCGGCCATGCGGCGGGGGACCTCGTCATCAAGACAATGGCCGCGCGCCTGAAGACGGTGATCGGCAACCACGGTCTCGTCAGCCGCGTCGGCGGCGACGAATTCATGATCATCTACCGCGGCTCCCTCGACAGCAGCAACCTGCACAGTCTGGGCCAGGCGCTGGTGGAGGCCGGCAAAAAGGCGATCCCGATCCGGGACGAGGGAACCGCCCGGGTGGGACTGAGTGTCGGGATCGCGCTCGCGCCGGAAGACGGCTCCGCGTCCGAGGTTCTCGTGGCCCGGTCGGACGCCGCGCTCTACCAGTCGAAAAACCTTGGCCGGGACCGCTATACCCTGTTCGCCGATTTTTTCGACGCAGGCGCGGAGCCCGGCCAGCCGTTGCATTCCCTGGACGATCCGGAAGAACCGATGCGCGCGGGAAGAGCCGGGTAGACCTCTTCCTGCCCGCCCCTTTCAGGCTCCGGATACCGTAGCCTCTGGAGCTTTGCTGTAGAGTTTCAGCAGGTTGTCCTTGGGCTTGGGCAGAAATCGATCCTGAAGACAGAGCCTCATCCTGAGGAAGCGGCGCACGCCGCCTTCCCTGTTGAAAGTTCACACCTAGCCGCGCAAACGTTCCGTCGGCTCGCGCATGGTGACCAGCTCTTCCGCCGCCGTCGGGTGGACGGCGATCGTCCGGTCGAAATCCGCCTTGGTCGCGCCCATCTGCAGAGTGACGCCCAGGATCTGCGCCAGCTCGCCCGCATCCGGACCGACGATATGGACGCCCAGCACCTTCTGCGTTTCGGCATCCACGATCATCTTCATGAGCATCTTCTCGTCCCTGCCGGAGAGGGTGTGCTTCATGGGCCGGAAGCTCGACTTGTAGATGTCGAGGTTCGGCGTGCGGCTCAGAGCTTCGTCCTGGGTCAGTCCGACGGTTCCCATTTCCGGCTGGGAGAACACCGCCGTCGCAATCAGGCTGTGATCCACCGTCCACGGATTGTTGCCGAAGACGGTATCGGCAAAGGCGTGGCCTTCGCGGATCGCCACGGGCGTCAGGTTCGCCCGGTTGGTCACGTCGCCGACGGCATAGATGGACTCGATATTCGTCCTGGAATCCGTGCTGACCTTGATCGCGCCGGAGGCATCCATCTCCACGCCGGCCTTTTCCAGCCCGAGATCCCTGGTATGCGGGTTCCGGCCGATGGCGAACATGATCCGGTCGGCCGCCAGCGTCTCGCCGTTCCTGGTCTTGCCGAGAAACGAGCCGTCCGCCTGCTTTTCGATGCTGGAGAAGGCGTCGTTGAGAATGACCCTGATGCCCTTCTTCTCCATTTCCTGGCGCACCGTGGTGCGCAGATCCATGTCGAAGCCGCGCAGGATCTCCTCGCCGCGGTAGATCAGTGTGGTGTCGACGCCAAGACCGTTGAAGATGCCGGCAAATTCCACAGCGATATAGCCGCCTCCGGCAACGACGATCTTTCCGGGCAGTTCATCGAGATGAAAGGCCTCGTTCGATGTGATGACGTGCTCGACGCCGGGCAGGCTGGTATCCACGTTCGGCGACGCCCCGACCGCGACCAGAATGTATCTGGTGGTGATCACCTGCCCGGTCGACAGGAGACGGACCGTATGCGCGTCCTCGATGACGGCGCGGCTGTCGTGCATTTCGACGTTGGTGCGGTCCAGATTACGCCGGTAGATGCCTTCCAGCCGGGTGATCTCCTGGTCCTTGGCGGCGATCAGCTTGCTCCAGGAAAAGCCGCGTTCGCCGACGCTCCAGCCGAAGCCTTCCGCATCCTCGAATTCCTCGGAAAACTTCGAGGCGTAGACAAAGAGCTTCTTGGGAACGCAGCCGCGGATCACGCAGGTCCCGCCGTAGCGGTATTCCTCGGCAATCCCGACGCGGGCACCGTGGGTCGCCGCAATCCGCGCGGCGCGCACGCCGCCGGAGCCGCCGCCAATAACAAAAAGATCGTAATCGTAATCGCTCATATACGCCCCTTGATATGTTTTCCGCAGCTGAAGAAGGATGCGCCGGCAGGTCACCAACCTGTTCCCACATAGGCGGTTCCCGGCGTCTTGCAAGGCCAGCGGGGAAATAGATGCATGCGCGAAGGTGTCCCCCACGCACGCTCAAAAACGGATCGGGCCGCTTCCGCGGCCCGCCGGCCGGCCCGTGAGGCCGGCTTGTTTTATGTTACAGCCGGGAAGATCACTGCGCTTCGTTGCGTTTCGCCAGTTCTTCCTGAACCATCGTCACCATTTCCGTGGAGATCTTGTCCTGCCATTCGCGGGCGGCCCCGACGGAATATTGGGTGATGGCGGGTATCGCCTTGGTCAGCTTCTGGCCCAGCTCGGTGTTGTAGAATTCCGCCAGCTCGTTGAGTTCGGCTTCGGTGAAGCTGTCCGCCCAGGCTTTATAGACAAGACTGTTCAATTCGGCGCGCTTGGGCGCCAGACGAAGCGCGACCTCCTGGGTCACCTCGATGATCTCTTCGGCGCGCGTGGGGTCGGTCTGAATGAACGCCGTGCGGGTCTGTTCGGCAAGGATCGGCAGTATATCGTCGAAAGGCTCCAGAACCTTCGTCGCCGCCGCGACCTTTTTGGCGGCCGCCAGGTGGCTTTCCGAAACGGCGTCCTGGGCCGAAGCGGCCGTTGCAAGGACCCCTGCGGCAATCATGGCTGCGCCCATTACAGCTGCCCGCGGGAACGATTTGATAAGCTTCATTTTTCTACTCCTAGGCGGCTTTCATCTTAAGTCTGGAAAGCCAAATCCATACAATCAGATGGGCCAGACGGTCTTTACCCCATCCGTGCCAGCCACGTAAGCTTTTGTTGCAAGTTTAATGAAGAGGCCGTGCTCGACAACGCCCGGAATAGCCACCAGGCGGTCTGCCAGGACCTCCGCTTCCTTGATCTCTTCAAGATGCGCATCCAAAATGAAATGCCCGCCATCGGTCACGAAAGGCTGGGCCTGGCCGCCTCTCAACTCCAGTTTCTGCGGCAGGTTCAGGCCGGCGAGAACCTTCAGGACCGCCAGCCGGGTTGCCTCAAGTCCGAACGGCACGACCTCGATCGGCAGGGGGAAGCGTCCGAGCGTGGCAACCTCTTTGCCGCTGTCTGCAATGACGATCATCTGTTCCGAGGCCGCCGCCACGATTTTCTCTCTCAGCAGTGCGCCGCCGCCACCCTTGATCAAGGCAAGCTTCGGGTCAAGTTCGTCGGCCCCGTCGACCGTCAGGTCCAGTTGCGGCAATTCGTCCAGCGTCGTCAGCCTGATGCCCAGGCTCGACGCCAACTCCGCGGTGCGCTCCGATGTCGGCACGCCGATGACGTCCAGACCGTTCCTCACCCGCCTTGCGAGCGCGTGGACGAAGAATTCCGCCGTCGAGCCGGTACCGATGCCGAGACGCATGCCGGAGGTAACGTCTTCGGCAGCGCGGTCAGCGGCTTGCTTCTTAAACTGATCGCTCATCAAACGCTCCTCTGGCGCTTTTCCTCCGCCACCGTTACCGGTGCACCGGCCTGATCGTTCTGTCCGCGCACGGACCGCAGCCGGTCATCTCATTTTGGCCGCCGGGTGCTTAACATGGCCGGTATCCGCCGGTCCAGTGACATTCCCCACTTCATCCGGGAAACACCGTATATCCAGAGATTCCGCGACACAATTAACCATCATTTTAGACAGGCAAAGGATAATTCGCAAAATAGTCTGGGGACCGGAAAGCAAAGAATCAAATGAACATTCTTCGACTTAAGACTCGGCAGAAACAACATGACGAAATCCTGAACGACGTTCAGGATGACGTTGAGGAATCTAAAGCAGCAGAATTTACCTCCGCCGAAACCCCCCATTCCTCCAGCCGCATGAGCTTTGTGCTGGACAGCCTCGAAGACGATTTGCAGGTCGCCGCCAAGGCCATCGGTGCAGCCGCGGAAAAGGTTCAGGACCAGCTCGACAGCCAGATGGACAAGCTGGAAACCATCCGCGGCGACAGCCAGTCCCTCGCCGACCAATCGGCGATTGCCGGCGAGAACGCGTCCGGACTAGCTGCCTCGATCCAGGAACTGTCATCCTCCAGCAGCGAAATCGGCACCCAGGTCGGCGTTTCCAACCAGCTTGCCAACGAAGCCCGCGACGTCGCCGATCAGGTCAACCAGGGCGTGATGGACCTCAAACAGGCCATCGACGACATCGCAAATGTGGTCAGCCTGATCTCGGATATCGCCAAGCAGACCAACCTTCTCGCGCTCAATGCGACCATCGAGGCCGCCAGAGCCGGCGAAGCGGGCAAGGGCTTTTCGGTCGTCGCGAGCGAGGTCAAGGCGCTGTCCGTCGAGACCCAGTCGGCCACGGAACAGATCGTCGCCAATATCGAACGGCTCAACCTGTCCGCGGAAAACAGCCTCGGCTCGGTCAGCCAGATCATCGACGTCATCGCCCGCATCCGGCCGAGCTTTGCCGCCGTCGAAACCGCGGTGCAGACACAGGTCGAAACCACCAACCGCATCGGCGAACAGGCGCACGAAACCGCCAACTTCGTCGAGGAAGTGGTGCGCAAGGTCAATGCGATCACCGAGTCGGCCGTGGCTGCGGAGGAAGGCGGACTGCTGGCCCGGGAAATGGGCACGGACATGAGCGCAGCCGCCCAGGCCCTGCAGTCGCGCTTCACCATGATGATCCGTCAGACCGAAATCGGCGACCGGCGGCGCCATGACCGGCTGCCGGTCAGACTCGGCGGAACCGTTTCCAGCGGCGCGACGGCTTCAAAGATCGAAACGCTCGATATTTCGGAAGGCGGCGTTTTGTTCAAACCGGAAAACGACGGCGCTCTACAGCCGGGAAGCCGGGCCAGCCTGGACCTCGAGGGCATCGGTGCCGTGGAAATTCTGGTCCTTGCCGTTTCCGGCTCCGGCTGCCACAGCTGCTTCGTAAAGCCGGATACCGGCTTCCAGTCCCGGCTGGCGGAAAAGATCGCTTCCGTGCACGCCACCCATGCGAAGGAAGTGGAACAGGCGCAGCTGGCCGCGGCGCGGATCGCAACGGCGATGGAAAACCTTCTCGAAACCCGCCAATTGTCGCAGGATGACCTGTTCGACACCAACTACCGGCCGGTCGCCGGATCCAATCCCCAGCAGGTCACGACCCGCGCCCTCGCCCATCTGGAGAAGGTGCTGCCGGAGATCCAGGAGGAAATTCTCAGCAACAGCCAGGGCATGGCCTTCTGCGCGGCGGTCGACCGGAACGGCTATCTGCCCGTGCACAACCTGATCTATTCCAAACCGCAGAAGCCGGACGATCCGGCCTGGAATACGGCCAATTGCCGCAACAAGCGGATCTTCGACGACAGGGCGGGCCTCAGCGCTGCGCGCAACACCCGTCCCTTCCTGATCCAGTCCTATGCCCGCGACATGGGTGGCGGCAACACCGTCTGGATGAAGGAGATCGACGCGCCGATCATCGTCCAGGGACGCCACTGGGGCGGCTTCCGCACGGCCTACAAGCTGTAGATCGAAGAACGGGCCAGAACGGACGGACAAGTCCCGAAACGTCCGCAAAGCGCCTTGCGACCGCGCAGCGATACGGTTAGGCAGAGACGGGTTTCGTCTTTGCCGGAGTTTTCATGTCTGTTCTGGTTTTCGATCTGGACGGCACGCTGGTGTCCTCCATGGAAGATCTGGTTGCCACCCTCAACGTCGTCATGACCACGGCCGGACACAGCGCCATCCCGAGCGAGGATGTGGCGCATATGGTCGGCATGGGCGCCAGGGTTCTCATCCAGCGCGGGCTGGACTTCAACGGCATTTCCTGGACCGACGAGGACATTGCCCCGCTCTTCCAGCATTTCCTGGACCACTACGCGGACAACATCGCGGTCCACACCAGACCGTTCGAAGGGGTGGTTCCGGCGCTCGAAGCCTTCCGAAAGGCGGGCTGGAAACTGGCGGTCTGCACCAACAAGGCCGAGCGCCTGACCCTGCCCCTGCTGGCCGAACTGGACCTTACCGGATATTTCGACGCCATCGTCGGCGGCGATACGTTTCCCGTCTCGAAACCGGATGCGGAACCGGTGCTCGGCGCCATCGCGCGTGCCGGCGGCAAGGCGGAAGGCTCCATCATGATCGGCGACAGCGGAACCGACATCAACGCCGCCCGCAATGCCGGCATTCCGGTGATCGCCGTCGATTTCGGCTATACGCCCGTACCGGTCCGGGAGCTTAACCCCGACCGGGTGATCTCGCATTTCGACGAACTTGCGGCCGCGGTCGCGGAGCTTTCCACCGAGCCAGCAAGATCGTGAGCCGAAGCCTGCCGAGGCTGTTCCGGCAGGTTTCCTTCACGCGTTTCAGAACGTCCGGATCGCCTCGCCAAGCGTCAAGCGGATCTCCTCCTGACGCTCCTTCAGCGACGCGATCTGCGCATCGATCTCCTCGATGCGGGTTTCAGAGTCGGCCAGCTTGGTCGCGGCGCGTTTGTAAAGCTCGGCCCCGGGCTGAACGGCGGCCAGATTGGCACGGTGGCGCTCCTGGTCCCGGCTCTCCTCGTCCTTCCGGTCGCGCAGCGACTGCATCTGCCACTCGATCCGGGAAATTTCGGCCTGAAGCTTTGCCAGCTCCCGCAGCTTGGCCGCGGTCTTTGTGTCGGGCGAGCGCGTGGCCAGGTTCAGAAGCCTTTGCTCATCCGTGGAAATCAGCGCGTAGGTTTCCGACAGCGTGCGTTCGGCAAGGGCCGTCACGGTTTCCGTTTCGCCCTGTGGCACGTCGATCTTCAGCCGATGGTGCGTTGCCGTGGCATCCATTTCCTCAGGCGAGGAAAACGTCCAGCCCGGCCGTTTGGGATGCTCGATGACGATGGTGCGGTCCGCGTCCGGCGCGCCCTGGATGGCATAGGTGGTTTCCGTGCGCTGGCGGACGGACGCGGTCAGCACGCCGTCGGCGACCCTGATCGAGACGATCCGGTTGTCCGGCAGCGTTTTTTCGGCAATTCGGACCTTCTTGTCGGTCGCAAAGCTTGCCATGCGGCTTTCGCCGGAGGGCATGCCGTTGATCTGCGCATCGCCGACATAGCCTTCCTGTTCGTCATAGACGGTGAGGATGCCCTTGGGCAGGCTGGTGTCCGTCTCGTTCTTGATCAGGATCGCCGCGACGGGGTGCTGCAAACCGCTTTCCGGCTGATAGACGGAGACGGTCTCCGCGGAGACCACCTTGTCGACGATCGGCGCGGACAGCGTGTCGCCGCTTTGCAGGCTGACGCGGTCAGGCAGCGTGAAGGAAGCCGTCACGGCGCCTTCCGTGGCCTCACCGACATTGGCGGACGCCATGTCGGCGGCCATTTCGGGAGCCGGCGCCGGCATGGCCAGCGCGGCGACCCCGCCGGCGATCGCGGCCCTTTTCAGCTCTCGCGGGCTTTCGCTTTCGGCCATCTCGAACACCGGCTCAGCGCCGCTGTCGGTGCGCGGCACGTAGCCGGCGGAAACGTCGATCGGCACTTCCCGGCGCTGTCTCCAGTATAGATCGTGCAGGCGTTGCTTCAGGGTGACCGGCGCGCCGGAGGACAGGGTGACGGCGACGTTCTCCCAGTCCTCGCCGCTGGCGTTTTCCAGAACCGCCCAGGCCTGCAGCCGGGCCTTGTCGCCGGCCATGGTCACCACCCGGTAGGCGGTCTTCCAGATGGGCGCCGGCACCACATAGGAAACCGCCACTTCCCGCGCGCCCTCCCCCGTCACCTTGATGGCGACCGAGCGGGCACCGTCCGACTTGCCGTTGCCGACGGCGGAGAGCGCCTTGGCCACCTTCTCCTGAATGTCTTCGCCCAGAAAGGTGATTTCCGTGTCCGGCCCCAGGGCAACACTGAGGATACGGCCGTCGCTCAGAACCGAAACGACGTCCGCCTGCCCCATGTCGCCCTCGTCGCGGACGGAGACGCCGAGCACGAGCCCCTCGACCGTCGTGCCCGCCTTTTCCAGCCGCACGCGCGTGCCCTGCAGCTTCGACAGGAGGCGCGCCGGCGACTGCAGGTCCTCTTCGGAAAACGGCAGGTTCTTGAAGGTTTCGGCGAGCGGATTCGGTCCGGGCAGCGTGATGCCCTCCACAAGTCCCTTCTCGTCGTAGACGACGATGCTCTTCAGGACGTCGTTCACCTGATCGAGCGGCACCGTCATGCTGATCAGGCCGGAACTGTCGATATCGGCCTTGCGCACCACCTCGGCGAGGCCGCCCGAAGACAGCGTGATGCTGGTGATCGGCCCGTTGTCGGCAGCCTGGCCGGATACCGGAAAACACAGGCAAAGAACTATTGCGGGTGAAAGAATTGCAGAAGAAGACTTAGGGAAAAACATTAAAACCACTCCGGTGAAGCAGATCGAACGGCCCATCCGATAGGCAGAAATTACGGCTATTGTGGGAAGTGGCTCCCGGGGCAGCCGTTCTTCCAATGCAAGGGAGGGCTCTCCATTTCACCGCTGTAGTGACTTCATGAACGCCGGAAGGTAGACTTTGCCCGGCGAAACAGGACAAGTGGACGTCTTATTTGGTTGAACTTGCGAATATCGACGTTGCGACAAGTATCAGATCCAACGCCTCCAGCTACAGCACTCCGCAGCACAGTCACGACAATCACGCCATGTTGCTGCTGCCGCTGACCAGCACCATGACGGTCAACGACGAGAGCCTGGGTGCAAGGCGGCTCGTGGAGCGCGATTATTTCTACTATGTCGAAGCCGGCCTGGCGCACAACACCTGCTCCAACCGTATCCGTCAGGAACATATCGCCGTCTATCTCAACAAGGAGTGGCAGAGCTTTCTGACTTCCGGTCACGGGCTCGCCCACGCACGGCCCACGGCATCGGGCATCTGGCGGCTCAGCGAAACCGGCAATAACCTTTCTGCCATTCTCGCCCGCAAGCATGCACGGGCGGAACGCGATCCGTTCGGGCATCTGGGGCGGCTGGTGGAGCTCTTGGCCGAGGATTGCCTGTTGACGGCGTTCACCTCCAGACCGGAGCTTCTCGGCCATCCCGGCGAACACGGCGCCGTTCTCGTGCGCGAAGCCATCGAACGCATCCGGGCCGATCTCGCAGCTCCTCCGTCCCTCGACGACCTTGCCGCCGAACTCGACATTTCCCGCCGTCATCTCACCAGGCTGTTCCGCGACAGAACCGGGGTGTCCGTTGCGCAGTTCATCCGCTCCGAACGCCATCGCGAGGCGGCGCGGCTGATCCGCGAAACCGAATGGTCGATCCAGCAGATTGCCTCCCAGGTCGGCCTCGACAATTCAGCCAATTTCGCCACCAGTTTCCGGCGTGAATTCGGCGCTACACCTTCCGAGTACCGCAGCTACACGCGGCTGGCCCGCAACTAAAGGCGATACGGCTCGGCCTCAAAGGCAACGCAGCGGCGTTTCCCCTAGCCTCCTCCGGATAGGCAACAGGGAGACTTCTCATGCTCAAAAAGACACTTGTGTCAGCGCTGATGCTGACAGGCGCTCTGACCGCAAATGCAATCGCCGACGAAAACATCACGCTCGCGACTGCCTCTTCCGGCGGGTCCTACTATCCGGTTGGCGTGGCGCTTGCCACCATCGTGACGGAAAAGCTGGCGGACAAGGGCATCCGGCTATCGCCGATCACCACCGCAGGCTCGGCCGAAAACGTCGATCTGGTGCGCGGCAACGAAGCGCCGATGGCCATCATGATGGGGCTTTACGGCCGGGACGGCTTCACCGGCACGGGAACGCGCGCAGGCAAGCCTCCGGTCACCAATCTGCGCTCCATCGCAGCCCTCTGGCAGAATTACGAGCAGTTCATCATCCGCAAGGAGAAGGCCGCGACAGGAAACCTGTCCGATCTGAACACGCTGGGCACCCAGTTTTCGGTCGGGCCGCGCAACAGCGGCACGGAAGGCACCTCAAAGATCGTCCTCGGCGCGATCGATGTCGACGTTACTCACGACTTCCTGCCGGTGAACATGAAATATGAAGGCGCGGCCGAAGCCTTCCAGAACGGCCGGCTGGGCGGCTTGAGCGCATCCGGCGGCATTCCGACACCGGCCGTTTCCCAGCTTTACGTGACCTCTGGCGAGGAAATGCAGATGCTGGAGGTCACCGACGCGCAACTGGAAAAGATCAGCGAGGCTTCCGGCGGTCTCTTTACGCGCGCCGTCATCCCCGCCGGCACCTATCAGGGGCAGAGCGGGGACATCAACACGATCAAGCAGCCGAATTTCATGGCGATGAGCGCGGACGTATCCGAGGAAACGGTCTACGAGATCACCAGGACGATGTTCGAAAACCTCGATCAGCTTCAGGCCGCGCATGCCGCGGCGGCCGCCATCCGACTCGACACAGCCCTGGACGGGTTGCCGGTTCCACTGCATCCCGGTGCCATCCGCTACTACGAAGAACAGGGACTCACGATCCCGGCGGCACTGCGTCCTTAAGAGCCTACGGCGTTGAACCCAATGATGACGAGGTCAGCGGGCGGGCGCGCAAGCGCCCGTCCCCGGCGCCGGCATCCTTCCAGCCGCGTGTCGAAGGCCGATCTCCGGAGATAACAATGTTGAACCTAACTTTGCGCAGGGTCTGGGACCTCGCCGCCCTTTCGGCAATCGCTCTGCATATCGGCTGCAATCTGGTCTTCATCACGTCGGACACGTTCTTGAATGCCTGGCATCTGTCGATCGTGCTGGCGCTCGGCTATGCGGGCTTTGCGCTCGACGAGGACGCCGGCGGATTCCGGCGCGTTCGCGATCTGGCCTTGGCAACCCTTGGCGCTTGTGTCGGGATCTATTTCCTGCTGTTCGAGGACGCGGTCTTTCAGAGGTTTGACCTGACCGTTGCCGATCAGCTGGTGGCACTGGCGGCGGTCCTGCTGGTGCTCGACCTGACACGGCGCGTCACCGGCTGGGTCATTCCCGCCATCGCGATCGCCTTGCTCGCCTATGTCATGTATCTGGGCAAATACATGCCCGGCCTGTTCTTTTTCGGCGGTCTGTCAGAGTACCGGATGGCGTTCCGCCTGTTCTGGCAGGATGGAGCGCTGCTTGGATCCACCACGACCATCTCGGCCACCATCATCTTCATGTTCGTGCTTTTGAGCACGCTGCTGCGGGCCGTCGGGGCCACGCAGTTTCTGATCGCCGGCGCCTTGCGCCTGATGCGCAGGGTGCCCGGCGGCTCCGCCCAGGTGGCCGTGCTCTCGAGCGCGCTCATGGGCACGGTCAGCGGCAGCGCGGTCGCCAATGTTGCCGGCACCGGAACGATCACCATCCCCATGATGAAGCGTGCCGGGCTTTCGAGGGAATTTGCCGGCGGGGTCGAAGCAGCCGCGTCCACAGGCTCGCAACTCGTTCCTCCCATCATGGGAGCCGGTATCTTCATCATGTCCGACTGGATCGGCGTGCCCTACACGGATCTGGTGATGGTTTCGATCATTCCGGCGATCCTTTATTTCCTGTCCATCTCACTGAACATTCATCTTTCCCTCACCCGCCAGAACAAGCTTTCCGTTCTCGCGAGCGAGGAGGAACTGGCGCCGGTCAACTGGCAGGAAGGGATCGCGTTCCTGGCTCCGATCGCCCTGCTGGTGGTCATGCTCGTGAGCGGATACTCACCCGTTTATGCGGCCGGCTGGGCCTGCGCGGCCGTGGTCGGAGCGAGTTTTTTCACCCCTGCCCCGTTGTGGCCGACCCGATGGCTCGCGGTTGCCGCCGAAACGTTCCAGACCATGATCCCCACAGCGATCGTTCTGATCTGCGCCGGTATCATCGTCGTGTGCGTCGAAACCTCCGGCCTCGTCGTCGCCATGGCACAATCCCTGTCGGCACTCGGCGGAGGAAATGTCCTCCTGGTCGTTTTCCTGATCGCGGTGATCTCCCTGTTTCTGGGGATCGGACTGCCCGTGACGGCCTCCTACATCGTGGTGGCGAGCTTCGGTGCGCCCGCGCTCGTCTCCCTCGGCGTCTCGCCGCTTGCCGCGCATATGGCCATTTTCTGGCTGAGCCAGGATTCGCTGCTGACGCCGCCGGTCTGTCTTGCCGCCTTCGCCGCCGCCGGTATTGCCGGCGGCAACCCGGCGAAGACCGGCGTCAAGGCGATGATCCTGGGCAAGGGGCTCTACATGATGCCGCTCCTGTTCATTTTCCACGGCCTGCTGTTCGACCAGGGGGCAGCAGCCGCGCTCTGGGCGGTTGCGGTCGGGGCGGGTATCAGCCTGTTCGTCGCCATGTCGTTTTCGGGAATGGCGAGCGAGCGGCTGAACATGCCGGTCCGTATCGCGATCGCCGCCGCCGCGGTCCTGCTCCTGTGGCCGGCCTGGCAGATCCAGGTCGCCGGCCTCGCGCTCGCCTGCGCGGCCCTCGCCGTGAATGCCCTCTACCGGCGCCATCTCAGCCGACAAAACATCTGACAGGAGGCAATCATGCCAACCGTAACCGTTGTCCGGGTCTTTCCTGCAAGCCCGGAAGGGGGCAACCCTGCGCCCATTGTCCTGGATGCGGGCGGAATGACGGACGCGCAAATGCGCGATGTGGCCCGGCACTACGGGCACGAAAGCGGCTTCGTCGTGCCCCTCAAGCGCGCGGACGGCGCCGATTTCCGCTTCCGCTACTTCGTGCCCAATCACGAAATGGAAATGTGCGGCCATGCCACGATCGGTGCCCTCTGGCTGCTTCGCGACGCGGGCCGGATCAGCTCCTCCCGTGTCCTCATTGAAACCCTCAGCGGCCAGGTGGAAGCCATGGTTCCCGCCAAAGGCGCAATTTCCGTCTCCCAGCCGGTAGGTGACATTGCGCAACTGACCGGCGCGGAAACGGATGAAGTCCTTTCGGTGCTCGGTATCGGCGAAACCGATCTTGCCAGGCCGGTGGCGCTCAATGCCCGGACCAGCCGTGTCAAAACCCTGATCGCGCTCAAGGATGGGGTGCGGCTGCACAGCCTGACGCCCGATTTCGGCGGCATGGAAAGTGTGTGCGAAAGGATCGGTTCCACGGGACTCTATCCCTTCGCCCCCGACTGCAAGACCGGCACTTTTCACGCGCGCCAGTTTCCCAGGTCGTCAGGCTATCCGGAGGATGCGGCCACAGGAATTGCCGCATCGGCGCTCGCCTTCGGCCTTCTCTTCTGGGACATGGCAAGCCCCACCGAGACGATCCGGATCCGCCAGGGCGAGGCCATGGGCCGGGCCTCGGAAATCCTGATCGGCTTCGAGCGGAACGGAGCAACCGTTACCCGCTGCTGGATCCGGGGGTCGTGTACGATTGACACGGCCTTCGCGCCCGTTTCACTGGAGGCCGACTGAAATGAACCGGATTGAAAAGCGTCTGGCCGACTTTGACCTCGAACTGCCGGAGCCCCCCAAGGCGAATGGTCTTTACGACGTCTACCGGATCGAAGGTTGCATGCTGTATACATCGGGGCAGCTCTCGCGGCTTGGCGGCAACGTGATTTCCGGTTGCCTCGCCGAAGGCGACCCTCTGGACGAAGCGCAGGAAGCCGCGCGGGTGTGCGTCTTGCGGTGCCTTGCCGTCGTCAAAGCCGCAGCGGGCGATCTGGACAGGATCGAACGTATCATTTCGGTGAAGGGCTTTGTTTCCTCCAGGCCGGGCTTTTCCGGCCATTCGAAGGTTCTAGATGCCGCCTCTGCCCTGCTTCTCGACGTTTTCGGAGAACCGGGCCGGCACATACGCACCGCCGTCGGCGTTTCCAGCCTGCCCTCCGGCGGGCTGGTGGAAATGGAAATGAGCCTGAAGCTGAAAGCATGAGCCGCCGCGGCTCGGCGCAACGAAAAGCCTTCGATCCCACGGAAGGAACAGCGCCCCGGAGAGGCAAACCTCCCTCGTTCTGCACGGCGACCACCCCTCCTCGAGCCCACGAAAACACAAAAGCTCTTGCCAAGTTCCCCCGCATCCCTTAGACACCGGCCATCCAAATCGGACTTCGGGCGATTAGCTCAGCGGGAGAGCGTTCCGTTCACACCGGAAAGGTCACTGGTTCAATCCCAGTATCGCCCACCATTTTCCTTCAAGACAACCTGATCCCCTGCCTGTTCGGCCAAAGCGACTGTCCGATGCCGGGCGCGTAAAGTCAGGCAAGGCTGAGCGCCGCGGCCAGCTTGCAGGTGTCTTCAGATCGCTGAAGCAGCCACTGCATGTTGGTAAACCCCTGTTAGGAACTCAGCCCTATTCTTTTTGCCGCAAGGGCGGATCGTGGCGTGGAACGCACGTGCCCTCCACGGTTTCCTCTCCAGCTCAAGGGAACAGGTTATATGCTCGACGGAGCACTCAAAACGGTTTCCGGGCTTTTATTGTTTTCTGCCTTGCTGACGGCTTCCGGGAACACGCAGGCAGGCATGCGCCCCGCAGCAGGCCACCCGCGAATGTCCATCGCGGACCAGAAGGCGCCGCAACGGCCTGCGCCCGAGTTTCTTCGGCTTGCGCAGGCGGCACGGCAGGCAACCGACCCAACGTCCTCGCAGCTGCTGATGGAGCTTGAACTGGAACGGCTGCGCCTGGAACAGGAACTGGTGCGGCTCGAACAGATCCGCCGCCTGCAGCAGATCGAGCGGCAGCGGTATGTCCGCCAGCAAAGTACAGAGAAACAGGGCCGGCAGCAATTCCAGAGGTCGCAATTCACCCATCAGCAATATCAGCCGCAGCAGCACCGCAGACAGCAGTTCCAGAGCCAGCAGTTTCAGAGCCAGAGCTACAGGCGCCAGTAAACGTGACGGCGGCGGCACGGCCGGTCTTCCGTCGGAAAAATCGTCCGCTTATCCTGCAAAATCCCCAGGCGATTTGGCGAAAATGCCCCGAAAACCTTCGCTTCGCACGGCTGGCTGCTATTCTTCGGAATCGATTCTCCGAGGATAGAGACAAGATGGCCACGCAAACCGCCCCAAACCCTGTTCGAGAAAAGCTGCTTAAGGGCCTGTCCTATCAGAAATCGGGAGAGATCGAAAAAGCCCAGCAGTGCTACAAGCAGGCTCTTAAGAAGGCTCCCAACAATCCGGACGCGCTCCACCTGCTCGGAGTAACCTATCGGCAGCTTGGTCATCCGAAGCGAGCGATCGAATTCATTCAGAAGGCTATCAAGGTAAATCCAAGGCAATCGGCTTTTTACGCAAATCTCGCACGATCCATGATGGACATCGGGACGGATCCGGACAGCCTGCTTCTGGTTTGCGAAAAGTCCCTGTCGCTTAATCCGAAAGAGCGCGAAGCCCGAAACATGAAGGCGATAGCTCTCACAAACCTGAAAAGGTTCGAGGAGGCTGAACATCTGCTTCAAGCCCTGATCGTCGAAGATCCGGATTCTTTGGACGCCTACCAGAATTATGCAACCTTGCTTATGTCGGCCGATAAAGCCGGACATGCAGTCAATTTTTTCACCAAAGCGATTATGCTTGATCCAAACAATCCGAAAAATTTCATTCAAAGAGCCCGCTGCAGGCTAAAACTGAAACAATTCGAGCAGTCACAATACGAGCTGTCGGACGCTCTAGAGCGTTTTCCAGAAAACGCTGATATCAAACACGAAGCAGCCCGCCTTCTCTTCTCGATCTCTCGAACCCATGAGGGGTTGAAGTATGCGAAAGAAGCGGTTGAAGACAATCCGAATGACTATCATCGCCGCGTGACTCTGGCGGTTCATCAACTGATGCTCGGAAACGGCGAAAGGGCCATACACGAATTTCTCGCTGCTAAAAAACTTGCATCGGAAGGCGCTGCGGGCGTCGACTGGAACCTTTCGCTTGCATATCTTTCAACTGGCGATCTGACGAACGGATGGAAATATCATCAGGCAAGATTTGCAGATACCAATTCGACCTCCCAATTGCGCGAATTCGATGTTCCCGAATGGGACGGGGAGGACATATCTGACAAAACGGTGCTCGTCTGGGGCGATCAGGGTTTGGGTGACGCTCTAAAAAGTGGAACGATGCTACCCGATTTAGCCCTGCTCGCAAAAAAGATCATTGTCGAGCTTTCCGAGAAGGCAATTCCCTTTTTTGCCAGATCTTTCCCCGAGCTGGAATTTAGACCTGCGCCTTCGACAGCAAATCTCCCTCAAAGGGATGCCGATTATGATGTGACAGCTAACATTACCGACATCGCACGTTTTCTACGTAAAGAAATCAAAGATTTCCAGACGGCAAAATACCCCATTTATAAATTCGACAAGGAATTGGCCCGCTCGTACCTCAGCCGACTTCCTGAAGCGAATGAAAAGCCAATAATCGGGATCTCATGGCGGTCCCGGAACTTGCAGGAATACCGTGCGCGATATTATCTGTCCGCACCGGATTTTGCCCCAATCCTCGAGGCAGAAGATGCAATTTACGTCAATCTGCAATACCAAGCGGTCCAAAAAGAATTGGATTTCCTGACGGCTAAAACAAACGGCAGTTTCACCTATTTCGAAGATGTGGATCTATTCAACGACCTTTGTGCAGCAGCTGATCTTACAGCCATTTGCGACTTGGTCGTTTCAGCGAACACCAGTGTGGCCGATATGGCGGGAATTATCGGAGTGCCCTGCGTGCGTTTTGGCCCAGTCGAGCCTCCGCTACTGCTCGGCCAGCCTTCTCCTCCCTGGTATCCGAACATGAAGTATGTCCGCATCGATGAAAGTAAGAAAACAGCGCAAAATTTGCCTGATATTATTGATGTCATGAAAGCGGAACTTGCTGACGTCTATCCTCATGTCAGGCAAGAACGGCTCGGTCTCTGAGAGTTTGCTGGAAATGCCCGACTGTTTACCGTCCCATTGAGGAATTCAGGCAATCATCGGCCACTTTCAAGCAATTGTTTCGCCGGGGAAGTGGTTAAATTCTAACCATGACCTAGGGTCTGTGGGGCATTAGGCGACACCTCGCCTTCAAAGCATTTGATGGCAGTAAGCAGTTCCGTTTATGCGGTCTTCCGCGCGACCGCCACCAAGGTGTCGGTGGCGTCTATCTTTCTGAGTGCCGCCTCGTAGGCCGACCTCAGTTCCGGCGTGTCGAGCGCCGACAGAGTTCCCTTGTGTCCCCCAGGTTTCTGGCTCGCGAGCCATCCCAGATGATTGGAGAGCGGATAGCGCTGCACACCTTCAATCACGCTGTGTTCGAACCCGGCTGCTTCCAGCAATCGTTTCAGGCTTTCTCTCGTATGCAGCACGAGGTGCTGGCTCCAAAGGGTGAACTGCCGAAACGCATCGTTGCGCAGGCCACTCAGCAGGAAATCGTTTGCGTGCGGAACTTCGACAACTATCAGACCTTCCGGCTTGAGAATCCTGTTCAAATCGCGCAGCACCGGTATCGGATCCGGCAAATGCTCAATGACGTGAAAACTGAAAGCCGTGTCCTGCGATTCAGTGGGAACGCTGTCCAGGGAGTGATAGCCAGCGATATCCGCTTTCCGGAGCGCCTGCACATAGTCCTTCTGCAGCTCCACACCACTGCAGGACAAAGCCTCATGCCGAACCTTGAACAGGAAAGCTCCATCGCCACAGCCAAAGTCAACAATCTGGCGCCCCGCGAAATAGGGGCGATAGGCTGACGCCCGGCGCTCGGCATCAACCGTCACTTCGTAGTCGCGTGCCCCGAAATTCTGAAGGTTGACCTTTCGATAGGAGCCATCTTCGTAGACATCATCCCCGGCATAGAATCCATCGATATATATGACGCCGGACAAGCGGTCCCGAAAGACAGTCAGATCCTGTCTGTCACGCGTTGAAGTTGACAGAATGTCACGATGTTCCAGGCTGGCGACGCCGAGTTTCGATAATGTTTCGAACACACTATTGTGCTGGACCATAACGAGGAATTCCGTTGGCAACGATCTTGAGCTTTCCTCAAGAGATAACCAACAACAAGCAACCTAAAGTATAAAATTGAGTTTATTGACCATTCCCCTAGGGGATTATCAACTTTCAATTGCGAACTGATTAAGAATTCAATCTTCACGACATAAATAAATTGAAACTCAGGAGAAATTCTCTCATTGATAGAAATGTCCCGCTTCTTGAATAAGCGAGATACTTGTGAAGCTGACAACAAAAGAGGGCTCGGTCTGACCGGGGATTGTGGCATCGGACGAGGAGCCTGGCTCGCTATTTCCGGACAAGCACCGGCTGTCGCGGCACTTCCTTTTTGCCGTGCGTTGAGATCGTGCCCGTTTCCGGAGACACGAAGGATTATACCAACCGGACATGATAGGAACCTATCTGACCGGTTGGTATTAGAGCATCGGGCGCTCGAGGTCGCAGAGGAAACAGTGGATGGGCTATCGCGAGCAGCGCGCAGTTAAAAAGTTGAAACAGGCTTGACGCAGGCCGCCGCTCCGATATCTCATCCCGCGATCATATTGCGCGACAAAAGCAGCTCGCAAAATTCATAGACCGCCGCCGCCCCTCCGGCGCTTTCGAGAACGAGTGTCGCCGTTGCCTTGACTTCTGAAGGCGCATTTCGGGGCGCCGCACTCAGGCCACAGGCATTCATGCAATCGATGTCGCTTATGTCGGCACCGATATAGGCTATCTCCGGCCAGTCAAGTTCATGCTTCTGCCGCCAGCCGTTCAAAATCTGCGGCTTGTCGAAAGGGTGATACCTATAATCCATCGCCAGCTTGCGGGCGCGGCGGGCAGCCAGGTTATCTTCTTCCCGGTCCAGCATCAGCAATCGCATGCCCCGTCCGATCAGACGTTCAAGGCCGATCTCGTCATATCTGTTGCAGACGATGGATTCGGTTCCATCCTGGTTCACGAAGACCCTGTTGTCCGTGTGAACGCCTTCGAAGGCAGTGATCAATCCCTTCAAAGGCTTGACCGTGCCAGCCGACAAATCTCCGGTGAAGGGCTCGGTCCGGATAAAGGCCTCGGCAATATCCCAATCCTGGGAAGTGTCGATTTCGATCCAGGTGGAATCCAGCGGAACGAGGATCGTTTTACCGCAGTAGCGGTTTTCGCTTTCCAGAAAGTCAGGCACACGCATTGCATAGACGGCGCCGTTTTCCCGGTATCGTGCCGATATGTCCTGGCGGCGGACCCGCTGCTTGCTCGGATCGTGATTTATTCCAACCCCTTCCCCGTTTTCGCCGACCTCCCAGTAGAAACCGTGGTCATCGACAACGGAAATCGCACTTGTCGCCTCCCTGGTCAGCAGCGCCTCGACCACATGGTCGATGTGATGGGCTTGTGTGAAGGGAGCGGTGCACTGAAGAAAAACAAGGATATCGGGTGGTTCATTTACCAGCGAGGGCTCGTTTTTCAGAAGATGAATGAGCGCGGATTCAGACGTCGCCGTCGGACCTGACAATTCAGCGGGGCGTAAGACCGGTTTCGCCCCGTATTTGGCAGCGATATTAAGAATATCGTCTGAATCGCTTGAAACGAAGACCTCCGAAACAAAGCGGCACCCCCGGGCGGCGCGCACAGTTCTGCCGACAAGAGGAACGCCGTTCAGAGGCCGGATGTTCTTTCCCGGCAGGCCGACAGACCCTCCCCGGGCAGGAATGGCTGCGACTATCTTCATGAACTCCCCGGCGGCTCCTTGAAATCAACGATCATTCCGGCTTCCGTGCAATAACCGTTACGAAGGACCCCCAAAATGGCGGAGAGACCTCGGCGTCTGCCCGAACCATTGCCTCAAAGGCTTCCGGGGAGGCGAAACGGGTGCCGAAAAACGGGTATTCGACCTTCTGGATCCGGTACCCCGTGTCCCGGAGCAGCCTTATCAGAGACTCATCCGTAAACAGGCTGACATGGGTAGGGTCGTGCAGCAGGCGGAAACGGTCGCCGAAGACGCGTGCGGCGGCGCTCGCAAAATTTGGCGTTCCGCAAACAAAATCGCCGCCCGGCTTCAGGATATCGAAAATAAATCTCACAAAGGGAACCGGGTCATCCACATGCTCGATCACGTGGTTGGCGACAACGACATCGAAGCTCTCTCGAGCAAATGTGTCTTGTTCCAAAACGCCGTTGAGAAGCTCGGCTTTACATCTCAGGCGGGCGATCTCCACAGCCCTTGGAGAAGGATCCAAGCCGAAACAGGTGTTTTTCTCATCTACCTGCTCCAGCAGCTCGCCCAAACCGAAACCGATATCGAGCACAGTTCCCGGAGCACGCGCGTTCACATAGTCCGCGATGTACCGCACGTCCTCCTTTCGCATGTCCCGTTCCGCCGAAGCATCCCGAATGCGGCCGTCTGGATCCTTTTTTGCGTCCCAGTAGTCCTGCGGCAACGGCCGGGCCGGATAGGAAACATAGTAACGGTCCCCTTGATACAACTCCAGGCAACGATCAATCAGGGACATTCGGCGCTCTTCGTTGATTCAGGATCGGAAACTCGTCTTCTACGCCGCCGCGCAGACCTGTCTAGGCGGCTTTCAGCGTGTCCTTGCGGCGCAGTTTCTCAGCGATCGGCAGTTCGTCCTTGTAGATTCTCAGGAAGCCGTCGCCGCGAACCACTTCCACACGCCGGATCTGGGCGACCAGTTCAGCCATCTCCTCCATTTCCAGAGACGCTTTCTGATCGGACCCCCATTCGGACCTGTCGAGGGTAACATGGCGTTCAACCGATACCGCTCCTATTGCCGCGGCGCAAACACTTGGAAGAATACCGCGTTCGTGTCCGGAGAACCCGATCGGAAGATGCGGAAACGCTTCCTTCAACGAGTTGATCCCGAGCAGATTGATCTCGTCATCGGCAGTCGGATAGGTCGAAGTGCAGTGATAGAGGCAGGCGATCCTTCCACCGGCATTCTCAATCGTTGCAACTGCCTTGCGGATCATCGGGAGATCGCACATGCCGGTAGAAACCAGCAGCGGACGCCCCGCACGCGCGCAGTACTGCAGAAAGTCCCGGTCGGTCACCATGGCCGACGCGATCTTGATGAAGGAACAGTCATAGTTCATCAAAAAATCGACGGACGGTTCATCCCAAGGCGAGGCGAACCAATCGATGCCTATTTCGCGCGACACCGCATCGATCCTGTCATATTCTGCCTTGCCGAATTCCAGCCCCCGCTTGAGGTCACCGTTTGTCGTCCCAAACACGTTTTCCCGTGGTTTGGCAAGCTCCTCGGCGGAATAGACGATGTCAACGGTGCGTTTCTGGAACTTAACCGCATCGCAACCGGCTTCCTTCGCCCTACGGATCATTTCAACGGCCTTGTCCAGGTCACCATTGTGATTGATGCCGATTTCGGCAATCACGTAAATTCCATTGTTGGAGATCATGGCACAGCACCTTGTCCTTCAGTCTGCTCTCCCATTGATTTTGTTTCGCAGACTTTGCCTTTCCTGACTCAATTACTTGCCACTCGAGGCACATTCTGTCCACCCGCGAGCCCTTTTCTGAGGCTTTCGAACACTGCTTTCTTTGGAAAACCTGAAATTAGGCTCAGGAACCGGAAAAGAGCCCACCGAAACGGCAGGCTCTCAATAATTTTCTTTAACTAAAATAAAGTTTTGTTACGTCTTTTGCCGACTCAGCCGACAAACGCCCGCTCGACCACGAACTCGGCAGGCTTGTTGTTGGCGCCTTCCGTCAGGCCGGCTTCCTCGAGAAGCGCCTTGGTGTCGCGCAGCATGTCCATGGAGCCGCAGATCATGCCGCGGTCGACCGCGGGGTCGAGCGGCGGGACGCCGAGATCCTCGAAAAGCTTGCCGGACTTGATCAGGTCGGTGATCCGGCCCTTGCGCGGAAACTCCTCGCGGGTCACGGAGGTGTAGTGCACCAGCTTGTCCTTCGCGTATTCGCCGATCAGCGGATCGTTGATGGTTTCCTGCACGAGGTCTTCGCCGTATTTCAGCTCGGCGAGTTCGCGGCAGGTGTGGGTCAGGATGACCTGGTCGAACTTCTCGTAGGTGTCCGGATCGCGGATCAGGCTGGCGAAAGGCGCAATGCCTGTCCCGGTGGAGAACATATAGACCCGCTTTCCGGGGATGAGCGCGTCGTTGACGAGCGTGCCAGTCGGTTTCTTCTTCATCAGGACGGCATCGCCCGGCTGGATCGTCTGCAGATGGGAGGTCAGCGGTCCGTCCGGAACCTTGATGGAGAAGAACTCCAGCTCCTCGTCCCAGGCCGGGCTTGCGATGGAATACGCCCGGTAGAGCGGCTTGCCGTCGATCATCAGACCGATCATGACAAATTCGCCGGACCGGAACCGGAAGCTTGCCGGGCGGGTCATGCGGAAGCGGAACAGACGGTCCGTGTAATGCTGGACGGTCTTCACTTCCTCCACGAAAACGCCGGCCGGTGCTGCGGCTTCCAGGTCTGCGGGTTTGGCAAGTACATTCATATCATTCAGGGTCCGTAGGTCGTCGCGCGTGGTCAACACTCTTTGGTATTACTGCTTCATGTACCCCAGTCCGGCCTTGACTTGAAGCAATTCAGATCCACGAAACGGCGCCGGAGAAAAAAAAACATTCTAAAAACGGTCAGGTTTCGGTGGCGCCGGCCTGAATCGGGGCAGCATGGCCTCCCCTCTGGCGGACGCTCTTAAAAGCCTACCTGAACCCCGATCCCAGCCAAGGTCAAAAAGACGGCAGCGGACGGCGAAAATTTCCTCAATCAGCTTGCTGGCTGGGCACAATTGCCGATTCAATTGTGACAATTTCAAGAATATGCAGACTTATCTCGTTTTTTATTTGACAGATAAATACAAACTGCAAAACTTACTGTCAGAATATAACAATAAGAAATAATACCTTCCAACGAGGTAAAGTAAATGTCCGGACGCGCGCACGAAGAAACAGGCCAGAGAATAGCATTCGTGCTGTTGGATCGGTTTTCCATGAACGCTTTCGCCAGCGTCATTGAACCGCTCCGTATAGCAAACAGGCTACTTGGCCGAGATTATTATGCATGGACGACTTATTCCCTTGACGGGAATTCAGTCATGGCAAGTAACGGCTGCGAAGTTTCCGTGAACAAATCTGTTCGCGAACTTCACGATGCCGATGTTACTCTTCTGTGTACTGGTATTGACGTCGAACGGCTGCCCCTGGATGCCGAACTCGGCAACAAGCTGCGCCGGCTGAATGCCATGGGCAGGACCTTCGGCGCCATCTGCACCGGCGCCTATCTGCTTGCACGCTACAATCTTCTGGATGGCCGGCGCTGCACCATCCACTGGGAAAACCTGCGCTCGCTGCGCGAGGAATTCCCGGATGTCGAGGTTACCTCCGATATCTTCGCGATCGACCGCAACTGCATCACCTGCGCCGGGGGCCTGGCGTCCATGGACATGATGCTCAGGCTGATCGCCATCCAGCACGGCGCCTATCTCGCCCATGAAGTCGCCGAAGTCGCGCTCTATCAGAACATGCGCTCGGGCGAATCCGCCCAGCGGCACGACATCGAAGCCCGCACCGGCATCTCCAATGCGAAGATTCTCGATGCCATCCGCATCATGGATCTGCATATCGAGGACCCGCTGAGCTGCCAGCAGCTCGCGATGACGGTCAATCTGTCTCCCCGCCAGCTTGAGCGCCTGTTTCGCCGCCACTTCAACTGCACGCCGGGCCAGTACTACCTGCGCCTGCGCCTGGAAACCGCGCGGGACCTGCTGCGCCGGACCAGCCGTCCCGTGCTGGACGTGGCGCTTGCCTGCGGCTTCGCCTCCACGTCGCACTTCACCAAGTGTTACCGCGAGCGGTTCCTGTGTACGCCGACGGAGGAGCGCCAGTCCTACCAGTGGGCCAACACCAAACCGGCCTCCGGCGTCGGCACCGCCACGCCGATGCGGCTGGTGGCGAAATAGACCGATCTTCCAATCTGCTCATGGAAAGGCGCCGCGGAAACGCGGCGCTTTTTTCTTTGGCAATCGTCGATTTCGTCATCCCGGCCGGGGTGACACCGGGAGAGCCCCTCCGAAAAACCAGGCTAGATGACGTAGGCTTCTCGGCGCGGCCAAGACCGAAAACCCAGAACGGCTTTCGTCACTGAACCAGCCGCCAGAGCCCCAATGGAATGAGGTAAAGCCCGAGCATCAGGATCGAGGCGAGAATCAGCTTGCGGAAGGCGGCTTCGGAGATCCGCCGGCGGATTTTCTGGCCGGTCAGGACGCCGATCAGCGAGGGAACGACCAAGGCCAGGGACGCCAGGGCCTCCCGCCCGCCCATCAGGCCGAAACTGCCCAGCGACGCGCCGAGCGCGATCGTCGAGAACAGGAAGAGAAGCCCCATGGCCTGGATGAGCTCGTCCCTCTGCAGGCCGAGGGACTGGAGATACATGACGCCGGGCACGGTGTAGGACCCGGTCAACCCCGAGAGAATGCCGTTGACAAGGCCGACCGCGATGCCGACCGGCACTTCCAGCCTTGCCGGAATGCTGACCGCCACACCTTTGAGCATGGGGACCGAATAGGCCACCATCAGACAGCCGAGCAGCAGGTCGGCCATGCCTTCGGGAAGCTGAGTCAGGATGAAGGTTCCGGCAGAGAGCATCAGCACGGCGGCCGCCAGAAACGGCCACAGGCGGACAAGCAGCGGTTTCAGGTATCCGCCTGCCATCGCCTGCCAGAAATTGACCAGAAAGGCCGGCCAGAGGATCAGCACCATCGCCTTTTCCACGCCGACGAACACGGTCATCAGTCCGAGCCCGATGGTCGGCAGGCCCAGGCCGACCAGCCCCTTGACGAATCCCGCCCAGATAAACACCAGGACCGATACAAACACGAGTTCCGGTTCAACCGGCATCAGCCCAGCCACACTCATTTCCAACCATGTTCGATGATGATCGTCTTGAACTTCGCAAGACTGTTTAGCCCGCCTTTTGCCGGATCGCCAAACAGAAAGCCGAACCGCGGGCACGGGCCGTGCCGGCAATCGCGGCGAAATCCGTCAGGCGGGTTCCATTTGACGGCGGTTGGTATAACGTCGCCCCATGACGTCTTCGAAATTTCCAAGGCTGCCGAACTCTCTCGCCAGGCGCCTTTTTCTCGACAAACACGGTCTTTGCACCCTGCCGAAAGGCAGCGGCAAGGGAGACGACCTCGCCTCCGTCATCGGCGGGCTGGGATTCGTGCAGGTCGACAGCATCAACACCGTGTCGCGCGCCCATCACATGATCGTCGCAGCCCGCAGGCCCGCCTACAAGGAAAAGAACCTCAAGCTGCTCATGGAGCGGGACCGGCGGCTGTTCGAGCACTGGACCCATGATGCCGCCGTCATCCCAGCGGATTTCTTTCCCCATTGGCGCCTGCGCTTCGCGCGGGACAGGGAGAGGCTGATCGGGCGCTGGCGCAACTGGCGGCGGGATGGCTTTGAGGAAAAATTCGACGAGGTCCTGAAGCAGATCCAGGCGCACGGGCCGGTAACCTCGGCAACGGTCGGCGGCGACGAGAAGCGCAGCAGCGGCGGCTGGTGGGACTGGCACCCGTCGAAAACGGCGCTGGAGTTCCTCTGGCGCACGGGTGAACTGTCGGTTTCCCGGCGCGACGGGTTCCAGAAGGTCTACGACCTGACCGAACGCGTTATCCCCTCCAACCACCTGAATGCACGCCTGGAGGCGGAGGAAACGGTCGACTGGGCGGCACGTTCCGCCCTCGACCGGCTCGGCTTTGCGACATCCGGCGAAATCGCCGCCTTCTGGGACCTGATCACGCCTCAGGAGGCGAAACTGTGGTGCCAGCGGGCGGTGGCGCAGGGCACGATCATGGAAGTCGAGATCGAATGCGTGGACGGGTCCTTCCGCCGGGTGTTCGTCTTTCCGGAAACGCTCGAAACGCTGGATACTATCCCGGAGGCGCCGCCACGCATCCGCATCCTGTCGCCTTTCGACCCGGCGCTGCGCGACCGGAAACGGGCCGAGCGCCTGTTCGGCTTTTTCTACCGGATCGAAATCTTCGTTCCCGAGCCCAAGCGCCAATACGGTTACTACGTCTTTCCGGTCCTGGAGCAGGACAGGCTGATCGGCCGGATCGACATGAAGGCGCTCAGAAGCGAAGACCGGCTTCACGTGCGCGCCTTCTGGCCCGAGACCGGCGTACGCATGACGAAGGGACGCCTTGCACGGCTCGAAGCCGAACTCGGCCGGATGGCCCGGTTTTCCGGCTGCGGCAACATCGGTTACGAAACGGACTGGCTGCGCGCGGCCTGACAGGCGCCTTCCGGCAATACCCCGGGGGCAAGTTGACAAAATGAGTCCACTACGCTGAATATCTCATTGATTTTTCATCTTTTTTTGAAGCTCTGAAGTTAAATTTTTCATAACCAATAGGGAGCATTGTAAAATTTCCGAATGAGAGGTTGGCAATGCGCCTGTCTGACAAAAAACCCGAGGTGAAATGGCCCAGACTGAGCGGCCCGCATATTTGCCTGGGCGCCGGTCAGCAAGCGCTCGAACTTGCCCGCAAAAGCCTGCACAGTGCCGCGGACCTGCGCGGCGGCAAGCTGAGCAAGGACGATATCTCGGCCATCTTCGATTATCTTTCCGTTTCGCCGGACCTGTTTGAAATCTTCCGGGCGAATTACGAGGTTTGCGGCCGGATTCACAAAAGGCAGCCCTTCGTCAGCGCCACCAAGGATTTCTTCGCCATGTCGGTGCTGCGCTTCCTGTGTTTCGACGTCCTGCGCAGTGTGTTCCAGCTGCAGATCAAACGCTCCAACGCGACCTGGGAAATCGAATTTCTCCATGCATTCGCGGCCTATATCTGCCGGACGTCCAATCCGAACTTCATCGAAGAGCTCTCGGAGGCCTACCGGAGGCTCGCCAAGAAACACGGCAACTCGATCACCGCGATCACCATTGCCAGCGATACGAAGATCCAGGAGATCGTCCGGCGCGCCGTGGCGAAGTTTCCCTCCGAACATATCGATTTCGTGAACTTCTCGAACGCCGTCAACAAGGTGCTTTCGGACAAATACGAGGATTACGGCCCCTCGCCGATCAAGGTCTCCGAGCCGGTCATCGAGACCTTTTTCGAAACGCTGAAATCTTCGGCGAAAAGCAACTATTTCCGCCAGCTCGTGCTCAGTTGAGCCACGGATGTTGCCGCTTCCGGCCAAGCGGCAGGCACGGCAATCAGGGTCGACCTGCGTCCTTTTGAACGGGGACCGCCCAAGCGCTGGCTTTTCGATGAAATGGGGGGCATATTTTCAGTTATTCGAAATTACTCAAACGCAGGAGTGGATCATGACCGTTGAGAGGGGAATTCTGCTGGTGGTGGGCGCGCTGGTTCTGGCGTCGGTACTGCTCGCCGTTTATGTCAACATCAACTGGCTCTGGCTGACAGGCATTCTCGGCGCCCACCTGATCCAGGCGTCCTTCACCGGACTGTGCCCCGTCGTGATGATCCTGAAGAAAATGGGCCTGCCGCAAAAGGCCGGGTTTTCGTGAGGTTGCGCTCGGGCGCAAGACACGAGTCGGCATAGACGGCACGGTGGAGAAATTATTTCGACGTCATTCCGGACAAGCAAGGCGAAGCCGCGCGCTGATCCGGAATCCAGACATATTTCGCGCTGAAAGCGCGGCCAGATCCGCTTTCAATGAGTATTCGCTTTGCTCATGCTGACACGCTGGATTCCTGATCTGCGTGCAGCATCCGCCACACTTGTCTGGAATGGCGACGTGAAGAGGCGAAGCAGACAGACATGATCTGAGTCGATGGCGGGGTGGTTGGAACGATGTCGAGCTACGGGCTCGTTGCCGTCCCGGACTTGATCCGGGACCTGCCATGGAGGCCCCGGATCAAGTCCGGGGCGGCGATGCGATGTGGCATCTTCCGGATCTTTACTGATTACCTCCAGCTCAGCACCACCTTGCCCGCCTCGCCGGATTTCATCGCCGCGAAGCCTTGTTCGAAATCGTCGACGGCAAAGCGGTGGGTGATGACGTTACGCACGTCGAGACCGTTTTCGAGCATGGCAATCATCTTGTACCAGGTCTCGAAGATCTCGCGGCCGTAGACGCCCTTGATGGTGATCGCCCTGAAGACGATCTTCGACCAGTCGACCGGCGACTTGCCGGGCGGAATGCCGAGGAGCGCGATACGGCCGCCCATCACCAGGTTTTCGACCATCTGATCGAGCGCCGCCTGGCTGCCGGACATTTCCAGCCCGACATCGAAGCCCTCGCGCATGCCGAGGGTCTTCTCGATGCCCTTCAGATCCTCCTTCGCGACGTTGACCGGCACCACGTCGGCGACCTTCCCGGCGAGATCCAGGCGGGCCTGGTTGATGTCGGTGATCACCACGTTGCGTGCGCCGACATGGCGGGCGACGGCCGCAGCCATGATGCCGATCGGTCCTGCGCCTGTGATCAGCACGTCCTCGCCGACCAGATCGAAGCTGAGCGCGGTGTGCACCGCGTTGCCGAGCGGATCGAGAATGGCGCCGACCTCGTCGTCGATCCCGTCCGGCAGCGGCACGACATTGAAGGCAGGCAGGCGCAGATATTCCGCGAAGGCGCCCTGTTCGTTGACGCCGATGCCGCGGGTTTCAGGGTCCAGATGAAACTTGCCGGCGCGCGACTGGCGGGAGTGCTTGCCGATCAGGTGCCCCTCGCCCGAACAGCGCTGGCCGATCTCCAGATCCGTGACGTTCCTGCCGAGCTCGACGATCTCGCCGGCGAATTCGTGGCCGGTGATCAGGGGCACGGGAACGGTTTTCGCCGCCCACTCGTCCCAGTTCCAGATATGGATGTCGGTGCCGCAGATGCCGGTCTTGTTGATGCGGATCAGCACGTCGTCCGGTCCGATTTCCGGCACCGGGGCCCGGGTCATCCAGAGGCCTTCCCGGGGCTCGGACTTGCAAAGCGCTTTCATTTCATTGCTGCTCATGACAGGACTCCCGTCGCCTTGCCGGCTTTCTCAAAGGCGCCGAGCGCCCGATCCAGATCGGCCCGTGTCAGGGCCGCATTCATCTGCGTGCGGATGCGCGCCTGACCGCGCGGCACGACCGGGAAGAAGAATCCGGAGACAAAGACCCCTTCCTTGAAAAGCTCGGATGCCATCGCCTGGGCGAGTTTCGCCTCGCCAAGCATGACCGGGATGATCGGATGCTCGCCCGGCAGCAGCGTGAAGCCGAGGCTTTCCAGCCCGGCGCGCCAGTAACGGGCGTTGTCGAAGAGGTTCTTGCGCAGGTCGTCTCCTTCCTCGACAAGGCGGATCGCCTCAAGGCCGCTCAGGACGACGGCGGGCGGCAGCGAGTTGGAAAAGAGATAGGGCCGAGCGCGCTGGCGCAACAGATCGATCACCGGTTGCGGCCCGGCTACATAGCCGCCGATACCACCGCCCAGCGCCTTGCCAAGCGTGCCGGTAAGGATGTCGACATCGACACCGAAATGCGCGGGCGTCCCCTTGCCCTTCGGCCCCATGAACCCGGTGGCATGGCAGTCGTCGACCATCACCACGGCATCATATTGATTGGCAAGCACGGTGATTTCCGGAAGCTTCGCCAGGTAGCCGTCCATGGAAAAGACACCGTCGGTGGCGATCATGATGTGACGGACACCGGCAGCACGCGCTTCCTTGAGTTTTCCCTCAAGGTCGATCATGTCGGAGTTGGCGTAGCGATAGCGCTGGGCCTTGCAAAGGCGGATGCCGTCGATGATCGAGGCGTGATTGAGCGCGTCCGATATGATCGCGTCCTCGGGCCCCAGCAGCGGTTCGAAGAGCCCGCCATTGGCATCGAAACAGGCCGCGAACAGGATGCTGTCGTCCTTGCCAAGGAACTCCGCAAGCCGCTGTTCCAGTTGTCGGTGAATGTCCTGCGTGCCGCAGATGAAGCGTACGGAAGCCATGCCGTAGCCCTTGGGCTCCAGCGCCTTGCGGGCGGCCTCTTCCAGTGCCGGGTGATCGGCAAGTCCGAGATAATTGTTGGCGCACAGATTGATGACCTCGCGCCCGCCGACGGTGATCAGCCCGCCCTGCGGCGAGGTGATCAGACGCTCGCGCTTGTAGAGCCCCTCGGCCTCGATTTCTTTGAGCGTCTCAGAAATGTGGGACAGAAAGGCAACCGACACAGGTCTTCCTCCGGCAAGATGGATAATTCTTCCACTATGCCGGATTTTTATTCGCGATAAAAGACAAGATTTCCAGTATGACGGATTTTTGATAGTCCGACATCAGCAAACGGAGGCTTCGCCCCTGCCTGCCTGATGTTCCGGCAAAGAAAACTGTTTCATCCTAGCGCGTAACCGAAACACTGGCCATCCGGAAGCCGGCGTAAAGCAGTGCCAGACCTGCGCTCTTGTTCACAAGCGTCACCAGCCAGTGCCGCACGCCACCGCGCGTCAGCCGGTCACCGAGAAGGGCATAGGCTGTATAGGATGCGAGGTCGATCAGGAGGGTCGTCGCCCCCATGATCAGGATCTGCGGCAGGATGGCGGAATTCACGTCCAGAAATTGCGGCAGGATGGCCGCGAAATACAGCAGCGCCTTGGGGTTGGCAAACTCGATGACGAAACCTTGCGCAAACAGCGCCGCCACGCTTGACTGCCGCCGGCCGGGCTTGACGCGGATTGCACCGGACGGCGTCAGGAGCGCCCTCAGTCCGAGCCAGACAAGGTAACCGACGCCGATCCACTTGATGGCCGAAAACAAGAGATTGGAGGCCAGGATCAGCGAGGCGATGCCTGTGGCGGAAAGCGCGAAATAGACCGCATTGGCGGTCGCGATGCCGAAGACGCCGCCCAGCGCCCGCCGGCCGCCGTTTGCAGCCCCTTGCGAGGCAACGGCGATCGCCGCCCCGCCCGGGGAAAAGACGACAACTGCGGTCGTCACGAGAAATACGAGATAGATATCGAGATCCATGTTGGTCTCCCGCCTCAGAAACACTTCAGGCCATCAGGCCGCGGCAATGATTTCGATTTCGACGAGCCAGTCCGGCAGAAGCGGCTGGACAACGATGGCGGTTGTCGGCACGCGCCGGTCACCGAGCACCTTCAGCCGCGCCTCCTGGTTCCTTTCCGCAAATTCAGAACGGGCCAAGTAGCTCGTGACACGGACGATGTTGTCCGTTGTCATGTCCGCCGCCGAAAGGATCCGGCGCAGATTGGCCCAGACGAGTTGCAGTTGATCCTCAAGCTGCGCCGGCGCCTTGCCGGACGCCGCCAGCCCCATCGTACCGCTGACAAAAAGCAATCTGGCGGCTCCGCTGACCTCGAGGCCATGCACATAGTCGGGAGTAGCCGGATAAATTCCGTCGACGGGGTTGATTGTCCGCTCGATCACGTGGAAAGTCCTGTTCTGAACAATCTTCTGAAAACAAGATTGCTGCCGAACCCAATTTCCGGCAATCGGGATACTGACGAATGAAATCAGATAAAGACGACATTCAGAAAAACAGGTCACCCAATCGACCACTGGATGAATTCGACCGAAGAATATTAGGCGAACTGGTGCGCAATGCGCGCCAGACCTACGCGGAAATCGGATCGAAGGTCAGCCTTTCCGCACCGGCGGTTCACGACCGGGTCAAGCGCATGACCGCATCGGGTGCCATCTCCTCAACTTCCGTCGCCATCGACCCGATGGCCGTCGGCAAGCCCTTCCTTGCCTTTGTTCATGTCGACGCAAGTGGCTGGGGCAAGAGCGAGCGCATGATGAAGCTGCGCGACTTTCCCGAAGTCGAGGAACTGCATTCCGTGACGGGCGACTGCTGCGTCATCCTGAAAGTCCGCACCGCCAATGCGGACGCGATGGAGCGGTTCCTCGCGCAGGTTTATGCGCTGCCGGGTGTGCGCGCGACGCGATCCTATGTGGTGCTGACGACTTATCTGGATCGTCCTGTCCAGGCGGAAACCACAAAAGACTGGCCGGAAGTTCCGCTGCCCGCGGAATGAAAGGATTTTCAACCGGTTAGGCTTTCTAGAACTTCACCACCATCAGGATCGCCCTTGCAGGGCCGTCGACCGCTTCGATCGAGTGGGGCACGTCGGCGGCGTAGCGCGCGGTATCCCCCTTGTCGATGATCCCCTTGGCGACGCCCGAGGTGACCTCAAGCCTGCCCTCTTCGGCAATCAGCTGTTCGCGGGTGCCGCGCTCGTGAGGCTTGCTTTCGAGTTTACCTCCGGCCGTGAAGATCAGCTCATAGACTTCGAAGCGCCCGGTGTCCTGCGGCGGCGACAGGATGCGTATCTTGCAGCCGTCGCCGGCCCGGTCCAGAGCCGGGGTCTGGTGCTCGTGCACGATCTCGACCCGGTCCTCCGCTGCTTCTTCGCCGAGCAGACCGGCGAAATCAACATTCAGAGCCCGTGTGAGATTCAGCAGCGTCGCCACCGTCGGATTGGATTCGCCGCGCTCGATCTGGCTAACCATGGAGCGGGAGACGCCGGACAGTTTTTCCACCGCCTCCAAGGAAAGCCCTTGCGATCGGCGCGCTTTTTTCAGCCGGGCGGGTAGACGGGAAAGAATGTCAGAATCTGTCATGACGGAACTAAAATCCGTTTCTCCGGACTTTGCAATTTTTCTTTTGGTCCAGCAAAAAATACCGAAATCCGTGTTAATTTCAGGCGAAGCTGCTCAGTCCCTGGGGCAAGTGGCTTCATGAGGGGGGATTTCATCATGCATACGCTGCCGCGTCTTTTCTTTGCAACGTCCGTCATATTCGTGCTGATCGGAATGGCCTGGGGCATCCACATGTCCATAACAACCGACCACAGCATGGGACCGGCCCATGCGCACCTGAACCTGATCGGCTTTGTCTCCATGGCCATTTTCGGCACCTACTACGCTCTGGTCCCGAAGGCTGCCACCGGCATGCTGGCAATGGTGCATTACGGACTGGCCGTTCTGACGGTTGTCACCATGGTGCCCGGCATCTATCTTGCCATCACGGAACAGGGCGAAACACTTGCCAAGATCGGCTCCCTTCTCGCGGTCGCCACGATGCTGGTTTTCCTTGTAACCATCCTGCGCAACCGCGCGGATTGAAGAGCCGTCGTTTCCGCAGCGCATCCTGTCGCTTTCGGAACATTTGCTGCACCGCCCTCTCCCATAGCGTTCCCGCAAAGTCGGGGCGGTGCCGAGCCGCATCCGGAAACCAGAAATCGGAAACGCTTCGGAGAGATAGCCAATGGCCAGCGATATTGAAATTGCCCGTGCAGCCAGGATGAAACCGATCCAAGAGATCGGTGCCCGGTTGAACATCCCGGAAGAGTCGCTGCTGCCCTATGGCCGCACCAAGGCAAAGATCGCCGCCGACTACATCGAGGGCATGAACGGACGCAAGAACGGCAAGCTGATTCTGGTCACGGCGATCAATCCGACACCGGCCGGCGAAGGCAAGACCACGACCACCGTCGGCCTCGGGGACGGTCTCAACCGGATCGGCAAAAACGCGATGATCTGCCTGCGCGAACCATCGCTCGGCCCCTGCTTCGGCATGAAGGGCGGTGCGGCCGGCGGCGGTTATGCCCAGGTCGTGCCGATGGAAGACATCAACCTGCATTTCACCGGCGATTTCCACGCCATCACCTCGGCGCACAACCTGCTGTCCGCGCTGATCGAGAACCACATCTACTGGGGCAACGAACTCGGCATCGATCTGCGCCGCGTCACCTGGCGCCGGGTTCTCGACATGAATGACCGCGCCTTGCGGTCGATCGTCTGCTCCCTCGGTGGCGTCGCCAACGGCTTCCCGCGCGAAGCCGGCTTCGACATCACCGTCGCCTCCGAAATCATGGCGATCCTGTGCCTGGCGACCGACCTTGACGACCTGCAGAAGCGGCTCGGCGACATCATCGTCGCCTACCGGCGCGACCGTACGGCCGTCACCGCTCGGGACCTGGAAGCCGACGGTGCCATGACGGTGCTCCTGAAAGAGGCGATGCAGCCGAACCTCGTTCAGACGCTCGAAAACAATCCGGCCTTCATCCACGGCGGCCCGTTCGCCAACATCGCCCACGGCTGCAACTCGGTTGTCGCCACCCAGACCGCGCTGAAACTCGCCGACTATGTCGTCACCGAGGCCGGCTTCGGTGCCGATCTCGGCGCCGAGAAGTTCTTCGACATCAAATGCCGCAAGGCAGGCCTCCACCCGGACGCGGTCGTCATCGTCGCGACCATCAAGGCGCTGAAAATGAACGGCGGAGTCGCCAAGGAGGATCTCGGCACGGAGAACGTCGCCGCGGTGAAGAAGGGTTGCGCCAACCTTGGCCGTCACATCGAGAACGTCAAGCAGTTCGGCGTTCCCGCGGTGGTCGCCATCAACCACTTCACCGCCGATACCGAAGCGGAAATCCAGACCGTGAGAGCATACTGCGCCGAATATGGCGTCGATGCGATCCTGGCGACCCACTGGGCCAACGGTTCTGCGGGGACGGAAGAACTTGCCACACGCGTTGCCGCCCTCGCCGAGAGCGGCGCTGCCCAGTTTTCTCCGCTCTACGACGACAGCCTGTCGCTGTTCGAGAAGATCGAAACCATCGCCAAGCGGATCTACCGGGCGGACGAAGTGCTGGCGGACAAATCCGTTCGCGACCAGTTGAAGCACTGGGAGGCCGACGGTTTCGGCCATCTGCCGGTCTGCATGGCAAAGACCCAGTATTCCTTCACCACCGACCCGCAGCGCCGCGGCGCGCCGACCGGCCACAGCCTGCCTGTGCGTGAAGTGCGTCTCTCCGCCGGCGCAGGCTTCATCGTGGTGATCTGCGGCGAGATTATGACCATGCCCGGCCTGCCGCGCATCCCCTCCGCAAACCACATCAAGCTGGACAGCAACGGCCAGATCGAGGGTCTGTTCTGATGCTTTCAGGACAGAAGATACATTCTGGATGACTGGAGGGCGGGTTGTCAGATCCGCCCTTTTTCTTTGCATCGGCGACATTCAGGTTCGACTGGTGGCGCTGCCCGTCCGAGGAAGTATCGGACAGCGAGATTGCGCTGCTGGCGGCAACCGTCCGGGACATGCTTCAGGCCATCGGTTTCCTCCCGACCGTCCTCTCCTTGCAAGTTTAGACAGCTGCAAGCATTTCACGAGACAAGGAAAAACGAGGGCCATCAGGCGGCGAAACTTTCCCTGTCGCGTAAACGACTAGCCGTGTCGTTTTGGAGATATCGGCGAATCCGGCTTGCGTCATAAGGTTTTTCACTAAGTTGATGGCCCTGTGCCGGTTTGGAGCTGCCAATGTCTGACGACGATATCGATCTCGCCTCCCTCTCCGACGACGAACTCGTCGAGCAGATGCATGACGACCTTTACGACGGTCTTCAGGAAGAAATCGAAGATGCCGTGAACATCCTGCTGGAACGCGGCTGGGCACCGTACGACATCCTGACCAAGGCTCTGGTCGAGGGCATGCGCATTGTCGGTGTCGACTTCCGCGACGGCATCCTGTTCGTGCCCGAAGTGCTGCTGTCGGCGAACGCCATGAAGTCGGGCATGTTCATCCTGCGCCCACTCCTGGCGGAAACCGGAGCGCCGAAGGTCGGCAAGATGGTGATCGGCACCGTCAAGGGCGACATTCACGACATCGGCAAGAACCTCGTCTCCATGATGATGGAAGGCGCCGGCTTCGAAGTGATCGATATCGGCATCAACAACCCGGTCGAAAACTATCTGGCGGCCATTGAAGAGCACCAGCCCGACATCGTCGGCATGTCGGCGCTCCTCACCACCACCATGCCCTACATGAAGGTCGTTATCGACGAGATGAAAGCCAAGGGCATCCGGGACAATTATATCGTGCTCGTCGGCGGCGCGCCGCTGAACGAGGAATTCGGCGAGGCCGTCGGTGCGGACGGCTATTGCCGGGACGCGGCCGTCGCGGTGGAAATGGCAAAGGACCTGATTGCCCGGCGCCACAACCAGCTCGCCAACAGAGGCTAGCGATGTTCAGGGAGGCTGCCGACATGCGGGCGGGTGAGCCTCTTTTTCCCGTCGAAACGGACGGCAGCGCGGACGACAAGATCGGCCGCATCCTCGTCATCGCCTGCGGGGCGCTCGCGCGCGAAATCGTCGCGATCCGCGACAGGAACGGGCTCGATCATATCGACCTGACCTGCCTGCCCGCCAAGCTGCACAATTCGCCCGAACGGATCCCGGACGAGGTGCGCCGCACGATCCTGCTGAACCGGGACGTCTATTCCGACATCCTGGTGGCCTATGGCGATTGCGGCACCGGCGGCCTCCTCGACAGGGTGCTGGAAGAAACCGGCGCGCGCCGGATCGAAGGCGCGCATTGCTACGCCTTCTTTACCGGCATCGAGGCGTTCGAGGAGATGCACGAAGAAGAACTCGGCACCTTCTACCTGACGGATTTTCTCGCCCGGCATTTCCAGACGATGGTGATCGAACCGCTCGGGCTCGACTGGCATCCGCATCTGAGAGACATGTATTTCTCCCACTACACCCGGGTGGTCTACCTGGCGCAGACCGACGATCCGGAGCTGGAAGCTGCCGCCCGCCGGGCCGCAGACCGGCTCGGGCTGGCCTTTGAAATACGCCGCACCGGATACGGACTGCTGACGCCGTTCCTGGGTCGGGAAACCGACGGCTGAAACATCCTTGAGCCTCCTGGGACAAGTCGGTTTTTCACGTGTTTCTGACGCTATCGAGCGGCCCGAAAACGGGGCTTTCCGGCAAACATGGTCACAGGTCAAAGGACTTCGGAAAGTTGAACGATCTTGAAGTGCCGGAGCATCTTTTCCGCATTTGGTTGTGCGCAGAATGCTCTGGGAGGAACGAGAGACAATGGCGCAGAAAATCGTCGTCTACTGGCGGGACATCCCGGCACAGATCCTGGTGAAGAAGGGCCGGAAGTCGGCCCGCCGGGAACTGCCGGCGATGTTCATGGAAGCGATCGACGCCTGTGCGATGCGGGTCGGGGCGAAGGACAGCGACGCCTATATGGCGGAATGGCGCCGTGCCGATCCGGTGGAGGTCTCGGACGATCTCGAAGCGGAAGCGGAAACGGCCCTGAGCGACCTGATCGCGGCCTATCCGAAAGAGCGATTGAAGACCCTGCTTGCAAGTGGAGGCACGGAGAATGACTGATCAGCGCCTGCTGGCGAACGGGCGGTTCGCCGCCTCTACCGAAATGTCGCCGAAACAGGTGGTCGAAAAGACCGAACTCCTGGCGCATATCCCCGCGGGCACGCAGGTCTATGTCACCGATCTCGGCAACGCGCCGGAGGACATGATCGTCGCCGCCGCCCGTGCGCTGACCGACAACAACCTGACCCCGGTGCCGCATATGGCCGCCCGCCGCTACCCCACCTACGAGGCCTTCGAGCGGCGCATCAAGCGCCTGACCGGGGAAGCCGGCGTTACCGAAGTGCTGACGATCGCAGGCGAAGCGGACAAGGCGGGGCCCCTCACCTGTTCCGTCAAGCTGCTGGAATCCGGCCTGTTCGACAGTCTTGGCATCCGCAAGATCGCCGTGGCGGGCCACCCGGAAGGCGCGCCGGACATCGAGCCGGACGTGATCAAGGCCTTCCTGCAGCGCAAGCACGAGCTTGCCGCGGAGAGCGACGCGGAATTCCGGATCGTCACCCAGTTCGGTTTCGATCCGCACCGCGTCAGCCTGTGGCTCGACGACCTGCGCCAATGGGGCAACCGGTTTCCGGTCCATGTCGGCGTCGCCGGTCCGGCCAAGATGACGACGTTGTTGAAATACGCCGCCTTCGCAGGTGTCGAGAACTCGCTAAACTTCCTGAAGAAGCGCGGCGGAGCCGTGGTCTCCATGCTGGCGGGCTACGACCCGGACACCATGGTGGAGCCGCTGGAAACCCGCGTCACCAGCCAGCTGGAATGCCAGCTCGCCCAGATCCATGTCTACCCGTTCGGCGGCATCGAGAAGACCGCCGACTGGCTGCATGGCCGCGGGAGCTGGTCCTTTCAAAGCTCTTCCTCATCCCTGACAGCCACCGAAAGTGCCTAAATGACCCGCACCGTTGTCGCTTCCGCTACGAAAGAAATCATCATCGGCTTCGACCAGCCGTTCTGCGTCATCGGCGAACGGATCAATCCGACCGGCCGCAAGAAGCTGGCCGCGGAGATGATCGAAGGCAATTTCGAAACCGTCAAAGCCGACGCGCTGGCACAGGTCGCTGCCGGGGCCACCATGCTGGACATCAACGCCGGCGTGACCGCGGTCAACCCGAACGAGACCGAGCCGCCGCTTCTGGTCAAGACACTCGAGATCGTTCAGGCACTTACGGACGTTCCCTTGTCCATCGATTCATCCGTCACCGCCGCCATCAAGGCCGGGCTGGAAGTCGCCAAGGGCCGGCCGCTGGTGAACTCCGTGACGGGCGAAGAGGAGAAGCTGGAAGCGATCCTGCCGCTGATCAAGAAATACAATGTTCCGGTGGTCGCAATCTCCAACGACGAGACCGGCATTTCCGAAGACCCGGACGTGCGTTTCGCGGTCGCCAAGAAGATCGTCGAGCATGCGGCCGATTACGGCATTCCCGCGCATGACATCGTCGTCGACCCGCTGGTCATGCCGATCGGCGCCATGGGCACGGCCGGCAAGCAGGTCTTCCACCTGCTGCGCCGCCTGCGCGAGGAGCTGAAGGTCAACACGACCTGTGGCCTCTCCAACATCTCCTTCGGCCTGCCGCACCGCCATGGCATCAATTCCGGCTTCATCCCGATGGTTATCGGCGCCGGCATGACATCGGCGATCATGAACCCCTGCCGCCCGCAGGAGATGGAGGCGGTTCGCGCCGCCAACGTGCTGAACGGCACCGACCCGAACTGCCACGACTGGATCATGACCTACCGGGATCACCAGCCGGCTGTTGCGGGCGCGACCTCAGCGCCGGTGGAAGGCGCCGCTGCGTCCGGCGGGCGCCGCCGGGGCGGACGGGCCGCGCGGCGGGCTGCGGGATAGATCGTCGGGACGCATTTCGTGATGTCGACCTCAATACCTGCACCAGTCTCTCTCCGAAAGGCGAAGACGGGAGCAAGTGACAGAAAAATCTCTCGCATCGCTGTCTTTTCCGCGTTGGCGCGTCTTACACTGCGTGTCACCCCGGACAAGCGAAGCGCAGATCCGGGGCCTACTCTCAAGCCAGCGCGGTGAAGTGTACGTGATGTTGCAGCGGATCATTTGCCTGGTTCCAGGGCTCTGGAAACGAGTGGGCCCCGGCTCTCCCTTTGGTCGGCCGGGGTGACACCGGTGTGAGTAGACGCATCTCGGCCAGATGCGATATTCCCTTTGTGAGGCCAGGTATTTGGACCGCGACATTCTCCAAACCCAAAATTTCACATCACCCAGTCAGGTATGAACCCTCAAGATCCATGACCGAAACCGCGAAACTCGCCAAAGTCGTGTTCCAGCCCAGCGGCCGCCGTGGGACGTTTCCCGTCGGAACGCCGCTCCTCGACGCGGCCCGCTCGCTCGGCGTCTACGTGGAATCGGTCTGCGGCGGGCGCGGCATCTGTGGGCGCTGCCAGATTTCGGTTTCCGAAGGCACGTTTGCCAAGGAGAACCTGATCAGTTCGGCGGCCAACCTGGAAGGTGCCACGGAAGCGGAAATCCGCTACGCGACATTGCGCAAGCTGCCGGACGACCGGCGCCTGTCCTGCCAGGCGAAGATCCTGGGCGACCTTGTGGTGGACGTGCCGACCGACGCGCAGACCAACCGTCAGGTCGTGCGCAAGCGCGCCGAGGCGCGGCAGATCGAGGCGGACAGCGCAATCTCGCTGGTCACGCTCGCGATCGCCGAACCGGACATGGAAACCCCGCGCGGCGATGTCGACCGCCTGCGCGAGGCGCTGATCGCCGAGACCGGTCTTGCCGATCTCGGCGTAGATCCCGTCCTGCTGCCGCAGGTTCAGGCGATCCTGCGCAAAGGCGCCTGGCAAGTCACCGCCGCCATTCACCAGGACAGGAACGTTCTGCCGACACTAATCGCGCTCTGGCCGGGGGAAAAGCGGACCGTCTACGGTCTCGCCGTCGATATCGGGTCGACCACCATCGCCGCCCATCTGTGCGATCTTCAAAACGGCCGCACCGTGTCTTCCGCGGGCACGTCGAACCCCCAGATCCGCTTCGGCGAGGATCTGATGTCACGGGTGTCCTACGTGCAGATGAACCCGTCGAAACTGCCCGATCTCACGAAGGCGGTGCGCGATGCTATCAATTCGCTGATCGGCAAGCTGGTCGGTGATGTTGGCGCGGAGCGTTCCGACGTGCTCGACGCGAGTTTCGTCGGCAACCCCGTGATGCATCATCTGTTTTTGGGCATCGATCCGATAGAACTGGGCGGCGCGCCCTTCGCGCTGGCGGCATCCGACGCCATGGTGCTGAACGCGCGCGATCTCGATCTGCAGCTCAATCCGGGCGCGCGGGTCTATGTGCTGCCCTGTATCGCCGGCCATGTCGGCGCGGACGCGGCCGCTGCCACACTTGCGGAGAGCCCCTACAGCCGTGAGGAGATCACGCTTCTGGTCGATGTCGGCACCAATGCGGAAATCGTGCTCGGTAACAGGGAGCGGCTGCTCGCGGCCTCCTCCCCCACCGGACCGGCTTTTGAAGGCGCGGAAATCTCCTCCGGCCAGCGTGCCGCCCCCGGCGCCATCGAGCGGATTCGCATCGACAAGGAGACGCTCGAGCCGCGTTTCAAGGTGATCGGCGCCGATGAATGGTCTGACGAGGAAGGCTTTGCGGAAAAGGTCGAAGGGGTCGGCATCACCGGCATCTGCGGCTCCGGCATCATCGAGGCGGTCGCGGAGATGTATCTCGCCGGTCTCATCACCGAGGACGGCGTCATCGACGGCTCGATGGCAGAACGGACGCCGCGGGTCCGCGCCCGGGGCCGGACTTTTTCCTACGCGATCTCTGAGGATGGCGTGGAGATTTCCATTCTCCAGACCGACATCCGAGCGATCCAGCTTGCCAAGGGCGCGCTTTATGCGGGCGTGAAGCTCTTGCAGGACAAGCTCGGCACAAACCGGCTCGACCGCATCCACCTGGCAGGCGCCTTCGGCAGCTACATCGATCCGAAATACGCGATGATCCTCGGGCTTATTCCGGATTGCCCACTCGACGGCGTCTCAGGTGTCGGCAACGCGGCCGGGACCGGCGCGCGCATGGCGCTCCTCAACCGCGGCTACCGCCGGGAAATCGAACAGACCGTGCGGGATATCGAGAAGATCGAGACCGCACTGGAACCGAAGTTCCAGGAGCATTTCGTCAACGCCATGGCCCTGCCCAACAAGGTCGATCCGTTCCCGAACCTGAGGGCGGCGGTTGACCTGCCCGGACCAAAGACACCGGCGGAAGCCGAGGGTTCCGGCGGCGAAAGACGCAGGCGCCGACGCCGCAACGGCTAATTCAGGCAGCCAGCCTTTCCGTGCGCAGGTGCCGGCTGATCTCCTCGCCCAGTGCGGCACCGTTTTTCCCGACGAGAACGCTGAGATGATTGCCGCGCACATCCACCCACTCGGCATTCGGCAGATAGGGCCGCCAGATCAGGCGGGGATCGCAGTCGTTCGCCGATCCGCCTCTCGCCCGGTAATAAACCAGCTCGCCGTCGTAGACGCTCGGCCGGTAGAGCCCTTTCATGCGAAGCAATTGCCGTCCCGCGCGATCGTATCCCGGTGTGTGCCCGTCGACCCATTCAGGAGCAAGTTCCGGATAGATGCCGGCGGTCGGCCTGCAAAATCGAAAGACCAGCGGCTTCAGACGGTGGAGCAGTGATTTCGGCGGCTGTTGTCCCGCTTCCGGATGACGGCGCTTCTGGCTGCCTCCGCCTGTCCGCAGACCGGCCGACGTCTTCCGCAGGCGGCGCCGGATGCGATGAAAGAGAAAACCGGACCAGACCGGCAAGGGCCAGGTATGCTCGCTTTGCGGCGTGTCGATCATGCCGAGGAAACCGACATCCTTGCCTTCGGACCGCAGCCGCCTGGCAAGCTCCAGCGCCAGGATTCCGCCGAATGAATAGCCCAGCAGGCTGACCGGACCGTCAATGCCCTGTTTTTTCAGTTCTTCGCTGCAGGCCTCTATTTCATCGAATACGGTTGCCGGGCTGGAATTCGGAAAATCGAAATACGTCAGGTTCATGCCATAGACGACACCGTCATGGGCAAGGGTCTTGAGAAGGCTCTTGAGTTCGAGAAAACAGCTTACCCCGCCCGCAAAGACGATCAGAGGCCGTTTCCTGTCGCCATCACGGAGCTTCAGAAGCTTTGGAACCTCGTCATGGAGACCTTCCCGGACAGCCCCGGCAAGCTCCCTGATCGATGTCCAGAGATAGAAGCTGTTCACATTCAGCACTATTCCAGTCCTCTGGTGAACACGTTGCGTGAAAAGAAGCAGCTTGTTGATGTTGAAATGATCATGCAATTCTTCATCGCGAAGGATATTGCGATTGAGTATTCCCGACGCCTCCTCCAACAAGCTTTGCTCTATGCGGTGAGACATTCCAAAACCCTGAACACACGCTCCGGAATGACCTTAAGTCATCCATTCAAACCTCAGAAACATTGAGACACACAATCTTTGAATGAAGTTTATAAATCCTCTACCGAGGAATCTTTCCCGGTTAGATTGAAATATTCCGCCGAAGCGCGGCTGCCTTGAAGAGGGGGAAGTTGGCGGGCGGTGGACCTCCAAAGCTCCGAAATGCACGTTGCCGCAGCCGCCCGCGATGATGCGCCTCTCCTCACGCAAGACAGAGCTATGGATCTGCATGCGCCGCCTGTTTCTGTTCTGATTGTATTGGTCAAACTGGGCAGAACGGCCGAAACCTAATTCCCCACAGACCCTAGCCTGGACAGACAGCGCAAGCTATACCCTTGTAGATTTTGGCGCGGACAGTGAAGGCCAGACCATTCAGGAGCTTCCGATTGACGATAAAAAACAATTCTGAAAAGTGGATCTGCGTCTTTTTGATAACGCTCTTCTCAATTGTGGCGTCCTTACTGCTGACTTGGGCGGCGTCGGCGGACGGCTTGAGAATGGAGTCGCTTATTCCCGCCCTCGGAGTGCCGCTCATCGTTGCGCCGACAGCTTCATTCTGGATTGCGACGATGATGCTGCGTATCCACGAACTGAACCGGCAACTTGAGCACTTGGCACGCCACGACCATATGACCGCATTGTTGACGCGCAGGGCATTCTTCGAGGAATTTGAAGCCTCGGGCGCGCGCAAGACCGGGTCGATCATAGTGGCTGATATCGACAGGTTTAAAACAATCAACGACACCTACGGGCATCAGATCGGCGACCGGGTCATCCGGGAGGTTGCCAGCATCCTTAAAGACAAAGGTGAACCGGACGGAATCTCCGCGCGTTTCGGTGGCGAGGAATTTGTTTCGTTCTATCCTGGCGAATGCCTGCAGCATGCGGAAATCCGTGCAGAGGCAATCCGCTCCGCTGTCGAAAACCAGTCCATTCAGGTTTCGGGGAAAGAACTTGGTTTTACGCTGTCCATAGGTGTGGACTTCTTTGACGGGACGCGTCCGCTCGATCAGGTTCTGCATGCGGCCGACCAGGCTCTATACGAGGCAAAGAGGACAGGGCGAAACCGGGTCGTCTGCAATGCAGCCGGATGAGCGGGCAACGCTCGAGCTGTCTTAAGCTTATTGGTCCCAGAAATACTGTTCGCGCATCTGGCGCCAGATCTTCTCGCCGACGAGGCAATCGTAGGGCTCGCCGAAGGTGATCTGGGCCGGGACGATCCTCGGCTCCTCGGGCGGCATCCGTCCGCCGATCTCAAGGATCAGCTTGCGCCGCACCGCCTCCGGGAACTGGGCCCAGTCATTGACCGGGATCACGAAGCTGGAGGGACCGCCGATCACGCAGCGCCGGTAATATTCGTCGAGATCCTTGATGTTGAACTGAAACCCGACACCGCCCCGCGTCATCAGCGGCAGGCCGTTGATAACCAGACCTCTCTTGAGGGCGGCGTCGCGCTCGATCGTCACCGGAAGGCCCTGGTTGTTTGGTCCGTCGCCGGAAATATCGATGACACGCCTCTCGGCGAGATAGGACGTCTCTTCCAGGATTGCGGCGGCATGCCGGATTGCGCCGGAAATGGAGGTACGGCGCTGGCCATAGGTCGAATCGGCCAGAATCTTTTCGGCAAAGGCGATTGCATCCGCCTGGGTTTCGATGATCGTCCAGCCGACGATCTCGCGGGCGTGGCTGTCATTGGCCCATTCGAACATCATCAGCGCGATGCGGCCATAGCCGCCCATTTCAATGGCCCGGACGACTTCCGGACTGGAAACAGCCGCTGCATAGCCCTTGCGCTGGATCAGAAGTTCTTCCGGCGACATGGAGCGTGAGACGTCGACCGCGAGCACGAGCGCCACATCCACCTGTTCCCCGGCCTTGGCAGGGGACAGGGCAAGGAGTGCGCCCAACAGTGCGCAGATCAGAAAGCGGAGGGGGTCGAGCCTGCACATCCGAAAAGGATAGCCGAACAATCGGGATCCGCCAGCACGTTGATGCAGGCCGCCGATAAACGATCCGTGATCGGAAATGATCTGATCGATCCTGGCTCCGCCTCACCGTCGTCCTGCCCGGACTTGATCCACTGGTGTCCGGTTTAGCGCGAAGCAAGTTAGGCGAGATGATTTGCCATCCATTCGGTTGTCATCCCGGCTGAAGCGCAGCGGAAAGCCGGGATGACAAATCTGGATCGGTTTCATTTCCGCGCCGATGAGAAGCGTGAGAGAACCGGACCCGCCTACCCCCTCTGACCTATCGCACATGGGCCCCGATCCGCTATAAAGACTGAAAAAGAAATCTCAGGGAGTTCTCCATGGCCGATACCGCCGCAAACGACCACGTCCAGAAGCCGATGCTTGCAACCCTTCTGCACGAAGGCGTTTACCGGATCGTGATGCAGCGTCCGGAACGGATGAACGCGCTCTCCACCGAGATGATGCGTGCTTTGTCGCAGGAGCTTTCCAAGGCGGCGGACGATCCGGAAGTGCGCGTCGTCCTCCTGGGCGCGGAGGGCAAGGTGTTCTGCGCAGGACACGACCTTAAGGAACTGACCGCCGCCAGGGCGGAAGCAGACGGCGGCAAGGCGACCTACGAACGGGTCATGCGGCAATGCTCGGATCTGATGCAGCAGATCGTCCGTCTGCCCAAGCCGGTGATCGCCGTCGTGACCGGTGTCGCCACCGCGGCGGGCTGCCAGCTCGTCGCCTCCTGCGACCTGGCGATCGCCATCGATACGGCGACGTTCTGCACGCCGGGCGTCAATATCGGCCTCTTCTGTTCCACACCGATGGTCGCGCTGTCGCGCAACGTGGCGCCGAAACAGGCTATGGAAATGCTCCTGACCGGCGAGAGCATCGATGCCTCGACCGCCAAGGAATTCGGCCTGATCAATCGTATCGTGCCCGGCGACTACCTGGAACAGGTGGTGCAGAAATATGCGGCGATGATCGCGTCCAAATCGGCAAAGACGCTGAAGATCGGCAAGGAAGCCTTCTACCGCCAGCTCGAAATGCCGCTTTCGGAGGCCTATGATTTCGCCGCGCAGACGATGGTCGAAAACATGATGGCCAGGGATGCCGAAGAAGGCATCTCCGCCTTTCTGCAGAAACGCAAGCCGGAATGGACCGATAACTGATGCCGCAGGCGGGTTATTCAGGGCGTCCGCTGTCGGCCAAGCTCGGCCTGAAGCCCGGAATGACCTGCTGGCGCCTTGATATGCCTCCGGAGATCGCAGCCTTGCTGGACAGCCAGGAGCCCGGCCAAAAGCTGCTCACGGCGCCCGATCCCGGACTGGACTGCGCGCATGTCTTCGTCACCAGGAGGCAAGATCTTCAAAGTCAGCTCACCCTGCTCCGCGACACCCTTTCTCCGGACGGCATGGTCTGGGTATCCTGGCCGAAAAAGGCCAGCAAGGTGCCGACAGACGTCACCGAGGACGTCATCCGGGACATCTGCCTGCCGATGGGCCTGGTCGATGTGAAGGTCTGCGCGGTCGACACCGTCTGGTCCGGCCTGAAGCTGATGATCCGCAAGGAACTGAGGAAAGATCAGGCCGCAAAGCTCGAGGCTTGAAAGGACCGTCTGATATCCAGCGGCTTGTGGGCTCCTGCGACCGAAGACGCTCTTGCGGAACAGCCGCAATTCGCATTGGATAGCGCCGCACAGCGAAGGATCTCCGCCGTATGAACCACGATACCTATTCCGACGCCTATATCAGGGACATTCTCGATGAGGTCAAAACCGTCGCGATGATCGGGGCAAGCGCCAACAATGTGCGGCCGTCCTATTTCGTGCTGAAATATCTTCTGTCCAAGGGCTACGAGGTCTGGCCGGTCAATCCCGGTCAGGCGGGCAAGGAGATCCTGGAACAGACGGTCTGCGCCTCTCTGGAGGATCTGCCGGGCGTGCCGGACATGATCGACATCTTCCGCAATTCGGACGCTGCCGGACAGATCGTCGATCAAATCCTTGCCAGCGGAAAACTTCCGAAGGTCATCTGGATGCAGCTCACCGTGCGCAACGACCCGGCCGCCGAACGGGCGGAAGCCGCCGGCATCAAAGTCGTCATGAACCGCTGCCCGAAAATCGAGTACGGCCGGCTGTCCGGGGAAATCGGCTGGGCGGGCGTGAATTCCCGCACGCTTTCCTCCAAACGCCCTTCCCTCAAGTCCGGCTTCCAGCATCGCGGCCTGTCGGACACCAAATCCGGTTAATTTTCCGCTCCGCGCCAGCTTCGCACAATGCTCCCTTGATAGCCCGTTAACCGGTTTCCTTTGGCCGGTCGTCCGACCGGGTCTGCGCATTGAAGAGGGCGAAATGGATCAGGATCCGACCCTGTTTACCTCGCTGGAATGGGTGTTGTTGGCGATGGCCGGCCTGATCGCGTTCATATTGTTTGCGGTCGTTCACCGGGCAGAACCGGGATCTCCCTTCGCCGAGCGGGACGAAAACTGGTTCCGGGAAGAGCCCTCCGCTCCAGAGCGCTCGAGCAAGCAAAATTAACCCCCGGCAAGAAGTCCACAAGTTCGAGACTCGCGGCACTTTTCAACCTGTGCGTGTTTCTGCTAAGATGGGTTGCAGAAACAAACAATATGAGACCGACGCAGGGCCCGAAGGGCATGAGAAGAATTGCTGGGGGGCATTGGTAATGTTCAATATTTATTCCGGCCTGGCTTTCCTGGCCTTGATCGTCTGTCTGTTCCTGCTGATCCGGTCGGAACAAAAGGCGCGGAAAAGGCTGCGCCATGTTTCCCCGCTCACCAGCAGCATAGCGGCGACACGAAATATGTCCGGCTACGATGGCGATGGGCAGGAACCGGCGTTCGTTTCAGAAACCGAAGCAGGCAGAAACCGAAGCGGCCAGGATTAAGTCTGCATGCTTCTTCAAATTTTATTCAATTTTTCAAACATTTAAATAATAATTGCACCGAATTTCTTATCACTTTCTACATCTTCGATCATTAACCTTTCCAGCGCGTAGCAACAATAAGAACGTCCCTGGAGACCGTCATGCTCGCTGTGCTTACCGACACGGCCCTGCTGGCCTGGAGCCTGCCCCTGCTGGCGGTAATCCTGCTTTTTGCCGTTTATTTCCTGGCAAAGACCGACGGTCCGAAAGATCGTTCCGGCCGCTAGAGCGTTGCCTCCTGACCTCCCACCCTGGCGTGGCAAGGGCTTCCGCGATACCGGAACGGTTGCGGCCTAAGCCATTGACGCCAAGAATTTTTCCATCGGGCGCCAATTCCGGAAAATCCTGCTTTGACCTCCCCCGGCCCTTCGGTCAAACTGGCCGCCGTTCACATCGGAGGTTCTTTTATGAGCGATAAGATTCCGGGTTTTTCCACCCTAGCCATTCACGCCGGCGCGGCACCTGATCCTTCCACCGGAGCCCGGGCGACACCCATTTATCAGACGACATCCTTTGTTTTCGACGACGTCGATCATGCAGCCTCCCTGTTCGGACTGCAGGCGTTCGGCAACATCTACACCCGAATCACCAACCCGACGACCGCCGTTCTGGAAGAGCGGGTGGCCGCGCTCGAAGGTGGTACGGCGGCGCTCGCCACCGCGTCGGGCCATTCCGCCCAGCTCCTGTGCTTCCACACGCTGATGCAGCCGGGCGACAACATCGTCGCCGCGAACAAGCTTTACGGCGGTTCGATCAACCAGCTCAATCATTCCTTCAAGAGCTTCGGCTGGGGCGTGAAATGGGCAGATCCCGCGGATATCAATTCCTTCGAGGCGGCCATCGACGACAGAACCCGGGCGATCTTCATCGAGAGCCTCGCCAATCCGGGCGGCATCGTCGTCGATATCGAGGCGATCGCGGCCCTTGCCAAGGCCAAGGGCATTCCGCTGGTGGTCGACAACACCATGGCGACTCCTTATCTCTGCCGCCCCATCGAACACGGCGCGGACATCGTTCTGCACTCCCTGACCAAATTCATGGGCGGCCACGGCAATTCCATGGGCGGCATCATCGTCGACGGCGGCAGCTTCGACTGGTCGGCGAGCGGCAATTATCCGCTGCTTTCCCAGCCGCGGCCCGAATACCAGGGCATCGTGCTGCACGAGACCTTCGGCAACTTCGCCTTCGCGATCGCCTGCCGGGTGCTCGGGCTGCGCGACCTCGGCCCGGCCATTTCTCCATTCAACTCCTTCATGATCCTGACGGGCATCGAGACGCTGCCGCTGCGCATGCAGCGCCATTCCGACAATGCCAAGAAGGTCGCCCTGCATCTGTCGGGGCACGAGAAGGTCAATTGGGTGTCCTATGCCGCCCTGCCGGAAGACAAGCATCACGGCCTGCAGCAGAAATACATGCCCAAGGGCGCGGGCGCTGTCTTCACCTTCGGCGTCGAAGGCGGTTATGACGCCGGCGTCGCGCTGGTTTCCAAGGTGGAACTGTTTTCGCACCTGGCCAATATCGGCGACACCCGCAGCCTGATCATCCACCCAGCGTCCACCACCCACCGCCAGCTCACCGACGAACAGAAGACCGCGGCAGGCGCCGGGCCGGACGTCGTGCGTATTTCCGTCGGCCTGGAAGAGGTCGACGACATCATCGCGGATCTGGACCAGGCGCTGTCAGGCTGATCACTGCAACGTTTTCCGCAATCGCAGAGCCCGCCGGAAGGCGGGCTTTGTTTTCCCACAAACATCCAGATCGTCATCCCGGACGCAGCATAGCGAAGATCCGGGATCGGAGAGCCGAGCTCCGTCGATCGTAAAGAATTTGCAAAGGCAAAGACTTGCGCCTCTCCGATCCCGGCTCGCGCTTCGCTTGGCCGGGATGACGATGGTGAGAAGAGCGCCTTGATAAAGAGCTTGAGCCCGCAGAATCGCGAGCCATTAATTTCTCAAAAATTTCGGTTCGGCCATAGCTAAAGCACCGCCGACCGGCCAATTATCCGCCCCTATCCCCGGATCGGGAACGGACCTTTCAGCACCGCCAGATAATCGACGGAGGCGGCGAGAACCACCACGGCAAATCCCTGGTGGATCAGGGCGGTAGAGAGCGGCACCATCCAGAGCAGGGTCAAAATACCGAAGACCGCCTGCAGCAGGATGAAACCGCCGACATGCGCGCCTGCCCGGCGCAGCTCCTTGCGCCGGCTTGCCTTGAACGAGCTGAAGGCCAGCGCCAGGCCGATCACGACCAGCAGATAGGCGGTCATGCGGTGCTGGAACTGGACGGTCATGACGTTTTCGAAGAAATTCAGCCAGGCCGGTTTCATGACGAGCAGCCCGTTCGGGATGATCCTGCCATCCATCAGCGGCCAGGTGTTGAAGGTCAGCCCGGCGTTGAGACCGGCGACAAGGCCGCCCAGAAAGATCTGCAGGAACACCAGGCAGAGGACCAGCCGGCCGAGCCCGGAGAGGCGCCCCCTCTCCTCGTCATCGGGCTTTGGCAGCGGTGCGAGCCGGCGGGCGATCCAGAACAGATAGGCGAAAATGAACAGGGCGAGCGTCAGATGGGTGGCGAGCCGGTACTGGCTGACATCCACACGCTCGACCAGGCCGGAGGCGACCATCCACCAGCCGACGAAGCCCTGAAGACCGCCGAGCGCGAGACCGATCACCAGCCTCGGTTTCAGCCAGGGCTCGATCCGTCCAGTGACCCAGAAGGCGAGCATCGGCACGAAAAAGGCGACGCCGATGAACCGGCCGAGCAGCCTGTGCGCCCATTCCCACCAGAAGATGAACTTGAATTCCTCGAGGCTCATACCCTTGTTGATGAGCTGGTATTCCGGGATCTGGCGGTATTTTTCCAGCTCCTCTTCCCACTCGGCCTCGCTGAGCGGCGGGATGACCCCGTGGATCGGCTTCCACTCGGTGATCGACAGGCCGGATTCGGTCAGCCGGGTGGCCCCGCCGACCACGACCATGGCCAGAATCAGCGCGCAGACACCGTAAAGCCACCAGCGGATCAGGGCTCTATTCCGTTCAATGCGCGCCAGCCTGACCGAAGACACACGGGTCTCCGCCGTATTTGCGCTTGCCGCCACAGTCATTGTCCTTCTCCGGCCCTGCTCACTACACCAATCCGGGGTATTGCCAAGCGGAGATACAAAGGCAAGCGGAAAACGGCAAGTGCCGATCCGACTTTGCGGCAATCTGCCTCTCGCGAAGCGCCTGCTGTCCCGGCCAGAACGACGATACCGGTTATTTCAACCGGCCGGTCCGGCGCCGGGTTGCCGCAGGAAAAGGAAGCGGGCTATAAGCGCCACCGGACGGCTTCGGCACATGGGCACCCGCGTTCGACCGAACGCAGGCAAGCTGCTCCGGCAATTCAAGATCGATCAACGGATAGGCCCGCAATGGTCCCCTCATTCAGAAAATTCGTCGGCATGGTGGTTCTGGTCGTTTTTGTCGTGGTCTATGCGCTGGTCGCGATGGTGATCGGCGACATGACCCTCCAGAACGCTTCGACGCTCGTGCGCCTGATCTATTTCGCCATTGCCGGGCTGATCTGGGTGATCCCGGCGGGAGCCATCATCTGGTGGATGGAAAGAAGCGGGAAAACCCGGACCTGACGCCGAAGCCGGACGCCGCCCAGCGGGCCGCGCGGTAAAGCGCGAAGGGGGCGCCGGTGAGGTATTGATCGACAACGGCCGCATCCTGATAGCAGCCGTTCAGGGAAACCCGCGGCAGCATCATCGGATCGCGCGCATTCACCGACTGGAGAACGCCAGGCAGCGTGGTCACCGCGGACGCAAACCCGATCTCGCGGAGAATGGCCGCGTCGCGCAGGCTGATCGCATAGGATTTGCCATACGGATAGGCGAAATGCTTCGGACGCCGGCCGAGCTCGGCCTCCATGCGCGTCAGCCCTTTCAGGATGTCATCGCGTGCCGCACTCGCCTCCAGGCGCGCCAGAGCGAAATGATCGTGGGTATGAGCGCCGATGGTCACCAAAGGATCGGAGGCTAGCCGGCGAACTTCATCCCAGTCCATCAAAAGCTCGTCAGCCAGCGCCCAGAGATCGAGCCCGTATTTTTCAGCAAGCGCTCGAATGACCTTGCGCTGGTCCAGCTCGTCCAGTTCAAGCGTCAGATAGTCCGCCAGCCTGTTGAAACAGGCTTCCTTTTCCGCGACGCTGCGGCAGGGAACGCCATCCGTGTCGCCGGTAAAGAAGACCTCGTCGTTTTCGGCGATGATACGCTCGAGCGCGATCCACCAGAGTTCGGTCGACCGGTCGATCAGGCCGGTCGCGACGAACACCGTGAAGGGCGCCTGCAGCTCCTTCAGAACGGGATAGGCGATCTCCAGATTGTCCCGGTAGCCGTCGTCGAAGGTCAGCACTGCGTAACGCTGGTCGCCATAACCCGATTTCAGAAGGTCGATGGCTTCATCCAGCGCGATGATCTCGTAACCGTTGGCCCTGATCCGCTCGACGGCAATGCGCAGGAATTCCGGTGTGATCTCCAGATGCCGGTTGGGCTGAAACGCGTCCGGCCGTGCTTCGCGGACATGATGCAACATGAAAACAGCACCGCAACCCTGAGTGAAGGGTGCCAGCATTTTGCTGAACCCGGTTCCGTTCAGGACGCGGAAAGCGCTTGTGATTGCTTGTTGACGTATGCCCATGCGGTTGTGACAACCCGTACTTTAAAAGAATGCCAGTTAGGCACGGTTTCTTTAATATTTATTGCTAAATCTAACGAGACTTAGCTCGATCTGCCAGCACCACTTCCGGTCTTTCCAGTATGCTCGTTCAAAATGGTTTACCCCAAGTTCACAACCTGCAACTGTCCGAAGCCCAGAGCGCGAAGGGATCGGACATGACCGGTGCGGCTTCCCCTCTCCAGATCACTGTTTTCAGGCAGCCTTCCGAAGCGGAAGCCGACTGGCGGCATTTCCAGGAAGAGGGCTTCCTCAATCCCTATCAGTCCTACGACTGGGTGTCGGCCTGGTACGACACTCTGGGCAAGGCACAGGGAATAGAAGCTCTGATAGCCGTGGTGCGGAAAGAGGGCAAGGCGGTCGCGCTCCTGCCGATGGGCCTCGAAAGCTCCGCCGGGATCAGGACACTGGCCTTTCTGGGGCACCAGAACGGCAATCAGAACACCGGCTGCTGGGACGCGGATTTTTATGCGCGAGCCAGCAGCGAGGAGATGCGGGATCTTCTCGTCCGCCTGAGCCGGGAGGCAAGCGCGGACCTGCTGGTGCTGCACAATGTCCCGGAAACCTGGTACGGCCGTCCGCATCCGTTCGTTCTGAAAGGCGCCGTGACGAGCCCCAGTCCGGTTTTCATGCGCGCCCTGCCCTCGGATTTCGCGACATTGTTCGCGCAGACCCACAGCAAATCGTCGCGCAAGAAGCTTCTGCGCAAACAAAGGCTTTTGAGGGAAGCAGGCGATTACCGGGCAGCCAAGGCGCAAACCCGGCAGGAAATTTCCGACGGTCTCGCCGCGTTTCTGGAGCAGCGTGCGAAACGCGCAGCAAAGGCCGGCATTCCCAACGCCTTTTCCACGCCGGTCGCAAGGGATTTTCTTTCGCGGCTGCTGGCGAGCGATGCGGAAGACCGGCTGGTTGACGTCTGGTTTCTGGAAACCGGCGGCGCGATCCGCTCCACCTATCTGTGCATCGAATATGCCGGCACGATCTATTCCTACAGCAACAGCATTTCCCATGACGACATGGAGGCCAACAGCCCCGGGCGCATCCTGTTCATGGAAATCATGAACCATGCCTGCGCCGACAAAAACCTGACGATGCTCGATTTCGGCCTCGGGGAAGAACCCTACAAGACCTCCTGGGCCGATCCCGTGCCCCTGAAGGACAGCCTTCTTGCCGTGACCTGGAAAGGCAGCTTGCAAAAAGACCTGGCAAGGCTGCGCACCCGTGTGAAGTCCGCGGTGCGCAATTCCACCTTTCTCTGGCCGCTGGTGCGCCGTTTGCGGAAGTGGAAAGCCGGCCTCAGCAAGGGCGGCGACCAGGCCGACTAGGTTTGGGGCAGGAGCAGGCTGTTCTTCGTGCCGATGCGCTCCATTCTCCCTCATCCTGAGGAAGCGCTCCAGCGCTGTCTCGAAGGATGGGCGGCATGTTCAGGAGCAAGCGGCCCATCCTTCGAGACGGGCCTGTAGGCCCTCCTCAGGATGAGGCTCCACTTTCATTTCAGAGTGAATTTCTCGCGCCGCAGGACAACCCGTTCAAAACTCGTATCCAAGTGCGTCCCGCGGTCAGGCTGCGTGGCCGTCATCGTTGCGGCGCGGGCCGGGACCCATCCCCCCCGAAATGACGACTTCAACCTTTGCACCCGTGTTGTGCGCGAGCAGATTGGCCGCGCTCTGAAGCTCGTGACTGTGATCCGGCGCGCTCGCAGCGATCAGGACACGGTCGGCGAAACTCAGCATGCGGGCGCTGGCAAGCGATCCGTCGATAGCGCCGAGATCGACCACGATGGTCTTGTAGGTGGATTTGATCGCTTCCAGCGCAAGCTTGAAGCGCTCCGAATTGACCATATCGTCGGTGATCGCCTCCCGGCCGGCTTCGATGATGTGAGCCTTGGAGGCGGCATCCCGGTAGACCACCTTGGCAAAAGGCGCGTTGCCCGCGACGATGTCCGAAAACCCTTCTGCCGCCTTCTTGTTGGACTGCTCCGGGAACACTTCCATGATCAAGGCGGGCTTGCCGGTTTTCGCCGCCTTGCGCGCCAGGTCGAAGGCGAGTTCATGGGACAGGGCATCGTCGTCGACGCTCAGAACGACGATCCGCCCGGCGGCTTCGACATCTTCCGCATAGGTCGTCTCGATGGGCTCTTCGACAGCGGGTTTGAGCGCGGGCTCGGGTGCGGGAACCGGTTCCGGCGTTTCTTCCGCACGGCTGCCGCCCGCGTCGCGGACCCAGTCGGGAGCCACGTCGTGGTCATACCGTGCCCGGTCCCTGCGACGCGCCTTGCGTTCGATGGCGGCCCGGAGGGGCGAAAGCCGTTTGGGTGCTTCCTCCTCCGGCTCCGCGACATCGTCGATATAGGCGCCCGGCTCGTCTTCCAGCCGCTCCTGCTCGGCGGAATTCTCGCGGAAATCCGGCTCCATCCGGTAATTGGCGACAGTCTGGCCGTAACCGCGCGCCCAGCCGTAGCTGTCTTCCGCAGGCGGCGCGGCCTGCGAAGCACCCATCTCGCCGCCCGGGACCGGAGCCGCCACGGAGGTTCCCTTTGCATCGGAACCGGCGGGGGCATTCATCCGGTAAAGAGCGTTGCCGCTCAGGAACTCACGCATCAGCACGAAGGCGCATCCGAGAATGAAGGTGACAAGTGCGGCGATGATCGTGCTGGAGATGATCTTCGGAGAATAGGGTTCGACCGGGACGCTCGCGCTGGAGATGATGCGCGCATCAGCCGGCAGAACCTGCGCCCTGAGGCGCGAGTCCGCTTCCTGGTAGCTCAAGAGCAACTGGTCGAGCTGGGCGGCCTTGGCGTTGGCCTCGCGTTCCAGTTCACTCAGGCGGGCCTGATCCGCATTGCTGCGGGCCGCGGCGGCCTTCAGCTCGTCCAGGCGCTTTTCCAGGGCCAGGGCCCGCTGGTTGGCGACCTTCGCGTCGGTTTCGAGCCCCTGAAGGATCTTGCGCGCTTCGGCCCTTATCTGCCGGTCGTAATCGACAAGCTGCGACTGGAGCGCCTTGAGCTGGGGGTGGTTCGGCAGGAGCGTGATGGACAGTTCGGCAATGCTCGACTGGATTTCCACCTGCCGCTCGCGTAGGCGCTGGATCAGCGCGGAGTTCAGAACGTCGCTCGCGGTCTCCAGCGAGCCGCCCGAATTCAGAAGTTCGCGAATGAGGTCGGCCTTGGCCTGGGCTTCCGCCTTGGCGGCCTGCGCGGCGGAATAGTCGCTGCTCGTTTCGGCAAGCTGCTGCTGGCTGAGCGGAATGTTGTCGGCGCCAATCAGGAGATCCGCCCGCGCCCGGAAATCGGCGACCGCCTTGCGGGCGGCCTGGACCTCCTTGCGCAGTTCGACGATTTGCGGCTCCAGCGCCGCGGAAGCCTGTTCGGTCGTTTCGCGTTTCGCACTCGACTGGACGGCGAGATATTCGTCGACAATCGTGTTGGCCACCTTGGCGGCAAGAACCGGGCTTTCCGCCGAATAATTGACCGCGATGACGCGCGATCCCTCAAGACGGTAGATTTCGAGGTTCTTGTAATAGTGCTTGAGAACCCGTTCCTCTTCGCTGTTGCCTTCCGTGGTTCCGCCAAGGCCGATCATCGACAACAGGTCTCCGACCAGGGATCCGGCCCCTTTTGCATCGAATTCGGGGATAGCCGTCAGATTGAGTTTGTTGGAGACCCGGCGCGCCAGATCGGCGGACATGAGAAGCTGAACCTGGCTCGCGACCCCTTCGCTGTCGAGAAGCGCCCTCTCCTCTTCCGCGCCGCGCGAAGCGCCCGGGAACTTGTTGTCCGTGCTCTCGATCAGAAGCCGGGCTTCGGCCTTGTATTTGGGCGCCACGAATTGCAGGCCAAGAAATACGGCAACGGCAACGAACAATGTCAGCGGCACCAGCCAGCCGAGGGACCGGCCGATCGCCCGCAACAGGCCGCCCAGGTCCAGCGCCATGTCGTCTTCGGAATAGGTCTGCCGCTCAGCATTCATCTTCTATAACTCCGCAATTCCGGCAAACTATCTCGAATTATGGTAAGCGTTCCGTTAAAGTGTCCGTCGGCCCGCAAAGACGCATGTTAATTAATGCATGCGCAATTTTGACGATGCCCTCAGATTGGCTTTTCGCCTCTTCACCCTCAATTAACCATAACACGCGATGCTATCTCCGAATTGTAGGAGAGTCGTTGATGCGAATGAGAGCGCTTCTTGTCCTGGGCCTTTGCCTGGGCCTTGCTGCATGCAGCGGGTACAGGCAGCCGCCGACAGCATTTCATGAGACGCTGACCCAGCCTTACCGCTTGGACTCAAGCGACAAGCTGCGCATCATTGTGTTCGGCCAGACCGACCTGTCGAACACCTATGTCGTTGACCAGGCAGGATATATTTCCTTCCCCCTGATCGGCAGCGTCGCCGCGCGCGGCAAGACCCAGCAGAGCCTCGCCGCCGAGATTGCCGCGAAATTGCGGCAGGGATATATCCGCGATCCGGACGTATCCGTCGAGGTCGACACCTACCGTCCGATCTTCGTGATGGGTGAAGTGCAAAATGCAGGCCAGTACAACTATGTCGCCGGCATGACGGTCCAGAACGCCATCGCGACAGCGGGCGGATTCAGCTCGCGGGCCCAGCAGGCGGATGTGGATATCACCCGCCAGATTAACGGTGAAATTCTAAACGGCCGTGTGCCCATTTCGGACCCGGTGCGTCCCGGAGACACCGTTTACGTCCGCGAACGGTATTTTTAGAGGTTCCCCGGAGTTAACCGTAGACTCATCTCCCTTTGCTAGGGTGCAGTGACAGGCCCCACAGGTTCGATTAAGAAACCTGGGGGCGGTAACAGGGAAACTGCACCATGACAACGACTCCCATGCGGATCGTGCATTGTGTCCGTTCGCCTATTGGCGGGATCTTCCGCCATATCCGCGATTTGGCGACCGCCCAGGTGGAAGCCGGACACGATGTCGGACTCATTTGCGACAGCAGCACTGGCAGCGCTTTCGACAATCAGATTCTGGATGACCTCCGGCCGAAGCTCACCCTCGGCGCGGCGCGCTTTCCAATGCAGCGCCAACTCACCATCCAGGACCTGTCGGCCACCCTCGCCCTTTACCGGCATATCCGCGATCTGAAACCCGACATTCTGCACGGCCATGGCGCCAAGGGCGGAGCCTATGTCCGCCTGATCGGCAGCATCCTGCGCCTGCGCGGCCAGAAGGTGTCCCGCATCTACTGCCCGCATGGCGGCAGCCTGCATTATGACCCCCACAGGCTGGAAGGGCGCGTCTATCATTCCCTGGAAAACGTGCTCGGCCGTCTTACCGACGGGTTCGTCTTCGTCTCCGACTACGAATATTCAGCCTATGAAAGCAAGGTCGGCCACCCGAAGGCAAAGGCGCGGATCGTCTATAACGGGCTGACACCGGAGGAATTCACCCCCGTTGCCGCCGACGAGAACGCCGGCGACTTCGTCTATATCGGCATGCTGCGCGACCTCAAGGGTCCGGACCTGTTCATCGAGGCGCTCTATAACATCCGCCTGAAAACCGGTGCCGCGCCGCGGGCCCATATCGTCGGCGAAGGTCCCGACGAGGAGCGCTACCGCAACATGGTCACGAAGTTCGGCCTCGATGGCGCCATCACCTTCCACGGGGCCTTGCGGGCGCACGACGCCTTCAAGCTCGCCAGGAACGTCGTGGTTCCGTCGCGCGCGGAGGCCATGCCCTATATCATCCTCGAAACAATTGCCGCCCAGCGTCCGCTTATCGCGACACGGGTCGGCGGAATTCCGGAGATATTCGGCCGCTATGCCCACCGGCTGATCGAGCCCGGCCATATCGGCAAGCTCACGGTCGCCATGGAAGACGCAATGGAGCATCCGGCGAGAATGGAGCAGGAAGCCAAGGAGCTGCGCAGCTGCCTGGCGGAGACCTTCTCCGTGGAACTGATGAACGACCGGATCACCACGCTCTATCAGGAAGTCCGGGGCATTGCGCCGATGGACGCCGCCGCGCCTCATGCGGCCGAGAATGCTTCGGCCGTCAGCCGGGCCCAGACCGTCTACGCCAGATCGAGCAACCGGTGATGAGCAATCCCGCTTTCAAACCGACAGATCCGATCGATCCGGCGCCGCTCGCAGGCGACGGCTCCGGTCTGCGCCGCAGGCTGGAAACACATCTGCGGCAGTCCGTCGGCAACCTTGCCGGTCCCTCGAATGTGGAAGTCCTGCCGGCGGCCAATTCGAGCCTGACCGCCGAAGCCATCGAGATCGCACAGGGTCTCGGCGGCAAGGGCGTGTCCATTCCGGTCCTGACCGGCATGGTCCGGCTGACGGATATTCTGCTGATCGCGGCCACGGCGCTGATCACCGCCTTCACCGGCCCCGGTGCCGAGGGGTTCGGCCTGGGCAACGCCTTCGCGACCGGCGTCTCCATCCTGTTCGCCCTCGCGTTTTTCCAGGCGGCCGACGTCTATCAGGTTCCGGTCATGCGCCAGGGCCTATCCCAGCTCGGACGCGTGGCGGCCGGCTGGACGCTGGTCTTCGCCATGTTCGCGCTGCTCAGGACGACGACCGGCGTCGGCGCCGGCATCGCCGATGCCTGGATCGGCTCCTGGTACGCGCTCAGCCTCATCGGCCTGTGCCTTTCCCGCCTGATCGTCTACCGGCTGGTGCGCCACTGGATGGACAACGGCCGGCTGGAACGGCGCGCCATCATTGTCGGCGGCGGCACGGCCGCGGCCGAACTGATCCACGATCTGGAAGCCCAGGGCGACAACGACATCCGCATCTGCGGCATCTTCGACGACCGCTCGAACGACCGGTCGCCGCCGGTGGTGGCGGGCTATCCGAAGCTCGGCAACATCAGCGCCCTGGTCGAGTTCGCCCGACTGGCGCGCATCGACATGCTGATCGTCTGCATTCCGCTCAGGGCCGAAAAGCGGGTCCTGGAACTGCTCCGCAAACTCTGGGTGCTGCCGGTCGACATCCGTCTTTCCGCCCATACCGACAAGGTCCGCTTCCGCAACCGCGGCGCGTCCTTCATCGGCACGGTGCCGTTTGTCGACGTGGTGGAAAAGCCGATTGCCGACTGGGACATGGTCGCCAAACGGATCTTCGACGTGGTGTTCGCCTCGCTGGCGCTCCTGACCCTGTTTCCGGTGATGATCGCCGCGGCGATCGCGGTGAAGCTGGACAGCAAGGGACCGGTCCTGTTCCGGCAGAAGCGCTACGGCTTCAACAACGAGATCATCGACGTCCTGAAATTCCGCTCCATGTATACGGAGATGGCCGATCCGGACGCAAAGAAGGTGGTGACCAAGGGCGACCCGCGCGTCACCCGGGTCGGCCGGTTCATCCGCAAGACCTCGATCGACGAGTTGCCGCAGCTCTTCAACGTGCTGGCGGGCAGCCTGTCGCTTGTCGGCCCGCGCCCGCATGCGGTCAACGCCCACACGGACAACAAGTCCTGGGACGACGTCGTCGACGGCTATTTCGCCCGCCACAAGGTGAAACCCGGCGTGACCGGTTGGGCGCAGATCAACGGCTGGCGCGGCGAAGTGGACAAACCGGAAAAGATCCAGAACCGGGTGGAGTGCGACGTTTACTATATCGAGAACTGGTCGATCCTGTTCGACCTGAAGATCCTGTTCCTGACCCCGTTCCGGCTGCTCAACACGGAGAATGCCTATTGAGCATCGCGGCCGCCCCCTTTGGCGGCGCGCGACACGCGCGCGCGCCCGGCGGTCTTTCCGTCAAGGGCCTGGGCAATGCGTCGCTCTGGCTCGCGGCCTTCCTGTCGGGTTTCGTCATCAGGGAGCCTGCGCCCTATGAACTCTATATGGCGCTCATCTCGGTGGTCTGGCTCGCCAGCGGGCTGAAGCTCAGGCGCGAATTCGGACCGCTGATCGTCTGCATGATGCTCTATGTCGCCGGCGGCATCGCTTCCATTCCGATGGCCCGGGAAATGGGCGAAGCGATGATGTATATCGCCGTTTCGAGCTTTCTCGCGATCACCGCGATCTTCTACGCCGCCATCATCGCTGACGATCCGCAAAGGTTCAGGATCCTGCAGAGCGGTTACACGATCAGCGCGGTCCTCGTCGCCGCCATCGGCATCGCCGGCTATTTTCACCTGTTTCCGGGCGCCGACTATTTCACCCTCTACGACCGCGCCCGCGGCACCTTCCAGGACCCGAACGTCTTCGGTCCGTTTCTCGTGCTGCCGACCGTTCTCCTGATCCAGAAACTTCTGCGGGACTCCGTTCTGCGGAACCTGCACGTGCTGGTGCCGCTCGCCATTCTACTCCTCGGGGTGTTCCTGAGCTTCTCGCGCGGCGCCTGGGGTGTGCTGTTCGCCGCCGTCCTGATGGTCTATTTCCTGGCGCTGGTGACGGAGCAGAGCAACAAGCGGCGCGGACGGCTGATCCTCCTGGGCGGTGCCGGGATCGTCGCCGTCGTCCTGCTTCTGGCGGTCGCGCTGTCGATCGACACCGTTTCAGAGATGTTCGCCCAGCGTGCCAAGCTGGTGCAGGACTACGATGGCGCCCGCCTCGGCCGTTTCGCCCGCTATTCGCTCGGTTTCCAGATGGTGATGGAGAACCCGCTCGGCCTGGGCGCGCTGGAATTCAACAAGTATTTCCCGGAAGACGAGCACAACGTCTATCTGAAGGGCTACACCACCTACGGCTGGCTCGGTGGCTCGGTCTATATCCTGCTGGCGCTCTGGACGCTGTGCGCCATGGTGCCGCTGCTGTTCAAGTCCCGCCCCTGGACGGCGTTCACCCAATCCGTCTTCGCGGTCTTTCTCGCCCACCTGATCCTGTCGGCGATCATCGACACGGACCACTGGCGGCACATGTACATGCTCTACGGCCTCGCCTGGGGACTGATCGCCGCCGACAAGATGGAGCGCAGACGGCTCCGAAGGCAGCCCGCCGCGGCGGGTTGACCGTCAGGCACCATGGCAAGGAACAACCTTTCCCGGCAGCGCAACAAGCCGCTTGCGCTCGGCAGGCGAACAAGCTAGGTAGGGTCCGTTCGGGCAGTAGCGCAGCCTGGTAGCGCACTTCACTGGGGGTGAAGGGGTCGTCGGTTCAAATCCGGCCTGCCCGACCAATCACTTAAAAACGTTGTTTGCCGTATGGCCCGGTTCAATGATCTTGAACCGAACGGATTGACGTGCCGCTTATTCCTGCCGGGTGAAGTCCACAGACGGTGCCTCTTCGATCGTTTCGCTTCCGAGATCCACCAGCCAGGCGATCCGGGTCTGGTATCTCACCACGACCTTGTAATCCGGGCCCAGCACCTCGCGGGCGATCTGGCGGAAGGGGTTGGCCTTCAGGTGCTCGGGCAGGAACTCGTTGACGGAGGCGATCCTGTACTGGGCGTCCTGGGGCAGATCGACCAGGACCCAGACTTCCGCCAGCTTGCGCCTTGCATGCACGTCGACCCGGATGACCTCCACGGAGACCTCGCCTGCCCAATCCTTCACCTTGCGGGCCAGCTGTGCTTCCGTTCCCGTATCGACATACCGGTAGTAGGTCGCCACGAGCAGGTGCGCGAAAACGGCCAGCAGGAAAGCCATCGTCACGCCGAAACCGAGGCTGAACTTCACGCCCCGCCCGGCCTTCCGGAAGAGATGGGCCCGCGGACTGAGGGCGAGATAGACGATGCAGGCGGAAAAGATGATCGCGCCGAAATTGGTGGCGAAGAGAAGCGTCGCCTCGATGCCGGGGACCCACTCGCCGAAATAAAACAGGATGCCTGCCGCCGCTAGCGGTGGCACCAGGGAGACCCCGATCGCGGCGCCCGGCAGCAGGCTGACTTCCGATCTTTTGACCTGCACATAGGCGGCGGCCACGCCCGCGGCCAGGGCGACCACCATGTCTTCGGCGCCCGGGTTGGCGCGGTTCATCACCTCTTCCGGGATGAGCAGGGCGGAAGGCACATCCGCGATCCAGACGATCAGCCAGGCGATGAGGATGCTGACGCCCGCAGCAATCCAGACGACCAGCATCAGGAAGGCGGCGCGGCCGACCCAGCCCATGACGATGGAGGAAGCTATGCCGAGGATCGGCGTCATGAGCGGCGCGACCAGCATCGCCGCGATGACCACGGCCCCGGAATTCCTGAGCAGGCCCATGGTCGCGATGATCACCGCCAGCGACAGCAGCATCGCGAACTTGCGCCAATACGAGGCTTTCCTGGCTCCCTCGAACCGAAGAATTTCCTTCGTTGTGCTGAACTTACCGTCGGCCATTGCCGGTCGCCTGGGACAAACCGTGACACCAATCGGCAAGAGTATGATGCAATCTATGGTTTTCGCTAGCAGTATTTCGCGCAAACATCAAGTGCGCTGCCCGACCGAACCGGTCAAACGCTATGCTTGCCCGAAAAGGCGCCGTTTACGCCTGATCCGCTTCTCCGTCGGATTTCCCCTTCCCGGAAAAGAAATAAAGACAGGCAAAGAACAGCACGCCGAAAACCAGGCTGACGACGGCAAAAACCGGTGCTGATCCGGTGAGGGTCTGCCATATCAGCTTTTCCGACCAGTACTCGCTCAGGAACTCGACAGCCAATCCGTCCATGGTCCTGAAGAAGACACCGAAAAACACAATGAACAGTGCGATTGTATAAAGAGCCGAGACCACGGCGATCCTGAACAGCGGCCGCACTATTTGACCTCCCAGAACCAGATTTCTTTCGATTGATTGAGATCGGACACGCTTGAGGAGAAGAACTCCAGAACACTGCGCATCCACATGCTGCTGCCGGTAATCGCGTCCTTGTTCCAGAGGTCGATGTGGTCGCCGCTTCGGTTCGCGAAAGTTTCCTTCCGCTTGCCGGAACCGCGCTGCCAGTAGTCCTTGAAAAAGATGACCCCTGTCTGATCCTTCAAAAGGCTCTGAAAATCGGCGGGCGTGATGGACTGTTTGGCGCCAAATCCATTGGGCGGCGACTTGGCCAGCGCCTTGGCCAGTTCCTCCGCGCGCAACATGTGCTTGGTTCCGCCATGAGACCAGCAGCGCGCGCCTTTGAAATGAGAGAGGGATATCCCGGAACTGATGAAACACTCACTCATCTTGATAGCGCAGTAATTGTCAAAGGGCTCGCCCTTCTTATGAAAACACTTGTCTTCAATACCATCGGTCTTGGGGTAATTCGACCAGAGATCCTTAAAAGCAACCATGCGGCACCTCTCGAATGCAATGCCCCATTGTTCTCGACAGCGCAAGGTCAGACAATCACTGATTTATGAAAAAATACAAGGCAACCTGTTTGCCACCGCGATATGCGGCCACAGGCCTAGGCTGCAGCCTGCTTCTTCGCCTGTTCGATCCTGCCGATGAAATCCGACAGCCAGGCGATTTCCTTCAGGTAGACTTCCATGCTGAGCGAGGCGAGATCCATCAGCAGGGCTTGCGGATTCGGATTGTCGAAGCCGGTTTCCTTAAGGAAGGTCTGATACTCTTCTTTGAAAGCCTTTGGCACACGCATAACGGCCTCACGCACTCAATGGATTGCTGGCACTCAAGATGGTCTGGCAAGATGCTCCGGCAAGATCCAGCTCTCCCGCCTTTAAGGAACCGTTAAGGTTTTCGACCTCGGGCCGATATCGTCACTTTTGCCATTTCCTCACTATCCCCAAGCGCTGTCCTCCGGTCGCGGGAAAAGCCTGAAAAACAGCAGAAACCGGTTTTCAACCCGCGCTTTTCGCTTGCACTCGGCGGGGCAAATCTTCGACCCTGCCAAGAATCACAATTTTATCCCATCGCAGGCCGCCTCAAGAGTCTTCAATGCCCCCGTCCACAGACCTTTCCTTCGAGCCCCTGTCAGCCGCCTTCGCGCAGGACCCCTATCCGTTCTACGCAAGCCTGCGCGCCCGGGAGGGGTTGACCTACTACGAGGATTTCGACGTCTGGCTGGCCTCCCGGTTCGACGACGTCTCGGAAATCGTCCTGCATGAGAAGATGGTCCGCTCGATGGACCATGTCGCCAGCGCCGAGGAGATCGCCGAGCAGAAGCGGGCGCTGAACTGGCACGACATGCCGCATCATTCCCGCTTCGTCCAATTCTCCCTGCTCGACAGCGACGGCGAGGCCCACGACCGGCTGCGCAAGCAGGTCTTCAAGCTGTTCACGCCGGTGATGGTCAACAAACTCAGGGAGGACATCCAGGCCTATGTCGACACGCTGTTCGACAGCCTGAGCGGCCGGGAGGAGATCGACTTCGTGGAGGATCTGGCGGCCCATGTGCCCGGCCATGTCATCGGCCGCATCCTCGGCGTGCCCGACGAGGACTGCCCGCAACTGCGCGTCTGGTCGGAAAACATCGTCCAGTTCTTCGATATCGACCGGAGCGACGAGCGCAAGGCGCTTGCCGAGCGCAACACGACCGAATTCTATCATTATCTGCTCAAGCTCAAGGCCGAACGGGAAGCGGCCCCGCAGGACGACCTGATGTCGCTGATGATCGAGGCGGAGCGTCAGGGGCACATGAACCATGACGAGTTCATCTCCACCGCCATGCTGATCCTGATGGCCGGCCACGGTTCGACGATCGACGTGCTCGGCAGCGGCATGCATGCGCTCTTGAAGTTTCCGGACGAGATGCGACGCCTGCGCGGCGCGCCGGACCTGATGAAGACGGCCGTCCAGGAAATGTTCCGCTACGAGGCGCCCCTGCCCTTCTTCCACCGCTACGCGACAGAGGACGTCGAGATCCGCGGAAAGGCCTATCCGAAGGGCACGAAGTTCGGCGTGCTCTACGGCTCCGCCAACCGGGACCCGGAGCAGTTTCCCGACGCCGACCGGTTCGATGCAGGACGCACGCCCAACTGGCACATCGCCTTCGGCCGCGGCGCCCATTTCTGCCTCGGCAACCACCTCGCCCGGCTGGACATGGATATCATCTTCTCGACGCTTCTGAAGCGTTACCGGTCCATCGAGCTGGCGGAGGATGGACCGATCTACAAGCGGGGGCTGTCGGTGCGGGGGCCGCAGTCCCTGCGGATTTCCTGGACGAGATCCTGAAGCAGAAGCCTCACCGGCGGTCCGAGGCCAGGTCACACGTGCCGGTTGCTAACACCTTTTTCACGCGAAGGACCTAAACTCACCCTAGGTCATACCCTCATAAAATTGCGGTGGCGTGTTGAAAACGTATCCCCTTCCCAGTGTCGACAGTCAGGTCATTTTTCAGTCCTACCAGCCGCTCGGCGGGATGAAGATCTACGATTTCATCGTGGAGGCCGCCGCGTCGATCGGCTTTCCGGCCGAAGCCTGCAACCTGCTGAAGACATCGACAGAACACGACGTCCGGGTTCTTTGCGGCAAGTTCCACATTCTTGTCACCCAGACCGTTCCTTTCGAAACCAGCCTGCAGCTCGATTTGGCGCTGGATACGTTCACGGTCAAAAGCGGGTTTCCGGAGGCGGCCGGGATTTTCCAGACGGCCAAGGCTTACACGCAGATCTCCGTTCAAAAAGGTGTCCTGCCCCATGCCGCCATGCCGGAAGGGCTTCTCAAGGCCGTCGGGCCTGAAATGACGGCGTTCTGCGAGAGCAAGGAGACCTCCGACGCTCTTGCGCTCGCGGCAAAGGTCACCGATCTCGTCGTGAAGAACACGCACCCCGACGCGGTTTTCTGGGGTCAAAGTTTCTATTGCATGAAGCCGGAAACCTTCGAGCAGATCCATGCTTCAGGCAAACCGCTCCAACTTTATCTGCAGCCGGTTCTCCACGGCGACATCGACCCCGAAACGGGTAAACAATTGATCGGTGTCATAGGATCCGGTGCCCCCTGCCTGATCGGGTACAGTGTCGAAATCAGACCGTGTTCCCTGCCGCCCGAGTACCTGATCTCGACGCTGTACTCGTTCGTCGCCTTTACGCAGAAATCAGGCAAGCTCATCGACAACGAAGACGTCTTCGGCGCCAGCGAAGAGGAGAAAGTCCAGGTACTCTACCACGGGACCCCCGAAGACAAACCCGACGTTATCGAACTGAAAGTGGTGCAGAATACCAAGTTCGGCATCTTTCGCGAGCCCGTTCCCACGATCCAAAAGCAGTATGACGATGACTGCAATCTCGTGGACGAGCGTATCGCAAATGTCGAGCAATCCGCTCTGAACCCCGACGATCCGATAGATGCAGCCATCCTGGAACGCCTGACAGCATTGAAGTCTCAGGACCTGGCGGACAGGACGGTTCCGGAACAGCAGCCCGCGAATGCGGAAGAAAGCATTGCTCCTCCTGCTGTGGAGCCATCAATCCGTGCGCCGGACCGGGACTCCCGCTCCGGAAAGATGCCGGCGCAACGTGTTTCCATGGAGGAACTCAGAAAATTCGCCATGCGGTCCCAAGTCGAAGATCCGCAAGAGTCCGGGACGATCAAGAAGAGAGGTTTTTTCGGCAGCCTGTTCGGAAAGAAGCTTCACTGATCCCAAAGCTGCCGCGAATAGCGGTTTAGCGTGCCTGGTCGAGGGTGCGCTTACATTCCAGGAGTTCGAACAGGGTGGCCTGCAGCCGGCGGATATCTTCCTTCGAGACGTTGGACTGAGCCGAAGAACCGCCCGACGTCTTGTCGCCGCGAAGCCTGCCGAGAATGTTCAGTCCGCCGGAATGCGAATGCGCGCCCGGTTCCGGCATGTTTTCCGCCAGAACGCCGCTCGGCAGCTTTTCCTGGTGACCGTTCTGTACGGGATGCGCGGCTTCTGCCGGAGCACTGCCGTGCGTTTCGGCCTGGGCAGGTTCAGCCGGCTGCAACGGGGAAGCGTCCTCGCGCCAGATCTGCATCACAAAGCGGGAACCCTGCTCTTTCAGGATACGCTGTACGCCCTTGATGGTGTAGCCTTCGCCGTAAAGCAGGTGGCGGATGCCTTTCAGGAGCTCGACGTCATCCGGCCGGTAGTAGCGCCGTCCGCCGCCGCGTTTCAGTGGCTTGATCTGGGAAAAACGCGTCTCCCAGAATCGCAGCACGTGTTGCGGCAAATCCAGATCGTCAGCGACCTCGCTGATGGTGCGAAAGGCGTCCGGGCTTTTATCCAGTGAGCTCATCCGGTCTTAAATTATTTGCTGGCCAGTCCTGTTAGCGCATCATTGATCCGCTGCTTCAATACGTTGGATGGCTTGAACACCATCACGCGGCGCGGTGAAATCGGTACTTCCTCGCCAGTCTTCGGGTTGCGGCCGATCCGTTCCCCCTTGGAGCGGACCACAAATGAACCGAAGCTTGATAATTTTACCGATTCGCCTGTCACAAGACAGTCAGAAATTTCAGAAAGTACACGTTCGACCAATTCAGAAGATTCGGTCCGGGAGAGACCGACTTTCTGATAAACGGCCTCACAAAGGTCCGCCCGGGTAATAGTCCGATTGCCCATAACCCCTCCTCAACGACGCCAACATCTGGCTGATTTTGCAAGAGAACTCCGATGCAAGACAACACGGTACGGCCTCACGGCGAGCCGGTCAACCAGAACTCAGCAACAAGTTAAGATTTGTGGCAGGGAGGCGGAAACGGCCGTTACCAGCGCAGGAGGACCGAACCCCAGGTAAAGCCGCCGCCCATGGCCTCGAGCATCAGGAGATCGTTCTTTTTGACACGGCCGTCCTTCACGGCGGTGTCGAGCGCCAGAGGAATGGAGGCAGCAGAGGTGTTGCCGTGCAACTGCACCGTGGTCACGACCTTTTCCGGCGCAATCCCGAGCTTCCTGGCGCTGGCGTCGATGATGCGCTTGTTGGCCTGGTGGGGAATGAACCAGGTCAGGTCGTCGGAGGTCAGGCCGGTCGCCCTGTAGGCGTCTTCGATCACATCGGTGATCATGCCGACCGCGTGCTTGAAGACCTCGCGGCCTTCCATGCGCAGATGGCCGACCGTCTGTGTGGAAGACGGACCGCCGTCCACATAGAGCTTTTCCTTGTGGCGTCCGTCGGAGCGCAGATGCGAGGTCAGGACGCCCCGGTCGTCATTGCCGCCGCTGCCTTCCCCCGCCTCGACGACCACAGCCCCTGCCCCGTCGCCGAACAGCACGCAGGTCGTCCGGTCCTCCCAGTCGAGGATCCGCGAGAAGGTTTCCGCCCCGATGACGAGACAGCGTTTGGCAAGCCCGGAACGAATATAGGCGTCGGCGGTGGTCAGCGCGAAAACGAAGCCGGAGCAGACGGCATGCACGTCAAAGGCGGCGCCGTGGTTGATGCCGAGCCCCGCCTGAACCGTGACTGCAGTCGCCGGAAAGGTGTTGTCCGGTGTTGCCGTCGCCAGAATGATCGTGTCGATCTCCTGCGCGTCCCGGCCGGCATGGGCGAGAGCCCGCCTGGCGGCCTCCAGGGCCAGATCCGACGTCATCTGTCCTTCGGAGGCGATGTGGCGCTGCTTGATGCCGGTGCGCTGAACGATCCATTCGTCAGACGTATCGACCATCTTGGCCAAGTCATCGTTTGTCAGGACTTTTTCCGGCAGGAAGCTTCCGCAGCCGGTCACGGTTGAACGGATTACGCTCACAAATCACCTTCCGATGTCGGCGCGGCTTCAGCGAAGCGGCCGCGATGATAATGCACAAGATCCTGTGCGATCTTGTGGGTCAGTTCGTTTTTCACCATGTCATAGGCCAGATCGATGGCCGAGGCATAGCCCTCGGCATCCGTGCCGCCATGGCTTTTGATCACAATACCGTTCAGGCCCAGGAACACGCCGCCATTGACCTTGCGCGGATCCATCTTCTCGCGCAGCAGGTCGAAGGCGCCCTTGGCGAACAGATAGCCGATCTTCGACATGAACGTGCGGTTCATGGCGGCGCGCAGGTAGCTGCCGATCTGCTTGGCCGTGCCTTCCGCCGTCTTGAGCGCGATGTTGCCGGCAAAACCCTCTGTCACCACGACGTCGACCGTGCCCTTGCCGAGGTCGTCGCCCTCGACGAAGCCCGCATATTGCAGGGAGCGCAGGGGCGTCTCGCGCAAAAGGCGTCCTGCCGTGCGCACCTCTTCCAGGCCCTTCACCTCTTCCACGCCGATATTCAGGAGACCCACCGTCGGACGCTGGACGCCGAACAGGGCACGGGCCATGGCGCCGCCCAGGATGGCGAAATCGATCAGCTGCTGCGCGTCGGCGCCGATGGTCGCGCCGACGTCCAGCACGACGGATTCGCCGCGCGTCGTCGGCCAGATCGCCGCGATCGCCGGCCGCTCGATATTGGCCATCGTCCGCAGACAGAACTTGGACATGGCCATCAGGGCGCCGGTGTTGCCGGCGGAAACGGCAACCGATGCCTCGCCTGTCTTCACCGCCTCGATGGACCGCCACATGCTGGAGCGCCACCGGCCCTGGCGCAGGGCCTGGCTGGGCTTGGTGTCCATGGCGATCGAGACTTCGCAATGATGGACGGTCGAGGCGTCCCGCACCCGCGGATATTTTTCCAGAAGCGGACGGATGATCTGCTCATTGCCGTAGAGAAGAAAGCGAATGTCCGGATGGCGTACGAGCGCGATCTCCGCCCCGGGAATAACAACTTCGGCCCCGTTGTCGCCGCCCATGGCATCCAATGAAATCGGAATCGTTTTCGCCATTTAGAAGGTCTTTTTGACGTTTTGCTACCAAAGACGGCGCCGGACGGCGCGCCCAGAAAAGTCCTGCCTTTCCGGCAGGGGCCCAGATCCGGCGCGAACATAACGCTTTTGGGCGGACAGACAACCGTTTTCCTGCCCTTCGACCCGGGAGTGGTTGAAAACCGGCCTCAAAACCGGAGTTGCACCTCCGGCCGTTCGTCTTCCCATTGCCGGGACTCAGTTGTCCGCCTTGCCCTTGAGCGCCTGGAGAGCCGCGAAGGGCGACGGCTTTTCGTCGTCCGTCTCCCCATCGTCGTCCTCGTCCGGATCGCCACCCTCGAACTCGACACCGGGCTTGCGCGGAAAGGGATCCAGGGTCAGGGCCAGTTCCTCGCAAATGACGGCTCCCAGATCCAGAACGCCGTCGACGATGACATCCGGCGGATCCAGCGTTTCCAGGTCGATCTCGATTTCCCCATCCTCGTTGAGGTCCTTGATTTTCCCCGGCCTGGACGAGTGTGGCTCGAACGTTCTGTCCACATCGATCTTCACGGTGCTGTCAAACGGCTCAAGCGACACGACGCAGGTCTGCGTAATCCTGGCGATCACCGGCCCCACCACCCTGACACCGGCCTTGCGGTAGGGTTTCAGGGTGAAATCCGCCTTCAGCTCCTCAATCGCCTCAAGATCGTAGGCCCTGGCGATCGCCTTCAGTTCAGCCGCGTCAGGCTCGACCGCGATCTTCTGATCCTTGTCGACCACCCTGGCGGCATTCACCTTGAAGGAATAGGGGAACATCTCGGTTGCCATTGTTCTTCTTTCTTTTTTTCTGCCGGCTCTTCGCTGGTTGCAGACCTCAGACCGGCAAATCCCTGAAGGCGGCCGGATCTGCCCAGTCTATCTCTCCGGCTGTCAGATCCTGCACGGTCTGCCCGGCCAGGCGATCCGCCGTCTCCAGCATATAATACGCCAGGCGCTTTTGTGCGACCGGTTCCGGACTGTCCGGAAACACGTTCCGGCCGAGGGCTTCGGCGAGCGCGTCGCCGTCGCCGCTGTCGATCGCCGGAATATAGACATCGGCACGGCCGTAGAAAGCCTCGCCCATGACCCTGACCTTTTTCGGCACCCTGGTGTCGCTGACCCCCATTTCCCGCAAGGAGGCGTCCATGTCCTGGAAAAACAGGTCGAAGACATACTGGGTGAACTCCGCCACTTCCTTGCCCTCCCCGCGCATACGCCGGAAATACAGAACCGCATGGGCAACGATCAGGTCGAACCGGCCGTCGATCGTGTCGGGCACGTGGAAGCCGGTGTAAAAAACCGGTTGCCGCGCTTGAGCCACGATTTCACAATAGACCTTGTGCTCGGCGTCTCGTTTGCGGCGGCGGAACAGGCCGAAAAGCATGACCTCTCCATAGTGTTCAGATGAGTCAGGTGTTGTCATGTGCCCTATCCCACGATAGAGACTTTGCCAAGCAACGAAATTCAAAAGCCGCCAGACCGGTCTGGCCAAACGGGACTTCTTAAATGAACTTCAAGGCGAGCGCCCTGATCCTTCCGCTACTGGTCACACTCCCGCTCGGCGGCTGTTTCACCTCCACCTATACCCACGGCCACGTGATCACCAGCGACATGCTGAACCAGGTTCAGGTCGGCTCCAGCCGCGAGCAGGTCGAACTGGTGCTCGGCTCGCCCTCGACCACCTCGAGCCTCAACGGCGACGCCTATTATTACATTTCGCAGAAGACCGCGACGACGGCGTTCATGGCACCCGACATCATCGAACAACGCGTGGTCGCGGTCTATTTCGACAAGGACGGCTTCGTTCAGGACCTCGGCAACTACACGCTGGAAGACGGCAAGATTGTCGACATCGTGACCCGCAAGACCCGTACCGGCGGCGCCGACTACGGCTTCCTGACCCAGATCCTGAAAGGCGCGACGAACCCGAGCCTGGGGCTTTAGCAGCCTCTTCGATATTCATGCAAAAACCCCGGTCCTGCGGACCGGGGTTTCGTTTTTCGGAAAACGGAGATCCGATGAGGATCAGTGCGCCATGATCGCCAGCAGCAGCAAAGCGACGATGTTGGTGATCTTGATCATCGGGTTTACCGCCGGGCCGGCCGTATCCTTATAGGGATCGCCGACCGTGTCGCCCGTGACCGACGCCTTGTGCGCCTCGCTGCCTTTCTGGTGGACGGTGCCGTCCTTGTCGGTAAAGCCGTCCTCGAAGGACTTCTTGGCGTTGTCCCAGGCACCGCCGCCCGCCGTCATGGAGATGGCGACGAAGAGGCCGGTGACGATCACGCCGAGCAGCATCGCGCCGAGCGCCGCAAAGGCGTCGGCGGGGGTCGCGACGGCGCGCACCACGAAGAACACGACGATCGGCGACAGGACCGGCAGCAGCGACGGGATGATCATCTCCCGGATCGCGGCCTTGGTCAGCATGTCCACCGCCCGGCCGTAGTCCGGCCGCTCCGTGCCCTGCATGATGCCCGGCTTTTCCCTGAACTGGCGGCGAACTTCCTCCACCACGGCCCCGGCTGCCCGGCCGACGGCGGTCATGGAGATGCCGCCGAAGAGATAGGGCAGAAGGCCGCCGAACAGGAGACCGGCCACCACGTAGGGATTGGAGAGCGAGAACAGGGTGCCGACGTCGATGCCCTGGAAAATGGACCCCTCTCCCGCCGTGCTGGAGAAGAATTTCAGGTCTTCCGTATAGGCGGCGAACAGCACCAGGGCCCCGAGACCGGCCGAGCCGATGGCATAGCCCTTGGTCACGGCCTTGGTGGTGTTGCCGACCGCGTCGAGCGCATCCGTGGTGGTCCTGACTTCCGCCGGCAGGTCCGCCATTTCGGCGATGCCGCCGGCATTGTCGGTCACCGGACCGAAGGCGTCGAGCGCCACGACCATGCCAGCCAGCGCCAGCATGGTGGTCACCGCGATCGCGATGCCGAAGAGGCCCGCGAAGGTGTAGGTGACCAGGATGCCGGCGATGATGATGATCGCCGGAAGCGCGGTCGCCTCGAGCGACACGGCAAGGCCCTGGATCACGTTGGTGCCGTGGCCGGTCACCGATGCCTGGGCGATCGACCTCACCGGCCGGTAGTCCGTGCCGGTGTAATATTCGGTCACCCAGATGATCAGGCCGGTGACGATCAGGCCGGCGAGACCGCAGACGAACAGGTCGAAGCCGTTGAAGGTCACCCCGCCCGACGTGGTGAACTCCGTCCCCGCCCCGAGCCAACCGAAGATGATGATCGCAAGCGCGACCGCCGAGAGAACAGCCGTTGCGATGAAGCCCTTGTAGAGCGCTCCCATGATCGAGTTGTTCGCGCCGAGCTTGACGAAGAACGTCCCGATGATGGAGGTCACCACACAGCTCGCCCCGATCAGGAGCGGCAGCAGCATCAGGCTGGTGGCCTGGGCGTCGGTGAAGAAGATCGACGAGAGAACCATGGTGGCGACCACGGTCACCGCATAGGTCTCGAACAGGTCGGCCGCCATGCCGGCGCAGTCGCCGACATTGTCGCCGACGTTGTCGGCGATCGTCGCCGGGTTGCGCGGATCGTCTTCCGGGATCCCGGCTTCCACCTTGCCGACGAGATCGCCGCCGACGTCGGCACCCTTGGTGAAGATACCGCCGCCGAGACGTGCGAAGATGGAGATCAGGGAGGCCCCGAAGCCGAGCGCGACCAGCGCGTCGATCACCGTGCGGTCCGTCGGCGCATATCCGAGCCCGGCGGTGAGGATGGTGAAATAGACGGCCACGCCGAGCAGCGCCAGCCCGGCAACCAAAAGGCCGGTGACGGCACCGGCCTTGAACGCGATTTCCAGCCCGGCACCGAGGCTCTGGCTGGCCGCCTGGGCGGTGCGCACGTTGGCGCGGACGGAAACCATCATGCCGATATAGCCGGCGCTGCCGGAAAGCACCGCGCCGATGGCAAAACCGATTGCCGCGGGTCCGGAAAGCAAGATCCAGGCAAGTATGAAGACGACGGCCCCAACGATGGCAATGGTGGTGTATTGCCGGTTGAGGTAGGCCTTGGCCCCTTCCTGGATCGCTCCCGCGATCTCCTGCATGCGGGCGTTGCCCGCATCCGCCGCCATGACGGATTGGATAGCCCAAGCGCCGTATGCGATGGACAAGAGGCCACAAATTATGATGACGACAAGCTCGATCATGCTTCCTCCCAGAGCTGCGGCGGTTGGATTTTGTCGTTGTTTTTTCCGCCAGACTGCGCCCCACACCGATTCCGCAGCGTGAGGGACCGACACGATAGCAGCAAATGAGAGCGCTTCGTCAAGCTCTTACATTGTTTAATTTGGCAGTTCCGTCACGGGAATATTTGCTGCAATGCAGTATTTATGCTGCACCGACGAAACGGATTCTCCGAGACACTTTAAGAGGTTGTAACCACTTTCCTTTCAGCCAGAACGAGCCAGACGAGAAGTCCGAGGCACAGAACCACGAACGGGAAAACAAGGATGTTCACCGTCCCCCAGCCGTAGAGGTTGAGAAGCGCGCCTGAGGAAAAGGACGCTGCGGCGACGAAGCCGAAGACCAGAAAGTCGTTCACGGCCTGGACCAGATTGCGTTCCTCGGGCCGGTAGGTGTCGGTCAGCATTGCGGTCGCACCGATGAAGCCGAAGTTCCAGCCGAGGCCGAGCAGCACCAGGGCCGTCCAGAAATGGCTGAGCTCGATCCCCATCAGAGCGACGATCGAACAGCCGGCCAGCAGGGCCAGCCCGATCGAGACAATCCTTTCCTTGCCGAACCGGCCGATCAGGTTGCCGGTAAAGAAACTCGGGCCGAACATGGCGAGCACGTGCCACTGGATGCCGAGCGCAGCGTCGGTTTCGGTCAGGCCGCAGGCAATCATGGCGAGCGGGGTCGCGGTCATGACCAGGCTCATCAGGGCGTAGGAGCAGATCCCGCAGGCAACCGCCACGAGAAAGCGCGGCTGCATCATGATCACGCGCAGCGGCCGCCCCCCGGCCTGCGCGTGGCTTTTCCGGGGCGGCTTCGGAATCTTGACGAAGGCCACCAGACAAAGCGCGACCAGGGCGAGCCCGGCCTGGGCCAGATAGGTTCCGGCAAACAGGATGGGATCGAACAGGTTCTTTGTCGCGATCACGGTCTGCGGGCCGACCACGCCGGCCAGAACGCCGCCGGCCAGAACCCAGGAGATCGCTTTCGGCTTGAAGGCATCGCTCGCCGTATCGGCAGCTGCGAAACGGTATTGCTGGACAAAGGCGCCCGTCAGCCCGCTCAGGCAGCACGCCAGCGCGAAGAGCAGAAACTGATCCTGGAAGACGGCAAAAGACGCCAGAAGACCGGAGAACACGCCCAGAAGCGACGCGCCCATGAACCCTGCCCTGCGGCCGAAGCGGCGCATGATCATGCCGGCCGGGATCGTGCCGAAGGCGGTTCCCAGGACCATGGTCGAAACCGGCAGAGTGGCGAGCGACTTGTCCTGTTCCAGCATCATGTAGCCGACCAAAGGCCCGGTCGCGATGACGATGGACGCCGAGGCCCCGCCGACCGACTGAGCCAGCGCCAGCAGCAGGGCATTGCGCCTGGCGAGACGGTCGTCGACGAAAATCTCCGGAGTTGCGACGGTCATGGCATTTCTTTCAAGAGTCTGAAACTTTGCATGGGACAAGATGCCTAGCACGCCCGACCTGCGCGGGAAAGTCACCCTGTCAGGGTATCAGGTCGCGGGATGACCGGGCGGAATATCGCTTTGGGAGCTGCAGAGCCCGTGTCAGACCATGATGCCGGGACGTCGGATTGTTCTCAGATAAGCAACAAAGCCGATGCCGTAGGCAAGCCAGATGACGAGGATCGTCGCGGCAAGGACGGGATGCGGATTGCTCAGGAAAAACAATGGCAAGGTCACTGGAAAAAGCAGCTCAAGGACGAGACGCCCACCCCAGACAATTGTCATGAGCCCCAGGAACACGGTCATCTGGAGCGTCGGCCTGACTTTCCCGGCCATGATCGTCAGGATCGCGAAACTGACCAGAAACAGGCCGATCGCATAGGTGCCGAGATAAACGAAATGCTCCCGCTGCACCTGCGGCACGGAGCTGAGATCCTCGCCCGCATAACCGAAAGCCGGCATGAAGAAATGCGCGATGCCGATGGCCAGAACCATGAGGCCCGCCCCGACGATAGCCACGCGCGGCAAAGACAATCCAGTCATTCGCACAACCTCCCTAAAATGTTTCCAGAACGGCGATACGTGTCAGAAAACGCTTCACGGTTTCAAGTTCCTCCGCGGTAAACCCCTCCGACAGGATGTCGTCGAACCCCGCGATCATCACGCCGACTTTGGCGGCGGTTTCCTCGCCTTTCCGTGTCAGACGAACGCATGCTGCGCGTGCGTCGTCCCTGTCCTCGTTACGCGTTACCAGTCCCTCCGCCTCCAGGCGCGCAACGAGTGTGGTCGTTGCCGGTTTCTGCAGGTCGAGCATCGCTGCCAGTTCGCTGATCCTGACCTCTCCCCGCGCCTGCAGCGCGAGAAGGGCCAGAGCCTGCGCGCCGAAGACACCGGCCTGTTCCTGAGCAGCGGCCGTTGCGAGCTTGGTCAGCCGCGCACAGCCGGACTTGACGGCGAGAAACAGGCTTTCCAAGGGAACGTCTTTGGTTCGCATACGAACTATCTAGATGAAACCAGACCCGCTTTCAAGATGTGGAGATCAAAACGTCTCAGAAATGGCGGAAACCGCTCTCCGGCCCGGGCGAGACCGGGTTTCCCGCCTGCAAAAGACGAACCGCGCCCGAACCGGCTTCGACATGGCCGATCTCTGCGACCGGGCATCCCGCCAGCCTGGCCGTTTTTTGAAAGGCGGCGGCGTGCTCCGCCGGCACGCAGGCCAGGATTTCATAGTCGTCGCCGCCATTGAGGCAATGAGCGAAATCGTCCGGCGCCTTCACCTTGAGATGCTGCAGCGCATCCGACAGCGGCACCTTGTCCAGATCGATCGTGATGTCGACAGCAGACGCCGAGGCCAAATGGCCGCAATCGGCGATCAGCCCGTCGGATACATCCAGGGCCGCGCTGGCAAACTCGCTCAAGGGCCTTGCGAGGCCGGTTCGCGGCCGCGGCAGCAGGTAACGGTCGAGAACGTGCTGCTCTTCGGTTTCGGTCAAGTCATGAGCCTGGCAGAAGCCGGCGTCCAGCCGCGCCTTGAGGCCGGCGGCCGCGTCGCCGATGGTTCCGCTCACGAACAGCACCTCCCCGGGGCGCGCTCCGGACCGGCGGACCGCTCTGCCCGTTTCGACCTCGCCAATTGCCGTGATGGAAACCTGCAGGCCGTTTCCGGAGCGGATCGTGTCGCCGCCTAGCAGCCGGATGCCATAAGCGTTCTGATCGTCCTCCAGTCCCGCGCAGAAGCCTTTCAACCAGTCCTCGGTCCAGCCGGAGGGCAGCGCGAGGCCCATCAGGTAGCCGCGCGGACGCGCCCCCTTGGCGGCCAGATCCGACAGGTTGACCCTGAGCGCCTTGGCGGCAATCGCCTCCGGCGCGTCCCCGGCAAAAAAATGGACGCCGGCGGCCAGCATGTCCTTGGTCAGGACGAGATCGTATCCGGGTTCCGGCGTCAGGACCGCCGCATCGTCGGTCAGGCCCAGGCTTCCGGGATCGCTGGCAAGCGGCGCGAAATAGCGCCGGATCAGTTCGAATTCGCCGGGCCGGTCATCCTCCATGATCAGGAGGCACCGTCTACCTTCTTGGCGGCCTCGCCGGCCGCCTTGTCCGGGTCGAATTCCGCGTCGCGCAGCTCGTGGGCCAGACGGTCGAGCACGCCGTTGACCAGACCCGGCTCGTCATCCTCGAAAAACGCTTTGGCGACATCGATATATTCGGAAATGATCACCTTGGCGGGCACGTCCCTGCGGCGCAGCAGTTCGTAGGAACCGGAGCGCAGGATGGCGCGCAACAGGCTGTCGATCCGCTTCAGCGGCCAGTCTTCCGTGAGCGCCGTGTGGATGTAGGGATCGAGGAATTTCTGGTCCTCCACGACGCCTGAGACGATCTGCCTGAACCATTGCTCGTCGGCGTCGCGATATTGCGCACCGTCGATCTCCTTGCCGAGGCGGAAGGCGGTGAACTCGCTGATCACGCTGGTAAGCGCCGAGCCGCCCACATCCATCTGATAAAGGGCCTGGACCGCCGCGAGGCGGGCCACGCCGCGCTTGTTTGCGGGTCGCACGGTTTTTCCAGCCGGTTTTTCCGGGTCGGCCTTTCCGGTCATTGTTCTTATACTCCAAGCCGTTCTCGCAGGGCGATCATGTGCAGCGCGGCCTCGGCCGCGGCGCCGCCCTTGTTCTTGTCGTCCACCTTCGCACGTGCCCAGGCCTGCTCGTCGTTCTCGACGGTCAGGATACCATTTCCGACAGCCAGATCCGCATCGACGATCAGATCCATGATCACGCGGTTCGATTCATTGGCGACGATGTCGTAATGCGTGGTTTCGCCGCGGATCACGACGCCCAGGAGGACGAACCCGTCATAAAGCTCGCCGTCGCTTTCCATCGCCGTCAGGGCCATGGAGAGCGCGGCGGGAATTTCCAGGACACCGGGAACCGCGATCCGGTCATAGGTGGCTCCTGCCGCCTCGATCGCCTTGATCGCGCCGTCCGCGAGCGCATCGGCAAGATCGTCGTAGAAGCGGGCTTCGATGATCAGCAGTTTCTTGGCAGCGCTCATGGGTCTTACAATCCTTTATAAGGCCGCGACAGGAACCATGTCTGCCCCGGTTTGTCCAGTCTCATTCGTGCAAGGAGCGCCAAACCCCGGCGCACGCGCGCCGCCTGGTGAATGCGATCCCGGATAATAGCTTATTTTCGCGAAGATGTTTGGACCGTCCCCTAGGTCGTGGTCAGGAATTAGCCGGTCTTGGAGAATTCCGCAAGACGCGCGGCATAGCGCGCCATCATATCCACCTCCAGATTGATCCTGTCGCCCACCCGGCGCTCCGACCAAGAGGTCACTTCCAACGTATGGGGAATGAGAAAGACGGAGAACAGGCGGCCGTCCACCTCGTTGACGGTCAGCGACGTGCCGTCGAGCGCGACGGAGCCCTTCTTGGCAATGAAGGGAGCCGCGTCTTCCGGGACCTCGAACTGGAAATAGACGGTGTCGGGATGATCTTCCCGCTTCGTGACGGTCGCGACACCGTCGACATGACCCAGCACCAGATGCCCGCCGAGTTCGGCGCCCATGGTGAGCGAGCGCTCCAGGTTGATCTCCTGCCCGACCTTCCAGTCCGAGACGGTAGTGATGGCGAGTGTTTCGGCGGCCGATTCCACCTCGAACCAGTTACCGTTCGAACTGTTTGCCTTGGCGGTGACCGTGTGGCAGACACCGGCGCAGGCGATCGAGGCCCCGATATCGAACGTGTCGGTGTCATAGGCCGTGCGGATCCGTGTCCGCTTGCCCGCCGGTATGTCTTCGATCGAGAGGATTTCGCCGAGGTCGGTCACTATGCCGGTAAACATGTCAGGCTCCACGCCGTCTGAGGTAGATAAAGCTGTCGAGGCCGAATTTGCCGGCATCGACCCGCCTGAATTTGGGGTCTTTGAGAACATCCGCAAGATCAAGGCCGTGCAGGGCCGGTATTCCGCCCTTGCCGATGACGATGTTGCCGGTGACCACGCACAGGTCGTCGACCAGATCGGCGGCCAGAAAGGACGACGCGATCCGCGACCCGCCTTCCACCATCAGGCGCGTGATGCCGCGCGCGGCAAGCGCGCTCAGGATAACCGACGGCTCGATGCCTGCATCCGAGGCCGGAACCCGGATGATGTTCACTCCGGCTTCCGCCAGATGATCGATCCTGTCCAGATCCGCGTCGTTGCCGCAGATGAGCCAGACCGGCACGTCCGCGCAAGTGCCTACCAGCTTCGAACCGGGTGGCAGGCAGGCGCGGCGGTCGATCACCACGCGCACCGGCGAGCGTTCGGCAAGCCCCGGCAGCCGGCAGGTCAGTTGCGGATCGTCGGCGAGCGCAGTGCCCGACCCGACCAGAATGGCGTCATGCGAGGCCCGGAAGCCATGCACCTTGCGCATGGAAAGCGGCCCGGAAATCTTTATCTGCCCTTCGCCTGCCCGACCGATAAAGCCATCCTGCGATGCGGCCAGCTTGAGAAACACATGCGGGCGCTGCCTGAGCTGACGCAGCATAAAGCCGTGGTAAAGCGCCTTCATGGCTTCCTCGCGCACACCGACCGTCACCTCGATACCGGCGTCTTCCAGCATCTTCACGCCCCTGCCGGCGACCCGCGGATTGGGATCCAGCATGCCGACGATCACGCGCCTGACGCCTGAATTGATCAGGGCCAGCGCGCAAGGCGGCGTGCGGCCGTAGTGAGAACAGGGTTCCAGGGTCACGTAGCAGGTGGCATCTCTCGCCTTCTCGCCCGCCTGGTTGAGTGCGTTGACCTCCGCATGGGCAAGCCCGGGACGCGAGGTGACGCCGCGTCCGACCAGAACCGGCCCGCCCTCTTCGTCGCGCACGATGAGCGCGGCCACGGACGGGTTGGGCCAGACGCGCCCGAGGCCGCGGCGGGCCAGCCGTTCGGCAGCCGCCATGAAGCGCTCGTCAAGTTCGGAGATGCCGGACATCAAAGGCCAATCGCGTCAAGTCAGGTGTTTTTCAAGGGAGGATGTCCTTCCGGATCGCTCAATTCGTCCAGAAGGGCTTCAAAATCCTTGGCTTCGCGGAAATTCTTGTAAACGGAGGCAAACCGCACATAGGCGACGTCGTCGATGGCCTTGAGGCCTTCCATGACGTGGTTGCCGATGGTTTCCGCAGTGATCTCGGTCTCGCCGGAGCTTTCGAGCTGTCGGACGATGCCGCTGACCATGCGCTCGATCCGGTCCAGATCGACCGGCCGCTTGCGCACGGCGATCTGCACGGAGCGCATCAGCTTTTCCCGGTCGAAGGGAACCCGGCGGCCGGAGCGTTTCAGCACCATCAGCTCGCGCAGTTGAACCCGTTCGAAGGTCGTGAAACGGCCGCCGCAGGTGTTGCAGATCCTGCGGCGGCGGATGGCGGTGTTGTCCTCGGTCGGGCGGGAATCCTTGACCTGGGTTTCCTCGCCGCCGCAAAAAGGACATCTCATCTTTCAAAGCTCCCGATCGAGCCCGTTATCATCCCCCGTAGATCGGGAACCGGGCCGTCAGTGCTTCTACCTTGGCTTTGACGGCCGCTTCAACTGCCGCGTTGCCCTCTTCACTGTTTGCGGCCTTCAAACCGTCCAAAACTTCCGTGATCAGGAGGCCGACTTCGCGGAATTCCGCCACGCCGAAACCACGGGTCGTCGCGGCCGGCGTGCCGAGCCGGATCCCGGAGGTGACGAAGGGTTTTTCAGGGTCGAACGGGATACCGTTCTTGTTGCAGGTGATGTTGGCCCGGCCGAGCGCCTTCTCGGCGACCTTGCCCGTTGCATTCTTCGGGCGCAGGTCGACCAGCATCAGGTGGTTGTCGGTACCGCCGGAAACGATGTCGAGGCCCTGCTCCTTCAGAACCTCGGCGAGCGCCTTGGCGTTGTCGGCGACCGAGCGGGCATAGGCCTTGAATTCCGGCTGCAGCGCTTCTTTCAATGCGACCGCCTTTGCCGCGATCACGTGCATCAGCGGTCCGCCCTGGAGACCCGGGAAAACGGCGGAATTCATCTTCTTGGCGATCTCCTCGTCATTGGAGAGGATCATGCCGCCGCGCGGGCCGCGCAGGGACTTGTGGGTGGTGGTGGTGACCACATGGGCGTGCGGGATCGGCGACGGATGCACGCCTCCGGCCACCAGTCCCGCGATATGGGCCATGTCGACCATCAGATAGGCGCCGATGCTGTCGGCGATCTCGCGGAACTTCTTCCAGTCCCAGATGCGCGAATAGGCGGTGCCGCCGGCCAGGATCAGCTTCGGCTTGTGCTCGTTGGCGAGGCGTTCGACCTCTTCCATGTCGAGCAGATGGTCATCCTCGCGCACGCCGTAGGAGACGACGTTGAACCACTTGCCGGACATGTTGACCGGAGACCCGTGGGTCAGGTGTCCGCCGGAATTCAGGTCGAGCCCCATGAAGGTGTCACCGGGCTGCAGCAGCGCCAAGAACACGGCCTGGTTCATCTGGCTGCCGGAATTGGGCTGAACGTTGGCAAATCCGCAGCCGAACAGCTCCTTGGCGCGTTCGATCGCCAGCGTTTCGGCGACATCGGCGAATTCGCAGCCGCCGTAGTAGCGCTTGCCCGGATAGCCTTCGGCATATTTGTTGGTGAAGATCGAGCCCTGCGCTTCCAGAACGGCGCGCGAGACGATGTTTTCAGAAGCGATCAGCTCGATTTCGTGCTGCTGACGGCCGAGTTCCTTTTCGATGGTGCCGAAAATGTCCGGATCGACCTCTTCGAGACCGCGCGTGAAGAAACCGGACTGCAGGGCCTGATTGGAGCTTTCCATCAATGACATCTCACCATCCTTATATCTGTTTTAAGGAACAATGGCTCAGGCGGCTCGAACATCGCACAGGCGATATCTTTTAGCCGGGCCAGCATGTCGCGAGGGATTAACACAGCCCCGGGGAAGAACCAAGGGTGTTCCCGACGCGGCCCGATTGGAAAACGACACCAATGTTCCGCAAGTTCCATTGAGTTTCGTTTACGGAGCGATACCGGAAGAAAGCGGTTTGTTTCCGCGCGCGAAATCGATGGGAGCGGCAGGATCAGTAAAGCGTCGGATCGGGCTTTCCGGCTGTTGCGGCCTGCTCCTGCTCGATGCGGCGCCTCAGCTTTCTGACGGCGATGCGCTTCAGGTCTTCCTGGGACGCCGAGGCCGGCCCGAAGGCGGAGACCTCGATGCCGGTTGCAGCATCGATCGCGGTCACCTTCACCTGGGGACCGACCGGACGGAACTCTAGATAAATCTCACCGGATTTCGGCTCGCGACTCATCGGCGTTTTCCTAGCTAAGAAGACGCCAGAATCCACGAAACGCCGGCCTGATCAAGGCCGGCGTTCCGGAATGAACATATCGCTTGCAGAACGAGACCTCAGAGGCGGGCCTGGGTTCCCGTGCCGTAGAGATCGTCGCGGTCGTAAATGTCGTCGCGGAAATGAACCACGCCGTCCGCATTCGCCCAGGCGGTGATATAGGTGAAGTAAACCGGGATGGAACTTTTCAGCTTCACATCTTCGCGTTCACCGGTCCGGATCACATTGTCGACGCGGGAGCGGTCCCAGTCCGGGGTCGTGGACTGCAAGAGCCAGGTCACGAGTTCCTTGACGTTCTGAACGCGCACGCAGCCCGACGAATGGAAGCGGTTGTCCTCGCCGAACAGGGTCTTGGACGGCGTGTCGTGCATGTAGACCTGATGCTTGTTGTGGAAGTTGATCCGCACGGAGCCGAGCGAGTTCTCGGCGCCAGGATCCTGGGTGAAGCGATACTGGGTCGCCTCGTCGGTGTTCCAGTCGATCTGCTGCCAGGACAGTTCGTTGCCGTGCCAGTCGAAGATCCGGATGTTGTTTCTGGCCAGATATTCCGGGTCCTGCTTCATCTTCGGGATCAGATCCTTTCTGATGATGGAAACCGGGACAGTCCAGTAAGGGTTGAAGTTCAGCTCGTAGATCTTGCTGTTCAGGATCGGCGTCTGCCGGTCGATCTTGCCGACAACGGCCGTATGGCGGGACCGGACACGGCCGTTTTCAACCGCCTCGATCTCCGCGGCCGGGATGTTCACCATCACGTAGCGGTCGCCGAGGAAACCGGACATGGAACGCATGCGCACCAGATTGGTCTCAAGCTGGCGCAGGCGGACGTCGGCTGGAATGTTCAGCGCGGCAACCGTGCCCTCGCCCATGACGCCGTCCGGGATCAGGCCGTGGCGCAGCTGGAAGCGGCGCAGCCCCGCATCCACATAGGAATCGAAGGTATCGGAGAGACCGGCCTGCTGCTCCAGATCGCCGGACGCGATCAGGCGGCGGCGCAGTTCGACGACGCGCGGATCCTTCGCACCGATCCGGAGCGACTTGCCGCCGGTGGAAACCGTTCCCCAGCCGCCGGTCTGCACGATGCGCTGGTAGCGTTCGATCGCAACGGCAATGTAGTCGGCCGTTTCCGGAGACAAGGTCGGCGCGGACGACTTCACTTCCTTGATGTGATCCGTCGCGATATCGAAATTGTCGACCCACTCGACCTGCTGGTTCTGTGCAATGGTCATGGGCGCCGTCTGCGCATTGGCCTGGCTCGCTGCCATCAAAGGCGCAACCAGCCCGAGCGCGCACAGGCCCTTGAGCGTTTGTCCGATAGTCCGATTCTGGTGAAGCTTTATCCCGATCCGTCCGGATAAAAGATTCATTGCCGACCCCATTCTGCTGCGTTCCACGCGCTGATTTCTCTCATGTTTCCTGAAGCGGTCCTGCATATGGCCGAACGCCGGCGAAACGCTTCAACACCTTAAAATCGATCTTTTTCCGGGCAGTCATGTATGACGCCACGGATAAGCGGATCGAGACAGGCGCGGCCAAATGAAACCGGGCCACACCGCGTGTTCCAGCTCCTATTCCTAACGGAAAGGAGTTAACAAATCGCTTGATTTTTTAACCATCATTTCGCCGGAAACACCGCACAAAGCCATTTCAATGTGACCTAAAGATGTCACGGGCGGCCGTCAGACAGAACTGCCGCCTTCAGTCCCAGTGTTTTCACCGTTTCAGCCGGAATGTGAAGGCAAATTCGCGTGAGCAGGCGAAAAAAAGAAAGCACCGCCCACTGGGCGGTGCCTTGTCATCCGGATGTACCGCCGTTTCCTAAAGGACGTAGAGAGCCTAGCTCCCCAGCTTCATCGCTTTAAAAAAAACAAGAAAAGCAGTCGATTCAAATAGAATTCCCAAGCAGATACCCCCACATATTCCACAACTTCTTTTGTTATAAAATAGCTCGCATTCTATATTATTCTCACAGAGAATTATATGGCATCTTTCTATGATTCAATTTATAAATACTCACACCTAAAGAAACTTGTCAGCCAAACAGTAGAAGACTACATACCGATCAGCCCCACACGACCAGAGAACTTCGCCGCCTTAGTCTCTTAGCTCAATTTATCCAACTCACCATTGACATGTTCCAACATTCCTTCTGCGAGTTTTTTCGCATTTTGGAGCTGAACTCGGCGAAGTTCAGTTTTATTCCACTGAGATTCTGGACCTTGGAGCTTTCCCATAGCTTCTAGATTGATTTTTCCGACGAGTGTTTGATCACAAATAAACCTTATGCGATTTTTTTGGCTTTTCGTCTCGCTGCATCCGATCATTGTAATACTCCCCCTTAATCGTAGATTGACTGATAAAATATTAGCACGGAACAATCAGTCACAGTCAAACAACCAATTCGTCACAAGAACGAATATTCTACTAAGAAGCGATAGAACAAATTTTGGAAATTAGACATAAAAGTAAAAATAATCTTTAATCCTGCAACACAACGCAGAAACAAACATCCATGAAATTGCTCAATGTAAAGGCTCACCCCCTCCTTCCTTGGGGTTCACCCGAGCCATATTTCTCAATGATGTCTAGAAGATTGTATTGGGTGTAGACTTGTTCTGAGGTTAAGTCCGCGAACTGCCCCTCGCTGTATGCAGCATCCCAGTATTGTCGTGCTTGTTCATAATGAGGAATAGTTAGCCTGCGCGAAAAATCAACAAAGCTCGTCATATCGCCAATGCGACTTTCTCTTGGCTCATACTCGTGAAGCTGCGCACCTCCTAAGAATTTCAATAGGAAGGGCATTAAATATTCACCAAGTATCTGGTCAAGGTGTAAGTCGCAACGCCCAAGCTCTGAGGAGTGTTTATAACATCCATCCTGATTCTCGAATGGAGAATAAACTTTGTGATGACATATTCGAAAATCACGACAGAGGTTATCGCTGCCTTCCACCCATTCGACCCAACCTTCTTCAGGCTTATGAATTACTTCACCACAAGAGTCGCAGATCCATTGTTCGAGAGGACGGAGCATTGCAAACCTCGCATCAGAAAGTAGCTCAATTTCTAAGCGCAGAACATAAGGAGAACAACAACAAGACGCAACCCTGAAAATGGATTGGCTTGAGATATCGCTTCTACAAGCGCCTTTCACAACTCAAATGAAAAAACGCGTGTGAAGGCCTACTAAACCTTCACACGCGTTTTTATGTGCATCTGCGTGAGTGGAAACTACGATTAAAGCCGATACAGAATCTGGTCGGTCCAGAACCGCTCGAGGCGGCGCAGGGACTTGTTCAGGGCCTGGAAATCCTCCGGACCGATTTCGCCGACCTGCTCCACGGACAGAATGTGACGCTCGTAGAGATCGTTGACGATCTTCGCCACTTCCTGACCCTTATCCGTCAGGCTCACGCGGACGGACCGGCGGTCCATGCGCGAACGCTGATGATGGATGTAGCCGGTTTCGACCAGTTTCTTCAGGTTGTAGGAAACATTCGACCCCAGGTAGTAGCCGCGGGTCCGCAGCTCACCGGCCGTCAGCTCGGAATCGCCGATGTTGAACAGCAGCAGAGCCTGCACGCTGTTGACATCGGACCGGCCCATACGGTCGAACTCATCCTTGATAACGTCGAGAAGACGTCTGTGCAGCCGCTCAACGAGCGTCAAAGCTTCAAGATAAAGCGGTTTGATCTCCGTTTCTTCACCTTGACTTTGTGCAACAGCGTCGACTGCCCTACTTGCTGTAATCATGTGATTGCGCCTCTTAAAGTACCTGTCGTTCGACGGATATTGTTCCCGCCTTAGTCCGCAATTTAACCGAGCGATTCTAAGATCCGCTTAAGAGACACGCTGAATCATTAGTTAACTTTCAAAGGGTGTTTTAAGGGCCTCGTTAAGATCTTGTTCATGATGATCCCCGCAGGAACTTCACAATCCCAGAGAAATCCTGACTTTCTCCGCCAGAGTTACAGAAGAGCGCATAGAGAGACGCCGCTTCCGCGCCCAGAGGCGTCGCGGCGCCCGAAGAATTTGCCGCCTCCTGCGCAAGTTTTAAATCCTTGAGCATCATCGCCGCCGCAAAGCCCGGCTGATAGTCCCTGTTGGCCGGCGTGGAGGGCAGCGGCCCCGGCACGGGGCAATAGGAAGTCAGCGCCCAGCACTGGCCGGAGGCGGTGGAGGAGATGTCGTAAAGCTTCTGCGCGTCCAGGCCGAGCCTTTCGGCGAGCACGAAGGCCTCGCTGACGCCGATCATGGAAATGCCGAGGATCATGTTATTGCAGATCTTGGCGGCCTGGCCGTTGCCCGCGCCGCCGGCATGCACGATGGTCTTGCCCATGACGTCCAGATAAGGCTTCGCCGCCCCGAAGGCTTCTTCGGCGCCACCGACCATGAAGGTCAAGGTTCCCCCGGCCGCTCCGGCAACACCGCCGGAGACCGGTGCGTCGACCATGGGCATGCCCTTTTCCGATGCGGCGGCGATCACCACGCGGGCGCTGTCGACATCTATGGTGGAACTGTCAATCAGAAGCGTGCCCGGTCTGGCATTGTCCAGGATACCGCCCTCGCCCTGATAGATCTGACGGACATGCCTGCCTGCCGGCAGCATCGTCACGATGACATCCGCTGCTGCCGCAAGTTCCGCGACGCCCGCAGCCTTTTCCCCGCCTGCCTCCGCATGAGCCGACATCGCCGCCTCCGACAGGTCGAAGCCCAGCACCCGGTGTCCCGCCTTGACAAGGTTGATGGCCATCGGCCCGCCCATGTTGCCCAGACCGATAAAACCGACAGTGGTCGCCATTGTTTCCTCCCAGAAAGAAAATCGTGTTGTGTTTGAATCTGTTGTTAGAGCCTGCTGAAGCCCCGTTGCAGGAACTTCAGAAATCGAGTCAGCCGGAGCTGGCGCGGTTTTCCTTTTCCATCAGGTAGGCCAGCACTGCATAGATCGCGATCGTCAGAAGATAGAAGGCGATCTCGTAGGGCCTGCGGCCATAAAGATCGGAAAACGCCGTGTGCATGACGATCTGGCAGAAGCAGCGGAACAGCCACATGACCGTGCCCCAGGAGACGGTGAGCCACAGGCCGGTGGCGGCGACGAGATCGAGCACGGCGAAAAAGACGATGGCGCCCTGAAGGGCGATCGGCATGTCCCAGAACCATAGGCCCCGCCACTCGACGATGCCGATGATCCGCGCCCAGTAGATGACACCGCCGCCCATCAGGAGAATGGCGATCCCGCGCAGATACCAGATCAGAATTGTGCTCCAGGGCGGGCGGGAATTGATCAGGTCCTGAAAGCTGGTAATCATCTTCGGTCCCTAAAGAGGCAGATCTCCATCAGACGGTTCTTCGAAATACGACGCCAGCCCGGCGCTGTCCACTTGATCGAAATGCTGAGGCGACCATTTCGGCGCCTGGTCCTTGTCCACCAGAACGGCGCGAACCCCCTCGAAGAAATCCACGCCCTGAAGGATATGGCAGAGGATCCGGTATTCGAGCCGCATGCATTCATTAAAATCAAGTCCGGCGCCGCGCTTCATCTGTTCAAAGGCGATCAGCACGCTGGTCGGCGATTTCTGGCGGATCGTTTCCACCGTCTTCCGGGCGAAGGCGTCTTCCGATGCCTCCAAGCGGGTCAGGATTTCCGCGACGGACCCGGCAGAAAACGCCTGTTCGATCAGCGCCGCGTTGTCCATAAGGGGCCCCCGTTCCGGCGTCACCAGGTGAGGCGCCAGAACGGCGCCGATGTCCTGCGAGGTCTCGAGCGCCTGTTCGATGTCGGCCAGGGAGGCCCCGTCGACCGCATGGGTCAACACGCCGGTTGCGAGCGCATCGCCCTGCTTCATCCGGCCCGCGCTCAGGGCGCAGTAGAGGCCGATCTTCTTCGGCATGCGCGGCAGGAACCAGGTGCCGCCCACATCCGGGAAGAAACCGATGCCGGTTTCCGGCATGGCGAACAGGGTCTTTTCGGTGCCCACCCGGTGGCTGCCATGGACGGACAGACCGACACCACCGCCCATGACGATCCCGTCGATCAGCGAGACATAAGGTTTCGGAAAAGCCTTGATCTGCGCGTTGAGCAGATATTCGTCGCGGAAGAAGGCACTCAGATCCTCCACTTGCCCCGCCATACGGGCATCGTAAATGCTGCGGATATCGCCGCCAGCGCAAAAGGCCTTCTCCCCGGCACCTTTCAGGACGACATGGGCGATGCCCGGATCCTCCGCCCAGCGCACGAGCTGGCCGGCAAGCGCCTTGACCATCCCGTGATTGAGCGCATTCAGCGCCTTGGGCCGGTTCAGGATGGCAAAGCCCGCCTTGCCGCGTTTTTCAAACAGGATCTCGTCGGTCACTGCAACGCCTCATCAAAAACAGGAGTCATTTCAAAAAGCAGGACGGAAACGCTCGCTCAATCCTTGAGGAGCTGGCGGGCGATGATCAGCCGCATGATCTCGTTGGTGCCTTCCAGAATCTGATGGACCCGGACATCGCGGAAATAGCGTTCGATCGGGTAATCGCGCAAATAGCCGTAGCCACCGTGAAGCTGCAGCGCTTCGTTGACCACCTTGAAGCCGGTGTCGGTGGCGAGACGCTTGGCCATGGCCGCCAGCCTGGTCGCGTCGGGCGTTTTCCCGTCCACGGCTCCGGCGGCCTTGTGCAGCAGCAGGCGGGCGGCTTCCAGCTCCGTCGCCATGTCCGCGATCCGGAACTGCAGGGCCTGGAAATCGGCGATCGGCTTGCCGAACTGCTTGCGTTCCTTGACGTAGGCAATGGCGTGATCGAGGCAGGCCTGGGCGGCACCGATCGAACAGGCACCGATATTCAGCCGTCCGCCGTCGAGAGCCGCCATGGCGATCCGGAAGCCTTGCCCTTCACCGCCAACCAGGTTGGCCTTGGGCACCCGGCAATCGGTGAAATTCACCTGCGCCGTTGGCTGGCTCTTCCAGCCAAGCTTGATCTCGTTGGCGCCGAAGCTGAGGCCCGGCGTGCCCTTTTCCACCAAAAGGCAGGAAACGCCCGACGGCCCCTCGCCGCCCGTGCGCGCCATCACCGCATAAAGGTCGCTCACCCCGCCGCCGGAGATGAAGGCCTTGGAACCGTTGAGGATATAATGATCGCCATCCTCCTTCGCGCTGGTGCGCAGGCTGGCGGCATCCGACCCGGAGCCGGGCTCGGTCAGGCAATAGCTGGTCAGGAGCTCCATGGTGCACAGCCTTGCCAGATATTTCTGCCGGAGCTCCTCGGAGCCGTAGGTGTCGATGATCCAGGCGACCATGTTGTGGATCGACAGATAGGCGGCCGTCGACGTGCAGCCCTGGGAAAGCTCCTCGAAGATCAGGGCCGCGTCCAGCCGGGTCAGGTTCGAGCCGCCGACGTCCTCGCGGACATAGATGCCCGCAAAGCCGAGTTCGGCGGCCTTGCGCAGGGTCGGGATCGGGAAATGGCTGTCCTCGTCCCAGTCCCTGGCGAACGGGGCCAGCTCGTCGCGCGAGAAGCTTGCCGCCATGTCCTGAAAGGCGCGCTGATCTTCGTTTAAGGAAAAGTCCACGGAATGTCCTCCCAACTTCCCGGGCCAACTACCCGGGCCAACTGCGCGGAACCCCAGGTCTCACACCGGAATCCCTGTCGTGAAAGCGCTTCGCTTCCTTGTTGCGGCAGCACTAAAGCATATTTGACGCTCACGTCAAACAATCTCTTTTTCTTCATTAATTTCAGTTATTTTACAGACTGTTGGAATGCGTCAATCTGCGTGATAGATTGGCGGCTCACTTTCAGAAGAATGAAATTAATTCATTCCCATCTTCGAACAGGCAGGGGCCATGCCGTCCAAATCACAGCTACCGCCGATCACCCCGGAACATATGGACTCCATTCTGGGGGGCACACGCATGCGCCGGAACCGCCAGACCGACTGGTCCCGCCGTCTGGTACGCGAGAACACGCTGACGGTGGACGACCTGATCTGGCCGATTTTCCTGGTCGACGGCGAGAAGGTCCGCGAGCCCGTCGCCTCCATGCCCGAAGTGTTCCGCCTGTCGGTCGACGAGGCCGTCCGGGAAGCGGAGCGCGCGGCAGAACTCAACATCCCTGCGCTGGCGCTGTTTCCCTATACCGATCCCGATCTCCGCGACGAGAGCGGCTCCGAAGCGCTCAACGACGAGAACCTGACCTGCCGGGCGCTCAGGGCGATCAAGACGGAAGGGCTGAATGTCGGCCTGATGACCGACGTCGCGCTCGATCCCTATACCAGCCACGGCCATGACGGGCTGATGGAAGGCGAGACGATCCTCAACGACGAGACCGTCGACCAGCTCTGCCGCCAGGCGCTCGTCCAGGCGGAAGCCGGATCGGACGTCATCGCGCCGTCGGACATGATGGACGGACGCATCGGCGCCATCCGCAACGCGCTCGACTCGCAAGGCTTTCGCGGCGTGCAGATCATGGCCTATTCGGCCAAATACGCCTCCGCCTTCTACGGACCGTTCCGCGACGCGGTCGGTTCGTCCGGCACGCTGAAGGGCAACAAGCTCACCTATCAGATGGACCCGGCCAATACCGACGAGGCCCTGCGCGAGGCCGCGCTCGACATCGCCGAAGGCGCGGACATGGTCATGGTCAAACCCGGCCTGCCCTATCTCGACATCGTCCGCCGCATCAAGGACGAATTCCAGGTGCCGACCTACGCCTATCAGGTGTCGGGCGAATACGCGATGATCAAGGCAGCCGGCGCCAACGGCTGGCTGGATGACGAACGCGCCATGGTGGAAAGCCTGGTCGCCTTCAAGCGCGCCGGCGCAGACGGCATTCTCACCTATTTCGCGCCCAAAGTGGCCAAGATCCTGGCGGGCGGAAAATGATGGCGGCCGCATCGGCCGATCCCGATCAGGTGACCTTCGAAAACATCAAGCGCGCCGCGGAGCTCATCAAGGGTGCTGTTCTGGAAACGCCCTGCCTGCCCGCCCCGCGCCTGTCGCAGCTCACCGGCGCGGAGGTTTTCGTAAAATACGAGAACATGCAGGTCACCGGCGCCTTCAAGGAACGCGGCGCGCTGGTCAAGCTCTCCAGCCTCACGGATGCGGAAAAGGCCCGGGGCGTGATCGCCGTTTCAGCCGGCAACCACGCACAAGGGGTCGCCTATCACGCCGGACGCCTGGGCATTCCGGCAACCATCGTCATGCCGGTGCTGACGCCTTTCGTGAAGATTTCCGCGACCCGGAGCTATGGCGCAGAGGTGGTTCTAGCGGGCAACACGCTCGCCGAGGCCAAGGCCGAAGCCGACCGGCTGGCGGGTGAACGCAATCTCGTCTGGGTGCACCCTTACGACGATCCTTACGTCATCCAGGGCCAGGGCACCATCGCGATCGAAATGCTCACTGCGCAGCCGGATCTCGATGTCCTCGTCGTCCCGATCGGCGGTGGCGGGCTGATTTCCGGAATGGCGACGGCCGCGAAGGCGCTGAAACCGTCCATTGAGGTTATCGGCGTCGAAACCACGCTCTACCCGGGCATGTGGGGCGCGTTCTACGGCAAGGAAGTGCGCTGTGAGGGCGCGACCATCGCAGAAGGCATCGCGGTGCGCGATATCGGCGTGCTGACCACGGAGATCGTCAAGAAGACCGTCGACGACATCCTGCTCGTCTCGGAAACCAGCATCGAACAGGCGATCAACGCCTATCTCACCCTGCAGAGGACGATTGCCGAGGGCGCTGGCGCGGCCGGTCTCGCAGCGCTCCTGACGGACGGTGAACGCTTCGCCGGAAAGCGCGTCGGCCTGGTGCTGTGCGGCGGCAATATCGACCCGCGGCTTCTCTCCAAGATCGTGGTGCGCGAACTCGCCCGCGACGGCAAGCTGGTCTCCATCCGCATCGACACCCCGGACCGTCCGGGCGTGCTCGGCGAGATCGCCACGGTGATCGGCGACCTGCAGGGCAACGTGGTCGACGTGGAGCACCACCGGCTGTTCCTGAACGTGCCCGCCAAGGGCGCAACGCTCGACGTCTCCTTCGAGGCCTTCGACCGCCCCCACGGCGAACGCATCGTCGCAGCGCTCAGGGACCGCGGCTTCGTGGTGCGCTATCTGGAAATCGGCGACCGGATGGACTGACGGGCGCTGGGCGTCTCGGAGGCTTGCCGGTCTTTTCATTTTGGAGTTTGCGGCCATGCTTCGAGACGGACCTGGCGGTCCTCCTCAGCATGCGGTTGGTCTAAACGACACCTCATCCTGAGAGACTGGCCCGAAAATGATTGAGTGATCCCGGTCGCATGTGATTCCGTTTTTGCGCTAACAGAAC